>WNFU01000151.1_pt1 | contig 93117 bp, 81 predicted proteins | sample 5400121 | NCBI WGS metagenome assembly WNFU01 (sample SAMN13153360, study PRJNA577476) | soil metagenome | isolation source: 100 cm soil or saprolite under grassland replicate 1 | place: USA:California | collected 2016-06-15 | reverse complement strand
ACGATGGTGTTCTCCACGTCGGAGGAGACGCCAGAGCCGCGGGTGCGGAAGATCGAGTCCATCTCGTCGAAGAACACGATCACCGGCATGCCCTCGCTGGACTTCTCCTTGGCGCGCTGGAAGATCAGGCGGATCTGCCGCTCGGTCTCGCCGACGTACTTGTTCAGCAGCTCCGGGCCCTTGATGTTGAGGAAGTAGCTGCGCCCACCGCTCTCCTGCCCGGTCATGGTGGCGACCTGCTTGGCCAGGGAGTTGGCCACCGCCTTGGCGATCAGCGTCTTGCCGCAGCCGGGCGGGCCGTACAGCAGGATGCCCTTGGGCGGCTTGAGCTGGTGCTCGGCGAACAGGTCGGCGTGCAGGAAGGGCAGCTCGACGGCGTCGCGGATCTGGTCGATCTGCCGCGCCAGGCCGCCGATGTCCTGGTAGGAGATGTCCGGGACCTCCTCGAGGACCAGCTCCTCGACCTCCGGCTTGGGCAGGTGCTCGAGCACGAACCCCGAGCGCGTGTCCAGCAGCAACGCGTCGCCCGCGCGCAGATGGTGGTTGCGCAGCGGCTCGCCGATCTGCACCACCCGCTCCTCGTCGGCGTTGCCGATGACCAGCGCCCGGTCCGGTCCGAGCATCTCCTTGAGGCTGACGACCTCTCCCTGGACCTCGAAGGAGCACGCCTCGACGATGTTCAGGGCCTCGTTGAGCATGACCTCCTGGCCGAGCTGCAGCGACTTGGGATCGATCTGCGGGTGCACGTTGACGCGCAGCTTGCGCCCGCCGGAGGAGATGTTGACCGTGCCGTCGTCGTTGACGCTGAGGAACACGCCGTAGCCGGACGGCGGTGCCGTCAGCTTCTCGACCTCCTCCTTCAGCGCCAGGATCTGCTCGCGCGCCTCGCGTAAGGTCGCGGCAAGCCGCTCGTTCTGAGACAAAGCCTGGGCCAGCTGTCCCTTGGTCTCGAGCAGCCGCTCCTCGAGGATCCTGACCTGGCGCGGCGAGTCCTGCAGCCGGCGGCGCAGCAGCGCCGTCTCCTCCTCGAGGAACTGGATCTGGCGCCGGAGCTCGCCGGCCTCGAGCACCTCCTCGGCACTGGGGCTCTGATCAGGGTCACGACGTGACCGAGGTTGCCTCGGGCGATCGGCGTCCTTCACGTGCGTCCCCCCTTTGGCGGTGAGAGGGCGCCAGCGACCTTGGGGCTAGTCCTGGCGATCCGTAAACGTAGGTAGCCTTGCCTACACCCTATCGGCCTTCCATCGGCCTTTCCACTGTTCCGCTTGCGATCAACGTCCTTGCCGTCGGTTCCCCCGGTTGCGCCCGGGGCGGCGCCGGGGGTGACCGCCCAACGCACGCACCCACCGAGCTGTCGGGGGACCGCGCGTGGCTTCCCTCATGCTACCCGCCCCTGACCCCTAAACGTCCAGGCTCTGGCCGAGCGGCGAGATCCGTTGGAGCGACGCGGATTGCCGCTGGTCAGCGGGGCTGTGAGCTCAGTGGATGGCTGCCGGCGGGCCCCAGGGGACGCTGAGACGGCGGGCGGAGACCAGGAAACCGGTGTGGCCGACCATGCGGTGCTCGGGCCGCACGGCCAGGCCCTCGACGTGCCAGGGCCGCAGGATCGCCTCCGAGGTCTCGATGAGGCCGAACCGGCGGGTGGACTCGAGCGCCTCGACCGTGCGCATCACCTGCGGCACCGTGGCCACGAAGGCGACCAGCACGCCGCCGGGGGCCAGCGCGTCCACCGCCCCCGGGACGACGGACCAGGGCTCCAGCAGGTCGAGAAGGATGCGGTCCACCGTGCCGACCTCGCCCACGCCGACGACCACGTCGCCCTCGCGCAGGTCCCACCCGTCCGGGACCTTGCCGAACCACGCCTCCACATTGCGGCGCGCCTGCGCGGCGAACTCCGGCCGGATCTCGAACGACACCAGCCGCCCACCTGGCGCCAGCACCTGCAGCAACGCGATCGACAGCGCCCCGGAGCCGGCGCCGGCCTCGAGCACCGTCATCCCCGGCCGCACGTCGGCGGCCATGACCATGAGGGCGATCGTCTTCGGGTAGATCACCTGGGCCCCGCGGGGCATCTTCACCACCCAGTCGGACAGGGTGGGCCGCAACACCAGCAACCGCTGGCCCAGGTCGGTGGCGACCACGTCGCCCTCCGGACGCCCGATGAGCTCGTCGTGGGCGAGCCGCCCGCGGTGGGTGTTGAACGTCGCGCCCGCCTGCAGGGTGACCAGATAGCGCCGGCCCTTGCCGTCCTGCAACAGGACACGCTCGCCAGGCTCCAGCGGCCGGGGGCCGCCGGACGCCTCCGGCGCCGGCGTCATCTGGGGCTCACCTCCACCACCGGGAGCGCGCGCTCCCTGGCCTTGGCGCCGAGCAGCCGCCCGCGCGAGCGGCAGAAGGCGCACACCGGCGCCTCGTCAGCGTCCTCCGGCGCCTGCGTGACCATGCCGCAGCGCGAGCACTCGGCGAGCTCGGCCGCGTCAGCCGAGCGCAGCAGCTCGGCCGCCCTGTCGATGAAGCCGAAGAGGAAATTGTGCTTGCTGCCCGGCGACGCCTCCTCCATCCGGTTGAGCGTCTCCTTGTGCCTGAGCTGGGTGTTGCCGGCGACCAGCGGGCACTCCTCGACCACGTAGTCGATGCCCTTGAGCACGCAGTAGGCCGCCGTCTCGCGCTCGGCAAGGCGGTACAGCGGCTTCACCTTCTTCACCAGCCCCCGGTGGGTGGCCTCCAGCACCGGGAACTGGCGCGCCATGGTGGCGGTGTCCCAGCGCATCGTGTTGGCGAACAGCACGGCGGCCTCGTCGTCGAGGTTGTGGCCGGTGGCGACCACGTCGTAGCCGCCCTCCAGCGCGGCGCGGTTGAAGACGTAGCGCTTGGACAGGCCGCACACCCCGCACGAGGAGCGGCCGCCGCCGCCCGCCGCCTCGGGGATGGTGTAGCCCTGCTCGGCGGCGAGGTCGTGGACCATCAGCTTGGCGCCGTGAGCGTCGGCGAACCCCTCGCACAGCGCTTTGGAGCGCTGGGAGTAGGCGCCGATCCCAAGGCTCATGTACAGCCCGTCCGCCTGGTAGCCGAGCTCGAGGAGCAGGTCCCACAGGGCGAGCGAGTCCTTGCCGCCCGACACCGCCACCAGCACCCGGTCGCTGGGGGCCAGCATGCGGTGCTTGACGATGGCGCGGGTGACCTGCTGGCGCACGTAGTGGAGGAAACAGTCGCGGCAGAAGGCGGCATTGTGCCGCCGGACCTCGATGACGGCGGGCTGCCGGCAGCGCTTGCATCGCATCTTCGGCACTATGCACCTCCCGAGATGGCGAAGCGGACCTCGACCCTGTCACCGTCGTGCAGCTCGTCCTCGCTGGTCAGCAGCGCGTCGCCACGGATCACGAGCACGGTGGACGGCAGTACCTCCAGCCGCGCGAGCAGGTCCTTGACGCGGCGGACGTCGGCGACCTCGACGGTGCGATCGGGTGGCCGCAAGCGGGCGGTTACGAGCACGAGCGCTCCTCGACGGTGGACCTGGTGTCTACAGCTCTCCGGGACATGTTGACACGGCGAGCCGCGCCACGACCGTCCCGCGACGGCTGGCGCCAGCGGTCCGCGCGACCGGCCAGGTACAGCGCCACGCCCACCGCGACGACCAGCGGACGGGCTGATCCTACCCGCCCGGGCGGGCGGCGAGGTCGTCGGGCCGCGGGCGCTGCTCCGCGAGGCGGGTCGCGCGCTCGCCCTGGCTGGCGGCGTACCAGAGGAACGCGCCGAGGGCGATGTGCAGCAGGTAGCGCGGGGTCTGCATGGCCACGACGCCGATGGCGCCGGCGGCCATCAGCAGCCCGGCGAGGCCCCTGCCGATCCACGCGGTGACCCGCGTCGCGAACAGCTTGCGGCCGGTCATCCGCCAGATCACCGCCCTGGCGACCCGGCCGCCGTCCAGCGGGAAGCCCGGCAGCAGGTTGAAGGCGGCGAGCACCAGGTTGGCCAGGCCGAGCAGCGCGACCAGGTCGCCGGGCCAGCCGGCCATCAGATGGCTCGCCAGCCACAGCACCCCCGCCAGCCCGACCGACGTCAGCGGGCCCGCCATCGCCATCAGCGCTTCGCCGCCGGCGTCGACCGGCTCGCTCACGATCCGCGCCACCCCGCCGAACAACAGCAGGCTGATCTCCAGGGTGGCCACGCCCAGCGCGCGGGCGACGAGGGCGTGGGCCAGCTCATGGGCCAGCACCGACGCGAAGAACGCGCAGGTGAACGCGGCGGAGAGGGCCACGGCCCCGAACCCGGTCACGCGCGGTGCCCAGACCTCGTGGCTCAGCGCCACGAACATCGCGAGGCCGAGGAACCAGGACAGGTCCAAGCGGACCGGGAAGCCGAGCACCCGGCCCAACCGCAGCCCCCGACCCAGCACCCGTCCCCCAACCGCTCGCCTGCCCGACCCGGGCGTCACGGCACCCGCCACCAACGATACCGGGTGGCGCCACTCCCCGGGAGTGTCGTTCCGCGAGGCGATGGTGGATGCGCTACCCCGCGTCGGCGCCGGCGGGCGCGGGGGCGGGGGGCTCGGGGACGGCGAGGTCGCCCGGGGCCTGGCGGGCCAGGGAGCGGCGGACGTGGGCGGCCAGGCGCGGCGGCACCTCCTGGCTGACCTCGACCCGCCCGGCGCGGAGGTAGGCGGCCAGGCGCCAGGCCGCCGCCGCAGCGGCCGCCGCCGCCTCGTCCGGGGCCACCCCCTCCTCGAGCACCACGTTGCGCAGCACCAGCGCGCCGGTCTGACGGTCGTGCTTGGGGTCGACCCGCGCGATCGGGCGGCCGTCCGCGAGCAGCGGCATCGTGTAGTAGCCGTGCTGGCGCTTGGCGGCGGGCACGTAGACCTCGATCCGGTAATGGAAGTCGAACAGGCGCTCGGTGCGCTGGCGCGACCAGATCAGCGAGTCGAACGGGCTGAGCAGCACCGGAGGGTGGACGGCGCGGCGCGGCACGGGCGTGCCGGGCAGCAGGTACGCCGGCTTCGCCCAGCCCTGTACCTCGACCTCCTCGAGCAACCCGGACGCCAGCGCCTCGGCCAGGGCGGGCGTGGCCTCGTTCGGCCGGAGGCGGAAGTAGTCCGCCAGGTCGGCCGCTGTGGCCACGCCGAGCGCCCGGGCCCCGAGCACGGTCAGCTCGACCGCCGCCTCGTGCGTGCTCGGCTCGGTGACGTCGAGGCCCGGCGGGAGCACCCGCTCGGCCAGGTCGTAGCGTCGCTCGAAGCGGACGCGGTCGTGGACCAGCACCACGCCCTGGTCGTACAGGTCCTCGAGGACGTGCTTGGCCGGCGCCCAGTCCCACCAGGTGCCGCGCCGGCGGTCGCCGGGCTCGCGGAAGTCCGAGGCGGCCAGAGGCCCCTCCGCGCGGATGCGCTCGAGGATCAGGTCGTACAGGTGGTGGTGCTCGGCGCGCATGTCCGCGAACCAGCCGCGCGTCTGCGCGGCCAGCCTGGCCATTCTGGGCAGGAACAGGCGGAAGGTCTCGATCGGTAGGAACGAGGCCGCGTGACCCCAGTGCTCGAAGCCGGCCCGCCGCTGGTAGACCAGCCGCTCGAAGGCGCCCGGGTCGTGCGCGCCCGCGCGGGCGGCGAGCACCAGCTCGTGGCTGCGCGCCACGACGTTGATGGAGTCGATCTGGACGGCGCCGAGGCGGCGAAGCACCGCCCGCAGCGTGGCCGCGGTCGCCAGCGGGGCTGCGCCCGTCGTGGACGCCCCGGCCACGGCGGCCATGGCCGGCGCGGCGGCCGCCGCGGCCTCGGCGGTCGTCCCCGGGCCGTCGCCGTTCGGGGAGGGTCCTCTCCCTGGTCCCTCCGCCGGGGTGGGAGGGACGGTCGAGGGCACGCCTCGCCGGGCCGCCCTGGTGAACCCCTGTGCGGCGAGCGCGAGACGCTGTGCCTGCTCGATGGTCAGCGTGTCCGGCATAACCGCCCAACCCTACCGGATAGGTGTGACAGGGCGCGCCGCCGGCCCACAGTGCCGCTGGTCCCGCCGTGCCTCAGGCGCCGGCAGCGGCGCGGTCCAGCAGCCAGGTCACCGCGCCACCGGCGCGCTCGACAGTCGCGACGGCCCTGGTGATGGGCAGCTCCTGGTCGCCGGCTCGCGCCCGGGCGACCGCCTCGGCCTTGCCGCCACCCGACGCGAGCACCACCAGCCGCTCGACCCCGGCGAGCGCGACCAGCGTGAGGCTCACCCGGTCGGGTGGTGGCTTGGGCGCCTGGTGCACCGGCACGACCAGCCGGTCGCGGACCTCGAGCTCGGGGCGGCCGGGGAACAGCGACAGACAGTGCCCGTCGGGGCCGACCCCGAGCCAGACCACGTCGAGCCGCGGCACGGCCGCGGGCCCACCCATCCCGGTGGCGGCGGGAAGGGGCCCGCCGCCACCGGGGCCAGGGGCGGGAGCTGGCGGGAGGCGGCGCAGGGCGGCCTCGTAGTCGGCGGCCGCCGCCTCGGCGCCGAGCTCGCCGCGAATGCGCAGGCGCTGCTCGTCACCGAGCGGCACGTGGTCGAGCAGCGCGGCCGCCGCCTGTCCCCAATTGGACTCCGGGTCGCTCGCCGGCACGCAGCGCTCATCGCCCATGGCGACCCGCACACGGCCCCACTCAACCGCGCTGCGCAGGTCGTGGCGGGCCAGGCGCCGGTAGGCGGCCAGTGGGGTCGTCCCGCCCGTCAGCACCCAGGTGCACGTCTCGTGGGCGTCGATCGACGCCTCCAGGTCCGCCAGCGCCGCGCGCGCGGCCACCTCGGCCAGCTCCGCAGCGGAGGCCACCACCTGGACCCGGACGGCACCATCCCCGACCCTGGTCACGGCTGCTCCACGGTCAGCTCCCCCGCCGACCTCAGCGCCGCCTCGAAGACCCGGTCGCGGCCGAATACCTGGAGCTCGGCGGCGAGCTGGCCCTGCTCGGAGCTGAACCCCACCCGGCGGGCGGTCGGCTGGCCCGCGGCCCGGAGCGTGGAGACCAGGTGGCTCGGAGTGGCCTCGACTCGGATGCGGGCCGGTTCGTCAGCGCCGGGAATGGCGACCTCGAGCTCCACCCGGGTCAGGCTCGCCGAGCCCAGCGTGCTGGCAATCCGCGCCTCGCAGCTTCCCGCCCTGGTCGCGTAGCGGGCGGTGCGCAGGTCATCGACCACCCGCATGTCCTGCAGCTTCCAGTGGAGCCGCGACGCCAGCCAGCCGACCAGCTCCAGCCCGGCGCTCACGTCAACGGCGTCGACCCGGACGCGCTGGATCGCGTCGACGGAGCCGCGCACGGGTGGCCCGTTGAAGGGGGCGGCGATGAGCTCCCGCCACGGGGTCAGCCGGCCCCAGACGCAGTCGGACAGGGCGGGCCGCAGCACCTGCGCCGCGCCGACGAGGCGGCCCATGTCCGCGATCGGGTCCTCGAAGGTGGCCGAGTCCACGATGAGCCGGTTGGTCACCGAGGCGAGCTCGTCGAACACGTCCTCGGAGAACGGCGGCGTGCCCTCCCACCAGGTGAAGACCGGCAGCTCCGGCAGGAGCAGCGGCAGCACCACGGCCGGCAGGTGACGAGGTGGGACGCTGGTCTGGACGATGACCTCCTCCCACACCACCTCGGTCCCCCCCTCGGCGTGGCGGTGGTGGGCGACGCGCGCCCAGGAGCGCACCCGCGGCCCTCCGGCCCCCGGCGGCTCGGCGATCAGCACCACGCAGCGCGATGGCGCGCTGGCGCCGAGGCTCTCGACCGTCGCGAGCGCGCGCTGGCCCGCGCTGCGGCTCTGGGTCACCACCACCATGTTGTTCACGCTGGCCCGCACCAGCGGCCTGCTGTTGTCCTCGTTCTCGCGGCGCTGGCGCTCCAGCGCCTCCTCGATGTCGGCCGGCGCGACCTCCTGGAACGCCCAGCCAGGCGCGAGCATGCCGGTCATGGTCGCCGCCAGCGGCGGTTGGGGCTGTGCCGCGCGATGAGCTCGTCGGCCTCCTTGGGCCCCCAGTCCCCCGCCTCGTAGTTGGGGAACTCCGGAGGCGGCGCCTCCGCCCAGCGGTCGAGGATCGGCTGGATGATCTGCCACGCCTCCTCGACCGAGTCCCAGCGCGGGAACAGCGTCGGGTCGCCGACCATCACGTCGAGCAGCAGGCGCTCATAGGCGTCGGGCAGGTCCGTCGCGAAGGAGGTGCCGTAGGAGAAGTCCATGTTGACCGAGCGGACCTCCAGGGACGGCCCTGGGACCTTCAGTTGTCGACCAGGAACTCGGCGGCGACGTAGGTCTCCACGTTCGAGTCCGGCGCGACGTCTGGCTCCTCGCGGTAGGAAGGCACCGGCTGGCCGTCGACCCACCCGTGGCCGTACTGGCCGCGGACGACGTTGCGGTCCACCGTCGGCCCCACCATGCGCCGCAACGCCTTGAGCACCTTGACCTTCTCGTTGCGCACGTCCTCCGGCTCGAAGGTGGCTGGGGGCTCCATCGCGATCAGGGACAGCAACTGCAGGGCGTGGTTCTGGATGATGTCGCGGATGGCGCCGGCGGTCTCGTAGAAGTTGCCGCGGTGCTCGATGCCGATCGACTCCGCCACGGTCACCTGGACGTGATCGACGAAGTGATGGTTCCAGACCGGCTCGAAGATCCCGTTGGCGAAGCGAACAGCGATGATGTTCTGGACGCTCTCCTTGCCGAGGTAGTGGTCGATGCGGAAGACGTCGCGCTCGGGGAACACCTCGGTGACGAGCTGCTGCAGCTCCCGCGCGGACGCCAGGTCGTGGCCGAAGGGCTTCTCCACCACGACCCGCGACCAGCCGCGGTCGTAGCCGCGGCCGCCGATCCCCGACTTGCCGATCCCCTCCACGGCGCCGGGGAACAGCTTGGGGATCAGCGACATGTAGAACAGCCGGTTGCCGTCGGTCCCGTAGTCGCGGTCGAAGCGCTCGAGCAGGTCGCCGACCTTGCCGAAGGTGGCCGGGTCGTCGGTCGAGCCGGTGATGTAGAACAGGCGGCTGGCGAACGACTCCCACACCTGGTGCTGGATCGGCCGGGTCCGGGAGAACCGCTCGACCGCCTGGCGCATGTCCGCGCGGTACTCGTCATCGGTATACGGGCTGCGGCTCACGCCCACCACCGCGAACTGCTGCGGCAGCATGCGGTTGAGCTCCAGGTTGTAGAGCGCCGGGACGATCTTCCGATGGGCGAGGTCGCCCGAGCCACCGAAGACCACCATGGCGTTGGGGGGCGGGGTGGCGCGGATGCGCTCACCGACAAGCAGGGGGTTCGCGGCAACGTCGGTCACGGCGAGGTCCTCGTCTCCGATGGATGGATGGGATGGCCGCCGAACTCGTTGCGCAGGGCGGCGATCACCTTGGCCGCGTAGGAATCCTGCTGCCGCGAGCGGATGCGCATCAGCAACGACAGGTTGATGACCGGCGCGGGCACGTTCCTTTCCAGCGCCTCCTGGACGGTCCAGCGGCCCTCACCAGAGTCCTCCACGTACCCGGTGAGCGCGTTCAGCCCGGGGTCGCGCTGGTAGGCGGCGGCGAGCAGGTCGAGCAGCCACGACCGGACGACGCTGCCGTGCCGCCACAGCTCGGCGATCCGGTGGACGTCGAGCTGGTAATCGGAGGCGCTGAGGATCTCGAACCCCTCCGCATAGCCCTGGAGCAGGGCATACTCCACGCCGTTGTGGATCATCTTGACGTAGTGGCCGGCCCCGGCCCGGCCGACGTGGGCGTAGCCGCCCTCCGGCGCCAGCGTGACGAAGATCGGCTCGACCAGCTCGAACGCCTCCCGGGGGCCGCCCACCATCAGGCAGAAGCCGTCGCGCTCGCCCCAGATCCCGCCGGAGGTGCCGCAGTCCAGGAAGTGCACGCCCTTGGCCGCGAGCAGCTCCGCGCGCCGCACGGAGTCGTGGAAGTGGGAGTTGCCGCCGTCGATCAGCACGTCGCCGCTCTGGAGCAGCTCGGACAGGGCGGTGACGCTGCTCTCGGTTGGCTGGCCGGCGGGCACCATGAGCCAGACCACGCGAGGCGGGGACAGCTCGCCGATGAGCGCCTCCAAGCTGGCGGCGTGCCCGGCGCCGTTGTCGGCCACCGCCTTGACCGCGTCGGGCACACGGTCGTAGGCGACCACGCGGTGGTCGCCGTGCAGCAGCCGGCGGGTCATCCCCGTGCCCATGCGGCCCAGCCCCACCATGCCGAGCTCGAGCTTGCGCTTCTCTAGGTCCACTCTAGGTCCACCTCGGTCTCCTCCTGTTTCCCGCCTGAAGACCGCTCACTACCCTGACAGCCACGCTCGGCGTGGATGAAGCGGTCGGCCCGGGCACGGCGGCTATCGTCCCAGCTCGCGCTCGCCGAGGGCGACGGTGACCGCCTCGGCGAGCAGGTCGAGGCCGGCTGGTCCGTCAAGGCCGATCCGCAGCACGCGGCGACCCTTGGCCTCCAGGGCCTCGGCGTCGCCGGCGGCCTGTGCGGCGATCAGCTTCCCGAACGAATAGCCACGGCTCGGGACGTCCAGGTCCGCGGAGGGCCGGTCGACCAGCTGGATGAAGCGCCCGGTGTTCGGGCCGCCCTTGTGGTACTGGCCGGTGGAGTGGAGGAACCGCGGCCCGAACCCGACGGTGGTCGCGGCTCGGGTGGCGTCGCGGACGCGGTTGCGGACCCGCGCAAGCGCCGCGTCCACCGTGGGCGTGGGGTCGAGGTAGGCCTGCAGCGCCACGTACTGGCCCGGGCCGACGTCGGCCAGCAGGTCGCGCAGGAGCGCCGCGACCGCCGCCACGTCGCCCTCGTCGCGCAGCCGCGCCCCCGGCGCCGGCAGCTCGCCTCCGGCGCCCAGCTCGGCGAGCACCCGCTTGGTGGCGTCCTTGGCGGCCTGCACGTCGGGCTGGTCGAAGGCGTTGATGCCGAGCAGGTGCCCCGCCACGGCGGTGGCGAACTCCCAGCGGAAGAACTCGGCTCCGAGCTCGATGGCCTCGGCCAGTCCCAGGAACGCCACCGGATGCTCGAGCGCCTTGAGCTCGCTCGCGCCGGGAGCGCTCACGCCCTGGTAGTCGACCGCCACCACCGCCCGGTCCTCGCCGAACGCCTCGGGAGGGCCGGGCGGCTCGCCCACCACCGGCAGCAGACCCCGGCCCCGCTTGCCGGTGGACTCGGCCAGGAGCTGCTCCACCCAGAGGCCGAAGACGGCCAGCTCGGGCACGGTCATGACGGTGACCTTGTCACGGCCGGCCATGGCGTGCCCGGCCATGAAGCGGCCGAGCGCGACGCCGGGGCTGTCCTCGTCGGCCACCTGAGGCCCGCACTCCAGCGCCATCTCGCGCGCCTGCTCGAGCAGCCCGTCCAGGTCCACGCCGAGCAGCGCCGCCGGCACCAGGCCGAACAGCGACAGGGCCGAGTAGCGTCCGCCGATGTCCGGGGGGTTCTGGAACACGCGCCGGTAGCCGAAGGTCGCGGCGTGCTCGATCAGCACCGTGCCGGGGTCGGTGATGGCGGCGAAGTGGCCGCCGGCGCCCGCGCCGAGCGCCTCGGCAGCGCGCGACTCGAAGAAGGCGGCGAAGTCGTTGGGCTCGGTGGTCGTGCCCGACTTGGAGGCGATCACGTACAGGGTCCGCTCCGGCACGGCCCACTCGGCGGCCGCCGCGACGGCCGCCGGGTGGGTGGAGTCGAGCACCCGCACCGGCAGTCCCGCCGCCGAGGGCTCGGCGGGGGCGCCCTCGCCGCCGGGACCGAGCACCCGCGCGAGGACCTCGACGCACAGGCTGGAGCCGCCCATGCCGCACACCAGCACCCGGTCGATGCCGTCGGCGCGAACCTGCTCGGCCAACTCGCGCAGGTCGTCCAGCTGCGGCCGCATGCTGTCGGGCAGGTCGAGCCAGCCGAGCCGCTCGGCCACCTCCTTGGCCTCCTCGGGATCCTCGGTCCACAGCCCGGTGTCCCGCGCCCAGATCCGCGTCCCGATGGTCATCGCAGCGCCTCGGTGCGCTTGCGCTCGATGGTGGCCACCGCGCCGTTGTAGCTGTCGGCGAAGCGCTCGACCCCCTCGTCCTCGAGCTCGCGCATGACGACGAGCTCCTCGGTGCCCAGCTCGCCGAGGTCGCTCCAGAGGCGGTGGGCGCGCTCCAGGTTGCGCCGGATCGTCTGGCCGGGAACCTCGCCGTGGTCCTGGAAGGCGTCCAGCGTCTCGACCGGCATGGTGTTCACGCTGCCGCGGGCGATCAGCTCCTCGACGTAGATCACGTCGCGGTAGGCCGGGTTCTTGGTCGAGGTCGACGCCCACAGCGGCCGCTGCGGCCGCGCGCCCCGGCCGGACAGCGCCTGCCAGCGCTGGCTCGCGACGTGCTCCTCGAAGGCCTCCCAGGCGAGCTTGGCGTTGTCGATGGCGGCGGTGCCGAGCCGCGCCCGCGCCAGCTCGGCGTCGGCTCCGCCCTTGTCGATGATCGCCTGGAGCTTCTTGTCGACGTTGGTGTCGACACGGCTGACGAAGAACGAGGCCACGCTGGCGATCTCGGTGAGGTCGCCGCCGGAGTCGGCGAGGTCCTCGAGGCCGGCCATGAAGGCGTCGATCACCTCGCGGTAGCGCTCGATGGAGAAGATCAGCGTCACGTTGACGTTGATCCCGCCGGCGATCGACGCGCGGATGGCGGGCACTCCCGCGGCGGTGGCGGGGATCTTGATGAACACGTTGGGTCGGGCGAGCGCGTCGAACAGCCGGCGCGCCTCGCGGATCGAGGCCTCGGTGTCGTTGGCGATGTCCGGCGGCAGCTCGAACGAGATGCGCCCGTCGACGCCGCCGGTGCGCTGGTAGACCGGCTCCATGTCGTCGGCGGCGGCGCGGATGTCGTCCATGGCGAGCGCCTCGAAGATCTGTCGCGCGTCACGCCCCTCGGCGGCCAGCCGCGCGATGTCGTCGTCGTAGAACGACCCCTCGCCCATCGCCTTCTGGAAGATCGTCGGGTTGGAGGTGACGCCGACGACCGAGTACTCGTCGCGCAGGCGGCGCAGCTCCCCCTTGTGGAGCCAGTCCCGCGCGATCGAGTCGACCCAGACGGCGACTCCCTCAGCGGTCAGCGTCTCGAGCGGTCGGGTCATGATGTCGCTCCTTTGGCTCGTTGCAGCAGCAGCCGCGCACGCGCGGCGACGTTGTCGTCGGTGAAGCCGTAGTGCCGCAGTACCAGGTCGCCCGGGGCGGAGGCGCCGAACCGGTCGACGCCGACCACGTCGCCGGCGTCGCCCACCCACTCGCGCCAGCCGAACGGGCTGGCGGCCTCCACCGCCAGGCGCGCCTTGACCTCGGGCGGCAGGACCTGGTCGCGGTAGGCCTGCTCCTGCTCGGCGAACAGCTCCCAGCAGGGCATCGACACCACCCGCGTGGCGATGCCCTCGGCCTCGAGCCGCTCACGGGCGGCGAGGGCCACCCACACCTCCGAGCCGGTGGCGATCAGCACCAGCTCTGGCCGGGCGTCCATGCCGCCCGGCCCGCCGGCGCCCGCCTCCGCCAGCACGTAGGCGCCGCGGTGCAGGCCGTCGGCCCTGGCGTAGCGCTCGCGGTCGATCGGCGGGAGGTTCTGGCGCGTGAGCGCGATCGCCGTGGGGCCGTTGCGACGCAGGAGGGCCGCGCGCCACGCCTCGGCGGTCTCGGGCCCGTCGGCCGGGCGCATCACCCTGAGCCCGGGCATCGCCCGCAGGCTCGCCAGGTGCTCGACCGGCTGGTGGGTCGGCCCGTCACCGCCGAGGCCGATCGAGTCGTGCGTCCAGACGTACACCACCGGCACGCCCATCAGCGAGGCGAGCCGGACGCTCGGACGCATGTAGTCGGAGAAGATCAGGAACGTCGCGGCGAACGGGCGCAGGCCGCCGTGCAGGGCCAGGCCGTTGCTGACCGCGCCCATGGCGTGCTCGCGGATGCCGTAGTGCAGGTTGCGGCCGGTCGAGCGGGGCCCGAAGTCACCGGCGCCCTCCAGATCGGTCTTGTTGGACTCCGCCAGGTCCGCGGAGCCCCCCAGGAAGGTCGGCAGCCGCCGCGCGAGCGTGTTCATCACCGTCTGGGAGGCCGTGCGCGTCGCCAGCTTCCTCGGCTCGGCGAACAGCTTGTCGAGGTCGGCGTCCCAGCCCGTCGGCAGCCTGCCGGCCAGGGCGTCGCCCAGCTCGGCCGCGAGCTCGGGCTCGGCCCGCCGGTAGTCCGCCATGCGGCGCTCCCAGCCCGCCCGCGCCCTCTTGCCATCGGGCACCCGCGCGCGCCAGTGCTGGTAGGCCCCGTCGGGGACGAGGAAATGCTGGTCCGGGTCCCAGCCGTACACCTGCTTTGTGGCGCGGACCTCGTCCTCGCCGAGGGCGGCGCCGTGCGCCTTCGGGGTGTCCTGGGCGTGCGGGGCGCCGTAGGCGATGTGGCTGCGGAGGCGGATGAAGCTCGGCCGACCGGGCTCGTCGACGGCGGCCTGGAAGGCGGCGGTGATGGCCTCGAGGTCGTTGGCGTCCTCGACCGCCTGGGTGTGCCAGCCGTAGGCGCGGTAGCGCGCGGCCACGTCCTCGCCGAAGGTGATGCTGGTCGGACCGTCGATGGTGATGTGGTTGTCGTCGTACAGGACGGTGAGCTTGCCGAGCGCGAGGAAGCCCGCCAGCGAGGAGGCCTCGCCCGAGACGCCCTCCATCATGTCGCCGTCCGAGCTGAAGACCCACGTGCGGTGGTCGACGACCTCGTGCCCGGGGCGGTTGTAGCGGCCGGCGAGGAAGCGCTCGGCGATGGCGAAGCCGACCGCGTTGCCCACGCCCTGGCCGAGCGGGCCGGTGGTGACCTCGACGCCGGGCGTGAGGCCGTGCTCGGGGTGGCCGGGGGTGCGGGAGCCCCACTGGCGCTGCTGCTCGAGGTCGTCGAGGGTGAGGTCGTAGCCGGTCAGGTGCAACACGATGTACTGCAGGACCGAGGCGTGCCCGCAGGAGAGCACGAAGCGGTCCCGGTCGAACCAGCCGGGCTCGTCGGGGTCGAAGGTGAGGAAGCGCGACCACAGCACGTACGCCGCGGGAGCCAGTGCCATCGCCGTGCCCGGGTGCCCGTCGCCGGCCTTCTGGATCGCGTCCATGGCGAGGGTCCGCACGGTGTTGATGGCGAGCAGATCCTGCTCGGTCGCCTGCGTGGTCGTGGTCACGCTCGCTCCTTGTGTCAGTCCTGGCCAGGTCGTCTGATGGCGGCTCGCGGCTTCACTATCAAGGCTACCCGCTGCGCGTGGCGGAACTCCGCCGTTGTCCACACCCCCCGGCGGAGGCGCTCCGCTCAGACTGGCCAGCCGGGGCCCTGGGAGGTCGAGCGGGTCTCGACGCCGCGCCGCAGCGCCAGCTCGCGCAGGACCCGATGCGTCGCGACCGGCCGCTCGCCCTCGGCCACCTCGCGGCGCTGCCACGTCCCCTCCGGCCCCAGCTCCCAGGCCTGCAGGTTGTCGGCCAGCATCACATCGAGGATCTCCTGGAGACGAGCGGTGAGATCGGGGTCGTCCACCGGGGTCACCACCTCGACGCGCTGGTCGAGGTTGCGGGGCATCAGGTCGGCGGAGCCGATGTAGTAGGAGCGCGAGCGCCCGCTCTGGAACATCCACAGCCGCGGGTGCTCCAGGAAGCGGCCGACGATCGAGCGGACCCGGATCGTCTCGCTCACCCCCGGCATGCCGGGCCGCAGCCGGCAGATGCCCCGGACGATCAGGTCGATCTGGACGCCGGCCTGGGAGGCAGCGTAGAGCGCGCGGATGCAGGCGGCGTCGACCAGCGAGTTCATCTGCATGATGATGCGGCCGGGACGGCGGGAGCTGTGGCGCCTGGCGACCTCGCCGATCAGCTCGAGCACCCGCTCGCGCAGGTGACCGGGCGCGACCAGGATGCGCCGGTAGCGAGTGCCCCGCGCGTAGCCGGTGAGCGAGTTGAACAGGTCGGTCAGATCGCTGGCGAGCTCGTCGTCGCAGGTGAACAGTCCGAGGTCGGTGTAGAGGCGTGCGGTCTTGGCGTTGTAGTTGCCGGTGCCGATGTGGCAGTAGCGCCTGACGCCGCCCTGCTCGCGCCGCACCACCAGCGCGGTCTTCGAGTGGGTCTTGAGCCCGACCAGTCCGTAGGTGACGTGGCAGCCGGCCTGCTCCAGCGCCCTCGCCCAGTTGATGTTGGAGGCCTCGTCGAAACGGGCCTTGAGCTCGACCAGCACGGCCACCTGCTTGCCCTGCTCCGCCGCGCGGATCAGGGCGTTGACGATCGGCGAGTCGCCGTCGGTGCGGTACAGCGTCTGCTTGATCGCCAGCACGTCCGGGTCGTCGGCGGCCTGCGACAGGAAACGCTCCACCGAGGTGGAGAAGGCGTCATAGGGGTGGTGGACGAGCAGGTCGCCCTCGCGGATGGTGTCGAAGATGCTGACCGCGTCAGGGCTCCCGCCGGCACCGGACAGGCGCGGCTGGGTGGTCCCCACCCAGGGCGTGTCGGCCAGCTCGGGCCGGTCCAGCGCCCCCGCCAGGCCCCACAGGTCGCCCAGGTTGAGCGGTCCCTCCACCGACACCACGGCGTCGTCGTCGACCTCCAGCTCGCGCTGCAGCAGCCGCACCACGTGGTCCGGCATGCTCACGGCCAGCTCCAGCCGCACCACCGCGCCGAAGCGCCGGCGTCGCAGCTCCTGCTCGACCGCGACGAGGAGGTCGTCGGCCTCGTCCTCGGCCACCTCGATGTCGGCGTCCCGCGTCACCCGGAAGGGATGGGCCTCGACCACCACCATGCCCGGGAAGAGCTGGTCAAGGTGCGCCATGACCACCTGCTCGAGCGGCACGAACGTCGAGCCGTCGGCGAGCGGCACGAAACGGGGCAGGATGTCGGGCACCTTGACGCGGGCGAACAGCGGGCGGTGGCTGGCCGGGTCGCGGACGGTCACCGCCAGCGACAGCGACAGGTTGGAGATGTACGGGAAGGGGTGGCCCGGGTCGACCGCCAGCGGGGTCAGCACCGGGAAGACCTGGTCCTGGAAGTACTCGCGCAGGTACTCGCGGTCGGACTCCTCGAGGCTGCCGATGTCCGCCACGCGGGTGCCGTGCTCGGCCAGAGCCGGCACGATCTGGTCGAGGAAGCAGCGGGCCTCCGCCTCGATGGCCGGGACCACGTGCTTGCTGATCGCCTCCAGCGTCTCGGTCGGGGTCCAGCCGTCGGAGCCGCGCCTCGCCACCCCCGCCTCGACCTGCTCGCGCAGGCCCGACACCCGCACCATGAAGAACTCGTCCAGGTTGCTGGAGAAGATCGCCAGGAACCTCAGCCGCTCCAGCAGCGGCGTGGTCGGGTCGGTCGCCAGTGCCAGCACGCGGTCGTTGAACTGCAGCCAGGAGACCTCGCGGTTCAGGTACAGGTACGGGTCGGTCAGGTCCCAGCCCTCCGGCGCCGCCTGCTCAGCGGCGGCCTCCTCTGCGCTCGTCCCGGTCGTCACCGTTCGCGACCCCTTCGGTGAGGAGCGACCCGGGAGGGCGGCCGGTCATTGGCGCCGAGCCGTGCACGCGCACGCTCACGACGCCGACCGTACGCGAAACTGGCAGCCCTGCTCGCCCGGTGTCCCGGTTGCTTCCGCTCATGTTGGCACTGCCGGCGGCGATTGCAAAGGACTCGGGTCGGCGGCCGCTGACCGTTCAGACCCCGTTCAGGGGGCGGTGACCTGGCCGTTCAGGGCGTGATCGATGAGCCCGAGCGGCGGCGAGCCAAGGCCGAGCAGGGCGGCGTGGAAGCGCTGGTGCGAGTAGCCCGAGCCCCATGCGGCGCGGGCGCGGTCGCGGAGGGCGAGGATCTCGACCTTCCCCCAGGTGTACCGACCGTAGGTGGGGTCGAAGGTGGCCCGCGTCGCCTCGGCACGGGCGGAGGAGCCGCCGATGAAGGTATCGGCGGCGAAGCGGCCGATGGCCTCGTCCACGCTCATCGTGCCCGAGTGCACCCCGACCGAGACGGCCAGCCGCGTCACCCGCTGGAGCGCCTCGATCGCGACGCCGATGGCGAAGCGCGGGTCGTCGGCGCGGAAGCCCTCCTCGAGGCACAGCTCCTCGACGTAGTGCGCCCAGCCCTCGGCGAACGCCTCGGAATGGAGCGTGCGACGCACGTCGCCCTGTACCCGGCGCAGGCAGCGACCGTGGGCGAAGTGCCCGGGAGCGACCTCGTGCACGGTGATGGCCGGCAGGCTGAAGCGGCTGAACACCTGGAGCCACTGCTCCTGCTCCTCGGCGGTCCAGGCGGGGTCTGGCGGGGTGATGTAGTAGCGCGAGGGAGCGTCGTCCTCATACGGCGCGGCCCACGACATCATCGCCAGCGCCCAGCGGCGCGACGGCGGCGCCGGGCCGACCAGGCACTCGCCGTCGAGGTCGGGCACCAGCCCGTGGTCGCGGGTGAACGCGATCGCCTCTGCCGTCATGTCCTGGGCCTCCCCGAGCACACCGGCGGCGTCGGGGTGGTCGCGCGCAAGCTCCTCGACGACCTCGGCGGGCGGGCGGCCGGACGCGTAGCGGTCGCAGGCGTCGGCCAGCATCGCGCGCAGCCGGTCCCGCTCGGCGTCGGCGCGCTCCTCGAGCCGGCCGAGGTCGACCGGCAGCGCCTCCTTCGTACCGAGCAGCCGCTCGAGATTGGCCCGGCCGAGCGCCGGATCGGGCTCGCCGTCGCGGGCGCAGCGCTCGATGTGGTCGACCAGGCGGGCGTGGGCCGCCACGGCACGCTCGGCCGACGGGTCGCTTGTGTCCAGGTCGGCGGCCAGGCCGCGCACGGCCGGCAGCAGCGCGTCGGCCACCGCCGCGCTGACCCGGTCGAGGGTGGCGATGGCGGCGGCGATCGCCTCTGGCCACAGGGCCAGGTGGCGGCGGCGGGCCTCGGCACGCTGCTCGGCCGGCGCGTACTCGCGGTCGTAGCAGGACAGGTCGAGCGCGTCGAGGTGGAACAGGGGATTGCGACGGTGCATCTGGAGGTCGCCGAATTCCACCTGGAGCGCTCGCTCGAAGGCGGCGGCGTAGGCCTCGTCGAGCGGGTCGTCCAGCCGCGGCCCACCCAGGCGCGCCAGGCCGGCGCGCACGCCGTCCGACGAGAGGTCCTGCACGCGGCCGTCGTACTGGTGCAAGCCGACGAATTCGCGTGCCGCGGCAAACGATAGGTCGCAGATTGCACGGAGTCGCTCGTTCATGAGTCCGGAGCGTACGGCCTCGGGATCGCGCCGGACAATAACCTTCATCAATTTGTGGATATCTTTAGGTGAGCCGCGTGGCGATCCTTCCCGCGGCGCGGTGGGCAAGGCCCATGATCGACAGCATCGGGTTCACGCCCGATGCGGTCGGGAACACCGAGGCGTCGGTCACGAAGAGGTTGCGCACCTGGTGCGTCTCGTGGTCGGGGCCGACGGCGGAGGTGGCCGGATCCGTGCCGATCCTGCACGAGCCCATCTGGTGGAACGAGAAGCAGGTGACCCGGCCGCCGCGGTAGCCGGCGCGTTGGACCGCCGCCGCCCACGCCTCGTGCGCGCCGTCCTGACCGGGCCGGAACGAGATCCGCTGCGGGTGCATGGAGAGCACCTCGGTGGCGCCGGCCTCCGCAAGCACCCGGCCGGCGGCCGCCACGCCGGTGGCGATGCGCCGCTCGTCCGCCGCGGACATCCGGTACAGCAGGCGCGGCTGGCCGTCCCGGTCGATGCGCACCCGCCCGGAGGTGGCGTCCCGGCACAGCACCGCGCACAGCGACAGGCTGGCGAAGCGCTCCATGAGCGCCCGGTGGCTGGCGGCCGAGACCCAGGGCAGGGCCGTCGAGGCGGCGCCCGGGTGCAGCGGCACGGTCTCGAACAGTGGCCGGTACTCGCCCAGAGCGCCACGCAGCTCGTCGGAGTAGCGCGCCTGCAGCGTGCCCTCCCAGGGCCGCACCTCCCGGTCGAACAGGCCGAACGCGGCCGTGCCCGGGTGCAGGCGCAGGTGGTGGCCGACCTGGCCGCCGAGCCCGGAGCGCAGCAGCAGGGCGGGCGTCTCGATCGCTCCGGCCGCCGCCACCACCGCCCTTGCCCGCACCTGCAGCCGGTGGTCGCCGACGCGTGCCTCGACCCCGGTCGCCACCCCATCCTCGACCAGCACCTTGCGCACGTCGGCGTTGATCATCAGCCTGGCGCCGCGCTCGGCCGCGTCCTCAAGGTAGGTCCGCATGGTGGATTGCTTGGCGCCGATCCGGCAGCCGAAGCCGCAGTAACCGCAGGCCGCGTCCTGGGTGCAGCCGCGCACGTTGCGGGGCAGCCGGTCGACGTGCCAGCCGAGCTTGCGCAGCCCCGCCTCCATCAGCTCGTCGCGGGCGCCGGGGCGGCTGGCCTCGCTGGTCACGCCGAGGCGCTCGGCCACCGCCTCCAGCGACGCCTCGACCTCGCCGGAGACGAAGACGTCGCTGCCGGACAGGCGCGCCCACTCGGCCAGCACGGGCGGCGGGGTCTTGAACGAAGTGCTGTAGTTGACGACCGTGCCCCCGCCCAGGGTGGAGCCGGCCACGATCCGCACGCCGAGGTCGGTGGTGGCCAGCGTCAGCCCGTACAGGTACATGCCGCGGGTGGCCTCGGCCTCCTGATGGCTGAAGTCCGACTCGCTCGCGTAGCCGCCCTTCTCGAGGACGATCACGTCGGCGCCGGCGCGGGCGAGCTCCGCCGCGACCACGCCGCCGCCCGCGCCCGAGCCCACCACGACGACGTCGCAGCCGAGCCGCTCGTCGGCGTCGATCCGGATAGGTGACAGCCGCTTCGGCACCGCGGGCGCGGGGCCGAGCGGCCCCGGGTAGCCGATCCGCTCCAGCGCCGGCGCCGGGAAGGAGTACTCGGCCGACAGCGCGGCGGCGGTGAGCGCCGCGGCGATCTGGCGCAGCGGCCGCAGGCGGCTGCGCGACCACCGCTGCACGAGCACCTCGACCGCCTCGCGGGGCCGCCGCGGCAGCGGCGCCGGGCGGCCCGTCAGCGCCAGGGCGCCCAGCGGGGAGCCGAGCGCCCGCAGCGCATTGACCAGCTTGTCGCGGTCCTGGCGCGAGGGGAGCAGGTCGAGGGTGGCGAGCACGCGCGCTGGCACCTCCGGCCCGTGGTCCGACCCGACGATGCCGGCGGCGAGCGCGGCGACCACGCGCGCCACCTGGTCGGTGGCCTGGTCGGGAGTGGGAGGCGCGGAGGTCATGCCCCTTTGTACCGCGTCGGCGCGCCCGCGACCAGAGTCTTGTAACAGGTGGTAACAGCCCCGTGCGGACCTGCTTCCCTAGGGCGGGCATTGTCAGCGAGATCCGTCGTTCTCCCCATGCGCCGAGGGCTCCTTAGCCGGGCATGCTGGCTGGCGGTCCCAGGCACGTCGAGGGGGGTGTGGACAACACGATGCGAGCTGTCGCCGCAATGGTCGATAGTGTCGTCATGCTGGTGAGCAGGACGGGCCTGAGCCCGGTCATGGTGGGGCGCGGAGCGGAGCTCGCGCGCCTGCGGCGGCTGCTGGAGCGCGCCGCGGATCCACAGGTCGCCCTGGTGGACGGCGAGGCGGGCGTGGGCAAGACCCGCCTGGTCCAGGAGCTGCTGACCGTCCTTCCCGACGGCGTGACGGTGCTCGCGGGCCAGGCGGAGCAGGGCGGGCCGGGGCGTCCGTACCAGTTGCTCCTCGAGGCGGTCGGGCCGTTCGTGAGCGACTGGACGGCGCTGCCCGAGCCCCTCGCCGGCCGCGAGCAGGCGTTGCGACTGCTGCTGGCACCCGTGGCGCCCGCGCTGGGGGCGAACGCCACCATGCCGGAGCCCACGGCCGCGCCCGACCAGGCCTTTCCGGCCGAGGCGCTGTTGCGCGGCGCCGTCGACCTGGTGCGCCACCTGGTCACCCGGACGTCCGGGAGCCCGCGCGCCGAGCGGGCGTCCCCCGCGCTCATCGTGCTCGAGGACCTGCACTGGGCCGACCCCGACAGCCTCACCCTCCTCAGCCGGCTCGCCTCCAGCCCGGACCTGCCGGTCCTGCTGCTCGGCACCTACCGGGCCGAGGCGGTCGACCGTCGCCTCACCGACCTGATGGCGGACCTGGAGCGGCGCCGCTCGGTGGACCACGTGACCCTGCGCCGCCTGCGACGCGCCGAGGTGATCGAGCTGCTCGGTGCCGTCTACCGGCGGCCGATCCCGGCCAGTGTGGCCGACGCGCTGCAGCGCCGCACCGCCGGCAACCCCTTCTTCATCGAGGAGCTGCTGGTGGCGGCGGGCAACGCCCCGCCGGAGGAGCTGCCCGCCCTGCCGCTGCCCGCCAACCTCACCGAGGCGCTGCTGCGCCACCTCGACGGGCTGGGCCCCGAGCAGCGAAGGGTGGTCGACGCGGCGGCCGTGCTCGGCCAGCGCATCCCGTTCGACCTGCTGGCGAGGGTCACCGGCACGGACGAGGAGACGCTCATCGAGGTGCTGCGCGCCCTGGTCGGGCGCGGCCTGATCGTCGAGGAGGACACCGACGTGTTCTCCTTCCGCCACGCCCTCACGCGCGAGGCGGTGGCCGGACGGCTGCTCGGCCGGGAGCGCCGTCGCCTGCACGAGAAGGCCCTGACGGGCCTGCGTGAGCAGGGCAGCCATGACTGGGCGGCGCTGGCGCACCACGCCGCCGGCGCGGGCCACTGGGACGAGATGCTCGAGGCCGCCCGCGCGGGCGCCAGCCACTACCTGCAGACCGGCTCGACCTTCCAGGCGCTGGACCTGGCCGAGCTGGCGCTGGAGGAGGCCGGCGCCGATCTCCGGCTGCTCGAGCTGGCGGTGCGGGCGGCCTGGTCGATCGGGCTGCTCGAGCGCGCGGTGGAGCGGGCCGAGCGCTGGCGCGGGCTGGCCGCGGACGCCGGCCGCGACGCCGACCACGCACGCGCCCTGCGGTTGCTCGCGCGCCTGCGCTGGGAGCTGGGCGAGCTGGAGGCGCACCGCCGCGTGGTGAACGAGGCCCTGGCCGTTGCCGAGCGCCTCGGGCCCAGCGAGGAGAAGGTGCTGGTCTACAACCTCGCGGCGGAGACCGCGTTCCTGTATGACGACCTCGACGGCACGTTGGTGTGGGCGGACCGGGCCCTGAGCCTCGCCGAGCAGGTCGGCACGCCCGCCGCGGTGCCGGCCATCCTGGCCAACAAGGGCTCTGCCCTGCTCTGGCTGCCAGGTCGTGCCGACCAGGGCGTGGCCCTGCTCGAGCGGGTGATCGACGAGGGCGAGGCGCACGGCGAGCCCCTGGTGGTGCTGCGCGCCTTCAATAACCTGCTGATGGCCGTGCACCACCTGTGGCCGGCGGAGCGCAGCCACGCCCTGCTCGACCAGTGGGCCGCCGTGGTCGAGCGTCTCGGTCGGCTCGACTGGCTCGTCAGCGTGGCCAACGCGCGCGCCATCCTCCTCAGCGACGTCGAGGGCGACCTGCCAGGCGCCAGAGCGGCCCTCTCCGGCCTGCCGCCGCCGGCGGTGGAGATCCGCACGCCGGAGGCGTTCTGGACGGTGCTGCTGGACGCCACGCTCAGCATCGAGGCCGGAGACCTCGACGAGGCCGCAGCGCATCGCCCAGGCTCGCCGCAGCATGATCCTCAGCAACGAGCTGGATCGACACCTGTCCGAGCGACGCCTGGAGGCCGATGCGATCGCGGTGCGCGCCGCCGCGGCCGCTGGCCGGCTCGATGAGGCGGTCGGGCTGCTGGAGGGAATCGTGGCGCTGGCCACGGCCGCGACGACGACGCCGGCATGGCTGCTGAGCATCTGGTTCCGCGCGCTCCGCGAGGTGCTGCGGGCCGGCCTGGAGCCGGGTGAGGCTCGGCGACTGCACGGCTCGATACCGGCGACCGCCCGGTCGCCGGTGCCGTTCGTGGACCCGGCCTGGCCGGACCATCTGCAGGGCGCGCTCGCCGAAGCGGAGGGCGAGCATGAGCAGGCGCTGGTGGCCTACCAGGCGGCACTGGTGGGTCGCGGCGGCTACCAGCGGCCGACGCCGCTGACCGCCGACGTGCACCAGGGCATGGCCCGCTGCCTGCTCGCGCTCGGCCGCTACGAGCCGGCGCGCGGGCATGCCGAGGAGGCGGTCCGGCTGCTGGCCCGCTGGCCCGGCTGGCGCAGGACCGAGGCCGATGCGCTGCTGCGCCGGCTCGGCGGCGGACAGGCCGCCAACGGCCCGCGGGCGCTCACGCCGCGCGAGCGAGAGGTGGCGGCGCTCCTGGCCGAGGGGCTGAGCAACGCGGACCTGGCCCGGCGCCTGTACATCTCCCCGAAGACGGCCTCGGTGCACGTCTCGAACATCCTTACCAAGCTCGGCATGTCCTCGCGCACAGAGATCGCCGCCTGGGCCACGCGCGAAGGGCTCCGCATCCCCTCACCCCCCTGACCCGCGGCAGGGGTCAGCGGGTTGGGTCGTGTGCGTCAGGGGGGAGGGGGCCGAGGGGAGAGCCCAGGCGCGCCTCCAGTGCGCCTGGGTCCAGGGGGCCGTCGAACAGGCGACCTTGACCCAGCTGGCAGCCGAGCGCGCGGAGCTGGCGGAGCTGCGCGAGCGAGGCCACTCCCTCCGCGATGGTCCACAACCCGACCGAATGGCCCAGCTGCACGATCCCGCGTACCAGCCCGGCGGCGCGCGGCACCCCGCCCTCCTCGATCGGCTCCAGGTCCAACAGGTCCACGTAGGACCTGTCCACCTTCAGCGCGTCGAGCGGGAAGCGCGCCAGGTACTGCAGCGAGGAGTGGCCGGTGCCGAAATCGTCGACCGCGAGCCCGACGCCAAGCTCCTTGACCTGGTCGAGGGTGGCGCCCACCGTGTGGTGCTCGAGCAGCACGGTCTCGGTGAGCTCCAGCAGCAGCGCCGGCGGGTCGAGACCGGACGACTCCAGGGCGGCCCGCACGTCGGCGACGAAGCCGGGGTCGCGGAGCTGCCAGCCGGAGACGTTGACGGCGATGCGGGGCGGCGCTCCGGTCCGCTGGCCCGTGCGCCAGGACTGTCCGCGCCGGCATGCCTCCGCGAGCGTCCAGGCGCCGATCGGCACGATCTGGCCCGACTCCTCGGCGGTCGGGATGAACACCTCGGGGGGCAGCAGGCCGTGGGTCGGGTGCCGCCAGCGCAGCAGCGCCTCCGCGGCCACCATCTGCAGCGTGCTCAGGTCCACGATGGGCTGGTACAGCACCACCAGCTCGCCCCGCTCCACCACGCACCGGAGATCAGCCGCGAGTCCTCTGTAACCGCCCGACGAGGACGAGCCAGCCGGGTCAGCCGCCGCAAAATTGATACTCATCATCCCTAGATCGACAGACCCAGACGAGAGCTGAGGACACTGCCGGAGCGAGCACTCTACACGTTTGGGGTGCTTGGCGGCAGTGGTACCTTCGACGCATGGGAACAATCGATGGCGAGGGTGCGCCGCTATCGGTTCCCCTTCCCCGCCGCTGGTTCCCGGGCACGGCGTCGCTCGGCCGCGGGTCGGGCCCACAGGTCGAGCTCAGATCAGGTCGTCGAGGTTCTTCTTCTTGCGTCGCTCGGCCTCGGAGAGCGCGTCCTCGAAGGAAGGCTTGCGCTCCTTGCGGCGCAGGGCCTCGGCCAGCGGGTCCTTGCCGCCCAGGTCCTTGCCGGCGGCCAGCAGGTCCTCCAGCGAGGCCCGCTCCTTGCCCTCCAGCCGCAGGCGGATCGCGGTCAGCGTCGACGACTGCCTGGAGGTGAGCCCATATTGGGTGTGGAGCTGTGTGAGCGCAAGCTCGGCCCGCTCGAGCAACTGGCGGTCGACTTCGCTCGGCTTGTCCTCGGCTGTCATGGCCTGGCTCCTCCTCCTTACCCATTCACAGCGTCACAGCTTGCGGGCGACCAGCTCGGCGACCGGGCTGCGCTCACCCTTGAGCAGGGTGACGTGCCCGAACAGCGCCTCGCCCTTGAGCCGCTCGATCAGCGCGACGACTCCGGAGTCGGGATCGACGTAGGGGTGGTCCACCTGCGAGGTGTCGTGGCACAGCACCAGCTTGGACCCCTCACCGAGCCGACTCGCCAGCGAGCGCAGCACCCCGTACTCGACGTTCTGCGCCTCGTCCAGGATGGCAAAGGTGCGCACGAACGTGCGGCCGCGGATGAACGTGAGCGGCTCGAGCTGCACCGTGCCGTCGTCGAGCAGGCCCTGTACCAGGTCCTGGGTGTAGCTCTCACGCCGGTCGGCGTCGTGCGAGCCGCGGAACAGCTGCGCCAGGGTGTCGTAGATGGCCTTCATCCAGGGCGAGATCTTCTCCTCCACGTCGCCGGGGAGGAAGCCGAGGTCCTGGCGGCCGACCGGGACCACCGGGCGGAACACCAGCACGCGGTCGTATTCCGTGCGCTCCATGGTGGCGTCGAGCCCGGCGGCCATGGCCAGGTAGGTCTTGCCCGTGCCGGCGTTGCCGGCCAGCGAGACCAGCGCGATCCGCGGATCGCGCATCATGTGCAGCGCGAAATGCTGCTCCTTGGAGCGGGCCCGCACGCCGAAGGTCTCCGGCGCGTCGGGCACGAGCTGCACCTCGATCGGCTCGCCGGCGGCCACGATCGCGCGCACCTGGGCGAGCGCGCTCTGGGTGCCCGAGCGCAGCACCACGAACTGGTTGGCCCACAGCGGCTGGCCGGGCGTGATCTCGCCGCCCCTGTTGGCGTAGATCCCGTCCAGGCCGCCAGGCACCTCGATGGTGGCCACCCCGAGGTACCCCTCCTCCACCGCGACCCGCTCGTGCCGGTACTCCTCGGCGGCGAGCTTGAGGGCCTCGGCCTTGATGCGCAGGCTGGCGTCCTTGGAGACCAGCACCACGTCGCGCTCGTCGCCAAGCTCCTTGGCCAGGTTGGCGGTGGTGGCGAGGATCCGGTTGTCGTCGGAGTCGTGGGACAGGCCCTCCGGCAGGCTGAACCTGCCAGCGTGGTTGACCTCGACCCAGATGCGCCCGCCACCCGGCAGCACCACGCCCTCCGCCAGGTTGCCCCGCTGCCGCAGCGCCTCGAGCACCCGGATGGCCCGGCGCGCCGAGGCGCCGGTCTCGTCCAGGCGGGTCTTCAGCTTGTCCAGCTCCTCCACCACGGTGAGCGGGATCACGACGTCGTGCTCCTCGAACCGGCCGGGAGCCTCCGGATCGGCGATCAGCACGTTGGTGTCGAGCACGTAGGTGCGCTGGGCGACGTCGGGGCTGGTCCTGCGTGTGGCTCGGGGCATGGACGAACTCCTATCTCCAGCTGCTGCCGGCCCTGGATCGAGCGTGTCTCCCGGAAGGCCAGAGGTCAACCACATGTGAGAAATCCGGAGGTCTCGGGCGGCGTCTGGTGTGCCCGCGCAGGATCGGGCATGCCGCTCGGTACTGACTTGTATTAACTAGATAGTATGAACTAGGCTCTCCATAGAACGCCCCATCCGCTCCTTGAGCCGGGGCGCGGCTGGTCCGGCCACTTCTCCGGCGGCTTGCTGCTCTAGCAGGCAGCGGCCGGGGCAGTCGTTCCGCGGGGGCGGACGCGCGTGGTCGTCTCTCGAGAGCGACGGCGCCCGGACGCGGGTCGCGGAGCCACCGCGGCCCGCGTTCCGCTTTCCCGGCGACCGTTCTGTCCCTCGCTGCCCGTCCTTTAGGAAGCACCCATGCTCAATCGGTCCCCGCCCTGGTCTCCTTGATCGCGGCGGCGATCTCCTCGAGATCGTCGGCATCGAGCCGCAAGGTGCCCGCGGTGAGCCAGGCGTCGAGCTGGGAGGGGCGCCGGACGCCCACGATCGCCCCGGTGACACCCGGCTGCTCCAGCACCCAGGCGACCGCCACCGCGGCCACCTCCACGCCGTGGCGCTCGGCGATCGGCCGCAGCCGGGCGGCCAGCGCCAGGTTGGCGCTGAGCCGGGGCTCCTGGAACTCGGGGTTGCCCCGGCGCCAGTCGTCCTCCGGCAGGCTCGCCACGCGCTCGGCGTCCAAGGTCCCGGTGAGCAGGCCGGACTGCAGCGGGCTGTAGGCGATCACGCCGGTGCCGTGCGCCCCGCACCAGGGCACCAGCTCCCGCAGGGCAGACCGGTTGATCAGGCTGAGCGGCGGCTGCAGGGAGTCGACGTGGCGGATGCGCTCGCAGCGCTCGAGGAGGTCGACGGTGAAATTGGAGACGCCCACCCAGCGCGCCCTGCCCTCCTCCACCAGCTCGGCCATGGTCGTCCAGGACTCCTCCACCGGTGTGCCGGTGGCGTTGTCGGGCCGGTGGAACTGGTACAGGTCGACGTGGCTGCGGCCGAGGCGCTTCAGGCTCTGCTCCATCTCGAAGCGGATCGACGCCGGGCGCAGGTCGTTGACGACCGTGCCGTCGCCGCCGTACCAGCTGCGCCCGCACTTGGTGAACACGAGCACGCCCGCGCCGCGCTCGCGCACCACCTGGCCGACGATCTCCTCCGAGTGGCCGAGGCCGTACACCGCCGCCGTGTCGACCCAGTTGATGCCCGCGTCAAAGGCGCGATGCAGCGCGGCGATGGATTCGTCATCGTCCTGCGGGCCCCAGCCAAAGGTCCACGGACCACCGATCGCCCAGGTGCCGACGCCGATGACCGATATGCCAGGGCCCTGACTGCCGAGGTTGCGGAACTGCATGCTTCGTTGCCTCCCATTGAACGGGCGGAGGGCTACCGCTTGGCGACTCAAGGCCCCGGGCCCCCGACGAGGCGGCATGAGCGGTCCGGATGCGCTCCCAGCCTACCCGAGCCCGCCCGTACCGGCCGAGCCGGGCCCCCCGGCAGTTTCGGCATCACGCCCCTCGACCCGACGGCGACCGTTGTGCATGGCCAGATCGACCTCCTCGAGCCGGTTGGACGCGCGGTGGCGGCGGCCGGTCTTGGCGCAGGGCCGCCCCTCCCGCAGCACCACGTCGGCCGTGTAGTCGCAGCCGCCCTTGAGCAGCGACGAGCCGACCGCGTAGGAGTCCACCGGCACCTTGGCGGCCTCGAAGGCCGCGATCCGCTCGGCGGTGAAGCCGCCGGAGACGATCACCCGGATGTGACCGAAGCCATCCGCGTCCAGGGCCTCGCGCACCTTCCAGACCAGCCGCGGGTTCACGCCGGTCGGGGTGAAGTCGCCCATCTCGTGCCACAGCGAGCGGTCCACCATGAGGTTGGAGGTGTCCAGGCGAACGCCCCACAGCCGCTCGCCAAAGGCGCGCGCGCAGGCCAGGGCGGTGCGCACCGAGTCGTTCTCGAAGTCCACCAGGGCGATCAGGGGGACGCCGGCGATGTGGCGCGCGAAGGCGGCCGTGGCCGCCACCGTGTCGCCCGAGAAGGTCGCGATGAGCGCGTGCGGGATGGTGCCCAGCCCCCGCTCTCCCCACCACGCCGCCTGGGCGTCGGTGGCGACACCCTGCGCGCCGCCGACGAAGGCGGCGTAGCCGTCGCCGCCCTGGGTGGCCCAGTGGTCGAAGCGGTCGGCGAAGAACAGCACGGGCTTGCCGCCCGCGGCCGCCACGACCCGACCGACGTTGGTCGCCACCAGCGAGCGCCGCGCCAGCACCCCCAGGTACACGCTCTCGAGGTGCGCGACCAGCCGGTAGGGGCCGGTGATCTCGATCACCGGCTCCCACGCCGAGACCCGGTCGCCGTCGCGCAGCGCCCGCACCCTGACCTCGCCGATCGCCGGGCGCCACAGCCGGTCGAAGGCGACCTCGGCCTCCACCTGGGCGCGCACCGCCTTGAGATAGTCGGCGCCGCCGTCCTGCCGCGCGCGACGGGCCTGGTTGCGGGTGTTCAGGTAGTCCGCGAAGGCACGGTCGGCAGCCGCCTGGTCGGTCGACTCGCCCGCGCCGAGGGCCAGCATCGCGAGCGCCTCGTCGATGCCGCACGCGACCACGCCGTCGTGGCGCTGAAAGACCTGGATGGTGACCTCGGTGTTGGCGCCCTCGGCCGCGAGGATGCGGCGCGAGCGGTCGAAGTAGACGGCGGCGCGGTAGCCGGCGCGCAGCTCCACCACGGGCAGGTCGAAGACCCACGAGGCCAGCCGGCCGCCGGCGGTGCGCGACTCTGGACCGTGGACCGGGAGGGGGGTCGCCGAGCCCGCGCTCACGCTGGTTCGGGAATCGTTCGGCTCTGGCATGGGAATCGGGATGGTTGAGGTCGAAGACCCAGCTTAGCAATCCGTTGCCGGAGGTGAGGGGTGGCTGTAGCGTCAGCGGGAGGGGTCTGCTGAAAGGGAGGGCTGCCATGATCGCGCACAGGCTGGTGAGCGACGGGCGGGTCGTGATCGTGCAGCTCGATAGTGGCCAGGCGGTCTGGTGCCAACCCGGCCGCCTGGTATGGAAGACTCCGAACGTGGCCGTGCAGGCGCGGCTGATCGGCCCGGGCGGCGAGTCCTCCGGACTGCTGGACCGGGCGCTGGCCACCGCGATCACGGCGGGGCGGCGGCGGCTGGCGGGCGGCGACGCCGCGCTCCCCTACTTCAGCGCCGGCGCCTCGAGCGGCCTGGTGGCGTTCGCGGGCGACCCCGGCGGGGAGGTGCGCGAGCTGCGCCTTTCCTCGGACGTCGCCTGGCTGGTGACCCGCCACGCGGTGGTGGCGGCCGAGCCCACGGTGGGCCTCGGGCCGGCACCCGCCACCGCGCGCTGGTCGCGGCCCGGCGAGCGCCCGCCCGTCGCGCTCGAGCGCCTCGCCGGCGGCGGGTCGGCGTTCGTGACCGGCGCGGGCGGCCTGCTGGAGGTCGATCTGGCCCGCTACGGCGGGGCGGTGGACGTCGATCCCAGGCGCCTGGTGGCGGTGCAGGACGGTGTGCGGATCGAGTTGCCGCGGCACCGGGGGCTGGCAGGCGACGAGCTGCTGGCGGTCCTGCTCGGCGGCGGCCGCCCGAGCCTGGCCACGCTGACCGGCAGCGGCGCGGTGCTGCTGCAGTCCGCCGCGGTTCCCCAGCCAACGCCCGGCAAGCCACCACCACATGAGCAAGGAGGCAGCGATGGCACTCCTGGATGACGCCAGGCAGCTCGCCGAGCAGGCGACCCGCTCGATCGAGCAGGGGCTCGACCAGGTCCGCGAGCGGTTGGACGAGATGCAGCGGCAGCGGCGCCTCAACGACCTGGCGAGGCGCCTCGGCATGCTGGTCTACCGCGCGCGGCGCGGGGGCGCCCCCCTCGACGAGGCCGAGGTCGAGAGCATCTGCTCGCAGATGGCCACCATCGAGGCGACCCTGTCCCGCGGCGCCACCGGCCCCGGGCCGGGGCCGGACGCCGGCCCGGGCGATCCGCCCACCTCGGGCCCGCCCGCCGGCCCGCCGCGCGGCTACTCGCTGGACGACGTGTAGCGCGGGCTCCGTCAGCGACGCTGAACCCTGTCGCGCCCGTCCGGTAGAGTCGGGTCTGCCGAGCGGGTGGCAACGCCTGGGGGCTGCAAGGAGCCCGCGCGCTTCTCCGGCGCGGGCTCCTTGGCGTTCCTGCGGCCAGCGGAGGGAATGCGGGGGGCGCAGGCGCCCCCGCGGCTGTAGCATCAAGGCGCCAAGAAGCCAGGAGGAATGGTTGACCCGGTTCCAGCGCCTCACCGTGGCCACGACGACGGCCACGTTCGTGCTCATCGCGGTCGGAGGGCTGGTCCGGGCGACCGACTCCGGCCTGGGGTGCCCGGACTGGCCCCGCTGCTTCGGCAAGCTGACCCCGCCGCCGAACCTGCACGCCTGGATCGAGCACTCCCACCGGCTGGTCGCCGCGGCCGTCGTCGTGCTCGTCGCGCTGACCGCGGTCGCCGCCTGGACGACGCGGCGCCCACGCGCCGTGCGCTGGGCGGCCGTCGCGGCGGTGGTGATGGTGCTCGCACAGGCGGTGCTGGGCGCCATCGTGGTGTGGGCCAAGCTCGAGGCCGAGTCGGTCACTCTGCATCTGGCCACCGCGCTCGCGCTGGTCGCGCTGCTCGAGCTCATCGCCTTCCGATCGCGCTGGCCCGCGGTGGATCACCGCGCGGGGCGGTCGCGGCGCTTCGTGCGCGTGGCGATGGTCGGCGCCGGCCTCACCTACGCGCAGATGCTCGTCGGCTCCACCGTGACCGGCCACGACGCCGGGCTCGCCTACCCGATCCACGTGCTCGTGCCCGACCTGACGCTCTCGGCGGCGCAGCTCCAGCTCGCCCACCGGGTCCTGGCCGTGGTGGTCGGGGTCGCGGTCATCGCCATCTACCTGCGGGCGCGGCGCACGCAGCGGGCCCATCCCACGGTCACGCGGCTGGCGGGCTACGCAGCCGGCCTGGTGGTGGTCCAGATCGCCCTCGGCGTCGCCAACGTCGTCGACCGGCTGTCGGCCCTGACCGTTGTGCCCCACCTGGCGGTCGGGAGCCTGCTGTGGGGCACGATGTTCGCCCTGGTGCTGCACGCCGACCGCTTCGCCGGGACCAGCGGGCGCGACCCGGCCGAGCCCGAGCCGATGCCCGCCCGCGGCGGCAGGGAGTCGATCGCGGCCTACTTCCAGCTCACCAAGCCGCGGATCATCGAGCTGCTGCTGATCACCACGGTGCCGACGATGTTCCTCGCCGAGCGGGGCATCCCCTCGCCGTGGCTGGTGGCAACCACGCTGTTCGGCGGCTCCCTGTCGGCCGCCAGCGCCAACGTGATCAACTGCTACCTCGACCGGGACATCGACGCGGCGATGCGGCGCACCAGGCGGCGGCCGCTGCCCACCCATCAGGTCGCGCCGCTGGACGCGCTGCGCTTCGGGCTGGTGCTGGGGGTGGCGGGCTTCGTGTGGCTGTGGGCCACCGTGAACCTGCTGTCGGCGGTGCTGGCCACCGGCGCGATCCTGTTCTACGTGTTCGTCTACACGATGGGGCTGAAGCGGCGCTCCACGCAGAACATCGTGATCGGCGGCGCGGCCGGCGCCGTGCCGGTGCTGGTCGGCTGGGCGGCGGTGACCGGCAGGGTCGAGCTGCCCGCGCTGGTGCTGTTCGCCATCATCTTCTACTGGACCCCGCCGCACTTCTGGGCGCTGTCGCTGCGCTACAAGGACGACTACGAGGCGGCCGGCGTGCCGATGCTGCCGGTGGTCCGCGGCGCCAAGGAGACCAGCCAGCAGATCCTCTACTACACCCTGCTGCTGGTCTCGGTCACGCTGCTGCTGTACCCAGCCGGCCGGATGGGGATCATCTACCTGGTGGCCGCGGTCGGCCTTGGCGCCGCCTTCGTCTGGCGGGCGGTCAGCCTGCGGCGAGACGTCTCCGGCAAGCGCGCGATCCGGCTGTTCAGCTTCTCGAACCAGTACCTCGCGCTGCTGTTCCTGGCCGTGGCGGTCGACGCCGTGGTCCATGCCTCCGGATGAGGGCCGGGCCGCCGCGGTCCGGGCTCCCGTAGCTAAACGAGCAGCTCACGCGCTTGTTCACAAGATCTCCGTTCGACTTGTGGGGGATGGAAAGCCCGGATACATTCAGTCTTGATCTTGGCGCGCCCGCTGCCGAATACCTCGCCGGGCGGCCGTCCAGAAGACCGGGGAAGCGAGGCGACTGAGTCGAAATGCGCAGGTGGGAACGGGCTGGTCTCGAGGCAAGGATCTTCGCGCTCGTCGCCGGCGGGGCCCTGGTGCTCGCCGGCTGCGGCCAGTTCCCCGGGGCGACCGAGCAGGCCCGGTCGGTCAAGGAGCTCTACGACCTCCTGTTCATCGTCGCCGCCATCATCTTCCTGCTGGTCGAGGGCCTGATCCTGTGGGCGGCGCTGCGCTACCGGCGCAAGGACGACACCCTGCCGCCGCAGTTCCACGGCAACAACCTGCTCGAGATCGGCTGGACCCTCGGCCCCATGATCATCGTGGCGGTGCTGTTCGTGCTCTCGTTCCAGGTGATCAACAAGGTCAACGCCCTGCCGGCCAACCCGCGGGTGACCGTCAACGTCCTCGGGTTCCAGTGGCAGTGGCAGTTCACCTACGCGGGCGAGAAGGTCACGGTCGAGCGGGGCCAGCCGCCGCAGGACCTGTCGATCAAGGGCACCATCGCCAAGCCGCCGCACATCTACCTTCCGGTCGGCGAGCAGATCCGCTTCAACGAGCAGTCCCAGGACGTCATCCACTCGTTCTATATCCCGGAGTTCCTGTTCAAGCGCGACATGCTCCCGGGCCATACGAACCAGTTCTCGCTCACCATCACCAAACCGGGCGTCTACCACGGCCAGTGCGCCCAGTTCTGCGGCCTCGCGCACGGTAAGATGCACTTCTACATCCACGGGGTGTCGCGGGCGCAGTTCGACCGGTGGCTGGCCGACCAGAAGAAGCGCGCGGAGAGCGGCTGCCCAGATGACACCACCCCGGGCCAGATCTCGGCCAAGAGCAACGCCTTCGACAAGGAGTGCCTCTCCGAGCCGGCCAACAAGGCCTTCACGTTGACGTTCAACAACCAGGACGCCGGCGTGCCACACAACGTCGTGATCTTCAAGGGCAGGGACGCCACCGCCCCGGTAGCCTTTCAGGGTCGGCTCTCCCCTGGACCCACGACGCAGCGGTACCAGGTTGGCGCGCTCGCGCCCGGCAGATACTTCTACCATTGTGACGCGCACCCAGATGCGATGACCGGCAACCTCGTCGTCAAGTAGCGCGGGGGCAGCCTCGACCAGGGCAACAAGGAGCTCCAATGGCGATCACTGAAGCCAGGCCAGAGGCGACGCCTCAGGGGCCACCGGCGATCAGCCCGCAGCGCCACCCGATCTGGGAGTGGCTCACCACCACCGACCACAAGAAGATCGGGATCATGTACCTGGTCAACTCGTACATTTTCTTCGCGGTGGCCGGGCTGCTCGCGGAGTTCATGCGCACCGAGCTGGCCCAGCCCGGGACGCAGTACTTCGACGAGATGCAGTTCAACCAGCTGTTCACCATGCACGGGACGACGATGATCTTCCTGTTCATCATCCCGATCCTGGCGGGCTTCGCGAACTACATCGTGCCGCTGCAGATCGGCGCGCTGGACATGGCCTTCCCGCGGGTGAACGCGCTGTCGTTCTGGATGCTGCCGCTCGGCGGCATCATCCTGTACTCGGGCTACCTGGCCGGCGGCGTGGCCTGCGCCGGCTGGACCGAGTACCCGCCGCTGTCCGAGCAGGGATGCGCCGGCGCCGCCGGCGGGATCGGCGTCGGCGCCGACCTGTGGGTGCTCGGGCTGCTGCTGGTGGGCACCTCCTCGATCCTGGGCGCGGTCAACTTCATCACCACGATCTTCAACATGCGCGCGCCCGGCATGACCATGTTCCGGCTGCCCATGTTCTGCTGGACCATGCTGGTGACCTCGTTGCTGGTGCTGCTGGCCACGCCGGTGTTCGCCAGCGCCCTGATCTTGCTGTTCATCGACCGCAACCTGGGGGGCTCGTTCTTCGACCCGACCAAGGGCGGCATCGCGGTCATGTGGCAGAACATCTTCTGGTTCTACTCGCACCCGGCGGTGTATGTGATGGTGCTGCCCGGCATGGGCATCGTCTCCGAGGTCCTGCCGGTCTTCTCGCGAAAGCCGCTGTTCGGCTACAAGGCGTTCGTGTTCGCCACCGCCGCCATCGGCGCGCTCGGCTTCAGCGTGTGGGCGCACCACATGTTCGCCACCGGCACGGTGCTGCTGCCCTTCTTCAGCCTGATGACGTTCCTGATCGCGGTGCCGACCGGGGTGAAGTTCTTCAACTGGATCTCGACCATGTGGAAGGGCAAGATCCAGTTCACCACGGCGATGCTGTTCGCGGTCGGGTTCCTGACGATGTTCCTGATCGGCGGCGTCGACGGGGTCTTCCTGGCGTCCCCGCCGGTGGACTTCGCCCTGCACGACACCTACTGGGTCATCTCGCACATCCACTACGTGCTTTTCGGCGGCAGCGTGCTCGCGGTCTACGCCGGGTTCTATTACTGGTTCCCGAAGTTCAGCGGCAAGAAGCTGAACGAGAGCCTCGGCAAGTGGCACTTCTGGCTGACGATGATCGGCTTGAACCTCACGTTCATGCCGATGCACGTGGTCGGGCTCCTCGGGATGCCCCGCCGCGTCCAGGACTACCTGCCGCTGCACGACTGGACCGGGCTGAACCAGCTCGAGACGCTCGGGGCGTACATCATCGCCGTGTCGACCGCGCCGTTCCTCGCCAACATCGTGCTCACCATGCGGCGCAAGGACCGCGACGAGGAGAACCCGTGGGACGCGAACACCCTCGAGTGGTACACGACCTCGCCGCCGCCGGCGCACAACTTCGACAGCCTGCCCGAGATCCACTCTGAGCGGCCGCTCTTCGACCTGCGGCACGCCGACGAGCTGGCCGTTCACGCCGCCGCGACCACCGAGACGACCACGGGAGCACGCTAGCGATGGCAGCATCCGGAGCCGCCCTGCACGACCACGCACCCGGCCAGCAGCGCCCGGGCGGGATCAGCTCGTCCCTGCTGGGGATGGTGCTGTTCATCGCCTCAGAGGTCATGTTCTTCGGCGGGCTGTTCGGCGCCTACTTCACCATCCGGGCCGCGTCGTCGACCTGGCCGCCGGAGGGCACCGCCGAGCTGGACGCCCGCTACGCGGCCCTGCTCACCACGGTGCTGGTCACCTCCAGCGTGTTCATGCAGCTCGCGGTGTACGCCATCCGCAGGGGCGACCAGCGCTGGCTGGTCCGCTGGCTGGGCGTGACGCTGGCGCTGGGGTTCATCTTCCTGTGCATGCAGGGCTACGACTACTACACCCTGGGCGTGCACGAGGACTTCCGGCTGTCCAGCGGGGTGTTCGGGTCGTTGTTCTACACGATGACCGGCTTCCACGGAGCGCACGTGTTCGGCGGCGCGGCGTTCATCTCGATCGTGCTCCTGCGCGCCCGCTCCGGCCAGTTCACCGCCCGCTACCACGACACCGTCGAGATGGCCTCCTACTACTGGCACTTCGTCGACGTCGTCTGGCTCGGCCTGTTCAGCACCCTGTACATCCTCAAGTGACCGCCAAAGGAGCCGCGCCGTGATCGCCGCCGCCCGACTGTTCTTCCTCATGGGCGTCTTCGGCCTGGTCGCCGGAGGGACCTACTGGGCATGGAACTGGAAGCACCCGGAGTCGGCGGGCGTCGTCCTGCTGATGTTCTTCTTCTTCGCGTGCCTGTTCATCGGGAGCGTCCTGTGGTCGGCGAGCCCGGCCAACAAGCGGCGGATGGCGGCGCCAGACACCGGCCTGCCCGGCTCGGCCCACCCCAGCCGCGGGGCGCGGGACGAGCACGGCAACATGCACGTCATCCCGCCGACGATCGCCCCGGCGGTCTACTCCCTGGCCGCGGCGGTGATCCTGGCCGCCGTCATCTACCGCCACGAGCTCAAGCTCCTCGGCCCGGCGGGGGTCGGCTTCGGCCTGCTGCTGTTCGTGGCGGCGACGGCGATCTGGTACCGCGCCACCTCGGCCGACGCCCGCGCCAAGATCCACGGGCACGGGCACGACGAGCACGCGGCCACCGGGGCCGAGGCGGTGGAGCCGGCGGGCCCACCGGGGCCGGCCAATTACTTCGAGCAGGTCCGCGCGGCGTTCGAGCTGGGCGACGCGGACTGGGCGGCGTCGGCCTACGCGCCCGGCGCGATCTACTACGAGTCCGCCAATCCGCCTCACGAGGGTCGCGAGGACATCCGCGCATACCTCAACGACGTGCTCAAGGGGCACCGCAACCTCCAGTTCACGGTGAAGCGCATGGGGGTCGACGGCGACAGCGCGATCGTGGAGTGGACGTGGTCGTACCGCACGCTCGACAACCGCCGCGTGAGCGGCCAGGCCGGCGCTTCGGTCATCCAGGTCGGTCCGGACGGCATCGTGTACCACCGGGACTACCTGTAGGGACGTGACGCTCGGGGCGGAGGGCGAGGACAGCGGCCGGCACGGGTCCCGCGGCGGGCCGCGGCGGGCCGAGCGGCGGGTGCTGCTGATCGTCCTGCTGGTGCTGGCGGTGGGTGCGCCGGTCGGGACCTGGCTGCTGCGCGACCAAGGGGAGGAGACGGCGCCGGCGGTCCCCGGTGACCAGGTGGGCGCCGCGGCCGCGACCGCGCGCACCTATCCGGCGGGCACGACAGCGCCGGCGCTCCGCCTAGCCGCGCTGGACGGCGGCACGGTGGACCTGGCGAGGTATCGGGGCCGGCCGGTGCTCGTCAATTTCTGGGCAACCTGGTGCGCGCCGTGCGTGCGCGAGTTCCCGCTGCTGCGCCGCACGCTGGACGCGCATCGCGCGGACGGCCTGGTGGTGCTGGGGGTGCTGGTGAACGACAGCCCGGAGAAGGCTCGCGCCTTCGTGGGCGAGCACGGCGGCGCCTGGCCGGTCGGGATCGACCGGGGCGGCGGTGCGGCTGCCGCCTACAAGCTGGTCGGCCTGCCGGAGTCGGTGTTCGTGCGCCGCGACGGCACCCTCTCGTCGCGTGTGCTCGGCGAGCTGACCCCTGCCCAGCTGCAGGTCCTGCTCACCCCGATCCTGGGGGGATAGGGCCCTGGAGCTAGAGGCGACCGGCGGCGAGCTCGGTGGAGCCGTCGGGCCCCACCAGCAGCACCGCGATCCCGTCCTGGTGGTCCTCCGTCGCCTCCGCGACCGCCCGGTCGACCGTCTCGCGCTTGAGCCGGTCGGCCAGACCCGGCTCGTCGAGGTCGTCGGGCAACAGCACCAGGTCGGCGTCGTGGCGCCGGGCGTACTCCACCATCGTGTCGGTGCCGTGCCGCTCGGCGAGCCAGCCCCAGGCGTCCACCCCCTCGCGGCGGGCCGCCGCCACCCTGCGGGCCAGCGGCTCACGGCCGAGCCGCACCAGCTCGTCGGCGGAGAAAGGATCGCCGTACTGCTCCCGCTCACGGTGGGAGGCCCACTGGTTGGGCAGCGGGTCGGAGAAGGCGGAGGCGGCGTCACGGTCATAGAAGACCAGTTTGGCGTGGTTGCGCCGCGCCAGCTCGACGCCGGCGCCGGCGCCGTGGTCCAGCTCCTCGTCCTCGCCGACGAAGGCCACCAGCATGCGCGCGCCGTCGACGCCCGTGCCCGCGCTCGACGACCGATCGCGGCCGGGTCCGCGCTGGTCTGCTCGCTGCTGTTCGGACATGGCACACCTCGCGGGAACTCGGTAGGTATTCCCCTCCATACTCAGGACATCAGGGACGCACTCCACGGCTCCTGGACGTCCTTGACGGACGCCTACCCCCGAGCAGGCAGGGCATGCTGGCGCCGCCTTCCGGCGACCCTGTGGACAGCCGCTCAAGCCTCGTTACAGAGAGGTATATGCTCTTGAAACAGAGCCTGTCGTCGTGCACGTCGTCTTCAGGCCGCGTATGGCTCGGCGGCTTCGTGCGTGGCGACAGGCTATGACCGCCGAGCCAGACAGTGAAAGAAGGAGTCATGAGCAAGCCGGTCCAGGTACTGGATCGCGTGATCATCCGTTTCGCAGGCGACTCCGGGGACGGGATGCAGCTCACTGGTGACCGCTTCACCAGTGAGACCGCCGCCTTCGGCAACGATCTCTCGACCCTCCCGGACTTCCCGGCCGAGATCCGCGCACCCGCCGGGTCTCTGCCCGGGGTCTCCGGCTTCCAGCTCCACTTCGCCGACCACGACATCCTCACGCCAGGGGACGCTCCGGACGTCCTGGTCGCGATGAACCCGGCCGCGCTGAAGGTCAACCTCCGGGACGTGCCCAAAGGCGCGACCCTGATGGTCAACACCGACGCCTTCACCAGCCGCAACCTCGAGAAGGCCGGATACGGCGCGAACCCGCTCGAGGACGGCAGCCTGGCTGACTACCAGGTCCACGCCATCCCGTTGACGACCCTCACGCTCGAGGCGCTCAAGGACATCGACATCTCCAAGAAGGAGGCCGAGCGGGCAAAGAACATGTTCGCCCTCGGGCTGATGTCCTGGCTGTACTCGCGGCCGATCGAAGGCACCGCCGACTTCATGGCCAAGAAGTTCGCCGCCCGGCCGGTCCTGGCCAAGGCGAACGTGACCGCCTTCAAGGCCGGCTACAACTTCGGCGAGACGACCGAGGCGTTCGCCGTCTCCTACGAGATCAAGCCGGCGAGGCTGCCGGCCGGCACCTACCGGCGCATCTCCGGCAACGTGGCCCTGTCGTATGGGCTGATCGCCGCCAGCAAGCTCTCCGGCCTGCCGCTGTTCCTCGGCGCCTACCCCATCACACCCGCCTCGGACATCCTGCATGAGATGGCCAAGCATCGGAACTTCGGCGTGCGCACCTTCCAGGCCGAGGACGAGATCGCGGCGGTCGGGGCCGCGCTCGGGGCGGCCTTCGGCGGGTCCCTGGCGGCCTCCACCTCGAGCGGGCCCGGGATCGCCCTGAAGGCCGAGACCATGGGCCTGGGGGTCGCGCTGGAGCTGCCGCTGCTGGTCATCGACATCCAGCGCGGCGGCCCGTCCACCGGGCTGCCGACCAAGACCGAGCAGTCCGACCTGCTCCAGGTGCTGTACGGCCGCAACGGCGAGGCACCGGTCCCGGTGGTGGCGGCGGCCACGCCGGCCGACTGCTTCTACGCGGTGATCGAGGGGGCGCGCATCGCGCTCAAGTACCGCACGCCCGTGGTGGTGCTGTCCGACGGGTACCTGGCCAACGGCTCCGAGCCCTGGCGCATCCCGGACGTCGACAGCCTCCCGGACATCTCGACCGAGTTCATCACCGAGCCCAACCACGACGGCGAGTACTGGCCGTACCTGCGTGACCCGGAGACGCTTGCGCGACCGTGGGCGATCCCGGGGACGCCCGGGCTCGAGCACCGCATCGGCGGCCTCGAGAAGGCCGACGGCAGCGGCAACATCTCCTACGATCCCGAGAACCACGACCGCATGGTCCACCTGCGGGCGGCCAAGGTCGCCGGCATCGCCGGCGACATCCCGCCGCTGGACGTGGACGACCAGGAGGGCGCCCGGCTGCTGGTGCTCGGCTGGGGCTCCACCTACGGCCCCATCGGCGCCGCGGTGCGGCAGGTGCGCACGCGCGGCGGGCGGGTCGCGCAGGCCCACCTGCGCCACCTGAACCCCTTCCCCGCCAACATCGGCGAGGTGCTGCGCCGCTACGAGCGGGTGCTGATCCCCGAGATGAACATGGGACAGCTCCGCAAGCTGATCCGGGCGGAGTTCCTTGTGGACGCGGTCGGCTATAACCGCGTCCGCGGCCTGCCCTTCAAGGGCGAGGAGCTGGTGGAAGAGATCGACCTGCAGCTCGACCAGCTCGGGGACGGAAAGAGTGACGACGTCGCCCGGATGGCGGCGTTCAGCAAGGGAGCGAACCGTTCATGAGCGTCAGCAACGGGCAGGGCGGCAACGGTGCGGTGAAGGTCGCCGAGCGGGCGACCGGCACGGCGACCGCCAAGCTGACCGCCAAGGACTTCAAGAGCGACCAGGAGGTCCGCTGGTGCCCCGGCTGCGGGGACTACGCCATCCTCTCCGCGGTCCAGGGCTTCATGCCCAGCCTTGGCATCCCGCGCGAGCGGATCGTGTTCATCTCCGGCATCGGCTGCTCCTCGCGCTTCCCGTACTACATGGACACCTACGGGATGCACTCGATCCACGGCCGCGCCCCGGCGATCGCGACCGGGCTGGCGGTCACCCGTCCCGACCTGTCGGTGTGGGTGATCACCGGTGACGGGGACGCCCTGTCGATCGGGGGCAACCACCTGATCCACGCGCTGCGCCGCAACGTCAACCTCAAGATCCTGCTGTTCAACAACCAGATCTACGGGCTGACAAAGGGCCAGTACTCCCCCACCAGCGAGCTGGGCAAGATCACCAAGTCGACGCCGATGGGCTCGGTCGACCACCCCTTCAACCCGGTCAGCGTCGCGCTCGGCGCCGAGGCCAGCTTCGTCGCCCGCTCGATCGACTCCGACCGGCGCCACCTGACCGAGGTGCTCACGCAGGCCGCCAACCACAAGGGCACGGCGTTCATCGAGGTCTACCAGAACTGCAACATCTTCAACGACGGCGCCTTCGGCCTGCTCAAGGAGCCCGACACCCGCGACGACAACCAGATCCGCCTGCGCCACGGCGAGCCGATCCGCTTCGGCAAGGGCGGCGAGCACGGCGTGCGGCTGGCCGGCGACGGCCGGGTCGAGCTCGTCGACGTGGCCGAGGTCGGCGAGGAGCGCCTGCTGGTCCACGACGCGCATCGCGAGGACCCGAGCCTGGCCTTCATGCTCGGCCGGCTCTCCCACGGCGCCGACGGCCCGACCCCGATCGGCGTGTTCCGCGACATCGAGCGGCCGGTCTATGACGAGCTGCTCGCAGGCCAGCTCGAACGCGCCGAGGCCAAGCAGGGCGCAGGCGACCTCGACAAGTTGCTGCACTCCGGCGACACCTGGGAGCTCACCTGACCCCGCCGACGCGGGCGACGGCCGCGGCGCGATCCGCTGCGGATGGTGATCTGGCCGCCCTGGCCGAGCAGGCCAGGGCGGCTCGCCGTATCGGGATCGATACCGAGTTCATGTCGGAGGGTCGCTACCTGCCCCTGCTGTGCCTGATCGGGGTGGCGGTGCCGGCGGCGGCGGACGCAGGGTTCCAGCGGCGGGCGGAGCTGATCGACCCCCTGGACGAGACGGTGGACATGACCCCGCTGGCCGAGGTGCTGGCCGACACGGACGTCCAGGTCATCGTCCACGCCGGCCGGCAGGACGTCGCGCTGCTGCGGCGCGCCTGGCGGACCGAGGTCAGCAACCTGTTCGACACCCAGATCGCCGCGGGCTTCGCCGGCTTCGGCGCCCAGACCAGCTACGGCGGCCTGCTCGCCGACGTGCTGGGCCTGCGGCTGGCCAAGTCGGCCAGCTTCACCCGCTGGGACGTCCGGCCGCTCACCGCGGAGCAGGTCGGCTACGCCCGCGACGACGTCGTTCCCCTGCTGTCGCTCGCCGACGTGCTGGAGCGTCGCCTGGTCGCCAGCGGCCGCCTCGACTGGGCCCGCGAGGAGTGCCGCCGCCTGGAGAGCGCAAGCGACGAGCGCGACCCTGAGCTGGTGTGGCAGCGGCTGCCCAAGATCGGCCAGCTCAACCCGGTCGCCCGCGCGGTCGCGCGGGAGCTGGCGGCCTGGCGCGAGCGCACCGCCGCCGCCGGTGACCGCCCGGTGGGCTCGGTGCTCCCCGACGCCTCCCTGATCGAGGTGGCCAAGCGCCGCCCCACGACCGTGCAGGCGCTGGAGCGTATCCGCGGCATCCAGCCGTCGACCCTGCGGCGCCGCGCCGACGCCATCCTCGCGGCGGTCGGGCGCGGGCTGGTGGCCGAGCCGCTGGTGTTCGAGAACGGCGAGCGGCTGGACTCGAGTCCCTCCGACGCGCCGCTGATCGCCCTGGCGGAGGCGCTGGTCCGGGCGCGTGCGCTCGAGGCGGGCCTCGCCTACGAGCTGGTCGCCGCCCGCAACGACCTGGCCCAGATCGTCTCGTCGATGCGCCGCGGCCGTCCGGAGCCGCAGGTGCGCACACTGCAGGGCTGGCGCCGCAACCTGGTGGGCGCCGAGCTGCTGGACCTGCTCGCCGGTGAGCGCACCCTGTCGGTGGGCCCAGGTGGTCGGCTGACCATCGCCGCCCCGGAGCGCGGCTGACGTTGCCGTTGGCTGTCAGCTACAGGTGGCGTCCACGTCGTGGGCGTCGGCCATGTCCGCGGCGCGGAGCCGGATCGTGCGCTCACTGTGACCCGGGATCGTCTCCGTGAGCTGGACCCCGGAGCTCACCAGCGAGCCGTCCGGCTTGACGGCGCGCACCTGGCAGCGGGCCTTGCCGCCGCGGTCGCCCTCGTTGCGCACGCGCACGTCGACCACGAGCGCCGCGGTGCCGCGATCGACAGAGCGGCCGACCACGTCGCTGCGGAACGGGCCGACGCCGTGGGCGACGAACCAGGCGCCGATGACGAGCAGGCCGACCGCGGCGATCACGCCGATCAGCACGGTGGCATGCCCCTGGACCGGGCTCGGCAGGGCCAGCCCCGCCGGGTTGTAGCGCACCGCGGCGGGCCCGTCGAGCGGCAGCTCGCAGTGCTCGCAGACCTTCCCACCGGGCTGGACTGCCGTGCCGCACCGGGGACAGCGACGTTCACTCACGACAGGACGGTAGCACCGGATCGGCCGCCGCGTGGCACCGCGGCCGCACGTGGGCCGAACCCGGTGCCGTCACCGGTCCGGCTTCTGCGCCTGGAGGCGGAGCTGCTCCGCCGCGGTGTCGGGGTCCTCGCCGCGCAGCAGCGCGATGAGCTGGCGGCCGTTGACCACCGCATGGTCGGAGTAGCAGTTGTTCATCACCGCGTGGACCTCGCCGGCGTTCTCGGCCAGGTGCTCGATCCTGGGCACCCACTCGCGCAGCTCCTCGACCCTGTAGCGGTAGCGGAACCGCTCCTGCACGGTCGCGCCCCGCTTGCTCCACGCCTCTGGGTCACGGCCGTGGAAGCGGACCACCGCCAGCGACGGGTTGGTCACCTCCGCGATGGGCGGGATCGACGACCGGAAGCCCTGGGGCATGTCCAGGCAGACGAGCGCCAGCTCGTGCTCGCGCAGGAATGCGAGCGTGCGGTCACGGTCCTCGTCGGTCGCAAGCCACGCCCTGTTCCGGAACTCCACGCACAGTCGATAGCCGGCGAGCTTCTCCTTGGTCATCTCGATGTACGCCCTGTTCGCCCGGCTGGGTCCGTGCCACTCGGGGAATTGCAGGAGAATGGCGCCGAGCTTGCCGGCCGAGTCCAGCGGCAGCAGCGCCTCGCGGAAGCGCCGCCAGATCTCCTCGACGGCTTCCGGCGCCAGGTGGTTGGCGTAGAGCCGCTGCTTGTCGCGATGCTCCGGCAGGATCTGCTCGCGCAGATCGGTCGGGATCGTCTGCGCCCTGGTCGGATGCCTGGTGAGCAGGCTGTATGCCTTGATGTTGAAGACGAAGTCCGGCGGGGTGCGCTCCACCCACAAGCCCGCCTGCTCCTGCCGTGGCAAGGCGTAGTAGGTCGAGTCCACCTCGACGATCGGGAACTGGGAGGCGTAGAAGCGCAGCCGCGCCTCCGCGGTGGTCGCGTCGGGAGGGTAGAACGTGCCGGCCTTGATCAGCGTTGGCTCGGTCCAGCCGGCCGTGCCGACGCGAACCGACTTGAGGTCAGTCATGCCTTCGGTGCTCCAGGCGATCACGCATGGTCGGGCCATGGTATCGGCGCGGCGCCGGTGTCACCCACCTCGACGGGGCCGGACCCGCCCTGGTGGCGCCGGTTCGGCGGTCACAGCGATCGGAGTCATTGACGCGACCAACTCAAGCGAGAACAATACCCGATCGGGGAGGGCGATGGCCGACATGGAGCAGTTGCCGCAAGTTGAACGCGCCCAGGGGGCTCGACCCAGGCGGCGCGCCGGCCGCACCGACCAGCTGACGATCGTGGCCCAGGATCCGCTGATCCGCGACCGCGGCGGTGAGGTGCTGACCGCCAGGGTGCGCGTGCCAGGGGACCGGTTCGAGGACGGGCCCCGCACGCACCGCTTCCACGTGGTCGACTACGACGGGGGCGCTGGCACGCTGCGGCCCCCGACCAGGCTGGTCGCCGAGGGCCGCCGCGGCGTGCAGACGCTGGTCGACCAGTTCCCGGGTGGCGACCCGGACCTCCTCGAGAGCGAGGCGGCCTTCGGCTTCCACGCCCAGAACGTCTACGCCGTCGCCGCCCGCACCCTCGCCAGGTTCGAGCGCTCCCTCGGTCGGCGACTGCCCTGGGCGTTCGGCGGCCACCAGCTCTTCCTCGTGCCCCACGCCTTCGCCGAGGCCAACGCCTACTACGCCGGCGACGACCGCGCCATCTACTTCGGCTACCTGCCCAGCGACGGCGGCCGCAGCGTGTACACCTGCCTGTCCCACGACATCGTCGCGCACGAGACGACCCATGCCGTGCTGGACGGCCTGCGGCCACGCTTCGAGGAGCCGGGGCTGCCCGACCAGGCCGCCTTCCACGAGGCGTTCGCCGACATCGTGGCGCTGCTGTCGGTGCTGTCGATCCGCGAGGTGGTCGAGCGCCTGCTGGGGCCCCAGGACGCCCGCGGCCGCATCCCCGAGTACCGCGTCTCCGAAGCGGAGCTCATGAACTCCGCGCTGTTCGGCCTGGCAGAGCAGCTCGGCGAGGCGACGCTGGGAGAGCGCGGCAGCGCGCTGCGCCGCTCGGTGCGCCTGGTCGTGTCCCCGACGGTCTGGAAGACCGACCCCGCCTACAACGAGCCGCACCGGCGCGGCGAGGTGCTGGTCGCCGCCATCATGCAGACGCTGCTCACCATGTGGCGGCGGCGCCTGCGGCCGCTGATCCACGGCGGGGGCCTCGATCGGGCCCGCGCCGCCGAGGAGGGGGCCAAGTCGGCCGACCACCTGCTGGGCATGGCCGTCCGCGCCATCGACTACTGCCCGCCGCTCGAGTTCGAGTTCGCCGACTTCCTCGACGCCGCGCTGGTCTCGGACGCCGAGCTCGCTCCCGACGACGAGCACAGGTACCGCGCCGCCCTGACGCGGGTGTTCCGCCAGTTCGGCATCGGCCGCCCGACCGACCCGATGGTCGACCTGTCATCGGTCCGGCGCCTACCGCGATACCAGAGCCTCAACTTCGCCGCGCTGCGCAGCGACCGGGACGAGGTCTTCCGGTTCATCTGGGCCAACGCCGACCGGCTCGGGATCGACCGGAGATGGTACCTGTACGTGCAGGACGTCAGGCCGACGACACGGGTCGGTCCGGACGGGATGGTGGTGAACGAGACCGTGGCCGAGTACGTGCAGTTCCTCGACGGGACCGGCAAGGAGCTCGGCAACCTGGGCGTGACCGTCCCACCGGTCTGCGGCCAGGTCGAGATCCGGATCCTCGGCGGCGGCGTCATCGTCTTCGACCAGTTCGGCAAGGCCAAGTACCACCGCCTGAAGCGCCTCGACGACTGGGACCGCCAGAGCCGGCGCCTCGAATACCTCAACAGCAACGGGCTCCGCGACGGCAGCCAGCGCCTGGGCTTCTCCTTCGGCACGCGGCGGGGACAGCGGTTCGCCGAGTTCCACGCGCCCAACTCGCGTGCCGGCGAGGGTTGGTGATCGCATGCCGAACGGTGACGCCACGGCGTCCGCCGCCGCCGAGCCGGTGGGCGCCCGCGTCCGCATGTACCAGGTCGGCTTCGGCGACTGCTTCCTGCTGAGCTTCGAGTACCCACAGGAGCTGGACGACGGCCGCGACGAGCGGCACGTGCTGTTCGACTTCGGCAGCACGCGCGGGGCCCGCTCCGCCGAATTGGCCGAGATCGCCGAGCTGATCCGGGACCACTGCAACGGGCAGCTCGACGCCATCGTCGCCACCCACCGGCACGCCGACCATCTGTCCGGCTTCGGCACCGCGGCAGCGGCCGACATCATCGACGGCCTCAGCCCCAGGCTGGTCGTGCGGTCCTGGACCGAGGACCCGGCCGCGCCGGCCGACGCCACCGTGCCGAGCGACCTCGACCAGGACTCGCGCCAGTTCGCGGCCGCGCTCGCCCAGAGCCAGGTGTTCGCGGCCCGGCTCGGCGAGGTGGTCCGCGCCGATCGCGGTCTGCGTGGCAACCTGGCTCGCCTCGCCGTCGGCCAGCTCACCAACCGCGCGGCTGTCGAGCGGCTGAACGGCTGGGCCGCGAACGCCAAGGGCAGCTATGTCCACTTCGGCAGCGACTGCGGCCTGGAGGACGTGGTGCCCGGCATCACCGTCAGGGTGCTCGGCCCGCCGACGCTGCAGCAGGCGCCGCTGGTGGCCGGCCAGCGCGCGGAGGACCCTGAGTTCTGGATCACCCACCAGCGGGTGCTGGCCAGGGCCCTGGCCGACGGCGAGGTCCGCGCCAGCCTCGGCCGCGCCGAAACGGGCAACGGGGCGGCCGCGGAGACCGCGGACGCCAATGGCGACGGCGGCGCCGTCCCCATGGCCGGCGGCGAGCCGCTCGGACCGGTCCGCTGGCTGGTGGAGCGGATGCGCACGCAGCACGTGGCCTCGTTGCTGCGGATCGTGCGGATCCTGGACGACGCGCTCAACAACACCAGCGTCATCCTGTCGATCGAGGCTGGCGACAAGCGGATGCTGTTCTGTGGCGACGCGCAGATCGAGAACTGGTCCTTCGCGCTCAAGGACGCCGAGGACAGCGAGCAGATCCGGGAATGGCTGGCCAACGTGGACCTCTACAAGGTGGGCCATCACGGCAGCCGCAACGCGACCCCCCGGTCGCTGCACCGGCTGTGGGTCGACGAGCGCGACCATGGACGGCCACTGGTGGCGATGATGTCGACGATGCCCGGCGTGCACGGCGAGACGCCGGCGACCGCCGTCCCCAAGCAGACCCTCCTCGACGCGCTCGGGCGCTGCGGCCCGCTGTACGCGACCAACCTGCTCCGCACGGAGTCCCGCTTCGTGGAGGTCGTCGCGCCGCTGTCAGGCGGCCACGAGTTCACCCCCGTCCACGGGGAGGAGGCCGCCGAGCCGTCCGTGCCGGCCTGAGCGGCCCGGCCGGCAGCGCTCTCAGGCTGGTTGGGCGACAGCCTGGCCACAGCCGACACCTCCCGCAGCCGTTCCGGCGAGATCAGCCGGACGCCGTCCACCTCGCCCAGCAGCGCGGCGTACATGCGCGCCACGGCGCGGGCCGTCATCTTCCCTCCCGCCGGGATACCGGCCTTCAGGATGTCGGGACGGTTGCCGAGCTCGGCGGTTGGCTGCACCCCCCGCGGCGCCACGCTGAAGAACGGCGAGTCATCGGGGACCGCGGCGAGCATCTCCGCGCCGCCCTCGGCGTCCTCCAGCCGGGCCAGCCGGGCCAGCCGGCCCAGCTGGGCTTCCGGGACGCCGAAGAACAGCTCGTCGGCGGCACCCAGCGGCGTGGCCACCTCCTCCCGGAGGACCCGCGAGATGGGGTTGCCGGTGGCCCGGCGGACGACCTCGCCGATGATGTAGCCAAATGTGTAGGCGTGATAGCCGACCTTGGTGCCCGGTTCCCACCAGGGCTCGGAGTCGGCGATCAGCGCGCACATCTTGTGCCAGTCGCACAGGTCCTCCGGCGTGGTGCCGGCCGGCACGGCCGGCACGCCGACCGAGTGCGTCAGGGCGTGCCGCACCGTCGCGGCCTGCTTGCCGTGGGCGCCGAACTCCGGCCACAGCTCCACGATCGGCGTGTCATAGCCGAAGGCGCCGCGCTCCACCAGCAGGTGCGCCACCGTCGCGGTCATGCCCTTGCCGACCGAGTAGCAGTAGAACGGCGTGTCCGACGTGACGGGACGTCCGCCTTGCGGGTCGGCGAGGCCCGCGACCGCGTCCACCACCAGGTCGCCGTGCCGGTAGACGGCGACCTGCACACCCCGCTCGGCGCCAGACTCGACCAGCCGGTCGATGGCCTGCTGCACCTGCCCCTGAAGGTCGTCCACGATCGTCTCTCCTCCTCGTCGGTCGTGCTCACCCGACGCCGCCGCGGCGACGTGGCTACACCTCGGCCTGCTCCAGCGCGGCGAGCAGCCTGCGCACCGGGCCCTCCAGGCTGTGGCGCTCGGCGAGCCGCTCGAGGCGGTCGCGGTCGGGCGGCCCCCCGGTGGTGATCTCGTAGTCCAGACCGGTGGCGACCGGCACGACCCGGCGCATGGCCTCCAGGTACGGCCCGCTCTGCTCCAGCGTGCGCGCCAGGCGGGGTGGCAGGCGGTCGCGCGCCGCGACCAGCTCGTCCAGGCTGTGGAACTGGCTGACCAGGCGGGCGGCGGTCTTCTCCCCCACGCCCGCCACGCCCGGCAGCCCGTCCGAGGGGTCGCCGCGCAGGATGGCGAAGTCCACGTAGCGGTCGGGCGGCACGCCACACTTGGCGGCGACCCCGGCCTCGTCGAGACGGGCCACGTCAGAGGTGCCCTTGCGGGGGAACAGCACGGTCACCACCGGGTCGCGCACGAGCTGGAACAGGTCGCGGTCGCCGGTGACGACCGCCAGGCGCTCGGCCGGGCCCGCGGCGGTGGCGATCGTCCCGATCACGTCGTCGGCCTCGTAGCCGGGCGCCTCCGCGACCGGCAGCCCGGCCGCGTCCAGCACTTCCCGGATGACCGGGAACTGACCGGGCAGCTCGGCAGGGTCCTCAGCGCGGCGCGACTTGTAGCCGGGGTAGGCGTCCACCCGCCACTGCGGGCGCCAGTCCGCGTCGAAGACGTTCACCACCCCGCGTGGGCGATGGTCGACCAGCAGCCGCGAGAGCATGTCGAGGTAGCCGCGGACGGCGTTGACCGGCTGGCCGCCGGGATCGCGGATGGTCCGTGGCAGCGCGAAGAAGGCCCGGTAGACCAGGCTCGGCGAGTCCAGCACGAGGCGGGTGAAGGCGTCGGCCACCCGCGAAGGATGCCACGGTCCAGGGACGCGCCGCCGGCCTGTCCTCGCCCTCGGTCCCAGTCTTGTCCACTCCGCGTACTTCGACTGGCTTGCTTCCGGGGTAGGCGCATGCGATATCGTTTCCGCCGTCCGCGGCCCCCCACCGCGGACCCGTCCTGCTCCCGAGCCCCCAAGGGATCATCACCAGCAGATGACAGCCCCCGGTCGGCATACCTCGCTGCTGCGGTTGTCCGGTGTCATCATCATCATCATCGGCGCCATCGCCGTCGCGTTGCTGGCGCCCCTGCGAGCCGGAGCCGCGGGCACCACCAGTCCCGATGTCGCCACGCGCCTGGCGCAGATCAAGACGTCGCTGACCGACGCCAAGGCGGACCTCAAAAAGCGGCGGGCCGTCCTCGACCAGGCCAACGCCGCCCTGAACCAGGCCGAGAACGAGCTGGCCGCCGCCGACTTCCAGCGCCTGGCCGCGCGCGCCGAGCAGGCCCAGGCCACGCGCGCCATGTCCCGTTCCGCCGCGCAGCTCAAGCTGCTCCGCAGGATCGTCGGCGAAGAGGTCCGCGGCATGTACATCTCCGGCTCCCCCACCGCGCTCGCCGCCCTGGTGCAGCAGGGCGACGTCAAGGACCTGCTCGACCAGATGGCGACCCTGGAGCATCTGGCCAGGGAGAACAGCGACGCGATCAGTGCCATGGTCGTCGCCCAGCGCGAGTACGTGAGCGGGCAGGCGGCACTGCGCAAGGCCGAGGACGACACTCGGCGCGCGCTGGTGCTGATCCGCAAGAAGATCGCGGAGGCGACTGAGCTGCGCGACGTGCGGCTCCAGGCCACCGAGGCGCTCAACGACAAGATCGCCGAGCTGGAGGGCGAGGCCGGGGTGCTGCGCAACGCCCAGCAGCGGGCGGCCGCCGACCAGGTCGGGCAGCAGCGCGCCGGCACCAAGTGTGACCTGTCGGGGACCTCCGACGCCGAGTACTGGATCATCATGCACGAGTCGGGCGGCGACCCCACCGCGGACAACCCCAACTCGACCGCCTTCGGCCTGGGCCAGCTCCTACTGGACCTGCGGCAGCGGCTGCTCGGCGCCGACTACGACACGATCGACTGCGGCAAGCAGCTCTCGGCCTTCCGCAGCTATGTCAGAGAGCGCTACGGCACCGCCGAGGCCGCCAAGTCGTTCTGGCTCAACCACGGCTGGTACTGAGCCCGCCGACCGGGCCGCTCCGCCCTAGATCGGCTGCTCGGCCCGGCGGGGACGGGGAGTCGCGTCCAGGAAGACCTGGTCGACCTCAGGGACCGCCTCGCGCAGCTCGTGGTCGATCCGGTTGGAAAGCTCCTCGACCTCGCCGGCGGTCAGGTCGTCGCGCAGGTCGAGCCGCACGGCGACCAGCAGGTTGCTGGGCCCCAGGTGCATGGTGAGCAGCTCCAGGACCTCCTCGACCTCCGGGTGGGCCGCGATCACGTCGCGCAGCCGCTCGCGCTGCTCCGGCCGCGCCGCCTCGCCGATCAGCAGCCCCTTGTTGTCGCGCCCGAGCACGTAGGCGACCACGACCAGCAGCAGCCCGATGGCGATGGAGGCGAGCCCCTCCCACAGCCGCTCGCCGGTGAGCTGGTGCAGCCCCACGCCGACCAGGGCGAGCACCACCCCGGTGACGGCCACGCTGTCCTCGAACAGCACCGTCCGCACCGTGGTGTCGTTGCTCTGCTGCAGGAACGTCCTGAGGCGGACACCGGCGGCGCTGGCGTCAGCGCGGACATGGGACACGGCCCGCCACAGGGAGGCGCCCTCGGCCACCAGCGAGAACCCGAGCACCGCGTAGGCCACCACGAACGTGGCCTCGACCTCCTCGCCTCCCAGCAGCGCGCGCAGGCCCTCGTACAGCGAGAACACCGCGCCGGAGACGAAGATGAACACCGCGGCCAGGAACGCCCAGAAGAAGCGCTCCTTGCCGTACCCGAAGGGATGCTCCTCGTCGGGCGTGCGGTCACCGAGCGACAGCGAGACCAGCAGGAACACCTGGTTCATGGTGTCGGCGACGGAGTGGGCCGCCTCGGCCAGCATCGCCGGCGAGCGGCCGATCAGGCCGGCGGCCGCCTTGGCCACCGCGATGGCGAAGTTGGCCGCCATCGCGGCAAGGATCGTCTTCCTGCTCTCGTTGTGCATCCCGGCTGCTTTCCGGCTGGTGTCAGCTGGAACTCGGGTCGGAGCCCGGCGCGGCGCCGTCGCCGGGCGGCTCACCGATGTCCCTGGCTGCTGGCCGGCGCAGCACCCGGCCCGCCAGCAGCCCACCGGCCAGGCCGGGCAGCGCGGTGGTCCAGGGTCGCGCCGTGATGCCGAGCAGCAGCGAGACCACCGACAGCACCACCACGAAGGCCGCGTCGTTGAGGCGCTCGATCGGCGAGCGCCCGGCGCGCCGGCCGGGCAGCAGGCCGGCGGCCGCGACGGCGACGCCGACCAGCAGGCCCAGCGCCGCCATGGCCGCGCCGAGACCGCGCCGCGCGCCGGGCGTCAGCAGCACGCCGAGCCCGGCCAGCACCAACGCGCCGCCGAGGGCGCCCGCCACGCGACCCGCCCGGTCCTGGGAGCTCACTGCCATCTGGCCTCCTGGCATTGCGGTGATCCACTCCGCTCCACGTGCCGCTCATGATGACCCCCGAGAAGGTACCCTAACGCGCCGGTCGCCGATGGTCTGCCCGACGGCCTTCCGGGGTACGACGACGGCCGAAAATGGACCGATGAGGGGATCGCACATGCTCACGATTCGCCGCGACAGCGAGATCCATCGCGAGGAGGGCGGCTGGTTCACCGCGCGCTGGCACTTCTCCTTCGATCACTACCGCGACCCGAGCAACGACGGCTTCGGCGCGATGCGGGTGTTCAACGACGACCGCCTGACCCCTGGCGCGATCTGGCCGCTGCACCCCCACAAGGACGTGGAGGGCATCACCTACGTGGTCGAGGGCACCTTCCGCCACGACGACTCGGTCGGCGGCCCGCCGGGGCCGCTGCCCGCCGGCTCGGTCCAGCGGATGACCCTGGGCTCCGGCGCCTACCATTCCGAGCAGAACGCCTCTCCCGACGAGCCGATGCGCTTCATCCAGATCTGGATCCTGCCGGACACGCCCGACCTGCCGCCCGAGGTGGAGCAGCAGGTCTTCACCAAGCAGGACCGTACGGACAACCTTCTCAAGGTCATCGGTCCCGAGGGCGGGCAGCACATGGTCAAGGTCAACCAGGACGCCAGCGTCCACGTCGCCCGCCTCAACCCGCGCACCGAGGTGACCCACCACGTCGGGCCGGGCCGCGGCGCCTACGCCTACCTGATCGAGGGCGAGGCCACCTTCGATGACCAGCCGGTCGGCGCGGGCGACGCCGCCAAGGTGACCGACCAGGACGCAGTGCGCATCCGCGCCGCCGCTCCGAGCGAGCTGATCCTGGTGGACGTCCCGCTCGAGTTCAAGCGCGTCGGCATCTGGTCTGGCCGCTCCTGATCACAACCCGCCGGAGCGCTACTGTAGAGGTCGCCGCAGTCCCCGGCGCCGGCGGTCCCAGGCGGGCCGCCGAGGAGGAGGCAGGGGTCAGATGAGCATCGCAACCAACGAGCGGACAGTGGTCGACGCTGTCAACCCTCGTCTGTACATCGGCGGCCAGTGGCGCGACCCCAGCAGCGGCCGCACCCTCCCGGTGGAGGACCCGGCCACCGGCGAGGTGCTGAGCGAGGTGGCCGACGCGGGCGCGGACGACGCGCTCGCGGCGCTCGACGCGGCCGTGGCCGCCCAGGCCGGGTGGGCGGCCCATCCTCCCCGCGAGCGCGGCGAGATCCTGCGCCGCGCTTACGAGGCCATCACCGCCCGCGTGGACGACCTGGCCCTGCTCATGACCCTGGAGATGGGCAAGCCGGTTGTCGAGTCCAAGGCGGAGATCGCCTACGCGGCCGAGTTCTTCCGCTGGTTCTCCGAGGAGGCCGTGCGCATCGACGGGCGCTACGCGGTCGCGCCCAACGGCAAGGGGCGGCTGCTCACCATGAAGCAGCCGGTCGGGCCGTGCCTGCTCATCACCCCGTGGAACTTCCCGATGGCCATGGGCACGCGCAAGATCGGGCCCGCCGTGGCCGCCGGCTGCACCATGGTCGTCAAGCCGGCGCAGCTCACGCCACTGTCGATGCTGGCGCTCGCCCAGATCATGGAAGAGGTCGGCCTGCCGCCGGGCGTGCTGAACGTGGTCACCACCGCCAGGTCCGGCGCCACCATGGAGCCGCTGATCAAGGACCCGCGGCTGCGCAAGCTCTCGTTCACCGGCTCCACGGAGGTCGGCCGCAGCCTGGTCGCCCAGGCCTCCGATCAGCTCCTGCGGGTGTCGATGGAGCTGGGCGGCAACGCCCCCTTCCTGATCTTCGAGGACGCCGACATGGACGCGGCGGTCGAGGGCGCGATGCTGGCGAAGATGCGCAACATCGGCGAGGCCTGCACCGCCGCCAACCGCTTCCACGTCGCGGAGCCGGTGGCCGGCGCCTTCGCCGAGAAGCTGGCCCAGCGCATGGGCGCGCTGCGGGTGGGCCGCGGCACCGATGACGGCGTGCAGGTCGGCCCGCTGATCAACGACGCCGCCCGCGAGAAGGTCATCGAGCTGGTCGGGGACGCCCTTGACCGCGGCGCCCGCGCGGTGGTCGGGGCCCGCTCCGGCGACGGCCGCGGCTACTTCTACGCGCCTACCGTGCTGGCCGACGTCCCCGGCGACGCGCGCGTGCTGAAGGAGGAGATCTTCGGCCCGGTCGCGCCGGTGGCCGCCTTCGGCTCCGAGGACGCCGCCGTCGCCGCCGCCAACGACACCGAGTACGGGCTGGTCGCCTACGTGTACACGCGCGACATCAAGCGCGCCTTCCGGGTGGTCGAGGGGCTGGAGACCGGCATGGTCGGGCTCAACCAGGGCATCGTGAGCAACCCGGCGGCGCCGTTCGGCGGCGTGAAGGCCTCGGGCTTCGGGCGTGAGGGCGGTCGCGAGGGCATCGACGAGTACCTCGAGATCAAATACGTCGCCATGAACCTGTAGGCGATGGCCGGAAGGGGGAACCTCCTGGTCACCACTCGGGGCCGGCGGCGGGCGCGGCCGCGGGGCGTGCGGGCGTCCCGCCCGGCGGGCGGTGCCCGTGGCGGACGCTGGGCCGGCCGCGTGGCCGCCCTCGCGCTCGGGACGCCGCTGGCGCTGGCATTCCCCAAGCCGTCGCTGTGGTGGCTCGCGTTCGTGGCGCTGGTGCCGCTGCTGCTGCTGGTCCGCGGCGCCGGCGACAGCCGCGAGGCCGGCATCCGCTGCTGGCTCGGCGGGGCCGCGTTCTTCCTCACCGTCGACTCCTGGCTGATCCCGAACGCGCGGATCTTCGCCATCCCGGCGGCGCTGCTGCTGGGAGTGCTGTGGTTGCCGTGGGGCCGGCTGGCGTGGACGCTGCTGCACGGCGAGATCTCCGCCGGGCGGCTCGGCGTGGCCGTGGCGCTGGTCCCGAGCGCCTTCGTGCTGACGGAGGTGATCCGCTCCTGGGACGCGCTCGGCGGGCCGTGGGCGCTGCTCGGCGCCAGCCAGTGGAATGACCGCCCGATCCTGGCCCTGGCCGCGGTGGGCGGCGTCTGGGCCGTGAGCTTCCTGCTGATGGCGGTGAACCTGGCGCTGGCCGTGGCGGTCGGGCCGCGGGCGCCGCGGCCGGTCCGCGGCCGGGCCGCGCTGGCCGCCTGCGGGCTGGTGCTGGCCGCGCTCGCCTGGTGGGCGATCCGGCCGGCGCCGCTGGAGACTGGGCGGACGGTGCGGATCGCGCTGGTCCAGCCCGGCAAGGTCGACGACGTCGAGGCCCGCTTCCGCGCCAGCGAGTCGCTCAGCCTGGGGCTCGCCGGCGCCCGCCCCGACCTGATCGTCTGGTCGGAGTCGAGCGTGGGCCGCGACCCGATGGCCAACCCGGGCGACGTCGCCAGGCTGCGCCGCATCGTCGAGCGCACGGGCGCCGACGTGCTCGCCAACGTCGACGCCCAGCGCCAGGGCTCCGGCGGCATCTACAAGAGCTCGCTGCTGGTCGGGCCGGGCGGGCCGGTCGGCAGCTACGACAAGATCCGGCTGGTCCCCTTCGGCGAGTACGTGCCGGCGCGCCCGCTGCTCGGCTGGGTCGACCGCTTCACCGACGCCGCGGCCACCAACCGCCACCGCGGCCACCACCTGGTGCTGCTGCGCGCCCGCTCGCTGACGATCGGCCCGCTGATCTGCTTCGAGTCGTCCTTCCCCGACCTGTCCCGCAACCTGGCAAGGCTGGGAGCGGACGTGGTGGTCGTGCAGAGCGCCACCACCACCTTCCAGCGCACCTGGGGACCGCAGCAGCACGCCAGCCTGGCGGCCGTGCGTGCGGTGGAGTCCGGCCGACCGGTGGTGCAGGCGTCCATCGCCGGGGTGTCGACGGCGTTCGACCCGGAGGGTCGCCTGCTCGCCTGGCAGCCGACCACCTGGCGCGGCGCCGTCGTGGTGGACCTTCCGCTGTCGCGCGAGACCACGCTCTACGACCGCTTCGGGGCCTGGGTCCCCGGTGGCTCGGCGCTCGCCCTGGCACTGGCCGGTGTGCCCGCCCTGCGCCGCCGCGGCGACGGCGAGCGACGCGGCCAACCCTGAGACGGGCGGCCGCTGAGCGCCCGGCCCGCCGGAAAACCGCTGGCCCGGCGGCGAGGCCATCCCGTACGGTGGGCCTCGTCGATGTGGCGGGAGGGTTTGCGGATGTGGGCAGGCACAGTGGTCTCGGTGCACCTGGCTCGGGAGGAAGGCGCGCCGACGTATGCGGTGAGCGAGGCTCGCGCGGTGGCCGGAGCGGGGCTGGAGGGGGACCGCAATTTCCAGCCGGACGGCGGCCTGGCGCACGAGCGGCAGGTCACGCTGATCGAGCGCGAGGTGCTGGACGCGCTGGCGCGCGACCATGGCATGGAGCTTGCGCCCGGTGAGCACCGCCGCAACGTGGTGACCACGGGCGTCGCCCTGAACGACCTGGTCGACGCGGAGTTCCGGGTCGGTCCCGTGCGCCTTCGCGGTGTCGAGCTGTGCGAGCCCTGCAAGTATCTTGAGAACCTGACGGGCCGCCCCGGCCTGCTGCGCGCCCTGGTCCACCGCGGCGGCCTCGTCGCCCGGATCCTCGACGGCGGTGTCATCCGGGCCGGCGACCCGATCGCCCCGGCGCCCGCGATGGACCGGGTCAGCCGACGATGAGGATCTCGAGGGTTCGGGGGCCGTGGACGCCCTCGACCTGCCTGAGCTCGACGTCGGAACCGGCCGAGGGGCCAGAGGCGAAGGTGATCGGGCGGCGCTCGCGGGCGGCGGCGCCGAGCGCGGCGATCGCCTCGGGAACCGTGCCGACGATCTGCTCAACTTCCACCACGCACAGGTGGTAGTCGGGCAGCAGGGTGACCGCCCGGCGACCCTGGCGGGCGCCGCCGTCCAGCACGACCGTGCCGGTCTCCGCGATCTCCAGGGCGCAGCCGCTCAGCACGCCGTCGGCCGCGTCCAGCATCTCGTTGGCCAGCTCGCCGTCGACCAGCAGCTCCGCCCCCGACGGTCGCCACTCGGCCGGCAGGTCCGGTGGCACCACCACCCGCCGGGCGCCTCTGGCCTGGAGCGCACGCCCCACCGCGGCCCGCAGGTCGGCGCGTGACGCCTCCCGCACGCCTGCCAGCACTTCCTCCCTCGCCGACGGCATCAGCCCCCGCCACCTCCATCGGATCGCCGTGCCCCACACTTCATAGCAGGCGTCGCAGCGGCGCGAGGCGTACGGCGGCGACTTGTTCAACATTCCCAAACGCGCGCCAGCTTCCTGGGCTGCGCGTGCTCTCCAATCCGTGCACCGGCGGCCCGGCTATGGCGCTGCCGCGCCCGGCCAGGACAGCGTCACGACCGGGCGCCGCAGCGGAGCCAGCCGGTAGCCGGCGTCGTCGTGGACCGAGCGCGGCTCGAGCGCCTCGGCGATCTCGGGATCCCGCTCGGCGGGCAGGCAGAGCCGGCGGCGGCTGAAGGCAACCAGATGCTCGAAGCGCTCGAAGGTGGCGCCGTGCTCGGTCGTCCAGTCCTCGCGCGCGACATCCAGCCCGAGCGCCCGCAGCGCCGCTTCGGCGTCGTCGGCACTCGGGCCCCCTGGCCGCTCCAGGCCGTGGAACCGGCGCCACAGCGGGGCGAGCGATGCCAGCGGATGGCGCGCGGTGATCTGCGTCACCACGCGCGCGCGGGCGTGGCTGGTGAGAGCCAGCGCGAACGGCGCCAGCTCCGGCACGTTGTAGAGCACGTCGTTGCAGACCACCACGTCGGCGGGCGCGACCTTGCCGGCCACCTCGGGCCAGCGTCCCTCGACGGTCTCGGCGGCGACGCCCGCCTTGTCCGCCGCCTTCCGGAATGCCTCCAGCATCCCCGGCACCGCGTCGACCGCCACGATGCGGCCGGCTCTGCCGGCCAGGGGCAGGCTGGCGGCGCCGCCGCCGGCGCCGATGTCCAGCACGGTCCCTCCTGGCGCGAGCCAGCGCAGCGCCTCGCTGACCGACGGGCTCGCCAGCTGCGCCTGGGCCTGCTCAGCCTTGGCCCGGAACAGCTCCACCGGGAAGCCCCACGGCGACTCCGGCGCGCGCGCCAGGATTTCCTCGGGGATCGCCCAGCCCTCCAGGTCGGCGCGCCAGCGGCGCAGCGCGTCGAGCGGGAACGCGTCATCCTGACTCATCTGGAACTCCTTTTCCGATATGTCCTGCCCGCTGAGTGCGTCGCTCAGAGAATCTTCGGGCGAACTGGGACGTCACCCCCTATCATCGTGTCAAGGAAGCTCGACCCGGGGGACATCCGGTCTTGAGTCCGATGCGGTACGTCGAATCGAGGCGCTGGACCTCTGTCATCGCCGCCGTGCTGATCGGCGCAATCGGGGGAAGCATCATCGGGTTCGTCACCACCCCGCGGCAGCACGCCGACGCCGAGCCGCAGCCCGCGACCACCGCCATCGCGGCACCCCAGCGCAGCTCCACCGGGGCCGTCAAGCTGTTGCCGTCGACGAGCGACCCCCCATCGTTCACCCGGCCGCGGACGCGGCGCTCGACCTCGACCACCCCCTCCAAGGCGGCGCCGACGACCACGCGGCGGGCGAGGACCTCGACGACAACGGCCACGACCGCCACCACGCTGCCGACGAGCAGCTCGCCGACGAGCGGTCCGACGACCGAGCCCACGACGCCGAGCAGCACCGATCCGACCACGCCGCCGACGGATCCCACGGACACCTCCCTGGACAGCACCGCCCTGCCGCCCAGCTCCGACGGTTGACCCCCGCCGAGCTTCGCCTCCAGGGCCGCCTACCCGTCTCGCAGGCCGCGGTCAAGCAGCTGGGCGCAGGCGTACAGCATCTCCAGGCGCGGCAGCTCCAGCCCGACCACATGCCCGATCTCGACCACCGCCTCCACCTCGAGCGGGCGGCCCGCCTCGACGTCCTGGAGCATTGAGGTCTTGTGCTCGCCGACGCGAGCGGCGCCCTCCAGCCGCTGCTCGACCGACAGCTCGAGCTCGACGCCCACGGCGGCGGCCACACGCACGGCCTCAGCCATCGCCGCCAGCGTGACCGCGCGCGTGCCAGGCTCGCCGGCGATGGCCGCCAGGGAGGCTCGGGTCAGCGCGCTCAGCGGGTTGAACACCGCGTTGCCGATGAGCTTGAGCCAGATCTCGCCGCGGATGTCGGCCCGCACCGGGCACCGCAGCCCAGCCTTGGCGAGGACGGTCGAGATCGCCTGGCAGCGCTGGCTCTTCGCCCCGTCCGGCTCGCCGATGGTGAAGCGGCTGCCCTCCAGGTGCTCGATCACGCCGGGCTCGACGACACTGGTGGCCGCATAGACCACCGCACCGACCACGTGGCGCGGGTCCAGGTGACGCCCGATCACGCCATCGGGATCGACTGTCTCGAGCCGGGTCCCCTCGAGCTGCCCGCCGTGCCGCTGGAAGTACCACCAGGGGATGCCGTTCTGCAGGGTCACCAGCGCGGTGTCCGGTCCGAGCAGCTTGCCGAGCCGGGGAGCCAGCGGCGCGACCGCGTGCGCCTTCACCGCCAGGAACGCCACGTCCGCGTCCGCCACCGCCTCGAGGTCGTCGGTGCAGTCCGGCCGCACGATGAATTCGTCCCCGCCGGTGCGCACCACCAGGCCCCGCCGCCGCATCGCCTCCAGGTGCGCGCCCCGCGCGACCAGGGTCACGTCGTGCCCGGCGCGGGCGAGGAAGGCGCCGAGGAAGCCGCCGGCGGCGCCGGCGCCGACCACGACCAGCCTCATCGCCCCGTCTCCAGCTCCTCGGCGACCTTGCGCCGCTGCACCTTGCCGGTGGCCGTGCGCGGGATCGCCTCCACCACGTGGAGCTTGCCCGGCACCTTGAAGGCGGCGAGCTGCTCGCGGCAGTGCGACAGCAGCTCGCGCTCGGTGGCCGGCTCGCGCAGCACCACCGCGGCCGCCACCTGCTCGCCGAGGGCCGGGTGCGGCACGCCGAAGGCGACCGCCCCGGCCACTGAGGGGTGGCGCAGCAGGACCTCGTCGATCTCGTGCGGGGAGATCTTCTCGCCGCCCCGGTTGATCAGCTCCTTGATCCTCCCGATGAGCGTGAGGTAGCCGTGCTCGTCGAGCACGCCCTGGTCGCCGGTGCGGAACCAGCCGTCCATGAAGGACTCGGCGTTGGCCTCGGGGTTGGCGGCGTAGCCGTCGATCACGTTGGGGCCGCGGATGACCACCTGGCCGGTCGTGCCCGCCGGCAGCGCCACACCGGCGTCGTCGGTCACCGCCACCTGCACGCCAGTGCCCAGGCCCACGGAGCCGGGCAGGCGGTCCGCCGGTGGCAGCGGGTTGGAGGCGATCTGGTGGCACGCCTCGGTCATGCCGTAGGCCTCCAGTACCGGCACGCTGAGTCGCCGCTCGAGATCGGCCATCAGCTCCGGCGCCAGCGCCGAGCTGCACGAGCGGACAAAGCGCAGCGACCGGCTGCCCGGCGGCCGCTCGCCGCGTGCGCGGGCCAGCACCATCCGCTGGATCGTCGGCACGGCCGAATACCATGTCGGCCGCTCCTCGGCCGCGACGGCCCAGAACGAGAGCGGGTTGAACGGCGCCGGCACGACCACGGTGCCGCCGCTCCGAAGGGTCGCCAGCGCCGAGGCCATCAGCCCGTGCACGTGGAACAGCGGCATGCGGGAACGCCCGGTGCAGGTCGGCGATCATCAGACGCAGCCGGTCATTGCCCGCCGCCGCCAGGATCACCTCGTGGAACAGGTCGTTGGCCCGCTGCCAGTCGTTGTCCTGGCCGCCGGCGCCCGGTGCCCCGGTCGCGGCGAGGCGCGCGGCCGCGCCCTCGAACAGCCCCTCCGCCTCGCGCAGCCGGTCGACGTCGGCGGCGGCGGCTCGGCCCGCCGCCAGGCGCGCCGCCAGCCCCTCCAGCTCGGCGCGGACCACGTAGGCCTCGCGGATCTCCTCAAGCGTCGGCCCGCCCACCAGGGCGCCGCGGTTGCGGAGCAGCGACACGACGCCACGGGCCTGCAGCTCGCGCAGGGCCTCCCTGACCGGCGTGCGGCTGACGGCGAACTCCGCGGCGATCGCCTCCTGCCGCAGCCACGAGCCGACCGGCAGCGTCCCGGCGAAGACCCGGTCGCGAAGCTCCCTGACGATGTGGTCGACGAGCTGCGCGTCCTCGCCGTGGCGGCGATCGCCGCGGCGCACCTCATGCACCCACGCGGCGCGCTCCACCATGCTCCGTCGCCTCCCCACCTGCCCTACCGCCGCGGCGCTCAGTACAGCAGCGTTGTATCCACGTTCAGCAGATTGGATGCAGTATGGGACAGACTGCAGCAGAGGCGCATGCCGTGTCCGCCGGCTCGCGGCGGCACCGGGCTGGTGGGGCTCCGCGGCTGCCGGGAACCGCAGGCGCCGGGTGACAGCGCGCCTCGCCCACTGCGCGGCTTGACGGCTGGCGCGACGTGACGGCACTGTCGTTGTATGGACACCTATCGGGCTCCGACCGCTGATCCGTGGCGCGACACCGATGTGATCGACGCGCGCGCGCCGCGCTTCAACCAGGCGACGGTGGGCGTGCTCGGCGCCGTCGCGCTGCTGACCGGCTGGTGGTGGCTGTTCGGCCTGCTCGCCCTGCAGCTCCTGCTCGGCCTCACGCTCGGCCGGCGGTGGTGCCTGCCCTGCGTGGCCTACTTCCGCCTGGTGCAGCCGATCCTCGGCGAGGGCAGGGTCGAGGACGCCCGCCCGCCGCGCTTCGCCAACATGGTCGGCGCGACGCTGCTGGTGGTGACGACGTTGGCGTACGCCGTGGGGCTGCGGACGGTCGGCGCGGTCCTCGGCGGGATCGTGACGGCGCTGGCGCTGCTGGCCGCGGTCACCGGTCTGTGCGTGGGCTGCGAGTCCTATCGCCTGCTGGCGCGGCTGCGCGGCGTCCGCTCCGGTCAGGTCGGCGCGGTCGACCTCACCGAGCTCGGTGGCGCCGACCGGGTCACCGTGGTGGAGTTCACGCATCCGCTCTGCAGCGACTGCCGCGAGCTCGAGCAGCGCCTGGCCGCCGGCGATCGCCCGCTGCTCACGGTGGACGTGTCGCAGCGGCCCGATCTGGCTCAGCGCTACCACGTCACCGTCGTGCCCACCGCCTTTGCCGTCGCCGCCGACGGCACCGTGCTCGAGCGCCTGGCGTAGCCCTCCCCCCGGTCGTCGTCACCGGAACGTACGGGCAGCGGGGCCGCGACAACGCGGTGCCGACGACCAGTCCTCGACGCCCCACCTGCCGATCCCCGCCCGCAGGGCTTCGGCAAGGATCCGTATGAAGGATCCCTATGCTTGGTAGACCGATAGATCCCGATGAAGGGAGGCAACGTCGATGCCCGAGTCCCTCGAAGACCTCGACGTCGGGGCCGTCCGACCAGACGCGTCGCGGCGGATCCGGGTCGAGCGGAGCCCGCGCCGCGTGCGGGCCGTCCTCAACCACGTCGCCGTCGCGGACTCCAAGCGGGTCCTCCTGCTGTTCGAGCGCGGGCACCTCCCCATCTACTACTTCCCGCCCGAGGACGTGCGCATGGACCTCCTGGAGCCCACCCAGCGCACGACGCACTGCCCCTACAAGGGCGACGCCTCCTACTGGACGGTCAAGGTCGGCGACCGGACCGCCGAGAACGCCGCCTGGGGCTACCTGGAGCCATTGCCGGACCGCACCGACATCAAGGGCCACGTCGCCTTCTACTGGAACCGGATGGACGCCTGGTACGAGGAGGACGACGAGGTCTTCGTCCACGCCCGCGACCCCTATCACCGTGTCGACGTGCTGAACAGCTCCCGCCACGTGCGCGTCGAGGTCGGCGGCCAGACCCTGGCCGACACCCACCGACCGCGACTGCTGTTCGAGACCAGCCTGCCGGTCCGCTACTACATCCCCAAGGCGGACGTCCGCATGGACCTGCTGGAGCCGACCGACACCGTGACCGCCTGCCCGTACAAGGGGCAGGCCCGCTACTGGTCAGCCAACACTGGGGACACCGCCGTCAAGGACGTCGCCTGGAGCTACCCGGCCCCGATCCCCGAGTGCCCGAAGGTCGAGCAGTTCGTCGCCTTCTTCAACGAGCGCGTCGACCTGTACGTCGACGGCGAGCTCCAGCCACGCCCGAAGACGCCCTGGTCGTAGCCTTGTTCGGGGGGCCCGGCTGTGACCTCCCGGCTGTGGCTCCGGCCCTGGGAGGAACCGGGCGGACGCCCGGACACCGCAGGGGTGGTGTTCCGGACGTCCGCCCGAGGGGGAGCCGTCGCCGGTCGCCGCCGGGTCCGCCGGACTCGGCGGGTCTGGCGCTAGGCCCCGCGCTTGCGGGCCTGGCGTAGCAGGATCAGGCGGGACGAACGGAAGATCCGGCGTCGACCGGTAATCGTGTTGGTGACGTCCCAGGCCGGATCATTATCGGGCTCGGCGCTCGCCACGGGACCGACCACCTTCCAGATCCCGCTCTCACCCGCCCGTGGCCGCCGCACCTTGACCTCGCTGCCCTTACCGATCAGCTCCGCTTCTGGGATGAGCTGTGCCTGCGGCTCCCCCATGTTCACGCTCCTCTCTCCACCTGCCTGGTTCGCTCAGCGCGCGTCACGGGACGCGCAGCGTGCCTGTCTCGCCGATCACGAGCACGACGGCGGCGCCAGGCTCGCCACCCAACCAGGAGGCGTTGATGGTCGTCACCGTCACCTCCCGGTAGGTCTCGGTCTCGTCCCGGTAGCCGAGGCCGACCTCGACGGGCAGCTCGGCCGGGTACGCTTCGAGCGCCCGGATGAGCTGGCCCACGTTGGTGGTCGTGGCTCGGTGCACCGCTTCGGCTGGCTTCGTCATCACCTTGTCCCCACGCTCCAGGCCTGATCACCACAGGTCCGAACGTATGTTCGATCCTACCCTCAATCTTCCGCGGTGTCGAGCCCACCAGCGAACCTGGGGACAGGACGTGCGTGCGGAACCTATCGCACCCGCGGCACGGCGGGCGGCGGGTGGCGCCGGCAAGGTTCCCCCCACACCCCCCACACCCCCCACGCGCCCTCGGAGACTTTCGCGTCAGCGCCGCGGGACCCCGAAGCCGGCCAGGATGCGGGGAGCGTCCGGCACCACCGTGCCCGCCGCCTCCACCAGGTCCGCCGGGCGGGCGATGCCATAGGCCTCGCGGGCCACGTAGACCCGCAGCACGCAGTCGGCCACGCCCGGTCCCCCAAGGGCCAGCAGCGCCTTCGCGCCCTGCGCGTACACGCCCGTGAAATACAGCGACGACGACTGCGCGTCCCAGAACGTCATCGGCTCCCCCAGCCGCCCACGGACCTGGCTCGGCACCGTCAGCCGCTGATAGCGGTCGGTCACCCCGTCCGCCCGCGCCTGCGCATAGGTCGCCAGCCCCTCGTCCAGCCACGGGTCGCGCGCCTGGTCGTTGCCGACCAGCGAATAGAACCACATGTGGCCCACCTCGTGCGGAGTGATCTCATCCGCCGTGCGCGGGCCCTGCATGATGTGCGTCGGGTACTCGATGCCGCCAGGCAGGCTCGGCGTCACCGCCAGCGTGAGGCTCGGCCACGGGTAGGGCGCGAAGCGGCGGCCGTAATCCTCCAGCGCCCGCGTGGCCGCCGAAAGGTACTCGGCGGGCCGTTCCTCCTGCACCGACGCGTCCACACCCACGGTCACCCGCACCGGGCCCGGCGCGTGCGCCACCGCGCTCGCCGTGCGGAACTGCCCCGCCGACAGCGCGAAATCGCGCACCGCACCCGCCACCCAGCGCCCGCGGCCGCGCTCGACCCCGCTGGCGAGCACGACCAGTCCTGGCGGCGCCGTGACGGTCACGTCGAAATCCGAGGTCGGCGACGTGGACGCCTCCGCCAGACCCGAGGTCGGCGGGTCCGTGGCCCAGCCGACCCCCGGCTCCCAGGAGAGGATGGGGAAGAACGAGCCGAGCCGCAGCGTGCCCGCCAGCGCACCGAGCCGCTCCCCGACCAGGGTCGGCAGGGTGAGCCGCCACGGCAGGTGCAGCTCGATCGGCTGCCCCGCCGCCAACGTGCCGCCGGGCCGCACCTCCAGGATGGTCGGGTCCGGGCTGGCAGTCGTTAGTGGCCGCCCGGCCGTGTCGACCGGGCCAGCCTGCAGGTGGCCGCCGGCCCTGGCGAGGTAGGGGCTGTTGGGCCACAGGCGGAACACCACCCGGTCGGTGGCCCGATCCGGCATGAAGCGCACGGTGAGGTCGCCGCTGACCAGCCGCTGCTCCGGCTGGAGCGTGATCCGCATGCGGTACAGCGGCCGGCCGGCCGGCGGTGCCGGCAGCGGGGCGAGCGGGCAGCGGCTACCGCTCCCCGTCCCGCCGGTGGTGGTGGTGGTGGTGGTGGTGGTGGTGGCCGCGCCGCCGCCCGCGGCGGTGGGCGCCGGTCCCGCTGTCCCCCGCGCGCTGTCAGCGCCCGTGCCGCGGTCGCAGCCCGCCACCGCGAGCCCCAGCGCCAGCGCGAGCGCCAGCCCCGCGGCCCGTCGCCCCGGTCTCCGCGTCGTGATCACCAATCAGCCTCCCACCCCGGGCGCGCCGCGGCGCCCCTCGCTCTTTCGATCTTCGCATCCGAGCCTCCGAAAAGAGGGCGGCGAGGCCCACGGCAGAGGAACGCGCGGACCATTGCGCGCGAGCATCCCCGCCTTTTATGGTCGAGCAATGAGCAATGACGCCGCGCTGACCCCAGCGCCACCCTTCGATCTTGACCACTTCCTCGACCTGCCGCGCGTGTCCGGGCTTACCCTCTCCCCGGACGGGCGCCGACTGGTCACCACGGTCGCCACGGTGGCACCGGACGGCAAGAGGTTCGTGACCTCACTGTGGGAGCTGGACCCTGGCGGCCAGCGCCAGCCTCGCCGCCTGACCCGCTCCGCGCCGGGCGAGACCGGTGCCGCCTTCCTGCCGGACGGGTCGCTGCTGTTCACCTCCACCCGCAAGGACCCGGAAGCGCCGCCCGACGCCGGTGACGGCACCGAGATCGGCGCGCTGTGGCTGCTGCCGGCGAGCGGCGGCGAGGCGCGGCTGGTGGCGTCGGCACCGGGCGGCGTCGGCGCGGTGCGGACCGCGCGCGACGCCGGCACGGTGGCCTGGGTGGCCAACCTCTTCCCCGGGACCGAGAGCCTCGAGGAGGACCGCGAGCAGGGCAAGGCACGCGCCGACGCCGAGGTCACCGCCGAGCTGTTCGACTTCTACCCGATCCGCGACTGGGACCATTACCTGGGACCGCGCGAGCCGCGCCTGTTCACCGCGCCGCCGCCGGCGGCGGACCAGGGGCGCACCGATCCCGGCCGCGCGCTGACACCGGCGCCCGGCCGCGCGCTCGACGAGGCCAGCTTCTCGCTCACCCCGGACGGCTCCATGCTGGTCACCACCTGGCAGCCGCGCGAGCCCGTGCCCAACCCTCGCACGCAGCTCGTGGCGATCGACGTGGCCACCGGCGAGCGCCGGCTGCTGTTCGACGACCCGGACTGCTCCGTGGACAAGGTGGCCTGCTCTCCCGACGGACGCTCGGTTTTGTGCCAGCTGATCCGGCTCGGCACCCCGGGAGAGATCCCCGACGTCACCCTGTGGCTGGTCGACCTGGCCAGCGGCGAGGGGCGCGACCTGCTCCCCGGCTTCGACCTGTGGCCGGACCTCCCGGTGTGGGCGCCCGACAGCGGCGCCGTGCTGTTCGTCGCCGATCAGGCCGGCCGCACCCCGGTGTTCCGCGTCGAGGTCGGTGGCGAGGCCTCCGGCCGGGTGGAGCGGCTGTGCTCCGAGGGGGCGTTCTCCGACCTCTGCCCTGCTCCGGACGGGCGCGGGCTGTACGCGCTGCGCGCCGACGTCTCCTTCCCCGCTGGAGCCGTCGCGCTCGACGCGAGCGCGGTCGACCAGCGGCCCGAGACGCTTCCCAGCCCCGGGCTGCCGCTCGCGACACCAGGGCGGGTGACCGAGGTCCACGCCGAGGCCGCCGACGGCGTGCCGCTGCGGGCGTGGCTGGTGCTGCCGCCGGAGGCGTCGCCGAGCGCGCCGGCGCCGCTGGCGGTGTTCATCCACGGCGGCCCGCTCGCCTCCTGGTCAGGGTGGCACTGGCGCTGGAACCCGCACCTGCTCGCCGCCCGGGGCTACGCGGTGCTGCTACCCGATCCGGGCCTGTCGACCGGCTACGGTCAGGGCTTCATCGGCCGCGGCCACGGGCGCTGGGGCGATGAGCCGTTCACCGACCTGATGGCGCTGGTCGACGCCACGGTCGCGAGGCCGGACGTCGATCAGACCCGTACCGCCGCGATGGGCGGCTCGTTCGGCGGCTACATGGCGAACTGGATGGCCGGCCACACCGACCGCTTCCGCTGCATCGTCACGCACGCCAGCGTGTGGTCGCTGGAGCAGTTCCACGGCACCACCGACAACGCGATGTTCTGGGCGCGGGAGTTCGGCCTGCCCGAGGACGAGCCCGCCCGCTACCGGGCGCACTCCCCCGACGGTCACGCCGACGCCATCCGCACGCCGATGCTGGTCATCCATGGCGAGCGCGACCACCGCGTGCCGATCGGCGAGGCCCTGCGGCTGTGGACCGACCTCAAGCGGCGTGGGCACGAGGCGAAGTTCCTCTACTTCCCGGACGAGAACCACTGGGTGCTGCGGCCGCCGAACGTCCGCATCTGGTACGAGACCGTGCTCGCCTTCCTGGACCAGCACGTGCTCGGCAAGGACTGGGTGCGCCCGAGGCTGCTGTAGGCGACCATGGCGAAACGGCGGACGGGGACGGCGGGGCACGTCGACCGGCATGAGCACGGCCATGGCCACGAGGACCACGGGCGTGAGCACCGGCATGGCGGCGGCCCCTTCACGCGGCTCAGAGACCTGGTCGTGCCGCATCGCCACGGCGCCACCGTCACGGTGGACAACGCTTTGGAGGCGAGCTCGCGGGGCATGCGCGCCCTGCTGGTGTCGCTCGCCGGGCTCGGGGTCACCGCCGCCGCGCAGGCGGTGGTCGCGGTCATCTCCGGGTCGGTGGCGCTGCTCGGCGACACGCTGCACAACGCCGCCGACGCGCTCACCGCGCTGCCGCTGGCGGTCGCCTTCGTGCTCGGCCGGCGGCCGCCCACCCGCAGCTACACCTACGGCTATGGGCGGGCCGAGGACCTTGCCGGGATGGTCGTGGTGCTGGCCATCGCGGCCTCGGCGGCGGCCGCCGGCATCGCCGCGGCGCGGCGCCTCGCGAGCCCTGGCGAGGTCTCCCACCTGTGGGCGGTGAGCGCGGCGGCGCTCGCCGGCTTCCTCGGCAACGAGCTGGTCGCCCGCTACCGCATCCGCGTCGGCCGCGAGATCGGCTCCGCCGCGCTGGTCGCCGACGGGCTGCATGCCCGCACCGACGGGCTCGCCTCGCTGGCGGTGCTGCTGGGCGCCGGTGGGGTGGCGCTCGGCTTCGACCTCGCCGACCCGGTCGTCGGCCTGGGCATCACCGTGGCGATCCTGGCGGTGCTCCGCGACGCCGCCCGCGAGGTCTACCGGCGGCTCATGGACGCGGTCGACCCGGACCTCGTCGACCGCGTCGAAGCGGTGCTCAGGGAGACGCCGGGCGTGCGCGAGGTCGGCAGGGTGCGGCTGCGCTGGATCGGCCATCAGCTCCGGGCGGAGTGCGAGGTGGTGGTGGACAGCAACCTCACCGTGGCGCGCGGCCACGAGATCGTGGAGGAGGCCCAGCACCGCCTCCTGCACGAGCTGCCGCGGCTGGCCGCCGCCCTGGTGCACGCGGACCCTGTCCCCCACGCCGACGGCGCCGACCCGCATGAGCTCACGGCGCACCACGAATCGTCGCGGCGGCGTCCCGGCTGAGCGCCGGTCAGCCGCAGACGCGCTTGACGTAGGGATAGGGGTTGACCGGGTCACCGCCGCCAGGATGGACCTCGAAATGCAGGTGCGGCGCGGTGTAGCGGGCGTCCCCGGTGTTGCCGACGTAGGAGATCACCTGGCCGGCCTTCACGCGCGCGCCGACCCTGACGGCGTAGCCGGACAGGTGCGCGTAGTAGTACTCGTCGCCGTTGTCACCCTGCAGGTACAGCACGATCCCGCCGAGCGTGTTGGTGTGCTCGCGGCTGATGACGCCGTCGGTGTAGGCCAGCTCCTTGGCGCCGCTCGGCGCCATGATGTCGGTGCCCTGGTGCGTGCGGCCGCCGGAGCGGGCGGCGCCCCAGGTGTCGGTGTAGGAGTACGGCGGCTCCACCGGGCAGGCGTAACGGTGACTGCCGATGGTGATCACCGGCTCGGAGGGGTAGGCGGTCTGCCCGCCGCGGAAGCCGGCGATCCGGTCGAGCAGCGACCTGGCCTCCTTGAAACGCTGGTCGAGCTCCTTGACCTCGGCCTTCTGCCGGTCGCGCAGCTTCGCCAGCCGCGCGCGCTGGACGGCCACCTCGCGCACGGCGGATTCGTACGAGGCGCTTGCCGTCTGGGCGTTGGCGAGTGTGTCGTTCTGCTTGCCGAGCAGCAGCATGACGAACTCCGCCCGGTCGGGCACGTGGTTGCTGGTCGGGTCCAGCAGGGCGTCCACCATGGCCAGGCCGCCGGAGCGGTACACCTCGGCGAGCTGCCCGCCGAGCGCCCGCTTGGCGTCGGCCAGCTCGCGCTTGGCGTCAGTCAGGTGGATCTGGCTGTACTCGAAGGCGTCGTGCAGGTCGGCGAGCTGGTTCTCGATGAATCGCGCCTCGAGGGCGACGGCGTCCAGCTCGGTGCGTAACGCCTTGACGCGGGCTCGAGCATCCTGGAGTCGATCGGCATGCGCGGCCGGGGCCGCGCTCAGCAGAAACACAACGATCAACAGGCCGATTGAGGCCCGGCGCATCGACACGTGTCCTTCCGTTGGGGGGAACGGAATCGGTCAGGTTCCCAGTGCCTTGGGGGAGGGCCGTAGTCTAGCGGCGCGGCCGCGGAAAAGCGAAATCACGGCGACGAGGCCGACCGGACCTGGCGTTGCGGATCGACGCGTGCCGCTCGGACCTCCTCGGCGGCGCCGCGGTCAGCGGCGGACAGGTCGGCCACGTCACCCTCGGTGTCGGTCCAGACCCGCCCGATGGCGATGCCGAACACGGCCTGCCCGTGGGAGAGGACGTCGATGACCTCCTCGCCCGAGTGGCACGCGTAGATCCGCCTGCCGTCGGACATCAGCGTGATGTCGGTGAGCGGCTTGCCGGCGGCCTCGCGGCGCAGGTAGCGGATCGCCTCGCGGATGCGCTGCAGGGACACGCCGGCGTCCAGCAGCCGCTTGATGATGCGCAGCTCGACGAGGTCGGTGAAGCTGTAGAGCCGCTGGCTGCCGGACCCGTCGGCCGCCTGCACCGAGGGCGTGACCAGGTCCGTCCTGGCCCAGTAGTCGAGCTGGCGGTAGGAGATGCCGATCAGCTTGCAGACGGTCGGGCCGCGATAGCCTGGCTCCGCCGGCGCGGAAGACTGGCGCGCGGCCATCGCGACCTCCCCCTGAAGCATGTCGATGTGAATTACAACGGTGTGATGCTCAAGCGTACGGCCCGCGTCGAGCGTCGTCAACGAGCACCATCGGTTGATGCGAGCAGGGTTCGACCTCGACCACAGGATGAGCGCGCGGCCCGGCTACTGCTGGAAGTCCTCGGGGCTGACCTGGTCGAGGAACTCGCGGAACTTCTCGACCTCGCGCTCCTCGTCGTCGCTCTTGATCAGGATCGACGCCTCGTTGAGCACGGCCTCCTCGGCGAAGATCGGCGTGTTGGACCGTACCGCGAGGGCGATCGCGTCGCTCGGACGGCTCGACACCGAGTAGCGCGTGCCGTTCTGGCGCAGCTCGATGGTGGCGTAGAAGGTGCCTTCCTTGAGCTCGGTGATCACCACTCGCTCGACCGCAACCAGCAGCTCGTCGAGCAGGTTCTTCATCAGGTCATGGGTCAGCGGGCGCTGCGGCGTCACGCCCTGGAGGGCGAAGGCGATCGCCGTCGCCTCGACGTTGCCGATCCAGATCGGCAGGAACCGCTCGCCCTCGCGTTCCTTGAGCAGCACGATCGGCGTTTGCGAAGGTAGCTCGATCCGGACGCCGACGAGGGTCAGCTCTACCATTGCGTGACCCCCTCGAGCGTCGGATTCCTGGGCCAGTCCTCGGCCTCTGCACCACAGAGGCTAGCATGCGCTCCAGGACGGCGCGACATACTCGGGCGTTTCGCACAGCGCGAAACAGGCTCGCCAAGTTTCCGTGAAATAGCCGCTCACCTGCGGAAACGCTGTCGGCCTCCGGCGGTCACGCGCCGATCGGCGGCAGCAGGCGCGGATCGCGACGCACCGCATCGGGATCGGCGACGGCCAGGACCTCGTCGCGACCACGCTCGTGCTCGTCGAAGTCGAGGCCGTAGCCGGCGACGAAGGTGTCGGGGATCTCGAAGCCCACGTAGGCGAGCGGCACGTTCACGAGCCGCCGGGCTCGCTTGTCGAGCAGCGCGCAGACCCGCAGGCTGGCGGGCCGCCGGGCGGCGAGCACCTCGAGGAGGTAGGCGAGGGTCAGGCCGGAGTCGACCACGTCCTCGACCAACACCACGTGCGCCCCCGTCACGTCGAGCTGGAGGTCCTTGAGGATGCGCACCACTCCGGTCTCGTCCGAGGTCCGGTAGCGCTCCACCGCCATGAAGTCGATCTGGCAGGGCATCGCGGCGGTCCTGACCAGGTCGGCCAGGAACATGACCGCACCGCGCAGAACGGACACCAGGATCGGCTCCAGGCCCTGGTAGTCGGCGCGGAGCCGGGCCCCGAGCTCGTCAACGCGCGCTCGCAGGGCCGACCGGTCGACCAGTGTCCACACTGCGGGCCCGCTGATCCCCGCGGGCGGGTCGGGCAGCCGCACCGGCGCCGCGCCCCCGGCGAGGCCGGTCCCCGCGGGTTGGTCCGGCAGCCGCACCGGCGAGGCACCGCCGGCTGGCCGGTCCGTCCGCCCACCGGCGTCCTGTTGCGCGGTCACGCCGCGGCCCGGCGTAGGAGCGGGTCGATGGCCACCGGTTCGGATCCCGGCGGCACCGGCGCCGACTTCAGGCTGGACGTCGTCCGGGTGGCCTGCCCGCCGGCTGACGCGGCGGCGTCCGTCGGCACCAGCGGGAGCGGCGCCAGCCGCATGCCACCGGCCTGCAGCCACACGGTCACCCTCGTCGGGGCGGCCGCGCCGCGCCGCGCCGGCGGGACGAGCATGACCTTGCCGAGCAGGTCGCTGCGGACCAGCGCGTCCACGTCGCGGCTCACCTGGTAGGAGCGAGTGCTGCCGTCGCCGGTATCGAGCGGCACGACCTGGCCACGCCCGGCCAGCCGCACCCAGCTGAAGGCATTGAAGCCGTACTCGAACAGCGCCCGCACGTCGGCGAAGGCATCGGGGGAGCCGAGCGCGACCGCGACCAGCCGGCGTCCTCCGCGGCTGGCCGACGCCACCAGGCAGCGCCCGGCGTCGCTGGTGAAGCCGGTCTTGCCGCCGACCGCCCAGGCGTACGAGGCGAGGAGCTGGTTGCTGTTGACGAAATGACGGAGTCGCGATGGGCTGCCGGGAAGCCGCACCTCGCGCGTGGTGACCAGGGCGCGGAAATCCGCGCGGCGCATGGCGACCTCCCACAGGTGCGCCAGGTCCCTGGCGCTGGTCCGATGCCCAGGCCGGTCAAGCCCATAGGCGGTGACGTAGTGGGTCGAGCGCAGGTGCAGCTCGGCGGCCTTGCGATTCATGCGGCGCACGAACGCCACCTCCGACCCGTCCACGGCGTCGGCCAGTGCCACCGCCGCGTCGTTGGCACTCTTCACCAGCAGGCCGAGCAGGAGTTGCCGCACGGTGAGCCGCTCCCCCTGATGGAGCCGGAGCGACTCCTCACCGACCCGTGGCGGCTCGGCACCGATCACCACCGTTCGGTCCGGACGGAGCCGCTCCAGCGCGAGCAGTGCCGTCATGACCTTGGTGGTCGACGCCATCGCCCGCGGCTGGGTGGAGCGCCGCTCGTACAGCACCTGCCCGGTGGCCTCGTCGGCGAGCAGCGCCGCGCGCGCCTGGACCCGCGGAGGGGCGACCGGCGGCGGCGCGATCGCGACGGTGACGCCGGCCACCGCGGACGCGCCACCCGGCCCCGATCCAGACCCGGACCCCGCCGCCGCGCCGGCGCCGCCGGGTGCCTGTGCCGCCGGCACCACGGCGTGGTTCGCGGTGTGGCTCACCTTCAGCACACTGGCGGCCACCCCCGTCCCGGCCAACAGAACGGTGACCAGCGCGAATGCCACCAATCGGTTTCTATTTATAGACATATCGCTAGGTCGCTACATCGATTCATCGCTGAAGATACGTTCGGAGGGCCACCCCGCGAGGTGGGTCGACAGGTCCACAGGTCGTCGGTCGGGGGTCGGGGGTCGGCGCGGCACCGAGGTCCGCGCGGCACCCCCACCCACGCGGCAAGGCCCGGCCCACCCCGGGCCCTACCGCCGGCGGGCGGCGCGGTTGGCCCGGCGCGGCGGGGTTGGCGCGGCGCGGCGAGGGTGCTCGGGTTCATCGCGGGGTCTCGCGACCATCCACCAGGCCGCTCACCGCGACCCGCAGCGCGAGGTTGCGCATGCGCCCCCCCAGCTCGGCCAGCGTCTGGAGGGTCTCGCGCGCCCTCGTCCGCGCCTCGGGGTTGCGCTGGCGCACCAGCGGGGCGACGACCTGCTCGAACAGGGCGGCCTCGCGCTCCGCGAAGACCTTGTACATGCGCAGGTGCCGCGCTTCCAGGCCGTAATCGGAGAGGTCGCGCGCCAGCCGTAACAGCACCAGGTCGTCGCCGTTGTACCAGCTCCCCCGCTCACCCGTGCCACGCGGGCTCATCAGGCCGAACGACTCAAGCTCCGAGAGCTGGTCCACCGTGGCCCCAGCCGCGCGGCACAGCTCGTCCCTGGTGAGCTGCGCGTCCGACGCTGGGGTGCCGGCCAGCGCGCCTGGCGCGGGCTGATCCGCCGCTGACTCCTCCCGCGACGGCCGCGCGGGCGTCCGCGGCACCGCGACCGCGTCGGACGCCACCTCGTTGGACGAGGACGACCCCCCAGACGGCCCCCCCTTGGCGTACAGCCCGCCGACCGCCTCGAGGTCGGCGAGGCGCTGACGGATGACCCGCAGAGGTAGGTACTGGTCACGCTGGGCGCGCAGGACGAAGCGCAGGCGCGCCACGTCGTCCTCGGAGAACTTCCGGTACCCCGAGGCGGAGCGGTCGGGCCGGACCAGGCCAGCGCCCTCGAGGAAGCGGATCTTGGACACGGTGATGTCGGAGAACTCGGGCTTGAGGATCGCCAGCACCTCGCCGATGCTCATGGTTCCCGCCGAGCTGGACGACTCGGCACGACCCTCGGGCTTCTGCCCGCGGGCTCCCCCCTCCCCGCCGCCGGTCGCGCCGGCGGACGGCGGTGCCTTGCGCTCGGCCGGATCCCGCATCACACCTCGTTCCGCCCCCTGGAGTGCCGTTCAAGTGCGGCTGCCGCGCCTCGCCGACCAGCGGCGCCAGGAGGCGGCACGGGCACGCGCCGCGAGCGCTCGACCGATGCCCCGGAACGTGCGCCTGACCGGCGCCAGGCGCCATTGGCCCTGGCGATGAGACAACCCTCGAGGCCGGGCGTCAAGTAGGTCAGCGCCGGCTGGAGTCGCACTATCCGCCCCCTCCGGATCGCGCGCCGGCGGCCGGGCTGACGCCCGGCCGTCCGCCGGCGAAGAAGACCAGCTTGAACTTGCCGATCTGGAGCTCGTCCCCGCCCACGAGGTCGCCCTCCTCGACCCGTTCCCGATTCAGGTAGGTGCCGTTCAGCGAGCCGACGTCGTGCACGGTGAAGCCGCCGCCCGATCCGCGCCGGATCTCGGCGTGACGGCGGGACACCGTGATGTCGTCCAGGAAGATGTCGCTCTCGGGATGACGGCCGGCGGTCGTCACGTCCTTGTCGAGCAGGAAGCGGCTGCCCGCGTTGGGTCCGCGCCGCACGACCAGCATCGCGGTGCCGTCGCGCAGGTCCTCGACGGGGGCGGCGACCTCTTCCTCGACCTCAGCCTCGAGGTCCTGCGCGGCCAGGCTGATCGTGGTGGTCGAGTCGTCCGGGGACGTCACCAGCGCGGCCCCACAATTCGCGCAGAAGTGGGCCCCCTCCGGGTTCTTGTGACCGCACTGGGTGCAGAACATAGTGCCCCTCCGGGCTTGGGCTCCGATGACCTGCCGCCTCGGGTCCTGCCCTGCGCGGCGCTGTTGGAGGCTGACTGTAGAGGACCGGTGGAAAGAGGGTCAACGTAGACGCCGCAGTCGAGATATAGGCGTGGAGTCATGCGATCTCGACCGGAGATTGACGCCCTCAGCTCTCATTCACCAGCTTAGTGTAGGCTTCCGCGTTCATGAGTCCGTCGAGCTCCGCGGTGTCGCTGACCTGGACGACCACCAGCCAGCCGCGGCCATACGGATCTGAGTTGATGATCTCAGGGCTCTTGTCCAGAGAATCGTTGCGCTCCACGATCGTCCCGGACACTGGGCTGTAGATGTCCGAGACGGACTTGGTGGATTCCACCTCGCCGAAGCGCTCGCCCGCCGTGACCGCCGTGCCGGTCGCCGGAAGGTCGAGGTAGACGATGTCGCCCAGCGCGTCCTGCGCGTAGTCGGTGATGCCGACGGTGGCGCGGTCGCCCTCGATCCGCGCCCACTCGTGCTCGCGCGTGTATTTGAGGTCCTCCGGGTACATCACGGCTCCTTGGTCGCCTCGTCCAGCGTCACAACGCGTGCACGCTGCCTGACCCAGCAATCTCTGCGTGGCCAAGCGTCCCCGGCCCCGCCGGGGAGCTGCGCGCCGCTCCAGGGGCCGGGCCGCTTGCCAGGCGCTAGACAAACACAGGTGCGACGCGCGTGCCAGGCCAATGCGGCGTTCTGTGGATAACAAGACCGCCACCTTCTCGACCACGCTAGGTGGCCGGCACAGCGGAGGCGGGTGCGGGGGCGCCGGGCGGCGGGCTGGGCGGCGGCTGGCCCGCGCCGCGGCGCACGATCCGCGTCCAGGGCGAGTAGTTGGAGACGAACTCGTCGCGGCGCACGACCTTGCCGCTGCTCGTCACGGTCCGGAACACGGTGACGTCGAACCCCGGGGAACCGTTCTCCTCCACCACCTCCGTGCCCACGGGGAGCAGCGGGTCGTCCACGAACTTGGTCGGCGGGCTGCGGAAGTTGCGGCTCTCGGAGGTGCTCAGCGACACCTTGAGGTCCCTGGAGGTGGAGAACAGCGTGAACGTGAGGCTCGACGCGGTCCACCTCGAGGTGATGAAGATCCCGTAGCGCGAGTCGTTGCGGAACCTGAGGTCGGTGCCCGGCCAGTTCAGCGTCGCGTCCCGACCCATCGGATAGTGGCTGATGTGCAGGCTGTGGTTGCGGCGCTCCAGCACCGGCAGGCCGGCCAGCAGCACGGTGTTGAACATCGTGGTCCCCGCCTGGCACACGCCGCCGCCGAGACCGTCGACCAGCTCCCCGTCGACGATCACGTGGGCGGTGCGGTAGCCCTTGGACGCGGTGCGCTGCCCCGTCGCCCCGTTCATCGAGAAGACCTCCCCCGGCATGACCAGGCTGCCGTTCACCGCGGCCGCGATCAGGCCGATGTTGTGAACCCGGGGCGCATCGGCCGCGCTGAAGGTGGTCGTGAAGGTGGAGACCACCTCTTTGACGCCGAGCGCCTGCGCCTTGGCCGTGGTGAACTCGGGCTGCTTGCTGACCGACGGCAGGCTGACCCGCCGCGGCCCGCCCTCGCGGGTCGCAACGGCCAGCAGCGCCGCCGCCGCCCGCGCCGGCTGGACGGCCTGGCCCTCCACCGCCGGCACGACCCTGACCCGCGAGCCGGCGACCTGGAAGCCCGCGTCCCGCGGGTCCACGTAGGCGAAGGCGGCCTTGCGGCGCAGCAGCGTGTCGAGGCCGTCCTGGTCCAGGCGCAGGGTCAGCCTCGAGCCCGCCACCTTGGCGCTGAGCAGCGGGGCCAGGTCGAGAGGCCGCAGCGTGGCCGACCGCCCGTGGTCGGTGACCTCGACCGGAGCGCTCAGCAGCGCGCGGGCCTGGGTGAGGGCGGCATTGGCGGCGGTCGGGGTGACGGCCGGCTGGCGGTTGGTCGTCGGCAGGCTGACCAGGCCGAGCTGGGGATCGGCGGCAGCGAGCAGCGCCGGCCTCGCCGCGGCCGGGTCCACGCCGCGGCCCGGGCGGCCTGGTGCCAGCTCCACGACCGGGGTCGCGCCGTCGCCGGCCACCCGCAGGGCGGGCTCGTGGCTCGTCTGCCCGATCCGGCGGTCCAGCGCGGCGATCAGGTGGGTGAGCCGCGTCTGGTCGAGGCGGGCCCGCCACGGGACCTCGATCCCACCGGCCCAGGTGACCAGCCGGTCTCTGTCCAGCAACCCGTGGCGGCCCACGGCCAGCGCGGTGGCCACCGTCCCCGGAACGTCCAGCTCGATGCCGACCTCGGCTCTGGTCATCCGCACGCGCGCCGAGCCGGCCTGGAGCTCGAGCGGCCGCGCCTCGATGACGGCGGCCGCCACCTCGAGACGCGCCACGGCGTCCGCCGACGTCAGGCCGGAGAGGTCCGTCCCCGCCACGGAGACGCCGCGGCGGACCCGCCCAGCCGCCACCGCGCCGTCGACGGCGATCAGGCCGGCGGCCAGGGCCAGGGTGATGACGGCCGCCAGCAGCGGGGCGGGGACCGCACGCAGGCGCCCACGGCGAAACAGCCGCCGCGGGGCGAGCGGGGCGAGCGCGCCGGTGAGGGACCGGCGCCCATCGCGGGTTTCCGCCTGGCGCTCCTTGAGTTGACGCATGACCGCGATGACCGGCTTCCTGTTCCATATATACGGGACAACCGGAGGAGAGCCTACGGTCGCGCGGCTCGCAACAGCAACTCGGCAGCTCCGCGCGGAAGCGCCGCGTCAGCCACCTTCGGCCGCCCGCTGGACGAGCGCCTGGTACTCGTCGGCGAGCAGCTCGGCGCCGCTGAGGCTGCCGGCCTCGGCCCACAGGTGGGTGACCGGCTCCACGGTGTCCGGCACGATCAGCACCCAGTCCGCCGGCTCGCCCTCGCCGGCGCCCTCGGAAGCGTGGAAGATCTTGACGCCGTCGGTGTCGTCGACGGGCCGCTCCTTGGCCGCCTCGACCACCTGGCGCATCACCGCGCCCTTGCGCTCCCACGGCGTGGGGATCCCGCGCCGGACCACGCTGGCCTCGGGAAGGGCGGCCACCGCCCTGGACAGCCCGGTCTCCTGCGTGGCCAGCAGCTCGAGCAGCTTGCCGAAGGCCAGCAGCGCGTCGTAGGCGGGGTGCAGGCTGGGGAACACGTAGCCACCACCTTCAGCGCCGGCGAAGACCACCCCCTCACGTTGCGCGGCCCGGGTCACCGCGCTGGTGGCCAGCTTCGTGCCGATCACCTGGCGGCCATGCTTGATGGCCAGCTCCGCCGCCACGCGGGTGGTCGAGACCGGCAGGGCGATGTCGCCCGGCTCGTCGGAGCGGGCGACCAGGTCGACGTAGAGGAGCAGCGCCCGGTCGAAGGGCAGGACGAGGCCGCGCTCGTCGACCAGGACCAGGCGCTCCCCGACCGGGTCGAGGCGCACGCCCAGATCCGCCCCGGACGTGGTCACCAGCCGGGCGAGCCGCTCCAGGTCGCGGCGCACCTGCTCGGTCTCCGGCGCCACCCGCGCCTCGTCGAGCTGGCCGTTGACGATCAGCGACTCCAGCCCAAGGCGCGGCAGCAGGTGGGGCAGCACCAGTGTGCTGGTCCCGCCGCCGGCGTCGATGAGCACCTTGAAGCCGCGCTTGCGCACCGCGCGCGCGTCCAGGCAGTCCAGCAGGGCGCCCGTGTAGCGCTCCAGCGCGCGAGGCGGGTACAGCAGCTCCCCCATCTCGCGGCCGAAGGCGCGCCGGAACTCCTCGCGGTTGTAGGTCCGCTCCACCTTGCGCCTGGCCCCCTCGTCCAGGTCGCAGCCGTCGGCGGCGAAGACCGCCAGCTCGATCGACTGGCTGTCGCGCACTGACGTGCGCACGTACATGCCGCCGGAGGAGCCGGCCTGGGTGGACCAGAAACGCACCGCCGGGGCCGAGGCCAGCTCGAGGTCGTCACAGCTCACGCCGGTCGAGTTCAGCCCGGCCACGAGCGCCCGCTTGAGCGCCCGCGACACCCGGCTGGCGTCGCGGCCAAGGGTCACCCTCGACCCCTTCTTGAGGGTTGACGCGAACGCCATCGCCACGCGAAGCACCAGCTCAGGGGTCATGTCGACGTTGGCGAGGCCGCTGACGCCCTGCTCGTCGAACAGCGAGCGGGCGCCCCGCCCCTCCCAGATGATCGACTTGGTCACGGTGGCGCCCGGCTCGACGGTCTTGAAGGGATAGATCTTGACGTTCGGTTGAAGGATCGCGTCGTGACCGATGTTGGCGTTGTCGCCGACCACCACGCCGTCCTCGACCCGCCCACCGCGCTTGATGTCGGCGCTGCGGCCGACGACGCAGCCGCGCAGGCTCGCGCCCTGGCCGATGTAGGCGTTGTCGTGCACGATCGCGCGGTGCAGCACGGCGCCGCTCTTCACGACCACGCCGGAGCCGATCACCGTGTACTCACGCAGCTGCGCGCCCCCCTCCACCTTGGCGAAGTCACCGATCAGCACGGGGCCGTCCAGCTCGGCGTCCGGGTCGACCTCGGCGCCCTCGCCCAGCCGCAGGCCGGGCCGCACCTCGAAGCCGCGCAGGTCCACCTTCACGCGCCCGTCCAGGAGGTCCTGGTGCGCCTGCTGGTAGGCCTCGAGGTTGCCGACGTCCTCCCAGTAGCCGTCCACGACGACGCCGTACAGCGGCGCTCCCCGCGCGAGCAGCTTGGGAAAGATGTCGCCGGCGAAGTCCGAGGGGCCGTCGGGGATGTGGTCGAAGATCTCCGGCTCGATCACATAGATCCCGGTGTTGATGGTGTCGGAGAAGACCTGGCCCCAGTGCGGCTTCTCGAGGAAGCGCTCGATGCGGCCGTCCTCGCGGGTGATCACGATCCCGAACTCGAGCGGGTTGTCCATGCGCTTGAGCGCCACTGTGACCATGGCGCCGCTGCGGCGGTGAAACGAGACGACCTCGTCGAGGTCCACGTCGGTCAGCGCGTCCCCCGACAGCACCAGGAAGGTCTCGTCGAGCAGCTCGGCGGCGTTCTTGACGCTGCCGGCGGTCCCCAGCGGCGTGGTCTCGGTGGCGTAGGTGAGGTCCACGCCCATGTCGGAGCCGTCGCCGAAGTAGTTGCGCACCTGGCTGGCCAGGAACTGGACGGTGACGACGATGTCCTTGTAGCCATGATTGCGGACATGCCGGATGATATGCTCCATCATCGGCCGGTTGCACACGGGAAGCATGGGTTTGGGCTGATTGGCCGTCAGGGGTCGCAGGCGGGTGCCCTCCCCGCCGGCCATGATCACTGCTTTCATCTGGCGAGCTCCTCGTCAGTGGCGGCGCCGGCAGGGACCTGCGCGGACCCGCCGCAGGCTGTCGCAACGCTAGATGCTCCAGCCAAAGGCTACGACCCGGCACCGACACGCCGGGCGAGCCCATCTAGCGCCATTCTGACGTAGACCACGCCGGCGACGTAATAGAGCGGGACGCCCAGCCACAGCAGGACGATGCCGAGGGTGTGCGCCACCCCGGCGCCGGCGAACCCGCTCGCGCCCCAGATCAGCAACGGCAGCGCGCACAGCAGGTCGAAGGTGGCCGCCTTGCCCACCCACACCACCTCGGGAGGCTGCACGCCGCGGCGTCGCAGCAGCGGCCAGCCGATGAGCAGCACGAGGTCGCGTCCCAGCAGCAGCGCCACCGCCTGCCACGGCACCACCGAGCGGACCAGCAGGGCGATCACCACCGAGGCGATCAGCAGGCGGTCGGCGAACGGGTCCAGGAGCTGCCCGACCCTGCTCACCTGCCGGATGCGCCTGGCGAGCCAGCCGTCCACCCAGTCGGTCGCGCCGACCAGCGCGGTGAGCACCAGGCCGACGCCGTAGTGGGCGGTGGCCAGCAGCCATGCGCAGACCGGCATCAGCAGCAGCCGCGCCAGCGTGATGGCGTTGGGCGCTGTGATGATGGCGCTCGAGGGCGCGGCACTCGGCGCGGGCTGGGACCCGGGCCTCGCGGGCTCCCGGTCCTCCCGCTCCAGCGGCAGCTCCGAGCCCTGGTCGAGGCGGTGCTCGGCGTCGGGATCCGCGGCCGCGCCGGTCGGGGGCCGGCCCTCGCTGCTCTGGCTCATACCTAGGAGCGTAGCCGAGGGGCGCCCGACGCGCCGGAGTGGCGCAGACAGAGAGGCCGGCGCTGGTCGCCGGCCCCTGTCAGCTCTGGTCCGGTCAGTCGGGATGGGGGGATTTGAACCCCCGACCCCCAGTCCCCCAGACTGGTGCGCTAACCAAGCTGCGCCACATCCCGAAACCGCTTGGAGGACATAGGCTACCACGTCAGCAACCCGCCCTCAGCCCCTCAACCGGCCGCCCGACCAGCCGGAGCGCGCGTTTGTGGGTCATCGCGCCCTGGGTCGCTCCGTGCGTCGGACGCGGTCGATCACCCGCAGCGGGGTGCCCTGGAAGCCGAACGCGCGCCGCAGCTCGCGCTCCAGGTAGCGGCGGTAGGCGGGGGTGAGCGGGCCGGTGGTGAAGAACACGAATTCGGGCGGGTCGACCCTGGCCTGGGTCACGTAGCGGACCTTGACGGAGCGACTGCGCACCGGCGGCGGCGGGGTGCGCCCCGTGGTCTCCTCCAGCCAGCGGTTGAGCGCCGCCGTCGGCACGCGCTGGCCGCGCTCGGCCAGGACCGCGTCGATGTGCTGCCAGACCTTGTCGACGTTGCGGCCGGTCAGGGCAGAGGTGCGCAGCAGCGGCGCCCAGCTCACGAAGTGCAGCCGCCGCTCGAGGTCGAGGTCGAAGCGCTGGCGCGCCTCGTCGTCCATCAGGTCCCACTTGTTGGCGATCAGCACCACGCCCGCGCCGGCCTCGACCGCGCGGACCGCCACCTTCTGATCCTGCTCGGTGACCCCCTGCGGTGACTCGAGCACCAGCAGGGCGACGTCCGCGCGGTCGACCGCCTGGAAGCTGCGCACCAGCGCGAAGTAGTCGGCCCCCTCGGCATGCTGGAACGAGCGCCGCATGCCGGCGGTGTCGACCAGGCGGTAGCGACGGCCGTGGTGGTCGACGATCGAGTCGACGGTGTCCCTGGTGGTGCCCGGGGTGGGGTCGACGATCGCCACCTCGGCGCGGGCCATGCGGTTGAGCAGGCTCGACTTGCCCACGTTGGGCCGCCCGACGATGGCGACGGCGGGCGCGGCCTGCTCGGCGGCGGCGCCCGGCCGCTCCGGGAGGCGCGCCACGACCGCGTCGAGCAGGTCGCCCGACCCGCGGCCGTGCAGGCCTGACACGGGCAGCGGCTCGCCGAGGCCGAGCGACCAGAAGGCGCTCACCTGCGGCTCGGCCGCGGCGTCGTCGACCTTGTTGACGACCAGCAGCACCGGCACCTCGCCGCGGCGCAGGCGGGCGGCGATGGCCGCGTCCTCCTCGGTGATGCCGGTGGTGACGTCGACCACGAACAGCAGCACGTCGGCCTCGCGCATGGCCCGCTCGGCCTGGACGACCACGCGCGCCTGCAGCCCGCTCGCCCGCTGCTCCCAGCCGCCGGTGTCGATCACCTCGAAGCGCCGCCGCGACCACTCAGCCTCGTAGGTCACGCGGTCCCTGGTGACACCGGGCTGCTCCTGGGTGATGGCCGCGCGCCGCCCGAGGATGCGGTTCACCAGCGTCGACTTGCCGACGTTGGGCCGGCCAACGATCGCCACGCGCGGCAGGCCGGCGGCCGCCGGCGGCCGGGAGGCTCGTGCTGTCGACTCATCGCTTTGCTTATTCATCGCTTTATAGATTTATCTCTCTATCCCTTTGGAGGGCCTGGCGCTCAGAGGGCCTGGCGCTCACCGCCCCGCGGGGACGCGCCCCGCGCTCGCCTCGACGCCCACGAGGAACTCGCGGAGCTTCTGACCCAGCGCCTCGGTGGCCGAGCGCCGACCCGCCCTGCCGACGGCCAGGTCGAGCCCTTCGATCGGCCGCCCCACCACAATACGGACCGGCGACGCCAGCGGCAGCCAGCCGAGCCGTCGCCGCACCCGCTCGGTGCCGAGCATCGCCACCGGCACCACCGGGCAGGGCTCCCGCAGCATGATGTAGGCGAGTCCAGCCTGGATCGTGCAGAAGTCGCCGTCTCCGCGGCCTCCCTCTGGGAACAGGCCGAGCACTCCCCCGCCGGACACGACCGCCGAGCTCTGGCGCAGCGCCTCCCGATCGACGCTGCCGCGGCGCACCGGGAACTGGTCGATGAGGCGCAGGATCCAGCCGAGCGGACCGACGAACAGCTCGATCTTCGTCATAAAGGACACCGGCCGCCGGATGGCGCAGGCCAGGAGCACCGGGTCGACGTTGCTGCGGTGGTTCGAGGCGAGGATCACCGGACCTGTCGCCGGGATGTGCTCCGTGCCCTCGACCCGGATGCGGAACCAGAAGCGCATCAGCGGCTTGACCAGGAGACCGACGATCCGGTACCCGCGGTACGAGGGCGACCCGCTCATCGGGCGCGTCTGGCGCGGGCCGTCTCGACCAGCCGGACGATCTCGTCGACCACCTCGTCCACCGGTCGATCGGTGGAGTCGAGGACCAGTGCCTGGTCACTGGGCCTGGTCGGTGAGGCGGCCCGGCTGGAGTCCAGGTGGTCGCGCCGCGCCACCTGCTCGGCGGACTCGGCGCCGCCGTCCGCCCCGTGCCGGCGGCGCGCGCGCTCGTCGGCCGAGGCGGTCAGGAACACTTTCACCTCCGCGTCGGGCCAGACGACCGTGCCGATGTCACGACCCTCGGCGACCACGCCGCCGGCCGCCATGACCGAGCGTTGCAGGGCGACGAGCCGCCGGCGCACCGCCGGGACCGCCGACACCGCCGACACCGCGGCGTTGACCTCTGGCGACCGCAGCAGCTCAGTTGACACCGGCTCGCCGCCGAGCAGGACGCGGGAGCCGCCCGCCGGGCGCGGGTCCAGCTCGAGCCCGACCGCGACGCTCGCGGCGGCCTCCGCGATCGCCTCCTGATCGTCGATCGGCGTGCCGCGGCGCAACAGCGCAAGGGTCAGCGCCCGGTAGGTCGAGCCGGTGTCGAGGTGCCGGAGGCCGGTCCGCTCCGCCACGGCGCGGGCGACGGTGCTCTTGCCGGACCCGGCGGGACCGTCGATCGCCACGACCACGTCGCGGTCGGGCGCGTCGTCCCCGCTGGCGTCCCCACGAGCCCGGTCGCCGGACGTTGTCATTGTCACGTGGTCCTCCTCGAAACGCCGGGCGACGGCGGGACGGCGTGGAGCGTGCGAGCACGACGATCCGCGCCGCGGTCCCCGGCGAGCGGCCAAGAGTCTATCGGCTCCGCTCGGAGCGGTCGCGCGTGCCACGCCTGTTCGAGCGATAGATCTCTTCAGCGCTATAGCTCTATGTCGCCAAATCAATAAATCGTTACGCTTCGCCTACGGCGCGCCCTCTGCCTCGTGGGCCGTCCAACCGGCGCCGGACAGGGACGTCAGCGCGGTCGCGAGGCCCTCGCGACCGGCCACCCAGATGTGCAGGTTGCCGCTGCCACCCTGCAGCTCGTGGTCGATCATGAGGTCTTCCACGTTGACGCCCGCGGCGCCCAGGGCGCGGAAGACCGCGGCCAGGCTGCCCGGGCGGTCGGCGATGTGGACCACCAGCTCGCGCAGCCCCCGCGGGGACGACCCGGGCTTGGTGGGGATGTGGAGCCGGGCGCTCCGCGCCTCCGACAGGACCTCACGCAGGCCATCCCGATCGCCCGTGGCCACCAGCTCGCGGAGCAGGTTGATCCGCTGGCTCAACGCGTCCAGCGCCGCGACGATGCTCGGCGAATTGGTGGCGCAGATGTCGACCCAGAGGTCGGGCTCGCTGGCGGCGACGCGGGTGGTGTCCCTGAAGCCGCTGGCGACCAGGCTCCGCAGGGCCGCGGGCGCCTTCACCTGGGCGACCGCCCCCATGAGGGCGGTGGCGGCGAGCTGCGGCAGGTGGCTTGCGAATGCGACCACCTGGTCGTGGAGGTCCGGGTCGAGGATGAGTGGCCGACCCCCGAGGCCGCGCACGAAGCGGGTCACGCGGCGTAGCGCGGTGTCGTCGACGTGCGCCGCCGGGGTGAGCACCCAGGCCGCCCCATGGAAGAGGTCGGCGCGAGCGGCCTGCGCGCCACGCTGCTCCGAGCCGGCCATGGGGTGGCCCGGGACCACCACGCCCAGGTCTGTGGACAAACTCGCAAGTTGAGATAGAAGGTGAGATTTGGTGCTGCCGACGTCGCTGAGGACGGCGCACGGGTTGACGGCGTGCGCGCGCGAGAGCACCTCGGCGAGCGCCCGCACCGGCGTGGCCGCCACGACCAGGTCGGCGCCGTCGGCCGCCTCCTCGACCGAATGCGCCCGGACGGTGATGGCCTCCATGCGGTAGGCGTCACGGAGCTCCTTGCGGTCGGAATCCACGCCGACGACATCCGGCACACCAGCGGCCCGCGCGGCCAGACCCACGGACGTGCCGAGCAGGCCGGTGCCGACGATGGCGAGCCGCTCCGGCCATTTCGAGGTGGTGGGCATCTGGCTCACTCCGGGAGGTCGTCGCGCAGGTGCTTTGCGCGATGCAGGTAGACGTGACGCAGGCTGGAGCGGGGACGGGTCGAGTAGCAGTGGATCAGCACCCGCACGGTCGCGGGGTTGCCGTCGCGGACCGCGAGCTCCCGCGCGCACAGCAGCGGCACGTCCCCGAGGCCGATGGCCCGTGCCGCCGCCGCCGGGAACTCGCTGGTCAGGTCCTCGGTGGCGGTGAAGATGATCGACACCAGCTGGTCATGCTCGACGCTGTTGCGCTCGAGCAGCGCCGTGAGCAGCTCGGCGGTCCGCTCCATCAGCGCCTCGCGGGTGTCGCCCTCCACCGTGGTCGCACCGCGCAACGCCACCAGCCGCTCGAGGTCCCGCCCGTCCCCGGCTGGTCTCTCGACCGCGGCCGAGCGCTCGGGGCTCCAACCCTGGGGCGTCACCGCCACCACCCTCCCTCCATGACCTTTCCTCGCTTTAGCGATATAGCAACAAGGAAATCTATCGATAAATCGATGCATAGCCTCATAAGCATTTCGCCGTCAGAGGCCCGCCGCCCGATAGAGGCTCCGAACCTCCTCGGGACGTAGCGCGCGATACTCTCCCGGGGCCAGCCCGCTGAGCCGCAGCGGGCCGATGGTGGTGCGCACCAGGCGGCGCACGGGCGCGCCGACCGCCTCGAGCATGCGGCGGACCTCGCGCTTGCGCCCTTCGACCATCACCACCTCGATCATCCTGCGCCGGCCCGAGCCGGCCACGACGCGAGCCCGCTCCGCGCGAGCCAGGCCGTCCTCCAGCTCGACGCCCTGTTGCACGCGCGCGACCGCGCTGGCCGGCAGCCGCTCGACCTCAGCAAGGTACCGCTTCTCCACCCCGTAGCGCGGGTGCGTGACCCGGTTGGCGAGCTCACCGTCGTTGGTGAGCAGGACGAGCCCCTCGCTGTCGCGGTCCAGGCGCCCGACCGGGTAGACCCGCGGCTCGCCCGGGACCATCCCGACCACGGTCGGCCGGCCCTGCGGGTCGTCGGCCGTGCTCACCACCCCGAGTGGCTTGTTCAGCATCCAGTAGCGCAGGCGCTTGTCGAGCACAACCCGTGAGCCGTCGACCTCGACCCGGTCGCGAGCCAGGTCGACACGCCGCCCCATCTCGCGCATGACCTCGCCGTTGACCCCCACCCGCCCGGCTCGCACCAGCTCCTCGACCGCTCGCCGCGACCCGAGGCCGGCCGCGCTCAGCGCCTTGTTGATGCGAATGCCCTCGGACTCGGCCCCCTCCGCGGCCTCGCCCCCGCCGGCCCCCGCCGGCCGCTCGGACCGCGGGTCCGGCCCGGCCGCCCGCCGCTCGGGCCTGCCCGCGTGGCGCTCGGGCCCAGCAGCCCGCCGCTCGGACCGCGGGTCACGAGCGACCGCCCGCCGCTCAGGCTGGGCCCGGGGCTGCCGGCCACGGCGAGGCTGATCTCCATCGGTCCCGCGCGACCGGCCGCGAGCTCCGGAACCGCCCGCCGAGCCCGCGCCGCCGGGGCGCTGCCTGCCGGCACCGCCCGACCGGTCGTTGCGGCTCACTGGCGCACGCCTCCTGGGGCGCCGCGACCAGGCGCGGCGGCCATGACGACCTGATCGTGCGCGTCGACCCGCTGGCGTCTCACAGCTGGTCCTGCAGATCGGCCAGGTCCACGCCCTCTGGCAGATAATCCTTGATCGGCGGGAGCTGGTCCAGGCTGTTGAGTCCGAGCTGCTCCAGGAAGCTCGAGGTCGTGCCGTACAGGGTCGCCTGGCCCAGCCCCTCGTCGTGGCCGACCTCGTGGATCAGCCCGCGGCCGAGCAGTGTGCGGAACACGCCGTCGACGTTGACCCCACGGACGTCGGCGACCTGGTGGCGGGTCACCGGCTGGCGGTAGGCGATCACCGCCAGCGTCTCGAGCGCCGCGCGCGTGAGCCGGGTCTGCTGGCCGGCGCGCTGGTACGCCTCGACGGCCTCCCTGGCGCCCGGATGCGTGTACAGGCGCCAGCCGCCGGCCACCGTCCGGAGCACGAAGCCGCGCCCGTCCCGCGCGTACTCCCCCGCCAGCTCGACCAGCATGCCCTCCACCGCCGTCAGCCGGGCCCCGACCAGCTCGGCCAGCGTCGTGGCGGGCACTGGCTCGTCGGCCACGAGCAGGATCGCCTCCAGGTTGCGGCGCGTCCAACCGCGGTCGTCCAGCTCCACTGCCTCGAGCGCCTCGTCGGGCGGCCACGGGCTGCCATCGCCGCCGGTGGCGCCGTTGAGCGCGGCGGGGCCGCCCGCCGGGCCGGGCACAGCGGCGCCGCCCTCCGCAGCGGGATCCGCGGCGGCGCCCTCCGCCGGGGTGGCCTCCCCCGCCGGGGTGGCCTCCCCCGCCGGGGTGGCGTCCTGCTCCAGCGTGCTGTCGTGCTGCTCGTCGGTCATGCGGGCTCCTCGACCATCAGGTCGGTGGGGTCGGCGCCGGGATCGCCGCTCCAGCGCACCGTGATCGCGCCGAAGGTAGCGGTCTGGTCCAGCTCGATCAACGACCGCTTGTAGAGCTCGAGCAGGGCGAGGAAGTTGATCACGATCTCGATCGTCGGCGCGCCGGTGGCCACCAGGGACTCGAACGCGACCGGCCCGCCATGCCGCAGGCGGTCGGCCAGCTCGGCCACCGCCTCGCTCACGGTCAGCCTGGCCGGGGCGATGTGCTCGGTGCTGACCTCGGGGACCGGAGTCGGGGTGAAGGCGGCCGCCGCCAGCCGCGCCAGATCCTCTGGCCGGACGCCGGCGAGCAGGTTGGGGGCGACCCGCTCCAGCAGGTCGTCCGCGCCGACCCGGCGGGGCAGGTAGGCGAGCTGCCCGGCCAGCCGAGCGCCGAACAGCTCCGCCACCTGCTTGTAGGCGCGGTACTGCAGCAGCCTGGCGAACAGCAGGTCCCGCTCCTCGAGCAGGGACTCCGCCTCGTCGGGCTCGCCGTCCGGGCTGGGCAGGAGACGGGCGGCCTTGAGCTCGAGCAGTGTGGCGGCGACCACCAGGAACTCCGTGGCGACCTCGAGGTTCAGCTCGTGCATCCGGCGGATCTCGGCGAGGTAGTCCTCGGTGATGCGCGACAGCGAGACCTGCCAGATGTCGACCTGCTGGCGCGCGATGAGATGGAGGAGCAGGTCGAACGGCCCCTCGAACACCTCGGTCTTGACCACGTAATCCATTTATCTACTTATCTGCTCATCGCTAGATCGATATACCTATCAGGAAACATAGTGCAGCATCCGCAGCTCCAGACGCGGATCGTAGTCACCTGGCGGTCCCGAGAACAACGACCTCGGCTCGTTGACCATCGGTCGGGGCGAGCGTGGGACCCTACCAGGTCCCTCCGCCGGGCAGGTGGAGAACCCGCTCGGGCGCCGGGCCCGAGCGGCGTCAGGCGACCAGGTCGAGGCCGACCAGCCGGAGGATGAAGCGCGTTATCGCGTCGAAGAAGGGCGTCAGCAGGCCTGGCGCGAACAGCAGCAAGGCGAGCAGCAGGAAGATCCCGTACTGGTCGAGGAAGTAGACGATCCCCTGGTGTCGCTGCGGCAGCAGGATCGACAGCAGCCGCGAGCCATCCAGCGGCGGTATCGGGATCAAGTTGAACACGCCCAGCACCACGTTCAGTGTCACCAGCCTGCCCAGCAGGCTGAGCGCGAACTCATTCGGGCTCCCCTCCAGCGCGATGCGCAGCACGAGGGCGCTGAGCAGGGCGAGGATGAAGTTGGAGGCCGGGCCCGCGAGCCCAACCAGCGCCGCGCCGATGCGGCGATTGCGCAGCTGGAATGGGCTGAACTGGACCGGCCTGCCCCAGCCGAAGCCCGCCAGCACCAGGGCGATGCTGCCGAGTGGGTCGAGGTGGGAGATGGGGTTCAGGGTCAGGCGCCCTTGCGACCGTGGCGTGCGGTCGCCCTGCAGGGTGGCGACGGCCGCGTGGCTGAACTCGTGGACCGTGATGGCCACGACGATGGCGATGAGGAACGCGACGAACGCCAGAGGGTTGTCACGCAGGAGAAACAGGGGCGAACCCACGCCAGGGCCTCCGAACGACGACTCGGGTGTCGAGCTCGGCGCTGCGGGCAGCGCGCCGCTCGAGCGCCACCCTAACACGGTGGTTGTAAAGGCGCCGTCGAGGATCCACAGCCTACGGAAGCGTCGCGATCGTCTCGTGCACGAGCTCGGGCGCGGGCACGGGACGGTCGCTCCACCGCAACGCGGCGAGCAGCCGGGTCGCCGCCTCGTCGGCCGCCGCGTCCGTCCGCGCCAGGACGCGTCCGATCGGCTGGCCGGCGGCCACCCGGTCCCCGATCTTGACCCGCAGCTCGACCGCCACCGCCGGGTCGACCGGGTCCTCTTTGCGCTGGCGGCCGGCCCCCAGCGCGGCCGCCACCTGCCCGACCGCCTCGGTGTCGACCGCCGCCAGCCAGCCATCGGCCGGCGCGGTGACCCCGCGCTCGACCGGCGCGCTCGGCAGCAGCGAGAGATCGTCGGCGACCCGCGGGTCACCCCCCTGGGCGGCCACGAGCTCGCGGAACCGCTCCAGGGCGTCGCCCCGCTCCAGGGCCAGTCGCGCCCGCTCACGCCCCGCCTCCAGGTCGGGGGCGATGCCAGCGAGCACCGCGAGATGCCCTGTCAACGTCAAGCAGATGTCGAGCATCCGCCCATGGCGCTCGCCTCTGAGGATCTCGACCGCCTCGCGCACCTCGACCGCGTTGCCGACGAGATCACCGAGCGGCTGGCTCATGTCGCTGACGACAGCGGCGGTCCTGCGCCCCGCCGCCGCGCCCAGGTCGACGCACAGGCGCGCCAGCTCGACCGCGGCGGCGAGGTCCTTCATAAAGGCGCCCGAGCCGGTCTTGACGTCCAGCAGGATGCAGCTCGCTCCCCCGGCGAGCTTCTTGCTCATCACGCTGGAGGCGATCAGGGCGGTGCTGGCCACCGTCGCGGTGACGTCCCGGAGGGCATAGATCGCCTTATCGGCAGGCACTAAGTCGGCGCTCTGCGCCGCGACAGCGATGCCGATGCGCTCGACCTGCCCGAGCAGCTCCTCCGCGCTGCGCTCGACCTTGAAGCCTGGGATCGACTCGAGCTTGTCGAGCGTCCCGCCGGTGTGGCCGAGACCCCGCCCGGACAGCTTCAGCATCCTCATGCCGAGCGTCGCGGCCAGCGGGCCGACCACCAGCGTGGTGCCGTCCGCGACCCCGCCGGTCGAGTGCTTGTCCACCGTTGGGCCCTCGAGCCGGCTGAGGTCGAGCCGCCGGCCCGAAGCGATCATCGCGTCGGTCAGCGCCTCCGCCTCGACGCGAGAGAAGCCCCGCAGGTAGCCGGCCATGAGGAAGGCCGCCATCTGGTAGTCGGGCAGCTGCCCGCGAGCGTAGCCCAGGACGAACGCGCGCAGGTCGGCCGGTGCCACCTCGCCCCCATCACGCTTGCGCGCGATGAGGTCGACGGGCCTCACTGCGAGGAGAGCCGCTTGACCAGCGACGCCTCGGCGCCGTCGCGCTCGAGCTCTGAGAGGACCTGGGCGATCGCCGCCCGCACCAGCCGCCCGCGGTCAACCGCGATGCCGTGCCGGCTGCGCAGGAGCAGGCGGGCGTTCTCGAGGTCCATCAGCTCCTCCGCCGTGCAGTAGAAGGTGACCTTCTCGTCGTGGCGTTGCCGCCCGCTCGGCACCCGCTCGGAAGGCGGCGCATCGTCAGCGCCGGAATCGTCGGCGGCGGCGCGCCTGGCCGTCCGCGCCCCCCGGCCCCGCTCCATCGAGGTGACCCGGAACAGCTCGTCCGCCCCGGGTAGGCTGGCCCGACCCTTCATGACGCCAATACCTCCTTGGCCAGCTTGCGGTACGCTGCCGCGCCAGACGAGTCGGCGGCGTAGGTGAGGATGCTCTGTCCCGCCACCGGCGCCTCGGCAAAGCGGATCGTCCTGCCGATCACCGTGCTGAAGACCTGATCGCCGAACGCATCCCCCACCCGGCCGAGCACCTCCCGTCCATGGACAGTCCGAGCATCGTACATGGTTGCGAGGATGCCCACGATCTCCAAGTTGGGGTTCAGGCGCTCGGTGATCTTGGAGATCGTGTCCATGAGCAGCGCCATCCCCCGCAGGGCGAAGTATTCGCACTCGAGCGGGATGAGCACGCCGTCGGCTGCGGTCAGCGCGTTCACGGTGAGCAGACCGAGGCTCGGCGGGCAGTCGGTCAGCAGGAAGTCGTAGCGCTTGCGCAGCGGTCTCAGCACCCGCGCCAGCGCCTGCTCGCGCGCGACCTCGCCGACGAGCATCACCTCGGCGGCGGCCAGGTCGATATTGGAGGGGAGCAGGTCCAGCCTGTCGATCTTGGTGCTGGTGATGACGGCCGCCGCGTCCCGCTTGGGCTCCATCAGAAGGTTGTAGAGAGTCTGGTCGAGCGCCAGCGGGTTCAGACCGAGGCCGACCGAGAGCGCGCCCTGCGGGTCCATGTCGATCAGCAGCACCCGCTTGCCGTGCTCAGCCAGCGCCGCACCGAGATTGATCGCGGTCGTCGTCTTGCCGACGCCGCCCTTCTGGTTCGCAAGGGCGATGACCCTTCCCATCTGGCCCCTCCCGCGGCAGCCGGCATCGGCCGGCTGAAGATGCTATCGATCTCTCTATATAGATCCTTAGATCCTTAGATCCTTAGTGATAAGTAGATAAAGCGCTATGTACCTATAGGCCTGAAACGAGAATCCCCGGGTGTTAGGCGGCGGTGGGTTGGAGGGTGACCTGGTAGCCGAGGGCCTGGAGCTGGGCGACGGCTCGCTGACGGGCGCGGTCACTGTCGCGCTGGACGAGGAAGTCGCCGCCGAGCTCGTG
>WNFU01000593.1_pt1 | contig 93888 bp, 88 predicted proteins | sample 5400121 | NCBI WGS metagenome assembly WNFU01 (sample SAMN13153360, study PRJNA577476) | soil metagenome | isolation source: 100 cm soil or saprolite under grassland replicate 1 | place: USA:California | collected 2016-06-15 | reverse complement strand
TCCTGCCGATGGTGCCGCTCCATGGGTGCTCGAGGCCGGTGGCCCCGAGCACGATCAGGTCAACTCCCGCGTCCCGGGCCTGCTCCCGGATCGCCTGCGCGGCGTGTCCGGTTCGCGTCACGTGCTCGAAGGTGACCCCCGCGGCCCGCGCATGCTCTTCGGCCGCCGCCTTGAGCTGCACGATGTATGGCCGCTCGGCCTCGTCGGCGCGCGCGAGCGGCGAGACCTCGCGGATCGTGATACCGATCACGCTCGCCCCGCTCAGGATCGCGAAGTCCACCGCGGCGCGAAAGGCGAGGCGCCCGACGGGGGACCCGTCCAGCCCCACCAGGATCCGCTTGATGCCGGCGAGGCCGTCCGCTCCCCTCTGGGAGCGCACGATCAGCACCGAGCAGGAGGCCAGGCGGATAAGGCTCAGGGAGGTGCTGCCGATGACACGCTCGAACACGCGACTGTGCCCCTGGGAGCCCAGCAGCAGCAGGTCGCAACGCCGCTGCCGGGCGAAGTCGAGGATTGCCTGCAATTCGTGACCCTGACGGACGACGCTCTCGAGGTCCACGCCCTGCAGCGCCGCCGAGTCGCGCGCCTGTTTCGTCACCGCCCGGAAGTGCTCGTCGATCTGCTCCCTGGCGTCCTCGACCTCGCCGATCGTCGCGGCGTAGCGGGGCAGATGCTCCTCGACCGAGATGCTGTAGAGCTCCGTCCTGGGGCTCTTGGCGAGCCCGATCCCCATCGTGAGTGCGGCCTGGGCGCCTTCGGATCCGTCGTAGGCGACGAGAATGCGTTTAAACATGCCAGCGCTCCTTCCCGATCACCGGGGCACCGTGATTCCGCAAGCCTCAGAGCAGTCGCAGCAGCCGCGCAACGAGAACGATCGCAAGACGTACGCCACATAGCGGTTGACGCTCCCCGACCGTGCGCAGCGTGCGGGCGACGGGTTCGACGGTCCGATCCTGGACGCTCTCCACATCGACCTGGCGCGCGGGGAGCCGTCGATCCCGTAGACTTGCGGCCGGTGCCATCTCCGTGGATAATGCGCCCTGGTGTATCGGGCGATGGGGTTCGCCTGAGAGCGCCCGCGGCCGCGGCGGGCTGATGACCCCTACCGGTTGGTCCGGTGGGGTCTTTTTTTTGCCCGAGCCGCCACGCCGGGCGGACCTCTGAGGGCTCGGGGGAAGGAGCGACGCATGGAGAGCCTCTGGATCGCGATGATCGCCGCGATCCTGATCTTGCTCGCGAGCGTGGTCTCGATCGAAGCCGGCATCTCGGTGGCCTTGATCGAGATCACGCTCGGCGTGGTCGCCGGCAACTTCCTCGGGGTCACGAGCCCGCCTTGGATGGACTTCCTCGCGTCTTTCGCGAGCATCCTCCTGACCTTCCTGGCCGGCGCCGAAGTGGACCATCAGGTGCTGCGGGAGCAGTTCAAGGAAAGCCTGCTCATCGGCGGCGTGTCCTTCCTCGCCCCCTTTGTGGGCGCGTGGCTCTTCTGCGCCTGGGCGCTCGGCTGGTCGGGCCCGGCGTCCCAGATCGCGGGCGTCGCGCTCTCGACGACCTCGCTCGCCGTGGTCTACGCGGTCCTGGTCGAGACCGGGCTCACGCATACGGCGATCGGCAAGCTCATCATGGCCTCCACCTTCGTGACGGACTTCGGGGTCGCCCTGGCGCTGGCGGTGCTCTTCATCCGGCCCACGTGGTGGCTGGTGCCCTTCCTCGGGGTGTCGATCCTGCTCATTTGCTTGATGATTGCGCTCCAGCCATGGTTCTTCCGCCGCTACGGAGACCGCGTGATCGAGCCCGAGATCAAAGGCGCCGTGGCGGCCCTCCTGGTGCTGATGTTCTTCGCCGAGCGCGCCCAGAGCCATGCGGTGCTGCCCGCCTTCGTGCTTGGCCTGGCGCTCGCGCCGATCTTCCACCGGCACCGGGAGCTGGGACGGCGCTTCCGTGTGGTCGCCTTCGCGCTCCTCACGCCGTTCTTCTTCCTCAAGGGCGGCCTGAACGTTTCGCTCGGGCTGGTCTGGGCCAACTTCGGGCTGCTCGTGCTGCTCCTGCTGGTCAAGCAGGTCACCAAGTTTGTCGGGGTGTACCCGTTCGCCAGGCGCTACGTTCCACGCGACGCGATCTTCACCACGCTGCTCATGTCCACGGGGCTCACCTTCGGCACCATCTCCTCGCTCTACGGCCTCAATGCGGGGATCCTCAACCGCGCCCAGTTCTCCGTGCTGGTGACGACGGTCGTGGTGAGCGCCGTGGTCCCGACGCTCATCGCCCAGCGATGGTTCTCCCCGGAGATGCGCGAGGAGCCGCCGGAGGCGGCGGCTGTTGAAGTGGCGCGCGACTAGCGCGATGCCCCAGAAGGTCGCAACATCCGGCTGGGGCCGGGCTGGGGTTGCTCTCCCCGGAACCGCGGCTTCTGCGCGTTGCCGAAGCCGCAGACCTCCGTCTCGTGGCCCGTTATGCGCCGGCGCAACCGGGTGCGACTCAGCGTGTTCCGGGGAGGGCGAGCCCAAGCCCGCCCCGCCCATTCGTCAGCGAACTTCTGCGACGGCACACTAGCGCGTCACCGTCTTCCCGGAGTCCCGCTCGGACTGCATGAGCCGCTCCTGGTGTTGGCGGAGCGCCTGGTCGTAGCGCCGGAGCATGTCCGTCCGCTGCGAATCGAAGCGCAGGCGCTCGACGAGGACGCCCGCGAAGAAGGCGACGACCACGGCCACGAGCAGGGCAAGCCCCCGGAGGACCCGTCCCGCCGGCGACGGGGGCTGAGAGTCCATGCCCGGTATAATAGCAAGCTATGGCACGCGCGCGAGTCTGGCTCGAACAGGTGGCCCGTCGCTTCGGGGGCACCCGCATGCTGGCGCTGCCGCTGCTCCGCACGCTGGCCGTGCTGGCCGGCTTCGTCTGGGCGCTGCTGGTGCCGGCCGGCTACCGCACCTGGGGTCCGGTGCAGAACGTCCTCCTGATGTTCTTCCTCTACAGCGTCACGCTGATGGCGGCGCTCTGGCGCTGGCCGCACCGGGTGCTGCGGCTGAACCTCGTCGTCCTCATGGCGGATCTGGCGTTCGCGCTGCTGCTGATCCACTTCACGGGCGGGGCGCGGAGCACGCTCTTCCTGGCCCTGCTCCTGATCGCCGGGCTTCAGTCCTACTACTTCGGCCTCGGTCATGGGCTGGGCGTGGCGCTGGCCGCCGCCGCCGCCTACCTCGCCGTGGTCTGGCCGACCATCGATCAGATCGAGTGGGCCAACATGGTCATACGCCTCGTCATGCTGGTGGGCACCGCCATCGGCGTCGGGGTCCTGGCCCAGGTGGAGGAGAGCGAGCGGCTGGCGGTGGCGAAGCTCACCGGCGACGTGCAGGCTCGGGAGCAGTTCATCCGGAGCGTGATCGAGAGCCTGGGCGAGGGGCTGGTTGCGCTCGATCTGCAGGGCCGCGTGATCGGATGGAATCGAGCCATGGAGGAGCGGTACGGGATCGCGGTGGACGAGGTGCTGGGGCAGACCTTCCTGGATCGCTTTCCCAGCTACGGCTCGGAGGGGCTGGCAGAGCCGCTCCGGCGGCTGCTCGGCGGCGAGATCGAGCACTTCACGCTGGAGGCGCTGACCCACGAGACGCTGCGCAAGGGGCGGGTCGTCCAGAACCTCAAGGGCAGCCTGCTCCGCCAGAGCGGCCGGCCCGCGGGCGCCGTGCTCCTGATCCAGGACATCACCGAGCGCGTGGCGCTGGAGCGCTCGGCCCGCCAGGCCGAGAAGCTGGCCGCCCTGGGCGCGCTGGCCGCCGGGCTCGCCCACGAACTGAACAATCCCATCGGGATCATCTCGTCGCGGATCGAGATCATGCTGCTGGATGCCGAGTCCGAGCCGCTGCCGCGGGAAGTCACGGAAGACCTGCGCGTGCTGCACCGTCACGCCCAGCGCGTGGCCCGCATCGCCCAGGGGCTCTTGTCCTTCTCGCGGCAATCCTCCGAGCGGCGCGGCCCCGTGGACCTGAACTATCTCGTGGAGGAGACGCTGCTGCTCATGGAGAAGCAGGTGGTCAAGGAGGGGATCGCCGTGAAGCGCGCGCTGGCGCCGGACCTGCCGCCCGTCTGGGGAGACGGCAACGCGCTCCAGCAGGTGATGCTCAACCTCCTGAGCAATGCACGCGACGCTCTGCCCGAGGGCGGGGAGATCGTCGTCGAGACGGGACCGTCGCCCGGGCGGCCGGGCGGGGTGCGGCTCATCGTGAGCGATACGGGACCGGGGATCCCGCCCGACGTCCTGCCGAAGATCTTCGACCCCTTCTTCACGACGAAGTCGGAGGGGACGGGCCTCGGGCTCTCCATCTCCTACGGCATCGTCCGGGACCACAAGGGGACGGTGGACGTGCAGTCGAGGCCGGGGGAGGGGACGACGTTCATCCTCACCTTTCCGCCCCTCACGGCCGAGGTGGACGCATGACGCGGGCGCGAGTGCTGATCGTGGACGACGAGCCCGACATGGTGGAGAACTGCGCCCGCATCCTCGGGCGCACCGGGTACGACTGCGTCACTGCCACCGATCCGCGGCGCGCGCTCGAGCTGCTCGAGTCCGAGCGTCCCGACCTGGTCCTCACCGACCTGAAGATGCCGGGGGTGGACGGCATGGCCCTGCTGCGCAGGGCGCGGGAGCTGGACCCCGCGATGTCGGTCATCATGATCACGGCCCACGCGACCATCGAGTCCGCGGTGGCCGCCATCAAGGAAGGCGCCTTCGACTACCTGCCGAAGCCCGTCTCCATGGAGGAGCTGCGCGTGAAGGTGGAGCGCGCGCTCCGCCACCGCGGGCTCCAGGTGGAGAACAAGAACCTCCGCGCCCAGCTCCAGCAGGCGCTCGGGCTCGAGAACATCATCGGGGCGAGCCCCGCCATGACCCAGGTCTTCGAGCTGGTGAAGAAGGCGGCGCGCTCGGAGGCCAATATGCTGGTGCTGGGCGAGTCGGGGACCGGCAAGGAGCTGATCGCCCGCGCCATCCACGCCAATAGCCCGCGCGCTGCCCAGGCCTTCGTGCCGGTGGACTGCGCCTCGCTCCCGGAGCCGCTCCTGGAGTCCGAGCTTTTCGGCCACGAGAAAGGCGCCTTCACCGGCGCCGTCCGGAGCAAGCCCGGCCTCATGGAAGTGGCCCATCGGGGCACCCTGTTCCTGGACGAGATCGCGGAGCTCACGCCGGCGCTCCAGGTCAAGCTGCTGCGGGCGCTCCAGGAGCGCCAAATCCGCCGCGTGGGCGGCACCTCGCTCGTGGACGTGGACGTGCGGGTCGTCTCGGCCACCAACCGCGACCTCCGGGAGGCGGTCGCCAAGGGCCAGTTCCGCGAGGAGCTCTACTACCGCGTCAACGTCATCGCGATCACCCTGCCCCCGCTGGGCGAGCGCGTGGGGGACGTGAAGCTCCTGGCCCACGCCTTCCTCAAGAAGTACGGGCAGGGACGCATCGCCGCCATCGAGGAGAGCGCCATGCAAGCGCTCGAGGCCTACGCCTGGCCCGGCAATGTCCGCGAGCTGCAGAACATCATCGAGCGCGCCTGCGCACTGGCCGAGGGCGAGACCATCACGCGGCGCGATCTGCCCGAGCACGTGCAGGCCCCGGCCGGGTCGCCGCCGGCGGCCCCTCTTCCCGTGACGGACCAGGCGCTCACCTCGGGTGCCGAGCTGCCGCTCAAGGACGCCAAGGAGCGCTGGCTCCAGGTGCTCGAGGCGTCCTACCTCCGCGACCTCCTGGACCGCCACGACGGCAATATCTCCGCCGCGGCCAAGGCGGCCGGCATCGACCGCAAGACCTTCCACCGACTCATCAACAAGTACCAGCTCCGGTAGTGAGGCGGCGTCGCGGGGGAGATCCCGCGAGCGGGGCGACCACCGGACATTGCGGGCCCGGCTTGCCCGGGCTCACGGGTGCGAACGATGCGCCACGGAAAGGATCAGACGATGCGGACCAAACGCCTGCATCACACCCGTCGTCCCACCCCGTGCACGGCTCGCGCCCTGCGGGCCGTGCTCGTCTCGATGCTGGCTCTCGCCGCCGTCGGCGTGGAGACGGCCAAGGCCCAGATCGCGTCGCGAACGCCCGAGTCCTACCTGCGAGTCGAGTCGACGGTGGAGCCGTCGAAGAGCGGACGCCAACGCATCACGGGCTACGTCTACAATGAGCGAGACCTCAGGGCCGCCAATGTCCAGCTCCTCGTAGAGGCGCTGGACGCCTCCGGGCAAGTGGTGGGCTCAACGCCCGCCTGGGTCTACGGCGAGGTGCCGGCCCGGAACCGCTCGTACTTCGAGGTCCCGCTCTCGCTGAGTGGCTCCAGCTACCGGGTGACGGTGCGCTCCGTCGACTGGCGCGGCTACGGCGCCGGCGGCGGCTAAGGTCGACGCTCGGGAGGAGGTTGATCAAGACAGAGCTCAAAGTATCAAGGTCCATGATGGGGTGACTTCTCACAAAGCCATGGCGCTGACGGCGCTTCGCGCCGCACCTCATCGTTACAAGCTATGAGCCCTTGCGAAGGTCGGCCAGCACCCGCTCCAGCGCCTCTCGCCGTTGGCGTTCGGTATTCAGGTCTCGCGACAACTGTTCAATCTTCTGTTCCGTTTTCGCTTGGGATTCCCTGAGTTGGTCGGCCTGCCGGACCTTCAGATCAGCGATGTCGTTGACGGCTCGGTGACGTTCCCACCAGCCCGCCCCAATCCCGCCTCCGATGAGACCGACAACCAACCACACCACCGCTCGTTTGGCAAAGGGCATCTTCAAATCCATGCGCGTCTACTCCTTATTAGCAGCTTAGCCTCGCTTCGCCTCTCGATCGAGCCAGCGAATGGCCGCGTCGCGACCGGCGGCCTGAGCCAGCTTCTCCGACGAGAGCGTCGCGTTGAAGGGCACGATCCGCGCCTCGGCGGATGCCGCCGATCCCGTCGCCCAGACCTCGACTAGAGCCGACCAGGCCCGGCCGACCGGGCGAGCGATCACTCGGATCTGCCAGCCGTCGTGCTCGGTCTCCAGCGGTCGCATAGGAAAGAGACTATAGCGCAGTCGCGCGGTGGTTTCGCTCACGAGAATCCCGGCGCGTTCAAGAGCCGATCCCAGCTGATGGGGCGAAACCTCTCGCCCTGACCGGAAAAGACCTGCTGGATGGCTTCGCGTTGTGTACTACCGGACTGACGGCACGATCCGCTGAAGCCCTGCCGGGGCGGCGATGTCCCACCGGGGAGGGCCAGTCCCACCCGCCGCGTTGTGGTTTGCTTCCAACACACCGATTTCCTTCATCTCCCCGGCTGGCACCTCCGTTGCAGCTTCGCCGATCAGGAGTTGTCGTGACATCTGTGAACGGGTTTAATGAAGGCTGAGGAGGCGCTCATGAAGCTCAACAAGATCCTGGTTCCACTGGATGGGTCGACCCTTGCCGAATCGGCCATTGCCAAGGCGATGGAACTGGCCGGAGATGAAGCCACGCTGATGCTGCTGCGCGCCGCCGAGGCTCATACGCTCCCCGGGATGGATCCCACCGAGGCGCAGGTGGAAGTGGTGCGCGAGGCCGAGGAGTACCTGGCCGCTGTAGCCGGGCGGCTCCGGGAGCAAGGGTTCGCACGCGTCGAGACCAGCGTGTGGTACGGGCCGGCCGCCTCCGCCATCGTGGACGCGGCGAGGCTCAGGAAGGCCGACCTGATCGTCATGAGCACGCATGGGCGCAGCGGCCTCGGACGGCTCATCCTGGGAAGCGTGGCGGAGTCCGTGTTGCGGGGCACCAACACGCCGATTCTCCTGCTGCGGGTCCCGGGCGCGCCCGTGGAGGAGCCATGGGGCGCGGGTCAGGCCCGGCCGACCAAGGAGCCCGCGCATGTATAAGCGCGCACTGGTCCCGCTGGACGGCTCGCCCGTCGCGGAGACCATCCTGCCGTTCATCCTGGAGATCGCCGGGTCACTCGACATGGAGGTCGTGCTGCTCCGGGTCGTCCAGCCCGTGCCGTCCATGGTCCCGGTCTTCGCGCGGCACGCCGCTCAGGAGGCTGTCGCATGATCGCCACCGACCCGCTCTCGATCAAAGCGATCCGCCGCGGGCTCCAGACCAGCGTCGTGGGGCGGTGTCTCTACCTCTTCGGCGAGGTGGAATCGACCAATACCGTCCTCCGCCGTCTGGCCCGCTCCGGCGCCACCGAGGGCACGGTCGTGCTGGCCGAGGGCCAGCGGCAGGGGCGTGGCCGGCTCGGCCAGGAGTGGTTTTCGCCGAGCGGCGTGAACCTCTACGCCTCGGTGCTGTTCCGTGAGCGGCTCACGCCCCGCGAGGCGGCGTTGTTCTCCTTCGTCGCCGGGCTGGCCCTGGCCGACGCGGTCAAGGAGCAGGGGCTCCAGCCGGCGATCAAGTGGCCCAACGACGTCCTGGTGGACACGAAGAAGGTGGCCGGCTCGCTGGTGGACTGCGCGATCCGCGGCGACGCGGTGGACTTCCTGGTATTGGGCGTCGGCGTGAACCTGAACGTGGATCCGGCGGCGCTCCATGACGCCCTCGGCGAGGCGGCCGCCGCCGCCACCTCGCTGTCCGCCGTCAGCGGCCGTGAGATCGACCGCAACGCCTTCGCGGCTTGCTATCTGAACCGGCTGGACGCCTGGGCGCTTCGCTATCGGACGCAGGGGCCCGCGAGCGTCCTCGCGGCCTGGCGGGACCGCGACATCCTGACGGGCCGCCGGGTGATGGTGCGCGGCGACGACGCGGGCTTCGATGGTCGCGTCCTCGGCGTGAACGACGACGGGCAGCTCATCGTCCAGGATTCCCTGGGAGCCCGCCACGTGATCCTGACCGAAGAGATCCGGATCGTGGACTGAGTCCTCTTTGTCGAAAGGAGCCGACCGATGCGCCGCATTCGCCGCATCTTGCACCCTTCCGACTTTTCCCGCGCCTCGGGGGCGGCCTTCACGAAGGCCGTGGAGATGGCCAAGGCAAACCGGTCGGAGCTGCTGGTGCTCCATGTGCTGGCCCCCGTCATTCCCATGGTGGGCGACGGGTATGTCTCGCCCAGGATCTACGAGGAACTCGAGGCCACCGCGCGAGGCCAGGCCCGGGAGCACCTCGACCGGCTCGTCGCCAAGGCGAAGAAGGCCGGAGTGCGGGCCAAGGGCTTGCTGATGGAGGGCCTGCCCCACGAGCAGATCACACGCGCGGCACGGTCCAAGCGGGTGGATCTCGTGGTCATCGGCACGCACGGACGCACGGGGCTGGCGAAGTTCTTCCTGGGCAGCGTCGCCGGCCGCGTGGTGTCCATCGCGCCCTGCCCGGTGCTGACCGTCCGCGGCAAGTGATAATGAGGGCGGGGAGGATTTCGTGATCGGTCGGGAGGCGCTCGCGAGCTACCTCGCGGCCGTCTTCCATGGCTCCGTCGAGGTGTTGAGCCTGCGGCGGCTCAAGGAGGAGGAGGGCGAGAGAAGTGACGACCCCAAGGGCTTCGGCTACGGCGTCCCCTTCGAGGTCGAGTGTCTCGTCGGGGGCGAGCCGCGGCAGCTCGTGGTCTCGCGCACACGGCCGGCGCAGGGATTCGGTCACGACTACCCCGCCGACCGCGCCTGGCAGGCGCTCTATGGCCACGCGGCCTATAACCGCTTCCCCCGCCACGTGAGGAGCCTCGACATCGGGTTCGCGCGCGCGTCCGGCGACCTGGTGTCGGCCGCCGACGCTGTCGAGTTCTTCCAGCTCGTGGAGAAGGCGGCGGGACGGCTCTACTGGACGGACCTCGATCGGTTGCTGTCGCTGCCAGTTCGGGATCTGGACACGGAGCGCGCCCACGCCCTCGCGCACTTCCTCGCCGAGTGCCACGCCGAGAAGCGGGACGAGCCCACGCTCTACCAGCGGCGCATCCGCGAGCTGGTCGGGCATGGCGAGTGTCTCATGGGCATCCTCGACAGCTACCCGCATCCGTCGGCGTTCTTGCCGCCCGCCGACTGCGAGGCCCTCGAGCGCGCCATGGTGTCCTGGCGCTGGCGGCTTCGCGACCGCGCCCATCGCCTGTCGCGGACGCACGGAGACTTCCATCCGTGGAACCTCCTTTTCCGCGAGGGCACCGACTTCTCGGTACTCGACCGGAGCCGTGGCGAATGGGGCGAGCCGGCCGACGACGTGAGCGCTCTCGGCATCAACTACCTCTTCTTCGGCGTCCGCAAGGCCGCGGCGCGAGACGCCGACGGCGTCGCCGAGCCCTTTCTGACGCTGTTCCGCGCATTTCTCGATTCCTATCTCGAACGGAGCGGCGACCGGGAGCTCTACGAGGTGCTCCCGCCCTTCTTCGCCTTCCGGGCGCTGGTGATCGCCCATCCGCGCTGGTACCCGACGCTCTCGGACGCCACGCGCCTCACGCTGCTCGCCTTCGCGCGAGCGATGGCCGAGCCCGGGGCCTTCGATCCGGATCGTGTGGCCGAGCTGCTGGGGGGCTCGCGGTGAGCTGGGCGATCTGGATCACCGGCCGGCCGGGCAGCGGCAAGTCGGTGTTGGCGCGCGCGGCGGCGGCGAAGCTCGAAGCGCTGGGAGAGCCGGTGCGGGTGCTCGAGCTGGACGAGATCAGGAAGACGCTCACCCCGTCGCCGACCTACACAGACGCCGAGCGGGATGTGGTGTACCGGGCGCTCGGGTTCATGGCGGCGCTCCTGAGCGAAGCCGGCGTGCCCGTGGTCATCGACGCCACCGCCCATCGGCGCATCTGGCGCGATCTGGCGCGCGCCGCCATCCCGCGCTTTGCCGAGGTGCAGCTGGTCTGCCCGCCCGAGGTGTGCCGGGAGCGCGAGCGGACCCGGCCGCAGGGCCACGCGCCACGCGGGATTTACGCGCGCGCGGGGCGGCCCGGCGCCACCGTGCCGGGTGTCGATGTGCCGTACGAGCCGGCGCTCGCGCCCGAGCTGGTGATCGATACCGCGCGGGAGGGCGTGACGCAGGCCGCCCGCCGGGTCGTGGCGGTGGCCCGCGCGCTGGCCCCGGCGCGTCTCGCCCGGACCGCGCAGGCGTCCACGGGCTGGGCCATCTGGATCACCGGGCGGCCGGGCAGCGGCAAGACGACCCTGGCGGAGAGGGTCGTCATCCTCGACGCCACCGCGCCCCGCCGCGCCTGGCGCGCGGCCGCGCGCGAGCTGATCCCGTGCTTCGCCGAGGTCCAGCTCGTGTGCCCGACGGAGATCTGTGTCGAGCGCGAGCGCGTCTCCCGCTGGCACCTGGGCGCCGAGCAGCGCGAGCGCGCCGCCGCGTCCGACCTCGCGGCATCTCCCGACATCGCCGTCGAGTACGAGGAATCGCTCAGGCCCGAGCTGGTTCTCCACACGCACATGCACGATCTCTGGAGCACGGTCGAGCAGATCCTGTTCCTCATCCACGGGCTGCGCCCCATGGCGGTGGGCCGGCTGGAGCAGCCCCAATAAGGAGGCCCCCATGCGAGTCCGAGAGCTCATGACCGGCGCGCTCATCACGGTACCCCCTGACACGCCGGTGCTGGACGCGCGCCATCTCATGGTCGAGAAGCGGATCAGGCACCTCCTGGTGACCAGCGAGAGCGGCGAGCTCAGGGGCATCATCACCGATCGTGACATCCGCCTGAATCTGCCCTCTCAGGCCACCAGCCTCACGGTCTGGGAGCTGAACTATCTCCTGACCCGCCTCACGGTCGGCAAGGTGATGACCGAGTCGGTGATCACGGTGGGGCCGGATCGCCAGGCGCGCGACGCCGCCCAGCTCATGCTCGACCACCGGATCGGCGCGCTTCCGGTGGTGGACGCCGGACACCTGGTCGGCATCGTGACCGAGACGGATCTGCTGCGCGCGTTCGTGAGGAGCGCCGACGAGACGGCCGCGCTCCGCTCGAGGTAGGAGCGGCGGCCGGCGATGGACTGGCCCGTCCTGGTGGTCGATGACGAGGCGGATCTCGCCGCGAGCTACGAGCGGCTCCTCCGCCGCCAGGGCTACCGCGTCGTCTCGGCGGGATCCTGCCGGGCCGGGCTCCTGGCCATTGCGGCCCAGCCGCTGCGTCTGGTCATCGCCGACCTGAGGCTGCCGGACGGCGACGGCCTCGACATCGTGCGCGCGGCCCGGGCGCTTGCCACGCCCCCGCCGGTGCTCGTCGCGACGGTGCTCGCCTCCCGGGCGAGCCGCCAGGCGGCCCTCGCCGCCGGGGCCACGGCCTTCCTGGCGAAGCCCTTCGCCGCCGAGGTGTTCAACCGCCTGGTCAATGAGTTGCTGGGAGCGCCATGCTGAGCATCCAGGAGCGGATCTATGAAATTGGGGGAAGCGAAGAAGCGAGATCGCACATCGTGAAATCCAAGGAGGGATGATCCCATGGTCGCCGACAGCCTGACGGTCACCGACAACCGCACCGGGAAGACCTACGAGGTCCCCATCACCCACGGCGCGATCCGCGCCATGGACCTGCGCCAGATCAAGACGAGCTCCGAGGACTTCGGCCTGCTGTCCTACGACCCGGCCTTCATGAACACCGCGTCGACGATCAGCCGGATCACCGAGATCGACGGCGACCGTGGCATCCTTCGCTATCGCGGCTATCCCATCGAGGAACTGGCCGAGCGCTCCAACTACCTGGAGGTGGCCTACCTGCTCATGCACGGTGAGTTGCCGACGCTCAGCCAGATGGACGACTGGGTCTACCAGATCACCCACCACACCTGGATCCACGAGAACATCAAGAAGTTCATGGACGGCTTCCATCACGACGCCCACCCGATGGGCATGCTGGTGTCGACGGTGGGGGCGCTGTCCACGTTCTATCCCGAGGCCAAGGAAGGCGACCCGGAGATCCGCAAGCTGCAGATCATCCGGCTCATCGCCAAGATGCCGACGCTGGCGGCGTTCGCATACCGTCACAGCCAGGGCATGCCCTACGCGTACCCAGACAACGGCTTGAGCTACGTGGGCAACTTCCTGAACATGCTGTTCAAGACGACCGAGGTCAAGTACGAGCCCAACCAGGCCATCGAGCGGGCGGTCGACGTGCTTTTCATGCTGCACGCCGACCACGAGCAGAACTGCTCGACCAACGCGGTGCGCAGCGTGGGCTCGTCGCGGGTGGATCCCTACTCGGCGATGGCAGGAGGCATCGCGGCGCTCTACGGGCCGCTGCACGGCGGCGCCAACGAGGCGGTGCTGCGAATGCTCCGCGGCATCGGCTCCAAGGACCGGATCCCCGAGTTCATCAAGCAGGTCAAGGAGGGCAAGGCCAAGCTGATGGGCTTCGGCCACCGCGTCTACAAGAACTACGACCCCCGCGCCAAGATCATCAAGCGGATGGCCGACGAGGTGTTCGAGGTCACGCGGCCGAGTCCGCTCCTGCCGATCGCGCAGGAGCTGGAGCGCATCGCCCTCCACGACGACTATTTCGTCACCCGCAAGCTCTACCCCAACGTGGACTTCTACTCCGGCCTGATCTATCAGGCCCTCGGCTTCCCGGTGGAGATGTTCCCCGTCCTGTTCGCGATCCCGCGCACGAGCGGGTGGCTCAGCCAGTGGCTGGAGCTGCTGGTCGATCCGGAGCAGAAGATCGCCCGGCCGCGCCAGATCTATCTGGGGGCGGGCAAGCGGGGGTACGTGGAGATCGGCAAGCGCGAGGAGGAGGCGGGGGAGACCGGGTGATGGCGGCCGGCTCCGGCTTCGATGCGGCCCCACGCCGCGTGTATTGGGAGGTGACGCGGGCGTGCGATCTGGCCTGCCGGCACTGCCGGGCGGAGGCCGCGCCCGAGCCGGACCCTGGCGAGCTCAACCCCGCGGAAGGCCGGTGGCTGCTCGACGGGCTGGCGCGCTTCGGGACGCCGTTGCCGCACCTCGTGCTCACGGGGGGCGATCCGCTCAAGCGGGCCGACCTGTTCCCGCTGATGGAGACTGCCCGCGCGCTCGGCTTCGCGGTCTCCGTGGCGCCGAGCGGCACCCCGCTCCTGACCGCCGAGGAAATCCGGCGGCTGAAGGCGGCGGGAGTGGACGCCATCTCGCTCAGCCTCGACGGTTCTGACGCCGCGCGCCACGACGGGCTCCGCGGCGTGCCCGGCTGCTTTCGGCGCACGCTTGCGGCAGCGGGCGAGTGCGGGGCCGCCGGCCTGCCGTTTCAGATCAACACTCTCGTGAGCGAGGAGACGCTCGACGACCTGCCGGCGATCCACCAGCTCGCCTCCGCCCTCGGCGCGCTCCGGTGGAGTCTCTTCTTCCTCATCGCCGTCGGGCGGGGCGGTGTGCTGCGACCGATCACAGCCGAGGCCTGCGAGCGCCTCTTCGAGCGACTCCTCGACCTGGCCGGGACCGCGGGGCCGGTGATCACCACGACGGAGGCGCCGCACTTCCGGCGCGTGGCCCTGGAGCGGGCACGGCGCGATGCTCACGGGGGGCGGCCGCAGCGGGCGGTGGGGCATGCCGCCGGTATCCGCGACGGCAACGGCATAATGTTCATCTCTCACACAGGCGAGGTCCATCCGTCGGGGTTCCTCCCGCTCTCCGCCGGCAACGTGAGGACATCCGACCCCGTCGCCCTGTACCGCGACTCCCCGCTGTTCCGCGCGCTCAGGCGCCCCGATCTCTTCGGCGGGCGCTGTGGCCGCTGCGAGTATCGCGACGCATGCGGTGGCTCGCGGGCCCGCGCCTGGGCATTTAGTGCCGACCCCCTTGCCGAGGATCCGCTCTGTAGTTACGATCCCCCCGTGACCGGGTAGCGTAGGCGGCCGGGGGAGCTACGGCCTCGATGGGCCGCCGCACCCCACCAGACGGTCCGGGCGGTGCTGTGCAGGACAGCCGATGAGGGCCGGGGAGCCCCCGATCCCCCGATCCTGAACTGTGCGACTCGATTGGCCAACCGGCTATCCCGCGGCGGACAGCGGACTGGGGGTCGGTCTGGTACGCCCCTCGCCCAGGACGAGCGCGCGGCGCCGGCCTACTCAGCCCGTAGTTGTTCCGCTTCAGAGGGCAGGGACCCTCGGAAAGGTGTCACATGGGCGTGTTGACCGAAGCAATCCCCGCAGCCGAGCTAAAGACGCGCAGGCGTCAGGTTACCGTGGACGGCAACGAGGCGGCCGCCCGCGTCGCCTACCAGCTCAACGAAGTGATCGCCATCTACCCCATCACGCCGTCCTCGGCCATGGGGGAATGGGCCGATCAGTGGGCTTCCGAGAGCCGGCCGAATCTGTGGGGCACGGTGCCCACCGTGGTGGAGATGCAGAGCGAGGGTGGTGCCGCTGGCGCCCTGCACGGGGCGCTCCAGACCGGGTCGCTGGCGACCACCTTCACGGCTTCTCAGGGCCTGCTCCTGATGATCCCCAACATGTACAAGATCGCCGGCGAGCTGACGGCGACCGTCTTCCATGTCGCCGCGAGGTCGCTCGCCGCGCAGGCGCTCTCGATCTTCGGCGACCACAGCGACGTGATGGCCGCGCGGGCCACCGGCTTCGCCATGCTGGCAGGGAACTCGGTGCAGGAGGCCGGGGACTTCGCCCTGATCGCTCAGGCGGCGACCCTGGAATCGCGCGTTCCCTTCCTGCACTTCTTCGACGGCTTCCGCACCTCGCACGAGGTGGCCAAGGTGGAGCTGATCACCGTCGGCACCCTTCGCGCGATGATCGATGACGATCACGTGCGCGCCCATCGGGCCCGGGCGCTGTCACCGGACCGTCCCGTCATCCGCGGGACCGCCCAGAACCCGGACGTCTACTTCCAGGGACGCGAGGCCGCCAATCCCTATTACCTGGCCTGCCCCACCATCGTGCAGGACGCGATGGACCGGTTTGCCCGGCTCGCCGGGCGGCAGTACCGCCTCTTCGACTACGCGGGCGCTCTCGACGCCGAGCGCGTGATCGTGCTCATGGGCTCCGGCGCCGAGACGGCCCAGGAGACCATGGACCGCCTCCTCGGACGAGGCGAGAGAGTCGGCGTCTTGAAGGTTCGACTCTACCGCCCCTTCTCGGTGGAACACTTCGTCCGGGCCCTGCCCTCGACCGTGAAGGCCATCGCCGTCCTGGATCGCACCAAGGAGCCCGGCAGTGTGGGTGAGCCCCTCTATCTCGACGTGGTTGCCGCCCTCGCCGGCGCCCTGGCCACCGGCCGGGCCCCCTTCCGCTCGCTCCCCCGCGTCATCGGGGGACGGTACGGGCTCGGCTCGAAGGAGTTCACGCCGGCCATGGTGAAGGGGATCTTCGACGAGCTCGCGAAGGCGCAGCCGCGGTCCACCTTCACCATCGGGATCCAGGATGACGTGACCCACACGAGCCTGGACTACGACCCGAACTTCTCCACCGAGGATCCATCAACCGTGCGCGCAGTTTTCTTCGGCCTCGGCGCCGATGGCACGGTCGGGGCCAACAAGAACTCGATCAAGATCATCGGCGAGGAGACCGACAACTACGCCCAGGGGTACTTCGTCTACGACTCGAAGAAGTCCGGCTCCGTGACCATCTCGCACCTGCGTTTCGGTCCCCGGCCGATCCGCTCCACCTATCTCATCAGCCGGGCGACCTTCGTGGCGTGCCACCAGTTCTCCTTCCTGGAGCGCTCGGAGGTGCTCACGGCCGCGGAGCCCGGCGCCGTGTTCCTGCTCAACAGTCCCTACGGCCCCGACCAGGTCTGGGACCATCTGCCGCGCCCCGTGCAGGCCGGGATCATCGACAAGGGGTTGCGGTTCTTCGTCGTGGACGGCTACCGCGTCGCCCGGGAGGCGGGCATGGGCGGACGCATCAACACCGTCATGCAGACCTGCTTCTTCGCCATCAGCGGCGTGCTGCCGCGGGACGAGGCCATCGCCGCCATCAAGCGCGCCATCGAGAAGACCTACGGCAAGCGCGGCCTTGCCGTGGTGAGGAAGAACTGGGATGCCGTGGATGCCGCCCTCGCGCATCTCCACGAGGTCGAGGTGCCGGGGCGGGTGACCGGCACGCTCGACATCCGGCCGCCGGTGCCGGCGGAGGCGCCCGACTTCATCCAGAAGGTCACCGCCCGGATGATCGCGGGGGAAGGGGACCTCCTGCCGGTGAGCGCTCTCCCGGTCGACGGCAGCTATCCCGTCGGGACCACCCGGTGGGAGAAGCGCAATATCGCGCTCGAGATCCCGGTGTGGGATGAGGCGCTCTGCATCCAGTGCGGTAAGTGCGTGCTCGTCTGCCCCCACGCGGTGATCCGCGCCAAGGTCTGCGGGCCCGAGCAGCTGGCCGGCGCGCCCGGGACCTTCAAGTCAGCGCCGGCCCGCTGGCGGGAGTTCGCGGCGGCTCGCTTCACGCTGCAGGTCGCGCCCGAGGACTGCACGGGCTGTGCCCTGTGCGTGGAGGTCTGCCCGGCGAAGAGCAAGAGCGAGGTGCGCCACAAGGCCATCAACATGATGCCCCAGGCCCCGATCCACGATCAGGAGGCGATGAACTGGCAGTTCTTCCTCGACCTGCCGGAGGTGGACCGCCACGCGGTGAACCCGAGCCAGGTCAAGGATGTCCAGCTCCTCCAGCCGCTCTTCGAGTTCTCCGGGGCCTGCGCCGGGTGCGGCGAGACGCCGTATCTCAAGCTCCTGAGCCAGCTCTTCGGCGACCGCGCCGTCATTGCCAACGCCACCGGGTGCTCCTCGATCTACGGCGGCAGCCAGCCCACCACGCCCTGGACTGTCAACCGCGAGGGCCGGGGCCCCGCCTGGGCCAACTCGCTGTTCGAGGACAATGCCGAGTTCGGCCTCGGCATGCGACTGGCCCTGGACAAGCAGGCGGAGTACGCGCGCGAACTGGTCGCGCGCCTCGGCCCGGAACTGGGTGATCTCGGGCCGGCGCTTCTCCAGGCCGATCAGGGCACGGAGAGCGGCATCGAGGCCCAGCGCGAGCGGGTCGCCCGGCTCAAGGCGGCGCTCTCTGCGATGAGCGGACCCGAGGCGCGCGAGCTCCTGAGCGTGGCCGACACGCTGGTCAAGCGGACCGTCTGGATCGTCGGAGGCGACGGCTGGGCCTATGATATCGGCTATGGCGGTCTCGACCACGTGCTCGCCTCCGGACACAACGTGAATGTCCTGGTGCTGGACACGGAGGTGTACTCCAACACGGGCGGACAGATGTCCAAGGCGACGCCGCGCGGGGCGGTGGCCAAGTTCGCCGCCGGCGGCAAGTCCGCCGCGAAGAAGGATCTGGGCCTGATGGCCATGACCTACGGCACCGTCTACGTGGCGCGGGTCGCCATGGGTGGCAACGATGCCCAGACCCTCAAGGCGTTTCGCGAGGCGGAGGCCTACGAGGGGCCGGCCCTCATCATCGCCTACAGCCACTGCATCGCCCACGGCTACGACCTGCGGCACGGCATGGACCAGCAGAAGGCCGCGGTCCTCGCCGGCCACTGGCCGCTCTTCCGCTACAACCCCGGGCTCGGCCGGGAGGGGAAGAGCCCGATGCAGCTCGATTCCAAGGCGCCGAGCCTGGACTTCAAGAAGTACGCCTACAACGAGACGCGCTACACGATGCTGGCCCACAGTGACCCCGAGGCGGCGCGGCGGCTCCTGGAGGAGGCCCAGCAGGACGTGCTCACACGCTGGCGCGTATATGAGCAGTGGGCGGCCGCGCCGCCGGAGGAATCCCCCCAGGAGGCCGGCCATGATTGATCTCTCCACCTCGTACCTGGGCCTGGCGCTCCGGAGCCCGCTGGTGGCCTCGGCGGGGCCGCTCTGCGAGTCCATCGACAATATCCGCCGGATGGAGGACGCGGGGGCGGGGGCCGTGGTGCTGCACTCGCTCTTCGAGGAGCAGATCACCCTCGAGAGCAACCAGCTGGACCGCCATCTCTCCGATGGGACCGAGAGCTTCGCCGAGTCGCTGACCTACTTTCCTGACATGGGCGACTACAACCTGGGGCCCGACGCCTACCTCGAGCATGTCCGCCGCGCCAAGGCCGCCGTCGGGATCCCGGTCATCGGCAGCCTCAACGGGGTCTCCACGGGTGGCTGGATCGGCTACGCCAGGAAGATCGAGGAGGCGGGGGCCGACGCGCTGGAGCTGAACGTCTACTACATCCCGACCGACCCCGCGCTGACCTCGGCCGCGGTCGAGCAGAGGTACGTCGACCTGGTCCGCGACGTCACCGGGAGCGTCCGCATCCCCGTCGCCGTCAAGATCGGCCACTTCTGGAGCGCCATCGCCAACGTGGCGGCGCGGCTGGACGAGGCGGGCGCCCGCGGGCTCGTGCTGTTCAACCGCTTCTACCAGCCCGACTTCGACCTGGAGAACCTCGAGGTTGTGCCGAGTCTCACGCTGTCCAACCCCTACGAGTTGCTCCTGCGGCTGCACTGGGTGGCCATTCTCTACGGCCACGTGCGGGCCGACTTGGCGGTAACCGGCGGCGTGCACACCGCCCTGGGTGCCCTGAAGGCCATGATGGCCGGCGCGCGGGTGGCCATGATGACCTCGGCGCTGCTGAAGCACGGCATCGAGCATCTCGGTGCCGTGCGCGAGGCGATCCTGGCCTGGATGGAGGCGCACGAGTACGAGTCCATCCGCCAGATGCAGGGCAGCATGAGCTACCGGGCGGTGCGCGAGCCCGCCGCCTTCGAGCGCGCCAACTACATGAAGGTGCTGAGCTCGTACGCCCTAGGGACAGAGGGCCGCTCCGGACCGGCCGAGAGGCCGGCCCGAAAATGACCCGACTCGACACGACAGCTTTCGCGAGGCAGGCGGCGAGAGTTGGGGCGACCGTGCGCCGGACGACGCCGCCGGCGGCGATTGCGCAGGCGCTTGCGATCTTGCGCGAAGCCGAGTGCAAGACGGTGGCGCTCGCTGACGCGTTACCCCAGCGGTCCCTCTTCGCCCAGGCGCTGAGCGCAGCCGGGCTTTCCCTGGTCTCCACGGCGGCGCTCTGGCCGACCCGGCGGGCCGACGCAGGCATCTCGGACGCGACGCTCGCCGTCGCCGAGACGGGCTCCCTCCTGCTGTACTCGACATCCGAGGACCGGCGGGTCGAGCTGTGTGTGGACGTGCACCTGGTCCTGCTGGCGGCGGGGGCGCTGGTGCCCACCCTGGACGCCGCATTCGCGGCCCTGCGCGACATCAGCGCGCGTCCGCCCGCCTATGTCTCGCTGGTGAGTGGCCCGAGTCGCAGCGCCGACATCGAGCGCCAGCTGACGATCGGCGTGCACGGACCCCGAGCGGTCTATATCCTGCTGCTGGAGGCATGACGTATGGGCAGCCCGATCGCGCCGTTTCGCGAGCGCTATCGGAAGGCGCTGGCCGACGGCCAGCTCGGCCGGAACCTGCTCAACTTCCAGCGGGCCTGGGGCGCCGCCCGTCGGGCCGCGTTCGAGCACTTCCAGACCTCGGCGGCGCTCGGCGTGCCCGAACCCTCCTTCGCCGGGCAGCGCGCGCGCCTGACCGATGCGAAGAGCCTGGCTCTACGGGACCGCGCGAGGCAGTTCGCCCGCTTCAAGGCCGCCGCGGAAGCGGCCGGGGCCGGGGTGTACGAGTCGACGTCCGCCGAGGACGCCGTGCGCTACATCGTCGACCTCTGCCGGCGGCGGGGCGCCACGCTCTTCGCCAAGGGCAAGTCGATGGTGTCCGAGGAGATCTTCCTGAACCACGCGCTCGAGGCCGCCGGGGTGACGGCGATCGAGACTGATCTCGGCGAGTGGATCATCCAGCTCGCCCACGAGACTCCGTCGCACATGGTTATGCCGGCTATCCACAAGAGCCGCCAGCAGGTCGGCGGGCTGTTCGAGGCGCACGTCGGCCGGCCGGTCTCGCGGGAGGACATCGCCGAGATGGCCGGCGTGGCGCGCCAGGAGCTGCGGCGGGTGTTCGCCGAGGCGCAGGTCGGCATGACCGGTGCCAACGCGCTGATCGCCGAGACCGGGACCGTCATGCTGATCACGAACGAGGGCAACGGCCGTCTGACCTCGTCCTTGCCGCCCGTCCACATCGTCCTCGCCGGCTGGGAGAAGCTGGTGCCGACCTGGGAGGATGCGGCGACCCAGGTCCGCCTGCTCGCGCGCTCCGGCACCGCCCAGGACATCACGGTGTACAGCACCTTCATCACGGGGCCGGACCGGCCGGATCGCGAGCTGCACATCGTCATCGTCGACAACGGCCGCTCCGACATGGCGGCCGATCCGGACTTTTGGGAAGCGCTCCGCTGCATCCGCTGCGCGGCCTGCGCCGACGTCTGCCCGCCCTACCAGGTCGTGGGCGGCCACGCGTTCGGGTTCGTTTACTCCGGCGCCATCGGGCTGGTCAACACCGCGTTCCATCATGGTCTGGACGCCGCCGCCGGCCCGCAGTCCTTGTGCGTTTCGTGCAACGCGTGCGCCACCGTGTGCCCGGTCTCGATCCCCCTGCCTCGACTGATCCTCGACGTCCGCCAGAGGGTCGCGGCCCGGCTCGGCCTGCCGCTCGCCAGGCGGCTGGCGCTGGGCGTCTGGGCGCGCCCGCGCCTCTTCTCCATGGTGCTCGGCGTGGCCCGATGGCTACAGCGGCCGTTCGTCCGCGGCAAGCATCTCCGCCTGCCGCTCCCCAAGGCGTTCCGCTGGCGGACAGCCCCGGCCCTGGCGCCGCGCCCGGCGCGCGCCGCGCTGCTCGGCCACGATTTCGCGCCCGACGAGCAGGGCCCGCTCGCCCAGAGCGGGGCCCGCGGGCTCACCGTGGCGTACTTCCTCCAGTGCGTGACCGATCGCTTCGCGCCCGAGCAGGCCGCCGCCGCCGTCCGAATGCTGCGGGCCTGCGGCGCCCGCGTCCTCGTGCCGGAGGGACAGCACTGCTGCGGCCTCCCCGCGCTCGACGCCGGCAGCGGGGAGGGGGCGCGCGCGATGGCGCGCCAGACGATCGAGACGCTCGAGGCCGTCCACGCCGATTGGATCGTGACCGCCGCTGCGAGCTGCGCGATCGCGCTCATGCACGACTACGCCCACCTGTTGCGCGACGACCCGGCCTGGCGTGGGCGGGCGGAGGGCCTGGCCGCCCGCACGCTCGACTTCGTCAGCTTCCTGGACCGTGTCGCCAAGCTCCCGGCTGCTGCGCTGGCGCACAGGGCTCTCGACTCGGGCCCTCTCACGTATCACAGCTTCTGCCAGAGCACCAACGTGCTCGGCATCGGGAGCCTGGCGCCCCGCCTGCTGCGCGAGGTGTGCGGCCTCGAGCTCCGCGACCTCCCCGAGGGCGAGGTCTGCTGCGGGTTCGGCGGCTCGACTTCATTGGAGCATCCCGAAGTGGCGCGCGAGATCGCCGCTCGCAAGCTGGCCAACGTGGCTCAGACGGAAGCGACCGTGCTGGTCACCGACAATCCCGGCTGCCTGCTCCACCTGCGCGGGGCTGCCGACGCCCGCGGCATGCGCTTGCGCGTGGCGCACGTCGCCGAGATCCTGGCGGAGCGGCTCAAGGCCACGCTGCCGGGCACCACGTGAACGAGGTCCTGATCGTCGCGACCAACTCCACCGCTCGGGTCTCACGGGCAAGATGATCGATGGCCGGTTCATCATGGTGGCGTGCGCCGCCTGCTACCAGGACGTGATAGGGGCTGGGGCGGAGCCGCCCCACCGGTGGCGGCGATGCCCCTGGCCCGGGCGCTGGGCCGCTGCCGCAGCCCTGCTTTTCCGGGGTGCTAGCCGCGCGAGGGCCCGTGGCATGAGGGTTGCTCGACTTCCGGGCGACCCGCGACCGACGACTGGGCGTGACGGCCTCGTACGGCCGGTTGCGCCTGAGGAGGCGTGATTATGCGATACCGTGTGACATGGCAAGGGACCCTGCTCGTGGCCGCATTGGTCCTGGGACTTGTGGCGCCTGGAGCGTGGGCCGCCGATGAGATCGTGCTCGGCTCGGCCATCTCCCAGACCGGGAAGTACGCGCGCGAGGGGAAGTTCTACGTCGACGCCTACACGCTCACCGTGGACGCCATCAACAGGGCGGGCGGGGTGAAGGTCGGGGGAAAACCCTACAAGCTGGCGCTGAAGCTCTATGACGACCAGAGCGACCCCAACCTGGCGGTGCGTCTGTTCACCAAGCTGGTCACGTCCGACAAGGTGAACTTCCTCTTGGGCCCTTACTCGAGTGGCATCACCATCCCTGCCAGCGCCGTGGCCGAGAAGTACGAGATCCCGATGGTCCAGGGGGGCGGGGCCTCGGGCAAGATCTTCGACCGGGGCTACAAGTACATTTTCGGGACGCTGCCCAAGGCCGAGTTCTACTTCCAGGCGGCGATCGAGGCCGCGGGGAAGATGACACCCCGGGTGCAGACCGCCGCGCTCCTCTACTCCAACGAGGCCTTCGACCGGAGCGTCGCTGAGGGCACGCGGCAGTGGCTCAAGGACCAGAAGATCGACAAGATCTACGACGAGGAGTACCAGCCGGCCACCCAGGACTTCACCTCGATCCTCGCCGTGATCAAGAGCAAGAACCCCGACCTCGTGCTCGTGGCGGGGCACGAGGAGAACGCGCTGAACTTCATCCGCCAGGCCCAGGCCGCGGACGTGAGCCCGAAGATGGCCATCTTCACGGTGGGGCCGCCCACCGCCGATTTCCGCAAGACGCTCGGACGGGCGGCCGAATACGTCTACGGGATCACCCCCTGGCTCCCCGACATGGACGTGGGCGGCGAGATCTTCAAGACAGCCCGGGACTTCGACCACCAGTTCCAGGAGCGCTTCGGCTACCAGGCCGACTACCACGTGGCCTCGGGGGCGGCCGACGTCCTCGTCTTCAAGTTCGCCATCGAGAAGGCGAACTCGTTGGACCCGAAGAAGGTGCGCGACGTCCTGGCCGCGCTGGACGTGGAGACCCTCTACGGCCGGGTCAAGTTCGAGCCCTCGGGCCAGATCGCCATGGGGCAGGTGCTCGTCCAGATCCAGGACGGCAAGCTGGTGCCGATCTACGCCTCCGGCAAGATGGTCGGCAAGCCGGTCTATCCCACGCCCAAGTGGGGCCAGCGGAAGTAGCGCCGAGGCGCCATGCTCATCGTCCAGGTCCTGATCAACGGTCTGCTGCTGGGCGGACTCTACGGGATCATGGCCCTCGGCATGTCCCTCATCTGGGGCGTCATGAACATCGTGAACATCGCCCATGGCGCCCTCATCATGCTCGGCGCCTACCTCACCTTCTGGACCTTCACGCTCTGGGGCTGGGACCCGTTTCTCTCGCTGCCGGCGACGATCGCGCTGCTCTTCGCCTACGGCTACTGCCTGCAACGGTTCGTGCTCAACCTGATCGTCCGGGCTCAGCTCTTCCTCACGCTCCTGATCACCTTCGGCATCGAGGTGGTGATGGTGAACCTCGCCCGGATTCTCTGGACGTCGGATCTGCGCCAGGTCACGCCCGCCTACGCGGGGACCCACTTTACCGTGGGGGAAATCACCGTTCCCTACGTGCGCTTCTGGGTCTTCGTCACCACGGTGGCGCTCTCCGTGCTCTTCCTGCTGCTGCTCGAGAAGACGCGCCTCGGGCGCGCCATCCGGGCGACCTCAGAGGAGTTGCGGGCCGCGCGGCTCACGGGGATCCCCGTCGCTCATATCTACGCGGTGACCTTTGGCCTGGGCGCGGCCCTGGCGGGCGCCGCCGGCGGGCTCTGGGGCATGCTCTTCCCGATCACGCCCATCATGGGCGGCGCGCTCACGCTCAAGTCCTTCGTCGTCGCGGTGCTGGGCGGACTGGGGACCATGATGGGAGCCATCGTGGGCGGGCTCGTGCTCGGGCTCACCGAATCGCTGACGGCAACGTACCTGGGGCCGACCTATCCCAACGCCATCAGCTTCGGGCTGCTCGTCCTGATCCTGATCTTCCGCCCGACCGGACTCGTCGGACGCCGGGGCTAGCCATTACATTCAGAATCACCATGATGGGCGGGCTCGTCCTCCTGGTGCTTGCCATGGCGCCAGCCGTGCTGTCGCCGTTCCTCGTCCAGTTCCTCATCAATTTGTTCATGCTGGCCGCCCTCGCGGAAAGCTGGAACATCATCGGCGGCTTCACGGGGTACGCGTCATTCGGGAACGTCGCGTTCTTCGGCATCGGCGCCTACACGACCGGTGTGCTGCTCACCGCGGGGGGCTTGCCCTTCGCGCTCGCGTTGCCGGCGGGGGGCCTCCTTGCCATGGTGTTCGGCGGGCTCGTCGGGATGCCGATCCTGAGGCTCAAGGGCCACTATTTCGGCATCGCCACCCTCGGCGTCGCCGAGGCCACGCGCGAGATCGTGTACAACCTGGAGATCACGGGCGGCGGCACCGGCCTGACGATGCCGATCACCAAGAGCCCGCTCCCGTTCTTCTACCTGATGCTGGGGATCCTGGTGGCGGCGACCGCGGTGAACTGGTGGCTCTCGGCCTCCCGCTTCGGCTACGGGCTCATCGCGATCCGTGAGGACGAGGACGCGGCGGCGGCCATGGGCATCAACACGGCGCTCTACAAGACCATCGCCTTCGCCGTGAGCGGAGCCTTCGCCGGCCTCGCCGGAGGCGTGTTCGCCTACTGGATCACCTTCATCGACCCCGACGCGGTCTTCCGGGTCCTCACGACCATCCAGATGATCATCATGGCGGTATTCGGCGGCATGGGCACCGTGGTGGGCCCGCTGCTGGGCGCCCTCGTCCTCACCTCGATCTCCGAGATCCTGTCGACGCAGCTCGTGAGCCTGGCCGAGCTCTTCAACGGCCTGATCGTGATCCTGGTGGTGCTGTTCATGCCGAAGGGGCTGGCCGAGGTGATCCGCAAGCGGCAGTTCTCGCTCCGGGACTTCGCCCGGAACCTGCGCGAGTACCGGATCTAGCCTCATGGCTCTCCTCGAGGCGCGCGGAGTGACCAAGCGGTTCGGTGGGCTTGCCGCCGTCTCCCAGGTGAGCTTCGAGCTCGGGGACGGCGAGATCCTGGGGCTCATCGGACCCAACGGCTCAGGGAAGACCACGCTAGTCAACGTCATCACGGGGGCGCTCGGCTACTCCGACGGCAATGTGCGCTTCCGCGGCGATTCCATCCGGGGCCTCGAGTCCTACGAGATCGGCCGCCGGGGCGTGAGCCGCACTTTCCAGGTCGTGAAGCCCTTCCGCAACCTCACCGTGCGCGAGAACGTCATGGTGGGCGCGCTGTTCGGAGCGCGCGGGGGAGCCCGCGCGCTCGCCGAGGCGCGACGCCAGGCCGACGCCGTGCTGGAGTTCGTCGCGCTCGCCCATCGGGCCGAGGCGGCGGCCGACGGGCTCAACGTGCCGGAGCGCAAGCGCATGGAGCTGGCCCGGGCGCTGGCCATGCGGCCGACCGTCCTCTTCCTGGACGAGGTCATGGCCGGGCTGAATCCGGCGGAGATCGACACCGCGGTCAGGCTGATCCGGCAGATCCGCGATCGCGGGATCAGCCTCGTCGTGATCGAGCATGTGATGAAGGCCATCCGTGACCTGTCCGATCGCATCCTGGTCCTCTACCACGGCGAGAAACTGACCGAGGGCCCCCCGGCGGAGGTGCTCAACAACCCGGACGTGGTCTCCGCGTACCTCGGCCGGCGCTACTCGGAGCAGCAGTCCCGTGCTTGAAATCCAGGGGCTCTCCGCAGGGTACGGGGAGGTGCAGATCCTCCGCGAGGTGAGCCTCTCGGTCACGGCCGGAGAGATCGTCACGCTCGTCGGGAGCAACGGGGCCGGGAAGTCGACCCTGCTCAACACCATCTGCGGGATCGTGCGTCCGATGGCCGGTCGCGTCACCGTGGACGGCACCGACATCACCGGCTGGACCTCCGAGGCCATCGTGGCGCAGGGGATCACGCAGGTTCCGGAGGGGCGGCGTCTCTTTCCCCAGATGACGGTGCGGGAGAACCTCTTGATGGGCGCCTACCGCCGCCGCGACCGTCAGGCCATCCAGCGGGATCTCGACTGGATGTACCAGCTGTTCCCGATCCTGAGAGAGCGCCAGCGGCAGCGGGCGGGCAGCATGAGCGGAGGCGAGCAGCAGATGTGCGCCATCGCGCGCGGGCTCATGGCCAGGCCTCGGATCCTCATCCTCGACGAGCTGTCCCTGGGGCTCGCCCCCATCATGCTGGACGTTCTCGTGGACGCGATCCAGAAGGTCCACGGGGAGGGAACGACCATCTTCGTGGTGGAGCAGGATGTGGCGACGGCCTTTGACCTGGCGACCACCGGCTACGTCCTGGAGAACGGCCGTGTCGTGCTGTCGGGACCCACCACCGAGCTGAAGACCAACCCCCACGTGAAGAAGGCGTACCTGGGGCTCTAGCCCACGTTATTATGCTAGGCGTCATGGGGCATGAGCACCCCACGGCGGGACCCGCCTGCCCCGGCACTCGCGTCGAGGACCAGGAACAACACGTGACTTAGCGGCCGTTTAGGGCTCCGTCGGGCGTGGCACGGACATTGCGTACTCACTCCGCAACAGCAGCGCAGATCCGCACATGGAGGGCGGTATGGACACATCTGGAGGACGGGCTTGCCAGCGGAGAACAGGGCTCGGCCGCTACGCTTGGCACGCTGTGCTGCTCCTGGTCTCATCCCTCGGCCTCGCGTTCCTCTGGGGTGGCGAGGCGCCGGCCGGCCCGCCCGCTTCGTCGTCCTCGACGCCCGGCTCGCATCAACTGGCCCGACGCGAGACGCGGACCACGCTCGATCCGGCGCTCTTCGTGGGTAAGCCAGCGGCCGCTCACCGCGCCGCGCGAGACATCCCCGACGTCCTCGACCAGCTCTATTGCTATTGCCAGTGCGACAAGCACCTGGGCCACAAGAGCCTGCTCTCCTGCTACACGGACGGCCACGCGGCCACCTGAAACATCTGCGTGGACGAGGCGCTGGACGCGTCTCGCATGGCGAAGGCGGGGTACCCGATCGCGGAGATCCGCGCTCAGATCGACCGGAAATACGGACGGTGATCACCCGGTTCCTCATCACCGCGCTCGTGGCCCTGCTGCCCGGCTGGGCCGCCGCCCACGGGGAGCACGGCGGGGCTGAGCCTCTCGGTTCTGCCGGCCCGGTCAGAGTGCAGGACTACTGGCTGGAGCTGCTCAGCCATCCGGCTCCGCTGGTGGTCGGGCAGGCGAGCCACCTCGTGGTCAAGGTCTCGGCAGACCCGTCCCGCGCTCCAGTCTCGGGAGCGCGCGTGCTGGTCGGCCTTGACCCGGCCCGCGCACCCGGCCACGCGCATGCGGGCCACTCTCACGGGGCCGATCTCGCGTACGCCTCCGAGGTGACCTGGGCCGGCCAGTACGAGCTCGCCGTCACGGCTGAGCGGCTCGGCGCGCACCAGGCCCACGTGGTCCTGACGGAAGTCGACGGTCGGCGGTTCACGCCGCCCGTCGTGGTGGATTTCCCGATCTCCGTCGCGCCGGGCCCGGGGATGGGCGCCGCGGCGTGGACCGCGCTGGCCCTCGTCGCCGGCATCGGTGTACTCGGGCTCTACGCGGTCCGTCTCCGCGCCAAGCTCGGCACGGCGTCGTCGGAGCCGCTCAATCTTCTGGAGATCCCGCGGCTTCGCCGGCTCCTCACCGCGCCGGGATTTCAGCTCTCGCTCCAGATCCCGCTGCTCCTGCTGATGGGAGTGGTGGTCTTCCTGGGCTTCCACGACGTGCAGGATGGCGGCGTGAACCTGGCCGCGCGGCTCACCTGGACGATCTGGTGGGCGGGCATCATCTTCACCTTCTTCCTGCTGGGCCGCGTGTGGTGCCTGGCCTGTCCGTTCGGGGCGCTGAACGAGTGGATGTCGCGCCTGGCGGCGCCGCTCTCGCGGCTGCCACGCCCCCTCAGGAACATCTGGTGGGCCACCGGCTTGTTCGTCCTCCTCACCTGGGCCGACGAGCAGCTCGGCGTGGTGCGCTCCCCGCGGGTCACCGCCTGGATCGTGCTCTTCTTCGCGGCCGTGGCGCTCGGGGTGGGCCTCCTCTACGAGCGCCGGAGCTTCTGTCGCTACCTCTGCCCCATCGGGGGACTCATCGGGCTCTACTCGATGACGGCCCCGCTCGAGCTGCGCGTCAGGGACACGGAGAGCTGCCGCACGCACCGCGACAAGGAGTGCTATCGGGGCGGGGAACATTCTCACGGCTGCCCCATGTTCGAGTTCCCGCCGACCATGGACCGGAACAACTACTGCACCCTCTGCGGCGAGTGCGTGAAAGGGTGCTCGCGCGACAACCTGGTCCTCCGCTTCCGCGCCATCGGCAAGGACCTGTGGGCGTCGGGGCGGAGGGCGATGGACGAGTCGTATCTGGCCGTGGCGCTGGTAGGGCTCACCTACCTGGTGACGGCACAGATGCTCACGGCGTGGCCCGGGTGGACGTCGGCCCTGGCGGGCTGGCTCCCGCCCTGGGTGCGGAGCAATGTCAAGCCGGTCACGTATCTCAGTTTCGTGGAGTCGACCGTCCTGCTGGGTGGCGCCCTCGTGATCGTTCCGCTCCTGGTCTTGGCAGGAGCGGCGCTCGCCGATCGGTCGGCAGGTCAGGAGGGGCTCGGCCTCCGCCGGACCTTCGTCCTCTTCGGCTACATGTTCATTCCCGTCGGCCTCGCCATGCACCTCGCCCACAACCTTTCCCACCTGCTCCTCGAGGGCGGCGGGATCCTGCCGGCCGTCCAGCGCGCGGTCGCGCTCTACACCCCGCTCTCTCTGGGCGAGCCCGAGTGGCCGGCCCCGGCGCTGGCATCCGACTCGGTGGTGAGCCTCCTCCAGATGACCGTCTTGCTCGGGTTCTTCGTCCTGTCGCTCTACGCGGGGCACCGGCTGGCGCTCCGCGCCTATCCCGACCCTCGGACCGCCGGCCGCGCCCTGATGCCCATGGCGATGCTGTCGCTGCTCTTCACCGTAGCCGGCATCGTGCTGCTGAACCAGCCGATGGGGATGCGCCACGGACCGTAGCCCTCGTCCCATCGGCCGCCCGCGCCCCATGGCTCCGATTGAGAGCCTTCGGTGGTGAGAAAGGAGCCGATCATGAAGTCCACGCGGAGATGGATCATCCTGGCCGCAATCGTGGCGGCCGGGATCGCTCTAGCATTCGTCGCCGGACCGCTCGACGCCCAGGAGAAGAACGTGGTGGTGGCCAAGAAGGCGACCGCGCCGCCGGCCGTGGACGGGACCATGGACGCCGCCTGGAAGGCGGCCCAGCCGTCCACCGTCAAGGTCGTCGGCGGGAAGAACCTGCCCGGAGGATCCACGGAGGTGTCGCTGCGCGCGCTGTATACCGCGGATACGGCGTACTTCCTCATCCAGTACAAGGACGAGACGAACAGCGTCAAGCGAGAGCCGTGGGTGAAGCAGCCCGACGGCTCCTGGAAGCAGCTCAAGGATCCCAACGACAAGGGAGGTGACAACAACCTCTACTACGAGGACAAGATGGCGATGCTCTGGAACATCAGCTCGCCGGCCTTCGAGCAGCGCGGCTGCATGTCGGCCTGCCACACGGGCGAGGGGAAGCCCTATGGCAACAAGTACACCGCCAACGCGGGCGAGCGGCTTGACATGTGGCACTGGAAGGGCGTGCGCACCGGGAGCGTCGGCCAGATAGACGACCAGTACGTGGACAATACCCGGTACGACAAGGACAAGGCACCCGAGGCGGGCCGGAAGAGCGACCCGAACACGGGAGGCGGATACAAGAGCAATGTCAGCGACGACAAGAAGGGGCCCAAGTTCGCCCTTCCGGGCAACAAGCCCGCCCCGCCCTACTGGATCGTCGACGGCGAGAAGCAGCCGTTCGACGATTCCAAGTACAAGGCGGGCGACGAGGTGCCCGGCATCATCGTGGCTCCCTTCACGGGCGACCGTGCCGACATCTCCGCCAAGGACGTCTACAAGGACGGCACGCGGACGATCGTGGTCTCCCGGAAGCTGGTCACCGGCAGCGAGTACGACGTGCAGTTCAACGACATGAAGAAGGAGTACGCGTTCGGTGTCGCGGTGTTCGACAACGCGCAGGTGCGCCACGCCTACACCCCGGGGGTGCTGAAGCTCAAGTTCGAGTAAACGTTGTGCTGCGGCCGAGATTCGAGTAGCATGCGGCCGTCGGAAGGAACGCCCTCCTTCCGGCGGTCGCCGGAGTGCCGGCAGAAGGGGCCGCCAATGCGCATGACCGCGAGATGGACTATCGCGCTCGTCCTGCTGGGTGCGGGCGCAGCCTGGGCCCAGCCGGTCTTCACCCCGAGTCAGGACCCGCTGGCCGGGGCCCGGGTGTTCGGCGCCAAGGGCTGCTCCAAGTGTCACTCGGTGAACGGCGTCGGGGGCAAGGTCGGACCCGATCTCGCGCGTATCTCGCGGCCCCGCACCTTCTTCGATCTCGCCGCCGACATGTGGAACCATCTGCAGCGCATGACGGCAAAGATGCAGGAGCTCGGCATCACCCGCCCCAAGCTGGACGCGCGGGAAGCGGCGGACCTGGTGGGGTTCCTCTTCACCCTCAACTATTTCGACTCGCCCGGCAACGCGGAGGCGGGGCGCAAGCTCTTCACGGAGAAGCGCTGCATTCTCTGCCATACCTACCGCGGCGCGGGTGGGGTGGTCGGGCCCAACCTGGACCATCTCTCGCAGTTCCGCTCTCCGATCTACGTGACTTCGGCGATGTGGAACCACGGGCCGCAGATGGCCGAGAGGATGAAGGAGAAGGGCATCGAGAGACCGACCTTCACCGGCACCGACCTGCGGGATCTCATCGCGTTCCTGGCGCCCGCGACCGCCGGCCCACAGGAAGGCCCCGTCTACGCCCTGCCCGGCAGCCCGGACGCGGGGCGGCAACTCTTCGCGGAGAAGCGCTGCATCGAGTGCCACGCCGTGGGAGGGGTCGGCGGTCACGTGGGGCCGGACCTGGTCGAGCGGGGCGTCCGCCAGAGCCCCATGGAGTTCGCCGCGACGATCTGGAACAAGGCGCCGGCCATGGGGGTGGCCATGAGGCGGCGGGGAATCACCCTCCCCCAGCTCTCGCCCGGCGAGATGGCCGACATCGTCGCGTACCTCTACTCGGTCCGCTACTTCGGCAACGCGGGCCACATCTCCAACGGCTGGACGGTGGCAACCCAGAAGGGATGCCTGCACTGCCACGCCGTTTCGGGCGAGCGGGGGAAACCGGCGAGCGACCTCAACAAGGCGAAGGGGCTCGACTCGCCGGCGGCGGTCCTCGCGTCGCTGTGGAACCACGCGGTGGTCACGCCGCCGAACATCGGCGGCCAGAAGTGGGAGTGGCCGCTCTTCAAGCCGCAGGAGATGGCGGACCTGATCGCGCTGCTCCAGTCGCTGGGGGCGAAGCAAATCCAGAAGCGCAGCTGATCACCAGGCGCGAACGGATGATCAGCCGGCCGTCAACGTCATGACGAAGCTCGCGGAGCTGACGGCGCTCTCGATCGCTCTCGCGCTGCTCGTCTGGCCCGTTCCCGTCGCCGCCCAGCCCGCCAAGGACAACTGCGCCGCCTGTCACCTCGAGACCGGCGACGATCGGCTCGCGGCGCCCGCCAAGGCATTCGACGACGACATCCACAAGGCCAAAGGGTTCGGCTGCGCGGACTGCCACGGCGGTGACGCCCACGAGGAGGGGATGGAGGCGATGAACCCGGCCATGGGGTTCATCGGCAAGCCAGGGCGCCAGCAGATCCCGCAGCTCTGCGGCCGGTGCCATTCCGACGCGCAGTTCATGAAGCGGTACAACCCAGCGCTCCGGGTGGACCAGGTCGCCGAGTACGCGACCTCCGTCCATGGGCGGCGGCTGAGAGACTTCAACGATCCCAAGGTCGCGGTCTGCGTGAGCTGCCATCCCACCCATTCCATCAAGCCGCCGTCGGATCCGAAGTCGAGCGTCCATCCGCTGCACGTCGCCGATACCTGCGGTCGCTGCCACGGGGACGCGAAGTACATGGCGGAGTACAAGATCCCGACCGACCAGCTCGGGAAGTACAAGACGAGCATCCACTGGAAGACGATGTCGGTCAAAGGCGACCTGTCCGCGCCGACGTGCAACAGCTGCCACGGGAATCACGGCGCTACCCCGCCGGGGATCACGTGGGTGGGCAACGTCTGCGGGCAGTGCCACTCCGTGATGGCCGACCTGTTCAGGAAGAGCGTCCACGCCAGGGCCTTCGCCGAGATCGGCTCGCCGGGCTGCGCGACCTGCCACGAGAATCACGCGATCCAGGAAGTCAGCGACTCGATGCTCGGCCTCGGCGACAACGCCGTGTGCTCGACCTGCCACTCGCCCGACGACAAGGGCGGCAAGAGCGCGACCGAGATGCGGGCGCTGATCGATTCGCTCGCCGCCGCGTTCGACAGGGCGCGGGCGATCCTCGGCCGTGCCGAACAGGCCGGCATGGAGGTGAGCCAGGCCCAGTTCGACCTCAACGGGGCCCGGGAGGACCTGGTGAAGGCCCGAACCGCCGTCCACGCGTTCGACGTCGGCGCTGTGAAGCAGGCGGTCGAGCCGGGCCTCGGGATCAGCGAAAAAGCCTATGGGCGCGGCGTGCGGGCGCTGGACGAGCTGGGCTTCCGGCGGCGCGGGCTCAGCGTGTCCCTGGTGATCATCGTCGCGCTCATCGCGGGCCTCGTCATGAAGATCCGCCAGGTCGACCGCCGCCGTTCCGGGTCCGCGCCTTCGGAGAGAGGAGACGCCTGATGGGTGAGGTCACGCTCGGAGCTGGACCGAGCCGGAGAGGATTCATCGCCTGGTTTCTCGGGACAGGCGCCGGGGCCTTCCTGGTCTCCGTGCTCTACCCGATCAGCCAGTACCTCGTGCCGCCCATGGTGGGCGAATCCACGGCCGGAACGGTGACGCTCCCGATCAAGCCGGAGGACGTGAAATCCAACACGGGGCAGATCTTCAAGTTCGGGAGCCGTCCGGGCATCCTGGTCCGGACGTCAGCCGGGGAGCTCCGGGCCTTCTCGGCTGTCTGCACCCACCTCAACTGCACCGTGCAGTACCGGCCTGATCTGAGCCAGATCTGGTGCGCCTGTCACAACGGCCACTACGACCTCAACGGCAAGAACGTGGCGGGGCCGCCGCCCCGGCCGCTCGAGGTGTTCACGGTGAATGCGCGCGGCAACCAGATCGTGGTGAGCAAGAGCGCCTCGGCATGAGCGTGCTCGAAAAGGGGCCCGGTCGACTCTGGGTCTGGCTCGACCAGCGGGTCGGTCTGGCCGAGCTGCAGAAGCTCGCCAAGAAGAAAGAGATCCCCGTCCACCGGCACACCATCTGGTACTACCTCGGCGGGATGACGCTCTTCCTGTTCCTCGTGCAGGTCACGACGGGCATCCTGCTGCTGCTCTACTACCGCCCCAGCGCCGAGGAGGCCTACGAGTCCGTCCAGTTCCTCATGGCGGAGGTGCAGTTCGGCTGGCTCGTGCGGTCGATCCACGCGTGGGCCGCCAACCTGATGATCTTCACGCTGTTCGTCCACCTGTTCAGCGTGCTGTTGCTCAAGGCGTACCGCCCGCCGCGCGAGGTGACCTGGTTCTCGGGGGTCGGGCTCATGGGCATCGCCCTCGGGTTCGGCTTCACGGGGTATCTGCTGCCCTGGAACGAACTCGCGTACTTCGCGACCAAGGTCGGGACCGAGATCACCGGCGCGGTGCCGCTGGTCGGCCCGTTTCTCGGCCGGCTGCTCCGTGGGGGAAGCGAGGTCACCGGGGCGACCCTCACGCGGTTCTACGGCATCCACGTCGCGGTGCTCCCGGCGCTCGCCGGCCTGCTGGTGGGGCTCCACCTCTATCTCGTCCAGAAACACGGCATGAGCGTGCCGCCGGGCGTCGAGCGGAGCGGGGTGCCCAGACGCCTCATGCCGTTCGTGCCGAACTTCCTCCTCCGCGATCTGGTAGGATGGCTCTCAGCGCTGGCCGTCCTGGCGGTGCTGGCCGCCTACTTCCCGGCCGAGCTGGGCCGGAAGGCGGACCCGTTCCTGCCGGCGCCCGCGGGGATCAAGCCCGAGTGGTACTTCATGTTCATGTTCCAGACGCTCAAGTACCTGCCGAGCTACATCCTCGGTATCGAGGGCGAGATCGTGGGCATCGTCGGCTTCGGACTCGGCGGTCTCTTCCTCCTGCTGATTCCACTCCTCGACCGCGGGACGGCGAGGGGGGAGCCAAGCCGGTTGTTCACGTGGATCGGCGTGGCGATCATCATCTACATGGTGCTGCTCACGTACCTCGGCTACACCGCCAGCGCCACGAAATGAGGCGTTCCGTCGCCGTCGCCTGTCCCGTCCTGGCGTGCTCGTTCCTCGCGGCGCTCGCCCCCCTGTCGCCCGCTTCGGCGCAACCAACCGGAGACGCCACGCGCGGCAGCGCGCTGTTCGCGGCCAAAGAGTGCGCCCGCTGCCACCGACCTCCCGGTGAGCCGGCGGCGGGGCCGCCACTGCCGGATCTGCGACGGCCCCAGGGGGCCTTCGAGCTGGCCGGGCGGCTCTGGAATCACGCGCCGGCCATGTTCACGACGTTCGGGCGGGAAGGGCTGAGGTGGCCGGACATCAGCCCGGCGGAGATGGGGGACTTGATGGCGTACCTCAAGGCCGACCCCACGCACGATCCCGCCCCGGATCTCTACAGGGGCGAAACGATGCTGGTCCGGAAAGGGTGTCTCAAATGCCATAGCCTGAAGGGCGAGGGCGGCCGGATCGGCCCCGACCTCGGGCAACGCCGGCCCCTCTACGACTCGGCCGTTGCGTGGGCGGCCGCCATGTGGGTCCACACGCCGCCGATGGCGGCGAAGGCCCGGGAGCTCGGCGTCTCGTACCCGCGCTTCGTGGAACACGAGCTGGACAACCTTGTCGGGTATCTTAGGAGTGTCGCCAGATGACCACCGGAACGAAGGGAAAGGAGGAGCCGACCGTGAGACTGATGCGTCTTGCAAGCTCAACGGCTGTCCTGGGATTGGTGAGCAGCCTGTTTTTCCTGTCACCCGGCGTCGCCCAGACGAAGGTCCCGCCGGACTTCAGCTTCCAGGCGGGGAAGGAGAGTCCCGGAGCGGTGACGTTCAGCCACGAGTTCCACAAAACGAAGGTCGAGAAATGCACGGGCTGCCATACCAAGGTCTTCAAGATGAAGAAGGGGCAGACCGGCGAGCTCACGATGGCGAAGATGAAGGCAGGGGAGCAGTGCGGCGCGTGCCATAACGGGAAGACCGAGGTGGCGGGCAAGGTCGTCTTCATGGCTGATGACAAGGCGAATTGCGAGAAGTGTCATAAGAAGTAGCGGCAGCGGCCTGCTCCTCTTGCCGATCGCGTTGCTCCTCGCCGGGACTGCCCGAGCGGCAGATCTCCCGAAGAGCGAGGACTGTCTGGCCTGTCATGCCGATCGCGAGCTCAAGCGCAGCGCGCCCCGCGCCGGGCGCGCTGCGTCGGTCTTCGTCGACGCCCAAGCGCAGAAGGCCTCGACCCACGGAACGCTCGAGTGTGTGGCGTGCCACAAGACCGCCACGGCGCCCCACGACGAGAAGCTCCCACCCGTCGACTGCGCGGGCTGCCACGACAAGGCCCGTGCCGCCCTCTCGAACGGCATTCACGGAGCTGTCAAGGCCCGGGGTGAGCCGCCCGCCGTCGCGTGCTCGTCCTGCCACGGGAGCCATCAGGTGCAGCCCGCCGCCTCCCTCACCATCGACACCTGCGCCAGCTGCCACACCGCGCAAGTGCAAGCCTACAAGGGCAGCATCCACGGCCGTTCGCGCCAGGGCGGCGACACGGAGGCGGCGACCTGCCGCTCCTGCCACGGCCAGGCTCACACGGCGGTGCCCAAGTCGAACGCCGAATCGCCGGTCTATCACCTGAACCTGCCGCGGACCTGCGCCCAGTGTCATGCCGACCCGGAGCTCGCCAAGCGTCACAACATCCAGGTCGGCAACGTCTACCAGCTGTACATGGATTCGATCCACGGGCGGGCGGTGACCCGGAGCGGGTTGCTCGTCTCGGCCAACTGCTCGGACTGTCACGGCTCCCACGGCATCAAGCCGCGCACCGACCCGACCTCGCGGGTGTTCCGCGCCAACATCCCGCAGACCTGCGGCGCCTGCCACGCCGGGATCCGGAAGGCCTACGCGGAGTCCGTCCACAGCGAAGCGGCCCGCGGCAGCCAGGGGCCGGCCGCCGTCTGCACGGACTGCCACAGCGCTCATCAGATCCGACGGGTGGAGGCGGCTCCCTGGCAGCTCGCCGCGATCCGCGAGTGCGGCAGCTGTCACCAGGAGGAGCTCAGGACCTACCGCGAGACCTTCCATGGCAAGGTCACGCAGCTGGGCTTCACCCGGATCGCCAAGTGCGCCGACTGTCATGGGTCGCACGGCATCCTGCCGGCCTCGGATCCTCGCTCCACGGTGTCGCCCGCGCGGCGCGTCGAGACCTGCCGGCAGTGCCACGCGAAAGCCACGCCGGCCTTCGCCGAGTTCCACCCGCACCCCGATCCCCTGGACAGGGCCCGGTTCCCGGCGCTCCACGCGGTGACCGTCTTCATGATGGCGCTCCTGGCCGGTACCTTCGGCTTCTTCGGGCTCCACACGCTGCTCTGGTTTCCCCGCTCCTTGATCGAGCGGCTCCGCCGCGGTCGGCGGAGAGAGGGGGCGACCGAGACGCCATGAGCACCGGTGGGCCGTACTACTTCCGCCTCAACCTCTATCACCGCATCCTCCACGGCATGGTCATCACCAGCTTCCTCGGTCTCGCGACGACGGGGCTGCCGCTCAAGTATGCGGACACCTCTTGGGGGCGGTGGCTCTCCCTGACCCTCGGGGGGCCCTTCACGACCGGCTATCTCCACCGGTTCTTCGCCATCATCACCTTCACCTACTTCACCCTGCATCTGGCCTATGTGGCCCGGTTGGTCGTCCTCCGCCGGCCCGGGCTCTTCTGGGGCGTGGACTCCATGGTCCCCCAGCCCCGCGATCTGGTGCAGCTCTCCCAACACGTGCGATATTTCCTCGGGCTCGGCCCGCGGCCCCGCTTCGACCGCTGGACCTACTGGGAGAAGTTCGACTACTGGGCGGTGTTCTGGGGGATCGCGATCATCGGCGCCTCGGGGCTCCTGCTCTGGTTCCCCACGTTCTTCGCGAACTTCCTTCCCGGCCGGGCGTTCAACCTGGCCATCATCGTGCACAGTGACGAGGCGCTCCTCGCCGTCGGCTTCATCTTCACGTTCCACTTCTTCAATGCCAACCTTCGCCCCGAGAAGTTCCCCATGGACCCCGTCATCTTCACCGGACGCATCGACCAGGAGGAGTTCATGCGCGAGCACCCCGCCGAGTACGAGCGCCTCGAGCGCAGGGGGCGGCTCGAGAGCCTGCGCGCCGACCCGCCACCCCGCTGGCTGAGGAACTTTTCGCGCGCGGTCGGGTTCAGCGCGCTCAGCATCGGGCTCGTCCTCGTCTGGTTCATCGTCACCGCGGCGCTCCGATGACGCCCGCGGAACCCATCCCCACCGATTCACCGCCGGCACGGCCGCGCCGCCGGTGGCACGTCATCCCGATCGTCGTCGCGGCGGGGCTGGTGGTGGCCGGCGCCGCCGGGGTGGGGCTCTGGGAGGCGAGCTCGAGTCCCATGCTGTGCAACTCCTGCCACATCATGAAGCCCTACGTGGCGGCCTGGAAGGCCTCCAAGCACAACAAGATCGCCTGCGTGCAGTGCCACTACCCGCCGGGGCTGCGTGACACGATCTGGGTCAAATACCAGGCGATCACCCAGGTGGTGAAGTGGGCCACCCAGACCTACAGCTCCAAGCCCTTCGCCGAGGTGGAGGACGGAAGCTGCCTCCGCTCCGGTTGTCACGCCGGCCGCCTCCTCGAGGGCAAGGTGGTCTTCAAGCGTGACATCATCTTCGACCACAAGCCGCACCTCGAGCAGCCCCGCCGAGGCCGCCAGCTGCGGTGCACCAGCTGCCATTCGCAGATCGTGGTGGGGACGCACATCGAGGTCACGGAATCGACCTGCTTCCTCTGTCACTTCAAGGGGCTCAAGACCGGGCGGGACATCCAGCCCATCGGCGGCTGCACCGGCTGCCATCAGGCACCCAAGGGCGACATCATGGTGGGATCCATCCGGTTCAACCACGAGGAGATGGTGCGCCGGGGCGTCGCCTGCCAGCGGTGCCACCTCAGCGTCGTCGAGGGCGAGGGGGAGGCGCCGCGCGAGCGCTGCTTCACCTGCCACAACCAGCCGGAGAAGCTCCAACGCTACACGGACACGGCCTTCATCCACGATTTCCACGTGGCCGGCAAGAACATCGAATGCGGCCGCTGCCACACGGCGATCAAGCATCGGCTGCCGCCGCCCATCGGGTTGCCGAAGGCGGAGCGCGGGCCGGATGCCCCCCGCCTCGCGATCCTGGGCTCCCCATGAGCCGGCGGGCTATGGCCATCATGGCGCTCGGCATCGCGGGCGCCGCGGGGGCGGGGAACGCCGCCGCACAGGACCGGATGAGGGAGACGCCGGCGCCGCAGGTCGCTCAGGGCCCGGGACTGCGTCCCCTGCCTCCGCCCGTGCCGGAGGAGCCTCGCGGCACGCAGCCGCAGCGCTCCGGCGAGCTGGATTGCGGGGGCTGCCACCAGGGCAAGCACCAGGGCGTGCTCCGCATGTACCTCGGCATGGGCGGGCGGGGGACGCCGATGATCCCCAGCCACATGTTCCAGGTCCGCGTGGAGTGCGTGGCCTGCCACATCGTGCCCAAGGAAGGCGGCGAGACGGTCCAGATCGTGGGGCAGACCTTCAAGCCCAGCGAGCAGGCCTGCGTCAACTGCCACGGCGAGAAGTACCGCGGCATGCTCCAGCGATGGATCGACACGCTGGGCAAGATGCGGCAGGCCGTGGACCCGAAGCTGGCGGCCGCTCGCTCGGCCCTTCCCGAGGCGGACAACAAGCATCGTAATCTCGCGCGGGCCCGCGGACTGGTGAATGACGCGGAGCACAACATCCAGTTCGTGACGCTGGGCAAGGGTGTGCACAACGTGTTCTACGCCGCGGATCTGCTCAAGCTCTCGAATTCCTGGCTGGACGAAGCGCTGGCCCTGCTGGGGAAGCCACCTGTCAAACCCGACGACCCCCTCGTCCGGGGCGGCTACTGCGCCGTCCTCTGCCACCAGCAGGCGGGCGTGAAGCAGCTCGAGACGGTGACGTTCGGGAAGCAGAAGATCCCCCACGTGCGCCACGTCACCGAGTTCGGCGTGGTCTGCACCGCCTGCCACTCGGCGGAGGTGCACAAGGCCGTCACCGCCACGCCCGCCACGTGCACCGGCTGTCATCACAGCCCGGAGAACGAGCGCTGCGAGTCCTGTCACCGCGGTCAGAGCGCCTTCTATCGGGGCACGCTCGAGACCCCGCTCGTCAAGGTCGAGCCCAACGTCATGGCCAGCGCCGTGGGCTGCACCGGCTGCCACGACTGGTCGAAGAAGCACTCACGCTCGGCCGTGGGAGAGAAGTGCGTGGGCTGCCACGACAAGGCGTACACGAGCTTTCTCGGCGAGTGGACCACAGGCCTCGACAAGGCGACGGCCCAGGCGGCGCAGGCGCTCAAGCGCGCCGAGGCGTCCCTGGCGCGCGAGCGCCGCTCCGGGCGCAAGGCGCCCGAGGCCGAGGCGCTCGTGAAGGAGGCGCGAGAGGCGCTGACGCTCGTGCAGAAGGCGCGCGGCGTGCACAACCCCGCCGCCGCCGAGGCGCTTCTCCAGGCCGCGCGCGAGAAGGCCGAAGCGGCGCTCGCCCGCTCCGCCCAGCGGTAGGCCGCCGGCCTCCGGCGCGAGCGACGCCCGAGTCTCACCCCCGGAAGCATGGGGGTGGGGCGGCGGGGCCCAGGTGCGGCATGCCTGCCCCGCTGTCCGAGCCATCTCAGCGATCCTTCTCATGAGCCTGTTCGTGCTCCAGATCCTGCTCGGGATGTTCATCCCGCTGGGGATCCTGGTACTCGCCAAGTCCCGGAAGTTCAATGACGACCTGCGCAAGCTCCTCTACTTCACGGCGGTCATCCTGATCCAGCTCGGCATCTTCAGCACGCGCTGGAACGTCGTGATCGGCGGCCAGCTCTTCTCGAAGAGCTTCCGCGAGCTGATGGCGTACAAGATGGAGGTCATGGGCATCGAGGGGCTCCTGACCACGCTCCTCCTGCTGGCCCTGCCCTTCGTCATCCTGGCCGTCCTGATCCGCGTGCTGCCGACGAGGCCGCTCGAGGAGAGCGTGCCAGCCGCGGGCGAGCCACTCGCGCCGGCGGGCGCGGCGGATCCGGCGACCCTGGGAATGCTCCGGGGTGCCGTGGATGATGCCGGACGCCTGGGAGGCCCGCGCCCCTGGTAGAGGCCCGCGGAACCGCCCTCCAGGCCTGAACGCGCTCCGGGGCTGAGGCAGCTGCGCGCCGGGTGGGGCCGGGACGCCCCATTCCGGGCTGACGGATCTGGTCAGCCTGGAGAGGCCGATGTGCCCAATCAACTAGTTACGGTTCACTAGCCGCCTGGCACCGCCATTGCTCAATACCAATTGCTCAATACCAAGGGATCGAGAGGCCGCATGACTTGGAAACCCTGACCGCGACACCGCCGCTCTTGCTGGGATGCCTGGAGGCGATCTATCGTCTGGAGCAGGAACGACCGCCGGCCTCGCTCGCCCACCTCGGCAAGCGCCTCGGCCTCGGCCGGGCCGCCACGATGGCGCGGATCCTGGCGCTTCAGGCCAGGGGGCTGGTCCAGACGGAGATCTCGGGTCGGATCCTCCTCACCCGCGAGGGGGAGCAGATCGCGCTGGGCCTGGTTCGCAAGCATCGCCTCCTTGAGCGCTTCCTCGTCGATCTCCTCAAGCTCCCGTGGGAACGAGTCCACGAGGAGGCCTGCCGCTTGACGCCGCTCCTCTCCGACGACATCGCGGACGGCCTCGACAAGCTCCTGGGGGATCCTGTTCAGTGCCCCCACGGCAATCCGATTCCCTTCGCAGCCGGAACCCTCCTCGCCGAAAGCGGAACGCCGCTCCACCGTCTCAAACCGGGCCAGGGCGGGATCATCCTGAGAATCGAGCAGGAAGAGCCCGAGCTGCTGAAGTACCTGGTTACCCTCGGCCTGCTTCCTCACACGAAGGTCGAGGTGGAAGAGATCGCGCCCTTCGGCGGCCCGATCCTGATCCGTGCGGGGGATTCCCGGTATGCGCTCGGCCGGAAGGTGGCGTCGAGGATCTTCGTGAGGGAGGTATAGCCGCGTGTCGGGAAAAAAGCCCGTGCGAGGCTGCCACGGCGGCATCGCCCGCTGGAAGGAAGGGCTCGGCGTCCGCTTTGCCCTCGCCGGGAACCCCAACGTGGGGAAGTCCAGCGTCTTCAACTGGCTGACCGGGATGGGAGTGGTGACGGCCAACTACCCCGGCAAGACGGTGGAGGTGAACCTGGGCACGACCCGGTTCAGGGAGCAGGAGATCGGCGTCATGGACCTGCCGGGGACCTATGCGCTCGGCTCCACGTCCGAGGACCAGTGGGTGGCGCGGCACGGTCTCCTCGACACGAGGCCGGACGTGGTGCTCGTGGTCGTGGACGCGACGCGACTCGAGCGCAACCTCTATCTCCCCCTCGAGCTCCTCGATCTGGGCTTTCCTCTCGTGATCGCGTTGAACCTCGTCGACGAGGCGTGGCGCGATGGGCTCCGCATCGATCATGGGTGCCTGGCGCGGCTGCTCGCTGTGCCGGTGGTCCCGACGGTGGCCATCCGGGGACAGGGGCTCGACCGGCTGGTGGAGGTCGGCCTCAAAGAAGCGCAGGCCGGCGGCGTCGCGATCTCGGCTCCCCGATACGGTATGGACGTGGAGGAGGCCATCAAGGCGCTCGCCGACCGGCTGGTCAAGGAAGGCGTGGAGCTCCCGTGGAGCCTTCCGCCCCGAGCGGTGGCCATCCTGCTCCTGGAGGAGGATGAAGAGGCGCTCGACTGGATGCGTGGACTCCCCGAGGCGAGACAGGTTCTCGCGTATGCCCAGGAGGTCGCCGCGGGGATCGCCCTACGCCACGGCGAGCCGGCGCCGGTCCGGATCGCGCGGGAGCGCCACGGCCTGGCGGGACAGCTCGCCGCCCAGGTCAAGGTCAGAGTCCGGGCGCCGTCGAAGGCGCAGGATCGCTTCTGGCGGCTGACCACTTCCCCGGCCACCGGCCTCCCGCTCCTGGCCCTCGTGCTGGCCGGCCTGTTCTTCGGCCTCTTCTCCATCGGAGGTCTCCTCTCCAGCGTCCTGAGCGGTGCATGGGAGGCCTACGCGTCTCCGCCGATCCGTTCCGTGGTCCACCTAGCCCTGGGCGAGGGGCTGATCGGGAGAAGTCTGCTCTGGGGTGTGGATGCCGGAGTCAACGCCGCTCTCTCGGTCGGCATCCCGTATGTCCTCACGTTTTACCTCATCCTGTCGATCCTCGAGGACACGGGCTACCTCAACTCGATCGCGTTCCTGACCGATCCGTTCATGCACAAGCTGGGTCTGCATGGCCGGGCCGTGATTCCGGTGCTGGCCGGAGCGGGGTGCAATGTCCCCGGCATCATGGGCACGCGGGTTCTCGGCACCCTGCGCGAGCGCATTCTCGCGAGCACGCTCGTCTGCCTGATGCCGTGCAGCGCCCGGACGGCTGTCATCGCCGGGGCCGTGTCCCGGTACGTCGGCTGGCAGGCGGCGCTCCTCGTCTACCTCATCGTGGCCGTCATCGGGTTCGGCGCCGGATGGGGGCTCAACCGGGTGATCCCCGGGCGGTCCATGGGCCTCGTGATGGAGATGTTCCCGTTCCGAGCCCCGTCGGTCCGGACGATGCTCAAGCGGACGTGGTATCGCTTCAAGGGCTTCGTGGTGGTCGCGACGCCGGTGGTGCTGGCGGGGAGCCTCGCCCTGGGAGTGATCTACGAGTCGGGGCTGGTCTGGGCCTTGGCGGCCCCACTCTCGCCCATCGTCGAGGGCTGGCTCGGGCTGCCCGCCGTGGCCGGCCTGACGCTGATCTTCGCCGTCCTCCGCAAGGAGCTCGCGCTCCAGCTCCTCGTCACTCTCGCCATCGCGCAGTACGGATCGGGGACGACCGACCTGCTCCACTTCATGGACCGGGGGCAGATCTTCACCTACGCCCTCGTCAATACGCTGTATATCCCGTGCGTCGCCACCGTCGCCGTCCTGGCCAGGGAGCTGGGCTGGAGGCGAGCGCTCCTGATCTCGGGGTTCACGGTGTTCTTGGCGCTCCTGGTGGGCGGCGTGGTCCATCGGGTCTGGTGAAACGAGAAGCCCGGCCGATACTTGCATGCCCGAAGGATAGGTCCCGGTCGCCCGGGCGAATTTCCTTGACAGGCGGGCGCCCGAGGCTCTAGCTTCCTTTTACCTCTTACCTCGAAGATCCCGGTCATCGGGGGGCGCACACCCCGTGGGCGGTTTGGTCGGGCAGGGCGAAAGAGCGTCAATAGTAATGTTCGAGGGAGTTTAGAGTCGTAGGCGGTTGAGAGCGGCAGTCACCTCGCGGTTGCAATGAGGAGGCGTCCCATGAGCCGGAGGCTCTCGACGGTGCTCGGCGTCATCGGCGGCACCGCTGTCATGCTGCTCGTCGTGATCCTTCTCGCATTTCCCTCGTCGGCTCCCGCGCAGAAGCCTTCCCCCGCTCCGACCGGCGCGGCGGCCGAGCCGCCGCCCGGCTACGCCGGAGCGGAGACCTGCAAGGGGTGCCACGAGGAACAGTTCGAGAAGTTCTCCCACACCAAGATGGGCCGGCTCTTTCTGCACCAGCCGCGCAACACGGCGGAAGGCCTCGGCTGCGAGAACTGCCACGGGCCCGGCAAGGCCCACGCCGACGCGGGCGGTGGCAAGGGCGTGGGCGGGCTGATCACCTTCGCGAAGAAGGATCCCACGCCGGTCGAGAAGCGCAACGCCGTGTGCCTGGCGTGCCACACGAAGGGCCCCAGGGTCTTCTGGAAAGGGAGCCCTCACGAGTCGCGTGACGTCGCCTGCACGAATTGCCACACGATCATGGAGACGGTCTCGGCTCGGGCTCAGCTGAGCAAGGCGAATGAGATCGAGACGTGCGGGACCTGCCACCTGCAGAAGCGCGCGGCGACGATGCGCTCCTCCCACATGCCGCTGCGCGAGGGCAAGATGACCTGCACCTCGTGTCACAACCCGCACGGCACCGTCACACCCGCGCTCCTCAAGGAGAGCTCGCCCAACGACACGTGCTACTCGTGCCACGCCGAGAAGCGCGGGCCGTTCCTCTGGACGCATCCGCCGGTCCAGGAGAGCTGCACCAACTGCCACGACCCGCACGGGTCGAACCACGAGAAGATGCTCAAGATGGCCAAGCCGCGGCTCTGCCAGCAGTGCCACGTCGAGACGCGCCACCCGACGAGTCCCTACGGCAGGGACCCCGCCTCGCTCAAGTTCGTGCTGGGGCGGTCGTGCACGAACTGTCACGCCAATATCCACGGCTCCAACCACCCGTCGGGCTTCGCCTTCACCCGATAGGAGACCGTCATGAGAACCACGGGAACGCTACGGCTGATCCTGGCGGTGCTCTCGATGTTCGCCTCGCTGTCGGCTGTCGCGAGCCCCGCCTCCGCCCAGACGCAGATCGGCGGGTACGGTATCGAAGGCAACGTCGAGGCTGGAGGCCGGTTCTTCATCGACGAGCCGCCCAAGAGCCGGCGGGGCAAGTGGGAGGAGTACCGCGACTTCCCCGGCGGGGCGTTCCTCGGGGACCTCCAGCTGAGGATCTTCCGGCCCGACGAGAGGTACTCGGCCGAGATCGGCGGCTCCAAGTGGGGGCAGCAGGACCAGGAGTTCTCGCTGAGGTCAGGGCGGCTCGGGGTCTGGGAGTTCGGCTTCGACTGGGACGAGACGCCGCACATCTTCTCGACCAACGCGCGGTTCCTGGCGACCGAGACCTCGCGCGGGGTGTTCACCCTCCCGACCACACGCCCGGCGCTCACAGCGCACAACTCGGCGCCGACCCTTGACGAGATCAGCGTCCGCTGGGACACGGCGAGCTTCTTCCTCAAGGTGACGCCGACCCCGGATCTGGATCTTTCGGCCGAGTACAAGCGCATCCGCAAGAGCGGCAACCGCCCTTTCGGGATGGCGTTCGGCAGCCCCGGCAGTAACTTCTACGAGATCCTGGAGCCCATCGAGCAGACCATCCACGATTTCCGCCTCAAGGGGGTCTGGGCGAGGGAGAACTGGCAGCTCCAGGGGGGCTACGCGCTCTCCATCTTCGACAACGATCTCAAGACGGTGACGGCCGACAACCCCTGCTTCGGTCTGACCGCTGCCGTGACTTTGGGTGGTTGCGCCGACGCGGCCGCGATCGCCACCGGCCGGACGTCGTTGCCCCCCGACAACATCGCGCATAGCTTCACGCTCGGGGGCGGCGTGAGCCTGCCGTGGTGGCGCACGCGGCTGACGGGGAACTTTGCCTGGAGCCTCCAGCTCCAGAACGACGCCTTCCTGCCCCACACCATCAACCCGGCCCTCGTCAACGGTGACCTCGTGCTCCCGCAGAAGAGCCTGAACGGCAACGTGCAGACCACCCTGCTCAACCTGGGGGCCACGAGCCGCCCGATCACGCCCCTCACCCTGAACCTCCGCTACCGGCTCTTCGGCTACTCGAGCAACAACGACCAGATCACCTTTCCCGCTATCGTCGTGAACGACCGCTCGATCACGCTTGCGTCGCGCCGGGCCCACCGGCACCAGTACCTGAGGCAGAACGCCGGGCTGGACGGACGGTGGCAGTTCGACGCTCTGCCCGTGGGGCTCACCCTCGGCGCGGCCTGGGAGCAGTGGCGCCGCAACGAGACGCTGGAAGTCCGGAGAGCCAACGAGTACTCGGGGAAGGCGGCCCTCGACGCGACGCCGTGGGACTGGCTGCTCGTCCGCGCGAGCTACATCCCCTCCTGGCGCCGGATCAACGCTTACACCACGGAGTCCCACGAAGCGCACACCGTGGTCGAGGAAGAGGGCGACGTCGTCACGACGGGGCAGTCGCCGCTTGTCCGGAAGTTCAACGAGGCCGACTTCAACCGGAACAAGGCCGAGCTGCAGTTGCAGATCATGCCGCTCGACACCTTGACGGTGACTCCGACGTTCTCCTACACCAACACGGATTACACCGCATCCGTGCTGGGGCTCCAGCAGGCCGATGGCTGGTCGGCGGGGCTGGACGTCGGCTGGACTCCGTTCGAGCGCGTTTCCTTCTCCGCCGGGTACATGCACGAGGTCAACTACCAGAAGATGCGCTCGCGCAGCCGGCCGGCGTCAGGTAACCTCGCTCTGGACTTCGCCGACTTCGACTGGATCTCGAACATCACCGACACCTTCGACACGCTCTACGCGGGGGTCAGGGCCAGCATCATCCCCAAGGTCCTGGACCTGAGCTTCACCGGGAGCTACGCCTTCGCGCTCGGCGAGCAGCTGAACAGGAATCCCGTCGGCCCGGCGAGCGGCACGGCGGCCCAGAACTTCACCGCCAGCGCCAAGCGCATGCCGGCGTTCGACGACGAGCTACTCCGGCTGGAAGCGGCGCTGGCCTATCACTTCCTCAAGAACTGGACGGCTAGGTTCAGTTACGTCTTCGAATCCTTCACCAAGCACGACTGGCGGACCGACGGACTGAACCCGTTCCTTCCGGCCGCGGGCAACCCCATCTGGCAGGGCAACGACCTGCGGAACTACACGGCGCACATCCTGGCCGCGACCGTCGGGTTCCAGTTCAAGTAGGCCGACACTCTTCGCCCTGGGGTCACGGCGGCGGGGCTCGGCCTGCGCTGCCGTGCGCGCGTTTTCCTCACAGAGCATACTCCGACTCACGGCGTGTGCTCTCCCTCCCCGGTGTCGGCCCGTCTTGGCGGGCGAGGCCCGACGCGGCGGTTCGCTCTGCTCACGCGGCCCAGTCGGCCAGGAACACGTTGAGGTCGCGAGGCGCCGCCGCGTTCCGGCTCCCGCAGAAGACCAGCTTCGTGCCGTCGCGCGAGAACATCGGGAACGAGGCGAACGTCTCGCCGTAGGTGACCCGTTCCAGCCCCGAACCATCCACGTTCACCAGGTAGAGCGCGAAGGTGCGCCCGGACGGATCGTGGAGGTTCGAGGAGAAGATGATCTGCTGGGAGTTCGGGTGCATGAACGGAGCGAAGCTGGCCGCGCCGCTCCGCGTCACCTGGGTGAGCCCGGTGCCGTCGGCCCGCATCACGAAGACCTCCAGGCGCCGGGGGCGCACCAGCGACTGGCTGAGCAGCGTCCGGTATTCCGCGAGCTCGGACTGCGTCTCGGGGCGGGAAGCCCTGAAGACGATGAAGCGCCCGTCCCAGGAGAAGAAGGGGCCGCCGTCGTAGCCGGGCTCGGCGGTGAGGCGGCGGATCTTGGAGCCGTCCACGTCCATCAGGTAGAGGTCGAGGTCCCCTTCCCGGAGCGAGGTGAACACGATCCGACGCCCGTCGGGAGACACCGCGCCTTCCGCGTCGTAGCCGTCGTGGTCGGTGAGGCGCGCGAGAGCGCCGTTCTGGAGGTCGGCCGCGAAGATCTCGTAGGTCGGGTAGATGGGCCAGACGTAGCCGCCAGAGCGATCGGGCGCGGGAGGACAGCCGGCTCCGCCCAGGTGGGTGGAGGCGTAGATCGCGCGCCGCCCGTCGGGGAAAAAGAACGAGCAGGTGGTGCGCCCCTTGCCGGTGGACACGAGCCTGACATCGCTGCCGTCCTCCCGCATGGTGAAGATCTGGTCGCAGCCGAAGGGGGGGCGCGTGGACTGGAAGATGAGCCGGGTGCCGGTCCAGTCGAAGTAGGCCTCCGCGTTCTGGCCGCCGAAGGTGAGCTGGCGGAGGTTGGCGAGCCGGCGCTCGCGCGGGTCCAGCGGCGGCGGGGGGGCCGCCGCGCGGGCGCGGCGTGCCCGGATCGACTCCACGAGGGCCCACGCCGCGCCGCCCGGGCCCAGCCCGAGGAGGGCTCTGCGGTCGAGAGCCCACCGCATCGCGCTCATGTCGCGTCGCCCCTGGTCGATCTGGTCGGCGCCCGCCACCGCACTCACCTCTGGTCGAGCGCCGGCTTCGCCGGCGCGACCTCGTTCCTGGGGGAGGCCTCGGAGGGAGCCGTCGAGGCGCCCTCCGATCGTGCTAGTGCCGCTCCTCCAGTACGGCCTCGGTTCGGTGCTCACGGCCGTCGCGAACGACCACGACCTCCACGCGATCTCCCGGCCTCTTCGCGCGCAGCGCGAAGGTGAGGTCGTCCAGCGTCTTCACGGCGACGCCCGCGAACCCGACGATGATGTCGCCGGCGCGGACCCCGGCCTTATCGGCCGGGCTCCCCGGGCGCACCCCGCTGATCTTGGCGCCAGGTTGCCCGGGCTGGCCGAAGTCCGGCACGACCCCGAAGAACGGCCCGTACCCGCCTCTCCGCTCGCCGCCCGGCGCCGCCTGGAGCCTCACGTATGCGGGCGCGGCAGCGGCCGAGGCGATTGCCGCTACGACTCGGGCCGCGAAGGTCGTCACGGTCTCGAGCCCCTGAGGGTTGAGCTTCTCCCACGTGTCGGACGGCCGGTGGTAGTCGCTGTGAGCTCCGGTGAAGAGAAAGAGCACCGGCACCCCCGAGGTGTAGAAGGCCGTGTGGTCGGACGGGGAGAAGGGATCACCTTGAAGCTCCGGCGTGAGCCCGAGCCCCCGGCCGGCGTCGATGACCGTCGCGCGGAGCCCGTCGCCGCTGTCGACTCCCGCCACGTATAGCTTGCCGTCGCGCAACCGCCCGACCATGTCGAGGTTCAGCATCAGCACGGTCTTGCCCCGGGGGAACGGGGGCGTCCTCGCGAAATGGCTCGAGCCGAGCAGGCCCATCTCCTCACCCGCGAAGGCCACGAAGACCAGCGTCCGCGGCGCGCGGCCCGCCGCGGCGAAGGCCCTGGCGAGCGCCATCACCGCGGCGGTTCCCGAGGCATTGTCGTCGGCTCCGGGATGGATGGTGCCGACCTGGTCGGGAGCGAGCGATCCTTCCCCGCCGCGTCCGAGATGATCGTAGTGGGCGCCGATGACGATGGCCTCGTGCTCGAGCCGCGGGTCCGTGCCCGGGAGGATGCCGACCACGTTGAGGGCGGTGCCGCGCTCTCGGATCAGGCGCACCTCGAGCCTCACGCTCACGCCGGCCAGCGGAAACGAGCGCGGGGCGAAGCTCTGATCGATGGCGTCGGCCAGCTCGGAGAGCCCCTTGCCCTGGGATGCAAGGAGTGAATCAGCCACCGCCCGCGTGACCGCGGTCGCGAGGATCCCCCACGGCTGGCTGATCCCGCGAAGCTCCGGGAGCGCGTCCGTGCTCGCGCGCGGATGGGCGACGAGGACGATGGCCCGCGCCCCGTGCTCGCGGGCATTGATGATCTTGTGACTCCGCTCGGAGTAGTGGTACGCCTCGGGCCGCCTGAACGGGCTCGACGGATCCTGGGTGCGCGGCTCCTCGGTCAGCACGAGGACGATCTTTCCGCGCACGTCGAGGCCCGCGTAGTCGTCGTAGTGAAGGTCGGGAGCGGTGATCCCGTAGCCGGCGAAGACCAGATCGCCCGTCTCGCCGCCGTCTGACGAGACCGCCAGCGGCACGAAGTCGCGGCCGAGCGCCAGCGAGCGCGCGGGCGGCGCCAGAACGGCGAACGCGTTCACCGGCCCGAGCCGTATTCCCGTCGTCACTTGGAAGGCCTGAAGGTGGGTTCCGGAGTCGCCGCCCGGGGCGAGCCCCGCTCCCCGGAACACGGTAGCTATGTGGCGCGCGGCGCGGTCCGCCCCGGGAGTCCCCGAGCTTCGCCCTTCGGTGTCCGGGGCCGAGAGGATCTTCACCTGATCCAGGAGCCACTCGGCGGGCGGGACAGGCGGGACGGCGGCATGAGCCACCCCGGCAGCCAGGATGACCAGCGCGGCGAGGGCCCGGACGGCGACCATGCTCGGTGCCACGGGCCTCATTGTACGGGAGGCCCGAGTTCGAGCCAACGGGGATCCACAACTCGGGGCTGGGTTGCGCGGGCCCCTCACTGCCTTGTCCGGCTCAGCAGAATAGTGCCTTCGCGTCATTGTGGGAGCAGAGCGGCGGGGTGGAGAATGTTCTTGTGGGGGTCTACTCGGACGCCAATCGAGGCCGCCGCTCGAATCGCGCTGGGATTGTCCCCCGTCCCTGGAAGGGAGGTGACGATGATGGAGTGGGTGCTCACGCTCACGTCCAGCTTCGTCGTCCTGCTCCTGCTGGCCCCACTCGCGGGGCTCCTGGGCGGTCTCGTGCTGTTCGGGCTCGTCGGCCACGTCCTCTCCCTCGGAGCCATGGTGTCGAGGACGGCGTTCGACTGCCCGTTCTCGGAGCGCCGGGCGAGCGTGGAGTTCCTGAGCGAGCCCGGATCAGATCGGCCAACGGGCGTCCTGTCCTGCTCGGTGTTCGCCCCGAAGCCGTACCACGTCCGCTGCGAGAAAGGCTGCCTCGGCTTGGCCGAGACCGGGTGGGCGCTGTCCCCGATGATGCCTCGCTACGCTTTGCTCTCCGGTGGCCTGGCCTACCGCGCCACCCCGCCGCCCGAGCGCCCGGACACGGCGGAGACCGTGAAGGCGGGCCTGGCCCGAGTTGCCTGAGGGGGAAGCCCGATCCTGTCGGCCGGACTCCCGAGGCGGAGGCCCGTCGAGTGGCAATCCCCACCCGGCCGCGCGAAGCGACCCGCTGGGGGGTGTGGAGGTACGCCAGTGCGTCATGAGGAGAGCGGTTGCCCGTTCTTGATCCCGGTGATGGCGGATCGGCTGTGGGTCTTCCCGACTACTGCCTACTGCCACCGTCCTGACGCGTGCCTGCGGGTGCCCGGGAGACACACGGTGGCACGGCTGTGCACCACCGCGCTGCACCTGACCTGTGGCGGTTACCGGGCGAGCGCGGCTCCGGTCAAGGAGAAGGCCCGCCGCTGATCCCGGCTCGTTCCCAAGCGAGTTTCGCCCCACCAGGGCGACGCGCGTGGCGGTGTGCAGGCGTCACGCCTAAGACGCTTTCAGGGATTTCCGCCGCCACCCCTCCGGTGGCCAGCTCTTGCGGAGAGTTCGGCCCGGGCGGCCAGTATGATCGAAACCCTTGGCCGCCACCCCGTCTCGCTCCACCTGCCCCGAGGTTTCGCGCCTCTCTCCGCGATTAGTTACCCTACTGAGTTCACCTCGACCGGACCGTCAAGGGAGGATGTTCCTCAGAGCCTCTGCGGGATCGCCGCCCCACTGGGGTGCAAATGCCCCAGGACAGGCTGGTACGATGAAGTCGGCTCAAGTGGAAGCCCGCGAAAACACGCGCGAGGTGGGGCAGACGCATTAGGCACGCAGTTTGCCACAGCAAAGGCAGAAGGCTTTAACCTTAGGTGGCGCCGGGTTCTGCAGATGTGCGCCATGGCCGGGCCCAGCACGATGGCCGCCCGCGGGGAAATCTGCTTCCCCCAGGCGAGGAGGGATCGATGACCCCACACGAAGAGAGTAGTCTCGATCAGGCGCTCGCCCGCACCGCGGACGGCGCCTTCGTCGTCACGACCGACAGCAGGATCGTCCTCTGGAATCGCGCGGCCGAGAAGATCCTGGGCCACACGGCCCGCGACACGGTCGGGCGTCTGTGCTGCGACATCTTCGTGGGGCGTGACGAGAGCGGCAATCGCCTCTGCTACAAGGGCTGTCACGTGATGAACCTCGTCAAGATGGGCGATCCCGTCCAGAGCTTCGACATGCAGACCCGGACCAAGGCCGGGCGGCCCGTCTGGCTCAATCTGAGCACCCTGGTAGCCCCCGACGGGGTGGGCGGGCCGCTCACGATCCACCTCTTCCGCGACGTGACCTCCACCAAGGAGCTGCTGAGTCTCGTCAGCGAGCGACTCTCGCCGGCGACCGCTCCGGCCGAGACCAGCAGTGACCTGACCCGCCGGGAGCTGGAGATCCTGCGACTGGTCGCCACCGGCGCGGACACCAAGACCACAGCCCAGCAGCTGCACGTGAGCCCGGCCACTGTCCGCAACCACGTGCAGAACATCCTGGGCAAACTCGGCGTGCACAGCCGCTTGCAGGCCGTCGCCTACGCGACGACCCACCGGTTGATCTAGCCATGCGCTGGCTCGCCCGAGCTGAGACCGAAGCGAGAACGTGACCGCGAGAATCACGCCAGACTGGCAGGTCAACGAGGTCCTGCGCCGCTATCCCGCCACGGGCCCGATCTTCCTGCAAAGGGGCCGCATGCTGGAGGCGGGCCCGGGCCAGATCTATCCGACCTATCCCGCGATGACCGTCGCCGAGTACGCCTCCCGGAATGGCATCGCGGTCGAGACGCTCTTGAAGGCGCTCAACGCCGAGGCGGAAGCCAGGCAGTTCGCGGCAGACCGCCCGCTGCCCTTCATCGACAGCGGCCCCGAGGCGCGCTGAGCTTCTATGGTTTCCTGGAACACTCGGCCGACGGCGACGACGCCCATGCGGCCGCTCTGAGGAGGCCCGCATGACCGCTCACCAGATCATCGAGCACTGCCGCGAGCTCATCACCCAGCCGCTCTCAGCCGTCGCCGAGGGCTGGAAGAGCCAGCACCCGGGCGGACACATCATTGCCGTCTATCCCGTGTGGGCGCCGGCCGAGATCATCCACGCGGCGGGCATGCTGCCGCTGTCGTTGCTCGGCGGCGGGACCTCGGTCGAGCTCACGCACGCCGACGCGCGCTTTCAGTCCTTCGTCTGCTCCATCGCCAAGTCGACCCTGGAACTGGGCTTCCAGGGGCTGGTGAAGGGCGTGGACGGCTTCGTCTTCTCCAATATCTGCGACGTGGCGCGCAATCTGGGCAGCATCTACAAGCGCAACTTCACCGACGTGTTCGTCGAGTACCTGCATCTGCCCCAGAACTCGACCTCGCCGGCGGTGGCCGGGTACACCGCCGCCGAGTTCCGGCGGCTGGCGCAGGGCTTCGAGCAGTACTTCGGCCTCACGGTGACGCCGACCGCACTCGCCGAGAGCATCGAGATCTACAACGCGGTCCGCGCCCGCCTGCGGGCGCTCTACGCGCTTCGCATCGCCGAGCCTCAGAAGCTCTCCACCAGCGAGCTCTACTCGGTGCTCCGCGCTGCCACGTTGGTACCGCCCGAGGAAGCGCTTCAATGGCTCGACACGCTGCTGGCCGAGCTTCCCCTCCGGGACGCGCGCCACCGGGACCGGCTCCGCGTGGTCATCGAAGGCGCTTTCTGCGAGCAGCCCCCGCTCGGTCTCCTGGAGGTGCTGGAAGAAACGGGCTGCTACGTCGTCGAGGACGACCTGATGCTCGGCTGGCGCTGGTTCACCTCCGATGTGGCCAGCGATGGGGATCCCTTCGAGCGTCTGGGGTGGGCCTACGTGAACCAGGCGGTGCCCTCCTCCACGCGCCACGAGAGCCGCCAGCACCGCTCGGAAGGCCTGATCGAGAAGGTGCGGCGCTCGAAGGCCGATGCCGTGGTGTTCATGCCGGCCAAGTTCTGCGAGCCGGCGCTCTTCGACTACGTGCTCATGAAGCAGGGGCTCGAGCGCGCGGGGATCCCGCACATCCTGGTGGAGTTCGAGGAGAAGATGTGGACCTTCGAACGGACCCGGAACGAGATCGAGACCTTCGTCGAGTCGATGCTCTTCGACTGAACACCCTCACCCCACCCCTCTCCCCCCAAGAGGGAGCGGGGGCCCCTCCGATTCCCTCTCCCCCGCGGGGGAGAGGGTAAGGGTGAGGGCGAAGGAGACGCCACATGGCATCACCGGTGACCGAACGCCAATACCAGGGACAGGTGCACGCGCATTCGCGGCGGCTCATGACGGCCTGGATGGACGAGCTCGGGCGCGCCGAGGCCGAGCAGCGCCCCACGGGGGCGATCATGATCTCGGGCAACTGCGTGGAGCTGTTGCGCGCCTGCCACGTCCTGCCGATGTTCCCGGAGGTGACGGCGCTGCAGAACGCCATCCGGCACAAGTCGCTGCCGCTGATCCTGAAGGCGGAGCAGGCCGGATACTCGAGCGACAACTGCGCCTACGTGAAGGCCGACATCGGCCTCTACCTCGAAGGGGGCATGGGTCCGGGCAAGCCCATCCCGTTCCCGACCATCACGGTCTGCAACTACGTCGGCTGCAACGTCTATGTGAAGTGGTTCGAGCACCTGGCCGACATCAGCGGATCCAAGCTGTTCATGCTGGATGTCCCCTTCGCCCGGACCCCGGAGCCGAGCGCGAGCGACATCGCCTATGTGGTGAGCCAGCTCCGGGAGCTGATCGCGCTCTGCGAGAGCGTCTCCGGGAAGAAGTTCGACATCGACGAGCTGCGCGAGATCCTTGGCCACGCGGCGCGGGCCGAGGAGGGCTATGCGCGCTGCAAGAACCTCTGCAAGCACCATCCGGCGCCCTTCGACGCCTACTTCGACGCCATCAACATGATGGGGCCGATCAACGTGCTGCGCGGCACCCGGGAGGCGGCGGAGTTCTTCGACGTGGCGGTGGCCGAGTTCGAGGGGATGGTCGCCCAGAACGTGGGCCCGCTTTCCGAGGAGCGCTTCCGGACGGTGGTGGAGGGGCCGCCGCCCTATCCCTTTTACAAGAACTTCCGGAACCTCTTCGCCAAGTGGGGCGGGGTGGCCGTGCAGTCCACCTACTCCACGGTGGGCGGGATCTGGGAGTGGGGCTTCCGCCACGATCCGAAGCGGCCGCTCGAGTCCATCGCCGAGCAGATGCTACGCGAGAACCTCACCAACCGCTCCATCGTCGCCCGCTACGAGCAGATCAGGCGCTACGTCGAGGAGTGGGAGGCCGACGCGCTCGTCATCCACTCGATCAAGTCCTGCCGCCTCTTCTCGGCGGGGCAGGGCGACATGCGCGACTACTTCACGCGGGAGCTGGGCGTGCCGACGCTGATGGTCGAGTCCGACCTGGAGGATCCGCGCTATTACGCCGAGGCGCAGATCAAGAACCGCATCGACGCGTTCTTCGAGTCCCTCGAACACAAGAAAGTCACCGCGGGAGCCCACTGAAGAGTGGGGGAAAGCCGGCCATGACAGATATTTCCGCGGCAATCCAGAAAATCCCGGTCTACTGCTACCAGTGCGTGGCGGGCCCGGATCTGCTCAAGGTTATCGTCAAGGACGGTGTTGCCGTCGGCGTCGAGCCCAACAGCGACATGGCCGAGATTCATCCCGCCTGCGGCAAGGTGTGCGTCCGCGCCTACGGCCTCGTCCAGAAGCTCTACAACCCCGCCCGGATCAAGACCCCGATGCGCCGCACCAATCCGCTCAAGGGCCGCGAGCAGGACCCGCGCTGGGAGCCCATCTCCTGGGAGGAGGCGCTCGATCTTTTGGCCACGCGCCTCAACGCGCTCCGGGCCAAGGGTCTCGTGGACGAAGCCGGCTATCCCCGTCTCGCCGTGACCTTCGGCTCGGGCGGGATCGCGCCCGCCTATCTCGGCACCCTCGCCGCCTTCCTCGCCGCCTGGGGGCCCGTGGATCAGGGCATCGGCAGCGGCCAGGGCGTCAAGTGCTACCACTCCGAGCACCTCTACGGCGAGTTCTGGCACCGCGCCTTCACGGTGGCCGCCGATGTGCCGCGCTCAGACTTCGTCCTCTCCTTCGGCTATAACGGCGACGCCTCGGGCGGGGTCACGGGCGTCTTCCGCCACGCCGAGGCTCGCGCCCGGGGGCTCGAGTGGGTGCAGCTCGAGCCCCATCTCTCCGTGACCGGCGCCGGAGCGAACGAGTGGGTCCCGATCCGTCCCAAGACCGACGCGGCCGTCCTCTTCGCCCTCCTCCACGTGATCCTCCTGGAGCACGACTGGCGCGCCGTCTGCGACGTGCCCTTCCTCGAGCGCATGACCAGCTCCCCCTATCTCGTCGGCCCCGGCGGCTACTACCTCCGCGATCCGGAGACCCGGAAGCCGCTGGTATGGGATTCCGGCCGTGGCCGCCCCGTCCCCTTCGACGACCTCGACTGCCTCGATCCCGGCATGACGGGTGAGTACATCGCCGCCGGCGTCGAGATCGGACCCGATGGCGCCCGTCGGGCCGTCAGCGAGCGAGTCAAGCCGGCCTTCGCCCATCTGCTGGAGCATTTGAGGCCGTACACGCCCGAATGGGCTTCCCGGATCGCGGACGTGCCCGCCGACACGATCCGCCGCCTCGCCGCGCAGTACCTCGCCCATGCAAGGGTGGGGGCGACAATCGAGATCGACGGCGTCAAGTACCCCCACCGACCCGTCGCGGTGGTCCTCGGCAAGACCGTGACCAACGGCTGGGGCGGCTACGAGTGCTGCTGGGCCCGCACCTTGCTGGCGGCGCTCGTGGGCGCGCTCGAAGTCCCCGGCGGGATCCTCGGCACGACCGTGAGACTCAACCGTCCCGCCCAGAACCGGCAGGCCTCGGTCAAGCCCGGCCCCGACGGCTTCATGGAGCAGCCGCTCAACCCGACGGAGAAGGACAAGTGGAAGGGCGCGCCCCATATCCGGAACGCCTACCAGACCCTGGTCCCGCTGGCCAACAACTCGCCCTGGTCGGCCGCGCTCGGCCCGGCTCATCTGCCGTGGCTCTTCCTCGACAACCCCCCCACGCCTTGGCCGGCGCCGACCTTGCCCGAGGTGTGGATCATCTACCGCACCAACCCGGCGATCTCGAACTGGGACACCGGGCGCATCGAGCGCGAGCTCGAGCGGTTCCCGTTCGTCGCGGCCTTCGCCTACACGCAGGACGAGACCAACTGGTACGCGGACCTGCTGCTGCCCGAGGCCACCGATCTGGAGTCGCTGCAGCTCTACCGGATCGGCGGCACCAAGTACACCGAGCAGTACTGGCAGCACAGCGGGTGGGCCCTCCGCCAGCCGGTCACGACGCCGCCCTTCGACACGCGGGATCTCACGGACGTCGCCACCGAGCTGGCCGCCCGCACAGGCCTGCTGGAGCAGTACCTGGCGGCGCTCAACCGCGGCAGCGGGACCACGGTTCCGCTCAAAGGCGCGGACTACGACTACTCCATCACCGCCGGCACGCGGCCGGACGCCGTCCAGATCTGGGACCGCGTCTGCCGGGCCGCGACCCGCTCGCTGAGCGGCGGCGCCGTCGAGCACGACCTCGAGTGGTTCAAGCGACACGGCGCCTTCTTCGTGCCCTTCCAGACCAAGCACTACTTCCTCCACGGCGCGATGGTCGCCCAGGGCCTGCGCTACGAGCTGCCCTACCAGGAGCGGATCAAGCGGATAGGCGGGGAGCTGGCCGCCCGCCTGCACGAGCGCGGGATCACATGGTGGGACGTCCAGCTCGACGAGTACCAGGCGCTGCCCAAGTGGAAGGACTTCCCAGCCATCTGGCAGCAGACGGCGGCGGACGGCGGGCGGCGCGTCGGGGACTTCCCCTTCTGGCTCCTCACCAGCCGGAGCATGCAGTACTCCTGGGGTTCCAACGTGTCGCTCCCGATCCTGGCCGACGTCGCCCGCCACGTGAAGGGGCACTTCGGCGTGATGCTGAACCGCGGCGCGGCGCGGCGGCTCGGCATCGCCGACGGCGACATGATCGAGATTGAGTCCCCGACGGGCAAGACGCGCGGCCACGCGATCCTCCGCGAGGGGGTGCGCCCCGATGTGGCGGTGATCCTCCAGCAGTTCGGCCACTGGGCCACCCCCTTCGCGCGCGACCTCGAGATGCCGAACCTGAACCAGGTAGCGAGCATGGACCTGGCGCTCACCGACGCGACCGGCAGTGGCGCCGACCTCGTGCCGGTGGCGATCCGGCCGGCGCCCGGGGCGGGAAGCCCCGAGCGCGCGGCGGATGCGGTCGGGTTCCCCGACCCCGCGCCGCCCGGTCAGTCGACGAACCTCGCCATCGGCGAGATGTACGTGAGGGGGCTGTGATGCGCTGGGGTATGGTGATCGATCTCCGGCGCTGCGTCGGCTGCCAGACCTGCACCATCGCGTGCATGCAGGAGCACGGATTGCCGGCCGGCACGGCGTGGCGCTTCGTCGCCGACATCGAGATCGGCGAGTACCCGAACGTGCGGCGACTGTTCCTGCCCATGCAGTGCATGCACTGCGCCCTACCACCCTGCGTGCCCGTGTGCCCGACCGGCGCCTCGCGCCAGCGTGAGGACGGCATCGTCTGGGTGGACTACGACGCCTGTGTCGGCTGCGGCTACTGCGCCATGGCTTGCCCCTACCACGCGCGCCACCTCGTCCACGAGGCGGACGGCTACTTCGAGCAGCCCACGCCCTCCGAGCAGGCCCAGGCGCGTCCCGGGCGGCACGGGGTCATGACCAAGTGCACCTTCTGCAAGGAGCGGGTGGACGAGGGCACGGCGCGCGGGCTCACCCCCGGTGTGGACCCCGACGCGACGCCCATGTGCTCGGTGGCCTGCATTGCCAACGCCATCGTCTTCGGCGACCTCGATGATCGGGAGAGCCGCGTTTCCCGCATGATCGCCGACAGCCGGGCACAGCTCCTCATGCCCGAGTGCGGCACCCAACCCCGAGTCTATTACCTGGCGGACTGAGCCCATGGCGACCATGGAGATGACGAGACCGGTCGAGCTGATTCCTCCCCGGCGGCAGACGCTCTGGGGGTGGCCGGCGGTACTCAACTTCGCCCTCGGAGGCCTGGGAGCCGGCCTCTACGTTGTGACGGTGCTGGCTGCCGGCTTCGGCCGATCGCCCGCCGTCATCCTCGCCTCCTGGCTCGGGCCCGCGCTCGTGCTCGCCGGGTTCGCCGCGGTCGCGACGGAGGCCGGCCGCCCGTTCCGCGGGCCACGAGTGCTGACGCGGGTGAGGACCTCGTGGATGTCGCGGGAGCTGTGGATCGGCGGCGCCTTCGTCCTGCTCGCCGCCGCCGACCTCACGTTCCCGCTGCGTCTGCACCGCGTCCCGGCCGTGGTGGCGGCTCTCCTGCTGGCGCTGGCGCAAGGGTTCATCCTGCGGCGGGCGCGGGGCATCACCGCCTGGGACGTCTCGCTCATGCCGTTCCTCTTCCTGATCTCGGCCTTGCAATCGGGGAGCGGCCTCTATCTGATGATCGAGGTCGCCGCCGGCCGTCTCCCCAGCGCTCCGCTCGTCGGTGTCGTGCTGGTCCTGCTGGGCGCGGGGCTCGCCGCCTGGGTGTGGTACCTCAGGTGGTCGAGCGAGCCGGCCTTCGTTCAGGCCGTCGGGTCGCTCGGCCAGGGCCGGGCATCGCTCCTGATCGTCGGAGGAGGCTATGTCGCGCCGTTCGTGCTCGCGGCGCTCGCCGTAGGGCTGCCGCGGCTCGCCCTGCCCGCGCTGCCGGTGGCGGGCGCGCTGATGATCGGCGCCCAGCTCTACGCCAAGGCGCTGCTGATCCTGACGGCCGGCCGGTTCCGGCCGATCACACTGGCCGGTTTGCGAGTCCAGAGGAGGTCCTCATGATCTTCGGTGCCGGGGTTGACGTCGGATCCACCCAGACCAAGGCGGTGATCGTGGACGAGTCGCAACGCATCGTCGCGCGCTCGCTGATCCCGACCGGCGCCCACGTGTCCCGGGCCGGGGAGAACGCGTTCCTCAAGTGCTGCGAGGAGGCGGGCTTCGCGCGCGAGGCGGTCGGCTACGTGGTCGGCACGGGCTACGGCCGCTACAAGGTGACCTTCGGCGACGCCCAGATCACCGAGATCACCTGCCATGCGCGCGGGGCGCAGTCGCTGTTCCCGGGCACGCGCACCGTGATCGACATGGGCGGCCAGGACACCAAGGCCATCAAGGTCGGGCCCGACGGCTCGGTGATGGACTTCTCCATGAACGACAAGTGCGCGGCAGGCACGGGCCGCTTCCTCTCCGCCGCCGCCGACGTCACCGGCGTGAGTCTCGACGAGATCGGCCCGATCGCGCTCAAGGCCAAGTCGCCGGTCCGCCTCACCTCCGTCTGCACGGTCTTCGTGGAGTCGGACATCATGTCCTACCTCGCGCAGCGCAAGACCATCGAGGACATCCTGGGCGGCGTCCACAAGGCCATCGCGACGCGCACCATGTCCCTCGTGAGGCGGGTCGGAGTCGAGGAGGAGGTCACGTTCACCGGCGGAGTCTCGCGCAATGTCGGCATGGTCCGTGCGCTCGAAGAGGTGCTGGGGGGGCCGATGAACGTGAGCAACGAGGGGCACTACATAGGCGCCCTCGGCGCCGCCCTGTTCGCCCTCGAGCGCGCCCAGGCCGCCGCCCACGGCGGCGCCGTGGCGCAAGGCGCAGCGAGGAGTTAGCCATGCTGATAGCGGGCATCGACATCGGTTCTGGAACGACCAAGTGCGTGCTGCTCGACGAGCAGGGGCACGTACGCGGCCGCGGCCAGGTGAAAACCAAGGCGGACTTCGAGAAGGTGACGCGGGAGGCGCTCGAGGCGGCGCAGCAGGACACGCGGTGCGCCGGCCTCGAGGTCGGCTACGTTGCGACCACGGGGCTCGGCCGGTACGCGGTGCCGTTCCGCGACATCCAGATCACCGACCTCACGTGCGGCGCGCGGGGCGCCGCCACCCTCTTCCCTGACGCCGGCTACGTCCTCGACATCGGCGCCCAGTGCTCCCGCGCGATCAAGCTCCGCGACAAAGGCAAGGTGAAGGAGTTCCACATGAACGAGAAGTGCGCGGCCGGATCGGGCGGCTTCCTCGAGCGCGCGGCGAAGTACCTGGAGGTATCGGTGGGCGACATCGGCCCGCTCTCGCTCGGGGCGGCCAAGCCCCAGGCGATCTCGAGCGTGTGCGCCGTGCTGGCCGAGTCCGAGATCATCAACCACGTCTCCGAGGGCGTGACGGTGGAGAACATCCTGCGCGGGATCCACGACTCGCTCGCGGACCGCGCGCTGTCCCTGCTCAAGCGGGTGGGCCTCGACGGGCCCGTGGTGTTCATCGGCGGCGTCGCGCAGCAGGAGGGCATGGTCGTGGCGCTCAAGGAGAAGCTGGGCGTGACGGTGCATGTGCCCGAGGGACCGCAGTTCGCGACGGCGCTCGGCGCCGCGCTCCTCGGGCTTCAGCGTTTCCTCAAGGTCTCCAAACCCGCGGCCGCATGAAAGGTCTCCAAACCCGCGGCCGCATGAAGGGAGGAACCCAATGAGTCGAACCGACATCAGTGTCCGCGCGGCGGAGGTCAGCGACCTGGACGCCATCGTTCGCATCGACGAGAAGCTCTCCAGCCAGACGCGGAAAGAGTACTGGCGGCGGCGCCTGGAGATCGCGGCGCTGCGCCCCCCGTGGATGTCGCTGGTGGCGGAGACCGACGGGCGGCTCGTGGGCTTCCTCTTCGGCTGGGTGAGCGAGTCCGAGTTCGGCATCGCCCGCCCGGTGGGATGGGTCGATCTGATCGGGGTGGACCCGCCGTACCGCGGGCGGGGCGTGGGGCATGCGCTCGTGGACCGCTTTGTCTCGAGCGGCCGGGAGCTCCGCGCCATCGAGAAGGTCGCGACGCTGATCGATCTCGCCCAAGCCGACGTGCGCGAGTTCTTCGTGCGCCTGGGCTTTCACCACGGCCCCATGATCCAGATGGAGCACCAGGTCCAACCTTGATCCAGATCAGAGTGTGCGCACCATGCTAGAGGTGAGGATTCACGGGCGTGGAGGACAGGGCGCCCAGGTGGCATGCCAGATCCTGGCCGGCGCCCTCTTCCGCTCGGGCCGTTACGTGCAGGCCTTCGCCGCGTACGGCGGCGAGCGGCGCGGCGCTCCCGTGACCGCGTTCGTCCGAGCCGACGATCGTCCCATCCGCCTGCGCTGCGACATCGAGCGCCCCCAGCACATCCTCGTGCTCGATCCCACCATGCTCGACGACCGCCAGGTGCTCGCCGACGTGCGGCCGGGGGGGCTCGCGGTCGTGAACAGCCGCGCGCTCGCGGGCGTCGCTCTGCCCGAAGGAGTGCGTCTCGTCGCGGTGGATGCGGGCGCCATCGCCCGGCGAGCGGGACTCGGGGCCATGGTCTCGACGGCCATGGTGGGCGCCTTCGGCGGCGCCACCCGCCTTGTATCGCTCGCGAATCTCGTGGCTGCGGTCGAGGAAGGGAGCCCGGCCCGGAGGCGCGAGAATGCCCTGGCCTGCGCAGCGGCCTATTCCGAGGCTGCCGGTCTCGACGCGGTGAGGGTCTGATCATGCCGGCGGATCTGGGCCCCGGTCGTCCGCTCGGCTGGTCGGAACCAGGGCGCACCACGCTCGAGATCAAGACGGGCGGCTGGCGCACCCGTCGGCCCCTCTATGTCGAGGCCACGGCGCCCTGTCGGGCCGCCTGCCCGGCCGGCGAGCCCATCGCGCGCTGGATCGAACGGGCGCGCCTCGGCGACTACGCGGGCGCCTGGCAGGTGATCCGAGAAGAGAATCCTTTCCCGGCCATCATGGGGCGCGTCTGCGCCCACCCCTGCGAGTCGGCCTGCAACCGGCGCCAGTACGACGGCGCCGTCGCCGTCAATGCGCTCGAACGGTTCGTGGGCGACTGGGGGCTCGAGCACGGCACTCCCCCGAGCCCTCAGCCGGCGCGGCCGGGGCGCGCGGCGGTGGTGGGCGGCGGGCCGGCAGGGCTCGCCTGCTCCTATCACCTGTCGCGTCTCGGCCACCGGGTTCATCTCTTCGAGGCGGAGCCAGAACTGGGCGGTGTCCTGAGATACGGAATCCCCGAGTACCGGCTGCCGCGCGCCGTGCTCCGCGGCGAGATCGATCTCGCCATTGCCACGGGCGTCGAGGTGTTCACCGGTCGGCGTCTGGGCGAGAACCTCTCCTGGGCCACGCTCGGGTCCTACGATGCCGTCTTCCTGGCCACTGGCGCCTCCATTCCCGTGACCCTGGGCGTTCCCGGGGAAGACGCCCGGGGCATCGGGCAGGGCCTCGCCTTTCTGCGCCGGGTGAACACCGGCGCCGCCCCGCTGCTCGGGCGCCGGCTCGTGGTCGTGGGTGGCGGCAGCACGGCCATGGACGTGGCCCGAAGCGCCCGGCGGCTCGGCGTCCCGTCGGTGACGGTCCTCGCCCTCGAAGCCCGTGAGGATATGCCGGCGCTGCCCGAAGAGGTGGCGCAGGCCCTGGCCGAGGGCGTGGAGATGCTGAACGGGTTCGGGGTGTCAGCCTTCGTCGGGACGGGCGGCGGCGTCGCGGCTGTCGTGGCGCGGCCGGCGCGGCTCGAACGCGACGGGACCGGCGCTGTGCGTCCGCTCTTCGAGCCGGGTCAGCCGCTCACAGTGCAGGCCGACGGCGTGCTGCTCGCCATCGGGCAGCGGGCGGACCTCTCGGCGCTTCCGGGCGGGATCCGGCGCGGCGCTGGGCTCATCGTGGTGGACAGGGGCGGCGCCACCTCCTCCGGGCATGTCCATGCCGGGGGCGACGCGGCCTCGATTCAGCGCACCGTCACTCACGCCATCGGAGCCGGGACGCGTGCCGCGAGGAGCATCCACGCGCGGCTCTGCGGCAGGGAGCCTCTGGCCGACCAAGGCGCCCGTCCGTGGACGATGGCCAAGCACACCCACGTGGTGGACTTCTCCGAGATCAACCTCGCCGGCTTCAAGCCGGCCCGGCGGGCGGGGCGAAGGGAGCGGCCCGCCGGACAGCGGCTTCGCTCCTTCGTCGAGGCCGCGGGTGGATTCGACCCGGCAACGGCACGCGCCGAGACGGCCCGCTGCTTCTCCTGCGGGCACTGCACCGGCTGCGACACCTGCTTCATGGTGTGCCCCGACATGGCCGTCCATCGCTGGGACGGCGGCTACCGCATTGCGGCCGAGCACTGCAAGGGGTGCGGGCTCTGCGTCGAGGAATGCCCGCGGGGAGCGCTCCAGATGGTCAGCGAGCGATGAGCCCGGGCGCGCAGGTGGCCGCCGACTCCGCGACCCTGCTCCTCACGGGGAATCACGCGGTCGCCTACGGGGCGCTCCGCGCCCGGCCCCAGGTGATTCCCGTGTACCCGATCACGCCCCAGACCCCTGTGCTCGAGAAGCTGCTCGAGCTTGCGGATCGGGGCGAGCTCACCGGGGAGCTGATCACGGTGGAGAGCGAGCATTCGGCCATGGCCGCCTGCATCGCGGCCTCGCTGGCCGGCGTCCGCGTGTTCACGGCCACCGCCTCCCAGGGGATCGCGCTGATGCACGAGATGCTGCACTACGCCGCGGGCGCCCGCGCTCCGGTGGTCATGGCCAACGTCAACCGGACACTGGCCTCGCCCTGGGGTTTCTGGGCCGATCAGACCGACAGCCTCGCCCAGCGCGACACGGGGTGGATCCAGCTCTACTGCGAGTCGCCCCAGGAGGCGCTCGACACGGTGCTGCAGGCCTACCGCGTGGCGGAGTCGGTGCTGCTGCCCGCGATGGTGGTCATCGAGGCGTTATACATCTCCCACACGCTCGAGCCGGTGGCCGTGCCTGGCCCCGAGCTGGTCGCGCGCTTTCTGCCGCCTTTCGAGCCCGCGCTCAGACTCGATCCCGCCCGGCCCCGCGCCTTTGGCGGGACGGCGACGCCTGCTCAGTGGCGCGCCAACCGGCTCGCCATGCAGGCCGCCATGAGCCAGGCGCTCGAGGCGGTAGCGGAGGCGGGTCAGCTCTGGGGCGAGCTGACCGGACGCGCCTACGCGCCGGTGGAGCGCTATCGGATCGAGGACGCCGAGGTCGTGCTGGTGACGGCGGGCGGATTGGCGGGTACGGCTCGGGAGGCGGTGGACCGGCTTCGCGACCAGGGTGTGGCCGCGGGGCTCGTGAAGCTCCGCCTCTTCCGTCCCTTCCCGGCCGCCGAGCTGGCTGATCTCCTCTGGCCGGTCCGGAAGGTCGTCGTGATCGACCGCAACTGCTCCATCGGCAGCGGCGGCATCTTCGCCCAGGAAGTGCGCGCCGCGCTGCACGCCCATCACCAGCCCGGCGCCTATGTCTTCTCCTACATCGCCGGCCTCGGCGGGGTGAACGTCTCGCCCGAGCGGATGGTTCAGATCGGGCGGGACGCGCTCGCCCGCCCGCGGCCGCCGCAGGAGCCCATCCTGGAGGAAGCGCTGTGAGCGACCGGTTCCTCTCCGGCCACGCCTCCTGCCCGGGCTGCGCGGTGGCGCTCGCCGTGAGGCTCGTGCTCCGCTCGCTCGGGCCGGACACCGTGCTCGTCGTGCCGCCCTCCTGCATCGCCGTGATGATGGGACCGCTCCCGCTCTCCTCGGTGACGCTGCCCGTCTTCCAGACTGCCTTCGAGACCACGGCGGCCGCGGCCTCCGGGCTCTCGCGCGCGTACCGCGCGCGGGGAGAGGACGTGACCGTGGTCTGTCTCGCGGGGGACGGCGGCACCTACGACATCGGCCTCCAGGCCCTCTCGGGCGCCGCCGAGCGCAACGAAGACTTCATCTACGTCTGCTTCGACAACGAGGCCTACCAGAACACGGGCAATCAGAAGTCTGGGGCCACGCCCTGGGGCGCCCGCACGGCCTCCACGCCCCGGGGCAAGGCCACGAGGAAGAAGGACATCATGGACATCCTGGCGGCCCACCGCATCCCCTACGCGGCCACCGCCTCTCCCGCCCATCCCGATGATCTCTCCCGCAAGGTCGCCCGCGCGCGCGCCTTGCGCGGAACGCGCTTCCTCAACGTGACCTGCCCCTGCGTGCCGGGGTGGGGGATCGGGGACGACGGCTCGCTCGGGCTCTTGCGCCAGGGCGTCGAGTCCAAGGTCGTCCCGCTCTACGAGGTCGAGGACGGGACTCGCTACCGCATCACTCACTGGCCGACGGCGCGTCCGGTGGACGCCTATCTCCGGTCTCAGGCGCGCTTCGCGCACCTGGACGAATCCGAGATCGCCCTCATCCAGGCCGACGTGGACCGGCGCTGGGAAACGCTGCTCGAGCGGGCCGCCCGCGCGGGCGCTCCACCGTCCACCGAACCCCGCGCCGCGCTCAGCGGGGCGCATTGAAGGAGGAACCGAGTATGCAGATCCTCATGGCTCTCGTGCTCTCTCTGTGGGCACTGCTCTTGGCCCCCGCCACCGTGGGGGCGCAGGAGGCCTACAAGCTCGGCGCCATCTTTTCCATCACGGGACCCGGCTCTTCCCTCGGCATCCCCGAGCGCGACACGGCCCTCATGATCGAGGCCGACGTCAACGCCAAGGGCGGGGTCAAGGGGCCCGACGGCAAGCTGCACCCGCTCAAGCTCGTGATCTACGACGACGCCAGCGATGAGACCAAGGCCGTGCTCGCCGCCAAGAAGCTCATCGACGAGGACAAGGTGACGGCCATCGTGGGGACCACGCTCTCGGGCACCTCGCTCGCCATCGTCGACACGGTCCAGAAGGCCGAGGTGCCGCTCGTCTCCTGCGCCGCTGCCATTAAGATCGTGGAGCCGGCGGTCGAGCGGAAGTGGGTGTTCAAGACGCCCCAGAGCGACCACCTGATCGTGGGCGTCCTCGTGGACCATCTCAAGTCCAAGGGGCTCACCAAGGTCGGCTGGCTCAACGTGGACTACGCCTTCGGCCAGCTCGGCTGGATCGAGTTCGAGAAGGCCGCCCAGAAGGCCGGGCTCACCATCGTCGCCAACGAGAAGTTCGGGCAGAAGGACGTGGACATGACGGCCCAGTTGACTCGGGTCAAGGCGGCGACCCCGCAGGCGGTGGTGATCTGGTCCATCCCGCCCTCGGCCTCCATCGCGACCAAGAACTACGCCGATCTCGGGATGACGGCGCCGCTCTTCCAGAGCCACGGCGTGGGCAACAAGAAGTACATCGAGCTGGCGGGCCCGGCGGCGAACAACGTGGTCTTCCCGGTGGGCAAGCTCCTGGTGGCCGACCAGCTCGCCGATAACGACCCGCAGAAGCCGGTACTCCTCGCCTACGCGCGCGACTTCGAGGCCAAGTACGGGTCGCGCAATACCTTCGGCGGCCATGCCTGGGATGCGGTGCAGATCGTGCTCCACGCCATGGAGAAGGCGGGCGCGGACCGCGCCAAGGTGCGCTCGGCCATCGAGACGACGAAGAACTTCGTGGGCATCACGGGAGTCTTCGACTTCTCGTCGAGCGACCACAACGGCCTCGACCGGCGCGCAGTCACCATGGTCCAGATCGCCGACGGCCAGTGGCGCGTGGCCAAATGACATGACGCTCTGGGACCAGCTCGCCCAGTACACGGCCTCGGGCCTCGTGGTCGGGGGCGTCTACGCGCTGATCGGGCTGGGCTTCGTCATCGTCTACAGCGTGACCCGCATCATCAACTTCGCCCAGGGCGAGTTCGTGATGCTGGGCGCGCTCCTGATGGTGAGCTTCGAGCAGGCCGGGCTCGGCGTCGGCGTGGGGCTCGTTCTGACGGTCGCCGCCGTGGCCCTGCTGGGGGCGCTCCTCGAGCGGGTGGCGATCCACCCGCTCGCGAGCGCCCCGGCGCTCGCCGTGCTCATCCTCACCATCGGCGCCTCCATCGCCATCCGGGGCACGGCGCTCGTCGTCTGGGGGACGGATCCCGCCGCGCTGCGGGCCTTCTCACCCGGTCCGCCCCTGCATCTCTTCGGCGCCACCATGGTGCGCCAGGGGCTCTGGGTACTGGCGGTCGCGGCGATCGTGTTCGCGCTGCTCTGGTTCTTCTTCACGCGGACCTATGCGGGGACGGCGGTGCGCGCCTGCGCGGTCAACGCCCGCGCCGCGCGGCTCATGGGGATTCGCGTGGACCGCATGTATCTCCTGGCCTTCGCCCTTTCCGGCGCGCTCGGGGCGGTGGCCGGCGCCGTGATCGCGCCTATCACCTATGCCACCTACGACATGGGGTTGATGCTGGGGCTCAAGGGGTTCGTGGCCGCGACGCTCGGCGGTCTCGTGAGCCCGCCCGGCGCTATCGTCGGCGGCTTTCTCCTGGGTCTGCTCGAGTCCTACTCTGCCGGCCTTCTCTCCTCCGGCTACAAGGACGCCGTCGCCTTCATCGTGCTCATCGTGGTCCTGCTGGTCCAGGCGGCGGGGTGGCTGCCGTGGCGCGTTGCGGAGGAACCTTCGTGAGCACTGGCCGTCGCTTCGCTGTGCTGCTCGCCGCCGCGCTGCTGATCGGCGTGGTCGGCGGGAGCGTCCGCTCGAGCTATGTCCTCGGCATGCTGATCTTCATCGCGCTCTACGCGATGGCGGCCCTGGGGCTGTCGCTCGTCATGGGCTTCGCGGGCCAGGTCTCGCTGGGGCAGGCGGCCTTCTTCGCCATCGGCGCCTATGTCTCGGGCGTGCTGACGGCGACCTATGGGTGGAATGGCTGGGCGGCGCTGCTCGTCGCCGTCACCGCGGGTGGGGTGACCGCGCTTCTGATCGGCCTGCCCATCTTCAGGCTCTCGGGGCTCCTGCTCGCCATGGCGAGCCTCGGCTTCGGCATCATCGTCTACTACGTGCTCGTGAACTCGAGCGGCGTGACCGGCGGCCCCTCGGGGCTCACCGGCATCCCGCCGCTCTCGGTCGGGTCGTTCCGCTTCGACAGCGACGCCCGGGTCCTGTGGCTGGCCTGGGGATTCCTCCTCTCGCTCCTGGGGCTGGCTGGCAACCTGGTCGACTCGCGCATCGGCCGCGCGCTCCGCGCCGTCCACGGCAGCGAGGCGGCGGCGCAGGCGGCGGGCATCGACACGGCCCGGCTCAAGCTCGCCGTCTTCACCGTGGCCGGCGCCTGCACAGCGCTGGCGGGCTCGCTCTACGCGCACTACCTCACCTTCATCAATCCGTCGCCCTTCGGCTTCGCGTTCTCGGTGGAGCTGGTCGTGATGGTCGTGCTCGGCGGCACCTCGAGCCTGTGGGGCAGCGTGCTGGGCGCGGCGGCCGTGGTGCTGCTGGTGGAGGGACTCCGGAGCCTGCTGCCGCTCCTGTCGGTGTCGCGCGGGGCCGCCGAGTACGAGATCGTGATCTTCGGCCTCATCTTGATGGCCTTCATGATCTTCCTTCCCGGCGGACTCGCGGCGCTCAGCCGGAGGCGAGCGTGAAACCGGCCCCACTTCTCGAGGTCCGCGGGCTCACCAAGGAGTTCGGCGGCCTCACCGCCGTGGGAGGGGTGGACTTCGTCGTGAGGGCGGGGCAGATCAAGGCCCTGATCGGCCCCAACGGCGCCGGGAAGACCACCATCTTCAACCTGATCAGCGGCGCGCTCAGGCCGACGCGCGGTCGCGTGCTGTTCGAAGGGGAGCCGCTGCCCGTCCACCGCCCGCACGCCGTGGCCGCGTGCGGCATCGCGCGGACCTTCCAGCTCGTGAGGCTCTTCGGCGAGATGACGGTGCTGGAGAACCTCTTGGTGGGTTGCCACCGGCGAGGGCGGGCCGGGTGGCTCGGGTGCGCGCTCAGGACCCGCGGCATGCGCGAGGAGGAGCGGCGCCTCCGGGCGCGGGCGTGGGGGGTGCTCGAGCTGATCGGGCTCGAGGAGCGGGCGGACGTGGCCGCGAGCCTTCTGCCTTACGGCGAGCAGCGGTTGGTGGAGGTGGGACGGGCGCTGGCCATGGAGCCGCGGCTCCTGCTGCTCGACGAGCCGGGCGCGGGGCTCGGCCCCGCCGAGCATCTCCGGCTCGCCGCGCTCATCAAGAAGATCCGCGACGGCGGCGCCACCGTGCTCCTCGTGGACCATCACATGGACTTCGTGATGGACCTCTCCGACGAGGTGCTCGTCCTCTCGTACGGCCAGAAGCTGGCGGAGGGCGCGCCCCTCGAGGTACGCGCCAATCCGGACGTGATCGCCGCCTACCTCGGCGAGGAGCCCGGCTGATGGCAGGCGCCGCCATGCTCGATGTCCGAGGGTTCGACGTCTTCTACGGGCGGGTGCAGGTGCTGCATGGCGTCGGACTCCGCGTCGCGCCGAAGGAGCTGGTCACCATCGTGGGGCCGAACGGGGCCGGGAAGACCACACTGCTCCGTGCGATCACCGGTCTGGTGCCGAGCCGGGCGGGGACGGTGACCTTCGAAGGGCATTCCATCGCCGGCCGACCGACGGAAGCCATCGCCCGGCTCGGCATCGCCATGGTGCCCGAGGGCCGGGACCTGTTTCCCCCGCTCACCGTCAGGGAGAACCTCATGCTCGGCGCCTACTCGCGCCCGCGCGCCGCGCGGCGCCGGTCCATGGCGGACGATCTCGAGGGCGTTCTGGCCCTCTTTCCGTCGCTGCCGACGCGGCTCGACCAGCCTGCGGCCACGCTGTCGGGCGGCGAGCAGCAGATGGTGGCCATCGGGCGGGCGCTGATGGCGCGCCCGCGCCTGTTGCTGCTGGACGAGCCCTCGGTGGGTCTCGCCCCGCTCGTCGTGAGCGTGATCTTCCGGGTGCTCGAAACGCTCAAGGCCCAGGGTCTCACGATCCTGCTCGTGGAGCAGAACGCGCGCGCCGCCTTCCGCATCGCCGACCGCGGCTACGCGCTCGGGCCGGGTGGCGTCATCGCGGAGGCCCGCGTGGAGAGCTCGGTGGCCGACTCGGCGCGCCGGGCATACGGCTTCGAACTGATCCGGGAGGAGTCCGCGCTATGACCGACCTCACGCTCGTCGAGAGAATGCCGCGCGCAGAGATCGAGCGCGTGCAGCTCGAGCGCCTGAAGCAGCAGGTCGCGCGCGCCGCCCTGCGCGTGCCGCTCTACCGCGAGCGGCTGCGCGCTGCCGGGGCAACGCCCCGGGATATCAGGTCGCTCGCGGACCTGCGCCGGCTGCCCTTCACGATCAAGGACGATTTCCGCGACACGTATCCGTTCGGGCTCCTGGCCGTGCCCATGGAGGAGGTGGTGCGGGTTCACGCCTCCTCGGGCACCACGGGCAAGCCCACGGTGGTCGCCTACACGCGGTCGGATCTCGCGCTGTGGAGCGATGTCATGGCGCGCACCCTGATGATGGGCGGTGTCGGGCGCGCCGACGTGGTCCACAACGCCTACGGCTACGGCCTGTTCACGGGAGGGCTCGGCTTCCACTACGGCGCCGAGCGCGTGGGCGCCGCGGTGATCCCCATCTCGGGCGGCTTCACCGATCGGCAGCTCATGGCGCTCAAGGACCTCGGAAGCACTGTGCTCTGCTGCACGCCGTCCTACGCCCTCCATCTGGCCGAGGCGGTGGAGGAGGCCGACATCGCCAAGGACCTCAAGCTCCGCGTGGGGTTCTTCGGCGCGGAGCCGTGGACGGAGGGCATGCGGGACGCCATCGAGGCTCGGCTCAACATCATGGCGCTTAACATCTACGGGCTCAGCGAGGTGATCGGCCCCGGCGTCTCCGTGGAGTGCCCCGAGCGGCGCGGCATGCACGTCGCCGAGGATCATTTCCTTCCGGAGATCGTCGATCCGACGACGCTCGAGCCCCTGCCGCCCGGCGCGACGGGCGAGCTGGTGTTCACGACGCTGACCAAGGAGGGATTGCCGCTCCTCCGCTACCGGACCCGCGACCTGACGGCGCTGGATGCCGAACCGTGCCAGTGCGGTCGCACCCTGGTGCGCATCGGCCGCATCACCGGGCGCACCGACGACATGCTCATCATCCGCGGCGTCAACGTCTACCCCTCGCAGATCGAGCACGTCCTCCTCCAGGTGCCCGACGTGGAGCCCCACTACCTCCTGGTGCTGCGCCGGGACACCGCGCTCGACACGCTCGAAGTCCAGGTGGAGGCGCGCGCCGTTGTCGCCGAGGCGGGCCGGGACGCCCTCGCGGCCCTGGGCGCCGTCGTTCGCCGGAAGATCTACGAGGTCATCGGCATCACGGCGGAGGTCAGCGTGGTGCCGCCCAAGACCATCGAGCGCAGCGTGGGCAAGGCCAAGCGGGTGCTCGATCTGCGCGGCCAAGGAGCCTGACATGGCCGAACCCGTGAAAGACATCGAAGATCCTCCACGCCAACCGGAGACGCCGGCCGACTGGCCGGTCAAGTGCCAACTGTGCGGGACGCTCCGCCAGACGAAGGACTCCATCTTGTGTCGCGCCTGCGGCGAGCCCGTGCTCATCTGGGGGTGGGCGCCATGAGCGCCTACCGGTTCATCCGCTGCGTCGAGACGGGGGGCGTCGCCCGGATCGTGCTGGTCCGGCCGCCCCTCAATATCCTGACCATCGCGATGATGGAGGAAATGGCGGCCGCGCTCACATGGGCGGCGGGCCTGCGCAGCCTCAAGGCGGTGCTGCTCGCATCCTCGGGCAAGGCCTTCTGCGCCGGCGTGGATGTGGAGGACCACCGGGGCGATCGCGTCAAGCCCATGCTGGAGGCCTTCCACCGCATCTTCCGCCTCCTCCACGACCTTGACTGCCCGACGGTGGCCGCCGTCCAGGGAGCCGCCCTCGGCGGCGGCGCCGAGCTGGCGACGTTCTGCGATCTCGTCATCGCCGCGGACGCGGCGACCCTCGGCCAGCCGGAGATCAAGGTTGGCGTCTTCGCGCCCATCGCGGCGCTGCACTACCCCCTCCGAGTGGGGCCCCACAGGGCGCTCCAGCTCTTGCTGTCGGGCCGGGTCGTCGGCGCGGCCGAGGCGCTCCAGATCGGCCTCGTGGATCGGGTGGTGCCGGCGGCGACGCTCGCGGAGGCCGTGGAAGCGGAGCTCGAGCGCTTCACGGCACAGAGCGCGGCGATCCTGCGTCTCACCAAGCGGGCTGTCAGGGAGACCCTGGGTCTGCCGTTGCACCTGGGGCTGAGCCAGCTCGAGGACCTCTACCAGCGCGAGCTGATGGCAACGGAGGACGCGGCAGAGGGGCTGCGCGCCTTCGCGGAGAAACGGCGCCCCGTCTGGTCGGACAAATAGCAGTGCGAGCCGCAGGACGGCCGTGGGCTGGGCCCCACGCGTCCGAGGCGAGCAATCCGGAAGACCGAGCCGCAGGACGGCCGTGGGCTGGGCCCCACGCGTCCGAGGCGGGCCCGGCCGTCAGGGGCGAACGAATCCAAGAAAGGGAAGACTCATGAAGCTCAGAGGGAAGACCGCGCTGGTGACCGGCGGCGGCCGGGGTATCGGCCGCGCCATCGCGCTCGGCTTAGCCGGGGAGGGCGCCCAGGTAGCGGTGGTGGACATCTTGAAGGACAACGCCGAGTCGGTGCGGCGCGAGATCGAGGCGTGCGGCGTGAAGGGGCTGGCGCTCGGAGCCGATCTCACTCGGCGCGCGGAGGTGACTCGCGCCGTGGAGGAGGCCGTCGTCCAGTGGGGGCAGCTCGACGTCCTGGTGAACAACGCCGGCTGGGACAAGCTCGAGCCCTTCCTCGACAGCGAGGAGGAGACCTGGGATCGGATCATCGGGATCAACTTCAAGGCGATGCTTTACGTCTGCAAGGCGGTCCTGCCTCACATGGTCCAGCGCGGCGCCGGCAAGGTCATCAATATCGCCTCGGATGCCGGGCGCGTGGGCTCGATGGGCGAGGCGGTCTACGCGGGCACCAAGGGCGCCATCATCGCCTTCTCCAAGACCCTGGCGCGCGAGATGGCCCGCCACCGGATCACGGTGAACGTGGTGTGCCCCGGGCTCACCGAGACGCCGCTGCTCCAGGGCATCCGCCAGCAGTCTCCCAAGAGCGAGCGGGTGATCGATGCCGTCACGCGCGCCATCCCGCTCGGACGCGTGGGTCAGCCCGAGGACGTGGCGGGGGCCGTGGTCTATCTCGCCTCGCCGGCCGCCGACTACGTGACCGGCCAGACGCTCAGCGTGAGCGGCGGCCTTACCATGGTGTAGGAATCCGACGCGCCTCAAGTGGAGGCGAGGAGGTGACCCAGATGCAGTGCGGGCATTCGGGAAGAGGATTGATGCTGGCCGGGCTCATCGTCACCCTGGTCGGTCTCGGCATCGTGATGGTCCGAGCGCTCGAGATCCCCGGCTACTGGATACCGGTCGGCGTCGGCGTGGCGCTGCTCGTCGCGGGCGCCGTCCGCCGCGCCCGCTCCGGGGCCTCGTGAAGCGAGGGGCCTGAGCGCGGTTCGCGCTCCGGAGGGAACGCATGACGCGAAAGGGACGTGGGTGACGGAAGCGACCAACTGACGCTGCGCGGAGGAAGAACACGCGCGGCATTCCGGCGGGGCACGGGCGTGGCGAAGCCCGGGTGCCCATGCCCGTGGGAAGGGAGAGCAAGATGACTGAGCGGCCGAAGGCCATCGACATCATGTACTATGTGGCGACCCCGGAGTTCATCGCCAAGTGGACCGACGCCAAGAAGGGCGAGCTGATCTGCCGCATGGAGCGCGCCATCGGCAGCCTGCCCCAGTTCGAGTCGATCCCGACCATGCTCGGCAAGATGGACGAGGCGGGCGTGGAGAAGGTCTTCATCACGCAGACCAAGATGTGGTCGTACTGGAACAAGTGGATGTACATGGACACCTCGATCGAGGAGGTGACGCAGTACACCGAGAAGTACCCGGACCGCTTCGTCGGGCTCGCCGGCTACAACCCGTTCCGCATCAAGGAGAGCCTGGCCGAGATCCAGCTGGCCGTGACCAAGCACGGCTTCAAGGGCGTCTACGTCCACATCTACGGCTTCGACATCCCGCTCCACGACCGGAAGATGTACCCGCTCTACGCCAAGTGCGTCGAGCTGGACGTGCCCGTCTCCATGCAGGTGGGGCATGTGCTCGAGTCCATGCCGAGCGAGCACGCGCGCCCCATGTACCTCGACCAGATCGCCTGCGACTTCCCGACGCTGCGCATCCTGGGCGCGCATACCGGCTGGCCGTGGGTGGAGGAGCTGATCTCGGTCTGCTACAAATGGGACAACGTGTGGTTCGGGGTGGACGCGTGGATGCCGAAGTATCTCAAGCCCGAGATCATCAACTTCATCGGGAGCCGCATGGGGCAGGATCGCGCCGTCTGGGGCACCAACGGGTTGCCGTGGAAGGAGAGCCTGGACCAGGTGGACGGCCTCGGGCTCCGCGACGAGGCGCGCCAGAAGCTGATCCGCGACAACGCGCGGGAGCTGTTCAAGCTGTAACGGGACCATCATGACGAGTCCGACCGACGTGCTGCGCGAAGAGCACCGCGTGATCCTGCGGGCGCTGGCGCTCTTGGAGTCCGGCACCGACCGCCTGGCGCGCGTGGGGACCCTGCCCGGCGGCTGGTGGGAGGGAGTGATCCGGTGGCTTCGCTCGTTCGCCGACCGCAACCACCACGCCAAGGAGGAACGCTATCTGTTCCCGGCCCTCGCCGAGGCCGGGGTGCCGGCGGAGGGCGGCCCCGTGGCTGTGATGCTGGCCGAGCACGTCGAGGGGCGTGCGCTGATCGAAATCATGGAGCGGGAGGACTCGACGCGCCGGGTCGACGCCGCGCGACGCTACCTCCAGCTCCTCCGCGATCACATCGAGAAGGAGAACGGCGTGCTCTTCCCGCTCGCCGAGGCGGTGCTGGAGGAGCGTGCCCAGCGGGCGCTGGCGCGCCAGTTCGAGACGGTGCTGATCGAGCAGGGGCGGGAGGCGTCCATCGATCACGCCGAGGCCGAGGTGGCGCGGCTCGAGACGGCGCTCGGCTGATCGGGCGGCGAGGAGGCGAGACCCATGCAAGAGCGCGCTGTTGGCGATGCGTCCAGCTGCCCCTTCTTGGCGCCTACGATCGGCGGGCTTCTGGGGATCTACTACCCGGCCACCGTCTACTGCCGGCTACCCAACGGGCGGGTGCGGGTTCCGTCGCCCGAGCAGTTTGCGTATCTCTGCACCGCCGGGCGGCATCACGACTGCCCCGGCTACCGGCGGTGGAAGTCCCGCAGCCGGACGTCGGCGGGGCGGAGCCCGAGCGCCGGCGATCCCCGGTGACGGCGGCCGGCGCGGCACCGCCAAGACGCTGCACCGACGCGCCGGGGCTGGGCCAGGAGCGTGTCGCAGAAAAAGCTCGTGCGAGGTGATCCAGGCTCGAGCGCCGGCTTTGCCGGCGCACCCTTCCGGACTGCTCGCCTTGGACGGCGGGGCCCCGGCCCCGCGCCGTCCTGCGGCTCGCACTACGTCCTGGGGGGAGGCTTCGGAAGGGGGGCGAAGCCCCCCTCCGAGGTTCCTAGCCCGAGAGCGACAGCCCGAGTAGCACGATGACCAGGACGACGAGGACGTTGACCCGGGCCACCCACGACGCGCGCACGCGCACGGAGGGATCGGCGCCGGGGACACCGGCTCGCGGGCCCAGGACGAAGTCGTGGAAGGCGCTCAGGATGAGCGCCAGCCCTACCAGCCCGAGCTTCCAGTGAAAGCGTGGGGCGCTCAAGAGAACCGGCTGGAGCCAGAGGTTGACGAGTCCCGTCGCGACCAGGACTCCGAGCGCGATCCAGCCCACGGTGCGAAAGCGGAGGCCAAGCGCGTGAACGAGGCGCGTCCTCAGCGTCGCGTCCGCCAGCTCGCGTGTGACGGGCACCAGCACGAGAGCGATGAAGAGCATCCCGCCGATCCAGGTGATGGCGGCCAGGACGTGAAGCCACCGGATGAAGAGCGACACGGGCTAGGGCTCCGCACGGAGGAACATCGGCCGCAGGATAGCACAGCCCGGGCAGGAGGGAAGGCAGCGAAGACGCCCGCCTCCTGGGCACGCCCGGCGGTGCCGCTCGGAACTCATGAGCCCGCCTGGACGGCTTGAGCCGGGGGCCTCTGCCGCGACATGACCGCGCGCTTCATCCCCCGCGACCCATGCGCAAGAGGAAGCTCCCGCGCGAGTTCTACACCCGCCCGAATGTCCTGACGGTAGCCCGGGACCTACTCGGTCGGTTGCTGGTCGTTTCCGCCACGGACCGAACACGCGCTTCGGGGATCATCGTCGAGACCGAAGCATATCGTGGCCCAGAGGACCGCGCCTCCCACGCCTACGGTGGTCGTCGAACCGATCGAACGCGGACGATGTACGAGATCGGCGGCACGGCGTACGTCTATTTCGTGTACGGCATGTACTACCAGTTCAACGTGGTCACGAACGTCACGGACATCCCCCACGCCGTGCTGGTTCGGGCGCTCGAGCCCGTCGAAGGAATCGAGCTGATGCGGACGCGGCGGCGCGGACGGTCGGATCAGCGCCTGACGAACGGGCCTGGGAAGCTCTGCATCGCTCTCGGCATCGATCGGGCGCTCGATCGCGCCGATCTGCTGGGCGATCGGGTCTGGATAGAGGAGGGCGAAGGGCGGGTCCCGCCCTCGGCCATTGCGGTCGGGCGGCGTATCGGTATCGACTACGCCCTAGAGTGGGCGGGTAAGCCGTGGCGGTTCTGGATCAGGGACAGCCCGTTCGTCAGTCGGTGAGCCCGATGAGGCGAACGGCTCAATTCGCTGGAGTGGAGGGCCCACCGCGGCGTGCCGCCGGGTTCAAAATAAGCCAATCGGCTCATGGACATTGCCGTTCCGCTGACTAAACCTGCCCTCAAGCGACTCATCATGGTTTTTGACTCCGGTGATCCTCGGTCGTGAGAGCCAGTACGGCCTAGAGGGGTTGATGGTGCTGGCAAGACAGCCCCACGGGAAGGTCATGCTCGTGCAGCAGATCGCCGATGCCGGCCATCTTCCCGCCGGCTTCCTCGCCCGGACGCTCCAGAAGCTCAAGCGACACAACGTGGTGTCGTCCTACCGGGGCGCCGTCCGGGGCTACGCGCTGGCGCGGCCGGCTCGCGACATCACCCTCCAGGAGATCTTCGAGGCGATCGAGGGCCCGAACGTGTTCCGGCGGTGCATCTTCTCTCCACATCGCTCGGGCGATCGCCATTCCTGCCGCCTCCACCAAGAATGGACGCCGATCGCGGGCAGGCTCCTGCGCGTGATGGAGGCGACCACCTTGGAAGAGGTCGCGGCGCGGCCGATGAGAGACCACTGATCGCGTCGGGGACCTGTGCACGAACTGTCGATCTGCGAGGGAATCCTGGACGTCGCGAGGGCAGCCCTGGAAGGACAGCCGCTCCCGCGGCCACGCGTGTCGCAGATCACGGTCAGGATCGGACGGCTCAGCTCCGTCGTGCCGGACTCGCTGCGCCACTACTTCGCCATCCTGGTGCCCGGGACCGTCCTCGACGGAGCGGCGCTGGTCATCGAGGAGGTGCCCATCCGCGGGCGCTGCGCCGAGTGCGCCGCGCGGTTCGAGATCGAGATGCTTTCCTTCACCTGCCCGGAGTGCGGCGGCGGCCTGGTCGAGCTCGTCTCCGGCCGGGAGCTGGACGTCGTTTCCCTCGACACGGCCGAGGAGGTGCCCTGTGCAAGTTAGCGTGCTTCGCAGCGTGCTCGACACCAACGACCTGATCGCCAAGGAGAACCGCAAGGAGTTCGACGCGGTTCTGGCCACCCAGGGCGTGCGCATCAGCATGGACGGCAAGGGACGCTGGATCGACAATGTGTTCGTCGAGCGGCTGTGGCGAAGCGTGAAGTACGAGAGCATCTACCTGCACGCCTACGAGACTCCCCGGGAGGTGAACGTCGCGCTGGCGCGCTACTTCGAGTTCTACAATGCCCACCGGCCGCATCAGAGCCTCGGATATCGAACACCGGACGAGATGTACCTCGCAACGCAAGCGCTGAAAGGAGCAGCGTAGGATGACACACGGGTGTCCCACCGCGCCGTGCGTTGCGTGCGTGAGAAGGGCCGCACCCACGCCGCCGTGGACACCCCTGCATCTTCATCGCAGTTCAACATCTAACGACAGCTCTTTTTCTGTCTAAACCGGTGAGGCCACTGCTGAGTGAGTGGTTACCCCGCCGCGCGATGCGCGGCGCTCTCCGAGGAGAGCAGAGGACGGCTGGCGTGGCTAGACCCGGGGTCGGGTCACCCGGATGGAGGGAGCACTACTCCGGCGGAAGATGAACTCTGCCGCGGAGCGGCTTACTTGAACTTAAAGATAGAAATGAGAGGTAGCGCCTTATGTGGCGGTTCACCATCGACGTCGGCAACGTTGCCGGGCCCCTTGGCGACGTGCGACTGGACGTGCAGACCTGGGATGGCACGAACACGGTGCGCCTGGCGCCGGTTCAGGTCGCCGCGACCACGCAGTTCGCCGTCGCCGACAACATCCGCAGCGTGACGCTCGCGTTTACACACGCGCGCTATGCGCCGCTCGCGTTCATCCTGGCGCGAGACGCCCAGGAACCCGTGTGGCGCTGGACCAACCCGCTGCAGCTGGTTACCACATCCGGCCAAGACGTACGCGTGGGCGCAACCCTCGTGCGCCTGAAGCATGCAGAGACGACGTATGTACCCGAGTCGCAGATCCTGCAGCTTGCGCGCGACGCCAAAGAGCCGAAGGATCTGGACGCTCAGCGGAACCGTCGTAACCCGCCGACGGCCGTACGTGCGGCGCCGCTTCGCGGCGCTCTTCTGGAGAAGGGCGGCCAGCTTTATCGCCGGTCAGGGGCGCCGAACATCGCTCGATTTCACATTCTGAATCCGGACCCGCTTGGCGATCCGAAGGCGGCTGGATGGGCTCGATTCAGTTCATCTACGCTGAGCGTCTCGCCGTGGACCGTGAGTCGAACACATCTGTTCGAGTACGGCGATGTGGGAACCGATGCGAGAGGTCCGCGATTCCTCGTCGCCGTCTGGATGCCGAATGCCGTGGCGAACGTCGGCTACCCCGAGATTGACATGCTCGTGTGGTTCACGCCGAACACGACGCTGCCGTTCTATCCGGCGGACGAGTACCCTTTCCACGGCGACTATCCCTACACGCTGATGGCGCTCGGCGGCGCGACGCGCGATCCAAAGACAAAGGCGTACGCGTCGCACCCGTATGATGGTGATCAGAAATACACGGCCGTGGGCTTCGGGCACCTGCTGGGATCGCACGTGCTCGCGCATCAGATGATCGCCGCTGGCCGAGCGGCCGCGATCGTCGTGCCGGTCGCGCCCAGCGCCCAATTCGAGCTGTGGGAGTCGCCGGTGACGCTGATGCGCATGCTCAAGGAGATCAGCCGTTACATACCGCGGAACGACAACGACCGCGTTGCGAAGGTCCACCCGAAGCCTCCCAGGCTTGGACGCGTCGGCGTCGCCGGGTTCAGTGCTGCCGGCCAGCGTCTTTTGACGTTGCTGAATCGACCCGGTCCGGCGCTACACTACGTCGATCCCGTGTGGGGCACGAGCGCCGACGCGCGCGAATTCGACGCGGCGTGGAGTGAGCTCTGGTGCATCGACGGGAACTTCGGAACGAAGCACCACGAGTTTCTCGAGAAGGTCACAAGGTGGGCCCGACAGGGGACGAGCCGCGCACGGATCTACAAGAACGACTTCACCGACGGGCGCTGGGACCCACGCGCTGAGTCGAATGGAGAGTTCGCCAACTGGGTCAAGAAGGCGACGGTCCAGCATCGTGAGGACGGGACGAACTGGGCAATCTCCTGCGCTGACAGCGAGCGACAGATGCAGGTGGTATCCGTTTCGAAGAGCTATGTGGTCTCGCCGACATCGACGGAGCAGCCCGCGATGCCGGACGCGACGCACGAGAACATGCCGCGAATCTTCTTCGGCCATGCCGCCGTGACCAGCGGCTTCAAAACCATGAAGTATTGACGGCAGACGTGATCGGTCGAAGGCCCCACAAACACCTGCCTTGCGCGCGTAGCGAAGCAAGAGTGGTGCTCGGGTCTTTACCCTAGAGGTCGCGCGCTACACTCTAGTGCGGCCAGTGCTCATCGAGCATCTGGGTCGATCACCGTCGTCCAGGCAAGTTCGACGTTCTTGGCGTCGGCTGCAGAGGGGAAGTTTGAAGGCGGCGTGAGATCGTAGTCGAGTTCGTAGCCGCTTGCATCCTGGATCATCGCAGACGATGGTGGCGACCTCCAGAATTTGATCCCCTTGTCCCAGTCCCGAACCTGCGCATGGGGCACGCCCAGATGCTTGTGCCAGAGCGACGTGCGCACGTCGACGGCGAAGCTTGCGCCCAGCCGCACCTCGATCAGGTCGCTGTCGGCGATGCCGGCGACTACCTCTGTATCAAGAGTGTATCCCCTGCTATCGCAGTTGGCAGAGCCTATGATGACATAGCCGTCATCGAACACCCACGTCTTGCTGTGGACGTAGTTCCCGCACCACTTCTGCCGCTCGGAGTCGGAAGGCTGTGTCAGAGTGTACATTCCCCACCGCGACTTCTGGGGATCAATTGCCAGGAGATAACGCCGGAACTCGTTGCGCGCTGTCACCAAATACTTGAAATCGCCGGCGGCAGCACCTGAGCCGTTCATCACGATCAGGAGATACTCAAACGACGTATCGCGAAGCTTGGCGAGCAGCGCCTGGCGGGCCATGCGGCTAACTAAATACTGGTCCTCGAGGTAGATCCAGCGCGTGGCCTGCTTGATGCCGTTCTCGATCAAACCCCAGGCACCGAAGTCGCCGTTGGGCGCGAACCTGTAAGGAGTGCCCTTGACCTTCGTCAGATTCGCGAACGTGCGGCCGATCGCGACGTGGAGCCGGCGCTTGAAGTGCCTCGAGTTGAGAGGCATTGTGCTCGATGGCAAGTCGTCAATGGAGAGCTGCGCGGGGCTCGGAAAGGCGATCGCTCGGCGCTCGGCCTCGGTGGCGGTGGCCGACGCGCCGAGCTTCTGGTCCAGTGCTGCCGTTCCAGGGTGATCTAGCCAGCGATCCTCGAACACTTTGCGGCACTCGAGTGCTGCTGGTCCTGCTAACCGGATGTGAGTGTCGTGCCAAGGGCGGCCAATGCCTGCGTTAACTTCTGTCCGCGAGGGGTCAAAGTCCATCCCGCCAATGAACGCTACGATCCCGAACTGGCCTTGCACCACGAGGAGCTTCTGGTGATGGATCCCGAGCGGGGGCAGCCTGGCGTCGATGACCGAGGCACCCTGAGTCGTCCGGTTGATTGCGTCGCTAACCCACTTGTTCTCGACGCCTGTGGAAATCTTGATAAGCGGGCTGAGTGTGATGTGTCCATCGTAGAACATGCCGCGCACCTGAGCGCGAGTATTCACCAGATAATCCTCGAGCTTTGTGTTTGAGCCCGCCTTGAGCTGCACATCTTTGTTGGTCGACCAGCCGATCAGGTAGATGCGATGCTCGGCTGAAAACGCACTCGCGAGTGCCTCGGCCATGTCGGCGAAAGCGCACGTGCCTTGCAAATACGTCACCACCTGATTGCCGGTGGTGGGAGCTGGCGATGACGGATACCAGTCCAAAGCTCGCCGCATGCCGTGGTTCCTGTATGCCGGATCGTCCATACTCCGAGAGGGAACCATGAGCAAGGCCGCGTCATCGCTGAGGCAGGTCGCAAAAGCCTGGCTCGGTGCGGCAGGCAAGACTGGCTTCGCGGGCGGCGCGATCGGCTTGGCCTCGGGGATGCGTGGTTTCGTCGGTGGTGGCATGCGTTCTCCGCCGTGGCGCCAGGCTAGAGCGTGGCCTCAATCTTCGCGTTGTCCGCACGAACACACGGATAGGTGGGGAAGAAGCCGGTCAGCCCGGCTGCTCCGCACTCGCTTGCCTTCCCCGTGCCTACAGCCCCTTGAGGCTGTACTCGGTCGCCACCACCTGATCGGTCGGCAGCACTTCGATCCATTGGCTGAATACCTTGAAGGCGTCGGGGCCGAACGCGATACCGCCTTCCAGCGGATCGAAGCCGTGGGCAAACACCGTCTCCGTCGGCAGCGCCAGCTTCGAATTGACGTCGGCGGGGTCCACCTTCACCGGCGTGAGCGAAGCCTTGTATTCGTCAGCGATCTTGTCGGCGATCTTGAACAGCACCTGCTTGATGGTCAGCCCGGCGTAATCAGCTGGATCGCTGGCGGCATCGAACGGGTAAGCCTCAGTGAGGCCGTCGGTCCCGGCCACCTCCGGCCGCTGCAGGAACGCAATGGCGTCGCGCTCCCGGCCCGGGCGGATTGGCAGCACCGCCTTGACCCAGGGAGAATTCAGGAATGCGTTTCGGTGGGTATCGCCATCGAGCTGGATGAGCCAGCCGAGCGATGCGCCCTGCGGCGCCGGCGTCGTCTCCTCGGTGATCAAATAATAGGGCCGGTGCCCGGGACGGAAGTAGACATGCTTGCCAAAATGCGCCACCCGCGCGCTCAAGGCCGGCTCGGCGATGATGGTCGGTTGCAGCTCCCCTTTGTCGTTCATTGAGGAGAGCTGCTGATGACGTGGCCGCCACCAGTCCGGCGCCACGAAATACAGCATCGAGTCGACATCGAAGAAATAGCGGATCATCTCCGAGGCGACGTGATAGTCATCATTGGTCCATCCCGCCTCGCTGCCGTAGAGCCTGGCGATGATGGTGCGGTAGACCATACTGCGCTCTTCCTCCCGCAGATCGTCCTGCGGGCGCGGCCGCACCTGGCCGACGAGCTTCAGGCGCGTGCGCAGGGTGTCGTAGAACTGCTTCTCCTTCGCCAGCGCCACCTGATCGTCATAGACAGCCTTGGAGGCGGCATTCTCCTTGTCGATCGCGTCCTTGGCCTCTTTCGTCGCCTCATAAACGAGCGTCGCGTCGAACGGCAGCTGCTGCTTGCCGCCGAAATTCGCGAACGTGAGCCGGATTGTGAACTGCTCGTTGGCGGTGTCGACCTTGAGATCGGGGTCCCACTTCACCTGGCCCCCATGAAAATCGAGCGCCGACACTTGGCTCAACACGAATCCCGGAGGCGCGGGCGGGCATTTGATGTCGAACTTGAACTGAATGATGTCGTCCTTACCGACGTCCGGCGAGAAAATGCCGTGGTCCGCGTTCGCCCCCGAGGTCTCATAGGTGTCCTCGGCATCGTCGTCGGCGCCCTGATAGAGGATGAACGGGATCGATGACGAAAAGCTCTTTTGCTGGTTGGCCGGATAGGGCTTCTGCTCCGGCACCTTAATGCTTGGGTCCAGCGCCTCGGCGGTCGCGTGCACGAACTCGCCGATCCCCAGTGGGTCACCGGGATTGTCGACATACAGTTGCCAGCACAGGCGCTGGCCCAAGTCCTGCACCTGCACCGCGACCTTGCGCATTTTGCGGCTCAGCTCATAGCTGACAAGCCGCGCCGAGGTATTCTGCAGCACATAGCGGCGGCTCGACGTGTCGGTGGTTTCCGTCACGGTGCGGAACGTCGTCTTGTAGTTCTGCCGCACCTCGCTCGACAGCTTGGCGCTCTGCTCGCGCATCTTCTTGTGAGTCTGCTCCTGCGCCTGCTTGCGCGAGACGTCGAGGTTGAAGCTCGCCGATCCGCTGGCCTGGAAGATGCCGGTGATACCGCCGCTCGCCGTCGCGCCGACCCCGAGCTTCATGTCGTTGGCGTTCTCCGCCTTCACGGCGTCCGACAGTTCATCCTTATCGGTCTGATCGAGCTCGGTCTTCGACACTGTTTCGGTGGACTGCTCGATGCTGCGCTCCACAAGGACCCGGCGAGTGTTAACCTCAACGAGCTCGACGGTGCCGCCGGGGCTGATCCAGACGTGCCCGACGGGCGGGCCCAAAAAGGTAGCGAGCTGGAAGAAATACTCGCGGAATAGATGCAGGATGCCGATCGGCGACAGGAACGCCGATTTGGCCGGATGATTGTCGGTAAACATTCCGATGCCGGCGATCACCCGGTCGAAGCTCGATATGCCCCGCCGAAACATCTGCTGGATCGCAGCGGGCGCCTTCTCGCTGATATAGTGCAGTACCGTCGCCATCGAGGCTTCCTGCTCGATCTCCCGGTCGGTGTCGCGATGTGCGAACGGATCCTCGCGCGAGTGCTGCGTTCTAGCGAGCGAAGGCGGCCGCGTACTCTCCCGGAACGCATTCAGGACGTGGCGCGTCGCCTCGCCGAGCGGCGAGGATTCATCATTGCGGAGGATCGCCGACCAGTCCTGCCCGTCGCGGCCCGACACGAGCGCCGCCAAGCGACGGCCGACCTGGGTGCCGGTGCGGTCGACAGTACTTTGTTCTCGCACAGTGCCAATCGGCCGCTCATCCGTCATAGGGGCGACCCGCCCGACCAGCCGGCTCGCATTCATGACGCGAATGGTTACCGCCTTGGCCAGTCGCTCGTGGCCGAGCTCGGACCGCCAGCCGATCAGCGGCTGGTAGACCCCGAACGGTTCGATCGCATAGGGCAGGTTCGGTTGGCTGGCGGCCGCGTTGGCGGTATCGAGATCCGGCGCCGCCGCCGCCGAAGGGCCTTCGAGCACCTGGGTGATGTTCTCGACCCCGCCCGCCGCGGTGCCGAAGTTCAGGGCCTGGAATTCGCCGCCAGCGGCCTCCGCACTCATTAGCATGATTGGAGTGAATTCGTCCTCGTCGCAGGGCGCTAGCAGCGCCACCTCATAGGCACCGACGGCTCCGGTCTCACGCGACACGAACTGGATTGCGGCTCCGTCCTCCTTGATGAGCTTGGTGCCGGCAAGCGCAGCGATCTGCGGATGCTTAGCCGGGTCCTCGATCGGAATATGGGTCGAGAAGCCGAGCCGGATTTCTGCCGTGGCCGCGAGGGCGGCGTCGAGCTGAACCTCATAGACCCAGACGCAGAACGGCGTGTTGGCAAGATAGAGCGCGGAAGCTTTTTTCTTGAACGTGACCGTGCATGACATGGTGTGACTCCTTGCTGCGACGGTGAAAGGAAGTGACGCTGGTTCGTGTATGATCCACGTTTAGAGGCGGCAACGTTCGCAGCCCGGCCACACGGCGTGCCGCCTAAGACACCCTCGATTTCCCGTCCACCAGCTGATGGGGCGAGCGATCGGCTCATTCCGCGTTCCTTCGGATGATATTTGGCGTCACTGCTGTCCAAGTTAGCCGGGATCCGGTCTGGGAGATTGGACGAGATCAGGGCGGGGGCGAGATCAGGTTGCCGGGTTCTGCTGTCCCGATTAGCCAAGATCCAGCACCCCCTGCGAGGCGGTGAGGACGGTGGGCGGGCCTTCAAAGAGCTGATCGAGCCAGGTCCACAGATCCCTATGCGTGAAGAGGTTCATGCGCAGCAAGGCGACCAGGTTGGCCAGCGACCAGGCGAAGCGGGAGCGCAGTTGCAGGTACTTGAGGAGCAGCATGGCGATCAGCGCCGTCCACACCTGGACCTTCAGCGCATTGCCGCTAGTGCCGACGAACGTCTTGATCTTGAGGTTCTGCTTCAGGGCCTTGAAGAACAGCTCGATCTGCCACCGATCCTTGTAGATGGCGGCAATCGTCGTGGCCCCCAAGGCGAGGTGGTTGGTGAGGAAGACCAGCTTGCCGCCCTTGTCGGGATCGTCGACCTTGACCCGGCGCAGCTGGTGTGGGCCGGCCGCGGCGGCCGCGCCCCCTCAATTCGATGACCTCGTCCCGCAAGACGGCGCTGCGCTCGGGAACCCGCCGCCGCTCGACCGCCCGGTACACGGCGTTGTCCTTCAGGCGGGTGACGAAGAACACCCCCGCGGTCGTCAACCGCCCGAACCACGCGTAGTCCACGTAGCCCCGATCCATGACCACAATGGTCCCGGGGTCAAAGCGCAGGGTGCGGGCCACGCGCACGTCATGCCGCTTGCCCTCGGTGATGACGACTACGCTGGGGAGATAGCCGTCGTGGCCCAGCAGGCAATGCAGCTTGACCGCCCCCTTGGTGCGCCGGAAGTGCGCCCAGTCGAACAGCGTCGCACACAGATCGATGACCGTGGAATCCAGACTCACCAGCTTGTTCTTGAACCGAAACTTCCGCCGCCCCTTCGCCAGGGGCTGGCAGCGTGCCAGCAATTCCTGGAACACCGCGCGATAGAGTTGCCAGGGGCGATGCGCGTTGGCGTAGGCCAGCGTCGAGCGGCTCGGCGCGGTGATGCCCAGGTGCTTGAGCTTGCCTTCACTGCTGCGCAGCCCGCCACAAATCTCTCGCAGGGAATGGGCGCGGCCGAGCTGGCAGAACAGCATCGCCACAAACTGGCCCCAGCAGCTGAACCCGCGGGCGTGGCGCTCCGCGTGCGTGCGCTTCACCAACCCCTGGGACTCCGTCCGCGGAAACAGCTTGAGCAGCTGGCTGAACATGCTGCAAAATCCACTCACGGGTGCGCCTCCTGTTGGGTGAGGGTGTCGAACCTTGGTCGGTCTCGACCCCACCTTACCTCAGGGGGCGCATCCATTCTCAGCAGCTAATTGGGACAAGAGTGATTTGGCGTGCTCCCATACTCTCGCGCGTCAGGGCAGCCTGAGCAGGAAAGGGCTCAGTGAAATGTTTGACATGAGTGCCTTGTTTACCAGGAGTTCAAAGACCTCGCCCGCGGAGCCAATCGGGGAATTCACGAGCACCACGAGCTCCATATTTCGCGGCAAGAAGTATACGAGGCTCTGCTCGACATGCTTGCCGGAATCCTGCCAAAAGCCTTTCTTGCTATAGACCGGACCGAGCGGTGTGGACCCTGCGCCGTCTATCCCGAAGCCGTTGTCCAGCATGGCCTGTGCTCGGGCGGCGCTCATGATCACGCCTTTGCGGCGGAATGTCCTCATGATTCTCAGGAGATCATCCGGAGACATATGCCACCCTGCGCCGCCGCTCATGCTCGTGAGATCGCTTGAATTCCAGCCGTTGCCGCTGACGGGAAAGTTGTAGGCAAGCGCATCCGCGGCAGGATGATCCAACGTGGGTCCAGAGACGCCCGCAGGGGCAAATACGTAGTTTTCGACATACTGCGTGTAAGAGCGGATCGTCAGATAGTCCCAAGCGACATCATTCGAGATGGGAATGACCGGAAACGCGAAGATGGCGCCCGGCGCCACGTCTTCCAAAATTGTCGCGATCAGAATTCGGCAAAGGCCGAAATTCATATTTTCGTAGTTGAATCCGCCGATGGCCATCACCCCATGAGCCACGCGATCCTTCATGAACTCAAAATCTGAGGCAGAGCTGCCCCCGTTGTTGAAACCGGAGGTGTGGGTCATGAGATGGCGGAACGTGATCCTGTCGATGTTTGGGCCCTTTGCCCAGTAGGTCGGTAGAAACCCGATGATCGGCGTGTCGTAGGAAATCTGCTTTTCGTTCAAGATCCTGGTCATGGCGATGGCGGTTATGAGTTTGCTGCAGCTCGCCACGTGCATTCGAACATCGCCATTCCAGGTTTCTGATCCATCCGACGGCGCCTTGGCCCAATTCGAGTCGCGCGCGTAAATCACACTGTTCCGCTGCTGCAACCGGACAGAATAGCCGGCTACCTTATCCTCGAGCTCCTGGTGCAAGGACTTGCCAAAGCCATCCACATCGAGGTGGTACAGTGAACCGAACGTAAAGGTGAACTCGTATTTGGGATGCTGGCGGACGTCCACGAACCCTTTGTCCGAGATCACTCCCATCGTATGCTCGGGGCGCATGACATGCGTTCGCAGAGCGGCTTCGTCGATACGAAGATTGGTGATCTCGTCCAGCGCTGACACGGTCGTTTTTCGATCCACAGTAGTCCCCTTCCTTCCGTATGTCTCGAGCAATCCTCGGCCGTTCAGGTCTTACGTGTTCAAGGCGCAAGAAGCGTTTCGTCGAGACCTGTTTTCGCTCGCTCTCTAGGACTGCTTTGGACGTTAGGATCTTTTCGGCCAAGTGTTTGGGCGTGCAGGAATCGGGCGAGGCGAAACGGGGTTGGCTCGGTGATTCAGGGGCGACCGGAGCGCCGCACTTGCGATGTTGGCAATGATGGCTGGCGCGCCGGCCGCGTTGCGGCCGCGTACTGGTCCGTCGGGCACGTCGGCCAAGCAAAACGGGGGCAAGGCCCCCGGCGCGCATGCTCCTGGCGAGATCGTCGGTGGGGGGCGTGCGCGCGATGATGCCCGCGGGACCGGCGTGACTGTGGACGTCGACGGAGACGTGGTCCTTCAGCACCTGCAACGCCGTGGGGGACGGTCCGGCAGGCTGCATCGCCGACCGGCCGGCGCCGCCGACGCAGCCCGCGAGCACCAGGCCGGTCGAGCTGAGCAGCGTGCGCCACATCCATTCCCGCCGAGTCAGCGCGCCACCGCAGCAGTCCGCGTCCACGGGCCGGACTATAGTGGGGCAGATGCGCAAAGTCAACGGACGTGCTGTGCTATCAGCTATCGCTGGGGCGTCGGGGCGATAGAAGGGGGGCGTGGCGCCGCCGGCGGGCTCGACCCTGGCCACACGCACTGGATCTCCATCCGGGCGGACTTCTTTCTGCCCGTCCGGGTCCTCGCCGAGGTCTTCCGCGGCAAGCTCCTGTCCAAACTCGAGACCGCCATCGATCGCGCCGAGATTCCCCGGCCACGCGATGAAGACCCGCACGCCCGGCTCAAGCGCGCGGCCGCCACGCGCTGGGTGGTGTACTGCAAGCCCCCGTTCGCCGGCCCCGAGCAGGTCCTCGCCTACCTGGCCCGCTACACCCACCGCATCGCCCTCTCCAACGACCGGCTCGTCTCGCTCCATGAGGGTCAGGTCACCTTCCGCTGGAAGGATCCGCGCCCACGGCAACGCCCCCCGCGTCAACACGCTGCATGCCGAGACTTTTCTGCGCCGCTTCCTGCTCCACGTCCTGCCTCACCGCTTCGTGCGCATCCGCCACTATGGCTGGCTGGCCAACTCCGCGCGCAAGCGCCTCCTGCCCACGGTGCGCGAGGTGCTCGGTCCATCGGCGACCAGCGCCCCCTCACCCCCGGCCGTCGCGCCCGACACGTGGGAGGCCACGTTGCTTCGTCTCACGGGCCAGGACGTCACCCGCTGTCCGTGCTGCGGGGCGGGGGGCTTCCTCATCGTCGCCGCGGTCCCGGCGCGAGCGGAGCCGGGCGACCTTCCCCGCCGCGTCAGAAGCCCATGAGCTCTCCCGCCCTTCGTCCCTTCGCCATGCTCGCGACCCCCGAAGACACCGGCTACACCCCAACTCTGTGTCCCGCCCCTTTCCAAGCCCGGACCGGCTTCACCAGGCCAATCTGCCTAACCATTTCCCGCCTCTGCCAGCGCCGTCTGCCGTCACCTTCGCCTCGCAGCGCCTCCAACACCCCGCTTCCGAGACCCCCCGCGCATCACCAATCTCCATAGCTGGCGCCGGCTTCGTTCAACGCGACTTTTTCACGCATCGCGGGATCGCGTGCGGTCGTCGTCCTTCATGCGCGGTGGCGCGACGCGCGAAAAAGCCCTCTTCTTTATGTCACAGGCGCCCGCACCCCTGAGGACGCCGATGCGGCCAGCCCCCACGCCACACACCGTTAGTGTTGACTTGTATGAAGCCGGCTGGCCGTGTCAAGTCGCCACTCGATCCCTCCCTCTGGATGTGAGATCCGTTCCGTTCACGGCTGGCCGGTGACCGTGGGGCCGATCTCGCGAGGTTCTGTCAGCCTTGTATTCGCGCTCGTGAAGGGCGAGAGATGCTCGCCGGCGCATGAGGGGATTCGAGGGGTGGGGGCGCCATCTACGCGGCGGCCCTGCGACAGCAGCCAAGCAACATTTCGCGCTCACCCACCCATCGAACCTGCGAGAGATCAGGGCCCACATCGTCAGGGCGTCGTCGACTCGTTCACATGTTCACGAGGGCAGCAGCAGTCGTGGGACGCGGAGCCCGAACGTGGTGAGGCGCGAACACGCTCCCATCGCGCAGCAGCGCATAGAGGATGCCGGCGAGGCGACGGGCGAGGGCGACGACGGCGACCTGTTTGCCGCGGCGCGCGGCGATGCGCAGGGCCCAGGTCCGCAGCTCCTCGGCCACCGGTGGGTGCCGGCGGAGGATCGAGACCGCGGCCTGAATCAGCAGCCAGCGGGTGCGCGAGTGGCCCGCCTTGGTGATGGGGCCGCGGCGCTGCGTCTCGCCGGAGCTGTACTCGCGGGGCACGAGGCCGAGGTAGGCTTCGAGCTGATGGGCGTGGCGGAAGCGCTGGGCATCGTCGACCGCGGCGAGGAAGGCGGCGGCGGTGACGGGGCCGATGCAGGGGACCGAGCGCAGGCGCGGCACGCGCGGATCCTGGGCCGCGAGGTGCTCGATGGTCGCGTCGGAGTACGCGAGCTGCTGGTTGAGGGGGCGCATGACGGCGAGGAGCGGCGCGACCACCGAGAGCAAACGGCCCGGCAGGGGCAGGTCGCGGACGCGCTGGGTAAAGCCCTCGGCACTGCCGGAGGCGACGCGGTAGCCGTGCTGGCGGAGCAGGGCCCGGATGAGCGCGATGTAGCGCGTGCGCGTCCGCACGAGGGCGTCGCGGACTCCCAGGCGGCCCCGCACGTGCCGCTGGGCATCCGAGAGCCGATGGGCGGGGCGGCAGGCGCCGAGCAGGCACGCCTCGGCCAGGGCCCGGGCATCGCGCCGGTCGGTCTTGACCTTGCGGGAGCGCGTCGCATACATGGGCGCGAAGTTCGGGTCGGCGACGATGACCTCGTGGCCGAGGGCCTCGAGGCAGCGGGCCACCCATTCGCTGTCGGTCGAGGCCTCGATCAGGATGCGGGCGCGGGGCCGGGCGCCGAGCACGGCCGCGAAGCGCTCGCCCTCGGTGCGGATGCGCCGCTCGATGATCTCACCGTCCTCGGCGAGGATGTAGATCTGGCTTTCCTTCTTGTGCACGTCGATGCCAATATGGTCCATGGCTGGCCTCTCCCTTTCTGCGGCGTTGACCGCGGGTGCTCTTGTGGGGCAGTCTATGCCACCACGTCAAGCGGGGAGGCCAGCCGGCTTCATCTCATCTACCCTCTCAATTTGCAGATATGTTCCGGGATTTCCGATATGAACCGATCCCCGTCAGGACGATCGGGCGGGCGCTCGGGCTCGCGGCGACACAACCGATGGAGTTCGCCGCCGACCCCCACCCCCAGCGCACCAGCAGCGGCGCGGTCACGGTCCACCTCCAGCAACAGTACAAGGGTATCCCGATCTTCCAGGCGGCCCAGGCGGTGCGATTCGGGCCCGAGCGCGACGCTCGGGACTGAGCGCGAGGGGCATATACCTGGATACGGCAATCAGCCGTATCCCGACGGCGCGCCAAGGCGACCGGACGCGTCCCGCGGGCGACCTCGCGCCGTCACGGCTCCTTGAGCCGTGCGCGAACCTCCCGCACGGGCGCCAGCGCTTCCAGGCTCGCCCGCAGGGTTTCGCTAGGCAGGGCGCCCAGGACACCATCTACCACCCGGCCCGCGTCAACGGCGGCGCGGCGCGCCGCCTCCCCCTTCCTCTGCTCGGCGTAGAACCGCGCGAGCGCGGCGTACGTGCGCCAGAGCTGGGTCGGATTCCCGATCGCCTCCGCGATCGCTCGTGCCTCGTGCAGCGCTCGCTCCGCCTCGTCCCACTTCCGCGCCGCGGAGGCAACCTCGCCGGCGAGCCGCCACCCCTTGACCAGGTTCTTGCGCGCATTTGTCCGGGTGGCAAGTTCGAGACACCGCTCGGCGTGCGCCCTTGCCTGATCGAGATCGCCGCGCGCGAGCGCCAGCTCCCCCAGGCTCGCGCAGAGTCGGATCGAGTAGCGGAAGCGCATCCACGCGCTGGTGGCGGGATCGCGCGCGAAACGGTCCACGCGCTCGAACGTCTCGCCGGCGAGCGCGAGGTCGCCGCGGGCCAGGAAGATGTCGCCGAGGTTCAGCTCGGCGTTCGGCAAGGTGCCCGGATCGTTCCTCCGGCGCCCTCCCTCCGCGCTCTTGCGGTTCAGTTCGGCCGCCCCCTCGAGGTCGCCTAGCTCCAAGTGAAGCCAGCCGAGGCAGTTGAGCAAGCGGTGGTGAATCACCTCGTCACCGACCTTCTCGGAGAGATCGAGGCCTTCGTGAAACGTGGCGAGGGCGGCCGCGTAGTCGCCCTTGCCCGTCAGCGTGAGTCCCCGCAGGAAGGCGCTGAAGAGGAGCGGGAGCAACAGGTTGTGCTCGCGAGCGATCCTCAGCCCCTCGGCTTGCAGCTGGTCGGCGGGGGCGAACTCCCCTTCCCAGTTCTTGATGAGCCCGGCGAACGTCAGCGCCAGCGAGTGATGCACCGTATCGGCGGAGGACCGGCTCGCCACCAGCGCGTGCTCGATGGCGCGCTTGGCCTCCTCGATGCCGCCCGTCACGCCGCGGACGAACCCGATCGTGAACTGGGCCCGCGCGAGCCCGGTTTCGGCTCCAGCCGGCGCGGCCACCTCGATCGCCTCGCACGCGTGCGCGACGGCCCCGTCGAGGTCGCGGGCCCACGTGGCGGCCCAGGCCATGGCGGCGAGCGCCATACCTTCGCGGGTCGCGTCGCCGGCGTTGCGGGCCAGCTCGCGGGCGCGGCCGGCCGCCTCTCGCGAGCGGTCGAACTCGCTGACGACGAAGTAGAGCGCGCTGCGGGCCTGGTGGATCGCCATGACGCGCGTCGGCGCGCTCGGCAGCCGCGCCGCCGCCTCCAGCACCATCACGTGCGGCAGTCCATCGGGCAGATGGTGGAGCATCAGGCTGCTCAGCACCACGTCGAAGCAGTCATCCGGGTACGGAAGCGCCTCGATCGCCCCGACTTGGAAGCGCACCTCCACGCCTGCTCGCTCCGCATTCCGGCGAGCCAAG
>WNFU01000912.1_pt1 | contig 94059 bp, 87 predicted proteins | sample 5400121 | NCBI WGS metagenome assembly WNFU01 (sample SAMN13153360, study PRJNA577476) | soil metagenome | isolation source: 100 cm soil or saprolite under grassland replicate 1 | place: USA:California | collected 2016-06-15 | reverse complement strand
AGGGCGTCGACCTTCGGGTTGTTGTAGTTCGTGTAGTCGGTCGGGCTGGTCGAGGCGACGTTCCAGCTCATGTGGTACCAGGGGTCGTTGACCCACGAGAGCCACTCGTCGATCCAGCACTGGAGCTTGCGGCCTTGCTCCTGCTCGTTGAACGGGGCGAACGCGAGCTTCTGGACGCTGACCTTCAGCCCGATCTGCTGCAGATTGGCCTGGATCAGGATCGCGGCCCGCTCGGCTTCCTCCCAGTCGGCCCGCACCGTGATCGTGATCGGGGCCGCGCCGCTGCCGTTCGGGTAGCCGGCCTCCTTCAGCTTGTCGGCCGCCTTCTTCAGATCGGTGTTGTAGTGCCAGGAGCTGAAGTCGCTGCCCGGCATGCCGGCCCCGACGATGCTCCGGTTCTTCTGGGCGTAGCCGTGCATGACGTTCTTCAAGATCGCCTCGTACGGCACGGCGTAGCTGACCGCCTGGCGGACCGCCTTCTTGTTGAACGGCGGCTTCTTGACGTTCATCTCGAACATCACGTTCCGGGGATTCGGGAACGTCAGCACCTTCAGGTTCGGGTCGTCCTTGAGGTCGTCGAGATCCTTGACCGGCGGGACCATGATCATGTCCACTTCGCCCCGCTTGAGCAGAAGCTCGCGCTGTGCGGCCTCGGGCACGATCTTCTGAATGACCCGCGCCAGCCGCGGCTTACCACCGTAGTACGCGTTCCACCGTTTCAGGGCGATCTGATCGCCGGGGACGTACTTGTCGAGCATGAACGGGCCGTTGCCGGTCGCGAGGTGCTTCTTGAAGTACGAGGTCGCCCACTTGTCGCCGGACGCGGCGTGCTTCAGGACCTCCTGATACTCGACAGCGCTCGTGTTGTGCATCGTGTTGTTCTTCATCAAGAGCAGGTTCGGATGGTCCATGTGGATCCGAACCTTGTTCCGGCCGATCGCCTTGATGTGCGAGGGGTCCGGAACCGCGGCCATCGCGAGCAGGAAGTAGGAGATTCCCTTCGACGCGAACACTCGCCGGTAGCCCTCTTCGATCGACTTGGCCGTGATCGGGGTTCCGTCGTGGTACTTCAGCCCCTTGCGCAGGGTGAAGATGAAGTCGTTGCCCTTGCGCGCGAAGCTCTGCGCGAGCATCCCGAGAATCTGCTCGGTGTCGACTCCGTTGTAGAGCCTCCCGTTCACGTTCTTCGTCACCTGCTTGTACTGCGTGAGCTGATCGAACGTGTTCTGGATCGTCGTCTGCGACGGCTTGCTGCCGACCGTGAACGCCGGGTCGAAGGTGTCGATGTCGCCTTCGACCGCGACGACCAGCGTGTCTTTCGGCGTCGCGAACGTCCTCCGCCGCCTGACGCGCGTGGCCGCGGCGGAGCCGGTGAACGCGCCGCCGAGGCTGATCGCGGCCGCGGCTGCGCCGCCCTTCTTCAAGAGCTGCTCGCGGGTGAACGCACTCTCGAAAGGCGCCGGGCCTGACGTCTTGTCTTCGTCTTCCATGCCTACCTCCTGCAAAGCTGGGAGTGATAGACCCCTGTAGGCGTGCTGGCGCGCGCGCGGATCGGCCCGACGATCACCCCCTCTCCGGAGACGCGAGAGGGTCTCCCATGCCGTGCGAAGGCTCCCAAGCGGCGAGTCTAAACGGATGACCGAGGCCGTTCAACGCACGGCCAGGTCCGCGGAAAGGGACAGCTGCGCGGCGAGGCCGAACGCGTCGAGCTCGGCGTCCGGTGGTGCGGCGTACCCGCCGACCTTGCTCGTCCGCCAGCCGAGTCGAGCCGCCTCGCCGAGGAGCTCGGCGTACTTGAACGGCGCCACGGTCGCGTCGATCACGGGCACGCCGAGTTCCTGCTGCAGCTGCTCGAAGAAGCCGAACTCGGCCGTGCAGCCGAGCACGATCACTTCGGCGTCGTCGCGCTCGACAGCCTCGCGGCCTGCAGCCGCGATTCGCCGATGCGTCTCGTCCGGATCCTTCTGGAAGTCGTGCACGCCGAGCTCGAGCACCTTGAACGAGGCCAGCCGGTCGCGGTAGCCGTAGCGGATCACGTTGTCGCGCATCTCCGGCACCCACTTGCGCCGTCCGACCACGACGGAGAAGGAGTCGCCGAGCGTCGAGGCGATGTGGACGGCGGACTCGCACGGGGCTGCGACCGCCATCCGCGAGGTGACCTCGCGCGCCGGCCTCAGGCCTGTGTCGTAGAAGCATCCGATCACCGATGCGTCGAAGCCCTCGCGCTCGGCCTGCACGAGCGTCGCGAGGATGTCCGGGACGGCGGCAGCCTCGTAGCACGCGTACTCGAGGTGGTGCGGGCCGCGTCCCAGGGAGCGCACCTCGACGTCGGTGTCGGAGCGCTTGACCCGCTCGAGCTCCTCGCGGATCGGCTCGTCGAAGACGTCCGTCCCGAGCGGGTTGATCCAGAGCACGCGGGTCATCGCCGCACCTCCCGTATCTCGTAGGTCTCCGGGTCGACGACGACCCCGTAATCGCGCTCCGCCTGTTCCGGCGTGACGTAGCCGTCGATGACGTCCTCGACGACGTCCTCGACCGAACGCTCGCGCGGATCGCCCCAACCGCCGCCGGTGCCGGTGACCAGGCGCGCGACCTCGCCTTTCTTTAGCAGCGTGCGTGCGGTCTTGCCGACCACCACCTCGCGCCCGTCCTCGTAGAGGATGTGAACTGCATTGCGCGACCCGTCGTGCCCGCCGTCCGCACCCCACGGCACGAACTTGTGCCTGCCGAAGGTCGCGGTGATCGTCAGACCGTCGACCGCGGCGCGGTAGTCGCGGATGCAGCCCCGGCCGCCGCGGTGGCGCCCGGCGCCGGCCTCGGTCGGGTCGAGCGCGAACTGGTCGACGACGATCCCGTAGCGCGTCTCGGCGACCTCGATCGGGATCAGGTACGTCTCGCCGTCGCCGACGCACATGAGCCCGGACTCGCCGTCCTTGTCGAGACCCGCGCCCCAGCCGCCCGCCTGAGGCTCGACGAGCAGGAAGAGGTCGCCCGTCTCCGGGTGCAGCCCTGCGACCACGACGCCGCAGACGGAGAGGAAGTGCCCGGCCGTGAGACGGTCGGGCACGACAGGCGCGAGGGCCTTCCAGATCAGGTCGGTGACGTAGTTCATCGTCTCCCAGTAGGTGGAGACGGGCGCGGGGCGTTGTGCGCTGAAGATCGTCCCGGGCGGACAGACGATCTTCAGCGGCCGGAAGCACCCCTCGTTGACCGGGATCTGCGGGCCGGTGACGGCCTTCAGCATCGTGCGCACGCCCGAATGGAGGCCGGTTTCGGTGCAGTTGACCGGGCCGGGCACCTGCGGGTGCGTGCCGGTGAAGTCGCAGACGAGCTCTGTCGGCGAGATCGTGATCTTCACGCGGACGGGGAACGGTCCGTTGCCGATCCCGTCGTCGTCGATCATGTCCTCGGCCTCGTAGACGCCCGGCGGAATCTTCTCCAGCTCGAGCAGCGTCATTCGCTCGCCGTAGTCCATCAGCGCCTCGATCGACCCGAGCACCACGTCGAGTCCGTACTTGTCGGAGAGCTCTTGGAAACGACGCTCGCCGAGCCGCAGCGACGCGGCCTGCGCGTACATATCGCCGAGGGTCATGTCCGGCAGGCGCACGTTCGCCTCGATCAGGTCGATCAGGCTCTGCACGGGACGTCCGGCCTCGTACAGCTTGACGCACGGAAACTGGAGCCCCTCCTGGAACACCTCGGTCGCGTCCGTCGTCCACGAGCCCGGGTCCTTGCCGCCGACCTCGGTCCAGTGCGCCTTCGAGGCGGCGAACGCGACGAGGTCGCCGTCGCAGTAGATGGGCACGACGAGCGACACGTCGGAGAGATGCGTGCCACCGCCCGAATAGGGGTCGTTCGTGATGATCACGTCCCCCGGAGCGAGATTCTCGGCGAACTTCTCGAGCGTCGACCGGACGGCGAAGGTGAGCGTGCCGAGGAAGCCGGTGACGCCGTTTCCCTGGGTGATCAGCTGGCCTTTGGCGTCGATCAGGCCCGAGGCGAAGTCGAGCACCTCGTAGATGATCGTGCTCTTCGACGTTCGTTGGAGGGCGACGAACATCTCGTCGCCGATCGCGACCAGCGAGTCCTTGACGATCTCGACGGTGAAGGGATCGATGTCCGTGCGGGGCGCGACTGCCACTAGACAACCTCCGTGTCGACGATCACGTTCCCGAGCTCGTCCACGTGCACCCGCTGACCGGGGAAGACGACCGTCGATGCGGCCGGCTCCTCGATCACGGCGGGACCCTCGAGCTCCGCGCCGGCGCCGAGGCGGTCACGCTCGTAGATCCGGCTCTCGTGCCGCCCGAGCTCGTCGAAGTCGACGTCGCGCGTTCCCTTCAGCGCGCTCTCGGATCGCCCGTTCGCTGCGATTCGCCGCAGCTCGGGCTTCGGCACGGCACCGAAGCCGGTGAGGCGGAAGTTGACGAACTCGATCGGCGACGGCTGGCGGAAGGTGTAGAGCTGTTCGTGGAAGTCGTGGAAGCGGCGCTCGATCTCGGCCCGCTCGGCCTCGCCGAGCACCCCGTCCGGAATCGGGACGTTGACGGTGTGCTCCTGGCCCGCATAGCGCATGTCGGCGGTGCGGACGAACGCGAGCGTCGAGCCGTCGACACCCTCGTCGGCGAACGTATCGCGCATCCGCTCCTCGAGCTCCTGCCAGGCTCCAGTCAGATCGCCGAGGTCGGCGATGTCGGCGCGAGCAAACCGTGTCTGGACGAGGTCGTGGCGCAGGTCGCTCAGCAGCATTCCCCAGGCGGAGAAATGCCCCGGCGCCGGCGGCACGATCACACGCGGCACCTGTAGCTCGCGGGCGAGCGCCGTCGCGTGCATCGAGCCGCCGCCGCCGAAGGCGACGATCGCGAAGTCGCGCGGGTCGCGGCCGCGGCGCACCGAAACCAGCTTCAGCAGGTGAATCATGTTCGCGTTCGCGATCCGGATCACGCCGAGCGCGGCTTCCTCGACCGCGACTTCCAGCGCCTCGGCGATCGGCTCCAGCGCCGTCCGAGCCTGGGCGAGGTCGAGCGCGAGCCGACCGCCGAGGAAGTAGTCCGGGTTGATCCGGCCGGCGACGACGTTCGCGTCGGTGAGCGTCGGCTCCGTGCCGCCCCAGTCGTAGGAGGCCGGGCCCGGATCGGCGCCCGCGCTCTGCGGGCCGACCTTGAGCGCGCCGGCCGGGTCGAGCCACGCGATCGAGCCGCCGCCTGCGCCGATCTCGACGATGTCGACGACCGGCACTTTCACCGGGTACCCGGCGAAGGTCGGGGTGCGCTCGACGTGGTAGTCGCTCGTGATCCGGACCGTTCCTCGCTCGACCAGCGAGGCCTTGGCCGTGGTTCCGCCGATGTCGAGCGTGATCACGTTCTGCTCGCTGAGTAGCTCACCGATCGCTGCGGCGCCGATCACGCCGCCGACGGGGCCCGACTCGATCAGGTTGATGGGTGTTCGGCCGGCGAGCTCGAATCGCGACACGCCGCCGTTCGACTGCATCGCGTAGCGCGCCCGTTCGGGGATTCCCGCTTGTCCGAGCTTTCCGGCGAGGCGTTCCAGGTACCGCGAAGCAACCGGCTTCACGTACGCGTCGAGAACCGTCGTCGACGTGCGGTCGAACTCACGCCATTCATTCGTCAACTCGTGCGAAGCCGTCAGCGCGACTTCCGGCCATTCCGAGCGGACGATCTCCGCGGCGCGCCGCTCGTGCTCGTCGTTCGCGTACGAGTGCAGAAAGCAGATCGCGACGGCCTCGGCACCCTGCCGTCTCGCTTCACCGACTGCTGTGCGTACGCTCTCCTCGTCGAGCGGCGTCAGGATCTCGCCCTGGTAGCTCATCCGCTCGGTCACCTCGAGCCGAAGGCGCCGCGGGACGAACGGCTTCGGTTTCGCGTAGGTGAGGTTGTAGAGGTCGGGCCGGTTCGCGCGCTGGATCTCGAGCACGTCCCGGAAGCCCTTCGTTGTCAGTAGCGCGGTCTTCGCGCCCTTCCGCTCCGTCAACGCGTTGATGATCACCGTCGTCCCGTGCGCGAGGAAGTCGACTCCAGTCAGCTCGGCTTGACCAACGGCGTTCATGACGCCGTCCTCGAAGCGGCCCGGAGTGGTCGAGCTCTTCGCGAGCCCGACGTCGCGGCTTTCCTCGTCGAGATAGACGAGGTCGGTGAACGTGCCTCCGATGTCGACTGCAACGCGCGTCGGCATCAGAACAGCCGCGGGGTCAGGACCCAGACGGCCTCGACCGGCGCATCCGTGTCGTTGTGAATCGAGTGCGGGACGGTTGACTCGAAGTGAATCGAATCGCCCGCGGCGAGCCTATGGTCGACGCCGTCGATGACGAAGCGGAGCTCGCCGGAGAGGATGTAGGCGAACTCCTCACCAGTGTGCGTGTACGCCTCCTCGATCGTTTCGCTCGGCTCGACGGTGACGAGCAAGGGCTCGAGCACGCGGCTGAAGCCACGGCCGGAGAGAATCCGGTACGTCCGCTGGCTTCCCGTCGAGAGCTGGCTCGCCCCACCGGAGGCACGCACGACATGCGGCACGTGAGCGCCGCGGGCTCGGTCCACCTCGGGGAAGAAGCTGCCGACGCTGGCCCCGAGCGCTGTTGCGACCTTTTGGAGGGACGTCAGGGCAAGCGACGAGCGGCCGCGCTCGACGAGCGACAGGAAGCTGATCGAGAAGCCGGTGAGCCGGCTCAAGTCGCGGAGGGAGAGGCCACGCTCCTGTCGCAGCGCGCGAATCGTCGCGCCGATCTCCCGAAGGTACTGGGCGTCGCGGCCGCTCTGCTCGATCGCCGCGTCGAGCTCCATGAATCGCGCCTTTTATCAGACTCAAGACCCCGTTTCAAACCGTCTTTCCGACACACGCCTGCCCGAACGCAAGGCGTTGAGTCCGGATGGAACGGGCGGACCGGCATCTGTCATCGAGACCGAGCCTGCATCTGAGGTTCCTCCGGCTCCGGCTGCGTCTGCGCGCGGCCCGGGATGAAGCTGTCGGAGCTGAGCACGAGGCCGCCGATCGCGACGAGACAGCCGCCCGCTGCGATCAGTCCGATCGCCAGGTTCGGCGGTGCGAGTGCGAAGAAGGAACGGGTGGACGGGACGGCCAACACGGCGACGTAGATGAAGGCGAGTGCAAGACAGAGGACGAGCACTGCCGTTTCACGACGGCGACCCGATGCCTCCAGCACGACGATCAAATAGAGGCTGACGAAGATCATCACGGTGGTCGCAACGGTGCGCGCCTCGACGAGCGGCAGGTTGATGACCTCGAACGCCGCCAGATAGCTCGCGACGACGCCGAGGCCGACGGCGGTGCCCGCGGGGATCGAGAAGTTGGTCACGTTGCGAAAGAAGCGGTCGAAGGTGACCCGGCCACTGCTCGGCGCGAGCGCGAGGAAGAGGGACGGGATGCCTACGGCGAGCGTGGCGACGAGCGTCAGGTGCCGGGGGAGCAACGGGTACGCCGTCGGCGAGATGCCGATCACGAGGATGAGAAAGGCAGCGACGACCGACTTGGCGACGAACAGCTTCGTGACGCGCTGCAAATTGCGCAGGATCCTTCGTCCTTCGTCAACGAGCTGAGGCACCGCTGCGAAGTCGTCGTGGACGAGAACGACGTCGGCAACGCTGCGCGCCATCTGCACGCCGCTGCCTTGCGCAATCGCGAGCCTGGCCGCCTTCAGGCCGGGGACGTCGTTGACGCCGTCGCCGATCATCGCCACGTAGCGTCCGTCGGCGCGCAGCGCCTCGATGACGCTCCGCTTGCCCTCGGGAGAGATGCGCCCGATCACGTTTCGCTCGCGGAGGACCGCTCGCAGCGCTCGGTCGCCGTCGGGCAGCGAACGGCCGTCGACGGCGCCCGGGCCGACTGGGATGCCGACGTCGGCTGCGATCGCCGCGACCGTCTCGGGCCGGTCGCCGGAGAGGACCTTCAGCTGCACGCCTTGCGACTGGAAGAACTCGACGGTCGCGCGCGCGTTCGGACGCAGGCTCTCGGCGAGGACGACGAGCCCCCGCGGCTCCAGGCCGGGCGGCGGTCCGTCGGCCGGATCGCGACCGTCGAGCGGGGCGCTCGTCTGGGCGAGTGCGACGACCCGCCTACCTGACCGCGCCTCCTGTTCGGCTCGCGCGTCGAGGCCGCCGAGCGGCAGCTGCTCCGGGGCGCCGAGCACGTAGCTGACGCCGTCGAGCCGCACTGCGCTCCAGCGCCAGCGCGAGGAGAAGGGGACCTCCTGCTCCGGTGCTCGACGGGTTGCCGGGAAGCGGTCCGCAATCGCCTGAAGAGTTGAATTCCTCGCAGTCGCGGCGGCGGCGAACTGTCCGAGCGCCCCCATCAGCTCTTCGTCTTCCCCCGCCGTTCCGAGCGTGTCGGTAACCCGCAATCGCGGCTCGGTCAGCGTGCCGGTCTTGTCGAGGCAGACGACGTCGACCGAGGCAAGCGATTCGATCGCGTTCAGCTGCTGCACGAGCGCACCGCGGCGCGCCATCCGAACCGCCGCCATCGCGAAGGTCACGCTCACGAGCAGGATCAACCCCTCCGGCACGAGGGTGACGACTGCGGCGACGGAGGTCGAGACTGCGCGGCTGAGCGGCTCTCGCCGCTCCCACAACGCATAGCCAAGCAGCGCTCCGAGTGGCACCATCACGCACACGAGCGCGTACAGGAGCCAGTTCATGGCGCGCTCCAAGGGTGAGCGCGGGTGCCGGAACTCGCGCGCCTCGCCCGTGACGCGCTCCGCATAGCTCGCCGCTCCGACCGCGGTCACGGTGTACCGCGCCGTGCCCTCGGCCACGAACGATCCGGAGCGGAGCTCGTCGCCGGGCGCGTGACGCACCGGCTCCGACTCCCCGCTGAGGATCGACTCGTCGAGCGACAAGCCCTCGCTCGACTCGAGCTTCCCGTCTGCGATCAGCTGGTCGCCCGATTGCAGGACGACGACGTCGTCCTCGACGACCTCCTCGCGCGGGAGCCGTTGCTCCTCGCCGTTGCGCACCACGGTCGCCGTCGGGGCGACGAGCGCGGACAGGCGGTCGAGCGCCTGTTTCGCCCGTACCTCTTGGACGATCCCGATCAGGGAGTTGGCCACGAGAATGCCGAGAAAGAGTGCGTCCTGCCAGGAGCCGAACGCGAGCGTGAGCGCGCCGAAGAAGGCGAGGATCACGTTGAAGACCGTGAAGACGTTCGCACGGACAATGCTGCGATACGAGCGGGTGGACGCCGGGGGTTCGACCGGGCCGCGAGCGGCGAGTCGCCGGGCCGCCTCCGCAGCCGACAGGCCCGCGCCGCGGGCCGGGGCGCTTGCCGCGTCGCCCGATGCCGGCGCGTCACTCATCCGTGCCCAATCTTCTTTGAGTTCAGGTCGACGTGGTCACGACGAGGCCGCCGCGGGTCTCGTCGGGCGGCCGACCTCGAGCGCCCGCGCGAGATCCGTGATCGACAGAAGCCCCGCCAGGTGTCCGTTGTCGACGACGAGCGCCCGATTCGAGGTGGGCGACGAGAGAGCTGCCAGGGCGTCCACCGCCTTCGTGTCCTCCGTGAGCAGCGGGACTCGGTCGAGCGGGATCATCGAGTCGCGCACGCGTTGCGTATCCCAGTCGGAGCGGGGAACGGAGGCGACTGAGCTGAAGGCGAGAAGGCCCATTGGCCGATCCCTTTCGACAACTGGATAGGTCGTGAACCGACGTGACGAGGCAACCTCGTCCATGAAGCGGCCGAGAGTGAAATCGGCGTCCACCGTGACCGGATCGCGCACCATGAGATCGGCGACCCGCAACCCGGCGAGCGCTTCCTCCGTCGCGATGTACCGCGCCTCTGCCTTTGCGGCTTGGAGCACGAACCAGCCGATGAAGGCAAGCCAGGCGCCGCTGAACGAGCCCTCGAAGATGAACATCGCGATGCCGAGGGCGATGAACAGGTAGCCGAACCCCTGACCGACATCGGAAGCGACTCGCGTTGCCCACCCGAGATCGCCACGCGCCTGCCAGAGCACGGCGCGCAGGACGCGGCCGCCGTCGAGCGGCAACGCCGGGATGAGGTTGAAGACGAGCAAGGCCAGGTTGATGTAGCCGAGCCAGGCAGCGACGCCGTCCACGGCGCTCGGCAGACCGGCCAGCGCGACGAGCACGAAGACAACGCCCAGGCCGAGCGACACGAGCGGCCCCGCGATTGCGATCCGGAACTCGGCGCCGGCGGTCGGGAACCGGCTCTTGAACTGCGCCACGCCGCCGAACAGCCAGAGCGTGATTGCGTCGATCTCGATCCCTTCGCGCCGCGCCTGCCACGCATGCCCGAGCTCGTGCAGGAGCAGCGAGGCGAAGAACAGGAAGGCCGCGACGATCGCCATTGCGAGGTAGACCCCGTCGGAGTGCCCTGGATTCTGTGAGGGGAAGATGCCGGCAGCCAGAGACCACACGATCAGGGTGAAGACGACGAGCCAGCTCCAGTTGATCCGGACTTGGATGCCGCCGAAGCGGCCAAGAGTGAGATTTCCGTTCATCACCGCTCCGATCTGTTTGGTTGCAGTGAAACGAGAGCGTTGCCCAACTGAGGCGCGTGTGCAAGCTGCGAGGACGATTGCCGCACGGCGGCGTGATCATCACCATCGTTGGTTTACTGCGCGTCCTCCGCATGCTGAGAGAGACTGATTGAGCAAACGCGGCGCGCTGCTCTTCGCAGCGATGTGCGTCATCTGGGGGATCCCGTACTTGATGATCCGTGTCGCAGTCCGCGAGCTCGCGCCGGTGACGCTCGTCTTCCTGCGGACCGTACTCGCGGCGCTCCTGCTGACGCCGGTCGCCGCGGTCCGCGGCGAGTTGCGGCCGCTGCTCGCCTCGTGGCGGCCGCTGCTCGCGTATACGGCCGTCGAGGTGGCGATTCCGTGGGTACTGCTCGCGCGCGCGGAGACGAAGCTGACGAGCTCGCTGACCGGGCTGTTGATCGCCGCCGTGCCGCTCGTGGGTGCGGTCGTCGTCACGGTCAGCGGCGAGCGGGAGCGGCTCGGCGGCCGGCGCTGGGTCGGCCTGCTGGTCGGGATCGTCGGCGTCGCCGCGATCGTGGGCCTCAACGTCGGCCAGGTCGACGCGCTCGCGCTGGTCGAGATCGCGCTCGTAGCCGTCGGGTACGCGGTCGGGCCGATCATCCTCGTGCGCGCGTTGAGGGACGAGCCGCCGCTCGGCGTGGTGGCTGCCTCGCTCGCGCTCACCGCGATCGTCTACGCGCCGTTCGCGGCGGCGAACTGGCCGTCGAAGGTGCCGTCCGCCCATGTCGTCGAGTCCGTCGTCGGGCTCGCGGTGGTGTGCACGGCGCTGGCGTTCCTCCTCTTCTTCGCGCTGATCGCCGAGGTCGGCCCGGTACGGGCGACCGTGATCACGTACATCAATCCGGCGGTCGCTGCGGTGCTGGGCGTCGCGCTGCTCGACGAGCAGCTGACCGCGGGGATGCTGATCGGCTTCGCGCTCGTCCTCGCCGGCTGCATCCTGGCGACGGGGAGGGGCCCGGAAGCCGTTCCAGAGCCTTAGGCGGCCTCCCGCGCCGCGACGACGGTAGCGGTCCAGCGACAACGCGAGCTGGCGCTGGATCTTCTACGTCAACCTTCCAATCGGTGTGATTGCGTTCGTCGCGTCGCTCCGGACGCTGCCGCGTGTCGAGCGGGCGCCCACCGACCGCCTCGACCTGCGCGGCCTCCTGCTGATGGCAACGGGGCTGCCACTATTCACCTACGGCCTGGCGGAGATCGGCAAGACCGGCAGCTTCACGGCGACAACAGTCGTCCTGCCCGCACTCGCAGGCCTCGCTCTGGTCGCGGCGTTCGTCCTTCACGCACTACGCCTTCCCCGGCCGCTCCTCGATTTGCGTCTGTACCGGCGGGCAACCTTTGCGTCTGCCTCGATCGCGATGTTCTGCCTGGGCGCAGCCCTCTTCGGGGGGATGATCCTGATGCCGCTCTACTGGCAGCAAATCCGCTTCGAGAGCGTCGTGACCACAGGTCTGTTGACCGCGCCGATGGGACTCGGGATGGCGCTCGTCATGCCGTTCGCGGGACGCCTGGCAGACCGCGTCGGGGGAGGGCCGTTGGCGCTCGCCGGAGTCGTCGTCACCACCCTCGCGACGATTCCATTCGGCTTCATCGGCGCCCACACCTCGATCCTGGGCCTTTCGGTCGCGATGTTTGTGCGTGGAATGGGCGTCGGTCTCGCGTTCATGCCGGCGATGTCTGCGGCATTCGCGGCGCTGCGCCCGTCCGAGCTCGCCGACGCGACTCCACAGCTCAACGTGCTCCAGCGCGTGGGCGGCTCGATCGGCACGGCTGTGCTCGCTGTCGTGCTCCGGCGCGCACTCACCGGCATGCATGGAGTCGCTGCCGCCGCAGGCGCCTACGGAACGGCGTTCTGGTGGTCGCTCGGCCTGACCGCGCTCGCGATCGCCCCCTGCATCGTGCTGGTGCGCGCCGAACGCGCAGCTCGAGCGGCCGCCGGGAACGACCCACTCGCGCCGTCCGTCGAGGCGCAGACGCTTGCCGAAGCGGTTGGATGAACGCCCCCACGCGCGCACGCACTTCCAGCAACGCTGGCAGGCGGCACTCGCCGAATTCAGCACCCAGGACCTCACCACCGCGGCCGCCGTCATCGACCGCCTCCGGACCCTCTTCGAAGACCTCGGCGCCGACACACACAGCGAAGCCCGTGACGAGTGATCTCAGCAGAAGGTGCACCCGCGCGCTCGGCACGAGCGCTGTTCCTGTCTGGATGTCTTGCGCCGAGTCGAGCCGCTCTTCTACTCAGCGTTGCGCGGGAGTCATCGCCTCCACGACTCGCTGGAGATCGCCGATCGCGTAAGCCCAGTTGTGGCACTTGAAGCTGCGCAGGTCGGTGATGTCTGTTCCACAGCCGTGACACTTCAGGTCTGCGATCGTCCGAGGCGCCTCGATGTTCACGAACTTCTTGTCACCAAGGATGACCTTCGCGATCAGCTGCGCGCGGTGCACCTCGCCCAGCGCCGAAGAGACGATGTCGAGCCAGTTCGTCTCTCGCCCGCACTTTGGACAGTTCCGCGTGTCGCCGCTGACCCAGAGTGGCGCGCCGATCGTGTTCGGCTCCATTCCGAGCAGGCGCTCGATCTGACGCACGTCCTCATCCGTTGTCACCCACTTGTGCTTCCCCGGCAGAGAGTGCGGGGAGTCGTACACCTGTCGGAAGAGCTCATCGCTCACAACACGGGTCGTCGACACCTGCTTCCTTCCTTTCAGCGGTTGCGGACAAGGTCGGCGGGCGCCGCTCAACGCGCCAAAACGCAACTCGAATCGGCGACGACGCTATGCCGCAGTAACGAAAGAGGCGAACCATGAATCTCCCTTCGTTACGCGCCGTCAGCCTTTCATCGGCTCCGAGCTCAGTCAAGAGCGGCCGGGATGCACCGGCGAAACCGGCGCATCCCGAGTCCTCTCGTCTACGTGCCGTCCAGGCTGAACGCGTAGAACCTGTTGTTGCCGTTCCCTTCCGCGGCCCTCGCGTAGCCGGAGCCCCAGAAGACCGTTCCGTCGACCACGGCCGGGCCGGAGTTGACCGTGCTGCCCGCGGCGAACCGCCAGAGGATCGCGCCCGTCGCTGCGTCGAGGGCGAACATCTGGTCCCCCGTCTTGGCCACCGACGACGCGTAGAGGACGCCGTTGGCGACCGTTACCGGTGCGAGGTCCCACGCGCCCTGGGGGTCGCCGGTCTGCCAGAGGATCTGTCCGGTCGCCGGGTCGAGCGCCGCCCACGAGCCGCCGGTGGCGGACTCGCCCGAAGGCGTCAGCCTGTAGGGGATGTGGTGCTGGTTGGTGATCGCGACGTAGATGCGGTCGCCGTCGTATGCCGTGCCCCACTCCATTCCGCCCTGGTCGCCGCCGGGGCCGACGAGGGTGTTCCAGACGAACTCGCCGGTCTTCGCATCCACCAGGAGATAGACGCCGCTCTTCTCGCCGAGGCCGACGACGCGCGTGTGCTTGCCGGGGCCCAGCTGGAAGACGTTCGGCCCCGAGCCGCCGAGGTCCCACTTCTCGCCGTCGGATTCCGGTGCGCACCACGTCACCGTGGGCGGTTGTGCGCCGCAGGCACGCACCCAGGGGTCGTGGCCTTGCACGCGGTACGACCACTGCGGCTCGCCCGTCCGGAGATCGAGCGCGACCAGCGACTTGAAGTACGCCCCCGGCGGGATGCACGACTCGCTGAAGCCGTTCGGAGACGCTGCATTGCAAGCCGTCACGCTCGGCGGCGTCGTGTACAGATTCCCGTGTGTGGCGTACACGAGGCCAGCTGCGAGGTCGACTGCGGGCGGAGCGATGATCGCGGCACCCGCCCAGCCGCCCGGAACGCCGCCGTTTTCGGGGAGCCCGTACGTCCGCCAGACGATGCGACCCGTCTGAGCGTCGAGCGCGACCACGGCGCCGCGGAACGTGCAGCACACGAGGCCGTGCGCGGGATCGTAGGACGACTCGCGCGACGAGATGCCGACGTACACGCGGTCGGCGGCGAGCACCGGCGAGCCGGTGATGATCCCGGCGGGGTGCGGATGCACCTGCGTGATCCAGCGAAGCTCCCCGGTCTTCGCGTCGATCCCCATCATGTTCGGCGCGAGCAGGTCGCCGATCACGAGCGTCTTGCCGGCGAGCGAAGGACTCGTGCGTGAGATGTCGTTCGCGATCCCGGTGTATTCCGAGATCGAGTGCGACCAGATTACTCCGCCGGTCTCGGCATCGAGCTTCCAGAGCTTGCCGCCCCAGTCCGGGAAGTACACGGCGCCCTTCGAAACCGCCGGCGTCGCGGAGACGTCGCCTGCCGTCGTCGCAATCCAGAGAGGCGCGAGCCGGTTCACATTCGACGGACCGATGTCGCGCTCAAACGGTTGATTGCGGCTGTTCTCGGGATCGTGGCCGATCGAGATCCAGTCCTTGTTGCCGTCGCCCGCGACTGCCTGCGCGACGGTCAGCGCCGAGAGCAACGCCGTTGCGATCGCAACCCTCAGAGAGCGCGGCCAAGGCGAGGAGCGCCGGTCGTGGTGGGCTCTCGTGAACATCGAGCCTCCTCCCAATCAGGACCTTCGCAAACCTCGGCACCAAGACGTCGAGGCGCGAGGGCCGGCTGAGCTGATCCTCTCACCTGCTGCGGGCCGGCCAAGAGGCGGCGGAGCGCACCTGATAGTGATCCAGGCGTGCGCTCCTTCATCTACCCGCCGAAGCCCTCGCCGGGAGACTCGATCGCGGTGCTGTCGCCCTCCGGCCGCTCTGCGGCACACTTCCCGGGCCCGTTCGAGCTCGGTCTGCGCCGACTTCGCGACGAGCTCGAGCTGGTGCCGGTCGAGTACCCGACCACGCGCGCCGCTGAGGCCTCCCCGGCCGAGCGCGCACGCGACATCCACGCCGCGTTCGCCGATGACGATATTCGCGCCGTCATCGCGAGCATCGGCGGCGAGGACGAGTTGAAGGTGCTCGCGCATCTCGAGCGTGACGTCCTCGCTGCGAGCCCGAAGCCGTTCTTCGGCTACAGCGACAACACCAACCTCCACCTCGCTCTCTGGAACCTCGGCATCGTCTCCTACCACGGCTGCGCCGTCATGGTTCAGCTCGGCCGGCCGGGCTCGATGCACCCGCTCAGCCGGGAGTCGCTCCGCCGCGCGCTCTTCACGCGTGAGACGTACACGCTCGCACCTGCGGACGAATGCGGCGACGAGGAGGGCGACTGGAACGAGCCCGAGTCCCTGCAGCAGGAGCCGGTGATGTTCCCGTGCGAGGGCTGGTCGTGGCACGGCCCACAGGCAACGGTCAGCGGCCCAGCGTGGGGTGGAAGCCTCGAGATCGTCGACTTCCATCTCCGCGCGGGCCGCTATCTGTTCGCGAACGAGTCGTACGAGGGCGCGGTTCTCTTCCTGGAAACGTCAGAGGAGCTGCCGCCTGCGTCGTACGTCTACCGCGTTCTCATGGGCATGGGCGAGCGCGGCCTGCTGGCCCGGTTCGCGGCGGTGCTCTGGGGCCGTCCCAAGGCGTGGTCGCATGAGCAGCGGAACTCGCCGGACGAGAAGGCGCGCTACGCCGCCGAGCAGCGCGAAGCCGTGCTGGCCGCCGTCGAGGAGTACAACTCCCGCGTCCCACTCGTTTTCGGGGTCGAATTCGGCCACACCGACCCGCAATACGTCGTTCCGAGCGGCGGGCTGATCAGCATCGACCCTCCTCGCCGGCGGATCGACGTCACCTACTGACCCCCAAGGGCCAGACGCAGGCGTGGACGCAGAGCCAACCGTCTCCGCGCCGCTCGTACGTGTCGACGTACCGGCCGTACCTTCCCGGCTGCCGCGACGTGCGAGCGGACACGACCGCGGCGTTGCCGTCGACATGCACGGTCACCTGGTCGATGGCGAGTGCAGGCGCCGGGTTGCCGCGCAGGTTTTCCACGTACCGCTCATGACTCCAGACCTCGCCGGTTGCCCCGTCGAGATACGAGAACGACGGAGAGAGAATCGGCTCGAGCAACTCCCACGAGCCCTGCCGGAAGGCCTCGATGAAACGAAGATTGAGCTTCGTCAGGACCTGCTGGTCGTCCAACGGTTCCTCCACTCGACGTGTCGTTGGTGCGTCAGCGTCCCTGAAATCGGGCCCGTGCTCTCGCCGGATTCGGACATCTCTCGACTGTCCGGATCCGGCCGGTCGGTGAGCTCGACCCGCGGTATACCTCACCGGGCGTGGACGGATTTTCGGCGGTCCTCACTACAGGCATCTACTGCCGGCCCGGCTGTGGGGCGCGCCCTCGGCCGGAGCATGTCGTGCAGTTCCAGCTCGCCGCCGCAGCCGAGGCGGCCGGCTACAGGGCGTGTCTTCGCTGCCGACCGTACCGTTCGTCGCAGCCTTTGTACTGGACGGGTCCGGAACTCGTCTGCCGGGCGGTGCAGCTGATTCTCGACGGCGCGCTGGACCAGGGAACCGAGGCAGAGCTGGGCGCGCGGCTCGGTGTGTCGCCCCGGCATCTCCGACGTCTTTTCGCCGCGCACGTCGGTGTAACGCCTGACGGACTGGCGCGATCGGCGCGCGCGCACTTCGCCCGCCGCTTGCTCGACGACACGGATCTCACCGTGCTCGAGATCGCCTTCGCCGCGGGGTTCGGGAGCGTGCGCCAGTTCAACCGCGCCTGCCAGGACGTGTTCAGGGCGTCGCCTCGCGCACTGCGCGCACGCCGGCGCGTGTCGGACCGTCTGGCGGCAGACGGCGGCCTCTGCCTCCGGCTGCCCTTCCACGGTCCGCTCGATTGGCACGCGCTCGTCGGCTACTTCGCGGCGCGCGCGATCCCCGGTGTCGAACACGTGTCCGGAGGGACCTACCGGCGCACGATCGTCAGCGACGGAAACCCGGGTGTGCTCGAGCTCGGGTCGGGCGGCGAGGATCACCTCCTGCTGCGCGCACATCTGCCGCACTGGCGAGAGCTGATCCATCTGGTCGAGCGTGCCCGCCGCATCGCCAGCCTCGATTTCGACCCGAGCGAACCGGCGCGCCGGTTCGCCGAGGATTCGCTGCTCGGGCCGTTGGTCAGAGCCCGGCCGGGCCTTCGCGTCCCGGGAACGTGGGATCCGTACGAGACAGGCGTCCGCGCGATCATCGGACAACAGGTGACCGTCGCCGGCGCCAACACGATCGCCGGGCGGCTTGTCGAGCGGTTCGGCAAGCCGGTACCCGGACTCCAACCCCTCGGCCTGACGCACGCCTTTCCCCCACCACACGTCCTTGCCGACGCGGACCTTGCGGGGATCGGGCTCACGCGTGCGCGCGCCGAGGCGGTCCGCTCGTTCGCCGGTGCAGTCGTGGACGAGGCGATCCGTCTCGACCGGAGTGTGAGCCTCGACGCGCTCGTCGACTCGGTTACCGCGATCGACGGCCTCGGCGTATGGACCGCGCATTATCTCGCCCTCCGGATCGGCGAGCGCGACGCGTGCCCCACCACGGATCTCGGCCTGCGGCGCGCTCTAGCGCGGCATTCGCCTTCATCTGCGAACGCTTTCGGCGCCCTCGCCGAACGCTGGCGGCCGTGGCGCGCATTGGCGGCGACGCACCTCTGGACGGCCGAAGGATCGCGCCGAACGCCGCTTGCGGGCCGGCGCGCAGCCTAGGTACCAAGACGTGCCTGACACGTCCGAGACCGAAGTATTGGAGATCCGGACCTACAAGCTCGTATCCGGCGCGCGCGACGACTTCGACCGCATCCTCCGCGAAGGCGCGCTGCCGATGCTGCGCCGACACGGCATCGAGGTGGTCGGCTACGGCCCGTCGCTCGCGGACGACGACCACTACTACCTCATGCGTGCCTTCCCGTCGGCCTTTCGGCGCGCGCGGCAACTCGACTCGTTCTACGGAAGCGCGGAATGGAAGCAGAACTACGAAGCCGCCGTGATGCCGCTGATCGAGGCGTACCACACGGTCGTCATCCCGCTGACGTCGTGCATGCCGCCGCGTGACGCCGGCGGCTGACCGCCGTCGCGCTCAAACGTGGGCCCGGATCACCTTGGCCAGCGCCCCCGCGCCGCAGGTCCGACTGCGGACTCATAGCAGTCGTTCTCGTTCGACGACGGCCCGACCTTCGAGAAGAACTGGGTCATGGAGTTGACGCGCGTCGCGTGATCCCCGTCCGGAAACTCAGTTGTTCAGAGCGAGCAGCCTGCGCCGTCCGTCCGCCAACCTGGTCGGGACCAGCGACAGACTGAGAGACCAGGCAACCGCAAGGAGCAGGACCATGGCTCCGGAGAGAACGCCGAGGGCCGCGACGGCGACGGCAACTGCCAACGCTTGCGAGGCTCCGACTCCGGACGCGATCAGGATTGCCGCGCCGGCGCCGACCTGCGTCGCCGCGCCTGCAGGGCCGATCGGGAGGGCCGCCGACGCCGCCCCGGCGGAAAGAAAGAGGAGCGCGAGCGGGACGGAGAAGCCGACGCCGAGCGTACCCAGGAGGAGTAGGAGCGCGGTGGCCCGGATGAGCCAGCATGCCGACACGAGCGCCCACGCTTCGGCTGCTCCGCGTCGCGGGGTTGTGCGCGGGCTCAGCCAGCGGCCGATGCGGTAGCGCAAGACCCGCTGGGTGGCGGCGAGACGGGGCAAGGCAAGGATGAGGACGGCCGCAACAACGCCTGCGGCGGCTACCACGGCGAGGCCCACGCGCAGGCTGATCTCGACACTCGAAGACACGCCGGCGGCAAGGGCGAACGGCGCCAGCGCCACGCAGTCGATCAATCCGAGCATCACGAGGGAGAGGCAGATCGGACGCACGCCTGAAGGACAACCCGGATAGCGGCGGACGACGGCGACTCGCACGGCGTCGTCGAAGCGGCCGGGAAGAACGAGGCCGGTGATCGCGGCGAATCCGTTGCCGGCCGCGAGTGCAAGCGGCTTCGGTCGTTCGTCCGGCGCAAACAGCCGCGCCCACCCGTAGGCCTTCAACGCCTGCGCGAGCAGAAGCAAGAGACCAGCCGCCACGAGCACACCCGGATCTCCCCGCGAGAGCGGCCATGAGCTCGTCATGAAGTGGCGCGCCGCGAGGAATGCCAGGGCGATTGCGAAACCGCTCGACCCGAGGCCGAATGTCCAGCGGCCGCCGCGCGATTCACGGAGAGCCGTGAGGATTCGGACAGCGGTTCTCACGTGGTCAAGCCACGTCTCGCAACGCTTGTGTGTCGACGAGCTCCCGCAGCCTTTGCAGCGCGCGGCTCTCGATCTGGCGGACGCGCTCGCGAGTGACGTTGAAGACCCGACCCACTTCGTCGAGCGTGCGCGGTCGGTTGCCGCCGAGTCCGTAGCGCAGCTCGAGCATGCCGCGTTCGCGCGGCGACAGCCGGGCGAGGATCCGTGCGAGTGTCTCCGTGCGCATCGAGGTCTCGAGCTCGTCCTCGGGCAGCACCCCGTCCTCGTCGGCGAGCAGGTGGCCGAACTCGACCCCGTCGGAGTCGCCGACCGGCTGCTCGAGCGAAATCGGCGTCTGCGCGCTGCACCGGACCCGTTCCACCGTGTCCGGCAGCAGGTCGAGGTCGCGGCCGATCTCGACGGACGACGGTTGACGGCCGAGCTCGGCTCGGAGGTTCCGTTCCGACCACGTGATCTTGTTCAGCTGCTCGACGGCGTACGCCGGCATGCGGATCGTCCGCGCCTGATCGTCGACCGCCCGCGAGACAGCTTGACGGATCCACCACGTCGCGTAGGTCGAGAACTTGAAGCCCTTGCGGTAATCGAACTTGTCCGCAGCACGCCCGAGCCCGATCGTCCCTTCCTGAATCAGGTCCAGGAACGGAAGGCCCCGCTTCCGATAGCGCTTCGCGATCGACACGACGAGCCGGAGGTTCGCCTCGATCATCTCCTGCTTCGCGCGATGGTCGCCGCGCTCGATGCGCTTCGCGAGCTCGACCTCCTGCGCAGCGGTGAGGAGACTGACGCGGGCGATGTCCCTGAGGAACAGATACAGCGATTCGGTCGATGCGCTGCTCTGCACGTTCGACCCGGCGTCGTCTGCCGGCTGTTCCTCGAGCGCGACCGGCTGTTCGCCTCGCCGAACATGAACCATCGCGTCTCCCTCCAAGTATCGTTCGGGCCAAAGGCCGCGACGAGAGTGAGCCAACTCAGCGGACGGCACCACGCCGGACACAGGCTCGAAGAGGCTGATTCAGTGTAGCGCCTCTCGTCGCGCGTGACGGCTAAACGTCGTCCTCGATCAGTTCGATGAAGGTGATGTCGGCGTATGCAACCCACTTGCGCCCACGGGTGGGCTGCACCTCGACCCAACCGAAGGAGAAGGGTTCGCCGACGTGCTGGATCAGGTTGTCACAGGTGGTTCGTGCAGTCTCGTCGTCGTCGGCCGCGATCTTGACCCTGTCGCGGCCGCCTCTCACCGTCGTGACGTAGATGGTCGCCATGGACGAGCTACTCGCTGACCGGCGGCGTCTCCCCGTCGGCATTGCCTGCGGCGGGTGCGCCCTCAGCCTGCCGCGCCGCGGCTGCCGCCTGCCTCTTCTCCTGCTTTCGCGCGCGCTTTTCCCTGACGGTCCGCTCGCGCGTCATCTTCTCCATCGTCTGTCGTCTCTTCGAACTGGAACCCATACAAGTCCTTCCTTTCGTCGACGCTTCGCCGCTTCGTGCCGATTGGTGCTTCGACACTCGACCTCAAAACCGAGAGTGGAGCAACAAGCGTGAAGACCATCAGTGTACTCGGGGCGACGGAGCACCGTTTGCCCGTGGACCCGTTAGCTCGTGACGCCGACGGCGCTGGAGCGAAGTGTTTTGCCTGTCTCCGGCTCGAAGAAGTGGAAGCGTGAGGGGTCGAGCGCAAGACGGAGCTTCGAGCCCACGCGCGCTTCCGTCGTCTCCGCAACCTCGGCGGTGAAGAGGGCGCGCCGGTCGACGGCGAGCAGAACCGCGCGCTCCTTCTCGTCGGTCGCGGCGCGTAACACCTCTACGTCGACCGGCGGCGCGTCGATCGGGAAGATCACGTGTGTCTCGGAGCCGAGGTCTTCGACCACTGCGGGCTCGACTTCGATCGTCGGCAAGGCGGCGTCGGCTTGACCGCGGTGGTCGGCGAGGTGACGAGCCCGTCGATGGGGATGAATCCGTACGAGGTCGCCGCGGACGGCACGCCGGTCGTCCCTGTCGGCGCCGGAGGGGTCTGTTAGCTCGATGCGGACGCGAACCTCGCACCGCTGCTCGAGCTTGCGTGAATATGGTGTGTCGTACCTTTTGACATACGTTTGCACCTACGGTGTATAATACGTGACCTGGATGCCTGTCGCTGAACGGACATATAGCTTCCGGGCCGCCGAGGATCTGGCGGACCGGATCCGTGAGGCGAGCAAAACGCTTGAAAAACTTGCCGATCCTCAGGTCGTCGAGCGGTTCGTCCGGGATCTCGCGCTCGCCATCTTCCGCGAGAGCGGTCGATTCGACGAGACTCGGGGGAACCAGTCGGCATTCGTCCGGGAAGCGGTAGAGCTGCTGGTGAGCGCAGCCGAGAAGACCGCTGCGGATCTCGACTACGCCGAGGCCTATGGTCGGGTCGCCGCCGACCGGACCCCGGATGAGGAGGAGGTTCACCGCGCCGCGCGCGCTCGTGCCGGCGGGCGCTGGCGCGACAATTGATGGAGATCGTCCGCGGCGGGATCTACTTCGCCAACTTTCCCGGCGTCGGCGACCGGGCCGTCCTCGTCGTGTCATGGGATGCGATCAACGCTGGACTGCGGTCACCGATCGTCTGCCAGGTGACGAAGACCGAACGCGAGCGAAACCTACCGACTTTCGTTCCTCTCCCGGCCGGCGCGGGCGGCGTCGAGACGGACAGCTACATCCTGTGCCACGAGATCGTCACGCTCGACGCTGAGGACTTCCGGCGTGAGGTCGGAATGATCCCAACGCCGATCCTGGTCGAGGTCGAGGAGGCGCTCAGGCGGGCGCTCGACTTACCGCAATGGAACTAAGGGGAATATCGTGGCTCGCGTGAACGAGGCCGTTCCGCTCCTCGAGACGAGGGCCCTCACCAAGCACTTCCCGTTGCACGGCGCCCTGGCGCGCCGCCTCCGGGGACATCCGCCGAACGTTCTCGTCGCCGTCGAGGACGTCTCGTTGGCGATCCGGCGCGGAGAGACGGTCGGGCTCGTTGGCGAGAGCGGCTCCGGCAAGAGCACCTTCGGACGGCTGTTGCTCCAGCTGCATCGGCCAACCTCGGGCGACGTCCTCTTCGAAGGCAGGAGCCTGCTCGGGCAGGGCGAGCGGACGACCCGCGAGCTGCGCAAGCGGATCCAGGTGATCTTCCAGGATCCGTACTCGTCCCTCAATCCGACGATGACCGTCCGCCAAATGCTCGGCGAGGCGCTCGCGGTGCACCGAATCGTCCCGAAGGAGATCCGCCGCGCACGCGTCGCCGAGCTCCTCGAGCGGGTTGGGCTCGCGCCCGAGTTCGCCGACCGGCGGCCGCACCGGTTCAGCGGCGGCCAGAGGCAGCGAATCGGAATCGCGCGCGCGCTCGCCGTCGAGCCCGACTTCATCGTCGCCGACGAGGCGGTCTCCGCGCTCGACGTCTCCGTTCAGGCGCAGGTGCTCAACCTCGCCCTGGTCGCCTGTCACATGTACGAGGACGACTCGTCGCACCCGAAGCCGGTCAGCGGGCCGTAGCTCTCTCCGCGAGAGCGATCGCGCCGAGGACCCCCGCGCGCGAGCCGAGTGACGGGAGCGTGACGTACTCGGCGATTCCTGCGACCGAGGGGGCATCGGGATAGCCGTTCATCAGCGCGGCGAGCTCGCGCTGGACACGTTGAAGGAGCTCACGCCGCTTCATGACGCCGCCGCCGATCACGATGCGTTCCGGTGAGAGGACGTACATCACACAAACGAGGCCGAGCGCGAGGTACCGTGCCTCGAGCTCCCACGCTGCCTCGTCGCCGAGTTCGGCCGCCGGTCGTCCCCAACGCGCCTCGATCGCGCGGCCCGACGCGAGACCTTCCCAACAATCGCCGTGATATGGACACACGCCGACGAACGGGTCCGCAGCGCGGTCGTGCGGGATGCGCATGTGACCGAACTCGGGGTGGACGAGTCCATGCAGGAGCTTTCCGCCCGCCATTCCGCCGCCGCCGATTCCCGTTCCGACGGTGACGTAGCAGAAGGTCTCGAGGCGCTGAGCCGCGCCCCAGCGGTGCTCGCCGAGCGCGGCCGCGTTCACGTCGGTGTCGAATGCGACCGGCACGGAGAGACGCCGCCCGATCTCCTGGGCGACGTTCGTGTGTGCCCAACCCGGCTTCGGCGTCGTCGTGATGTGTCCCCAGGTCGGTGACGTGGGTTTCGAGTCGATCGGGCCGAACGAGCCGATCCCGATCGCGCTGACAGGCCCGCCGCGCTCGAAGAACGCGATCGCGCGGCCGATCGTCTCCTGCGGAGTGGTCGTCGGAACCGTCTCCGCGGCGCGAATGTCGTCCGGTCCCGTGCCGACGGCGCACTCCCACTTCGAGCCGCCCGTCTCGATGCCGCCGAACACGGTCATGCCGCATCGGTGTGGAGCGACGCCCCACAGGACTTGCGGACGACGAACTCCGCGGGGAGCACGACCGCGCGACGCCGCTCGGGCCCGCGGCCCTGGATCCGCTCGAGCAGCAGCTGCGTGCTGAGCGTCCCGAACGTCTCCGCAGGCTGCTCCATCACGGTGAGGAACGGGTACAGCCGCGACGCGTATTCGATGTCGTCGAAGCAGACGAGCGCGACGTCGTCGGGCACGCTCAGTCCTGCTGCGCGCACCGCTTCGATCGCGCCGAGCGCGACGAGGTTGTTGACGGTGAACACCGCCGTAGGACGATCGTCCAGCGCGAGCAGCCGGCCCATTCCTTCGGAGCCGCCGCGCGGGTCGACCGTCCCACTCACGACGAGCGCCGGATCGAGCGGGATGCCTGCGGCGGCCAGCGCGGCCTCGTACCCGCGGCGCCGGTCACGAGCCGTCGACACCTCGTCGGACTCGATGAGCAAGCCGATGCGGCGGTGGCCGAGCGAGATCAGGTGCTCGACGAGCTGCTCGGCGCCACCGACGCTGTCACCGCGGACGACGTCCGAGTCGACGCCGGGCACGGTGCGGTCGATCAGCACGAACGGAACGGCGAACTTCGCGAGACGCCGCAGATGGTCGCGCGAGCGATCGTTGACGGGCGCGATCAGGATCCCTTCGACTCGGTGCGCGATCATCTCCTCGATCACCTCCCGCTCGACCCCGAGGTCGGCGCGCGTGTCGCACAGGATCACCCGATAGCCGGCACGGCGCGCGACGTCCTCGGCTCCTCTCACGATCAGCGTGAAGAACGGGTTGGCGACGTCGGGGACGATCAGCGCCAGCGTTCCGGTCCGCCGGCCGCTCAGCCCGCGCGCCAGCCGGCTCGGCACGTAGCCGAGCTCGGAGATCGCGTGCTCGACGCGACGCCGGGCCTCCGGGCTGACGTTCGCGCTGCCGTTGATCACGCGGGAGACGGTCATCTGCGATACCCCCGCCTGCCGGGCGACGTCCTTGATCGTGACGGAGGCCGCACTCATTCTTGTTATCAGTACCACATTTTGCGGTCACATTTCATCCCCTGGGGCTTGACGCGGTGCTTCGTTATCTGTTATCGGTACCAGCACACCGGTCAACGAAGGGAGACAGGTCATGCGTCAACCGCACGAGCACCGCCGGACACGGCGCGCGCCCCTCGTCGCGGCAGCCCTCGTCGTCGTCGTCGCGACGGCGATCGTGGTCGCCGCCGCTTCGGCGAAAACGTCGTCCCCGAACGCCACGATCAAGGTCGGTCTGATCACGAAGGACGTCACCAACCCGTTCTTCGTGAAGATGAAGCAGGGAGCGACGAGTCAGGCGAAGAAGCTCGGCGCGCAACTGGTCTACGCGGCGGGCAAGAGCAGCTCCGACAACGCGGGCCAGATCGCCGCGATCGAGAACATGACCACCGCCGGGGTCAAGGGGATCCTGATCACGGTCGCAGACGGGAAGGCGGAGAACCCTGCGATCGCCAAGGCGAGGAAGGCGGGCGTGCTGGTGATTGCGCTCGACACGCCGACCGTTCCGAAGAGTGCCACCGACGCGCTGTTCGCGACGAACAACTTCAACGCGGGCATCCTGATCGGGAAGTACGCGCGGGCGGCTACGAAGGGCAAGACGGTCACGATCGCGATGCTCGACGAGCATGCGGGCTCCTCCGTCGGCGCGCTTCGTCACAACGGCTTCCTGAAGGGATTCGGCATCAAGTCGAGCGACAAGCAGATCACCTGCGTCGGGAACGGCGAGGGTCAAACCGCCCCGTCGCAGACCGCGATGGAGAACTGCCTGCAGAAGAATCCTGACATCGACGTCGTCTACACGATCAACGAGCCGAGCGCGGCGGGTGCCTGGACGGCGCTGAAGAACGCCGGTAAGTCGCAGAGCGGCGTCACGATCGTCTCCGTGGACGGCGGCTGCGCAGGCGTCCGGAACGTCAAGGCCGGCGTCATCGACGCGACCTCGCAGCAGTACCCGCTGAAGATGGCCTCGCTCGGCGTCGCCGCGGTCGTGAAGTACGCGAAGACCGGCAAGAAGGCGTCCGGCTACACGGACACGGGGGTCAACCTCATCGCCGGGAAAGCCGTGGCGGGTGTCAAGTCGAAGAACGTCGCCTACGGCCTGGCGAACTGCTGGGGCTAAACGGCCTCTCCGACCACTGTGACCGGGGCGCCCGCCCTCCGCGCCCCGGTCACTGTCTCTGCGCTACGGCCTAGGATCGATTCGACCTCTCGCGACCGACGGTGACGACTTCTCCCATCCCAGCGGAAGAACCGCGCACGCGGCCGACGGCGCCTCAGGTGGCCCGACGGATCGTCACCGCGCCGACGGTGGGGCCACTTGTCGCGTTGCTGCTCACGATGGCGTTCTTCTCGCTGAAGAGCGACCGTTTCCTGCAGACGCAGAACCTTTCGCTGGTGCTGCAGCAGGTGATGGTCGTGGGCGTGCTCGCGATCGGTCAGACGCTCGTGATCCTCACCGCAGGAATCGATCTGTCGGTCGGAACCGTGATGGCCTTCGGCCAGATCGTGATGACGAAGCTCGCGGTGGCCAACGGTGTCCACCCGCTGGTCGCGATCGGCCTCGGAATCCTCGCTTGCGTCGGCTTCGGGATCTTCAACGGCGCACTCGTCACGGGCGTCCGGCTGCCGCCGTTCATCGTCACGCTCGGCACGCTGAACATCGCGTTCGCCCTGACGCACGTGTACTCGAACGACCTCACGTTCACCGGCCTGCCGAGCGAGCTGCTCTTCTTCGGGCGGACCTTCACGGTCGCCGGGGCCGACTTCACCTACGGAACGGTGCTGATGCTCGCGCTCTTCGGGTTCGCCTGGTATGCGCTCACGCAAACCGCGTGGGGGCGGCACGTCTACGCGGTCGGCGACAACGCCGAGGCCGCCCGCCTGACGGGGATCAACATCAACCGCCTGCTGCTGAGCGTCTACCTGATCGCCGGCCTGATGTACGGAATCGCCGCGATGCTGCTCGTCGCCCGCACCGAGCTCGGCGATCCCAACGCGGGCCAGACGACGGAGAACCTGGACAGCATCACCGCAGTCGTGCTCGGCGGCACGAGCCTGTTCGGGGGCCGCGGGAGCATCATCGGGACCTTGATCGGCGCCGTCATCGTCGGCATCTTCCGGAACGGCCTGACGCTGATCGGCGTGCAGGTGATCTACCAGTATCTCGTCACCGGAATGCTCGTCATTCTCGCGGTCTCGATCGACCAGCTCGCGCACCGGAGGCGGCTGTGAACGACGAAGCGCCGATTCTCGAGGCTCGCAGCCTCGTCAAGCGCTACGGCCAAGTTGTCGCGTTGAACGGCGCCGACTTCGAGCTCTACCCCGGCGAGATCCTGGCGATCATCGGCGACAACGGCGCCGGCAAGTCGACGCTGATCAAGGCGCTCTCGGGCGCGTTGCAGCCGGATGAGGGGGAGATCAAGCTCGAGGGAGAACCCGTGCGCTTCCACTCACCGCGCGATGCCCGCCGCGCGGGAATCGAGACCGTCTACCAGGATCTCGCGGTCGCGCCGTCGCTCGACATCGCCTCGAACGTCTTCCTCGGCCGAGAGCTGCGCCGCCGCGGCCCCGTCGGCGGTGTGCTGCGCGTGCTCGACAAGCGCACGATGCGACGGGAAGCGGCACGGCACTTCGCGGAGCTCGAGATCGGCGTCCAGTCGATCACGCAACCGGTCGAGCGCCTCTCCGGCGGACAGCGACAAGGCGTCGCCGTCGCCCGCGCCGCGACCTGGGCCCGCCGCCTCGTGATCATGGACGAGCCCACCGCTGCACTCGGCGTCAAGGAGACGCGTCAGGTGCTCGACCTCATCCAGCGTGTCCGCGAGCGCGGGCTCCCCGTGATTCTCATCAGCCACGACATGCCCCACGTCTTCGAGCTCGCCGACCGGATCCACATCATGCGGCTCGGCAGGCGCGTCGCGATCGTCACGCCCAAGACCCACACGATGCCGGAAGCGGTCGCGATCATGACGGGCGCGACCCGAAGCGAGCTCGACCACGCCCTGTCCAAGGAGGATTCATGACGTACGTTCCCGCCGCCGACCGCTACGAGCGCATACCCTACCGCCCTTCCGGCAGGAGCGGGCTGAAGCTCCCGGCGCTCTCGTTCGGGTTGTGGCAGAACTTCGGCGGCGAGGTCCCGCTCGAGCACAGCCGCGCGATCGTTCGTCGCGCGTTCGACCTCGGGATCACCCACTTCGACCTCGCGAACAACTACGGCCCGCCCTACGGCTCTGCGGAGGAGACGTTCGGCAAGCTGTTCCGGGACGATCTTGCGCCCTACCGCGACGAGCTGGTGATCTCGACGAAGGCCGGGTACGACATGTGGCCGGGCCCCTACGGGGACTTGGGCTCGCGCAAGTACCTGCTCGCGTCGCTCGACCAGTCGCTGCGCCGGATGGGACTCGAGTACGTCGACATCTTCTATTCGCACCGCTTCGATCCCGACACACCGCTCGAGGAGACGATGGGTGCGCTCGACAGTGCGGTGCGGCAGGGAAAGGCCCTGTACGTCGGGATCTCCTCGTACTCCGCCGAGCGCACGCGTGAAGCGGCGGCGATCCTCCGCGACCTCGGCACGCCGCTCTTGATCAACCAGCCGTCGTACTCGATGCTCAACCGTTGGATCGAGCCGGACCTGCTCGATGCTCTCGGCGAGCTGGGAGTCGGCTGCATCGTCTTCTCGCCGCTCGCCCAGGGCATGCTGACCGACAAGTACCTGGACGGTGTGCCGGAGGGCTCCCGCGCCAGCCGGCCCGGCTCGCTCTCGCGGGAGCTGCTGACCGACGAGGCGCTGGCACGCATCCGCGCGCTGACCGAGATTGCGGCGGGTCGCGGCCAGCGTCTGGCTCAGATGGCGCTGGCGTGGACGCTCCGCGATCCTCGCGTGACCTCCGCACTGATCGGCGCCAGCAGCGTCGAGCAGCTGGAGACGAACGTCGGCGCGCTCGAGCGTCTCCCCTTCAGCGACGACGAGCTCGCCGAGGTCGAGCGCTACGCGGTGGACAGCGGGATCAACATCTGGGCGGAGTCGAGCAGCGAGTAGACCGTTGCCGAGTGGGTAGGTTCTGCCGGTGAGACGGGGCTAGGCGACCAAATCCTGCCGGCTTCCGCCGTCGACGAATCGACGGGGCGGCTGTGGGCGTGCTGGCACGACCGGATCGGCGCGCCGGACGCGCGTCCGGTACACGTGCTCGGCCTCCCGCGACGGCGGCCGGACGTGGCGGAAGCCCGTCTCCTTATTACTTGTGGCCGGAGCGACCGGTCCCTACTTCAGCGTCACCGCCGGATACGTGTGGTACCGGGCGCAGGTCGGCTCGAAGCCGTCCCAGACGCGGAACCGCCAGGTGCCCGCCGCCGGGAAGACGACCCGTGCGCGGAATACACCCGGCGTCGACGTCGGACGCGCCGCGAACGAGCGCCACGCGCCGGCGCGGGTGCGAACCTCGATCCGCGGCTTCGCATCCGGCAGCATCGTACGACCGTGCTGAAGCGGCGTCACGTTCACGTTCCAGACGCGGGCGCTCGGCATCGAGCTGAGCTTGACGGTCGCCCAGCAGCCCGCCTGCGCCGTCGGGGCGAGCGCGAGGGCCCCGAGCACCGGGAGCAGAAGCTTCTTCATGGCCTCCTCCTTGATTCGTCTCTACCTCCGAGATAACCGCCGCGGGCCCGAAAAACCAACTCGCGCTCGCCGCGGCCGTTCCAAAACTCGCCGAGTGGTTCAAGACGCGGGTGCCGGCCGGCGCTCATGCTCAGTCGACTCGATCTCAGACCCAAAGGAGGGAGGATCCATGCGTCTGCGCAGCATCCTGGCGATCGCCGGCGTCGTCCCGCTGCTCTCCGTGCCCTGCGCTCTCTCGGCCCCCGGCGCGGAGAGCGTCGTGGCAGCCGCGAACGGCGGCGTCCACTGGACGATCCCGTTGCCGAACGTGTTCGGCGTCGAGGTCGGCAACCGCCTCACGTTCAACGCACGCAAATACGCGGACGGAAGCGCGAACGGCCAGTTCGAGTATCTCCAGACGGTCGAAGGAACGACGTTCACGTTCCACGGCAACGTGACCTGCATCAACGTCTACGACGGGAATCGCGCCAAGCTCGGCGGCGAGATCACGTACAGCAACGATCCCACCGTTCCGACGGGGACGTTCGGCTGGTTCCAGGAGTTCGACAACGGCGAAGGAGCGAACGCCACAGCCGACCGCTCCAGCCTGATGGGGTTCGGCACCGAGGCCGCGAACGAGGCGTTCTGTAACAGCCCCAACCTGCCGCGCTTCGGGCCCTGGGACGTCCAGGGGAACGTCCAGGTCACTGATGGCGGCAACAGCCTGAACGTCCGATCGAAGGAGTGAACGCTCCGCACGGCCGCGGCTAACCCCCAACAGCGCGCCGTCGTCTACGCAGACATGGCGACGGCGGCGGCGCTGGACGATGCAAGCTCGATCTCCGTTGCCGCGTGCACGCTCAGACACGCGTCGATTACAGCGGGCGGCTTCTACGTGAGCGACGTGGTGTTCGGGCCCAACCGACGCCTCCCGAGGCACAGTCATCCGCGCGGGTGCATCGCGGTGGTCGTCGAGGGCGTGGTGGACAAGGCGTTCACGCGCGTGTCCGGGACGGCGAAGCAGGGTGCCGTGATCACGATGCCTCCCGCGGAGCCGCACGTCGATGCGTTCGGCCGCGGTGGGGCGCGGCTGATCGTCGCCGAGGCGAACGAGGACCAGGAAGTTGCGCTGGGGCGCGACTGGACCGCGCTCCTGATCGCGACGAGGATCGCACGGGAGCTCGAGCATCCCGACGCGTTCACGCCGCTCGCCGTCGAAGGGCTCGCCTTGGAGCTCGCCGTCGCCGCTCGGCGGCTCGGGCCGCCGGGTGTTCCGAGCTGGCTGCGCACCGCGCGTGAGATCGTGCTCGACCACGCGCCCGCGTCGCTCTCCGTCGCGGCGATCGCAGCGCAGGTGGATGTCGAGCCGGGTCTTCTGGCTCGCAGCTTCCGCCGGCACTTCGGCGTGTCGATCGGCGAGTACGTTCGGAACGCACGTCTCGACTGGGCGGCTGCAAGGCTCGTGGACAGCGACGAACCGCTCGGGTCGCTTGCGTTCGAGGCCGGGTTCGCGGACCAGAGCCACTTCACCCGCTGCTTCAAGCGCCGCGTGGGCGTGCCGCCCGGCAGGTATCGCCGCCTGCACCGCTGAGCGTGCCGCCGATCGCGGCGACGGTCGGGGAACGTTCCCTGGGAAGTAGTTCCCGGGCCGGCCGTCCCCGGTCTGCCGCCCGGTCGCGAAACTCCACGTCCCCGCCGCCGTTCGGAATCGCCGGCGCGTCGCTGACGACGTGAAGGACGTGGACGTACCGTCGGTCGTTTCACGGCGTCGTCGTCGCGCTCGGCGCCGGGCTCGAGTCGGACGAAGCGGTGCGCACTGCGTACGCATCCACCAGCGCGGAGACAGCCGGGCGGCAATGTAAGGATGTTCTAAGCCTTTCGAGCGAGGTCTTGATCCGGCCGGTCTGCGGAGAGATGCTCGGCAGCGCTGGATGTGGAGCGGAGTCGGAGCCTTGCGGCGGCTCGGTCGAAGCATCAGGGAACTGACATACCAGCCGACGAGGGCAAGGTGATGCGCGGGCCCTCGATCCTCGTCAGGAAGGAACGGTCACATGCGTAGGATCGTGACCTCCTCGATCGTCGGCGTCCTTCTCTGTGGTCTCGCGGCTGTGCAGTCGCGGGCGGGGGACGCGGTTCGCATCCCGCTCGCGGCGCACGCGCGAACGCTGAACGGCAACGGAAACAACTTGCGACATCCCACCTGGGGCGAATCGGGCAGCGAGTACGTGCGAGTGGCTCCTCCGAAGTACGCCGACGGGCTGGGGGCGATGATCGCGGGCCCGCCGGCACGGTACGTCAGCAACCGGATCTTCAACGACCTCGGCCAGAACCTCTTCTCCGAAAACGGCGTCACCCAGTGGGGGTGGGCGTGGGCGCAGTTCCTGGATCACGACTTCGGCTTGCGGGACGAGACAGCTGCCGAGCACGCACCCGTCGCGTTCGACGCCGTCGACCGGCTCGAAGACTTCAGGAACGACTTCGGCGCGATCGAGTTCGCACGCACGCCGGCCGCTCCAGGTACCGGGGTCGCATCGCCACGGCAGCAGATCAACACGCTCAGCAGCTACATCGACGCCTCCGGTGTGTACGGCGTCAGCGGTGCACGGCTCGACTGGCTTCGCGAAGGGTCGGCCGACGGCAGCCCTGCCAACAACCGAGCGCGGCTTCTGTTGACACCGGACGGCTACCTGCCGCGTGCGGATGTGCGCGGAAACGCCGCGACTGCGCCGCCGATGGACCTGATGGGCCCGCTCGCGGGTCGCCCGGCGGCGGCGATCGTGGCCGGCGACGTGCGGGCGAACGAGAACATCGCGCTCACGGCGCTGCACACGCTGTTCGCACGGGAACACAATCGAATCGTCGCCGCGCTACCTCGGTCGCTCAGTGACGAGGCCAAGTTCCAGCTCGCCCGCCGGGTGGTCGGCGCGGAGCTGCAGTACGTCACGTACCACGAGTTCCTCCCCGCGCTCGGCGTGCAGCTCCATCGCTATCGCGGGTACAGCTCGTCCCGCAATGCAGGCATCTCGAACGAGTTCGCCGTGGTCGGCTACCGGGCACACAGCATGATCCACGGCGAGTTCGAGGCCGAGGTTCCGGCGGCGCGCTTTTCCGCCCAGAGACTGGCTGCGTTCCGCGCCGCCGGCTTGACGGTCGAGCGGAGTGGGGATGCAATCACGCTCGCGATTCCGCTCAACGTGGCGTTCGGCAACCCGGGCCTGCTGCACGACGTCGGCATCGACCCGGTCCTGGAGAGCCTCGCCGAGCGGCAGTACCGAAACGACGAGCAGATCGACAATGCGCTGCGGAGCGTGCTCTTCCAGGTTCCGAGGCCGGGCGTTCCCGATCCCTCCGTGTGCGGTGTTCCCACCGTGAACCCCTCGTGCTTCGGCGGTGTTCTCGACCTCGGGGCACTGGACATCGAGCGCGGGCGCGACCACGGGATGCCGAATTACAACGACCTGCGCCGCGCGTATGGTCTGCGCCCGACGCGGTCGTTCATGGACGTCACCGGCGAGCGAAGCGACCGCTTCCCGCAGGGCCTCGGCGCCGATCCGATCGACGATCGCCACAGCCTCGACTTCGTCGAGCTTCGGGACGCACAGGGCCGGCGTATCCCGCTCGGAAGCGACGAAGCCCTGGAGAACGCCGTCGTCGGAGTACGCCGCACGACGCTCGCGTCGCGGTTGAGAGCGATCTACGGAGACGTCGGGCACCTCGATGCGTTCGTGGGAATGGTCTCCGAGCCCCACGTCCGCGGAACCGAGTTCGGCGAGCTCCAGCTCGCGAGCTGGAGGCGGCAGTTCGAGGCGCTGCGGGACGGCGACCGGTTCTTCTACGCCGTCGATCCCGTCCTCCGTTCGATCCAGCGCACGTACCACGTCGGCTACCGCCACGCGCTGGCGGAGATCGTCAGGCTGAACACGGATGCGACGGTCGACGACGAGGTGTTCGAGGCAGACGAGGGCTGAGGACCCGCGTCAACGCCGCGGAGCGGCTCGGGCGTCCGCCCGAGCCAGAGCTCCGCGGTCGTTTGTGAGAGAGAACCGGAGTCGAGGCGGTCTCTCTCGCGTCGCCCGCAGTGCGCGGTCGGGCGACGGCGAGGACTGTGCCGACGCCCGTTAAGAACCGGCTGAGAAGCCGACGCGGTTGTCGCGGCGCGATCCCGCTGTGTATGGCATAGCCAATCGGCTAGTTGACTCGATCGTCCCAGGGCAGGAGACTTTTCGGCACGGCGCGCCTGCGGCGCGCGCGGGTTTACTGCGGCAGTAAAGGAGATCGTCAAATGACGGCAAGATTCCCCTGGATCGCTACGCGGCGCAACATCGCGGCCGCGGGAGCGCTTGCGGCGGCAGCACTGGTCGTGCTGATTGCAGCCGCGGACCGGACGAACGCGAGCACGACCACGACCTGCAACACACCCGACCCGACCGGCCGGCTCTTCTGCGTGACCGTTGAAGATCAGGACGGCGTGTCGCCCACGGGCGTCACGGGCTCGGGCAACCAGCAGACGACGGTTCAGGCTTACCAGTACTACAAGCTCACCGTCAGCAACGCCGGTGGCAGCTCGCTCACGAACGGCGTTGCCACCCTCAAGCTCACGGATCAGGTCCCGTCGAAGCCGGACGTCGACTCGACCGCCGTCTTCATACCCTCCGGATCGGCGTCGTTCTGTTCTCTCACATCGACGAAGCCGAACGTTGTCACGTGCTCACTCGGCAATATCGCCGCCGGGGCCACCAAGGCGGCGTTCTTCGTCGCGTATCGCACGTCGATCACGCCGGACGTCGCGTCGACGAACGCACAAATCACGACGACCTTCAAGGAGAATACGAAGAAGGGCGCGAATCCGTCGACCCTCGTCTCCAACGAGATCACGAGCCTCGAGCCCGATCCAGAGCTGTCGGTCTCGTGGTCACCGCCGGGGCAGCACGTCGATCTCGGTACCAGTCCGGCGTCGGCGTTCTCGAAGTTCTCGTACGACGTCCCCGCGGACAAGACCGCGTTCCTCGGCACGCTCACCGATTCGAACGGCTACGTCTGCGACGCGTCGCTGACGTGCTTCGGCCAGCTCGTGCAAACGGACGTCAGCGGGGCCGCTGTCGGCACCTTCTCGTCCTCGAACCTCTTCCACCTCACGATGATCATCAGCCTCGACCTTGTGCCGGGCGGAAACACGGACACGTTTGCCGTCTCGCACCGGTTCGACAACGGCTCCTTCGAGGTGATCCGGACGCGCTGCAGCAGCAGCCCGCCGAGCTCCTCGGAGACGCTTCCGTGCTTCACCTTCCTGAAGGACAACAAGGCGAAGCAGGCGATCTTCGACGTTTGGGGAGCTCAGAACGGAGGCTGGATGCCCGGCGGCTAGGCCGCCGCTAGGTGCCCAGCGACACGAACGGTGCTCGGAGCGCGCGTCGTGCGGCGCGCTCCGAGACCGTGTTCCCCTTGCGGCCGTACAGCGCGGCGGCCTCACGAAGTGCAAGATCGCGCTCGGCCATCCGGCCTCCCTGCTCGAGCACGCCTGCATGCACGAACAAGGCATCGCCGAGCTTGACCAGCGCATCCGTTCGCTTCAACAGCCCAACAGCTGCCCGTGCCGACCTGTCGGCTGCGTCGAGGTCGCCGTCGCGCGCGAGGATCGTCGCCTTCACCGATCGCCACAAGGCCTGCGACTCGACATCGTCCTCTGTCGCGATCTCCTCGGCGATTCGGAGAAACTCGTCAGCTTCGTCGGCACGATTCTGCAGGCAAAGGACGTAGGCGAGGATGGCGGCGACAGTCGATCGCAGATAGCGCTCACCCATCGTGTCGAGCGTCGCGTAATCGCGCCGCAGCTCGCGCTCGGCGGCCCCAGGGTCGCCGGCGAGCAGTTCGACTGTCGACGACTCGAGCGACGTGCGGGCACCGTAGAGCGTCGCGCCGATTTCCTGGAAGGTCGCCCAAGCATCGCGGTAGAGCTCCCGCGCCGTCGGGAAGTCGCCCCGCATCGCGTAGAGCGGGGCGGACAGGAGCGTCACGAAGCCCTGCATCTTCCGGTTTGTGGCGGATTCCTCGAGCGTTCGCTTGCAACGTTCGATCGCTTCCTCGACGGGCGTAGGCCCGTACAGGGCTGCCATTGCATAGGCCGAGGCCGCAAAGGCCTCACCGCGTACGTCGCCCGCGAGCCGTGCGTGCTCGACTGCCCGTTGTGCTGCAGCCGCGGCATCGCCGAAACGGTAGGAGATTCCGTAGGCGCTCATCGCGACCCGCCACGCTTTCGCCAGGCGTCGATGGTCCAGGTCGACCTCGAAGAGCGCCACTGCGGTCTCGACCTCGGCCAACGCTTCTTCGCACCAATTCGACTCGTCCCCGCCGGCGAAGCGGTGCGTGATCAGGCGTGCGAGGCGTGCCTCGGCTTCGAGCGACCGGACTCCCTGGCGCCTCGCGCCGTCGACGGCCTCGCTCAGGAACGACTCCGCCCACGCGAGCTCGCCGATCTGCTGTAGCGCCTCGGAGAGATCGGGGAGCAGCTCGAGCCGTTCGACGTCTCCCTCCGGCATCAGCTCGACCGCGCGGCGGAGCAGGTTCGCAGCCGCCGGCATGTCCTCGCGCGCGAAGGCGCGACGCCCAGCCGCCGTCAGCTTCACGAACGCGCGCGCCGCGAGTGTGCGCTGTTGTTCGTTCACGGGTCCGAGCTCGGCGAGGTAGTGGTACGCCTGCTCGAGGTGATAGCCCTGAATCTCTTCGTACTCGGCGCCGCGCTGGCGCGTCTGATTGACGCGTTCGCCCCAATCAGCAACGCGCTCGTGGAGCGTCGCCCGCGTCCGCTTCAGGAGTCCTCCGTACGCCGCGTCACGGATGAGGATGTGCTCGAACCGGTAGGAGGAGCCGAGTCCAATTTGGGCCGAGATCGGCCGGACCAGCTGCTTTTGGACGAGCGAGTCGACGCGGGCGCGGAGGTCGGTGCGAATCGTGTCGGGGACGAGCTCCTCGACGGCGTCCTCTGCAAACTCGAGACCGATCACCGACGCCGCGTCGATCACCGTCCGCTCGTCTTGCGCAAGCCGGTCGAGGCGCGCCTCGAGCAGGGCGTGGATCGTCGGCGGAATCGGGATGTGCTCGACGTCGAGGGTCGCAACCCAACGATCCCCCTCGCGGCGCAGGACGCCGTCGTCGGTCAGCATCGACAACATCTGCTCGGCGTACAGCGGATTCCCCTCGGCGGAGTCGATGATCCGCCGCCGGACAGCGTCGTCGATCGGCGAGCCTTCGAGCAGGCCGTCGATGAACTGTTCGCATTCCTCGGTTGCAAGCGGTAGGAGATCGATCCGTTCTCCCGGGAGGCCGCGCTGCCAGACGTCGAGAAATGATGGTCTCGCAGTGCATACGAGCAGGATGGGCGCCCCCGCTGCCGTGGCAAGCCGTTCGATGAGATCGAGCAGCGTCGCCTCGGCCCAATGGAGGTCCTCCCAGACAGCGACGACCGGTCGGCTTTCCGCGAGCAGCTCGAAGAATCGCTTACACGCGAAGAACAGTTCGTCCACCGGGAACTGACGCTCGACGAGTCCGATGGCTGCGCCGATCCGCTCGGCGATTCCCTCGCCGCCTGGTCCAACAAGCGCGCGCAGCTTCTGGAGCGCCGCCTCCGGCGAATCGTCCAGGCCGATGCCGCCGGCCGCGCGAACGATTTCGCCTAGAGGCCAGAACGTGATGCCGCGGCCGTACGGCAGGCAGCGCCCGCGAAGGACGAGCGCGTGGTCGTCGAGCGACCGCTCGAACTCCTCCAGGAGGCGCGTCTTGCCGACGCCTGCCTCGGCGAGCACGGTCACCGAGCGGCATGCTTGCTCGACCTCGGCCTCGCGAAACAGGTCGTCGAGTCGCGCCAGTTCTTCGCGCCGCCCGACGAACGAGCTGCGATGCTCCCGCGTGGGTGCGCCGACCTCCCGCACTGCAACCAGCCGGTACGCGGGGATCCGCTCGGATTTTCCCTTCAGCTCCAACGGCTCGACGGGTTCGACGTCCACGTCGCCACGGACCAGCTGATACGTCGGGTCCCCGACCAGGATCTCGAGAGCCGGAGCAGCCTGCTCGAGGCGCGCCGCGACGTTGACGGTGTCTCCCGTGACGAGGCGCTGCCCTGCCGCGGGATCGCCCGCGACGACTTCGCCGGTGTTCACTCCGATGCGGTTCGCGAACGTCACGCCCCAGCGCGTTTGGAGCTCGTCGTTCAACGCGGCGAGCCGGCGCTTCATCTCGGCCGCCGCCCGCACTGCCCGCAGCGCGTCGTCCTCGTGGACGACGGGCAATCCGAATACGGCCATGATCGCGTCGCCGATGTACTTCTCGATCGTCCCTCCGTGAAGCTCCAGGGCAGCGCTCATCTCCTCGAAGTACCGCGACATGACCTCCCGCAATGCTTCCGAGTCGAGCCGCTCTCCGAGCGCCGTCGATCCTTTGAGGTCGCAGAAGACCACGGTCACCGTCTTGCGGACCTCCTGCGCCGCAGCCGCAGGCTTGAGCGCCGAACCGCAGAACCCGCAGAGCCTGAAGCGCTCCGGGTTCTCCTCGCCGCAACTCGGGCAGGTCACCATGACGTTGAGTGTGGCAGGACGGAGCCGATAGGTCGAGTGCGCCGGGCCGCGCGGCTACGCCGAGGATGGCTGCTCAAGCCGCGAGAGTCTCGCTCGGACCCAGATTCGAGTCCGGCCGGTGCCGCTGGGAGATCGCGGTCATCGGCTTCGCCGTCGGCTTGCGTGTGAGCACGACCGCGATCAGCGCGGCGACGGCGGCGACCGCAGCGCCGGTCGCCGCGTCAAAGAGGAAGTGATTACCCGTCGCGACGATGACGAGCAGTACGAACGGTGGATAGGCGACCCCGATGAGCCGCGGCAGAAGTCGCCCGCCGTAGCGAACGAGTCCGGCGCCGACCACGAGGGCGTAGGTGACATGCAGGCTCGGTACGGCCGCGATCGGGTTGTAGACCGAGCTCACAAGCCCTCGATTCAGGTCGATGTGGCGACCCGAGACCGTGTCGACGATCCCAAGCCCCGCGAGCCGAGGTGGCGCAGTGGGGAAGAGCACGAAGCCGATCAGGGCGAGCGCGGTCGCGAGGATGAGCGTTGTCCGAACGGCAGGGAACGCGCGCGGCCGGCGCCGGTAAGCCCAGAGGAGGAAGCCTGCCGTGACGCTCAGGTGCAAGGTGAGATACGCGAGGCCGAGCGTTCCGATCAGTCCGGGAACGGAACGCGCGGCCTCCTGGACGTTCTGCTCGACGAAAACGTGAAGCGATTGCTCCAGTCGCGCAACGTCGCGGGCGTGGCGCAGTGCCACGGTGGCGTTGCCCACGACGAGGCCCCGGCTGACCTCGTATACGAGGTAGAGCGCGAGCACGGCGATCACCTCGGCACGAAGCGAATGCCGTTCCGCCAGCCACGTGCGAATGCGAGCCACGCTCACGCTCCCTCGGTCAAGCCGCCGCTCCGAGCGCATCCCGGTTGTCGCTGATCAGGTGGGCGAGCCGGTCGCGAAGCCGGTCGATCTCCTCGCGGTGGGCCCGGACCTCCCGCTCCGAGGCCCCGCGCCGCTCGAGCAGGTCGGACACGGCGACGAGGCCCCGGATGTGCAGCAGCAACCTGTCGACCTCGTGCTGCAGCTCCAGCGCGTTCATGCGGCTGCCGCCTCGGGTACCACCGCCTCGTCGGGAACTGCCTCCTCGGCAGGCACCGGAGGTGCCGACTGGATGATCAGCGCCGAGAGAACCGCGGACGCGGCAGCGATGCCCGCGAGCACGTAGAACGCGATGTGGAAGCCGTGATTCAGCGCCGCTCCCGTGAACGCGGTGGTGCCCGGGTGTGCGTCGACGTAGTTGTTGGTGAATGTCGCGGCGACAGTCGAAGCAACGGCGACCCCGATCGCTCCGCCGACCTGCTGGCTCGTGTTGATCAGCCCGGAGGCGACGCCTGCGTCGGAGCGTCCGACCCCTGAGAGCGCCCCGATCGTCAACGGTACGAACGCGAACGCCATGCCGATGCCGCCGATCACGAACGCGGGGAAGAGATCCCAGAAGTAGTGCCCGTCAACCGGCAGCCGGCCGTAGGACGCGATTGTCAGCGCCGCGACCGCAAGTCCGACCGGAAGCACGCGGCGAATTCCGACCCGGGTCACGATCCCCTGCGCGACGGCGGAGAAGGAGATGATCGCGAGCGTCAACGCGATGTAGGCGACGCCGGTCTTGAGCGCCGAGTAGTGCAGTACCTGCTGCATGTAGAGCGTCAGGAGGAAGAACTGCGAGAACAGTGACGCTGCAAGCAGGAAGCCTGCGACGTTCGAGCCTGTGAGGGTCCGCAGGCGGAAGATGCGCATCGGGAGGAGCGGCGCCTTCGAGCGCAGCTCGATCACGACGAATGCGACAACCAGCGCGGCGGATGCTGCCAGCAGGCCGATCGTCTCTGCGGTTCCCCAGCCGTGCTGAGTCGCGCGCGTCATCGCATAGACGAGCAGCATCACCCCGGAGGTGATCGATATGGCTCCGGCTGCGTCGAAGTGGCGGAGGGCCCTGTCCGCCCGGCTCTCACGCAGCAAGAACGGCGTGACCGCGAGCACGAGCAGGCCGACCGGAACGTTGATGTAGAAGATCCACGACCAGTTGAACGCGCTGGTCAGCGCGCCGCCGAGCAGCACTCCCGCCGCCGCTCCGCTCCCCGAGACGGCGCCCCAGATCCCGAGTGCGAGGTTGCGCTCGCGTCCCTCGGCAAACATGGTCATGAGGATCGACAGAGCGGCTGGTGCCAGGAGCGCAGCGCCGAGGCCCTGCAGTGCCCGGAAGCCGATCAACGACCCTTCCGACCAGGCGAGGCCGTCGAGCAGCGAGCTGACGGTGAAGATCGCGAGGCCGGCCGAGAAGAGCCGGCGGCGGCCAAGGAGGTCCGCCATCCGTCCGCCGAGGAGCAAGACTCCTCCGAACAGGATCGAGTATGCGGTGATCACCCACTGGAGGCTCTCCTGGCTGAAGTGGAGATCGGTTCTGATCGACGGCAGGGCCACGTTCACGATCGCCACGTCCAGGACGACCATGAACTGGGCCGCCACGAGGACCGCGAGCGCGACCCACCGCCTGTCGTTCGTTTGTTCCGTCATTCGATGCTTCCCCCAATCGTTGAGAGATTCCACGATACCCATTCCAAACGATGGGGTGCTACAGTTATTCCCGTGGTCGTCGAACCTGTCCAGGAACTGACTCCGACGAAGCCGTGCCTGCCACGGGAGCTCGTTGCGAACACGGTCTTTCTCCTGGGTCGCCTCGGCCTGGCGGTGAAGGCCCGGGCGATCGAGGAGCTCGAGCAGGCCGGCTTCGACGCGTACGACTACAGCGTCCTGGCATTCCTCGGCGAGGGCGTGGTGGAGACGCAGGCGACGATTGCGGACACCCTTCGCGTGGATCGCAGCCAGCTCGTCGGCGTGCTCGACAGCCTCGAGGAGCGCGGAATGGTCGAGCGCCGCCGCGACCCGGAGGATCGACGGCGCCACGTCGTGAAGCTCACGCCGGACGGCAAGCGCCAGCTACAGCGGGTGCGCTCGATCGTGAAGCGACTGGAGGACGAGTTCCTCGCGCCTCTCGACGCCGAGAGCCGGGAGACACTGCACGTGCTTCTCCATCGGCTGGCGAACCATCACGACGCACAGCGCTTTCCGGCGCACGATTCGACCTGCTCGGCTCAGGCCGGCTAGGGCCGGAGTCCGACCCAGACGGCAGCGTCGCGCGGCAGGCGGCGGCCCACCAGCGGCTCGGTCGCGAGGAGCACACGGCCTTCCGGCAGCGAAACCGGATCGGCGTCGACGTTCACCACGCAGGCAACGGAATCGCCCGACTCGCGCGTGAACGCGAGTGTGCCGGTTGGGCTCGGCTCCCAGCGAAACGACCCTTCACGGAGCGGAGGGCTCCTGCGCCGTAGTGCGAGCGCCTGCCGGCAGAGCGCGAGCATCGATTCGTCGTCGGCCTGCTGCGCTGCGACGCTCAGCGCGTTCCACTCGTCTGGGATCGGCAGCCACGGCTTCCCCGTCGTGAAGCCGAAACTCGGCGGGCCGCCGTCCCACGGGATCGGCACTCGGCAGCCGTCGCGGCCGGTGCGTGCGCCGTTCGTCCGGAAGAAGATCGGGTCCTGACGGAGCTCGTCCGGAATCTCGACCTCCTCGAGCCCGAGCTCTTGGCCTTCGTAGAGGAACACGGCGCCGGGCAGCGCCAGCAGGAGCAGCGCGGCGGCACGCGCGCGGCGCCGGCCGTCCTCGCCGCCGCCGTAGCGCGTCGGCAGGCGGACGACGTCGTGGTTCTCGAACACCCATGTCGCCGGCGCGCCCACGGCGTCGAATGCGACGCGGCTCCGGTCGATGGTCTCCCGCATCGCGGCCGCATCCCACTCCTCGTGGAGCAGCGTGAAGTTGAACGCGAGGTTGAGCTGGCCAGGGCGAACGTACCGGGCGACGGCGTCCTGGTCCGCGAGCACGATCTCGCCGACGAACATCCGCTCGCCGGGATATTCGTCGGCGACCCTGCGCCAGCTTTCGTAGAGGGGATGGAGCTCCGGCTGGTTGATCGCCGTCACCCAGTCGGCGTGCCACGTCCTCGGGACGGGCTCGTTCATGTCGGCAAGGCTGCGATCCTTGAAGAGCGCCTGCGCGACGTCGATCCGGAAACCGTCCACGCCGCGGTCGAGCCAGAAGCGGAGGATCTCCTCGAAGCTCGACTGGACGTCCTCGTTGTGCCAGTCGAGGTCCGGCTGCTCGGGAGCGAAGAAGTGCAGGTAGTACTCCCCGCTCGCCTCGTCGAGCTTCCAGGCCGAGCCTCCGAAGGCAGACGTCCAGTTGTTCGGGGGACCTCCATCGCGGCCCGGGCGGAAGACATAGCGCGCCCGGTCGGGGTGGTCGGGCCTCGAGAGCGCGTTCCGGAACCACCGATGCTGGTCCGACGTGTGGTTCGGGACGATGTCGATCACGACGCGCAATCCGAGCTCGTGCGCGTCGGCGACGAGCGCGTCGAAGTCGGCGAGCGTTCCGAAACGCGGATCGACGTCGACGTAGTCCGCGACGTCGTAGCCGTGATCGACGTCGGGAGTGGGATAGAACGGCGTGAGCCAGATCCCGTCGACGCCGAGGTCGCGCAGGTACGGCAGCCGCGAGCGGATGCCGGGGAGGTCGCCGACCCCATCGCCGTTCCCGTCGGCGAAGCTGCGAACGTAGATCTCGTAGAGGACTGCGCTGCGCCACCACTCAGCCATCGCGCAACCGTTCCGCGACTGCGTCACCGACCTCGGACGTCGACGCTTCGCCGCCGAGGTCCCTCGTGCGCGGGCCTTCCCGGCAGACATCTTCGACTGCGCGCAGCACGCGAGCCGACGCCTCGGGCTCGCCCAGCTGCTCGAGCATCAGCGCGCCGCTCCAGATCGCGCCAATCGGATTGGCGATCCCGCGCCCGGCGATGTCCGGGGCCGATCCGTGCACCGGCTCGAAGACTCCCGGCGTGCCCGACCCAGGCGCGATGCTCGCGCTCGCGGCCATGCCCATCCCACCTTGGAGCACCGCTGCGAGGTCGGTGAGGATGTCCCCGAAGAGATTCGAGGCGACGACCACGTCGAGGCTCTCGGGGCTCGCGACCATCCGGGCGGCGAGCGCGTCGACGAGGACGCGCTCGTAACGAACGTCGGGATGCTCGGCGGCCACCTCTTCGGCAACCTCGTCCCAGAGGACGTAGCCGTAGCGCGAGGCGTTCGACTTCGTTGCGCTGGTCACGAGGCCCCGGCGCTTCTCCGCGAGCTCGAACGCGTACCCGATCACGCGTCGCACTCCGGCACGCGTGAACACGCTTGTCTCGAGCGCGACCTCGAGCCCGAGGCCGCGGTGTGCGCGCCCTCCGACGCCGGAGTATTCACCCTCCGTGTTCTCGCGCACGAAGAGCATGTCGACGGAAGGCTCTCCGGCAAGGCGCGAAGGCACGCCCTCGAGCAGTCGCGCGGGGCGGAGGTTGGCCCAGAGGTCGAGACCCTGCCGAAGCGGAAGCAGCAGTCCCCACAGCGATACGTGGTCGGGCACGGAAGGGTGGCCGACCGCTCCGAGCAGGACGGCATCGTGGTGGCGCACGATCTCCAGCGCGTCCGGCGGCATCATCTCGCCGTGGGCGTGGTACCGATCCGTGCCCCAATCGAGCGCCGACCACTCCAGCGCCAGGCCAAGCGCGTCGACGGCCTTGCGCGCTTCGGCGACGACCTCGGGGCCCGCGCCGTCGCCGGCGATCACCGCGATGCGATGAACGGTGCCACCTCCTGCTCGAGCTCTTCCGCCGTCGGGATCGCGGAGCGTGCGTCGAGTGCGCGGCACGAGACGGCGGCGCAGACGTTGGCCGCAAGCAACGCCTCGCGCAGCGGTACGTCGCGGACGAGCTGCGCAAGCAGCGCGCCGTGGAACACGTCGCCCGCGCCCAGCGTGCTGACGACGTCGCCCCCGTGGGCCTGCAGCTCTATGACCCGGCCCGGTTCGGTCCACGCGGCGCTGCCGCCGCTTCCACGCGTGACGACGACCATCTCGATCCCCGCGGAGAGCGCTTCTTCGGCACCGCCGGGAAAAGCCTCGCGCAGCGCGCTCTCCGTCGGGGCGTAGAGCGCGACGCCGTCCGGTCGCAGGTCGGGAATCGGGTTCCCGCCGTCGATCGACAGGCGGACCCCGGACGGTGCGGCGGCATATCCCACGTGATCGACGTGCACCCACGCAGCATCGCGACAGAGCTCGACCGCGCGCGGCGTGAGGTCGAGAGGCGGGAGCGTCCCCGGGAACGCAGCGATCGCCCGCGTTCCGCCGCGGCCGACGAGGACGCAGCTCTGCGGCGACCGCGCGCCTCGAATCGTGACCAGCTCCGAGACGTCGACGCCCTCGCGCTCGAGCCCTGCGCGAATCGCCCCCCCGACCTCGTCGTCGCCGATCGCCCAGACGAAGAAAGTGCGCACGCCGAGCCGCGCCAACGTGACGGCCGCGGTCGCCGCCGGGCCTCCGCCCGCGACGTCGAGCCCCGACGCGACGACCCGATCGTCCGGGCCGGGGTGCCGCGGAACCTCGACGATCGTGTCGAGCGTTGCCAGGCCGACGCAGACGACGTACGGCAGGAGCTACGCGGCTGCGACGGAGCGTGACATGAGGCTCTCGCCCGTGTCGGGAGCGAAGAAGTAGAGCCGCGACGGATCGACGGCCAGCCGGATCTTCTCGCCCACTGCGGCCGACGTTCTCGGGTCGACGCGGGCGGCGAACAGCGCCCGGTCCGCATCGGCGAGCAGCGTGGCTTCGTCCTCGGGCTCGTCCATCATCGCCTCCTCGACGACGATGGCCTCTGCGTCCAGCGCGAAGAACACGTACGCGTCCGATCCGAGCTCTTCGACCACTTCGACCTCCGCCTCGACCGTCGGCCTGCCGGGCTCGCTGAAGGCCGCGTCCTCGAACGCTTCGGGCCTGATCCCCACGACGACCTCGCTGCCCCGCTGCCCCGGCGGCCGACGGCTCCTGTCGAGCGGGATGCGGAAGCTGCCGAGCGAGACCGAATCCTCGTCCAGCTTCGCTCGGGACAGATTCATCGCGGGCGAGCCGATGAACGCCGCGACGAACAGGTTCGCCGGGTCCTGGTACAGCTGCTGCGGCGAGTCGACCTGCTGCAGGCGGCCGTCGCGCATCACGGCGACGCGATGGCCGAGCGTCATCGCCTCGACCTGGTCGTGCGTGACGTACACGGTCGTCGTGCCCAGGCGCGAATGCAGCTGCTGCAGCGAGGTACGCATCGTCACACGAAGCTTGGCGTCGAGATTCGACAGGGGTTCGTCCATCAGGAACGCGGCCGGCTCGCGAATGATCGCCCGTCCCATCGCCACCCGCTGCTGCTGGCCTCCCGACAGGGCACCGGGGCGGCGATCGAGCAGCTCCTCGAGCCCCAGCATCTGGGCCACGTCCTTGACCTTGCGCCGGATCTCCTTCCGGGGCGTCCTGCGCACGCGCAGCCCGTAGCCGAGGTTCTTGCGCACGGTCATGTGCGGGTACAGCGCGTAGTTCTGGAAGACCATCGCGAGGTCGCGGTCGGCCGGCTCGAGCTTCGTGACGTCACGGTCGCCGATGCGGATCCGGCCGCCGGTGATCCTCTCCAAGCCTCCGATCGAGCGCAGAAGCGTGGTCTTGCCGCAGCCCGACGGGCCGACGAGCACCATGAACTCGCCGTCCTCGATCGTCAGATTGACGTCGTCGACCGCGACGACGCCGCCGGGGAACTCCTTCCGGATGTTGTCGAGCCCGATCTCCCCCACGCGGTGCAATCTACCGTCTCTCCCCGAAAAATGGAATCGTTGCCACACATGGAGAGCGTCAAGCGGTTCGGAGACACCTGCAACGTCTACCTGCTCCGCTCGGGCAGGGAGGCCGTGTTGGTCGATTTCGGCAGCGGCGCCGTGCTCGACCGCCTCGCGGACTTCGGCGTCGACCGCGTCACCGACGTCCTCGTCACGCACCACCACCGGGATCAAGTTCAAGGACTGGAGCGGGCTGCGGCGGCCGGCGTGCGGATCTGGGTTCCTCCGGTCGAGCGCGACCTGATCTCGAACGTCGACCGGCGCTGGCAGAGCCGGCAGATCGACGACGACTACGACCTGCGGCAGGACCGGTTCTCGCTCCTCGATCCCGTCGCGGTCAGCGGCACGGTCGCGGAGTACCGCACGGGTCGCTACGGCGCCTTCGACGTCTACACGCTGCCGACGCCCGGTCACACGGTCGGCTCGGTCACGTACCTCGTCGACGTCGCGGGGCGCCGGGTGGCCTTCACGGGCGATCTGCTCTACGGCGACGGCAAGGTGTGGTCGCTCGCCGCCACGCAGTGGTCGTACAGCGGCGTGGAAGGCCAGGCAGCGACGATCGTCTCGTGCGGCGTCCTCGGCGACCACGAGCCGGACGTTCTGCTGCCGGCGCACGGCGATTCGATCGAGAACCCGCAGGCGGCGCTCGCGACCGTGGGCGAGCGCCTTCAGGAGCTGGTCGACATGCGGCTGGAAACGCCCTGGAACCAGGGGGAGCGGTTACGGCAGCCGTTCGATCCGATCACACCGCACCTGCTGCGCAACCGCACGATGTGCGCGAACAACTACGTGCTGCTGTCGGAGTCGGGCGGGGCACTGCTGATCGACTTCGGCTACGACCTGACGGCGATGACGCCGAGCACCGAGCGCGCCGGACGCCGCACCTTGCTCTGGTCGCTCGACGGCCTGCGCCGCGACTACGGCGTCGAGCGCATCGAGGTCGCGGTCACCACCCACTACCACGACGACCACGTCGCCGGCCTCAACCTGCTGCGTGACGTGAAGGGAACGGAGGTGTGGTCGCCCGAGAACGTCGCGCCGGTGCTCGAGGACCCACGGCGCTACGACCTCCCGTGCCTCTGGTTCGACCCGGTTCCCATCGACCGCAGGCTCGCGCTCGGCGAGCCCGTTCGCTGGCACGAATACGAGCTCACGCCGCACGCGCTGCCGGGGCACACGCTGTACGCGGCGGCGATCGAGTTCGAGGTCGACGGACGTCGCGTGCTCGCGACGGGCGACCAGCAGGCGGACGAAGCCGCGCGCCCGATCCTCAACTACCAATACCGCAACCGCTTTCGCAGCGGCGACTTCGTGCGCAGCGCGGAGCTCTACCGGTCGCTGAGGCCCGACCTGATGATCAGCGGGCACTGGCTTCCTCGGGAGGTGACCGAGGAATACCTGCGGCAGTTGCTCGATGACGCGCAGCGGCTGGCCGACCTGCACGTGGAGCTGCTCCCGGACGAAGGGTTCGGGCCGGAAGGGTTGGGCGCACGCATCGAGCCGTACCAGTCTGCTGCGAAGCCTGGGGGAGAGCTCGAGCTCGAGGTGACCGTGAGCAACCCGTTCACCCGGGACGAGGTCGCGAAGGTACGGCTCGTGCTTCCGCACGGATGGCGGGCAGAACCGCCCCTGCACGAGGTCTCGCTTCGGCCGCGCGGCGATGCCGCGGTGCGCTTTCGCATCCGTCCGGGAGACGCTCCGGTGCGCCGCGCCCGCGTCGCCGCCGACCTGGCCGTCGGTGACGTGCAGTTCGGACAGCAGGCGGAGGCGTTGGTGGACGTCGAATGACCGTCGTCCAACGGCCCGCGTACCGGCTCGCAGTCGAAGGTATGCGCGCCGTCGTCTCGGCCCCAGACGGCCGGCCCTGGGCTTCGCTGAGCCTGCTCGCCGCGCTCGACACGGTCGGCGCGCGGGACGAGACGCTCGCCGTGAGCGCGCGGTTGGAGGACGACGTGTTCGTCGTCGAGCGCCGCTCCACCGTCTGGGACGAGGCGGTCGTCGAGCTCGTCTGCGGCGACGATGGACTCGAGGTCCGGACGTCCGTCGCCGGCACCGGCGTTCTGGACGACGTGCATCTGCTCGGCGGCCGCTCGCTGATTGCCGGCGTCCCGACCGGCTTTCTGCCCAGCGGGTCGAGCTTCCGGACGCTCTTCTCGCCGAACCCGAGCGGGCGGCTGGTGCGCTCGGCGGGCGAGCCGGCCGTGATCGGCGTGTCCGGCGACGGCGAGCCAGGGAGACACCACTGGTTCTTCACGCCGGCTCCGCTGTTTCTTGCGCTCACGACCGCCGACGGCGTCGAGGATCCGGCCCAACCCGTGCCGGAGGGCTGGCTCGGCGTCGCGCTGGCGGCGCCGGTCCAGGAGCTCGACTTCGTTCAGCTCGAGTACCGGCCCGCAGAGCGCGCGTTCAGCCTGCGGCTCGAGTACGAGGGACACACGCGCGTCGAGGGCGACTTTGCTGCGCCTGCCGTCCTGCTGACGCCGGGCCTGCCCGACCCTTACGCGGGGTTGCGTCGCAACCGAGCCGACCTCGTCGCGCGCGGCGCCGCCCCGCCGCCGAACGAGCGAGCCACGCCTGCCTGGTGGAGCGAGCCGATCTTCTGCGGTTGGGGCGCGCAGTGTCACCTCGCCGCCGCCACGGTCGCTCCCGCGCAGGACTTCGCGACGCAGGCGAACTACGACGCGTTCCTCGATCATCTCGAACAGCGAGGGATCGTGCCCGGCACTGTCGTGATCGACGACAAGTGGCAGCAGGAGTACGGCACGTGCACGCCGGATCGCGACAAGTGGCCCGAGCTCGAAGAGTGGATCCGCAAGCGGTGCGCCCGCGGCCAGCACGTGCTGCTCTGGTGGAAAGCCTGGGATGCGGAAGGGCTCCCGCCGGAGCTCTGCGTTCGCGACCCGCGGGGCGAGCCGGTGGCACTCGACCCGAGCAACCCCGCCGCGCGCGAGGCACTTCGGGAGATCGTGGCGCGAATGCTCGGCCCGGACGGGATCGGCGCAGACGGGCTGAAGGTCGACTTCACCGGACGCACCCCGGCCGGCACCGAGCTCTCGATTGTCGGGCGCGGGTGGGGCATCGCCTTGTTGCACGAGTTGCTCGCGATCGTCTACTCGTCGGCCAAGGAGGCGAAGCCGGACGCGCTCGTGATCACCCACACGCCCCATCCGAGCTTCGCGGACGTCACCGACATGATCCGGCTCAACGACATGATCGCCATGGATGATCCGAGTCGCCGCGTGCCGGCCGAGATGCGTTACCGCGCGGATGTCGCCCGCGCCTCCTGCCCGGAGCTGCTGATCGACACCGACGACTGGCGCAGCCCCGACCTCGAGACCTGGCGGGCGTATCTCGCGGTCAAATCCGAGTTCGGAGTTCCTTCTCTGTATTACGCTAGGAGCTTGGATGCAACGGGCGAGAGTCTGACGCCCGACGATTACGAGGAGCTTCGACGCGCGTGGGCAGCGTGGCGGGAAACCGGGTCGGCGGATCGAGCGTGAGAGCGGTGGCCGCAGCTGCCGAAAGTGCGCCCGCGCGCTCCGAGAACGGGCCGCGCGCTCGGCCCGTGACGCTGGCCGACGTGGCCCGCGAGGCGGGGACGTCTCCGTCGACGGCGTCGCGCGCGCTGAGCGGCCGCGGCTACGTGTCGGCGGCCGTGCGCGAACGGCTGCTCGCGGCGGCGGATCGACTCGGATACGTCGCCAACGCTTCGGCGCGCACGCTGAAGCAGCAGACGAGCCGCATCGTCGGCGTCGTCGTGTCCGATCTCGGCAACCAGTTCTACGCGGGCGTCGCGGCAGGGATCGAGGAGACGCTGCGCGCGGCCGACTATCAGATGGTTCTGCTCTCCGATAACAGCGAGAGCGCACACGAGATCGACGGCGCGCGGACCTTCATGGCCATGCGTGCGGCCGGCGTGATCATGACGCCCGTCGGGCACGAGGCCGCCGAGCTCCTGACGGGGCACGGCATCGGCGTCGTCGAGGTCGACCGTCAAGTCGCGGAGGTTCCCTGCGACGCGGTCGTCATCGACAACGAGCGCGGCGCCCGCGAAGCGACCTCTCATCTGCTCGACCTCGGGCATCGCCGCGTCGGTCTGCTCGTGGCGAAGACGAGCTTCACGACCGACGCGGGACGCTTGCGCGGCTACTGGGCCGCGCACGCCGCAGCGAACGTCGCCGTCGACGAGAACCTGATCGTCCGCATCCCCTTCCACGCCCCGGACGCCGAGCAGCGGATCGCCGCGCTGCTCGACGTCGAGGCGCCGACGGCCATCTTCGCGGCGAACAACCTCCTCGCCGAGCAGGCGTGGCACGTACTGCGGCGGCGCGGGATCGAGCTGCCGGAGGACATGTCGCTGGTTGGTTTCGACGACGTTCCCTGGATGGAGATGGTCGACCCAGGGATCACTGCCGTGGCGCAGCCGAACATCGAGCTCGGTCGCCGGGCGGCCCGCCTGCTCCTGCGCCGCGTCCAGGACCCCGGCTGTCCGCCGGAGCTGGAGTGCCTCGAGCCGCTGCTGATCGTGCGCGGTTCCACGGGCCCGCCGCCAAAGCTCGCCTGAAGCGGCTCCTCGGGCGCCTTTCTTGATTCGCGCCGCCAGATGTGGTTACGTTGTCACAACCATCTACTGGGGTCTACCTGGGAGGGTAAAGAGATGTCGGTTCGGTGGAAGCGTTGGACGCTTCTCGGGGTGGCGGCAGCGCTCTCGGTGGTCGTCGCGGCGAGCATCGCCAACGCTCAGAGCACGGTCAGGGGCGGCACCGCCGCCGAAACGCTCAAGACCTACGGATTTCCTCCGGGCGACGAGATCGCCAACACGCGCTGGGACGACGCCGTGAAGGCGGTCGCTCCCAACGACGTCGATCGACCGGGGTCGCAGTTCAGCGACCAGCAGTTCCTCGCGCGGATCGCGTCGGGCGACGTCCCCGACCTGATCTATGTCGACCGGCAGAAGATCGGCACCTTCGCGGCGAGGGGCGTGCTGCTCCCGCTCACGTCCTGCATCAAGAACAACAAGATCAGCATGAAGAAGTTCCGCGTCGCCTCGGTCCGCGAGGTCACGTACAAGGGCAAGGTCTACGCGCTGCCCGAGTTCACGAACCCGCGCACGATCATCGTCGACGACAAGGTCGCCTCCGCCGCGGGGCTGACGCCGAAGGACTTCAGCACGACGAACTGGACGAAGCTGAGGGCCGCGAACAAGAAGGCCCTGAAGGTCGACGGCGGCAAGGTCACGCGCATCGGCTTCGACCCGAAGCTGCCGGAGTTCTTCCCGCTGTGGGCGAAGGCCAACGGTGTCGACCTCCTGAGCAAGAACGGCCTCAAGGCGCAGCTCAACTCTCCGAAGGCCGTCGCGGCGCTGACGTTCGCGTACTCGCTGATCAAGGACCACGGCGGCTGGGGGCCGTTCAAGGCGTTCCGCGACACGTGGGACTTCTTCGGCGCCGAGAACCAGGTCGCGAAGGATCAGATCGGCGCGTGGCCGATGGAGAGCTTCTACTACAACGTCCTCGCGCAGAACTCGCCGCAGGTGAACATCACCGCGCTCCCGTTCACGAACCGGAAGGGCGGGCCGATCACGTTCATCACCGGCAACGGCTGGGCGATCCCCAAGGGCGCGAAGAACCAGGCCATCGCCTGCAAGTTCATGCAGACGATGACCTCCACGCAGGCCTGGGTGCACTCCTCGAAGGTGCGCTTCGACGCGCAGCGGCGCCGCAACCGGCCGTTCACCGGTCTCTACACGGCGAACAGCGAGGCCGACCGGAAGATCTACGAGGACATCTACCAGAAGATGGGCCGGGCGGACTTCGACAACGCCGTCCACCTCCTCGTTCAGAGCAACAAGTACTCGTTCGCGCTTCCGGCGTCGCCGGCCGGCGCAGAGTTCAACACGGCGATGACCGATGCGATCAACCGTGTGCTCGCCGGTCAGCAGTCACCGCGCGCGGCGCTGAACCAGGCGCAGCGAGAAGCGCAGACCGCGATCAACAAGGCCAAGAAGTAGGCCTTCCCGAAGGCGGCGCTTGACGAGCGTCTCGATTCGCGCAGAGCCGGGCCCTCTCCGGAGGGCTCGGCTCTGGATGTCCGGGTTTCGCGAGCGCGAGACCTGGGTCGCCTACGGGTTCCTCCTGCCGTGGATCTTCGGCTTCCTCGTCTTCACGTCGGGCCCGATGGTCGCGAGCGCGTATCTGTCGCTCACCGACTACAGCATCATCGAGAAGACGAACTACGTCGGGTTCGAGAACTACCGGACGCTGTTGGACGATCCGAAGGTGACGACGGCGCTCCACAACACGTTCGTCTTCACGGTGCTGATGGTCCCGGGGACGATGGTCGTCGCGCTGGCGCTCGCGATGATCCTCGCCCGCGTCGGCCGAGCCGCCGGCTTCTTCCGGACCGTGTTCTATCTCCCGCAGGTCACGCCGCCGGTCGCCGTGGGGATCCTGTACCTACTGCTCTTCAACGGGGCGACCGGGCTCGTCAACCGCGCGCTCGAGCTGATTCACGTCAACGGTCCCTTCTGGACGACGGACCCGTCGTGGGTCAAGCCGGGACTGGCGCTCATGAGCGTCTGGTCGGTCGGCGGCACGATGGTCATCTACCTCGCGGCGCTGAAGAGTGTTCCGGAGCACCTCTACGAGGCCGCGGCGATCGACGGCGCTCCGGCGTGGCGGCGGTTCAAGGACATCACGCTGCCGATGATCAGCCCGGCGCTCTTCTTCACGATGATCGTCCTGACGATCGCGGGCCTGTCGTCGTTCACTGAGGCGTACACCGCGTTCTTCGGCGGGAGCACCGAATCGAACTCGACCGAGGCGGCGCTCTTCTACGCCATCTACCTGTTCCAGCAGGCGTTCCAGTTCTTCCACATGGGCTATGCGTCGGCGCTGGCCTGGCTGCTGTTCGTGGTGATCATGGTGATCACGATCGTGCAGGTGGTCGTCAGCCGCCGGTTCGTCTTCTACCAGGGGGCGCGGAGGTGAACCGTGGCTGCGCCTAGGACGCCGGCTGCGACCGCGGCCCCCGCACCGCCCATCGTCGCCAAGGAGCCGCGCGGCTGGCAGGGGATCGACCTCGGCTGGGGCAAGCGCGCGTTCTTTCTGCTCGTGCTGGCCGGGCTGTCGGTGCTCTTCCTCTACCCGTTCGTCTGGAGCGTCAGCGCATCGCTGAAGCCGCAGTCGCAGGTGTTCGACAACCGGCTGATTCCGAAGGACTTCCACCCGTCGAACTACGTCGACGTCTGGCACTACGGACCCGTCTTCCGATGGTTCATGAACAGCGTGTGGATCAGCGGCGTCGGCGCCCTGGCCGTCACGATCTCGAGCGCGCTCGTCGCGTTCGCATTCGCGTACTTCCGCTTCCCGGGGCGCAACGTCCTGTTCGGTCTCGTGCTCGCGACGATGATGCTGCCCGGCCAGGTGACGATGATCCCCGTCTACCTGATCTGGAACCACTTCAACCTCGTCAACACGCAATACCCGCTGTGGGTGCCCAATCTCTTCGGCAGCGCGTTCTACATCTTCCTCCAGCGTCAGTTCTTCCTCAGCATCCCGCGCGACTACTTCGAGGCCGCCCGCATCGACGGGGACAACTACTGGACGATGTTCTGGCGGATCGCCGTTCCGCTCGCGATGCCCGCGCTGATCGTCACCTTCATCTTCGAGTTCCAGGCGAAGTGGTTCGACCTGATGACGCCGCTGATCTACCTGCGCGACACGACACTCTTCACGCTCCCGCTCGGCCTCAAGCAGATCCTCGACTCGTTCGGCGCCGGCGGCGGGGGCGAGGGCGACTGGCAGATCATCGTCGCGGCGACGGTGATCGCGACGGTCCCGATGATCGTCATCTTCGGAGTCTTCCAGCGCTACTTCGTGCAGGGGATCGCGACGCAGGGGCGCAAGGGCTAGTGCCGAACGCAATTGGGGCTCTCGCCGTCGGCAGGGACGGCGCGGACGGCGCAACGCCTCCGGCCGTCCTCGCACTCGACATCGGCGGCACGAAGATCGCGGCGGGGGTGGTCGACGGTTCCGGCCGCGTGCACTCATTCCTCGTTGCGCCGAGCCGGGCGCAGGAAGGTCCGGGGCCGATCCTCGAGCGGCTCTTCGAGCTCGGACGGCAGGCGGTGGCGGACTCCGGCGTCGCGTGGGACGACATCCCCGCAGTCGGGATCGGCTGCGGCGGTCCGCTCGACGCGGAGCGCGGTGTGCTGCTCTCGCCGCCGCATCTCCCGGGCTGGGACGAGGTACCGGTCACGGCCCTCGCGGAGGCGGCGTACGAACGCCCGGCCGTGCTGGAGAACGACGCCACGGCGGCCGCCTGCGGCGAGCACCGCTACGGGGCCGGCGCCGGGACGCGGCACATGGTCTACCTGACCCTCTCAACCGGGGTGGGCGGCGGAGTCGTCGTCGACGGGCGTCTGTACCGCGGCGCGCGCGGAAACGGCGGCGAGCTCGGGCACGTCACCGTCGATTGGCGGGGACGCCTGTGCCGGGGTTGCGGGCGGCGCGGCTGCCTCGAGGCGTACGTCTCGGGAACGTCGATTGCCGAGCGTGCCGCCGAGGCCTTCCACGAGGCGGGGATGAAGGTGCCCGACGGCGTCACGGCCGCGGATGTTGCCGCCGCTGCACGGTCGGGGGATGCGGTAGCGATCGCCGTGTGGGACGAGACGGTGACGGCACTCGCCTGCGGCGTGACGTCGCTCGTCAACCTGTTCGAGCCCGAGCTGGTCGTCATCGGCGGCGGAGTGAGCCGCTCGGGCGAGCAGCTCCTTGCTCCGGTGCGCGAATGGGTGCGCGCGAACTCGATGCGCCCGGCTGCACAGGGCGCCGGCATCGTCGCATCGGCGCTCGGCGAGCAGGTCGGCGTCGTCGGGGCCGCAGCGATCGTGTACGACCGCACGGCATCGGGAGACATCCTGCCGCATGCCTGACGCGCCGTCGGCGAGCGCACTCGCCGAGCATCTCGAGCTCGTGCGGAAGATCGAGCCGTTGCTGCCTCGGGTGGACGAGATCGGCCGGAGGCTGATCGCGGCGTACGAGCGCGGCGACCGCCTGTTCACGTTCGGGAACGGCGGCAGCGCGGCCGACGCGCAGCATCTGGCCGCGGAGCTCGTGGGGCGCTACAGGCGTGACCGGCGCCCGCTTCCGGCGACCGCGATCAGCGTCGATCCTTCGGTCGTGACGTGCATCGCGAACGACTTCGCGTTCGACGACGTCTTCGCGCGGCAGGTTCACGCCCTCGCGCGCGCGGGCGACATCGTGATCGGATTCACCACCAGCGGCCGGTCGGAGAACGTCATTCGCGGTTTCCTTGCGGCGCGCGAGCTGGGCGCGACGACCGTATTGTTCGGCGGCGGTGAGGGGCCGCCGGCTTCAGAGCACGCAGATCTCGCGCTCGTCGTGCCGTCGTCCACGACGGCCCGCGTCCAGGAGATGCACGTGCTGCTCCTGCACCTCGTGATCGAACAGGTTGACGACTGGGCCGCCGGCGAGGGGGGCTGATGAGCGAAGAGAAAACGCCGCGCATGCTGCACATGATCGGCAACGCGCACATCGACCCGGTCTGGCTCTGGCAGTGGCCGGAGGGCTACCAGGAGGTCCGCGCAACGTTCCAGTCCGCGATCGAGCGGATGAAGGAGTACCCCGAGTTCGTCTTCACGTGCGACTCCGTCTGCTACCTCGAGTGGGTCGAGGAAACCGACCCGGAGCTGTTCGAGGCGATCCGCGAGCGCGTCGCCGAAGGCCGCTGGGAGCTGGTCGGCGGCTGGTGGGTCGAGCCCGACTGCAACATCCCGAGCGGCGAGTCGTTCGTGCGCCAGGCGCTCTACGGCCAGCGGTACCTGCACGAGAAGTTCGGGATCCTCGCGACGACGGGGAGCAATGTCGACCCGTTCGGCCACAACGCGACGCTTCCGCAGCTGCTGCGCAAGAGCGGGATCGATTCATACGTCTTCCTCCGGCCGCAGATCCACGAGCTGACGCTGCCGGGGCCATACTTCTGGTGGGAGTCCCCGGACGGGTCGCGCGTCCTGGCCTACCGGATTCCGCACGAGTACTGCGCGCCGGGCGCCGACCTCGGCTACCACGTGGACAAGGCGCTCGCGCAGCTGCCGGCCGACCGGCCAGAGTTGATGGTCTTCTACGGCGTGGGCAACCACGGCGGCGGGCCGACGCGCGCGAACCTAGACTCGATCCGCAGGCTCAATGAGACCGACTCGCTGCCGCGGCTCGCGTGCAGCTCGACGCGTGCGTTCTTCGACCGGATCGCAGAGGAACCGGACATCCCCGTCCACGCCGGCGAGCTCCAGCATCACTGCGTCGGCTGTTACACCGCGCACTCCGGCGTGAAGCGCTGGAACCGCCGCGCGGAGAACCTGCTGCAGCGCGCGGAGAAGTGGGCGGCCGTCGCGGACTTCGCCGCCGGGCTGCCCTACCCGCTCGCGGATCTGACCGAGGCGTGGAAGCTCGTGCTCTTCAATCAGTTCCATGACACGCTCGCAGGGACTGCGATCGCGCCCGCGTACGAGGACAGCCGCGACCAGTACGGGCATGCGTCGTCGCTCGCGGCGTCCGCCTTCAACCGCGCAGTCCAGGCAGTTGCGAGGCGGATCGACATTCCCGCCGAGCCCGACATGCGTCCGGTCGTCGTCTTCAACCCTCATCCCTGGCGTCTGCGCGCCGACGTCGAGTTCGAGTTCGCGGGCTTTCGAGATTCGAGCGCCCGGATGACGGACGACGAAGGGCGTGCGGTGCCGCTGCAGCCGACCCGCTCGCGCGCGACCGTCTCGGGCTCGCGCGGGCGCCTCGTCTTTCCCGCCGACGTCCCGCCGCTCGGCTACCGCGTCTACCGTATGTATCCCGGGGCCACGAACAGCGCGGGCCGCTTGTCTGCGACCGACACAACGCTCGAGAACGAGCAGCTCGCGCTCGAGATCGATCCGGCGACCGGTTGGTTCTCGCGCCTCGAGGACAAGGCGACGGGCGTCGACCTCGCCGCGCCCGGGCGCGGCCACGCAGTCGTCGTCGACGATCCTTCCGACACGTGGGGACACCGAGTCGTGTCCTTCGACGATGTGGTCGGGGAGTTCGAGTGCACGTCCGTCCGGCTCGTCGAGCACGGGCCGGTGAGGGCGATCATCCGCGTCGAGAGCCGCTTCGAGGCTTCGACGCTCGCCGAGGAGATCGTGCTCGGCGCCACGTCGCGCAGCGTCGAGGTGCGTGCCCTCCTCGACTGGCGCGAACGGCACCGCCTGCTCAAGCTGCGCGTCCCGACCTCGATCGAGACCGATCGCGCCACCTTCGAGGTGCCATACGGTCACCTGGAGCGGACTGCGGAGGGGCATGAAGAGCCGGCGCAGGCATGGGTCGACGTCTCGGACGGACGCGCAGGGCTGTCGGTCCTGAACGACTCCAAGTACGGGCACGACGCGCGGGGCGGCGACATCGGCATGACGGCCGCCCGCAGTCCGATCTACGCGTGGCACGAACCGAAGGAATACGACGCAGACGGCGTCTACGAGTACCTCGACCAGGGGCTGCAGGAGCTCACATACCGCCTCGTCCCGCACGACGGCGACTGGCGTGCTGGGACGGTGCGGCTGGCCGCGGAGCTGAACCAGCCGGCGTTCCCGTTGCTGGAGTCGTACCACGCAGGCGAGCTTCCGCAGCAGAGCTCGTACGCAGCCGTCGACGGCGACGACGTCGTCCTCACCGTCGTCAAGGCCGCAGAGGACGGCGACGGCGCGCTGATCGTGCGCGCGTACGAGACCGCAGGACGCGCATCCCGTGCGACGATCGCGCTCCCGCTCGCCGGGCGCACGATCGAGGCGGAGTTCGCCGCCTACGAGGTGAAGACGTTCCGCATTCCGCGTGATCCGGAGGCGCCCCTCGTGGAGACCGACTTGCTCGAGTGGTGAGCTCGCTCGACGGGGACGAGTGGCAGCTGAAGGGGTTCCTCGGCGAAGAGTGGCAGTGGCACCTGAACAAGCCGTGGGATGCACCCGGCTGGCTCCCAGCGCGCGTTCCGGGAAGCGTGCTGGACGACCTCATGCGCGCCGGCGAGGTGGCGGACGTCTACCGGGAGCGCAACAGCCGTCTTGCCGAATGGGTGCCGCAGCGCGCCTGGATCTACCGGCGGCGGGTCACGGGAAGCCGAATCGAGTTCGGCGGCGTCGACCACGAGGCGACGGTGTTCGTCGACGGCAAGGAGCTCATCCATCACGAGGGCGCGTTCACGCCGTTCGCGGTCGACGTTCCGGAGGGCGAACACCTGCTCGCGGTCGTCGTCCACGCCGCGCCGGAGAGCGAACCGCAGGTCGGCAGGACGAGCCGCGTGCGCGTGCACAAGAGCCGGATGGGCTACGGCTGGGACTTCTGCCCGCGGATCGTGCATCAGGGGATCTGGCGCCCGGTCACGCTCGATCCACCGCGCGAGCGCTTTCCGCTCGTCACGCTCGAGGAAGGCGTCGGCACCGTCGAGCTGGACGGCGAGATCGTGCTGCGCGTCGAGTCGCCCGAGCTGTGGTGGCCGAACGGCATGGGCGAGCAGCGTCTCTACCGCGCCGGTGACTACTTGGTTGGGTTCCGCACCGTCGAGCTCGACGACTACCGGGTCGCCGTCAACGGCCGAACGATGCCGATCAAGGGCTGGAACTGGGTGCCGATCGACGCGCTGTACGGCGTGCCGCGGCCGGAGAAGCTCGCCCACCTGCTCGGCCTGGCGGCGCGCGCCGGCGTGAACCTGCTGCGCGTCTGGGGTGGGGGTCTCGTCGAGACGCACGAGTTCTACGAGCTCTGCGACCGGCTCGGACTGCTCGTCTGGCAGGACTTCAGCCAGTCGAGCTCCGGCATCGAGAGCGTGCCCTCCGACGACCCCGAGTTCGTCGCGACGATGGTTGCCGACGCGCGCGAGATCGTCCCACGCCTTCGGCGCCATCCGTCGCTCGCCGTCTGGTGCGGCGGCAACGAGCTGGACGGCGACGACTCGACGCCGGTGCTCGCAGCCCTGCGCGCCGTCGTCCGCGAGCTGGACCCCGAGCGTGCCTGGCTGGCGACGTCGCCGCTCGGCGAGCGCGACGAGCACGGCCCCTGGGAGCACCAAGGTCTGCGCGGTCAGTACGAGCACTACAACACGCGCACGTCGGTGCTGCACAGCGAGTTCGGGGTCGAGGGAATGACGAACCGTCGCGCGCTCGAGGCGCTGATCGACGAGGAGCATCGCTGGCCTGCGGAGCGCACGAATCCGGTCTACGAGCACCTCGGCGCGTGGTGGAACAACAGCGCGCTCGTACAGGAGGTCTTCGGCGGCCGGATCGAGGACCTCGAGACGATGCGGCGCGCGAGTCAGTGGCTGCAATACGAGGGACTGCGCTACGCGGTCGAGGCGACGCTCCGCCGCGGCGCCGGCGTGATCCCGTGGCAGTTCAACGAGTCGTACCCCAACGCGTGGTGCACGTGCGCCGTCGACTACCACGGTCAGCCGAAGCCGGCGTACTACGGGGTGGCGCGCGCGTACCGGGGCGCCCCCAGCGCCCGGTTCGCGACGTGCGCGTGGGGAGGCGAGCGCGAGGCGCGGGCGCGTGTGGCGGGCCCGGCGCGCTTCGTGGATCTCGACGGAGCCGTTATCGCAGAGTCGACCGGCGGCGAGATTGCGGCCCGGCTGGATGCGTTCGGCTCCGACGTCTTCCTGCTCGACCTGGAAGGCCGCAATCGCTACGTGATGACGCGAACGGAGAATCTCGCGCCGCTCCTCGACCTGCCCGCGGCGCAGGTTGGAGTCGAGCGGGCTCGAAACAGCTTGGTACTCCGTCACACGGCTGGCCCCGCCGCGATCGGCGTCGTGATCGAGACTGTTGTCTGTTCGGACAGCGTTCTCGACCTGCTCCCCGGCGAAGAACGCACGATCGAGGTCGACGGCGACGGGCCTGTGCGCGTGGAGGGCTGGAATGCTCTTGCCTAGCGCGCTCGCGCCCGACGGCTCCCGGGTCGACGGGTTCTCCTTCGAGGGTCGGTTGACGGTGACGTACCACGGCGAAGAGCCGGTCGACGCGGGCATCCGCGTCGAGCTCGAGCTTCCCGAGACAGACGACCCGAGCTGGCTCGTCCCCGGCCTCTTCTACGGCGAGAACCGGCCCGCGAGCTGTACGCGCGTGTATCCGCGGTTCACGCCCGGCGGCGGCGACCTCGGCCGCATGGAGTCGGACGCGTGGTCGTTCCGCGCCGACCGCTGCGCGACGCCGTCCGTGTTCGCCCGGGGCGGCGGGCTCGTCACGGTCGAGCGCAGCCCGCTGGGCCAGTCGGGCGTGGGCTTCGCCCACCGCAACCGGCGGCCGGTGATCTGGCTCGACTTCCCCTACCGCGAGGAGCCCCTGCGCTACGACGGATCGGAGGCGCCCGCGCCGCCCGACGTCCAGACCTACCGCTGGTCGCCCGGGGAGAGCGTGACGCTCTCGGTCGAGCGAAACGACGGCGACTGGCGGCGCGTGCTCCGACCTCGCACCGATCCTCCTCGGAGTCCGGCCTGGGTTTCGATCGAAGGGGCGGCGGAGCTGGCGGCCTGGGGTCTCTACCGCTGGCATTACCGCGCCGACCCGCCGCGCCTGATCGAGACGGCCGCCTTCGATCGAGACGCTTTCGGCGCGCACGGCGACCGGGACGCCATGCACGTCTCCTGGGTCAGCGGCACGCCATACGCGTACGCGCTGCTTCGCCACGGTCGGCGAGTTGGGAACGAGGCCTACGTCGATGCGGCGACGTCCGTGCTCGACCACATCGCCGCGAATCTGACGCCCGGCGGCACGTTCTGGGCCCAGTGGACGGCCTCGAAGGGCTGGACCACCGGCTGGCACCCCGACCACTCGCGGCTCCACGCGCGCACGCTCGCCGACGCGACCTTGTTCATGCTCCGCGCCGGTCCGCCTTGGGAGGCTGCCGTTCGCTCGAACCTCGACGTCGCCCGCAGGACGCAACGCGAGGACGGCGCGCTGCCCGCGGCGCATCACGTCGGGACGGGCGAAGCCGTCGCGTGGGAGGGCACGGCCGGAATGGCGTGGATCCCGCCGCTCGTCGAGGCCGGCTACCTGGACGAAGCGCGTCGTGCAGGCGAGTACTACAAGGGCTTTGACACCTACTTCGGTGCACCCGAAGACGTCGACCTCGCGCCCACGTCGGAGGACGGGTACGCGGCGGTGATGGCGTACGTCGCGCTCGAGGACTGGGATGCTGCGCGCCGCGCCGCGGACTGGATGCTCACGTTCCGCTACACCTACGACGTCGCGTTCCCACCGCACACGCTGCTCGGCACCTACGGGTTCCGTTCCCGCGGAGCCGATCAGGCTTCACCGGCGAACCAGCACCTCCACGCCTTCGGCCTGATCTGCTTCCCGGAGCTGGTACGCCTCGCGCGCGCAACCGGCGTCGAGCACTACCTCCAGAGCGCGCGCGAGAACCTGGCCTGCTTTCGCCAGTTCATCGCACGCGAGGACGGAGACTTCGACGCCTACAGGGGGATGGCGAGCGAGCGCTACTACCAGACGGATTGCTTCCAGGCGAAGGGCATGCTGCTGACGCTCTCGCACGCCTGGAGCGTCGGCGTGCTCATCTACGCCTGCGAGGCAGCACTGGAGCTGGGCGTGTGAAGCAGTTCCCCGGCGGTTTTCTGTGGGGCGTCTCGACCTCTTCGTACCAGGTCGAGGGCGCCGTCGACGTCGACGGACGAGGGCCTTCGATCTGGGACACGTTCTCGCACGAACCGGGGCGGATCGACGGCGGCGGAACCGGCGACGTCGCGTGCGACCACTACCGCCGCTGGCGCAGCGACCTCGACCTGATGGCCTCGCTGGGGGTCAACGCCTACCGTTTCTCGATCGCGTGGCCGCGCCTCTATCCCACCGGCGAGGGTGCACTCGAGCGGCGCGGGCTCGACCACTACGACCGGCTGATCGACGGACTGGTCGAACGCGGCATCGAGCCCATCGTCACGCTCTACCACTGGGATCTGCCCCAGGCGCTCGAGGACTGCGGCGGCTGGCTGTCGCGCGACGTCGTGGAGCGCTTCGGCGAGTACGCGGCGACGTGCTTCGACGCCTACGGCGACCGCGTGCGCTGGTGGATCACGATCAACGAGCCCTGGATCATCGGGCTGCTCGGCTACCGGCTCGGTCTGCACGCGCCCGGCAAGCAGGACCTCCGAGCCTCCGTCGAAGCGATGCACAACGTGCTGCTCGCGCACGGCCGCGCAGTGCAGGAGCTGCGCAGACGCAGCAGCGGGGCACGCATTGGCGTTGCGTTTGCGCTTGCGCCGCATCATCCGGAGCGGGACAACGACGCAGACCGCGAGGTCGCCTGGGGATCGGACGGCTACGTCAACCGCTGGTTTCTCGACCCGGTGCTGAAGGGCTTCTATCCCGAGGACATGCGGCGGCGCTACGAGTCCCTCGTCGGTCCGCTCGACTTCGTCCGTGAGAGCGATCTCGCGACGATCAATGCCGGAAGCGACTTCATCGGCGTCAACTACTACTCACGACGGGTGATGCGCGCGGAGCCGGACGAGGAGCCGTTCGGCTGGAAGGTCGTCGTCCCCGACGGCGCCGAGGTCACCGACGCCCGCACCGAGATCACGCCGGACGCATTCACGGAGTTGCTCGTCCGGCTGCGCGACGACTATCTCGAGCTTCCGATCCTGATCTGCGAGAACGGCGCGGTATACGGCGACGAGCCCGGGCCGGACGGACGCGTGCGCGACCGGCGGCGCATCCGCTTCCTGCACGATCACCTCGCCGCCGTGCACGATGCGATCGAGCAAGGCGCGCCCGTCGTCGGCTACTGCCACTGGTCGTTCATCGACAATTTCGAGTGGGCGCTCGGCTACGCGCAGCGCTTCGGGCTCGTGCACGTCGACTACGACACGCTGGAGCGAACCGTCAAGGACAGCGGGCGCTACTACTCGGAGCTCGTGCGCGCGAACGCGCTGGTCACACCGGAGGTCCTTCGATGAAGCTGACCGTCGTCGGCGCGGGCTCGACGTACACCCCGGAGGTGGTCGACGGGCTCGTCCACCTGCGTGCCGTCCTTCCCGTCGACGAGCTCGCGCTGCAGGACGTCGACGAGCGGCGCTTGGCCGTCGTCGGCAGCCTGGCGCAGCGGATGCTCGACCGGGCGGGCCACCCGGCTCGACTCGCGCTCACGACGCGGCTCGACGAGGCGGTCGAGGGTGCGGACGCCGTGCTGATCCAGATCCGCGTCGGCGGCCAGGCTGCGCGGATGGTCGATGAGTCCGTGCCCGTCGCCTGCGGCTGCGTGGGCCAGGAGACGACCGGGTTCGGCGGCTTGGCGAAGGCCTTGCGCACCGTCCCTGTCGTGCTGGAGATCGCAGATCGCGCCCGCGTCTTGGCTCCCAACGCGTGGATCGTGGACTTCACGAACCCGGTGGGCATCGTGACGAAGGCATTGCTGGATGCCGGGCATCGAGCAGTCGGGCTCTGCAGCGCGGCGATGGTCTTCCAGCGGCACTTCGCACGGTTGCTCGAGGCGGCGCCGGATCGCGTCGAGCTCGATCACGTCGGTCTCAACCACCTCACGTGGGAACTCGGCGTACGGCTCGACGGTGCGGACGTGTTGCCGAAGCTGCTGGGCGAGCAAATCGATCCGGTTGCCCGCTCGAGCGGCCTGCCGCCCGAGCTCGTACGGCGTCTCGGCGTCGTCCCCTCCTATTACCTCCATTACTTCTACGAGCACGACCGCGTCGTGGAGGAGCAGCGCCGCACGAAGTCTCGCGCCGAAGAGGTGTCCGAGATCGAGGCCGAGCTGCTCGAGCTGTACGCGGACGAGGAGCTCGACGAGAAGCCGGCGCTGCTGAGCCGGCGCGGCGGCGCGGGCTACTCGGAGGCGGCGGTCGAGCTGCTCGGCAGCCTCGTCGGCAGCGGCGGCGAAGGCCGACACGTGATCAACCTTCGCAACGACGGCACGCTCCCGTTTCTCGCCGACGACACGGTTGTCGAAGTGCCCGCGCGAGTCACGTCCGGAGGCGTGTCGCCCTTGGAGGCGCCGCCGCTCGATCCCATGCACCGTGGCCTCGTCGCGCACGTCTCCGCCTACGAGGACCTCGCGCTCGACGCAGCGTTGCACGGTGGCCGTGAACGTGACGCAGGCAACTCGAAGACGGAGCTGCTGCTCGCGACGCTCGAGGGAGAGCCGTCCGCCTACGTGCGCGGCCCCGGGAGCAACGCGCACGGTCTCGGAGCCGACGGCCTGGTCGAGGCGCTCGGCAAGCTGGTCGAGCGAAGCGGGCTCGACCCTCCCGCGGACCACGGTGCCTTCTTCCTGTGCGGAGTCGACATCCCGTCCGACATCGTCGAGCTGACCGAGGCCGTGAGCCGCACCGGCTGGGTGCGCGAAGCGATCGTCGACAACGACACCTTCGCGCTGCTCCGTGCGGGAACGGACGCACCGGACGCAGTCGCGGTCGTCTGCGGCGCGGGAATCAACTGCGTCGGGCGCGCCGCCGACGGCCGGGTCGCGCGTTACCCGTCGCTCGGCTGGGAAACCGGTGACTGGGGCGGCAGCGAGATGCTCGGGCGCGACGTGCTCTTCCTCGCTGCGCGTGCCCAGGACGGCCGGGGAGAGCCGACCGCGTTGCTCGACGTCGTTTGCGACCACTTCGGCATGTCCGTCGAGGAGCTCGGCGAGGCCGTGCACTACAAGCGCCTGCCCCAGGGCCGGCTCGGCGAGCTCGCGCCGGCGGTCGTCGAGGCAGCCGCGCAGGGCGATGCCGTCGCACGCTCGCTGATCGAGCGACTCGCGGAGGAGATCGTCCTCATGGCGACGCGGGCTCTCACCGACCTCGAGCTCGTGGTCGCGGACGTCGTGCTCGGCGGCGGAATGCTACGCAGCGGACGCGGCTTCCTCTTCGACGAGGTCGCGACCCTGTTGCAGCGGCGTGCGCCCGGTGCCCGCGCGGTTGCCGCGGCCGACGCGCCTGTGCTCGGATCGGCGCTCGTGGCGCTCGAAGCTGCAGGCGCGCCGACGGCGTCGGTCGAGCGCCTGAGAGCCGCGTTCCGCGCCGGGCTCGCCGCGGAGGTCGTGCGTGCCGGCTGAGCTGCGCGTCTTCGCCGATCCCGAGCAGCTCGGGGCGGCGCTGGCCGCGGAGATCCTCGAAGCGTACGAGCAAGCGGACGGACGTCCGTTCCTGCTCGGCTGTCCCGGCGGCCGCAGCCTCTGCTCGACCTACCGCGCTCTCGCCGGGCGCGGCGCCGATCTCGAGCGCCTCGTGATCGTGATGATGGACGAGTACGTCACGAACGGCGGCCCTCCGCCGGTTGATGCGCATTACAGCTGCCGGGGCTTTGCGCTGCGCGAGCTCGCCGGCCCACTCGGGATCCGCGAGGAGAACGTCTGGCTGCCGGATCCTGACGATCCGGCTGCCTACGACGAGCGCATCGCTGCCGCCGGCGGCATCGAGCTGTTCCTGCTCGCGTCCGGCGCCTCGGACGGCCACGTGGCATTCCTGCCGCCGGGATCGCGGCGCGACGGTCGCACGAGCGTCGTCGAGCTCGCCCCGAGCACGCGTCGCGACAACCTCGCGACCTTTCCCGAGTTCGCGTCGATCGAAGAGGTCCCCGCGCATGGTGTCTCTGTCGGGCTCGCGACGATCACCGCTGCCCGTTCCGTGCGCCTCGTGCTCCACGGCGCAGGCAAGCTCGCCGCGGCCGAGCGCCTGCTCGCGCTCGAGGCCTTCGACGCGTCGTGGCCCGCGAGCATCGTGCATGCCTGCGCGGACAGTGCGATCCTGCTCGACGAAGCGGCACTGCCGTGAGCGTCACGCTCGACGCCCTCGCGCGCGACAGTGGGACGTTCCTGATGGTCGCGATGGACCAGCGTGAATCCTTGCGAACGATGCTCGCGCAGCATCACCCGGAGCCGATCGAGCGCGAGCAGCTCGTCCGCTTCAAGCTCGCGGTGGCGCGCGAGCTGGGGCGTGACGCCTCCGGTTTCCTGATTGACGGCGCGTGCGTCGACCAGGTCGTCGCGCAACGGCTGCTGCCGCCGACGTGCGGCCTGATCCTCGCGGTCGACGAACTGGAGCAGGAGCATGGCGGCCCGGTCGAGGACACAGATCTGGACGCCGGCATCGACGTGCGGGGCGGCGTGGTCGCACTGAAGCTCCTTGTGATCTGGCGCGACGACGAGCGCCGTGCGCGGCGGCTCGTGATCTCGCGCCGGTTCGTCGAGCTCGCCGAAGCGCACGGCTTGCTCTCGGTGCTCGAAGGCGTCGTGCGTCCCGTCGGCGGGCGTGAGGACATGTTCGAGCGGGAGGCGGCGATCGTCGAAGCCGCCGCGGAGCTGGCCGCCGTCGGCCCGTCGCTCTACAAGTGCGAAGTGCCGCTCCGCGGACGCGGCGCTTCTGCCGAGATCGAGCGCCGCAGCCGGGAGATCGATTCCGCCGTCGGCTGCCCCTGGGTCGTCCTCTCGCAGGGCGTCGAGCCCGCGGACTTTCCGGCTGCCGTCGAGGCGGCCTGCCGGGCCGGTGCATCGGGAATGCTCGCCGGACGCGCCCTCTGGACGTCGGTCCTCGGCGCGGACGACCCGACGCTCCTGCTGCGCACACAGGCGGCGCCTCGTCTTCGCGAGCTCGGCGCGATCGTCGACAAGTTCGGCCGGCCGTGGCGGGAGAAGGGCTTGACGCGAGCGGGGCGGATGTCGTCGTCTTCGGCGCGACGGCGACCGGCGTGACCGCGGCCGTGGCGGCGAGCGAGGCGGGCGCATCCGTGCTCCTCGTCGCGCCGGACCGACACGTCGGCGGCATGGTCTCTGGCGGCTTGAGCTGGACCGACCTCGGCGACACGCGCGTGGTCGGCGGGCTCGCACGGCGGTTCCACGAAGCGGTGGCCGATCACTACGAAGCGCCGCTCTGGGCGGTCAAGGGCCCGGAGCCGCATGTGGCCGAGCGCCTGCTCGTCGAGTTGCTCGAACGCGCCGGCGTCGACGTCCGGCTCGGCGAACCGCTCGTGCAACTCGACACCGCGAAGGGATCGATCACGGCGCTGCGCACGGAGCGCGGGCGCGCGGAGGCCGCGGTGTTCGTCGATGCCGGCTACGAGGGCGACGTCATGGCGGTCGCCCGAGTCCCGTACGCCGTCGGCCGGGAGCCGCGCGAGCTGTACGGCGAAACGTGGGCGGGCCGACAACCGGCCACACGTCCCGGCAAGCACAACTTTCCCGTTCTCCTGTCGCCGTTCGACGACGACGGATCGCTGTTGCCGTTCGTGCGCGAGCCCGAGCTCGACCGGCGCGGCTGGCCGGACGACGCCTTGGGCACCGGGGACGGCGGGCTGCAGGCATACGCGTTCCGCGTCTGCCTCACCGACCGGGCGGAGAACAGGCTGCCGCTCAGCCCGCCCGACGACTACGACCCGGCGCGGTTCGAGCTACTGCGGCGCTACCTGGAGGCGAAGGGCGACGACGTGGAAGCGTGCGACTTGCTCGGCCTCGTGCGCGACCTGCTCCCGTCCGGAAAGTGCGACGTGAACTCCAGCGGCCCGTTCTCGCTCAACCTCCTCGACGGCAGCAACCGCGGCTACCCCGACGGCAGCGCGGCGGAGCGCGAGCAGATTCGCGAACATCACCTCCGGTACACGCAGGCTCTCCTCTGGTTCCTTGCCCACGACGATGCCGTCCCCGTCCATATTCGCTCCGAGCTCGCACGCTGGGGCCCGTGCGCCGACGAGTTCACCGACCTCGGCGGCTGGCCCCACCAGCTGTACGTCCGAGACGGGCGCCGCATGCTCGGCGACTACGTCCTCCGCGAGAGCGATCTGCTCGACGCCGAAGGACAGCCGGACGTCGTCGCCCTCGGCTCCTACAACATCGACATCCGCGAGGTCGAACGGACCTGGCGGTACCTGCCGGAGTACGTCCGCATGCCCGCGGTCTTCAACGAGGGCTACCTGTCCGTCGCTGTGCCGCCGTATCCGATTCCCTACCGCTCGCTGACGCCGCGTCGAATGGACTGCGAGAACCTGCTCGTGCCGATCTGCCTTTCCGCGTCGCACGTGGCGTTCGGCTCCGTGCGGATGGAGCCGACGCTGATGCTGCTGGGGCACGCAGCCGGTGTCGCTGCGGCGCAGGCGGCCCGGCGCGGCGTCGCGGTGCAGGACGTCGACGTCGACGCGCTGCAACAGACGCTGCGCGACGGTGGCCAGGTGCTGGCGCTGTGAGGATCTCGTTCATGAGCGCGAACTACGTCGCGCGCCAGACGGGCTACGCGATGCATGGGTGGGATCACGGCGACCGCACGACGAACGAGCACTTCCGGCCGCTCCAGACGTTCGCCGAGCGTTTCGACGAGCTGCTCTCGGACATCGGCGCACTCGGCTTCGACACGGTCGACATCTGGGGCGCGCACCTGAATCCCGAGTGGGCGACGGAGGAGCACCTGTCGATTGCGCGCGAGCTGCTCGCGCGGCACGGCCTGCGCGTGGCGACGCTGGCGACGTGGGTCGGGCCTGCGGTGATCGACCGCGCGTGCGAGGTCGCGCTTGCGCTCGGCACCACGATCATCGGCGGCGGTGCGTCGGGCGACGCGGGCGTGCTCGTGCCGGTCCTACGCGAGCACGGTGTGCGGCTCGGGATCGAGAATCACCCGGAGCACACGCCGCAGGAGGTGCTCGACAGGATCGCGGCTGCGGACGGCGCGCTCGGCGCGACCGTCGACACCGGCTGGTGGGGGACGCAGGGGTACGACGCCGCGCGCGCGATCGAAGACCTCGGTGAGCACGTTCTACACGTGCACCTCAAGGACGTGCTGGCCGCGGGCGCGCACGAGACCTGCCGCTGGGGTCTCGGCGTCGTGGCGATCGAGGAGTGCGTCCGCGCCTTGCAGCGGATCGACTATCGAGGCGCGATCAGCGTCGAGCACGAGCCGGAGCAGTACGACCCGAGCGACGACTGCCGCGAGATGCTCGCGGAGCTCGAGAGCTGGCTGCGATGAGGGTCGCGCTCGTCGGCTGTGGGGACATCAGCCGGCGCTATGCAGCGTCGCTCGCCGCGGCGCCGCGGATCGAGCTCGCCGGGGCGACCGACCTTGCGCCCGAGCGCGCGGCCGGGCTCGTCGCCGAGTTCGGCGGGACGCACTACCCGTCACTCGACGCGGTGCTCGCGGATCCCGCCGTCGATCTGGTCGTGAACCTGACCGTCCCTCACGCACACGCGGAGGTGACCGCCACGTGCCTCGAGGCCGGCAAGCACGTCCACACGGAGAAGCCGGTCGCGCTCAGCCACCAAGAGGCGAGGCAGCTCGCCGAGCTGGCGGTGCGGCGCGGCGTTCGTCTGAGCTGCGCGCCCTCGACGCTGCTGGGCGAGGCCCAGCAGACTGCCTGGAAGCTTCTGCGTGCAGGGGCACTCGGTACGGTGCGCATCGCCTATGCAGAGGCGAACTGGGGCCGGATCGAATCCTGGCATCCCTCGCCGACCGGCCTCTACGCGGTCGGGCCGGTCGTCGACGTCGGCGTCTATCCGCTCACGCTGCTGACCGGGATCTTCGGGCCGGCGCGCCGCGTCCTCGCTTACGGAACGATGCTCGCGCCGGAGCGCGTGACACGCGACGGCGTCCCGTTTCGCCTCGAGGCCCCGGACTTCGTGGTCGCGGTTGTGGAGTTGGCCTCCGGGGTGGTCGTGCGCCTGACGGCGACCTTCTACGTCGAGCCGGGCAAGCAGCGGGGGCTCGAGCTGCACGGTGACGACGGCTCGCTCTATCTCGCGAGCTGGGCCGAGTTCGACTCCCGGCTCGAGCTGGCGGCGGATGGACGGGGCTACGAGCCGGTGCCGCTCGTCCGGGAGCCGTATCCCGGAATCGACTGGAGCCGAGCGCTCGTCGACCTCGCCCATGCCGTCGACGAGGGCCGCCCGCATCGCGCGGGCGCCGAGCACGCCGCCCACGTCGTCGAGATCCTGTCGGCCATCGGCCGGTCGCTGGAAACCGGAGGTGCGATCGCGATCAGCTCGGACTTCGAGCAGCCTGCCCCGATGGAGTGGGCCCTATGACCTCGTTTCGCGCTCCCGGCCGCGTCAACCTGATCGGAGACCACACCGACTACAACGACGGCTTCGTCCTGCCGATGGCGATCGAGCTCGCCTGTGTCGTCGAAGTGCGCACGACCGGGAACGGCGTGGTGCGGCTTCGTTCGGAGGACCCCGCCGGTGACGCGGAGTTGGCGGCGGACGGGAGCGAAGAGCCCGGGAGCGTGCGCCCCGCGTGGGCCAGGTACGCAGCGGGCGTGCTGCGCGCGCTTGCCGAGCGGGGGCGGCCCCCGGTCGGGATCGACGCGGTCGTCTCCTCGACGATCCCGCCCGGCTCGGGACTTTCCTCGAGCGCCGCGTTCGAGGTCGCGGTCGCGCTCGCGCTCTCCGAGGCGGCAGGCTTCACGCTTGCGCCGGTCGAGCTCGCGCTCGCGTGCCAGGAGGCCGAGCAGATCGCGACGGGGGTTCCGTGCGGGATCATGGATCAGCTCAGCTCGATCGCCGGCCGCCGCGGCCACGCGCTCCTGATCGACTGCCGTGCGCTGTCGGTCGAGCCGGTTCGCTTGCCCGAGGAGCTCGCAGTGATCGTGATTCACTCAGGTTTTTCGCGCGAGCTGGCGGATAGCGCCTACGCCGAGCGGCGCCGGTCCTGCGAGGCGGTTGCTGCGCGGCTCGGACTCGCCGCCCTCCGCGATGCCACGATCGATCAGGTCGCCGACGAGCCGCGCGCGCGGCACGTCGTTTCCGAGAATGCGCGCGTCCTCGAGGCGGCGCGCGCGCTCGAGGCCGGCGACGTCGAGACGCTCGGACGACTCCTGAGCTCGAGCCATGCGAGCCTGCGCGACGACTACGAGGTCTCGACCCGTGAGCTCGACGCGCTCGTCGCGGCGCTCGAGTCGTCGGGCGCGCTGGGAGCCCGCCTGACGGGCGCCGGCTTCGGCGGCTGCGTCGTTGCCGTGTCACGCCGAGCGGACGCGGCGCAGATCGCCGCTGCCGCCGCCGATCGCTACCGAGCGGAGACCGGCATCGAGCCGCGGACGTTCATCTGTCGCGCCGAGGACGGAGCGCTGGTGGCGTGAGACCGATCGAGCTCGGCGCGAACCAGATCCGCCGTTTCTACCGCGGAGGCTCGAGAATCGCGGCGTTCCGCGGGCTGCCGCCGGGCGGCGACGATGCGCCCGAGGACTGGGTGGCGTCGACGACGACCGTGCACGGAGGCGGCGAGTTGGGTCTCTCGCGCTTGCAGAGCGGCGCGCTGCTCAGGGACGTCCTGGCCGGCGATGCCGGTGCCTTCTTCGAGCCGAGGCATCTCGCGGAGTTCGGGAGCGACCCCGCCGTCCTGATCAAGTTGCTGGACGCGGGTGAGCGTCTTCCGCTGCACGTGCATCCGGACCGGCTGTTCGCCGAGGCGCATCTCGGTGCTGTGCGACACGGCAAGACGGAAGCGTGGATCATCGTCGAGGCGGAGCCGGAAGCATGCGTGCACGTCGGCTTCGCGCGCGATGTCGCCGAGGACGAGCTTGCAGCGATGGTCGCGTCGCAGGACGTCGACGCGCTGATCGCGGCGATGAACATGCTTCCGATCCGCGCGGGCGACTCGATCTTCGTGCCCGCCGGCACGCCGCACGTGATCCACGAGGGGATTCTCCTGCTCGAGCTGCAGGAGCCCTCGGATCTGTCGCTGCTCCTCGAGTACGGACCGATGTCCGAGGCGGACGCGTTCCTCGGGTTGAAGCCCGAGCTGGCCCTCACCGCGGTCACGCGCTCGCGCGTGCAGGCCACGGAGCTCGACCGGTGGTCGACGACTCGCGGAGCGTCGCTGTTTCCGGCCGAGGCGGACGGCTTCTTCCGAGCCGAACGGCTCGGCGGCGGCTCGACGCTCGAGCCGGCCTTCTCGGTCGTGGTCGTCACCGAGGGAGAGGGCATGCTCGAGACGGAGCAGGGCGCGCTGGCCGTGCGCCGCGGCTCGACCGTCCTCGTCCCCTTCGCCGCCGGAACGTGCGAGCTCACCGGCGCCTTCCGGGCGATCCGCTGCCGGCCGCCGATTCCCTGATCTTCTGCAACCGGTTTCTGCAACCGCTTCCATCCCGCGGGCGCCCGGATTACGCTGAGCACGTGGGTGACAGGCCGTTGTGTAACCGCTTACGGTAACCGCTTACCGTGGAGGGTCGCGAAGACGGGCTGCACGTTGGACTGATCGGCGCAGGTCGGATCGGCGTCTACCACGCTCGCACGCTGCAAGGTCTTGCCGGCGTTGGTTCCCTCGCGATTGCCGACGCGGATCCAGGGCGCGCGTCGCAAGTCGCGGACGAACTCGGCGTGCAGGCGGCCGAGAGCCCGGAAGGGCTCGTCGAGTCCGGCGTGGACGCGCTCGTGATCGCCTGCGCGACGCCGGGACACGCGCCGTCGCTGCGGCTCGCGGCCCGCGCCGGCATCCCCGCCTTCTGTGAGAAGCCGGTGGCGCTCGACCTCCCGACGATGGACGGCGTGGTCGAGGACGTCGAACGCTCCGGGATCCTCGTCCAGGTCGGCTTCCAGCGGCGCTTCGACGCCGGCTACCGCGCTGCACACGAGGCGGTCGCGTCAGGCGCAGTCGGGCGGATCCTCGTCATGCGCGCGGCGACGCACGACCCGTCACCGCCGTCCGAGGACTACATCGCCGCTTCCGGAGGCATTTTTCGCGACTTGCACATCCACGATTTCGACGCCGTTCGCTTCGTCAGCGGCGAGGAGGTCGCCGAGGTCTACGCAGACGGCGCAGTGCTCGAGACTCCGTGGTTCGAGGAGTACGGAGACTTCGATGCCGCCGCGGCCGTCCTTCGCCTCACGGGTGGCGGCCTCGTGATCGTCTCGGGAACGCGTCACGATCCCCTCGGCTACGACGTTCGGCTGGAGGTTTTCGGCACCGCCGACACGATTGCCGCCGGCGTAGACCGCCGCAGCCCGATTCGGTCGGTCGAGCCGGGAGCCGAGCGGCCGGCAGGCTCGGCCTACCGCAACTTTCTGGAGCGCTTCGAAACCGCGTACCGAAGCGAGCTGGCGGCCTTCGTGGAAACGGTGCAGGGCCGCGGGCCCAGCGCGTGCTCTCTGCACGAGGCCCGTGCCGCACTCTGCGTCGCCCTGGCCGCCGATCGGTCTCGGGCCGAGCGCCGCCCCGTCTCGCTCGAGGAGGTGGGCCTAGCGCAGACGCCCTCAGCCGGTTGAGAATCGCGTCAGGCAGTCGTATCCCAGCCACGGGAAGGGAGACTCGATGAGCAAGGAAGAGTTGGACGAGGAACTCACGCAGCTGACGCGCCGCGGGCTGTTCCTCAAGGGCGGCGTCGCGGCGGCCGGCCTCACGGTGCTCGGCACGCCGGTGGGCGCAGCGTATGCGGCGGGACGCGCATCCAGCTTCAAGATGGCGGTGGTCACGCACGGCGACACCGGGTCGTTCTGGTCGGTGTTCAAGAAGGGCGTCGACCAGGCGAAGAAGGACCTGAACGTCAACGTCACGCAGGTGTATGCCGACAACAACGTCCCCAAGCAGGTGGCCGGAATCAACGCCGCGATCGCCGGTGGAGCCAAGGTGATCGCGACATCCGTCCCGGACGCGAGCGCGCTGAAGGATCCCCTGTCGAAGGCTTCGAAGAAGGGCATCGAGGTCATCACCGTGAACTCGGGCCTCGGCGCGTTCGACTCGCTGTCGACGTACGAGGTCCACGTCGGCCAGACCGAGGACATCGCGGGACAAGGTGCCGGCAAGCAGTTCAAGAAGGCCGGCTCCAAGAAGGTCCTGGTCGTCATCCACGAGGCGAGCAACTCCGGGCTCCAGCAGCGCGCGAGCGGCGTGAAGAAGGTCATGGGCGGCAGCGCCGTCAAGGTGCTGACGATCCCGGACGCCAAGAAGGACATCCCGGGGACGAAGGCCAAGGTCAAAGCGGCCTTCGCCGCCGACAAGAAGCTCGACTCGTTCCTCGCCCTCGACCCGGACGTCACGATCCCGTGCCTCGACGTCATCCCCAAGGGCACGAAGGCCGGCACGTTCGACGTCGGCGGCTCGATCAAGGAGATCCGCGCCGGCAGGATGCTGTTCGCGATCGACCAGCAGCAGTATCTGCAGGGCTACCTGCCGGTCGTCTTCGCCTATCTGTTCGTGAACAACCTGAACACGGTCGGGAACGGCCAACCGGTCCTGACCGGCCCGGGAATCATCAACAAGGCGAACGCGGCCAAGGTGGCAGCGCTCGCAGCGAAGGGCACTCGCTAGCAAGGGCGGCGGGTGGGCGGCCGCGCGGGTCGCCCACCCCGCCGGATCGGAGGAAACGAGGATGGCGGAGACAGCAGCTCCAACCGCTCGGCCCGACGAGCGCCTCGTCAAGGTCGGCCCGCTCTCGAGGCTGCTCACGCGTCCCGACATCGGGGCGTTTCTGGGCGCCGTCGCGGTGTTCTTCGCGTTCGCCTACTTCGCGCGTGCCGTGAACTGGATCGGCGATCCGGCGATCGCCGCAGGCTGGACCGACCAGGCCGCGCAGTACGGCATCATCGCCGTGCCGGTTGCGCTGCTGATGATCGGCGGCGAGTTCGACCTTTCCGCGGGCGTGATGATCGGCAGCTCGGGTCTGCTGCTCGGCTACCTGACGACGTACCAGGACATGAACATCTGGCCGGCGATGGCGCTCGTGCTCCTGTTCGGGCTGGCTGTCGGCCTGATCAACGGGCTCACCGTCATCAGGACGAAGCTGCCGAGCTTCATCGTCACCCTCGCGACCTTCTTCGTCCTGCAGGGAGTCAACGCAGCCGGGACGCTCCAGCTGACAGGGACGACCGCGATCCAGGACGTCGACACCGCGAGCGGCTTCGACTCGGCTCGCAAGTTCTTCGCGGGCGATCTCACGCAGTGGGACTTCAAGGTCAAGGTCTTGTGGTGGATCGGGCTCACGCTGATCGGCGCGTGGATCCTCGCCAAGTCACGGTTCGGCAACTGGATCTACAGCGCCGGGGGCGACCCCGTCGCGGCGCGGAACATCGGCGTCCCGGTCGTCCGGACGAAGATCACGCTGTTCATGATGACGTCAGGCACCGCCGCGCTGATGGGGATCATCGAGACGTTCGAGCTGCGCTCGATGCAGGCGAAGGAGGGCATCGGGCTGGAGTTCATCTTCATCATCTGCGCCGTCGTCGGCGGCTGCCTGCTCACTGGCGGCTACGGCTCCGTGATCGGCACGTTCTTCGGCGCCGCGATGCTCGGCATGGTCCAGCTCGGGATCGTCGACGCACAGTGGGACAGCAACTGGACCTTCACCTTCCAGGGCGCGATCCTGTTCGCCGCGGTGATGCTCAACACGCTCATCCGCAGCCGCGCGCAGAAAGCGAGATGACGATGGCGACGAACGGCGCGCCACATCTGCTGCAAGTCGACCGGATCTCGAAGTACTACGGGAACATCGTCGCGCTCAACGACATCTCGACTCACGTCAACGGCGGCGAGGTGACGTGCATTCTCGGCGACAACGGCGCCGGCAAGTCGAGCTTCATCAAGATCCTCTCGGGCGTTCACCGGCAGGACGAAGGACGTGTGCTCGTCGAGGGAGAGGAGGTGCAGTTCGCCTCGCCGCGCGACGCGCGCGCCCGCGGGATCGCAACCGTCTACCAGGACCTGGCGATGGTGCCGCTGATGTCGATCTGGCGGAACTTCTTCCTCGGCGCCGAGCCGAAACAGGGCTTTGGGCCGTTCAGCTGGTTCGACAGCGCGACCGCAAAGAGGATCGTTCGCAACGAGCTGCGGGAGATGGGGATCGACATCCGCGACCCCGACCAGCCGGTCGGGACGTTGTCCGGCGGCGAGCGGCAGTCGGTCGCGATCGCTCGCGCCGTCTACTTCGGCGCCCGAGTGCTGATCCTCGACGAGCCCACCTCGGCGCTCGGCGTCAAGCAGGCCGGCGTCGTGCTGAAGTACATCCTCCAGGCCCGTGACCGCGGCGTCGCCGTGATCTTCATCACCCACAACCCGCACCATGCGTATCCGGTCGGGGACCGGTTCGTGATCCTCAACCGCGGCCAAAGCCTCGGCGACTTCCCCAAGGGCGAGATCGACCAGCAGGAGCTCGTGCGTCTGATGGCCGGGGGCCGCGAGCTCGCGGAGCTCGAGCACGAGCTGGAGGCGATCAAGGCGGAGGTGGGTTGAAGACGGTCCGGCTGACGGCGGCGCAGGCGCTCGTCCGCTTCCTGGCCGCGCAGCACGTGGAGCGCGACGGGGTCGAGCGACGGTTCTTCGGCGGCTGCTTCGGGATCTTCGGCCACGGCAACGTGGCGGGCATCGGCGAGGCGCTCTACGAGAGCCCTGAGCTCTTGACGTACTACCAGGCGCGCAACGAGCAGGGAATGGTGCACGCCGCTTCGGGCTACGCGAAGATGCTGAACCGGCTGGGCGCGTTCGTCTGCACGACCTCGATCGGGCCCGGAGCGACGAACATGGTCACGGGCGCGGCGCTCGCGACGGTGAACCGGCTGCCGGTGCTCCTGCTTCCGGGCGACGTGTTCGCCTCGCGCGGCCCGGACCCGGTCCTCCAGCAGCTCGAGGCTCCCTGGGCGGGCGACGTCTCGGTGAACGATGCGTTCCGGCCCGTCTCGCGCTACTTCGACCGGATCTGGCGGCCGGAGCAGGTCGTCGCGTCGGCCTTGCAGGCGATGCGCGTGCTCGTCAACCAGGCCGAGACCGGCGCGGTCACGCTCGCCTTCCCGCAGGACGTGCAGACGGAGGCGCTCGAGGTGCCGGAGAGCTTCCTCGCGACGCGCGTCTGGCGGATCCCGCGGGCGCTCCCGGACGAATCGGCGCTCGACCGCGCCGTGGAGCTGATTCGCTCCGCGAAGCGGCCGCTGATCGTCGCCGGCGGGGGCGTCGTCTACTCGGAGGCGACCGACGCGCTGCGCGCGTTCTGCGAGCGAACCGGGATTCCGGTCGGCGAGACGCAGGCCGGCAAGGGGTCGCTGCCCTACGACCACCCTTCGTCGCTCGGCGGCATCGGTGTCACGGGAACGTTCGCCGCGAATCGGCTCGCCGCGGACGCCGATCTCGTGCTCGGCATCGGGACGCGCTGGTCGGACTTCACGACCGCTTCGAAGACCGCGTTCCGGAACCCCGGCGTTCGCTTCGTGAACGTCAACGTCGCGGACTTCGACGCCGCGAAGCATGCCGGGGCAGCGCTCGTCGGCGACGCGCGCGCGACGGTCGAGCGGTTGACCGAGCTGCTCGACGGCTGGGCGGTCGACGACTCCTATCGGGAGGAGTCGGCGCGCCTGAGCCGCGAGTGGGATGCCGAGGTCTCCCGCCTGTACGCGCTCGAGCACGATCCGCCCGCGCAGAGCGCGGTGATCGGGGCCGTGAACGACGCAGCGCGCCCGCAGGACGTCGTCGTCTGCGCGGCCGGGTCGATGCCGGGAGACCTGCACAAGCTGTGGCGCACGCGCGACCCGAAGGGCTACCACGTCGAGTACGGGTACTCCTGCATGGGCTACGAGATCGCCGGCGGGCTCGGTGTCAAGCTGGCCGCCCCCGAGCGCGAGGTGTACGTGCTCGTAGGTGACGGCTCCTACCTCATGCTGTCGAGCGAGCTCGTGACGGCAGTGCAGGAGCGGCTGAAGCTGACGATCGTCCTCGTCGACAACCGCGGCTACAGCTCGATCGGCTCCCTCTCCCGGTCGCTCGGCACCGACGGGTTCGGAACGATCTACCGCTACCGCTCGAACGGCGCGCTCGGCGTCGACAGCGAGAGCTCGACGGACTATCTTCCCGTCGATCTGGCCGCGAACGCCGAGTCACTGGGAGCCAAGGTGATTCGCGCCGCGACGATCGAGGAGCTGCGCGCCGGACTCGCGGCGGCGAAAGACGAGGCGGGGCCGGTCGTGATCGCCGTCGAGGTCGACCGCCACGAGGGCGTTCCGAGCTACGAGAGCTGGTGGGACGTGCCCGTCGCGGAGGTATCGGAGATCGCGTCCGTGCGCGAAGCCCGCGAGCAGTACGAGGCAGCGCGCCGGAACGAGCGGAGCCACGTGTGATCGAAGCGGTGGTGATGGGACGCGTCGGGATCGACCTGTACCCGAACGAGCTCGAGACGCCGCTGTCGGAGGTGAACACCTACACGCGCTTCGTCGGCGGCTTCGCGGGCAACGTCGCGACGGGCCTTGCGCGGCTGGGCGTGCGCGCGGCGATCGTGTCGCGCGTCGGCGGCGACGGACACGGCGACTTCGTCCGCGCGCGGCTCGCAGGGGAGGGTGTCGACGTGCGCTTCCTGGCCACGGATGCGTACTGGCTGACGCCGCCGACGTTCTGCGAGGTGTGGCCGCCGGACCGGTTCCCGATCACGTTCTACCGCCGGCCGACCGCGCCGGACTGGCAGCTCTCTCCGGCCGACTTCGATGCCGACGAGGTTGCCCGCGCACCGCTCCTCTATGCGACCGGCACGGGCCTCGCACAGTCACCGAGCCGCGAGACGACGCTTTCGGCGCTGAAGGCGCATCGCGGCACGACGATCTTCGACCTGGACTGGCGGCCGACGCTGTGGGACCGGCCGGACGAGTATCCCGCGCTCGCAGCGGATGCAGCCGCGGCGGCCGACATCGTGATCGGCAACGAGGAAGAGGTCGACGCCGCGCAGCTAAGGGATGTCCGCACGCTGGTGCTGAAGCGCGGCGAGCGGGGCGCCACCGTGGTCGAAGGCGACGACGAGACGGACGTACCGGGCTTTCCGGTGCAGGTCGTCAACGGGCTGGGCGCCGGCGACGCGTTTGCGGCGGCGGTGGGGCACGGATTGCTGCAGGGACTCCCGTTGGTCGAAGCTGTTCGGCGCGGCACCGTCGCCGGCGCGCTCGTCGCGGCGGAGCTCGCGTGCTCCGACGCGATGCCGCGGCTCGAGGATCTCGAGGCGGCGCTCGTTTGACCGAGTTGCTGTGGCGCGCCGGTAACTGGGAGCAGGTGACGCCCGAGTCCGCGGGTTGGCGCTACCTCTTCTTCGGCGCGCGCCAGGGCTCGTTCGCGTCCGCGACGGGCGAGGCCGAGGTGGCGCTCGTTCCGCTCGGCGGCCGCTGCCGCGTCGAGGCTGACGGTGAGAGCTGGGAGCTGGGCGGGCGAGAGCAGGTCTTCGACGGGATGCCGTGGGCGCTCTACCTCCCACGCGACACCGACTACCGCGTCGAAGGCGAGGCGGAGGTTGCGATCTGCGGCGCGTACTGTGAGCGGCGGCGCGAGCCCGTGCTCGTTCGCCCCGAGGACGTCGAGATCGAGGTGCGCGGAGCCGGCAACGCGACGCGCCAGATCAATCACATCGTCAAGCCGGAGTTTCCCGCCGAGCGGCTGCTGGTGGTCGAGGTGTTCACCCCCTCCGGCAACTGGTCGAGCTACCCGCCGCACAAGCACGACGAGGACCGGCCGCCGGCAGAGGTCGTGCTGGAGGAGACGTACTACTACCGCACCTCGCATCCCGCCGCCTTCGCCGTCCAGCGCCTCTACAGCCCGCAGCACAACGTCGACGTCACCGTGACGGTGCGCGACGGCGACGTGATGCTCGTGCCGTGGGGCTACCACACCACCGCTGCGGCGCACGGCTACGACCTCTACTACCTCAATGCGCTGGCGGGCGACCGCCGCTCGATGGCAGCGGCCGACGATCCGGAGCTCGCGTGGATCCGCTCGGCATGGGCGGAGCTCGAGCCGGACCCGCGCGTTCCGCTCGTGACGTGATCCGAGTTGCGAACGCGCCGGTCAGCTACGGCGCCTTCGAGCTCACGGTCGGCGTGCTGCCGAACGTCCCCGGCCCGGAGGAGGTGCTCGACGCGATCGCCGGGGCCGGCTACGCAGGCACCGAGCTCGGCCCGCTCGGCTACCTCGGGCAGGGCTCGGTCCTGCGCGAGCGGCTCGAGCGCCGTGGGCTCGAGCTCGCCGGCGCGTTCGTTCAGATCCGGTCCGGCGAGGACGACTTCGCGGAACTCGAGGCGGTCCTCCACGTCCTCGACGGCTTCGACGCGAAACCGGTGCTCTCCGACGCGGGCCCGAGGGACGGCACGGCCGATTGGGACGGTATCGCCCGCGCGGCCGAGCTGGCGCGCGCGCGGGGGTTCCAGCCGACGTTCCATCCGCACATGGGTACGCATGTGCAGTTTCCCGGCGAGATCGAGCAGTTGCTGGAACGCACCGATGTGGGCCTGCTCCTCGACACGGGCCATGTGCTCGCGGCCGGCGGGGATCCGGTGCAAGCGCTGCGGGACTGGCGCGAGCGGATTGACCATGTGCATGTGAAAGATGTGCGGCTCGATGTGCTGCATGCTGCACATGACTGGGACGAGGCCTGGCAACGCGGCGTCTTCTGCGAGCTCGGCGCCGGCGACGTCGACCTCGTGACGTTCCTTGCAGAACTCGGCGGCTATTCCGGCTGGCTCGTTGTCGAGCAGGATTGGGCTCCCGGGGAGGGCGACGACGCGAGTATCCCGGCAGCGGCGCAACGGCGGAACCGGCGCTGGCTCGCGGAGAACGCCGGTCTCTGACGAGGCTAGCGCAGCGTGCCCTCGAGGAGCGCGCGTCCGGCGATCACGGCCTCGGCTCCCGCAGCGAGCAGGGCGTCGACGTCGGCGTCGTTGCGCACGCCGCCGGCGGCGATGACGGGCAGGCCGGAGGCGGCGACTCGCGCGACGAGCTCGACGTCCGGCCCCGTCGCCGTCCCGTCCCGGTCGATCGCCGTGGAGAGCACGCGCGGAACCGCGGCTGCCCTGCAGCGCTCGAGCGCGTCGTCGAGGTACGTGCCCGCGGTCGTCCAGCCGTTCGTCGCGACGACACCGTCGCGGACGTCCAGGGCGATGACCAGCCGGTCGCCGAGCGCCTCGGTGAAGCGGTCTAGGGCGTCCGCGGCCGCGAACGCGGCTGTGCCGATGACGACACGTTGCGAACCCGACTCCAGCATGGCCTTCGCTCCCTCGATGCTCCGGATGCCCCCCGACGTCTGGATCCTCGCGGGCACGGCCGCCTCGGCAATGCGGCGCACGAGCTCGGGCCTGGTGGATCCGCTGCGGGCTCCGTCGAGATCGACAAGGTGAATCCACGCTGCGCCTGCGGCTGCGAAGGTGCACGCAAGGTCGACCGGGTCGCGGCCGCGCAGGACGAGCTCGCCGTAGTCCCCCTGCCTGAGACGGACAGCCTCGTCGCCGAGGACGTCGACGGCCGGAATGACCTCCACTCGCATGGTGGCATGTTAACGTGTTAACATGCCCGACTCGATGACCAGGCCTTCCCGACACACATGGCGCACTTCGGAGATGAAAGAGCTGTTCCAGGCGATCTCTTCCTTGGAGTCGCCGCGGGAGGCGCAGCTGTTCCTCCGCGATCTCTGCACACTGAGCGAGCTGGAAGCGATGGCGCATCGCTGGCAGGTCGCGCGGCTGCTGGATCGCGGGCTGCCGTACCAGAAGATCTCCGAGCGGACGCACGCCTCGACGACGACCGTGACCCGCGTGGCGCACTGGCTGCGCTTCGGGGAGGGCGGCTATCGCCTGCTGCTCGACCGGTTGAAGACCGCGACGAAGACCGGCTGAGGGTCGCGGTCCCCGCGAAGGGGCGCCTGCGTGAGCCGGCGCTGTCCCTGCTTGCGGACGCCGGCCTCGGGCTGGACGGCTACGGCGAGCGTGCGCTGACGATTCCGTGCCGCAATGCGCCGGTCGACGTGCTGCTGGTGCGGGCTGCAGACGTTCCGGAGTACGTGCAGGACGGCGTCGTCGACTGCGGCATCACCGGCGCCGATCTGGTGCGCGAGCGCGGTGCGCGCGTCCGCGAGCTGTTGCGGCTCGGCTTCGGCGCCTGCCGGCTCGAGGTCGCCGTGCCGCAGGAGTCGCGCTGGACGGCCGTCGACGACCTCGTCCACGCAGCAGTTGCGACGGCCTACCCGCGCCTCACGCGCGAGCTCTTGCTCGACCGCGGCCTGGAGGTCCAGCTCGTCGACGTGACGGGCTCCGTCGAGGTCGCGCCTCGGCTCGGCCTCGCCGACGCGATCGTCGACCTCGTGTCCAGCGGGAGCACGCTGCGCACGAACGGGCTTCGCTCGCTCGGGACACTGTTCGAGTCCGAGGCGGTCCTTGTCGGCAGGGACGACGGCGCCGAGCAGCTCACGTCGCTGCTTCGCTCGGTCGTCGATGCGCGGGCGCACCGCTACCTGATGCTCAACGCGCCGGAGACGGCACTCGAAGAGGTTTGTGGAATCGTCGGCGGCGCACGGGCCCCGAGCGTGCTGCCGCTCGCGGAGCCGGGAATGGTCGCGGTGCACGCGCTGGTCGCGGCTGCCGACGTCTGGCGGCTGCTGCCGGAGCTGGAGGAGGCCGGCGCATCGTCGATCCTGCTCGTCCCCGTGGAGCGAATGGTCGCGTGACGACCGCCGTCGCGAGTGCAGCGGAGATCGTCGCGGACGTCCGCGAGCGCGGCGACGAAGCGGTCCGCGAGTGGGCGCTTCGCATCGACGGCCTCGAGCCGGTGCGTGCACGCGCGGACGGCTCGCGCCTCCCGGAGACGGAGCTGCTGCGTCTTGCAGACCGCGTGCGACGGTGGCACGAGCTGCAGCGGCCGGGTGACGTCCGCTCCGAGATCGAGCCCGGCGTCGAGCTCGAGCGCCGCTGGCTACCGCTGGACTCGGTCGGCGTCTACGTTCCGCGCGGCCTCGTGTCGACGCTGGTGATGTGCGCCGTGCCGGCGCAGGTCGCGGGTGTGCAGCGTATCGTCGTGGCCACGCCGCCGGACGGGGCCGAGCTCGTCGCCGCCGCGGCCGAGCTGCTGGGCGTGGACGACGTGTACGTCCTCGGCGGCGCGCAGGCCGTGGGCTGGCTCGCGTACGTGCAGCGGGTGAGCAAGATCGTCGGCCCCGGCAACGCATACGTGAACGAGGCGAAGCTGCTCGTGTCGCGCGACGTCGCGATCGACTTGCCCGCCGGCCCGAGCGAGGTCGCCGTCGTGCTGAGCGACAAGGCGCTCCGCCCGCTCGCGGAGCTCGAGCTCGCCGCACAGGCCGAGCACGGGATCGAAACGGTCTGCACGCTCATGGTGCTCGACGACGAGACCCTCGACCGGATCGAGGCGCTGGCGCCGGAGCACGTCGTGCTGCTCGGCGCGGAGGCCGAGAGGCTTGCGCCGCTCATTTGCAATGCCGGCGCGGTGTTCGTCGGCCCGTTCGCCTCGGTGGCCCTGGGCGACTACGCAACCGGAGGCAACCACGTACTGCCGACCGGCGGCTGGGCCCGCAGCACGGGCGGTCTCGGGGTGGAGACGTTCCTGAAGCCGGTGGTCATCCAGCGCGTCACATCTGAAGGACTCGGGCGGCTGCGGCCCACCGTCGAGGCGCTCGCCGCGGTCGAGGGCCTGCCCTTGCACGCGCGGGCGGTGCAGCGGTGAGGACGCTGTCGCCCGAGTTCCGTGGCTACAGCTGGGCGCCGTCGACCGAGGACATCGCTCGGCTCGCGGAGCTCGATCCCGTCGAGGTGCTGCGCTTCGACGGCAACGTGGCCGCCGCGCCGCTTCCCTCGTCGCGGCCGGGAACGATCGCAGGAGCGCTGGCCCGCGTCCACACGTATCCGCATGGTGGCTACGTCGACCTCGTGCCCGCGATCGCGCGCTACGCCGGCGTCGACCCAGAGTGCGTCGTGCTCGGCGCAGGGGCCGACGACTTGATCCTGCTCACGGCCCGCGCCTTCGCAGGCCCGGGTGACCGCGTCGCGATCAACGAGGAGCCGACGTATCCGCTGTTCGCGATCTCCGCGTGGCTCGCTGGCGCTGAGGTCGGGGACGAGGATCCGGTGCTGACGTTCACCTGCCGGCCGAACAATCCGAGCGGCGCGCTCGGCGCCTTGCCAGACGCCCGGCCCCTCGCGGTCGACGAGGCCTACTTCGAGTACAGCGGCGCCGGCGCCGTCGACCTGCTCGACGACGACGTGATCGTGATCCGCACGTTCTCGAAGGCGTTCGGCCTCGCCGGCGCGCGCATCGGCTACGCGCTCGCGAGGCCGGACGTCGCGCGCGAGCTCAACGCGCGACAGTCTCCCGCTCCGGTCTCGACGCTCTCCGCGGCGCTGGCAGTCGCTGCGCTCGAGGCGCCGCCCGACGTGCGACCGGTGCTGGAAGAGCGAGAGCGACTCGCGTCCTGCCTGCGGGCGCTCGACCTCGAGCCGCTCACGTCGCAGGCCAACTTCCTCTTCGTCCCGCTCGAGGACGCCCACGGCGTCAGCGACCGGCTGCTCCGGCAGGGAATCGCGGTGCGCCCGTTCGAAAACGGGATCCGGGTCTCGATTCTCGACGAGGCTGACGACGACGTCCTCGTCCAGGCGCTCGCGCGCGTTCTCGACCGACCGAGCCCCGTGGCTGCCGCCGGGGGCAGGCGCGCGCGGCACGTTCGCGCAACCTCGGAGACCAGGATTCGCGTTCGTCTCACGCTCGACGGCGCCGGCCGCGTTCGCGTCGCGACCGGAGCGGGACTGTACGACCACCTGCTCGAACAGCTTGCGTTCCACGCCGGGTTCGACCTGCTGCTCGAGGGCGTCGGCGACCTCGAGACCGGTCCCCACCACACGGCCGAGGACGCCGCGCTCGCGCTCGGCGAGGCGCTCGACCGTGCGCTCGGCGATCGGCGTGGCATCGCTCGCTTCGGCGATGCCGTCACTCCGATGGACGACGCGCTTGCACGCGCTGCGGTCGATCTCGGTGGACGTGCGGCTGCGGAGATCTCGGTCGAGCGCGACCCCGGGCTGGCGCGGCACATGCTCGCCAGCCTCGGCCGGACAGCCCGGCTGGCGATTCACGTCGAGGCAACGGGCCGCGACGAGCACCACGTCGCCGAGGCTGCGTTCAAGGCGGTCGGGCGTGCGCTGCGGGCAGCCGTGCGCCTCGAGTCGGTCGGGATCCCGTCGACGAAGGGAAGGCTGTGAACGTCGCGATCGTCGACTACGGTGCGGGCAACCGTCGCTCTGTCGCGCTCGCGTTCGAGCGACTCGGCTCGGCACTCGTCGACGACTGCGAGTCGGCCGAACTCGTCGTCCTTCCAGGCGTGGGCTCGGCCGCCAGCGCGATGGCGCAGATCCGTCGCGCGGGACTGAACCGCGTCCTGCGTGCGCGCCTGTTGAGCGGGCGGCCCGTGCTCGGCATCTGTCTCGGCCTCCAGCTCGCGCTCGAGGCGACGGACGAGGACGGCGGCGTCGACGGCCTCGCCTTGCTGCCCGGAAGGGCCGTGCGCCTCCGCTCCGGGCTCGTGCCGCGGATCGGCTGGGCTCCGGTCGAGCCGGGTGGCGAGGCGTTCTACTTCGCGCACTCGTACGCCGCGGAAACGCCCGCGGCGACTGCTTGGTCGGAGGGAATCGTCGCCGAGGCGCGGCTCGGGTCGTTCACGGGAGTGCAGTTCCACCCGGAGAAGAGCGGTCGCGCCGGTGCGCGCTACGTCTCCGGCTACCTGGCGCGGATCGAGGAGCAGTGCCTCTCCCGCGCCTGATTCCGTGCCTCGACGTCGCGGACGCACGCGTCGTGAAGGGTGTTCGCTTCCGCGGGCTGCGCGACGCCGGCGACGCGGTCGCGCTCGCCCGCAGCTACTCCGAGCTCGGGGCGGACGAGCTGGTCTTCCTCGACGTCACCGCGACGCTCGAGCAGCGTGTGACGCTCGTTGCGCTCGTGGCACGCATCGCGCAGGAGATCGCGATCCCGTTCACCGTCGGCGGCGGCATCCGTTCTGTGCAGGAGGCCTCGGCCTTGCTCGAGGCGGGGGCCGACAAGATCGCCGTGAACACCGCCGCGCTCGCGCGTCCGTCCCTGCTGAGCGAGCTTGCGCAACGCTTCGGTTCGCAGGCGGTGGTAGTGGCGATCGACGCAACGGGCGGGCAAGTCAAGTCGCACGCGGGCACCACGACCAGCCCACGCAAGGCGGTCGACTGGGCTCGCGAGGCCGTGGCGCGCGGCGCCGGCGAGATCCTGCTGACCTCCATCGACGCCGACGGTACGCGCGCCGGCTACGACCTCGAGCTCACGCACGCCGTCTCCAGCGCCGTCTCGGTGCCGGTGATCGCTTCCGGCGGTGCCGGCAGCGCCGTGCACGTTGCAGAGGCGCTTCGCGTCGCCTCTGCCGCGCTGCTCGCGTCGATCCTGCACGAGCGGCCCGCGCGGTTGCGCGAGCTTCGCGGCGAGTTGCAGTCGCTCGGCGTTCCGCTGCGGGAGGCGGCGTGACCGAGCTGCGCGCGGCCGTCGTCCAGGACGCCGAGACCGGGCGGGTCCTGATGCTCGCGTGGATGAACGACGAGGCGCTCCGGCTGACGCGCACGACGGGCGAGGTGCATTTCTGGAGCCGGTCGCGCCGTCGCCTGTGGCGCAAGGGGGAAACCTCCGGGAGCGTGCTCCACGTCGAGGAGCTGCGGGACGACTGTGACGGCGACGCGATCGTCGTGCGCGTCACGGCCGACGGGCCCGCGTGTCACACAGGCTCCGTGTCGTGCTTCGCACCCGCGCTGTGGCGAACGATCGCGCAGCGTGCGCGCGAGCGGCCCGCGGGGTCGTACGTCGCGGCTCTGCTCCAGGAAGGCGTCCCCGCGTGCGCGCGCAAGGTCGGCGAAGAGGGGCTCGAGGCGGCGCTCGCGGGCGTCGCGGAAGACGACGAGCGGCTCGTCGAGGAGCTCGCCGACCTGTGGTTCCACAGCTACGTCCTCCTCGCAGCGCGCGGGCTCGATCCCGCCGACGTCGAGGAGGAGCTGCAGCGGCGGCGCGCGCCGGCCGGACGGCTCGCGGAGAGGTAGCTAACCTTTCTGAAGTGACGGTCATTCGTCTCCCACCGGTGTTGCGTCCCGAAGTCGGCGGCCAGCGGCAGCTCGAGGTCGAGGCGCCGACGATCCGGGCGGCGCTCGAGCAACTCGTGGCCGACTACCCGGCGCTGGAGGGGCGGGTCATGGACGGCGACGACGTGCCGCCGTTCCTGAACGTGTTCGTGGACGGCGAGAACATGCGCGTCCTCGAGGGCCTCGAGACGGCCGTGACGCCGCAGACGACGATCCTGCTGCTTCCGGCGGTCGCCGGCGGACTCTAGTGATGGGGCACTTGCTCGAGCGGTGAGCCTGCGCGCGCAGGTCGAGCGCGACGCGGAGGCCGCGCGCCGCGCGAGTGCGGAGCTCACCGACGAGCGCGTCGCCGACGCGCTGCGGATTGCCGCGCGCAAGGTACGCGAGCGCCGCAACGAGCTGCTACGAGTCAACGCCGGCGAGCACTCCGCCGCCGCTGACCGTCTCGATGCAGGGCTGCTCGACCGGCTGCGCCTCGACGACGCACGCATCGAACAGCTCGCGGTGCAGCTCGAGGCGACGGCGGACGCTCCGCCGCTCGAGCGCGACGCGGGCGAGTGGACGCTGGAGAACGGCCTGCACGTGAGCGAGCGGCGCGTTCCGATCGGATGCGTCGGCGCGAACTTCGAGGCGCGGCCGAACGTCGCCTTGGACATCGCCGCTCAGCTGCTGAAGAGCCTGAACGGCGCCGTGCTCCGGACGGGCGGCGCGGCGCTGCGCACGTCGGTGTATCTCGTCGACGAAGTCCTCCGGCCTGCGCTCGCAGAAGCGAGTCTGCCGCCGGAGGCCGTCGCGATCGTGCGGTCGCGCCAACGCGGCGGCGCGCGGATCCTCGTCTCGCTGCCGCAGGCGATTCCGCTCGTGATCCTGCGCGGCAGCGGCCCGGGTACTGCGGCCCTCGCCCAGCGCGCGGCGCGGCACGGTGTGCGGACGCTCGCGCACGCCGAGGGCGGCGGCGTCCTCTACGTCCATCCCTCTGCCTCTCCGGAGCTCGTGCGCACGGTTGCCGCTGCCAGCCTCGACCGGCTCGGGGTCTGCAACCGGCTCAACCTGGCGCTCGTCGACGTACGGGCGAGTTCGCTACTGCCTCCGCTCGTGGCGCTCTTCGGAGAGCGCGGGCTCGCCGTCTACGGGACGCGACGGGCCGCCGCGCACGCAACCGTGCTGCCGCACGAGCACCGCGTCGGCCATGAGTGGGCGAGCGATCCGGACAACGTCGAGTCCGTGACGGTCGACGTCGTCGACGATCTCGAGGACGCGGCGCGCATCGCCAACGAGGAGACGTCCGGCCTGGCAGCAGGCATCGTCGCCGAGGATGCGCGGGCGGCCGAGCGGTTCCTCTCGGCGTATCGCGGCGCGGCGGCGTTCTGGAACGCCTCGACTCGCTTCGCCGACGGCTTCGAGCTGACGCGCTCGCCCGAGACGGGAATCAACGTCGACTGGGTTCCCGGGCCGCGCGGGCCTGTGACGTACCGCGATCTGTGGCTGCGCCAGTACCGAGTCGTCGGCGACGGATCGCAGCGGCGATGACGATCGTGATCAAGTTCGGAAGTGCGCTCGTCGTCGACGAGGACCAGAACGTCCGGCGCGACGCGCTCGACGCTCGCGCGCGCGAGATCGCCGCGCTGCATGAGGCCGGAGAGCGGATCTGCGTCGTCTCTTCCGGCGCGATCGCGCTCGGGCTGCCGCTGCTCGGTCTGCAAAGGCGCCCGCGCAGCATGCCCCGGCTGCAGGCCGCGTCGGCGGTCGGCCAGCCGGTTCTCCACGCCGTGTGGTCGGAAGCACTGGCGCTGCACGGTCTGCGCGCCGCACAGGTGCTGCTCACGCGTGACGACGTCGCCAGGCGGGCGAGCTACGTCAACGTGCGCAACGCCTTGACGTCGCTGCTGGACGCCGGCGCAGTACCGATCGTCAACGAGAACGACGCGACTGCCACGGACGAGATCGCCTTCGGTGACAACGACGTGCTCGCTGCGCACGCGGCGGTGCTGCTCCAGGCACGCCTGCTCGTGCTGCTGACGGAGGTCGAAGGCGTCTTCACCGGCCCGCCGATCCTCCCCGACGCCGAGCTGGTCGAAGACGGTGCCCTCGTTGCCGGCGTGCGCTTCGGCCGCGCAGGCGAGCAGGGCAGCGGCGGGATGGAGAGCAAGGTGCGCGCCGCCGAGATCGCCGCGGGCGCCGGGATCGAGACGGTGATCGCCTCCGGTCACGGCGCGACGGTGCTCGAGCCGGTCGCCGCAGGGCTCGGGCGCGGCACCTGGTTCGCGGCCGGCGAGCGCCCGCCGGCCTTCAAGCTCTGGCTCCGGCACGCCGTCCGTCCGGTCGGGCGGATCGAGGTGGACGACGGCGCTCGCAGCGCGCTCGTCGAGAGCGGTGCGAGCCTGCTCGCCGTCGGGGTGACCGCCGTCGAGGGCGACTTCCGCCGCGGCGACGCCGTCGAGCTGGTCGACGGCGATGGCCACGTCTTCGCGAAGGGCGTCGTCTCGCTCGACGCGCGCGAGATCTCCGGCGGTCGCGCCGAAGTCGTACACCGAGACCGGCTCGCGTTGTATTGACTTGTCCCTTGCTTCGCTTCGCTCGCGCTCGGGGCGCGCCTTCGGCGCGCGATTGGTTGGTGTTCGGTACGAGCGCTGAGCTCGCGGGACGCTCGCGGGCGGCACGGCTTGCGCCGCGCCGCCGGTGAACGCTGCCTAGCGAGTGTCCGCCGTCACGGCTATCGTGTGATCAGGTCGCCACGACGGCGACCGCAAGGCGCCGAAGCCTTCAGGACCGTCGAGTCCTGGGGGCTTTTTTCATGGTCCGAGAGGAGGAGCCGTGGCTGATACCGAACCGCTGCGCGTGCTGATCGCCGAGGACGAGACGATCGTCAGGCTCGACCTGCGTGGGATTCTCGAGGCACGTGGAGTGACGGTCTGCGGCGAGGCGCGCGACGGTCAGGAAGCCGTGGAGCTTGCGCGCTCGCTCGAGCCGGACGCGGCGATCTTCGACTGCAGGATGCCGCGGGTGGACGGGATCGAGGCTGCGCGGCGGGTGAACGCCGAGCGGCCGATGCCGATCGTGATGCTGACCGCCTACGACGAGCGCACGCTCGTGGAGCGCGCGGTGGACGCGGGGGTCTTCGGCTACCTCGTGAAGCCCTTTCGCGAGCAGGACGTCGTGCCGGCGCTGCGCGCGGCTGTGGCGAGGCACGCGGAGCTCATTTCGGCGCGGCGGGCCGTCGGCGCGCGGCCGAGGGAGGCGCTCCGGATCAACGTGATCTCGAGCAGGGGTGGAGCGTGGCCGCTCCGCGTCGACCGCCGTGACGACGGCTCGCTCGACGTCTCCTCGGACTGAGTCACCGCGACGAACGACGGCGCCTCCGCCCAGGCAGCGGTCGGCGCCGTCGGATCGTCGGGGCACAAGAGGGCTCGGTGAGTGTAACGCCCCGGCTATCCGAAGTAAAGCGGTTTTTCGGCACTGTTGAACGAGACTTTACTTTTTGGAGCGGGATAGGTAGCTTGCCCGGATGGCTACGCGCACGCCGCCCGAGGTGGACTGGGAGCTCGTCCTGAAGCGGAATCCGGTCGAGCGGTTGAAGCGCGAAAAGGCGCCCCTCGGAATCCGTGACGAGCTACCGGCGCTGATCGCGGCCGGCTACGCGAGTGTCGCCGAGGAGGACATGGTCCGCCTCCAATGGTGGGGGCTGTATCACGACAAGCCGAAGATCGGGACGTTCATGCTGCGGATCAAGCTCCCGTCCGGGCAGCTGACGCCGGCGAAGCTGCGCGCGATCGGCGAGACGTCGAACCGGTTCGGCAAGGGCGACGGGGAGCTGTCGACACGGCAGTGCGTCCAGCTGCACTGGCTCGAGCTCGCGAAGCTGCCCGACGTCTTCGCTCATCTCGAGGCGGCCGGGATCACCAGCGCGGGCGGCTGCGGCGACACCGTGCGCAACATCACGGGCTGTCCGCTGCAGGGAATCGCGCACGACGAGCTGTTCGACTGCTCCGACGTCGTCGAAGCGGCGTCGGAGTTCTTCTACGGCAACGCGGACTTCGCGAACCTGCCGCGCAAGCACAAGTACTCGATCTCCTCGTGCGCGCACCGCTGCAACGCGCCGGAGATCAACTGCGTCTCCCTCGTCGGCGCGATCCGCGAGGGGCGTGAAGGGTTCGGCGTTCTCGTCGGCGGAGGCCTCTCATCGGTGCCGCGGATCGCGCGCGACCTGGGCGTGTTCGTGCCGAAGGAGGAGGCCGTCGAGGTGCTCGCAGCGATCACCGGAGTGTGGTCGGACGACCTGAAGTACCGCGTCTCGCGGGTGAAGGCGCGACTCAAGTTCATGATCGACGACATCGGTCCGGAGGGGATGCGCGAGCGCGTCGAGGCGCGGCTTGGACGCTCGCTCCAGGACTTCGAGCTTTCGCCTTCCGCGCCGGAGACGTCGACCCACCTCGGCGTTCACGAGCAGAAGCAGCCGGGTGTGCACTCGATCGGCGTCCCGGTGCACCTCGGCCTGATCTCCGGCGACCAGATGATCGCGGTCGCGGATCTCGCCGAGCGCGTCGGCGGCGACGTGCGGATCACGCGGCAGCAGAACTTCGTCCTCACCGGAGTTCCGGCCGCCGAGGTCGACGGGGCCGTTGCCCAGCTGGAGCAGATCGGGTTCCGGCTCGACCTGAACGGCGTGCGCGGCAACTCGATCGCCTGCACCGGGGAGCCGCACTGCAACTTCTCCGTCACCGAGACGAAGACGCGTCTCGGCGCGCTGATCGAAGGGCTCGAGCGGCGGTTCGGCGACGACATCGCGGAGCTCTCGCTCCACCTCGACGGCTGCCCGCACTCGTGCGCGCAGCATTGGGTCGGCGACCTCGGCTTTCAGGGCACGACCTCGCGCGACGAGGCCGGCGAGCGCCGGCAGGCCTACGACATCTTCGTGCGCGGCGGGCTGGGCGCGGAGGCGACGATCGGACGTCCGCTCTTTCGCCGCGTGCCGACCGCAGAGCTCGATCAGGCCGTGAGCGGTCTCGTCCAGGGCTGGCTCGACGGCCGCGCCGGCGGCGAGACGTTCACCGCCTTCTCACGCCGCCTCGACGACGAGGCGCTCGGGCGGCTCGCCGGGCGCGAGCCCGCCAGGAAGCGCGAGCGCGAGGAGGTCGCCGCTTGAGCGTCGAGCTCCTCGACGAGCTGGAGGCGGGCGAGCTGTCGATCGAGTTCGAGGGCGAGGAGCCGGAGACCGTGCTCGAGTGGTCGTTCCAGCACTTCGCGCCCCGGATCGCCATCTCGACCGCGTTCCAGATCGACGGCGTCGCGCTGGTCGACATGGCCTACGCGCTCGATCCGAACGTCGAGGTCTTCAGCGTCGACACCGGCCGCCTGCCGGCGGAGACGTTCGAGCTCGTGGAGGCCCTGCGCGACCGCTATCCCGGCCTGAACCTGAAGCTCCTGGCGCCGAACGGCGACGAGGTCGCGGCGATGGTCGGGCGCCACGGGCCGAATCTCTTCTACCGCGCGGTCGACAACCGTCTCCTCTGCTGCCAGGTGCGCAAGGTGCGCCCGCTGACGAAGCACCTCGCCGGCCTCGACGCGTGGATCACCGGCTTGCGCCGCGACCAGTGGGCGAGCCGGACGAACATCCGCAAGGTCGAGCTCGACCACGATCACGGCGGGATCGTCAAGCTGAACCCGCTCGCGGAGTGGACCGAGGACGAGGTGTGGGACTACGTCCGCGAGCGCGGGGTCCCGTACAACACGCTCTACGACCAGGGCTACACGTCGATCGGCTGCGCGCCGTGCACGCGCGCGATCGGCGAGGGCGAGGAGAGCCGCGCCGGGCGCTGGTGGTGGGAGACGAACGCCCCGAAGGAATGCGGAATCCACTGCGCGATCGAGAGCGGCGGCCTCGAGCACGAGCTGCACGCGATCCTCGGAGAAGCACATGAGTGACGTCGCCGTTCGCGGTGAAGCCGCCGAAGTCGCTCGCGCGGAGGCGCAGGCGGTGATGTCGATGCTCGACGACGGCGAGCGCCGCGGACGCCTGGCCGACCTTCTCGCGGCGGTCGCCGAGGGCCGGGTCGGGGAGGCGGATGCGGAGGCGCTCAGCGAGCTGCTCGACCTCGGGCTGCGCACCGGACGGCTGCGCGCCCTCTACGGTCCCGGCGGCGAGCAGGCCGCCCTGGCGCTCTACCGGAGGCTGCCGGCCGGCAGGGAGCTGGCGGAGTCCGCGCGAGAGCTGAACGCGGCGCTCGAGGAGCTTGAAGGACGAGAGCTGGAACGGGTGCAGGTGCACGCCCTCGGCCCCGGCGAGTACGGCTTGTCGATCGTCGCGGACGGCTACGAGATCGGCCTCCACCTCGGGCCGAGCGGCCCGCGGATCACGACGATCGGCGCATGAGTTGACCTACGTGATCGCCGAGCCGTGCATCGACATCAAGGACAAGTCGTGCATCGACGTCTGCCCGGTCGACTGCATCCACGAAAGCGAGCGCATGCTCGTGATCGACGCGGACGAGTGCATCGACTGCGGCGCATGTGAGCCGGAGTGCCCGGTCGAGGCGATCATGCCGGAGGACGCCGTCCCGGAGAAGTGGGAGACGTTCGTGCGTATCAACGCCGCGTTCTCCGACGGCATCCCGGCGGTCGATTCGCTCGTGGAGGCCTACGCAACCCAGAACAACGTGCAGAACGAGCCGCTGTGAGCAAGCAGTACTACATGGCCTGCATCGACCTCGAGGGACGGCGCTGCGTCGTGGTCGGCGGCGGTGCCGTCGCGGCGGAGAAGGTCGCGGGCCTGTTGACGTGCGACGCCCGCGTCACCGTCGTGGCGCCCGAGTTGCACGATGACCTGCGCGAAGCGCCGATCCAGTGGCGGCGGCGCGGCTATCGAGCGACCGATCTCGCCGGCGCGTTCCTCGTCATCGCCGCGACCGACGATCGAGGCGTGAACGAGCGCGTGCACCGCGACGCCGAGTCGCGCGGAATGCTCTGCAACGTCGCCGACGTCCCGGAGCTGTGCAACTTCATCCTGCCCGCGGTGCACCGCGAGGGGCCGATCGCGGTCGCGGTCTCGACCGGAGGCGCGTCACCCGCGCTCGCGAAGCGGATCCGCTCCGAGATCACGGAGCGGATCGGCCCGGAGCACGCGGAGCTCGCAGAGCGGCTGCAGGCGCTGCGGCCGGAGGTCAAGCAGCGCTTTCCGACGTACGAGGAGCGCCGCGACTACTTCGAATCTCTCGTCGCGGAGGCGCTCGGTTGAGC
>WNFU01000217.1_pt1 | contig 94389 bp, 77 predicted proteins | sample 5400121 | NCBI WGS metagenome assembly WNFU01 (sample SAMN13153360, study PRJNA577476) | soil metagenome | isolation source: 100 cm soil or saprolite under grassland replicate 1 | place: USA:California | collected 2016-06-15 | reverse complement strand
AGGCGACCTTGAGCCCCTGCCGCTTCTCGATCGTGGCGATGAACTGTCCGGCGTCGAGGAGCGACTCGTGCGTGCCGGTGTCGAGCCAGGCGTAGCCGCGCCCCATGATCTCGACCGAGAGCTTGCCCCGCTCGAGGTAGAGGCGGTTGAGGTCGGTGATCTCGAGCTCGCCGCGCGCGGAGGGGCGGACCGACCGCGCGAGCTCCACGACGTGGTCGTCGTAGAAGTAGAGCCCGGTCACGGCGTAGCGGGACTTCGGCTGCTTCGGCTTCTCCTCGATGCTGACGGCCCGCCGCCCCCCGTCGAACTCGACGACGCCGTAGCGTTCCGGATCGTTCACGGCGTACGCGAACACGGTGGCCCCGTCGCGCCGCTCGTCCGCCGCCCGCAGGACCTGCTGCAGCTCGTGGCCGTAGAAGATGTTGTCGCCGAGGACCAGGGCCGAGGGCCGGTTGCGGACGAAGTCGGCGCCGAGGATGAAGGCCTGGGCGAGTCCGTCCGGGCTCGGCTGCACGACGTACTCGAAGTGCACGCCCCAGGGCGCCCCGTCGCCGAGGAGCTGGGCGAAACGCGGCGTGTCCTGCGGGGTCGAGATGACGAGGATCTCCCTGATCCCGGCCAGCATGAGCGCCGTGAGCGGGTAGTAGATCATCGGCTTGTCGTACACCGGCAGGAGCTGCTTCGAGACGGAGAGCGTCGCCGGGTAGAGGCGCGTGCCGGCGCCCCCGGCGAGGATGATGCCCCTGCGGTTCGTGGTCATGGGTCTCCGGGACGGCGCACGACGAGCCGGCGAAGGATACCAGCAGAAGCCCCCGAGGCGGAGCGCCAGCGTGCCCTGCCCCCGCCTGGAAACGCGAAAGCGCCGCCAGGATCGCTCCGGACGGCGCATCGTGCGGCGAACCGGTGAAGGTCGCTAGACCTTCGGCTTCGCGCGCTCGCGGACTTCCTGCTTCTGCTTCGTCCGCGGCTGGCCCTTCGACGCGGTGTTCACGAAGAGGAGGCCGTCCGGGGCACCGGGCACCGCGCCCGAGACGAGGATGACGTTCTGCTCCGCCTCGATCCCGACGACGGTGAGGTTCTGGATCGTGATCCGCTCGTTGCCGTAGTGGCCGGGGAGGTGCTTGCCCTTCCACACCTTGCCCGGCGTCTTGCGCTGTCCGATCGCGCCGACGTGCCGGTGGTGCTCGTGCGCGGTCGAGGAGTCGCGCGCCGCGCCCTTCATCCCCCACTTCTTCACGACGCCCGTGAAGCCGCGGCCCTTCGTGACGCCCGTCACGTCGATCCGCTGGTTCTGCTTGAAGACCTTGTCCACGGTGAGGACGTCGCCGGCCTTGAGCTCGCCGAGCACCTTCGCGTCCTTCACCCGCACCTCCTTCAGGTGCCGGAAGATCGCCGTGCCCGCCTTCTTGAAGACGCCGAGCTCGGGCTTCGACAGCCGGTAGGAGTGCTTCTCGTCGACGGCGCCCCAGCCGAGCACGACGGCGTCGTAGCCGTCCTTCGCCGCCGTCTTGCGCCGCACGACGGTGCACGGGCCCGCCTCGAGCACCGTCACGGGGACGCAGTCACCCTCGGGGGTGAAGATCTGGGTCATCCCGAGCTTCTTCGCCAGCAGTCCTGTCGCCATGGAAACCTCGCATTGGTCCGCCGCGCGTCGACTGGCCGCGGAGGACGTGCACGTGGAAGGGTGCGCTTTCTAGCCCGCCGCGGGCGGCACTGTCAAGCGAAGCCCGCGTCCCGCCGCGCCTTTTCACGCGCGCCGGGCGCGCAGGGTCACCCGCGCGGAGGCGCCGCCCCCGCGCCCGGCCGCGTGATCCCGGCGACCTGCGCGAGCAGCGCCTCGATGTCGAAGGGCTTCGCGAGGTACCCGATCGCGCCGACCGAAGCCGCGCGCTGCGGGTTCCCGTCCGCCGAGATGACCACGATCGGGATGTCGCGCACCGCGGGCCGCAGCCGCAGCGCCTGCGCGAATGCGACGCCGTCCATCACCGGCATCATGAGGTCGAGGAGGATGACGTCGGGCCGCTCCCCGTCGATCTGGTCGAGCGCCTCCCGCCCGTGCCGCGCGCGAGAGACCCGGTACCCCTCCGCTTCGAGGATGTCGCAGATCGCGTCGAGGATGTCGGGGTCGTCGTCGACGACCAGCACGAGCGGAGAATTCATGGACGGGCGGCCGACGTGGGCCGCGCAGTATATGCCCGGGCCCGGGGAAGCGTGAGCCGCCAGCCGCCCTCCCCTGCGGCCAGCGCCCCCCCGAGCGCGGTGGCGATCCTCCGTGCGAGCGGCATGGCGAGCGCCCGTCCTGTCGGATCGCTCGGCGCTCCCTTCAGCGGATCCTCGAGCGCCGCCGCATCGACCGGACGTCCAGCGAAGCTCAGCTCAACCTCCCGCTCCGTCGCCCGCGCGGTGACCACGACCGGCGTCCGCTCGGAGCCCGCGACGGCGACGAGCGACTCCACCGCGCGCTCGAGGAGCGTCCGATCGGCCTCGACCCCGAGCGAGGCGTCGAGCTGCGACGACGAGGCGGGCCCGGCATCGGACGGTCGCCGCTCGATGACGGCCTCGACCGCCTCCTTCACGCCGATCGCCTCGACCCTCAGCGGCAGCCCGCCGATGTCGAGGCGCTCGGACAGGAAGTGGTCCTCGATGAGCTGGCGGACCCGCGCGACCGACCGCAGACACATCGCCGAGAGCTTCTCGCCGCGCGCGCCTCCCCGCTCCTCCATCGACATCCGAGCGAGCAGCTCCGCCGTCCAGAGCGCCGTCGAGAGCGGGTTGCGGATCTCGTGGGCGACGAACCCGAGGTGGCCGCCGCGCGCCTCGCGTGAGCGGACGGAAGGGCCCTGTCCGGGACCCGGGTTCACGCCGCGCGAGTCGAGTGGTTCCATGACGTTGAGGCTTTCGCAGCGAACCTGGCTGTTCACGGTGGCCAGCCGAGCGACCTTCCGCAAGGGGCTTCTTCCCCATTTCCGGCGTCCAAGGGAAGGAATTACAGCCAAAAAACCCAATAGGGAGGCCGCCCTTCCGAAACCCTGTAACGCTTATAGGCCCGGCTACGGTGCCCTCCCCGCTGCCTTCCAGGCAAGCCCATGAATTTCCGTCACTATTGATATGCGCCCCTTTCGGCACACGGGTTGCTTTGGAGACCACCTGGTTGTACACCGGACCACCCGGAGGCACGATGAAGAGCACGACGACCCGGCCGACCGCGAGTTCTCTCGAGGTCTATCTCTCGGAGATCAATCGGTTTCCGCTCCTGACGGTCGATGAGGAGCAGCTGCTCGCGCGCGACTTCGCCGCGGGGCGCGACACGCGGGCGGCCCACCGCCTCGTCACCGCCAACCTCCGATTCGTCGTGAAGGTCGCCTACGAGTACCGCTCCTACGGCTTCCGCATGGCCGACCTCATCCAGGAGGGGAACATCGGCCTCATGAAGGCCGTCCAGAAGTTCGACCCCGACAAGGGCATCCGCCTCATCTCGTACGCCGTGTGGTGGATCCGCGCGTACATCCAGAACTACATCCTCAAGTCCTGGTCGCTCGTGAAGCTCGGGACGACGCAGGCCCAGCGGAAGCTGTTCTTCTCTCTCGCCCGGACTCGCCGCGAGCTCGACAAGAGCTCGGTCGAGCACGGCGCCGACTCCGACGGCCGCGACTCGAGCAAGGTCGCGTCGAAGCTGCGCGTGAAGGCGTCCGAGGTGGACGAGATGGCGCAGCGGATGGAGGGGCGCGACCTGTCGCTCGACGCTCCAGTGGGCGACGACGGCGGGACGTCGCACGTCGACTTCGTCGCCGGATCGGATCCGGGCGCCGACGACGAGCTCTCCGGCGCCCAGGAGCAGGCGATGGTGTCCGGGCGCGTCGGCGCCGCGCTCGCGCGCCTCGATCGCCGGGAGCGGTTCATCATCGAGCAGCGCGTCATGAGCGAGCAGCCGATGACGCTGAAGGAGCTCGGGGAGCACTTCGGCTTCTCCCGCGAGCGCGCCCGTCAGCTCGAGATCCGCGCGAAGGAGAAGCTCAAGACCGAGCTCCACGCGCTCGCGACCGAGATCGACTGGCCTACGGACGGATCGCCCGTCGAGGTCGACGACGCCGCGGCGGCGTAGCCGCGCCGCGTGAGGCGCCGTCCGCCGCAGGATGCTGCGCGGCGCTCGTCTCGGCTCGCACCGCGTCCGTGACGGCCGCCGCGATCCAGAGCGCCGCGGGGACGCTCACGACGAGCAGCGCGCGGTGCACCGTGCTCTGATCGACGGTGTACTCGGGAATGAGGAAGATCGAGCTCACCGCGACCTCGGCGAGGAGCGCGGCGACCGCTGCGAGCGGCCACACGAGCGGACTCCGCGGCAGGGCTCGGGCGCGAGCCACGATCGCGCCGAGGAGCGCCCAGTAGATCATCCCCTGGTTCCCGGAGCGGAACAGCGCGTGATCGAAGAACATCGCGGCCGCCTGCCGCGTCGCTCCGGGCGCGCGGACGCCGGCCGTCTCGACCGCGACGCCGGCCTGCTGCGCGACGAACCCGATCATCGGGAACGCGTTCGCGAGCCCGACCGCGGCGATGTTGCCCACCGCGCCGAGCACGACCGGCGCCGCGAGGACGCCGACGGTCCGCCACGGGAACACCCGCTGCTCGCGCCATCGCTCCCAGGCGAGCTGCCCGAGGAGGACCGCGGCGGGCGCCGCCGCGACGAGCTGCCCCTCGCGCTTCACGAGCGCCGCGATCCCGAGCAGCAGGAGCGCGCGCGCGGCGTCGTCGCGGTCGCGCGTGCGCGCGTACTCGAGGACGAACAGCATGCCGCCCGCGACGCGCATCGCGAGCACCGCGTCCGAGTAGGTCGAGGTGCAGTGGTACACGAAGAGCGGGATCGAGAGGAGCGCGAACGCGCTCGCCCAGCCGCGCTCCGGGCTCCCGCGAGAGGTCCCGAGCCCCACGACGAGCACGAGCAGCGCGACGAGCTCCGCGAGGACGGCATAGTTCACGTGGAACTGGTCGAGCGTCCGGACCGCCATCCACGCGAATGCCGGGACGAACGTCGGGAGCGGACCCGCCATCGCGAAGATGGCGCGGGCCTCGCGCGGCCACCCGTCGTCGAACGCGAGCATCGGCGCGAACGCGCGCACGCGGACCGCGTCGTCCGTCTGGGTCGGCGTGTTCGCACCGTGCAGGAGGACGGCGGCCGTCACGATCGCGACGTAGAGCGCGATGGGCACGAAGACCCGGAGCGGCCGCGGGAGCCAGCCTGCGCGCTTCGATTCCACCTCCGCCCGCGCGGCGGGCACGGAGTCGAGGCGCCGCCGCCTCCACCACAGCACGCCCGACGCGACGACGGGCGCGAGGACGATCACACCGAGCGCGGCTCGCCCGAGCGGCACGCCGGCGCCGAACCGCACCACGGGCGCGAGCGCAGCGAACCACCCGCTCCCGAGGAGCCACGCGAGGGCGACGTCCACCGCGCGAGCTCCCGTCCGGAGCCCGAGCAGGCGGAGGAGCGCGAGCCCGGCGGCGACGAGCGCGACGATGGCGAAGGCGAAGCTCATCGGCGGCGCGCGATGTACGACCGCGGGCTCACCGCGGCGACGGGGACGAAGCCTTGCGGGAGCTCGGGTCCTCGGTACGAGACGATCACGTCCACGTCGCTCGTGCGGAGGCTGCCGACGCCCGAGATCCCGGCGTGGACCTCCTCGTCCGGCCTCAGGATGACGCACCGCCGTGGCGCGAGGTCGAAGCACAGGGTCTGCGACGCGAACCAGCTCTTCGGCTTCCCGACCGCGGCCACCCGCTCCTCCGGGCGGATCGTCGCTCGCGCGAGCGCCGCAAGCGCGCCGAACTCCGGGAGGTAGTAGTAGTTCGCGCGGATCCGCTCCTCCGGATCCGGCGTCGGCCCGAGGTTCGCCATCGGCACGAATCGCACGAGGAAGTGGGCGTTCCAGAGGCCGAGCGCGACGAGCGTCGCGGCTGCGAGCGCGACGCCCGGCCGCCACCGTCCGCCCCGCCGCCGCAGGATCCCGAGCGCGGCCGCGAAGCTCAGGAGCGCGACGAGCGCAACCACGTCGGCGAACGACGTCCCCCGTGACTCGCTCCAGAGCACCGGCGTGACGCTGTTGATGAGCACGGGCCCGATGCTCTCGGGCGCCCAGAACCTCGCGCGATCGTAGGTCCGCCGGGCCTGCTCGACGTCCGCCGGGGGCGACAGGACACGGATCGCGCGGACGAGCACGTGCCCGTAGCCGTCGAAGGCGAGGACGGGGCGCGCGGCGTTGGTCCAGCCCGCCACCGTCGCGAGGTCCACCTTCACGGTCGTCCGCCGGCGCGGCGCGACCTCGTACCGCCACGGCCGTCCCCACGTCATCGCCTGCGATCCCACCTGCACCGCCCAGATGAGCAGGATGGGCCCGTCCGCCTCGAGCTCGAGCTCGAGGCGCTCGGCCGCGAACGGCAGGAAGACCTGCGAGGGCCCGTCGACGTCGAACCTGAGCCCCTGTGGCGTGAGCGTGGCCCTCGCCGACGGGTTGAGGCGTGTGGAGATCCACTCGAGCGGCACCGCCGTGAAGCCGCCCTGCGCCACCGCCCTCGCCGGTCCGCTCGCGAGGGCGAGGGCGAGCAGGCTCGCTCGCACCCTCGCTGCACCCCGATGACCGCAGCCCGTGGGCGCCATGCCCCCGCCCGCCTACGCGATGCCGTGCTTCTTGAGCCGGTACCGCAGCGTGTCCCGCGAGACCCCGAGGAGCCGGGCTGCCTTCGACTGGTTCCCGCTCGCCCGGTCCATCGCCTCCGCGATGAGCTTCTTCTCGACGTCGTCGAGGACGAGCCCCTCCTCCGTGATGTGCGGAACGATCTTGTCCGGCCGCTTCGATGGGGCCGCCCTGCGCAGCTCCGGCGTGAGGTGCTCAGGCCTGATCTCGTCGGCGCCCGCGTGCAGGATGAACGCCCGCTCGATGACGTTGCGCAGCTCGCGCACGTTGCCGGGCCAGTGATAGCCGCGCAGCATCTCCATCGCGGGGCCGGACACGCCATGGACGGAGCGCTTCAGCTCCTGGTTGAACCGCGCGATGAAGTGGGCGGTGAGCGTCGAGACGTCCTCCGAGTGATCGCGGAGCGCCGGGACCGCGATGCGGACGACGTTGAGCCGGAAGAAGAGGTCCGCGCGGAAGCGCCCCTCCGAGACGCGCTCCTCGAGGTTCACGTTGGTCGCCGCGATGACGCGCACGTCGCAGCGGAGCTCCAGCACGCCGCCGACGCGGCGGAACGTCTTGTTCTCGAGGAGGCGCAGCAGCTTCGCCTGGCCGCCGGGCGGGAGATCGCCGATCTCGTCGAGCATCACCGAGCCGCCCTCGGCGCTCTCGAACAGCCCGCGCTTCTGGGTGTGCGCGTCGGTGAAGGCGCCGCGCTCGTGGCCGAACAGCTCGGACTCGAGGAGGTGCTCGGGGAGCGCCGCGCAGTTCACCTGCATGAAAGGACGCTCGGCGCGGGCGCTCCGGAAGTGGATGGCGCGCGCGACGACCTCCTTGCCGGAGCCGCTCTCGCCCTCGATGAGGACCGTCGTCGTGTCGCTCGCCGCGAGCCGGCCGATCATCGACCGGACCTGCTCGATCATCGCGGAGCCGCCGACGATCGCGTCGAGCGCACCCGCGGTCCGCTTGTCGTTCGTCAACGTCGTGATCTGCCGGCGCGTGCGGGCGCTCGCGATGGCCCGCTCGACCGCGGCGTCGAGCGCCTGGAACGGGAACGGCTTCACGAGGAAGTCCACCGCGCCGTGCTTCATCGCGTCCACGGCGATGTCCACGGTCGAGTGGGCCGACATCATGAGCACGGCGAGCTCAGGGTGGAGCGACAGCGCGCGCTGGAGCGTCTGGACGCCGTCGATGCCGGGGAGGCGCACGTCGAGCAGCATCAGGTCGGGCGGGGTCGCGGCGATGATCTCGAGGGCCTGCTCGCCGGACTCGGCGGAGAGGACCTCGTAGCCGTCGCGCTGGAGCCGCTCGGCGACGGACCAGCGGATCAGCTTCTCGTCGTCGACGACGAGGACGCGGGCTTGCGGGGTGCTGCTGCTCATGCGGCGTGCTCCGTGGCGCGCCCTGGGCGCGCCTGCTGCAACGTCACGGTGAAGATGGTGCCCCCCGAGGGCGGGCAACGATACCCGATGTGGCCACCGTGCTCCGCGATGATGCGCGCGGAGATGGCGAGCCCGAGCCCGTTGCCCTCGCGCTTCGTCGTGAAGAACGGCTTGAACACCTGCGCCCGCAGATCGGAGGGGATGCCGGGCCCGGTGTCCTCGACCTCGACGACGACGTTCCCGTCCCCCGCGCGCGACCCCACGCTGAGCGCCCCGCCGCTGCTCGACATCGCCTGGATCGCGTTCAGGCAGATGTTCAGGAACACCTGCTCGAGCTGGAAGGGATCCGCCATGACCGGCGGCAGCGCCTCGCCGAGCTGCGGCCGGATCGACACGCTGCCGCCCCGGCACTGCTGCGAGACGAGGAAGAGGACCTTCTCGAGCGAGCCGTTCACGTCCGTCGCACGCAGCCGCGCGCGCGCCGGCCGCGCGAAGCTGAGGAGGCTCTCCATCGTGTGCGTGAGGCGCGCCACCTGGTGGCGCATCTCGCTCACGACCTCGGCCTGGCGCGGGTCCTTCGCGAGGTCCTCGGCGAGCAGCTCGAGCGCGCCGGAGAGACCGGCGAGCGGGTTCTTGATCTCGTGCGCGAGCCCGGTCGCGATCTCCCCGACGGCCGCGAACCGGTCCGCGCGCACCATCCGCTCCCGGTAGAACGCCTCGAGCTCGGCCTGGCTGCGGCGAAGGGCGGCGAGCGTCGCGTCGAAGCCGCGCGCTGCGACCCCGAACTCGTCGGGGCGCCCCTCGTCTGCGCGCACGGTGAGGTCGCCCGCCTCGGCGCGGCGCATGATCGCGACGAGCCGCTGGAGGGGCGCGACCGCCTCGCGGCCGATGAGCCAGAGGGCGATGACCATGAGCACGACGAACGCCGCCGCGGCCGAGAGCGCGAGCGTCTTCGCGAGCTGCGCCTGCGCCTGGAGCACCGGCACGCGGGTGAAGCGCAGGTCGAGCCAGCCGTTCACGCGCGACTGCGTGCCGTGGCACCGCGCGCACGACTCGCCGTTCAGGATCGGGTGGATGACGGCGTACTCCGTCTCGTTTCCTCCCGGGGCCATGACGACGGCGAGCTTGTCGAAGCGGTGGAGGTCGCGCCACGGCACGGTGCCGAGCAGGCGCGGCGCCGACGAGGCGGAGACGTTCCCGGTCGGCGACACGAGGCTCGCGACGACGAGGTCGGACCCGTGGCCCGGGAGAGTCTCGAGCAGCCCCGGGACCTCGTGCGGCCGTCCCGCGAGCATGACGTTCGAGACGCCGCTCGCGACCATCCCGGTGAACACCTCCGCCCGCTCGCGCCGGCCGCGCTCGATGTCCGCCCCGTACATGTGCACGGCCGCAGCGGCCATGGCGGCGAGCGTCACCGCGAACAGGAGGGCAGTGGGCAAGAGGATGCGCGCACGGATGCCGGAGTCCAGCCGTCGAAACGCGCGCTCGATGAGGTTCATCCGAAAGTAGGGACCTGGAGAGGAGCCGCCATCATCGCAGGGACGGTCCCGGCGGGGAAGCCCTCGGGCCGGTGAGATCGCGCCGGGCTGTCACCGCTGCATGTGAACATCCGGACCGAAGATCTCCTTCGGACGGCGAGCAGAGTTCCTCGCGCATCTGCGCTCCTTCGCGTGGTTGTCGGGCCTCCAGGCAAGCGCCGTGCCGCCTAAACCGGCGCCAAATTCCGAGAGACCTTGGTGGGCATATCGCGCAACGGTTGCGGGATATGCCCCAATGCGTAGGTGCGCGCGAAAGCGCTGCAGATCGCCGCGCCACTCCCGGTACGTACCCGAATGGCGCGAGAGGCGGGCGGATGCTAGCCTGCGCGCAACGCCTCGATTCAACCCAACAAGCTGTCCGGATGGGAGCGCCAGGCACCTCGATTGCATCCGCCCGCGCCGCCTTCTGATGCGCGCGCAGCTTCCGTGAAATGGAGTGATGACCCCAGTGCCCGAGAGATCCGAGAGCCCTCGAGCTCCCTCGTTCGTGGTCTCGCGGACGTGCTCCTTCGCGCGCGGCGCCCTCGTGGCGGTGGTGTGGGTGTGCGTGGTCATCCCGGCGCGCGCACAGGCTGCGGACGTTCCGCTGCCCCCGCCGCCGTCGGGCACGAAGCGGCTCCCGGTTCCGTTGCCGCCACCGCCGCCAGGGACCGCGCTCCAGCAGCGCCCCGTCGCGCCCACCGCTTCACAGCAACCCGGCGCGGCCGAGCGCTGCACCGGCTGCCACGCACCGGTCGTGCAGGGCAGCGTCCGCCACGGCGCGCTCGACAAGCACGACTGCACGGCGTGCCACCGTGCGATGACGAGCGAGGCCGGCAAGTGCCGGTCCCGGACCGCGTCGAAGTGGTCGCTCGTGCGCACCGAGCCGGAGCTCTGCTACGGCTGCCACGCCCGCAAGGACGAGCAGAAGTCGGTCCACACCGTGATCCGCCAGGGGAGCTGCCTCGCCTGTCACGCCGCGCACTCCTCGAACTACGCGGGGCTCATCTCGCAGCCGCGCGAGAAGATCTGCTTCGAGTGCCACGATGCCGACTCGCTCTCGACGAAGCCGGTGAAGCACGCGCCCGTCGCGGAAGGGAAGTGCCTCGACTGCCACGACGCGCACGGCGGCAACCTCCCGAACAACGTGAAGGCGGAGAGCGGCAGCGCCTTTTGCCTCAAGTGCCACGGGGAGAAGGCGCCGACCGGCAAGGGAACGCCGGGTCCCGCCTACCGGATCGACATGAGCAAGAAGGTCGTCCACGGCGCGTTCAAGCGTGCGGACTGCCTCGGCTGCCACGACGGCGGCCACGGCTCTGACAACCTGAAGCTCCTCAAGAAGAACGCGCTGGAGCTCTGCTACGGGTGCCACGAGCGGAAGGACAAGGCGAAGTTCCCCCACTCCGCCGTGGTCGTCGGCGACTGCGCCGTCTGCCATGACCCGCACACGTCGGACAATGCGAAGCTCGTCGCGAAGCCGACGATCCAGGAGACCTGCTTCCTTTGCCACCAGGACGACCTCACCGGCCGCAAGGTCGTCCACGCGCCCGTGTCGAAGGGCTGCGACCAGTGCCACGACCCCCACGGCGCGGCGAACCGCTTCGCGCTGAAGGGGGCCGAGGGGAAGGCGCTCTGCTACAAGTGCCACAAGCCGGTGGACACGGGGAAGGTGAAGCACGCGGCGCTCGAGCGGTACGGGTGCACCGCGTGCCACGATCCGCACGGTGCCGCGAACGGCGCGATGCTCGCACGCCCAGTAAACGCGCTGTGCATCAGCTGTCACCCCCAGGAGCAGGACGGGCACCACGTCACCACCCTCGCACCGAGCGGCCACCCCGTCGGCGGCAACCTCAACGATCCGCGCCGCGAGGGGCGCGACTTCTCCTGCGCGAGCTGCCACAACCCGCACGGCTCGGACAACACCAGGTTCTTCTACGTGGGCGCGACGCCGATGGAGGCGTGTGCCGGCTGCCACGGCGACAAGAGCGGCAACCGCCCGGAGCTGAAGGACGTCATCTCTCGCGCCAAGCGAAAGCCGTCGAGCCTCGGGGCGGAGGCCAACCAGGCGTCGGGCAGCGCCCGCGTAGGAACCGGCAGCGGCGGCGCGGGAGCGCCTGGAGGAGGCGACCGATGAGCGGCTCGCCGACGGCACCCCCCCGTGCCGCCTTCGTGATCTCGAGGCACCTGACACAGATACTGCAGCGGAGGATGGCGATGCCCGCACTGAACGTGAATGCACCTAGAGGTGAACGATGAGCGTGCTGGCCCTGGTCGCGGCGCTCCTGTGGTCCGGAGCCCCGAACGAAGTCGTGGCGCGGGTCGACGGCACCACCATCACGGGCGCCGCCTTCGCGCGGCGGCTCGAGGCCACCGCCTCGACCTACCGCACACGACCCGAGCAGATCCTCGACACGATGATCGACGAGGCGCTCCTCGCGACCGAGGGCCGCCGGCTCGGGCTCGAGGGGTCGCCGATCGCCAAGGCGCGGTTCGAGTTCGCACAGCGCACGGAGGCAGGGGCGGTCTTCCTCCGGAAGGAGATCGAGGGGAGGATCGCTCCGGACGAGAAGAACCTGCGGAGCCTCTTCCATTCGACCGCGGATTTCGCGGCATTCGAGCTGCTCACCTTCGACACGACGGAGCGGGCCTCCGCCGCTCTCGGACGGATCCGGAAGGGAGCGCCGTTCGCGGCGGAGGCGCCCGGCGCGATCACCTCCGGGCTGCACCCGGACCCGAAGACGGCTCCGCTCGTCATGCGGGGCGAGCTCGACGCCCGGCTCGCGGCGGCGCTCTTCGACGCCGCGCCCGGAGCGGTGGTCGGACCGGTCGCGCTCCGCGAGGGATTTGGGATCGCGCGCCTCCTCAACAAGGTCGTCGGGACGGACGCCGCGTTCGCACAGCGGCGGGCGTCGATCGCTTCGCACGCCCGGCAGCAGCTCGCCGACCAGATGAAGACTCACGTGCTCGCGCAGCTGCGGGAGAGAGCGCACGTGAGCCTCGATGAGGCGTTCCTCCGATCCGTCGAGGGGGAGCCGACGTCGCAGCAGCTCGACCACGTGCTCGCGACGACGGGCGGAAGGGCCCTCCGTTACGGCGAGATCGTCGACGAGGTGAGCGCGATCCGCGCGATGGGGGGGCACATGGGCGCGGCGATGCGGATCTCCGTGGCGTGGCGCGAGATCGACGCGCGCCTCCTGGAGGACGTCGCGGTCGAGCGCGGATTCCTGAACGCTCCGGAGGTCATCGCGCTCCGCAAGGAGCACCAGCAGGAAGGCATCGGGTACGCGGCGGCGATGCGCCTCAGGAACGCGGCGCCCGCGCCGTCCGAGCGCGACATCGCGAGCTTCTACGAGCGGAACTCCGCCGAGTTCGGGCGGCCCTTCGGGCAGGTCCTGCCCCAGGCCGCCGCGGGCGCAGCGAGAGAGAAGCGCGGCGCGGCGCTCCTCCAGGGGATCGCGGCGCTCCGGACGAAGGCCGCGATCTCGATCGACCGGGCAGCGCTCGCGAGGGCGGCGCAGCCCGGGGCGTGAGCGCGGGAGTGCTCCCCGCTGCGACCGAACACGTCCGATGAAGCGCAACGCGGCCCACGAGATTCGAGGTCCGGGAGGAGTGCTCCCGCTCGGCCCCCAGGACGAGGCCGCGCTCGATCTCGTCATGCTCATCGAGGGTGAGACGAGCGGCAGACCGCTCGAGAGCGTCCTCGAGCAGCACAGCCGTTCGCGCAGCACGTACTACGAGAAGCTGCGGCGGTTCCGCGAGGACGGCGTCGCTGGGCTCCTGGCGCGCCCTCCCGGACCGCGCGGCCCGTGGCGCCGTCCGCTCGAGGTCGTGCGGTACATCGTCACGACCCGTCTCCGCCATCCGGACCGCACCCCGGCCGCGATCGTCGAGGACCTCGCCCGCCTCGGCCACTCCTTGAGCATCCGCAGCGTCGAGCGAACGCTGTCGCAGTTCGGGCTGACGCGCCATCCCGCGCGCGCCGGCGGCGCGGACGCGGCGGCGCCGCGAACGACCACAGAGCGCCGTCCGTGAGAAGTGGCGTCCCCGCCGCCGCGATCGCCCTGCTCCTCGCCACGCGCGCGAGCGCGCAAGCTTTTCCGGCGCGAAGCGGCGAGCTCGGCATCATCGACGTCCCGGACGCCGAGGTCGCGGGGATGGCTCGCAACCACTTGGCCGCAGAGTTGCGGTTCGATCGCGTCGCGGGGGGCCCGAACGACTTCGGTCCGCTGCCCGCGTATCTGGTCATCGGCCTCACGGACGCGATCGACCTCGGCCTCACGATGCGCGAGTGGGGGCAGGCCGGTGATCCTCGGCCGTCGCGGATGTTCTTCGGGACCGCGGCGAAGCTACAGCTCTTGGCGCCGAGCCCTCGCATCCCGGGCGTCGCCCTGAGCGCGGTCTTCGACAAGGTGAACGAGGCTCCGGTCGTCGGCGGCCGCGTGGCCCTGTCCACCGCGGCCCTGCCGGTGCGGCTCGCGGGCTTCGCCGGGTTCGAGAACGGCACGGGCGAGTCCGGGAAGAAGGGAGTCACCGCCGGGCTCGCGGCTGCGCTGCCGCTCCGGGAGGGCGTGCACCTCGACGCGGAGGCCCTCATCGGTCCCCGGGGGCCGAACTATGGAGCCGCGCTCCGCTGGAGCCTCACCGCCAACACCGGGGTCTCCCTCGGCGCGAACTACCTCCCGAAGGACGACGGGATGCGCGTGGCGCTCACGTTCGCCTTCTGGCCCGCCCGCCCGAAGAAGGTCGCGGCGACGCCGGAGAGCCCGACGGCCGCCGACTCGCCGGTGGCCCAGCGAGCGCCTGCGTTCAAGGACGAGCGCCCGCACTTCCGCCTCCGCATGCCCTCCGCGGGCTCGGGCGGCGCGGCGCTGGCGCGGCACCTCCAGTTCGGCCCGTCCGTCGCGACCGCCCGCGGGCCCGACCGGCAGGCGGCGGCCGCCGAGCCGCTCAAGTCGGCGGCGCCGAGCCTCGAGAACCTCGCGGAGGCGCAGCTGCGTGACCAGGAGGCGCTCGCCGAGGCCCGCGAGCGCCGCGTCCGCGCGACCTCCGAACAGATCGAAGCCGCCGAGAAGGCGGGGCTCGAGGCAGCGAAGAAGCTCGAGGAGCGAGAGAGAGAGCTCGCCGCGCGCGAGCGGCAGCTCGACGCGCGCGAGCTGCGGATCGCCGCCAAGGGCCCTCCCTCGCAGCAGCAGCGGCAGCTCGAGTCGCTCGAGGCCCAGCTCGCGTCGCAGGAGCGGAACCTCGCAGCCCAGGAGCGCAGCTTCGGACCGGCGATCGACGCGGCCTCCGGCCGCGAGCAGGAGGCGACCTCGCGTGAGAGCGCCGAGCGGCAGGAGGCGAGCCGCCTCGCCGCGAACGTGAGCGCCGCGCCGAACCGCGCTCAGCAGTTCGAGATCCGCAAGCAGGCGCTCGGCGCCCGCAACCGCCAGCTCGCCGCGCTCGAGGGGCGCCTCGTCGCGAAGCGCGAGCGGATGGACGCGCTCGAGCGGCAGCTCCGGGCGAAGTCCGAGCGGCTCGACGCGTGGGCGCGCCGCCTCGACACCCGCGCCGAGCGGCTGGAGCTGCTCGAGAAGCGCGTCATCGAGGCGCCGCCGAAGGCTGCCGCCGCGCCGAGGCCCGCCGAGGCCACCCCGGCCGCCCCGAAGGACAAGGCGGTCTTCGTCATGGTCGTGAAGTCACCGACGGCGATCATGAAGGAGCGGGGCGCGTCCGGCGCGGGTGCGCAGGGCGGCTCGCCGCTCCACGCCGGCGTCGCGGTCGAGAAGGCGGTCGCCGCGGCGACCGTCGTGACCTTCCCCTCCCCGGCGGCGGCGCTCTCCGAGCTCGACCGCGAGACCATCGACAACATCGCGAGGCTCGCGGCGAAGGAGAGCTGCGAGATCCTCATCTGGGCGCGCGCGAAGGACCCGAGCCTCATGGCGGAGGCTCAGCGGCGCGCCGCCGACCTCAAGGCTCGCGTCATCTCGTCCGGACCGCTCCCGGAGAAGCAGGTCGTCACCCGCATCACGATGCGGCCCGGGGCGCAGGGCGTGGACGTCGTCGTGTCGGCGCTCCGGGAGACCGCGAAGTCCGCGTCGCCCTCCGCCGCCGCACCGGCGACGGCCAAGCTCGATCCGGGCGAGAGCGGCAAGCGTCAGATCCGCGATGCGGTCGTGACCGCCCAGGCCTCCATCGAGGCCTGCGTCGGCTGGCAGATCGAGCGCAAGCGGCGCGAGCGCGCCGAGGGCGTCCTGAAGCTCAGCGTCTCGGCGGAGGGTCGCGTGACGAAGGTCGTCACCGCCGGCGAGGACATCGCCGGAGCCGAGATCGACGAGTGCCTCGGCCGGGCCGCCGCGAGCTGGGCGTTCCCCGCCGCGGAGGCCGACTACGTCGTCGACGTGCCGATCACGGTCATCCGCGGAGGAGCCGCGAAATGAGGATCCGCCTCACCACGGTCCTCCTCGCCGCCTCGCTCGGACTGGGCGCGCCGGCCGCGACCGGCGCGCTCGAGTACTCGGGCAGGCTCGGGATGGCCTACGAGCGCTCCGAGACGTGGAGCGGACCGGAGTACAGCCTCGTGCCCCGGCTGCGGCTCGCCGGCAGCCTCGAGGCGCAGGAGTGGTGGATCGGCCCGGGGGTGATCGACTGGACCGGGCGCATTGGATACGATGAGACCCGCACTCAGTACGCGACCGCGAACGAGAAGTACAACGGCCTGACGTACGGCTCCATGTTGGGCTTCCTCAATAACTCGTCCAGCCTGGCAAAGCTCCGCCTCACCGCGAGCCGGAGCCGGTCCGATTACTCGCTGGACTCGGACGCGATCCGCACCACCGGGAGCGCGGTCAGCGATGCGTACTCCGTCTCCGGCGGCGTGGGGGTTCCGGGGCTCCCCGGGCTCAGGTCCCAGTTCGCCTACGGGGACACCCTCTCGGCGGGACTCGGGCGACCCGAGACGAGGACCACCACGAAGGACTTCGCCCTCGGGATGCAATCCGGCCAGGCGGGCCTCGACACCAACGTCGACTACCGCCTGCAATGGGGGAGCGGCACGCTCGACCCCGTGAATTACACGCTCCAGCGGGTCGGCCTCACCTCCGTCCTGAAACCTTCGGAGCACGTGTTCGCAGGGATCTCCGGTTCGTACTTCCTGCGAGATCCCTCCGTCCTCGGCCCGAGCAACCCCCGACTCGAGCACACGATCGTGAACGCGGTCGTCGGATGGAGCGAGCAGAGCAGCTCGCGAGCCTGGGGCCAGTACACTTACCAGCACGCGACGACCACGAACACCTCGCTCCAGGTTCAAGAGCACATGGCGGACACGGTCTCCGCCAACTTCTCCCAGCGCACCTCCCCGGAGTGGGAGTGGGTGGAGAGCGCAGCCGTGTCGTTCGGGTGGAATCGCGCCGCGGCGGCGCAGTCGTCGTCGGGGACGAGCCAGACGCTCGGCCTCACGGCGAACTGGAACAAGCCGGCGGGCGGCGCCTCGCTCGGCGTGCGCGCGGGGGGATTCGAGGGCGAAGGCGCGAGCCCAGCGTTCGCATACGGCGCGAACGCGTCCGGCCATGCGAGCTGGCAGCGCCCGACCCGAACCTTCGGCCTGAGCTACGCCGCGACATACGAGGCGAACGTCGACGCCGCGCCGGGCTGGTCCACGACCCAGTCGGTCTCTGCGGACGTGAGGGGGGGCGCGCTGGGGTCCGTGGCCTGGGCGGCCAGCGTCCTGGGATCAGGGTCGCGGAGCGGCGGGCCGCTCGGAGCGAGCGCGCAGCGATCGCTCTCGGTGCAGAGCTCCTTCACTCACGAGCGCGGCACGCTCCTGCTCGCCGCCGGCGTCTCGGACGCCGTCACGGGGTCGCTCTCGAATCCCATCTCGGACGGGCTCTTCATCCCGGCCGGCTTCAACACGCACTCCCGGTATGCCTCCGCGAGCGCCTCGGTGCCGATCCGGGAGCAGCTCAGCGCGCGCGCCTCGGCGAAGTTCGCCATCCTCTCCGGCCCGGGGACGCCGGATCAGCGCGAGGCGCTCCTCGGCGCCGGGCTCTACTACGGCATCGGCTACTGGACGCTCACGCTCGACGAAAGCTACACGACAGGTGGCACCAGCTCGTTCGACCACAGGGTCAACCTGCTGTTCGTCCGACTCTCCCGCTCGTTCGGCGGACGGTAGCGGGGTCACGATGCTCCGCGCGTCCGGCGCCTGCCTGCTCCTCGCCGTCGCTGCCTGCGCGACGTCGGGGCCCCGTCCCGCCTCCGCCCCCGAGGTCACGTGGCCCGCCGCGCCCGCGGCGCCGCGGGTCAGACTCGTCGCCATTCTCCCCGCGCCGGTGCAGGTCTCGCGCTGGCGCGGCGTCCTCGACGCGATCGTCGGCCTCGAGCGGAACCCGGCGGCGGAGGCGTTCCAGCGCCCCTTCGACGTCGCGATCGCGCCCGGGGGAGACGTGATCGTCGTCGATCCCGAGCTCGGCGGGGTGTTCCGGCTGCGCGGGAGCCGCAGGAACCCGATCGGCTGCCGCGGGCGCGAGTGGGACACCCCCATGGCGGTCGCGGTGGCGCAGGACGGAGCGCTCCTCGTCGCCGACGCCGGCGCCGCGGTGATCGTGCGGGTGGCGCCGGACGGCGCGTGCACGACGATCGGGGCGGGAGAGCTCGAGCGGCCGACCGGGGTCGCCGCGGACTCGCAGCGGATCTACGTGACCGACCCGCCGCGCCACGAGGTCGTGATCTTCTCGCCGCCGGGGGTCGTCCGGCTCGGGCGGCGCGGCGAGGAGGAGGGCGAGTTCGCCTTCCCGACCGCGGCGGCGCTCGCGCCGGACGGGACGCTCCTCGTCGTGGACGCGCTCAACTTCAGGATCGTGAGGCTGTCTCCCGCCGGCGCGTGGCTCGCGAGCTTCGGCGCTCCCGGCGAGGAGGACGGTGCGTTCGCGCGTCCGAAGGGGATCGCCGTCGACCTCGACGGGCGCGTCTACGTCAGCGACGCACAGCGAGACCTCGTGCTGGTGTTCCGGCAGGACGGGTCGTTCGAGTATTCGATCGGCGGGACCGGCGTGTCGCCGGGCTGGTTCACCCACCCGGCCGGCCTCGCCGTCGCCGGCGGGAAGCTGTACGTGGCGGACAGCCACAACCGCCGGATCCAGGTGTTCGAGATCCTCGGAGAGCGCCCATGAAGTCCCTGTCTTTCCTCGTCGCGATCGCGACCGCGTCCACCGCGATGGCGGTGAGCGGCTCCTTCGTGAAGGGCTCGAAGCACGATCTCTCGGTGACGGGTCCCGGGCCCATCAAGGCGCAGTCCGAGACGCAGGTGTGCGTCTTCTGCCACGTCTCCCACGGCGGCAGCTCGCGCACGCTGGGCGCCCGCCCCGACATCGGGAACACGCACCGCGGCTACGAGAGCACGACGTCGCGGGGCCGCGCCAGCGCGCCGACCGGCGCGACCCGCGTGTGCCTGTCCTGCCACGACGGGACGATCGCGGTCGGCCAGACACGCACCCGCACGATCTCGATGAACAGCGCCGCGCCGCAGGGGCGGATCCCCGCCTCGCGCCGCTCGAACCTCGGCACCGATCTCCGGAGCACGCACCCCGTCTCGATGGCGGCAACGCCCGGCCCGAGGGTCCACGCGCCGGCGGACGCGCACGTGAAGCTCGACGCGGCAGGACAGGTGCAGTGTACGTCGTGCCACGATCCGCACTCCGAGTTCGGTGGATCGAGCGAGGGTCGCTTCCTCGTCAAGCCGACGAAGAGCTCGCAGCTCTGCACCTCCTGCCACGACACCGGCGGCGGGAGCCACGCCACCTCGGCGAGCCCGTTCACCGCCGCCCAGGGGAACGACACCGGCCTCGGATCCGTCTCGGAATCGGGTTGCCGCGCCTGCCACGACTCGCACGGAGCCGACGTCGGCGGCCGCCTCCTGTCGCGCCGCCCGACCGACGCAGAGGACGCGCTCTGCCTGCGGTGTCACGGGGGATCCGCCGGGGGTGCGCGCCTGGACGTGGCGCGGGAGGTCGCGAAGTCGTCCCCGCACGGCGGACAGAACGGACGCGTCCACGATGCCTCGGAGGGTCCGGAGACGACGGGCCATCGTCTCCCGGAGCTGTCCGCCTCCGCGCCCCGTCACGCGGTCTGCGTGGACTGTCACGAGCCGCACGAGGCGTCCAGCACGCCGGCCCAGGCGCCGCTCGCGTCCGGAGCGCTCCGCGGCGCGTGGGGAATCGACGCGGAGGGCCGCCGGGCCGAGCTCGTCCAGTTCGAGTACGAGGTCTGCTTCAAGTGTCACGCGGACAGCGCGAACAAGCCGGCGCCCGCGGGGCTCTGGCGCCCCCGGCGCACCATGGAGGATCTGAACCTGCGCCGAGTCCTCGGACCGCAAGCCGCCTCGTATCACCCGGTCGTCTCGGCCGTACGGGGCGGCGACGTGCCGAGCCTCAGCTCCCGCTACCGGCCGGGGAGCCTCATCTACTGCACGGACTGCCATGCGTCCGACGACGGTCCGGGCGCGGGCGGCACCGGCGCGCGCGGACCCCATGGCTCCATCTACGCCCCACTGCTCGAGCGGAACTACTCCACCGGATCGCTCGCCGCCGAGAGCCCGTTCGCGTACGCGCTCTGCTACAAGTGCCACGATCGCGACGTCCTCCTCTCGAACCGCTCCGCGTTCCGCCTCCATAGGAAGCACGTCGTGGAGCGGCAGACGCCCTGCGCGACCTGCCACGCCGCGCATGGAGTATCCGCGACCGCCGGCGCCGCGGCGCAGCACGCACACCTCATCGACTTCGACGTCGCCGTGGTCCAGCCAAGCCGCTCCGGTGTGCTCGAATACAACCGCCTCAGCGCGCGTTCCGGCAACTGCACCCTCACCTGCCACGGTGCAGTGCACGACCGCCGGACCTACTGACCCCGGGGGTTGCCGGCGTCCCCGAGTCGTGCGATTTCTGGTCGGCGCAGCGCCGCCCCCTGCGGCGAATTTCCAAGGAGAATCAGGAACCATGAACCGCAAGATCCACGACCGGCTGTGCCTCTCGGTGCTCGCTTCGCTGCTCGCGCTCGCGGCCGCGACGGGGTGCGCGCCGCGGATGAAGACCGAGAAGGTCGTCTGGCCGTTCCCGCCCGACGTCGCGCGGATCAAGTACGTGCGCTCGCTCTCGACGTCTTCCGACTTCGAGTCCGGGCTGCGGCACTTCTGGAACTCACTCGCCGGAAAGAGTCCGCTCGTGCTCTTGAACCCCACCGCGGTCGCCCTGAGCCCGGACGAACGACGGCTGTACGTCACGAACTCGCCCGTGGGCCTCGTCACGGTCTTCGACTTCGCGAAGGGCACGCTCGCGCGCGCCGCCAACGTCAACGGGTTCAAGCCGAAGCGCCCGTTCGGGATCGCGCTGGACGGCGACGAGAACCTCTACGTCGGCGACCAGTCCGAAAACCTGGTGTGGGTCTACTCCGCGAAGGGAGACTTCGTCCGGCAGATCGGCAAGGGCATGTTCGAGCGCCCGGTCGGTGTCGCGTTCGACCGGCGCCGGCAGATGCTGTACGTCGTGGACGGCGGGACCGGCACCAGCATGCGCCACCGGGTCGAGGTCTTCGCGCCCGACGGCCGCCACCTGCGGACGATCGGATCGCGCGGAGACGGTCCCGGCCAGTTCAACTTCCCGTCCTACGCCGCCGTCGCGCCCGACGGGAAGCTGTACGTCGCGGACACGAGCAACTTCCGGATCGAGATCTTCGACGCGGACGGCGGGTTCGTGACGATGTTCGGCGCCGTCGGAGAGGGCCCCGCCCTGTTCGGGAAGGTGAAGGGGATGGCGTTCGACACGTTCGGAAACCTGTACGTGGTGGACGGCCAGGTGGGCATCGTGCAGATGTTCAGCCCGTCGCTCCAGCCGCTCATGGCCTTCGGCGGAAACAGCGGGCGTCGCGAGTACATGAACCTGCCGACCGACGTCGTGATCGACTCGAAGAACAACATCTACGTCGCCGACTACGCCTTCAGTCACGTGAACCAGTACGCGCTCATCAACACGAGCGCGTCCGACTCCGAGGCGGCCGGCGCCGCGCCCGGCGCCGCGGCCGCGCCGGCACCGAGCGACACCGGGCCGCGACCCTCTGCCGCAGCCCCCTCCCCCGCGCCTGCTGCTACTCGGTGAGGATCGGCGCGGGAAGACACGCACCCTGCGGCATCTGCCCCACCGGCCTCGAGCGGACGCACCTGAACTCGGGCAGTTAGCCGGGCGACCGAGGGCATGCCCGTTGCAGTCTGGGGGCGCCATCCGTGAATGAGTCACGGATACCGAAAGGACAGGGAAAAATGAAGAAGGCACTTCTCGCCATTGCGGTCGCGTTCGTCGCGACGACGGCGTCCGCGGCCATCACGGGCTCCAGCCACGACATGACGCTCTACTCGGGCGCCGGCAACGGCGCGCGCTGCGCCTACTGCCACATGCCGCACAACGGCGCTGCCGTCGCTGGCGCTCCGCTCTGGGCGCGTAACGTCAACTACGCCGTGACCTACACCCCCTACTCGTCGGTGTTCGGTGGCCAGGTCGGCCCGACGGGATCGTCGCAGTACAACGCCGGCACGCGCATGTGCCTCTCGTGCCACGACGGTACGCAGTTCATCGCGCAGGTGTTCGCCGCGGCCCCTGCTGGCTCGACGCAGATCATCGGCGGCGGCACGGTGAAGATGACGGGTAACGCCCTCGTCGGCCCGAACCTCGTGAACGATCACCCGGTCTCGATCACGTACACGACGAACGGCGCGAACGGCAACATCGGCGGCCTCATCGCCAGCCCCATCTCGGTCTACAACATCGGCCAGGGCCGCATGCTCGAGTGCACGAACTGCCACAACGCGCACAACGGCAAGACCGCGACCGTCCAGTACCCGAACCGGTACTTCATGGTTTCCGTCGGGTCGGCCGACTTCTGCAGCGGCTGCCACGGCGTCAAGTAGCTAGTTCGAGAGCTGATTCAGGGAGGGGGGCCGGGCGACCGGCCCCCCTTTATTTATTGAGAGCACCATCTTGACGCTCGGCGAGCCCATCCCCCGGCGCACCCTCGGCCTCGCCTGCCTGTTCGCGGCGTGCGCCGCGTGCGCCGCGACGCTCGTCGGGTCGGACGATCCGGACATGTTCCACCACCTCGCGCTCGGGCGGGAGATCGTCCGGAGCGGGCTCTTCACGGACGAGCGGTTCACGTTCCCGTCACTCGGACAGCCCGCGGGCGTCGCGCTGTACTGGCTCGGGAGCGTCCTCATCTACCTCTGGCACGCGCTCCTCGGCGACGCGGGGCTCTCGCTCCTCCCCGCCGCGCTCGGCGCGCTGCTGTGTGTCGTCCTCATCATCGACGCGGCCCCTCGCGGCGAGCGCCATTCGCCGCTCACGCTCGCCGCGGCGGCGCTCCCCGTCGCGCTCGCCCTCGAGACCTTTCGCTACCGCGCGGTGCCTCGGCCGGAGGTGTTCGGGGCCGTCCTCCTCGCCTGGACGATGTGGGCGATCCGGCGCTTCGAGGAGGGCCGGCGCCTGCCGCTCCTGCTCTTCCCGGCCGTCGCGATCCTCTGGACGAACCTGCACCCGTCGATCGCGATCGCGTTCGTGCCTCTCTCGCTGCTCGTCCTCGCGACGGCCGCCAGGGCGGCCCTCGCGCGCTCTCGGTCTGCGGCCGATGCCGCAAGGCGGTCCTGGCGCCCCGCCGCGATCGCCGCCGCGGTGCTCGGCACCGGGATCCTCGCGACGGCGCTGCGCCCCGGCTTCGCTAGCACGCTCTCCATCGCGATCAGGTTCGCCCTCACGACGCTCGGGCTCGGCGAGACGGTCGCCGCCGGCCACCCCTCGATCCTGAACGTCGCGCGCACGGTCCTCGAGATGCAGGGCGGAGGCGCCGCGCTCTTCACCTCCCCGGTGGGCGCGCTCATCGCGCTCTCCGCCCTGTCCTTCGCCGCGCGCTGGCGCTCGCTCCGCGCCCGCGAGCTCCTGACCGTGGCGGCGTTCGCGGTCCTCCCCTTCGCCGCCGTCCGGTTCGCGCTCTTCTTCGCCGTCGTCGCCGCCCCCATCGCCGCCCGGAACTTCGGCGCCGCGCTCGCCGCGCTCCCTCCACGAGTGGGCCGCGTCCCGACGCGAAGCCTCGCCACCGCGGCGTGTGTCGCAGCCGCGCTCGCGTCGCTGCCGCTCGGCGCGCTCGCACCTCACATCCGGTTCGGCTCGGGCGTCGCCTACGAGGCATTTCCCGTCCGCGCGGCGGACTACCTCGAGGCCGCCGGGTTTCAGGGCCGCCTCTTCAACACCTTCCACCTCGGCGGCTTCCTCGAGTGGCGGCGCGTCGGCCCTCCCTACCAGGATGGGCGCGGTGGTGCGCCGCCGGAGGATGCGCCCGGTGCGACCGCCGGTCCCCTCGACCGGGCCGCCTTCGCGCCGCTCGACGAGCGATACCGGTTCGACGCGCTCGTGCTCGCCTACCCCGCGGTCGACCCCGACGTGGCCCGCTTCGTAGGCCCGAGCGCGTTCTCGCCCGACCCGGAGCGCTGGGCGCTCGTCGCCTTCGACGACGGCGGGCTCCTGTACCTCCGCCGGGACGGCCGCTACGCCGAGCTCGCCGCGCGCGACGAGTTCAAGGTGGCGTCCCCGGCGAACCTCTTCCTCCTCTCCGCCCAGCCGCCGGCGTTCCCCACGCTGCTCGCCGAGCTCCGCCGCGCGGTCGTCGAGGCTCCGCGCTGCGTCCGCTGCCGCTACCTCGAGGCCGAGCTGGCGCTCGCGTCTGGCCTCCCCCGGGAAGCCGCCGCGACGGCGGCGGAGGCGATCCCGCTCGCGTACGGCCCTGCGCGCGCGGCGCTCGAGTCGGTCGCCGGCCGAGCGGGCCTCGCGCTCGCGGGCGAGCGGCCCCTCCCCTGAGGTATCATCGAGGCCGTGGCGATCCTCAGGTCCGTGCCGGCCCGGCTCGCGCTCATCGCCGGAGCCGCTCTCCTCGCCTACTCGAACTCGTTCGGCGTCCCGCTGCAGTTCGACGACCCGAGGATCCTGCCCGACCCCGCCCTCGGGAGTCTCTCCGCGTTCCTCGCGAGTCCGCACCCGGCGTCACGCATCGTCGGCGTCTTCACCTTCGCGCTCGACGGCTCGATCCACGGCCCCGCGGTCGCCGGCTTCCACATCGTCAACCTGGCGATCCACGTCGCCACCGCGGGCTGTCTCTATTTCCTCACCGTCCTCGCCTGCCGAGCGGCGGAGCCCGACGCAGGGACCCTGCGCGCGAGCGCCCCTGTCGCGGGGCTCGTCGCCGCGCTCCTCTTCGTGTGCCACCCCGTCCAGACGGAGGCGGTCACCTATCTCGTCCAGCGCCTCTCGTCGCTCGCGACGCTGTTCTACGTGGGCGCCGCCCTCGCTCACGGTCACGCCGTCCTCGCGCCGTCGAGGCGCAGGCGAGGGCTCCTCTTCGCGGCGAGCGGGCTGCTCGCCCTGCTCGCGCTCTTCACGAAGGAGAACGCGGTGACGCTTCCGTTCGCGCTCGCCGCCCTCGATCTCGCGATCCTGCCGGGCACGCGGCGGCAGCGTCTCCTGAGGCTCGCGCCGTACTTCGCCGTCGTCGGCCTCGCGGCGCTCGCCCTGCTGAACGCCGGGCGCGCGCTCCAGATCGCGGGCGCCGAGTACCGGGAGAGGGCGGCGCCGCCCGGGATGTCGACCTGGCTCGCCCACCTCCTGACACAGCCGGGCGCCGTCCTCGAGTACCTGCGGCTCCTCGTCTGGCCTGCGGGCCAGAGCGTCGATCACGATCAGCCCCTCGTCTCAGGGATCGTGTCGGCGCCGGTGCTCGTCCCGAGCGCCGCCCTCGCCCTGCTCCTCGGGATCCCCGCCCTCCTCGCTTGGCGCGCGCGCAGGCGGTCCCCGCTCGCGAGGATCGTCCTCCTCGGCCTCGGCTGGTTCGTCGCCGGCGTGGCGGTGGAGTGCGTCGTCCCGCTCGCCGACGCGATCGCCGAGCACCGCGTCTACCTGCCGTCCGTCGGCCTGTTCCTCGTCGCCGGAGCGGCCGTGGTCCAGGCGCGAGAGAGCGTGGCGTCCCGCTGGCGCGCGCTCGTCCTGCTCTGCGCCGCGGGCGCCGTCGTCGCGCTCGGCGCGGCCACGTGGTCGCGCAACCGCGTGTGGCGGGACCGCTGGACGCTCTGGAGCGACGCGCTCGCCAAGGCGCCGCAGAACTCTCGCCCCTACGTGTTCCTCGCCCAGGACCTCCTCGAGCGCGGCGACGCCGCAGGCGCGCTCGCGCTACTACAGCGCGCCGCCGCGCTTCCGGCCGTCTCGCTCACGGTCTACCTGAACATGGGGGCCGCGTACTCGAAGCTCGGCGAGCTCGCGACCGCCGAGCGCCTCTTCCGAATGGCCCTCGACCGGGATGCAGGGCCGATGGGTGCGCACCGGGGGCTCGCGCAGGTGCTCATCGAGTCGGGCCGGACCGCGGAGGGATGCGAGCACGTCACGGCGGCCCTCGCGTTCGAGCCGCTTCAGCCCCTGCTGCTCGACTACGACGCGAGCTGCCGGTTCTCCCGAGGCGACGTCGCCGGGGCCGCGTCAGCCTGGGCGCGTCTCGCCGCGCAGGCCCCACGCGACGGGAGGATCCTCTTCAACCTCGCGCTCGCCTACGCCGAGCTCGGTGACGTGACCTCGGCGCGGGGAGCGTTCGTGCGGTTCCTGGACATCGGCGCCGAGCTGCGGGACGAGCGAGCGCTGGCGAGCAGGTGGCTGTCGGAGCACGCCGGCGCGCGCTGACCCGGCGGCGCTCAACGTCCGGCGCCGGCGAGGCGAGCGAGGCCGTTCTCCGCCTCCGTCCGGAAGACGATGCCCATGAGCCGGTTCGCCCGGAGCGCCCGCTCGTAGCGCGCCCGAGCCTCGTCGAGCCGCCCCATCCGCTCGAAGGCCATCCCGAGCAGGCACTGGACGTCCACGGTCGCCTGGTCGGTCAGCCGAAAGAGGCCCTCCACCGCGCCCGCGGCGTCGCCCGCCTCGAGGCGCTGGATCGCCGCGAAGAGCTCGCCGTCCTGGTACGTCGGATCGAGCGTGCGCGCCTGCTCGAAGAGCGCGAACGCCTCGTCGTAGCGACCGTTCGCGTAGTCGTACCGGCCGAGGAGCGACGTGAGCCGCGCCGAGCCTGGGTGCCTCGACAGGTCGGCGACGAGGAGCCCCCCGTTCGTGCGCCACTCCGCGACGCGCACGGCCACGACGCCGGCGTGGAGGATGGCGATGGCGCTCGCCGCCACCACCGCCGCGGCGTGGCCACGCAGCGCGCTCGCGTCCACCACGAGCCAGGCCGCCGCGAGCGCGAACGCGACGGAAGGGAGGAACAGGTAGCGCTCCGCGACGAGGTTCGGGGCGGGCAGGAGGCCGGAGACCGGCACGATCGCGACGAGGAACCAGGCGAGCGAGAAGACGAGGACCGGGTACCGCCGGGCGTGCCGCACGCCGAGGACGGCGAGCGCGGCGATCACCGCGAGCGCGGCGAGGGCGCCGGGATCGAGCGGGCTCGTCACCGGGCCGACGTCGTGGATGACGCTGAGCGGCCAGGGGACGAGCAGCATCCGCGCGTACCAGGCCGCGGCCTTCCCGTACGTGAGGACGCGCAGCCAGACCGGGACCGTCTGGCCGGACAGGATGCCGGTCGCCGCCGCCTCGCGGGCGAGGATCCCGGCGAGCAGCAAGCCCGTCGCCGCGAGCCCCGCGAGCCCGAGCTTCACCCGCCGGTCTCGCCACGCGAGCCGGAAGGCGACGAGCGCCGCGAGCCCCGGGAAGACCACCGCGGTCGCCTTCGCGAGGATCGCGAGGACGAGCGCGGCGAGCGCGACCGCATAGGCGCGGGTCCCGCCCCGCTCCGCCCACCGCTGGAACGCGAGCAGGCCCGCGAAGCAGAGCAACCCCGAGACGACGTCCTTCCGCTGGGCGAGGCCAGCCACCGACTCGACGTGGACGGGGTGGAGGACGAACAGCCCGGCAGCGACCGCCGCGACGAGCCGGGGCCGATCGCTCCAGCCCGCGAGCAGCCGCTCGAGCAGCAAGTACAGGAGCGCGCAGCCCGCCGCGTAGTAGACGACGTTCGAGAGGTGGTACCCGAAGGCCTGCATCCCCCACAGCTCGAAGTCGAGCATGTAGGTGAGATCTCTCACCGGGAGGTACTCGACCCCGTTCGGCTGGGTCGTCAGCACCGCGCGCAGGTTCGCGAGCGAGAACCCGTGCACCGCGCCGTTGTAGAGCACCAGGTTCGGGGTGTCGAAGTCGAACGTCCCGCGGAGCGTCCCCGCGTACGCCACCACCGCGGCGGCGGCGATCAGGGCGAGGTGGACCGCGCGGCGCGTGTACCAGGCGGGCCCGCTGGGCGCGCTGGGTTCCGGGTTGGGCGCGAGCTCTGCCGGTCCCATGGCCTCACCTCTCGTCGGGCATTTCAGCGGAACCGACCATACAACGCCCCGGAGGCCCGCGCGATGCGCGCCCGCGAGCGCGCCGGAGCGCGGCCTGGAGCGCGCACCGGGAGGGCGCCGCGGCTCCATTGACACCCCCCGAGCGCTGCGCCGATGCTGCTCGCCGTGCACCCCGGCAGCGAGGAGACCACGGCGCCGCGATCCCCCGCGCGTGCGCTGACCGGCTGGGACGCGACCTTGCTGATCGTCCTCACAGCCGGGATCGCGTACTCGAACTCGTTCGCGGTGCCGTTCCAGTTCGACGACGCAGTCGCCCTCACTGGCAATCCCGCCATCACCGGGTTCCACCTCGATCCCAGGGGCCGCCGGATCCTCGGCGATCTGTCGTTCGCGGCGTCGTACCGGCTGTTCGGCGATCGGCCGCTCGGCTACCACGTCGTCAACGTGGCGATCCACGTGGCGAACGCGCTGCTCGTGTTCTGGCTCGTCCGGTCGCTGGTGCGGAGCGACTCGATGCGCCGGGCGGCGGCGGGCGGTCGCGACACTGCGATCGCCGTGGTCGCAGCCGTGTTGTTCGCCGTCCACCCCATGCAGACGCAGGCCGTCACCTACATCGTCCAGCGCTATGCGTCGCTCGCAGCGGGCTTCTTCCTGCTCGCGTGCTGCAGCTACGTCCGGTTCCGCCTCGCCTCGAGCGCGCGCGCGTCGTTCGCCTGGTACGCCCTGTTCCTCGCGAGCTCCCTGGCCGCGTTCGAGACGAAGGAGAGCGCGCTCGTCCTGCCCCTCGCGATCCTCCTGCTCGAGCTCGTGTTCTTCTCCGCGACGGCGCGCCGCCGGCTCCTCTTCTTCTCCCCTTTCCTGCTGGGCGCCGCGGCGGCGGCGGGGCTCGCCCTCGCCTCCGGGCTGACCCTCGGGCGGCTCGACGCGGCGACGCGCCTCGGCACCGAACTCCCGAGATACGACTACGCGCTCACGCAGCTTCGGGTCGTCGCGACGTACCTGCGGCTCCTCGTCGTGCCCGTGGGCCAGAACCTCGATCACGACGTCTCGGTGTCGCGCTCGTTCCTCGAGCCTGGAGTGCTGCTCGCCGCCGCGGCGCACGCGGCCCTCCTCGGTGGGGCCGCGCTCGCGCTCGCGCGAGGCCGTCGCAAGGACCCACTCTGGCGCCTCGTCGGCTTCGGCGTCCTGTGGTTCTACGTCACGCTGCTCGTCGAGTCGTCGTTCATCCCGATCGTGGATCTCATGTTCGAGCACCGGGTCTATCTCCCCTCGGTCGGCATCCTCGTCGCGGCGGCGGCGCTGCTGGCCGGTATCCCCGCGCTCTCGAGCCGGCGCGCGTGGGGCGCGACGGTGCTCGCGCTCACCCTCGCGCTCATGGGTCTGACGCTGGCGCGCAATCGCGTCTGGCGCAGCGACCTCGCGCTCTGGACCGACGCCGTCTCGAAGTCGCCGAACAAGGCGCGGCCGCTCAACAACCTCGGCGCCGCGCTGTTCGCTCGCGGCGATCCGGGGGGAGCGTTCGCCCTGTACGAGCGGGCCATCCGGGCGGATCCCTGGTACGTGAAGGCCTACTTCAACCTCGGCGAGGCGCTCCAGTCGCTCGGCCAGTACGCCGAGGCGATCCCCCCCTACGAGCGGTTCCGGCGCTGGGAACCCGGGTATCCTGACACGTACCGGAACCTCGCCGAGTGCTACGAGCGGACGGGCGGGCTCGAAGCGGCGGCCCAGCTCCGCGCCGCGTACGAGCGCATCAGCCGCGAGAACGCAGGGGCGCCGTTGCCGCCCTCGCTGAGGTGAACGGTCGAGCACCTCGCCGCGCGCGGGATCGCGGGCCCGATCGGCTGGCCCGTTGACTCCCGGCCTGACCCGCCCGATGCTGCCGCCCGTGTCCGGCGTGCCCACGCGGCGAGACGATCCCCCGAGCGACCCGCCCGTCCGGATGGCACCGCACGCGGTCGCGGGCGCCCTTGCGACGCTGTCCGGGAACGCCCCGGCCCTCGTCGCCGCGGCGGCGGGCCTCGCCTGGTTCGCGCTGCACGTCGGCGTCGCAGCCCTCGACCCGACGCGCACCGGCTGGCTGATGAGCGGCGACTGGGCCGCGAACTACCTCGGGTGGGCGTTCTTCCGGCACGCGCCGCTCGCGCTTCCCCTCGGCGCGAACCCGGGGTTCCCGTTCCCGGTCGGGAGCACCCTCTCGTACAGCGACTCGCTGCCGCTCGTGGGCGTCCTGCTGAGACCGCTCTCGCCGCTGCTGCCCGTGGACTTCCAGTACATCGGACCGTGGCTCGGGCTCTGCTTCGCGCTCCAGGGGTTCGTGGGGGCGAAGCTCGTCCGCGTCGCGACGGAGGACCGGCTCGCGCAGGCCCTCGGCGGCGCGCTCTTCGCCCTCGCTCCGCCCCTCCTGCACCGGGTCGTCGGCCCGTTCACCGGGCACGCGAGCCTGTGCGCGCACTGGCTCGTCCTCACGTTCCTCTGGCTCGCCCTCGCGCCCGTCGCGGCGGAGGACGTGCGGAGGCGCATCGCGGCAGCGGCGGCGCTCGTGTTCGTCGCGGCGGGGCTGCACCCGTACCACGTGGTCGCGGGTCTCGCGCTCTCGGCGGGGCTGCTCGTCCGGCTGTGGACGACCGAGCGCGCGCTTCGCCTCGCCGGGCTCGCCGCCGGAGCCGCCGCGATCGGCGGGGCGGCCGCCGTCGGGCTCCTCGCGTTCGGCTATCTCGACCGTGGCGTCGCGACGTCCGTGGGCGGCTTCGGGTACTTCTCGACGGACGCGCTCTCGCTCGTCGTCCCGATGGGCTGGTCCCGGTTCCTCCCCGGTCCGGCGCTCGGGCGCGGGCAGTACGAGGGGTTCGGGTACCTCGGCGCGGGCGTCCTCGCGCTCCTGCTGGCCGGCGCCGCCTCGCTCGCCGCGCGCCGCCGCCTTCCGGGCCGCGCCGGGTGGCGCACCGCCCTCGCGGTCCTGATCCCGGCGGCGCTCCTCGCCCTCTTCGCCCTGTCCGGCACGATCACCGTCGCCGGAGAGCGGCTCGCGACGATCGCCGCGTATGCGTCGTTCCCCGGGCTCACCGGCACGTTCCGGTCGTCGGGACGGTTCATCTGGTCGCTCCACTACGTCGCCGTCTTCGGGGCGATCATGGCGGCGACCATCGCGTGGCGCGACCGCCCGCGGGTGCTCGCGCTGGTGCTCGGCACCGCGCTCGCCATCCAGGTCGCGGACGTGCGCCCGCCGACCCCGGTCCGGCTCGGAGAGGAGCTCGCCCGCCCCGCGGACGACCTCTGGGCGGCGGCGCGCGGCCGGTACCGCCACGTCGCGCTCGTCCCACCCTTCCTCGTGACCGGCGGCGGACCCGCGGCCCCCGAGGCGTGCCCCCAGGCGTGGGCTCCGGATTCCCACCTCCCGTTCGCGGACGCGGCGTACCGGATCGGCGCCACCTTCAACAGCGCCTACGTCGCCCGGATCGACCCCGCGCGGGCGGCCGCCGCGTGCCGCGCGCTCGAGACGACGATCGCGACCGGACGCCTGGAGACCGACACGATCTACGTCGTCCACCCCGCGCTCGAGCAGGCGTTCCTCGCCGCCGGAGCCGCCTGCGGCGGCGTCGACGGCGCGCTCGTCTGCGTGAGCGGCGGGATGGATCCCTTCGGGGAAGCGCTCCGCCGGTCGCGCTGACCTCAGCGCCGCTCGACGTCCGCCTCGGACGCTCCCGCGCCGAGCCTGCGGTGCCAGAGCGCTCCGATGCGCCGGCGAGCCGCGAGGACGAGGAGCTGGAGCCCGGCGCGGAGCATCGAGCCCATCCGCAGCGTCGAGCCGGAGACGTCGAGCCAGGTCGCGAGCGGGAACTCCCGCATGAGCTCCGGCGAGAGCGGCTCCGCTCCCCGCTCTCCGCGCAGGAGACGATCGAGCAGCTCGACGTCGAAGATCCACCGCGACGCGAACGGTCTCGAGAGCGCCGCGGCGAGCGCGGGGGAGCGGAGGAAGAGCTTGGCCCCGCACTGGGTGTCGTACACGTTGATCCCGAGCGCGATGGACGCCACCGTCGCGAAGATGCGACCGAGGTAATGGCGGGAGGTGCGGCGCTCGACCCGCGACCCGAGCAGGCGGATGCGCGCGCCGAGGAGAACGGCGACCGGTCTCGCGTCCATGTCGCGCATCATCCGGAGCAGCTCCTCGGCGGGCGTCGCGAGGTCGGCGTCGGCGAAGCCGACCACCTCGGCGTCGGACTCGAGGGCCGAGCGCAGCCCGCACCGGACCGCCTCCGCCTTCCCCGAGTTCCGCTCCTGGCGGATGACGTCGATGGTGCCTCGCGTGACGGCGCGGAGCTTCTGGAGCACCTCGGGCGTGCGGTCGGACGACCCGTCGTCCACGAAGATCAGCCGGAGGCGAGGCCTCGCGATCGCGAACGCGGCGAACGCCGCCACGTCGAGGCGCGCCGCCTCGTTGAAGCAGGGGATGACGAGCGCTACCGCTTTCGGCATAGCGCCCACCAGCTCAGCCCGGGGACGTCCCATCCTGCCTGGGAGAACAGCAACGACGCCCGCGTGTCCACCGCGAGCGCCGCCTTCACGGCACCCGTGACCCAACCCGGCGCCGACCACTCGCCGGCGTGCCGCGGGGGGTCGTCCCTAAACCGCTCGGCCACCTTCTGCGCCGCGCGCGGGAGCAGGAGCGAGTGGAACAGCCCGCCGCCCGCGACGACGCGCACCCCCGCCGCGTCGAGCAGCGCACGCGCGGTCCGCGGCGTGTAGCGGCGCACGTGGCGGAGCAGCGCGTCGTGTCGCGAGAAGAGCCGCGGCCACGCCGGCACGCTGAAGAGCAGGTGCCCCCCGTCCGTGAGCCTCTCCGACACGAGGTCCGCGACGAAGCGGTGGTCGTCGGGAACGTGCTCCGCGACGTCGAGCGCCAGCACGAGCGAGAACCGCTCCGGGGGCGCCTCCGACGTCAGGCGCAGCCCGGTCGCGCGAACGGGCGGCGCCCCCGCGGCGTACCCCGTATCCCAGCACACCAGCTCCGCCCCGGTCTCCTCCGCGAGCCTCGAGGCGAACCAGGCGTCGCCCGAGCCAACGTCGAGGACGGGCGCGTCCGCCGCGGGAAGCCCCGCCCGGCCGAGCACACGGCGGAAGAACGCGAACCGCGCCTCTTCCCAGGGGTGTCGCCGCTCGATGGCGGTGGAGGTGACTTCGACGAGGTCCAAGGTTTCTCGCGACGCGAGTTTACCCCCGACCCTGAAACGGGTGAAGCACCCCCACTCCGTCCGCGCAGAGGAGGAGTGGGAGGTCTCCCGGCGTCGCCCCGGAGGATGACCCGTGCCGCACCGGCGCCGCCTCAGCGAGCGGGCGGGACCTTCACCGGGACCCACGCCGGATTCGCGTCGTGCATGGCCGCGAGCACCCGGACCATCCGGTCCATGACGCGCCGCACGTCCGTCCTCGCCCCGACCGCCTCGGTCACCGCCGCGGCCACCACGTGCGCCGCGTACGTCCCCGCCACGTACCTCGTCTCCGCGCGCCTCCCCGCGCGCAGGTCCTCCCGCAGGGCGGACACGATCGCCTCGTCCGCGTCGCGCCAGTCCTGGATCTCGCCGAACGCATGGCGCTCGAGCGACGCGAGCTTCTCGCGCACGATGGTTCTCGCGACGATCGCGGCGGATGCCTTCGCGACCGCGACGGTCACCGCGGTGCGTCCGAGCCGGATCTGGCCGAGGTCGCGGTCGGTCTCGACGACGAGCCGGTCCGCCCACTTCCCCGCGGCGCCGAACGACAGGAGCCGCACCGTCTCTGCGCCGAGATAGCCGCGGGCGAGGTCCGCCGGGTGCGGATCTTCCTCGCCGCCGGCATTCCGCAGCACCGCCTTCCCCGTGTACACGCCGTTCAGCGCGCGGAAGTAGCCGATGAGGCCGACCGCCGCCGCCGGTCCCATGTTCAGGACCCCGAGCACGTCGGAGGCCGTCTCGTCGAGGCGGTCCGCCCAGTAGTCCGCGACGGCGAGCCCCACCTTGCCCGCCATCAGCCTCTCCCGCACGACGCGCGCGAGCTCGTCGTGGAGCCCGTCGTCCGCGGCGAGGAGGTCGTGCCCGGCGGTCTCGTGCGCGAGCGCGGACCAGGCGAGGAGGCCGCGCCGCGCGTTCGCGGCGGGGAGGCTCACGACCGCCGCCTCGACGTCGAACGTGGAAGTGGCCGTCACCGGCCACGTGTAGGGTCCGGACTCCGCGCTCCCCCACTTCCCGAGCGGCGGGACGACGCCGCGGTCGGGCGGCTTCACGCCGCGGCGGTCCTCGGCGGAGAGGAAGCCGTCGTAGAGATCGCTCACGACCTCCTGGAACGCGTGGGTCGCACGCTTCTCGTACCCTTCCCCGTTCTGGAGCACGGCCTGCGCGATGTCGAACAGGAGCCGCGCCGCCCCCTCGAGCTCCGGGTCCTGGCCCAGGACGTTCGCGAATCCCTTCGCGCCGAGGCGGTCGAGCTTGCGGACGAACGGATCCCCCGTCGCGCGCCGGTAGAGCGGGGGGAGCTCGAGGCGGGCCTCCTCGAGCCGCGCGCGGAGCGACTCGAAATCGGCGGGGTCGGGCGGGCCGTCGTCCCCCTCGAGCGCCGCCACGCGCGCATCCTCGATGCACGCGGCGAGGTTCTCGAGCGAGACGGGTTCGGCGGGAGCGGAGCGGAGCGGCGAGGCGGCGGCGGACGCGGGCTTCGGGCACATGTGGAGACCCCCTGGGTGAGTGGGTCTCCATGGTGCCGCCGCCGTACCGGGATGATTCGCCCGCGGAACGCGGGGTTCGGCGCATGGGGGCGGCCGTGAAACGGTCGCGGCGGCCGCGCGGCGGACCGTCGGCCGCGCCTCCGGTCAGTGGCGTTTGTGGCACGTCTGGCAGAGGTCGTCGAACGGCTTCCGCAGGACGGGCTTCTGCTGGTGCGGGTCGTGGCAGGTGTGGCAGGCGAGCTTTCCGCCCGTGAGGAGCGGCAGGTCGCCTGCCATCGCCGTCTTCTGCGCGACTTCCACGGGGTGGTTCCCGTGGCCGAAACGGTGGCACTCCCGGCAGAGCGCGTTCGGCCCGTTCGTGAGCTTCAGGTCGGGGAGATGGCACCGCTGACAGAGCGCCTTCCCCTTGTACAGGTGCGGGCTCTTCAGCGCGGCGATCTCCTCCGGCGGGTACACCTCGAACGCCGCCTTGGGCGGCGCGGCGACGTCGGCGACGCGCCCGTCGGCGGTCGGCGCGTTGGTTGCGGCGCGGTGGGCGCACGACGCGAGCGCGGCGGCAGCGGCGAGGACGGCGAGGCGTGGACGTAGGGTCGTCATGAGAGAGGCGTCGCGTCGACAGGGACGCGCCGCGGTCGGGATTCTACCACCGCGGCGGTTTGACCATAGGACCGGACGCCGCGCGACCGATTGCCGCATTCGCGTCGCGCTGGACGAACTTCGCGGTGCGCCCGCGAGTCTCGCACACCGGGCCGATCGGTTCCCGCCCGAGGCCCCGCCATGCTAGACCTTGCAGGGACTTCTTACGGAGGCCCGCATGCGCCGAATCGCCCTTCTCCTGCTCGTCGCGACGGTGGTCGGTTGCGGGGGCTCTTCCGACAGCACCGGCCCCGGCACGTCCAGTCCGCGGCAGGCGACGCCGCTTCCCGCAGGCGCGCCGACCCCGGTGACCGCGTTCGCGCAGACCGTCGCGGACACCGCCGGGATCGGTGAGGTGTTCCCGGGTCAGGCGAATAGCTGGGTGCTCGACCGCGACCTCGCGCTCGCGAAGGGCTACGGCCTGCAGTACTCGAGCGCGCTCGCGCTCTTCACCGGGACGCCCACCGCGCCGAGCTCGCACGGGACCCTGCTCACCGATCTGATGGCCGGCGCGTTCCACCCCTTCCCCTACGACCAGGACGCCTCGGAGGTCGTGTTCCTCACCCCGTCGTTCGGCGCCGCCGATGGCGTGAAGACCGCCGTGTCATCCGACGGGAGCACGATCGGCGTCCCCGCGCTCTCCGGCACGCGCTCGGGCTACCTCAATGGCACGTCGAGCTCGCGTCTCGCGCGCACGGTCCCCATCGCGGCAGGCACCTCGTACACGCTCTCCTGGAAGCACGAGGTGCTCCTCGTCGGCGGACTGCTCCTCGGCTCCGACGCCGCCCCGTACGCGCCGCTCTTCCGCGTGGTCCTGCGCAACCCGGCGACGGGCGCCGCGATCGGCGACCCGCTCTTCGCGACCACGGCGACGACGTCGCCTGCGACCCGCTCCGTCTCCCTTCCTCCCGGGCTGCCTGCCGACGTGGAGCTCTCGTTCGAGCTGCGGAGCCCCGCGGGCAGCGTCGCCGTGGTGGACGACGTCATCCTCTCGGACGGCGGCGGTCCCGTCGCGTCGTTCGCGAACGGCGACTTCGAGGGCGCCACGCTCTCTCCGTGGCACGCCAACGTCGCCGCCGAGTCGCAGAACGTCCGGAGCGGCGCGCGCGACGTCGGCCCCGACGCCGGACCGAAGCTTCGCGTGACCCGCACGTTCTACGCGCCGCCCGCCGAGCCGTGGGCCCGGCTCGTGGACGTGTTCGAGAACCCGGGGAACGCGCCCGTCACGACGCACGCTGTCTACGTCACGATCCTCGGCGGTCCGACGCCTGTCGCCGCCATCCGCACCAGCGGGAAGTCGGTCGTCGGCTGGGACGCGGATGGGCTCGTGCGCGACGTGGGGCTCGTCGCGGGCTCCGGCACGCCCGCGACCGACGCCGGGAGCGGATACGTGTTCCTCGTGCACCCGATCACCGTCCCGGCCGGCGGGAAGGTCGCCCTCGTCCACTTCGTCGTCCAGCTCGGCGGCGCCGAAGGCGGGCCCGCCGTCACGAACGTGCCGTCCGCGACGGACGCCGCGTGTGACGCGGTGGCGGCGGGGTTCCGCACCGTGCAGGCGTACACGCTCGACCTCGAGTCGGGCGTCCTCCCGGCCGTCGTCAACTTCTGACGCGGGCGGCTCGCGGATCGAGCGCGCCGCTCACCTTCCAGAGCGGCCGGCGACGAGCACGTAAGCGACGGCGCCGGCCGCTGCGCGCCGCGTGCCCCAGGCGCGCGCGCTCCGGCAGCCCGCCCAGCTGTTACACTCGCCGGGATGGCCGTCGCGATCGTGGGCGCAGGGGTGACCGGGCTGACGATCGCCCTCCAGCTCGCTCGCGCCGGGAAGGCGGTGACCGTCCTCGAGCGCGACCCGCAGGTGGGCGGCCTCGCGAAGACGTTCCGGTACGGCGAGACCTTCTTCGACGTCGGGCCGCACCGCTTCCACACCGAGGACGAGCGCGTGGCCGCGTTCGTCGGGGAGGCGATCGGGGGCGAGCTGCTCGAGATCCCCCGGGTGAGCGCGGTCCAGGCCTTCGGCGTGCTCCACTCCTGGCCGCTCCGCGCGCGCGTGCTCCTCTCGCTCCCACCGCGCCTCCTCTTCCGCTGCGCCGCCGACGCGCTCCGCCGCGAGCGCCCCGGCGGCGACTCGTTCGAGGACGAGATCGTCCGCCGCTACGGGCGGACGCTTTACGAGACCTTCTTCGCGCCGTACACGCGGCGGTTCCTCGACCGCGACCCGGCGGACTTGCACCGCGACTGGGCTCGCGCCGGAGTCGATCGCGCGGTCATCGATCGGCGCGTCGAGGCGTCGGGCCTGATCTCGCTGCTCCGCGGCGCGCTCCGCCCCGTCGAGACGAGCTTCCTCTATCCCCGCTCCGGCGTGGGACGGTTCGCCGAGGCGCTCGCGGCGGAGGTCACCGCGCTCGGCGGGACCATCCACCTGGGCGCCTGCGTCGACGCGCTCGAGGTCCGCGGTCAGCGGGTCGTCTCGGTCGGCGCCGGGGCCCGCCGGGTCGCGTGCGACGGCGTGATCTGGACCGGGCCGATCGGGCGTGCGCTGCGGCTGCTGGGCGAGGACGCGCCCGCCCTCGAGTTCCGCTCGACGGTCCTGTTCAACGTGGAGGTCCGCCGGCCCGCCCTCCTGCCGCACCAGTGGATCTACTTCGGGGGAGGCGAGTCGTTCGTCCGCATCTCGCACCCGACCGCGTTCTCGCCCGACGCCGCGCCTGCGGGGAGATCGGGGATCTGCGCCGAGGTGACCTGCCGCGAGGGCGACGAGCTCTGGTCCGATCCCTCGCGCCGGACCGCGGCGGTGCTCGACGACCTCGTCGCGGCGGGGGCCCTCGCGAGCCGCGGTGACGTGAGCGACCTCCACCTGGAGCGCGTCGCGGACACCTATCCCGTGTACACCATCGGCCATCGCGAGGAGCTCCGGCGGGCGCTCCGCGCCGTCTCCCGGTGGGAGAATCTCCTGGTCGCGGGGCGCTGTGGGCGGTTCTGGTACAACAACATGGACCACTCGATCGCGCAGGGGCTCGCCATCGCCCGCGAGATCCAGGCGGGGCGCGCGCTCTCGGACGTGGACGTCGGCGAGCGGGAGTTCTGGACGCAGAGGTCTGCCTGACGCCGCACGCGAGGTGAGCCTCGCCGAGGACAGCGTCGACGTGAGCGACGGCGCGCCGCTCAGAACGCCGGAGGCGCGGGCACCGTGAAGACGTGCTGCGTCGCGGAGAGCACCGAGCCCACGCCGAGGCAGGCGAGGCAGGCGAGGCAGCCGGGGGATCTCACCCGCGCCCGGCCTGGCGTCCCAGCACGGCGAGGAGGTTCTTCACCTCCTCCGGCATCGCACGCCCGAGCATCTTCTTCTTCACGAAGCTCGACTGCATGATGAGCTTCATCGAGCGGTACACGTAGTCGCGCCGGAACCCCGGCCTCATCGCGAGGAGCTGCGTCCCCTTCGAGAAGTAGAAGGACCGGTAGCAGTCGATGATCGCGTCGTCCACGTCGCGCAACGTCATCGCGACCGGCTTCACCACCGGATCGATGAGGTTGTAGCGCCGCCAGTCGCGCGAGACGACGTGTGGCTCGAGGTCCTTCCACATCGCCGCGTACGGCCACGGGGCGATCGCGAGGAAGTGCGCAAAATCGGGGTCGTAGTCCTTCGCGAGCGCCAGCGTTTCGCGGACGTGCTCGGGGGTCTCGTGGGGGAACCCGAGCACGAAGGAGGTCTCGGAGACGAGGTCGTGCTGCGAGAGCAGCTGCAGCGCGAGCTTGTTCTCGTCGACCGTCGTCTCCTTGTTGACGAGGTTCAGCGTCGCCTGGTCCGTCGCCTCGATCCCGACGTACACGTGGACGATCCCGGCCTTCACGTACTTCGGGAGGATGTCGCGGTCGCGGACGATGTCCGGGACGCGCGTCTCCATGAGGAGATCCACGCCGAGGTCGAGCTCGATCATCCGGTCGAGGAAGGCCTCCCAGCGCGCCCGATCGCTCGTCGGGTACTCGTCCGTGAGGAGCACGACGTCCACGCCGAAGCGCCGGCGCAGCTCGGCGATCTCGGCGGCGACGCACTCCGGCGCGCGCGCCCGCCAGGTCTTCTCCCAGAACTGCGTCTGGGAGCAGAAGCCGCAGGTGTACGTGCAGCCGCGCGAGGACGAGACCGCGCCGAGGCGCGATCCGGGCTTCACGAAGTAGGTGTACGGCGACCAGTCGAGCAGGTCGAATGCCATCGGCTGCCCGTCGAGCGAGGCGAGCCGCGGGCGCGGCGGCGCGCGCCACGGAGCCCCGTCCCGGAGGTACGCGACGCCGGCGACCTTCGAGGGATCGTCCTTCGCCTCGAGGCAGCGCAGGAGGGCGACGAGCGTCTCCTCCCCCTCCCCCGTCACCACGTAGTCCACGCCGCCCGCGGCGAGCACGTCCTGCCACATGAACGAGGCGTGCACGCCGCCCATGACGGTGATCGCGCCGCGCGCCTTCGCGGCCTGCGCGACCTCGAGCGCATCGAGGTAGGTGGCGGTGATGGCCGAGACGCAGACCACGTCCGCGCGAGCCTCGTCGAGCTTCCGCTCGATCTCGCGGTGGCCGACGTCGAGCGACATCGCGTCGTAGATCTCGCAGTCGAACCCGGCCGCGCGCGCAGCGCCCGCCAGGTAGACGTACATGAGCGGGATCCAGCGACCCGCGACCTCGACGACGCCGCAGTGGTACGGCGGGGTGATGAACAGGGTTTTCATCGTGCGCTCTCGATGCGAGCATCATGCCTCGACCCTGAGGAGAAGGCCATCGCGCGAACGTCAACGAACGTTCCGCGGCCTGCGGCAGATGGCAGCGGAAAAGCGTGGCGGAGGCGCGAGTCGCGCCGCGGACGGCGGGCCGAAGGCCGTGATATCCTACCCCGCGCTTCATGCTCCTCCGCATCGTTCTCGGCGCGCTGCGCCTGCACCCCGCCCGCCTCGCCCTCGTCGTCCTCTCGACCGCCATGGGCGCGGGGATCGCCGCGGCGCTCGGCTCCGTCGCCCTGCAGGCGGAGGATCAGATCGCGCGCGAGCTGCGGAGCTTCGGCGCGAACATCGTCGTCGAGCCGGTGTCCGCCGCGGCTCCCGGGGGTGCGCCTGCCGGTGCAGCGTCGCTCGCAGAGGCCGACCTGCAGCGCGTCCTCACCATCTTCTGGCGACACAACGTGGTCGGCCTCGCACCCTCGCTCACCGCTCCGGCCACCGCGGCCGGCCCCGGCGGACGCGAGCGCGCGCTCGTGGCGGGCGTCTGGTTCGACCGGCGCCTCGCCCGGGCCGACGGCGGCGAGCCGTTGCGCGGCGGCGTCGTCCCGCTCTTCCCGTACTGGAGGGTGGACGGGCGCTGGCCCGACGAGAGCGCGCCGGCCGCGGCGGTCGTCGGCCGCGCACTCGCCGCGCGCCTCGGGGTCCGCCGGGGCGACCGCGTCGAGCTCGACCCGGGCTCGGGTCCGCGCGCCTTCGAGGTCGTCGGGCTCCTCGCGACGGGGGGCCTCGAGGAGGAGGAGATCCTCCTCGACCTCTCGGCCGCGCAGGCGCTGCTCGGCCGGCCCGGCGAGATCTCGCGCGCGCTCGTCTCGGCGGTGACGGTGCCGCTCGACGGCTTCGGCCGCCGCGAGCCCGCCGGCATGACGCGCGGCGAGTTCGAGAAGTGGTTCTGCACGCCGTACGTGACGAGCGTCGCGCGGCAGGTCGAGGAGGCGATCCCGGGGAGCCGCGCGCGCCCGGTCTGGTCGCTCGCCGAGGCAGAGGCGCGCGTCCTCTCCCGGCTCGGCATCCTCATGGCGATGCTCGCCGGCCTGTCGCTCGCCGCTGCAGCGCTCGCCGTCGCGTCCACCTTCGCGGCGCGCGTCCTCGGCCGCCGCACCGAGATCGCGCTCCTGCGCGCGACGGGCGCGTCGGCGTGGCAGGTGTCGCTGCTCCTCGGCTCGGAGCTGCTCGCGCTCGGTGCGGTGGGCGGCGTGCTCGCGGCGGGCCTCGCCCTGGTACTCGTGCGGGTGCTCGGCGAGGCGGTGTTCGGCACGCCCATCGAGGCGGGCGCCGCGGTCGCTCCGCTCGCGATCGGTGGGGCCCTCCTCGTCGCCGCGGCGGGTTCCGTGTGGCCGATCCGGCGCGCGCTCGCCCTCGACCCCGCCCCCGAGCTGAAGGAGGCGGCGTGACCGGGAAGCGCCGCACCAACGGGACGGGCTTCTTCGGGCGATGGCTCCGCCGCTCGCTCCGGCGGAGCCTCTCCGCGAACGCCGTGGGGACCGCGTCGCTCGCCCTCTCCTCCGCGCTCGTCTTCTGTCTCGTCGCGGTCTCGGGCGGCGTCGAGGCGAGGCTCGGCCAGGACCTCGCCGCGTACGGCGCGAACCTCCTCGTGCTGCCCCGCTCCGCGCCGCTGCGGTTCGGGCTCGGCACGCTCGAGCTCGGCCCCGTCGAGGAGGACCGGCGGCTCGCCGAGTCGGACCTGCGCGCCCTCGCCGGCGCGGCGCGCGCGGGCGTCGTGACGGTGGCGCCCGCGCTCCTCGCCCGCGTGTCGATCGACGGCGTGGCGGCGGGCGCGGTCGGCTACCCGTGGGATGCGCTCCGGCAGCTGAACCCGCTCTGGCGCGTCGCGCCGCGCTGGCCGGAGGGCGGCGAGGTCATGGCCGGCTCGTCGCTCGCGCGGCGGCTCGGGCTCGTCGCCGGCAAGGTGGTCGAGGTCGCGGCCACGCGCGGCAGGGCCGTCCGCGTGACGGTCGCCGCCACCGTCGAGACCGGCGGGACGGAGGACGAGGATCTCTTCCTCCCGCTCGCGCTCGCGCAGGACCTCGCGGGCGTCCCCGGGCAGGCCTCGCTCGCGCTCGTGCGCGCCGACCTGCGCGGCCGCGCGCCGGAGGAGGCGGCGCGGGCGATCGAGGCGGCGGTCCCCGGCGCGGAGGCCCGGACCCTGTCGCAGGTCGCGAGCGCCGAGGCGTCGCTCCTCGCGAAGGTCCGGCGGTTGCTGCTGCTCGTGACGCTCGCCCTCGGGTCCGCGACGGCCTTCACCGTGTCCGGCACGCTCGGCGTCCTCCTCCTCGCCAGGCGCCAGGAGATCGGGCTCTGCCTGGCGCTCGGCGCGGCGCCCGGGACCGTGCGAGGGCTCCTCCTCGCCGAGGCCTCGGCGAGCGGCCTGGCGGGCGGGCTCGCGGGCTGTGTCGCGGGCGCGCTCGCGGCGGAGGCGGTCGCGGCGAGCGTCTTCGGCGCTCTCGTGCCGGTCGGCTGGGCCGCGCCGCCGCTCGCGCTCGGCGCGGCGCTCGCCCTCGCGCTCGGCGCGGCGCTCTGGCCCGTCGAGCGCGCCCTGCGCGTCTCACCGTGCGATACTCTGCGCGCCCCCTGAGGATCGAGAGCGAGAGACCGTGACCGGCGAGCACATCCGGATCGAGCGGGCGACGCGCCGCTACGGCGATACCGAGGCGCTGCGCGCCGTCGACGCGGAGCTCGAGGCCGGCGGCTGGGTGTCGCTCGTCGGTCCCTCCGGCTCGGGCAAGTCCACCCTGCTCCACCTGCTCGGCGCAATGGACAGGCCGAGCGCGGGGCGGATCGTCGTCGGCGACACGGACCTCTCCGCGCTCGACGCCGCAGCGGCGACGCGGTTCCGCCGCGAGCGGGTCGGGTTCGTGTTCCAGCAGCACCACATGGTGCCCTACCTCTCGGCGCTCGAGAACGTGATGCTTGCGCAGTGGCTCCACAGCCTCGCCGACGCGGCGGAGGCGGAGGGCGCGCTCGCCCGCGTTGGCCTCGCGCACCGAACGTCCCACCTCCCGTCGCAGCTCTCCGGCGGCGAGCGGCAGCGCGCCTGCATCGCGCGCGCGCTCGTGAACGAGCCGGGGCTCCTGCTCCTCGACGAGCCGACCGGCGCGCTCGACTGGGGTAGCGCACTTCAAGTCCTCGAGCTGCTCGCGCGGCTCCAGCGCGAGTCCGGCTTCACCATCGTGTGCGCGACGCACAACCCGGTGGTCGCGCGCTGGGGCGACCGCATCGTCACGCTGCGCGACGGGAGCGTCGCCGCGGACGAGCGGCTCGCGCCGGAGCGGCCGCGCGCCGAGGCGCCGCGGCCGGAGGCCGGGTGAAGCCCGGGCGCGCCGCGATCGCCGCCGCGATCCTCGCGGCGCTCGGCGTCGCGTGGGCCGCCGTCGCGACGCTCCGCGCCCCATCCGCCGCGCTCGACCGCGCCCGCGTAGGGCACGCGGCCGTGGGCGCTGCGGGGGAAGAGGTCGTCTCCCTCGAGGCCGCGGAAGGAGTGTACCGGCCGAACGTGGTCCACGTCCGCAGGGGCGCGCCGCTCCGGCTCCGGGTTGCCGTGCGCGACGCCGACGGCTGCGCCTCCCGCCTGCTCGTCCCGGACCTCGGGGTGGACCTCGCGCTCGAGCCGGGTCGCACCGCGGAGGCGCTCGTCCCGGCGCCGCCGCCCGGCGCGCACGTGTTCACCTGCGGCATGAAGATGGTGAAGGGCACCATCGTGGTGGAGTGACCGCCGTGTGGGACGCCTTCGACGTCGGGTTTCGCGTCGCGCTCGAGGGCGCGATCGCGGGCGCGCTGGGCTGGGCGCTCCTGCGCGGATCCGCGCTCCGGAGCGCGGCGGCGCCCTTCGTGGCGGCGATCGCGGGCGGGCTCCTCGCCGGGATCGGCGCGACGCTCGCGCTGCGGGCACGGGGGCTCGCGCCAGCCGACCTCGCGCCGGCGCTGCGGCGGATCGAGCACCTGTTCGGGCTCGCGCTCGCCGCGCTCGCCCTTCTCGCGCGAGGGAGGACCGCCGACGACCTCGCCGCGGGTCGCGAGCGCGGTTTCGCGGAGACGGCCGCGATCGCGGTGGGGATGCTCGTGCTGCTCCCGGAGGGTGCGTTCCTCGCCTCGCGCCTCAACGAGCTCGCCGTCCTGCGCGGCGGGTGGCGGCCGATCGCGGCCGCCGCGGCCGCCGGCGCCGCCGCCGCGGCGCTCCTCGGCATCGGCGCGGCGTTCGCCTGGACCCGCGCCGGCGCCGCGAGGCACCTCACGCCGGCGGCGGTCCTCTCGCTCCTCCTCGGGCTCGAGCTCGTCGGGATCGCCGCGGTGGCGGTGGACGCGCACACGCTCCCCGCCGCGTTCACCGCGGTCGCCTCGCGCCTGGTCCACGACAGCCTTCACCTCCTGTTCGTGACGCTCCAGGTGCCGGACCACGCCTTCCTCGAGGAGTGGGCCTACCAGGCGATCGTGAAGCTCCTCGATCCGGCCGTGCACGCCGCGCTGGCGGCGCTCGTCGTGTCGGCGCCCATCGCGGCCGCGTGGCGGGCGTTCCTCGCGCGCCCCGCGCCCCCCGCAGATCCCGCCGCGCGCGCGCCGGCGCGCCGCATCGTCCGCGCCCGTGCCGTCCGCGCCCGCCGTCTCGGCGGCGTCGCCTACGCGGCGGCGCTCGCGCTCACGGTGCTCGCCATCGCCGCGGCGCCTGCGGGCAAGGACGAGCTGTACGATCCGCTCCCCGAGCCGGTCGTGGACGACGGCGCGGGGCGCATCCACGTGCCCCTCGGCGACCCGCTCCGCGGCGCCGACGACCGGATGCGGAAGTGGGCCTACGCGGCGGGCGGCCGCACCGTGACGTTCTTCACGATCCGGCGGCCGGACGGCACCGTCGTCGCCGCGCTCGACGTCTGCGACATCTGCCAGCCGAAGGGCTACGCGCAGATGGGCGCGGGCCACGTGTTCTGCAAGTACTGCAAGACCCCGATCCCGTCCTCCACGGTGGGCCAGCCGGGCGGCTGCAACCCGATCCCGATCCCGGGCGCCGCGGTGGACGGCGCCGTGCTCGTCATCCCGCGTGACCCGCTCGTGGCCGCGTGGGAGCGGCGAATGGGGCGCGAGCGATGACTGCCGCACCGCTCCTCGTCGCGCTCGCCTTCTACGTCGCCGCGCTCGACCTCGCCTGGGGATGGGGTTTCATCCAGTCCGTCGCCTCCGCTCCGGGGCTCCTCCTCCTCGCGGGCGCCGGGGCGCTCCTCGCCGCCTCCGCGCTCCGCGCGGCGCGCGCGCCCGGCTCCGTCGCCGTCCGCTCGACGCGAACCCTCCTCCGGGCGGGCACGGCCCTGACCATCCTCGCGCTCGCCGCCAGCCTCCTGCTGCGGAGCGGCGGGGGACTCTCGGCCGGCGAGGGACAGGCGATCCCGGCGAGCGAGGGTTACCCGGCCCTCCAGTTCGGCGAGGTGAGCCTCGCGCCGCACGGCCCGCACGTGCTCTCGAAGACGGTCGAGGTCGAGGTCCTCGCCGAGGGCCGGGGCGAGGAGCCCGTCCGGATCGGCCTCTTCCCTCCGACGCACCTCGCGGGCCATCGCTTCACCGTCCTGCGCTTCGGGTACGCGCCGGGGTTCACGCTCCTCAAACCGGACGGCGCGCGGATCGCCGACGGGCGCGTGAAGCTCGGGACGCTGCCGCAGACGCAGGAGGCGGCGTCGCTCGTCGCATGGACGCCCGAGACGAACCTCATGATGGGCGCGGGGACGTTCCCGCCGCGCCTCGAGGACCTCGTGTCGCCGCCCGGGTCCGACCTGCACGTCTTCCTCCGGATGGTGGAGGCGACGCTCGGCGGCGTCCGGCGCGACCTCGCGGATCCGGAGGCCTACCGCTGGCTGCTCGACGGGCGACCCGCGGACGTGGCGTTCCTCGTCCAGGTCTTCCGCGGGCGCGAGCGGGTGTTCGACGGGCGCGTGCGGGCCGGACAATCGGTCCACTTCCCGGGAGGCGCGCTCGCGCTCGCGCCCGACGTGCTCCTCTGGGTGGACGTCCTCGCGACGAGCGACCCCGCGCTGCCGGCGGTTGGCGCCGGTCTCGCGCTGCTCGCGGCAGGATCGCTGCTCGCCGCAGGCCTCGGCCTCGCGCGCCTCGTGCGCCGCGCGCCGCGAGCGGGCTGACCCGGCGCCTTCGCGCGGCGCCTTCGCGTCCCCTCTCCATGGTACGCCGGCCTCTCTTCCGGGGGAGGCCGAGCCCCCGCGCTGCGGCGGAACCGCGCATCGGGAATTCACCCGAGGCTTCCTCGGGAGTCCGCCGCGCCCGTCCTCCGGCGCGCGCGCCGTCCCGCCCCCGGACTCAAACTCGTCGAATTGGGCAGTCCTCCCAATTTCGATTGCTCATCGATTGCGAGATATTCCCTCACGAAAGGAGCAGCGAACATGACGACGACCTACGAGAGCGGAAGCGCGGTCCTGAGCGGCTACTACCTCAACCCGACCAACTGGCACATCGAGCCCGTCGCCCGCGACGGCGAGCGGCTCCCCGCCGGGCGCGGCCGGTGGATGCGGATCCCGACGGCGGCGGCCCTCGCGCTCGTCCCGGTCCTCGGCGCGACGTTCCTCATCTTCCTCCCTCTCATCGGGTTCATCGTCACCCTCCAGGCCCTGGCCTCCCGGGTGATGAACCTCTTCCACGCCTCCGCGACGGAACTCGCGGCGACGCTCTCCCCCGGCTGGCAGCCCGGCGAGGCGCACTTCACCGGCAAGCGCCCGGAGAACGCCGGGGTGGAGGAGAAGGGGCCGACGTCGGCTGGCGACTCGCTCGACGCGATCGCCGACGAGATCGAGAAGCGGCGCAATTCCTAGCGGTCGGGCGGCGGTCAACCTCCACGCGGTGAGAAGGAGAAGGTCATGGCCAAGTACACGGGCGGCATGCAGGTGAGCGGCGGCTACTACTGGAACCCCGGCAACTGGGAGGTCGAGGTGGTCTCCTCCGAGGGCGGGCGGCTCAAGGGCGCGGAGGGCGCGAAGTACGTGAAGGTCCCCTTCCTGGCGCTCTTCGTCATCGTCCCCCTCCTCGGCGCGCTCTTCCTGATGTTCCTCCCCTTCATCGGCTTCGCGCTCTTCGCGTACGCCATCGCGAAGAAGGTGACGGGCAGCGTGAAGCAGAGCGCCACCGAGCTCGCCTCCACCATCCAGCCGGGCCAGTTCGCGGCGGGTGAGGCGTACTTCACCGGCAAGCCGGGCGAGGAGAAGAAGGAGAAGGGCGAAGCCCCGAAGAGCGCCGAGCTCGCGAAGATCGAGAAGGAGATCGCCGAGCGCAAGGGCGGGCAGAAGTAGCCGAGGTAGGCACACGTCGGACATCCGCGGGGCCGGGGAAACCCGGCCTCGCCGCTTTTCCGCTCGGTAATCTTGCGCGTCGGGGGGCATCGGCCCGACCATGTGCGCCATGCCGCCGCGCGCGCTCTGGCTCGCCCTGCCGCTCGTGGCGGGCGCCTGCGCAGCCCCCGAGCGCCGGCCCCCACACGCCGAGGCCGCGCCGACCGCCGGGGTGGCCCGCGGGCGGTTCGAGCCGCCGGAGTCCGAGGCCGTGTTCCGCCGAGCGGTTCGCGCGGCGCGCGACGCCGGCTACACGGTCGAGATCTGTGACGCGTCGCGCGGCGCCCTCTCGACCGGCATGCGCGAGTTCGACGACGCGTGCGGCGTCAGCACCTGCCTGTCGCGGCAGTCGATCTCGATCGTCGTCGGTCACCGCGGCGTGCGCGTGACCGTCGCGCGCGAGGTGTTCGACGGAGCGCTCCGGGCCTGGGCGCCGGGCGAGCCGGCCACGCTCGACCGGGAGGCGCAGGCGGTGCTCCAGAGCGTGCTCCCGCCCGCGGCGCCCGACGCGCGCCCGGCGAGCGGGCTCGCTCGCCGCCCGGACGACGAGCCCGGTCCGGCGGCGCCGCGCAGCGACGCGTGCGCGCCCATCCCGCGGGCGGCGGCGGCGCCCTGAGTCGAGCGGCTACGGGACTCCGAAGGAGCGCCCGACGTGGCAGCGCTGGCAGTGCGCGAGCGGGAACGCGACGGTCCGGTGGCACGCTCCGCAGGAGCGCCCCTCCCGGATCGCCGCCATGTCGAACTTCACCTGACCGCTCTTCGTGCTCGGGAAGATGTCCGGATGGCAGACCTCGCAGCCGTTCCAGGCGGCGTGCTTCTTGTGCGAGAACGTGACGGTCCCGAGCCACGTCCCGCGCGTCACGAGGGGGACGTCGCGGTCGAGCTTCAGCGGCGCGCGCGCGATCGAGACCCCCTCCACGAAGTCGAGCGGCTTCACCTGCCCCGCCGCCTCGGCCGCCTCCCAGTCGACGTAGCCGCCCGCGTACACCGGCAGCTTCCGCACGAGCGCGAAGTACTCGGCGCGGTGCTCCCCACCCACCGTGCCGACGTGGCAGCGCACGCACTCGGCCGTGAGCAGGCCCGTCGCCGAGCACGCGGCGAAGACGACCTTCTCGCGGATGACCTTCTTGCCGTCGTGGCAGGCGCCGCAGTGCAGCCCGGCGGAGTTCGTCGCGCGGGAGATCTGGGAGCCGCCCGCCGCCATCGCGAACCCGACGTCGATGTGGCAGAGCCGGCACGAGAACATCACGCGGTGGCGCCAGTGCTCGAACACGACCGGCGCGACGTGCGCCGCGGTCGAGGTCCGGTCGAGCACCACGCGCCCGAACACCTCGGGGGGCGCGACGTCCGGGAAGATCGGCTTCGCGGCGAGCGCCGGGAGCGGCGCGGCGACGATGAGCGCGAGGACGACCGCCCGCAGGCTCACCCGTTCCCCTGCTGCTGCCGGTAGTCGAGCACGAATTGATACAGGTTCCGGCAGGTCTGGAGCCGCCGCGCATAGACCTTCCGCTGCGACTCCTCGAGCGCCTCGATCATGGGCTTGAGCGCGTCGCAGCGCGAGACGAGCGTCTTGAGCTCCGCCGTCGGGAGGGTCATCGCGTCCTGCGTCTTCGCGCACACGTCGTCGAACTCGGCCTTCCAGTCCGCGGCGAAGGCGCGGGCGGGCGCGAGCCCGCGGCCGGAGCCCGGGCCCGGCGGGCCAGAGAGCACCGCTGCGGCGACGACGAGCGAGGCGACGAGGCGTACCGCTGCGCGCATATAGCGTTTTCCCCCGGGGACGATCAGTTGACGGGCTTCGAGTGGCAGCGCTGGCAGTCGATGAGCGGGAAGGCGACCGTGACGTGGCAGGCGCCGCAGAACTTTCCGTCGAAGATCTCGACCATCGAGTACTTGGTCGCGCCCTTCGAGACGCCGACGAAGAGCTCGGGGTGGCAGAGCTCGCATCCGTTCCAGACGGTGTGCTTCCCGTGGGAGAAGATGATGTCCGGCATCGCGCGGAGCTTCGGGGTGAGCGCGAAGTCCTTCTGCGCCGCGAGCGGCGGCCGCCTGATGGAGACGCCCTCGAGGTAGTCGACCGGCTTCACGAGGCCGTCCAGCTCGGCCTTCTCCCAGTCGATGCCGTTGCCGAACCGGCCGCGCGGCATGTTGCGGGTGAACGCGACGAAGTCGTACTCGCCCTTCACGTCCTTCCCCGCCGAGTGGCAGCGGACGCAGCGCGGGCTCGGCGCCACCGTGCTCGGACGATCGCACGCCGCGAACGGCTTCACGCCGCCGGGCTGCGTCCGGTCGTTGTGGCAGGCGCCGCAGTACATCCCCTTCATGTTGTCGGCGGCGCGGATGTCGGTCCCGCCCGCCTTCATCGCGAAGCCGATGTCCACGTGGCAGAGGCGGCAGGTGTACTTCGCCCGGTGGAGCCAGTGATCGAACTGAGCCGGCGCGACCCCGGCCTTCGCCGAGTGGTTCCCGATGATGACGCGGCCGAACTCCTGCGGCAGTGGGCGGCGCTTCTTCCCGGGCGCCTCGCCGGCGGCGTACGCGGCCCCCGCGGCGAGGACGGCGAGCGCGGCGGCGACGAGCAGCGTGCGGTCCGATCTCATCGAGTCCCCCTGCGCGGTCCGCCCTGGAGGGCGGCGCTCGCGCGCTGCGCCGCGACCGCGCGCCCGTGAAGGAGACCACACGGACGACCGTTCTTCCAGGGGATTGCTCCTCTCCAAAGACGAAGGGGCCGCCCCGGAGGGCGGCCCCTTCAATTCATCCGTGCAGTGACGGAGCTACGGGATCGGCTGGTGGACGAGGATCGAGTCGAACGCCTTGCCCGCGCCGTGGCAGCTGGCGCAGAGCTCCGTGGCGCCCGCCGTCATCGGGTTCACCGTGTACAGATCCGTGTGCGCGCTGGTCGCCGCGGAGTCGTGGCAGCTCGTGCAGACGGCCTTGAGCGGCGGCGTCACCACCGTCGTCAGCTTGGCCGGGCCGCTGTTGCTCGTCACGTTACACCACGGCTCCGTGGCCCACGACGGCGTCGTCGAGACGCAGGCCCGGTACGTACGCTCGATCGGAGCGAGCCCCGGGTTCTCGTTCAACGCCCAGGTCTGCTTCGCGCCGCTCGAGACGTGGCACTGGTCGCAGCGCCCCATCGGGTTCGGCATGTTGAACTCCGTGAAGTCCGAGATCCCCGGCCCCGTCGCGGCGGTCAGGCCCACGGACGCGGCGCGCGTCGCGCCGTACTTGATCTCGCCCGGCACCGGGACCCACGGAGATCCGATGGCCGCGATCGTGGTGACCAGGTTCGGCTCGGGGAGCGTGAGCTCCACGCCCGCCACGCTGGGCAGCTTCTCGCCCATGTGGATTCGGTGGATGAACACGTTCAGCGAGACGCTCTCGGGCAGGTAGACCGGGTTCGGCGACACCGCCGCATCGATCCAGGCCTCGGAGACCTTGAACCGCGCGCGCGTGCCGTTGTCGAGCTTCGGATTGTGGCAGGTGGCGCAGTAGTCCGGACCCTTGCGGCCGCGGTTCGAGTGGAAGCCGAGGTCGTAGTGGCAGTTGTTGCACTTCGCGAACTCGACCACGTTCCGCCGCGCGTTGAGGGCCTGCTCCGCGCCCGTCACGACGCTCGCGCTCGTCCCGTCCCACTTCACCGTCAGGAAGTTCGGATTCGCCGAGGCCGGGTGGCGGACGATGTCGCCGTTCGAGGCGACGACCTGGTCCGTGTACATGATCTCGAACGCAGCCGTGTAGTAACCCGCCGGCTTGCCAAGGAAGAACTGCCGGGTGGAGGCGGCGCTCTTGAAGGTGTACTCCCCGGGGATGCCCGTCGAGACCCAACCGTTACGGGTCGCGCAGCTCAAGGTGCTGTTGCTGCCGTCGGCCGGGATGACGTAGTCGGTCGTCGGACCGGCAACCTGGAACGCGCAGGTTCCGAGGCGACCGCCGGCCACCATCGTCGAGGCGCCAGCGCCGTCCCACATGTCGTAGGGCGCGCCGTCGAGCGTGGCGCTCACCTTGAACGTCGGGACGGTCGTGCCGACCGCGGAGACGTCCATCAGTGTGAGGCGGAAGTCACGCGGACCGTTGGCGAGCGACGGGAGCGAGGACGTGAAGTCGAGCTTGTGGTTCGGCTCGAAGAACTTCCCATGGACCTTCTGCACCGGCCAGATGCCGGCGGCCGAGTTGATGCTGCCCGACGCCGGGTGGCACGTCGAGCAGCCGTTGTCATCCGTCATCGGAAAGACAGGGTGGGCGGCCGAGCCATCAGAGAACTTCCGGCCCGTCGTCCAGTTGATATCGTGGCAGGACCCGCAGGCCTTCCGGCTCGGCTTCGTGTACCAGACGCTCGCGTCCACACCCTTGTGGCAGATCGAGCACTCGGTCGTCAGCTCGGGGTCGACCACCGCGATGGCCGGAACGCCGCTCGGGTTCGAGGATCCCTCGAAGTAGAGCGAGTGCGACGGCGCCATCTTGATATCGCGACCAGTGAAGTGATGCTTCGTGTCCAGACCCGAGTGGAGCCGGTGGACGAAGTTCTGGTAGCCCATGTCCGTCGTGGCCTGGTTCGGATCGAAGGTGGCGGAGGCGGCGAGCCCGCGGCCGTCATAGTGGCAGAGCTTGCAGGTCTGCGCGCCGATGCGCTGGTCGCTGTGGAAGTTGATCTTGAACTTGCCGTGGCAGGCGCCGCAGGCGTCGTCGGTCACGATCTGGTGGCTGATGAGCGTGCCCGACGGCGAGAGGTCGAGCGTCGCGTTGGCGCTGGTCTGCATCTTGCGGTCCGCGGCGCCGAAGCGCGCGCCGAGGAAGACGACCCGGTAGGTCGCGTTTGCGTCGAACGCGATCCGCGGCGTGAGCGTCGTCGGCGTCGCATAGGACGTGGAGGGCATCCAGTTGAGGGCGAGCGTGACGTCGTACGTGCCCGCCGGCTGGCCGGCGGCGACAGCAAAGTTGGCCACGGACAGGTTCTCGGACGTGCTCGCGGCGTTCGAGTACGTAGTGCTGTTCGCGAGCGTCGTCACCATCGCCGGGTGGAACGTGCCGTCCGCGTCGACGCGCGTGATGCCGAGCGCCGGCGTGCGCGCCAAGCCCCCGGTCGTCCAGCCCGCGCGGTACTGCGGCGCGGTGGGGCTGAAGTAGCCGGCGGCGCTCATGTCGAGACCCTGGCCGGCGTCGTTCGTGAACCGCATCCGCACGACGGGCTGGGCGTCGGCGGCGAGCGTCGCGCCGAGGATCTGCGCGTTGAACCCGTCGCCCGCAGGCGCAGCGACCGGAGCGCCCGCAACCTCGACCTTTCCATCCATGTGGGTGGCGGTGTTGACGCTCGAGGTCGTGTAGTTCGTGTGACAGGTCGCGCAGCTCTGCGTCGCGGTGCCGTGCGACGAGGGCGGAACGCCGTGGCAGGAGGCGCAGGCGCTCGTGCGGAAGGTCGCGCCGACCGCCGCGGCCGCCGTGACGTTCGTGAGCGTGCAGGTCAGCGCCGTGCCCGAGCAGAGGCCGGTCGGCGTCGAGCTCCAGCCGATGAACGTGTAACCCGAGCCAGCGGCCGCGGTCAGGGTGATCGATCCGCCCCCGACGACCTGGGCGGAGCAGTCCGCGCCGGACGTCGCGGAGCAGCTCATCGCGTCGGTCACGCTTCCGCCGAGCGTCGCGGTGATCGTGCCGCCGCCGCTCACCTGCGCGGTGACCGGGATGTTCGCCGCCCCGAAGGTCGCGGTGACGAGCTTCGAGGTGCTCATGCTGGAGATCGCACAGGTCGTCGCGCTCGTGGGCGTGCAACCTGCCCAGGCGGTGACCTTCGTGCCGGCCGCCGGGACGGCCGTCACGACGACGCTCGTCGCGAAGGCCGCGACGGCGCCCGTGCACGCCGTGTGCGTCGTGCCGGTCCGCGTCTCGCAGTCGATCGCCGGCGTCGTGGCGGCGGTGAGGTAGCTGACCTGGGTCGCGGTGGTCGAGTACGTCTTCGCGGTCAGCGGGAAGGTCGTCGGCCTGAAGTTCGCCGTGACCGCCTTCGCCGCGGTCATCGTGACGTTGCAGAGGTTCCCGGAAGTCGAGGTGCACCCGGACCAGCTCGCGAACGTGGAGTTGCTCACGTCGGCGGGGGCGAGCACGATCGTCGCGCCGGCCGCAGCCAGGCCGACGCACGTCCCCGTGCCGTCGGTGGCGCAGGCGATGGACGGCGTCGTCGTCGTCGGCAGCGAGCTCGGGTCGATGATCACCTGGCCGATGGTGCCGGCCGGCGCGCCAGCCTGCATGCGCGCGGTGATGGTGAGGTTGTACTGGGCGAATGCCGGTCCACTCGCGAGAAGGCCGATCGCCACGAACGCGATCCGCAGCCGTGAAACGTTCATTGAGCTTCCTCCGTGCGCCAGGTGCCGACGGTTGGATTCCCCCAACGGAACGGCTCCAACGTGCGTGTCCCGCGGATTCATGCGCCGTGCCGGCCGGTGGCGAAGGCAATCACTCGCCCATTCCTGGATGATGGGGCTACGGGTGGGGCATCCGCCGATGCGTCGGGTGTTTTCACCCAGGCGCCGATCCGCTGGAGCAGCCTGTGCCACCCGCCCGTACAACGCCGCGCCGCGGCGCGCCGCTCGCATGCGCGCGCGATCGCACGGGCCCCGTGGAGGCATCTCCGCGCCGGATCGCTGGTAGAGTTTCGCGCCCGAAGGGACCGCCCCCGCACGGATGTTCGCGACGAGATGAACAGCGACGATTCGAAGACCCGCACCGCGCCTCTGCCGCGTCCCACGACAACACGACGCAGCGCCCGCGCGCTGCTCCTCTTCGCGGTGGGCGCGATGCTCGCGGCGATCGCGTGCGCGCCGCCCGCGCGCCGCGGCGCGAAGGGCGCGAGCCGCGCCTGCGGCGACTGCCACGCGAAGACGCTCGAGGAGTCGCGCCGGGCGGTGGTCCACGCCCCGTTCGTTCCGGAGAAGTGCGACACCTGCCATCGCCGGCACGGCGTCGTCGGGACGCTCGTCCTCCAGAAGGAGGAGCGGAAGCTCTGCCTCGAGTGCCACGGCGACCAGGAGCGAGAGCTCCGGGCCGCGCACGTGCACGGCGCCGAGAAGGCGGGGCATTGCACGAAGTGCCACGAGCCGCACGCGTCGGCGTTCAAGAAGCTGCTCCGCAAGGACGGGAACGCCGCGTGCTTCGGCTGCCACAAGGCCGACGGCTTCCAGCAGCGGGTCGTCCACAAGCCGAGCCGCGAGAGCTGCCGCACCTGCCACCTCCCGCACGCGAGCGCCGAGACCGCGCTCCTCGTGCAGCCGCGGCGCGAGCTCTGCGCGCGGTGCCACCCGGACGCGGCCGCGCTCGCGCGGAGCCACGGCGGGTACCCGATCGCGGGGACCGACTGCGGCTCCTGCCACGCGCCGCACGGCGCGGCGGCGAAGGGGCTCGCCCGCGCGAGCGTCCACACGGTCGCGGGGAAGTGCGCCTCCTGCCACGAGGGCCCGAGCGCCGAGAAGCCGTTCGGCGTGAAGAAGTCTGGAGCGGAGCTCTGCCTCTCCTGTCACACAGCGACGAAGCAGAAGCTCACGCTCCCCGTCCGGCACGCCGTCGGCGAGGACTGCTCGACGTGCCACGCACCGCACGCGACGGACACGGCGCCGCTGCTCATCACCGGGCAGCGCGAGCTCTGCGCGAACTGCCACGAGATCGAGAAGAAGCTCGCCGGGAAGTCGGCCCACCGCCCCGCGCTCGACGGCAAGTGCAGCGCCTGCCACCAGCCGCACGGGAGCGTGAACGCGTCGCTCCTCGCGCGCACCGGGAAAGAGCTCTGCTTCAGCTGCCACGGGAAGCAGCGCGACACCTGGGGGGCGGCGAAGGTCACGCACCCGCCCGTGCGCGAGGGGAAGTGCATCGCGTGCCACGACCCGCACGGCTCGCCCGAGCCGGCGCTCCTCTCGAAGCCGATGCGCGAGGGCTGCGCGCGCTGCCACCCGGCCGCCGCGTTCGCGAAGATCCACGTCCACGCGCCGGTCGCGGAGGGGAAGTGCACCGCGTGCCACCAGCCGCACGCGTCCGACACGAAGAAGCTGCTCGTGAAGGCGGACGACAAGCTGTGCAGCACCTGCCATCCCACCATCGCGCGCGCCGCGCCCGGCCGCACCGTCCACGCGCCCGTCGCGGACGGCTCGTGCCTGACCTGCCACGCGCCGCACGCGACGGACGAGCCCTTCCTCCTCGTCCGCTCGCAGTCGTCGATGTGCGGTGACTGCCACGACGACGTCGTGAAGAGGCAGACGAGCCCGAACGCGCACCAGCCGTTCCGCGGCGGCTCCTGCACGTCGTGCCACGACCCGCACGGCAGCAAGAACCCGAAGATCGTCAAGAACGACCTCAAGCTCCTGTGCCTCGAGTGCCACGCGGCGCTGAAGGAACGGCTCGGGCGCAAGGGCGCGGTGGTCCACTCCCCGGTCGCGGCGGGCAACTGCCTCGGCTGCCACTCCGGCCACGGCACCGGCGAGCCCGCGCTGCTCGCGAAGAAGCCCGCCGAGCTGTGCATGGGCTGCCACGATCCGAAGGCGAGCGCGCTCCAGCGGGGGCACCGCGGCCTCACGCCGTCCGGCGGCGCCTGCACGACCTGCCACGACCCGCACGTCTCGACGCGCAAGGCGATGGTCCGGTCGGTCGGCCACCCGCCGTTCACGAACGGTGATTGCGGCGGCTGTCACCAGCGCGCGGGCGCCGAGTTCACGACGAAGCTCGTCGCCGAAGGGCGGGCGCTGTGCGAGACCTGCCACTCCGACCTCGCGAAGCTCCTCGGCGGGACGTTCGTGCACGGCGCCATCGCGAAACGGGGCTGCGCCTCGTGCCACAGCCCGCACGCGAGCGGCACTGCGAAGCTGCTTCGCGCGGCGGGCGGCGCGCTCTGCGCCGAGTGCCACGACCTCCAGCTCTCGAAGAAGAAGGCGGTCCACACGCCGGTCCGGAACGGCCAGTGCCTCTCGTGCCACGCGCCGCACGCGTCGCCCGAGCGGAACGGGCTCCAGAAGAAGCCCACCGCGCTCTGCCTGTCGTGCCACGAGGACGTGAGGAAGCTCCTCCAGGCGAAGTACGTCCACCGCCCCGTCCGCGAGGGCGAGTGCACGCGCTGCCACGCGGCGCACGCGAGCGACACCCGCAACCAGCTCGTCTCCGACGCGCGGAAGCTCTGCACGGGGTGCCACGACCCCCGCACGAACAAGCTCAGGCTCGCGCACCTCAACTTCCCGCTCGGCAAGGCCGAGTGCATCTCCTGCCACGACCCGCACGGCTCGCCGGAGAAGGGGCTCGTGCGCGCGTCGCCGCACAAGCCGTTCCGCAGCTGCGACAAGTGCCACCGGACCGGCGGCGCGAGCCCCGGCGCGCTCGTCGCGACCGGGACGGCGCTCTGCTTCCGCTGCCACTCCGACAAGAAGATCGCGCTCGAGCAGCCGGGGGCCCACGAGGGCGCGCAGGGCGACTGCCTGATGTGCCACACGCCTCACGCGTCAAACGACCGCGGGCTCTCGGTCGGTCCGCAGCGCGAGGTCTGCCTCGCCTGCCACGATCGGATGGAGCGGCTCCTCTCGACCTCCCGGACGATCCACCCGGTGAAGGCCGAGAGGGGCAAGTGCACCATCTGCCACGACCCACACCAGAGCCCGAATCCGAAGCTGCTCCTCCGTCCCGAGCAGAACCTGTGCGGCCTGTGCCACTCGGGCCACGCGCAGTTCGGCCACCCCGTCGGCCCGAACGTGCTCGATCCGCGCACGAAGAAGGGCCTGACGTGCCTCTCCTGCCACTCGCCGCACGGCACGCAGTGGACGTACATCCTGCAGGACAACCCCTCGCAGGAGCTGTGCGTCCGGTGCCACGATCCCGCGGGCGGGATGGGCGGCGGCCGCCTCACGCCGAAGCCTCGCCCGGTGCGGCGGCCGTGAGGTCCGCCCTCGCGCTCGCGCTCGCGCTCGGGCCGCTCGCGCTCGCCTCGGCGGCGGGCACCGAGGATGTCACCGGCAAGGGCTTCAACTCGATGGCCCACGCCCGGGCGAAGAAGTCGATCGCGGACCTCCGGCCCGAGGTCGTGATCCGCGGCGGCTTCTACTCCGGTCAGTTCGGGACGCCGGCGGGGATCTTCTGCGATCCGAAGACCGGCGAGATCTTCGTCGCGGACCGATCGACCAACACGATCGAGATCTTCGACGAGACGGGCGCGGCGCTCTACTCGTTCTCGGACGACGAGCACCTGAGCGAGCCCTCGCGCGTCGCGGTGGATGACGAGGGGCGCATCTACGTCATCGACCTCGACCGCACCCGCATCAAGGTGTTCAACTACCGCGGAGAGTTCCTGTCGAACCTCGAGCTGCCCGGCTTCGGCGCAGACGAGAAGCCGAGCTTCACGGCCATCACCTTCGACGCGGCGAACGGCGATCTCTGGATCGGCGACTCGCGCAGCGGGCAGGTGGTCGCGTTCGACCGGCGCCTCCAGCCGCGCATGCGCATCGGCACGCTCGGCGACGGCCAGGGGCAGCTCGACGGGATCGCGGGGATCGCGCTCGACGAGCGGAACGTGTACGTGGCGTCGCAGGAGGGGATCGCCGTCCAGATCTTCACGCGCCAGGGCCGCTTCGTCCGCGGCTGGGGCATCCACGACGCCGGCCTCCACAACGTCTCGCTGCCCGCGGGCATCGCGGTGGATGCGAAGGGGCGCGTGATCCTGCTCGACACGCTCCGGCAGGAGATCAAGTACTTCGATCCCGACGGGAAGCTCATCGAGCTCTTCGGTGGCCTCGGCCTGCAGGCGGGGGCCGTCTCGTTCCCGACCGATCTCGGCATGGATCGCAAGGGGCGGCTGTGCGTCGCGGACTCGGGGAACGGCCGCGCCCAGGTGCTCGCGCCGATCGAGGCCGCCGAGGCGCCCGGCGCGATCCGGTCGCGTCCGGAACAGCCGAAGCCACGCCCGAGCACGGCGAGCGCCGCGCCGGCGCGGTGAGCGCGACGCCGCGGCCTCGCGGCGGACGCTGCACCCATGTAGGACGACCCCGTCAACTCGCCCACCCGCTCTGGGGGAATTCGCGCACCCTTTGGGCGCTGCACCCAATCCCCTGGAACAGCCAGCGCGGTAACGCAGCGGGTTCTCTCCTGGGCCTGGTCGGCATGAGCGATGCTCAGATCTTGGCGACGCCCTGCTCGGGCCATCGTGAGCGGCAAGCCGTGACGCAGGGACCCTTTCGAGGAGAACGTTCATGAAGAAGCTAGTCATCGCCGTCGCCGCCTTCGCCTGGGCCGGCTCCGCAATCGCGGGCGACTATCACAATTCCACGACCCTGCGTTGCAGCCAGTGCCACACGATGCACGCGAGCCGGCAGCACTCGCTGACCGGCGGCGCCGTCGATCCGACGTACCCGCTCGCCTCGCAGGGCTTCCCGAACGCGAAGCTCCTCCTCGAGCAGAGCACGAACGCGACCTGTCTCGCCTGCCACGACGGCCTCGCGAGCGCCCCTGACGTCCTCGGCGCGAACGCGTCGTCGGCGACGTTCACGACCGCGAATGCGCGGTCCGCTGGCGCCCTGAACGGCACCGTCGCTGGCCACACCCCCGGGGCGGCGACCGACGCGGCCGGCACGTCGTACGCCGACTGGATGGGCCACACGCTCGGCGCGACCGACGGCCCTCCGGGCTACGGGACGCTGTGGGTGGCGTCCGGCGAGGGTCTCAACTGCGCCAACTGCCACGCGGTCCACGGGTCCGCGGCGTACCGCAACCTCGGCCTGTCGATCTACATGGGCGTCGAGGGGACAGTCACCGATCCCCTGAACCCCTTCGGCAACGCCGGCCCGACCTACGCGCACGCCGCCAACACGGGCGCGCAGGACGTCTACATCGCAGGTGCGGCTCGCAACTACCAGACGGCGGCCGTCACGTTCGGCGTCGGGAGCTCGAACACGTCGGCCCAGAACGGCATGAACGCGTACTGCGCCGTGTGCCACGGCAACTTCCACGGCGCCGCGAACACGAATGACAGCAACGGGGTCGACTTCATCCGGCACCCGACGTCGGGCATCGCGCGGACGAACTCCGGCTTCTCGAACACGCTCCTCAACTTCGGCACCGCGGACGACCAGACATCGGTCGTCCGTCCGGCCTGGGCCACCGCGCCGGCGGCGGGCGGGAGCTACCAGGCCGCGTGCCTCACCTGCCACAAGGGCCACGGCAATGCGCGCGGGTACGGCCTCATCTACCCGGACCAGACGGGCGCGGTGACGGACTTCGAGCAGGGTGACTCGGTCGCGGACGTCGATGGCGTCTACCCGATCCGTACGCTCTGCATCACTTGCCACCCGATGGGCCGGTAGCCGACGCAAGCTTCACGCAATTCGGGGGGAGGGGCACATCGCCCCTCCCCCTTTTCTTTGGGGAGCGAGTGACGCGGCCCGACGGGTCTCCGGTAGCACCCCCCGTGCTACGATGTTCGTCCGCAACACCGCAACAACGAGGGGGATTTTGGAGACGGCGGGGCGGCTCGCCCCGGCGCTCGACGGAAAGAAGAGGATGCGCCAGGGGCGGTGGACGACGGCGGCGGTGCGTGCGGCGCTCGGATGCCTCGCGCTCGCCGGGATCGCGCTCGCCGGGGAGTGGCACGCCAAGCCGACCGCCGTCTGCAGCGACTGCCACACGATGCACGACAGCAAGCGCGGCGTCGCGATGCGCTACGACGGCAGCGCCGAGGCGGTGGGCAAGCTGCTGCGGAACGAGAACCCGACCCTCGTCTGCCTCGCGTGCCACGACGGCTCGAAAGCGGGGGTGCCGAACGTCCGGGCGCCGTCGGACTACGATCCCCCGGGCGGCGGCTTCCCGGCGGATCCGTTCGCGACGGATCCCGATCACCACTTCCACACGCTCTCCACGACACCGGTCGTGCCGCCGGACGGCACGACCGCTGTCACGCTCACCTGCGCGAGCTGCCACGATTCGCACGGGAACGGGTTCTACCGGAACCTCCGTCCCAGCCCGGGCGGCCGCGCCGCCGCGGCGCCCGTCGTCGCGCAGGACGTGACCGCGAACGGGAAGAACGCGGCGGCGGTCTACGTCCGCAGCAACGTGCGGTACGTCAGCGGGATGTCGGAGTGGTGCATCGACTGCCACGACGCGATCACGAGCGCGCACGGCGATCCCGCCGTCACGGTGCACCCGTGGGACGTCCCGATCTTCGACGCGACGAAGGCCTCCTACGCCGCCTGGAGCGCGGTGGCGGCGAACCGTGTCCCCGTCCAGAATCCGCTCGGCGCCACGAAGCCCCCGCCGGACCAGGGCGATCGGGTCTTCTGCCTCTCCTGCCACAAGGCGCACGGCTCGCCGGCGCGGGCGGCGCTCATCCGCGCCGACCAGTCGACGACGAGCTCCACCTGCCTCGAGTGTCACGACCCGTGACGAGCGTCGCGCCCCCCCCTGAGCCGCGCGCAGGTCGCGTCCGCAGCGCCGGGCGAGACACCCTCGCCCTCGGGCTCCTCGCGCTCGCGCTCGCGCTGCCAGGGACCGCGGCGGGGAAGAACGGCGCGTACCGCGACTCGGCGCACGGCCGCCGCGACACCGGCGTCCTCCGGCTCCCGGGCACGGCGCGGGGAGAGTGCATCCACTGCCACGGCTCGCCGCGCGACGCCGCGGGTCAGCGTCCGGACGGGCGCGGGCACACCGCGCTCTTCTCGGCCGCGAACGAGCTCTGCATCGGCTGCCACGACCGCGCCGCCGGGACCTGGTTCGGCGCGCGCGAGTACGGGGATTCCGCGCACGGCACGTCGCCGTCGGTGGTCTGGCCCGGGCCGCTGCCGCCCGCACGCTCCGGCTCCGACGCCGGACAGTGCGTCAACTGCCACGACCCGCACGGCGTGAAGGACGCGTCCGGGCTCGTCCCGGAGCTGCTGCGGCTGCGCCCCGCCGCCCTCTGCCTCGGCTGCCACGCCGGGAGCCCAGGGCCGGACGTCGCGTCCGCGTTCTCGCGGCCGTACCGGCACCCGCTCGTCGCCGACCCGGTGAAGGTAGGCGCGCCCGCGGATCCGATGACGGCGGGCGCTGGCGGGAGGGCCGTCCAGGGCGGGACCTGCTCCGGCTGCCACAACCCGCACGTCGCGGCGGCGGACCCGGCCGCCCGCACGGCGGCGGAGGCGTCGCGCGCGCTCGCGGGCGCGGCCCGCGTCCGCCTCGCGAACGGCGCGGCCGGCTCGGCGCGGGCCCGCGTCGTGGCGGCGCGCACAGACCGGATGCTCGTCCGCGAGTACGAGATCTGCTTCAAGTGCCACTCCGGCTCCGGCCGGCTCACGCGCTCCGACGTGTCGGCCGCGGTCAACCCGGCGAACCCGTCGTTCCACCCGGTCGAGGCGCGCGGCAGGAACGTCGCGATCGACCGCCGCTCGTTCGCGCCGGGCTGGAGCGCGGACCGGCTCGTGACCTGCTCGGACTGCCACGCGTCTGACGACGACTCCACGCGCGGGCCCCACGGCTCAGCCTTCCCGCACATCCTCCGCCGGCGGTACTCGGGCGACGACGGCTCGGCGTTCCCCGCGCAGGAGACCGACCTCTGCTTCGAATGCCACGGCTACTCGACGTACGCCGACCCGTTCGCGGGGGCGGCGACGGCGTACACCCGCTATGCCGGGCACGTCGCGCACGCTTCGAAGGGCGTCGCGTGCTGGGCCTGCCACGACGCCCACGGGAGCGCCACCCTCCCCGCCCTCCTCGCGCTCCGCGCGCCCGGCCTCGCCCGCTTCGAGCCCGAGACGTCGGGCGGGACCTGCACCGTGACCTGCCACGTGGCGACGGCGGCCCGGGTCACTTACCGCGTGGCGTATCCGAGATGACGGTGCCGCGTGCGATCCCCCGGCGCGGCGATGAGGCCGTCCCGGCGCGCGCGACGCGGCGCGGCGCGCTCACCGGCGCCGCGCTCACGGCGCTCGCGGCGCTGAACGCCTTGCCCGCCACGGCGGAGGACTTCACCGGGCGGGCCGAGTTCACGTACGGTCAAGATGAAGGCCGGGACGTCTCGAGCGACTACTTCCGGCAGGTCTATCTCGCCGACTACCGGCGGCAGATCTCCCAGCCGTTCGGGTACCGGCTCGCGCTGCGGTACCAGGACGACCGCGGCGCCTCCGACGCTGCGGGACAGCAGCAGCGGCTCCGCTCGCGCATGCTCTCGCCGACCGCCTCGGTCGACTACCGGCTCGAGTCGTTCGGAATGAACGCCTTCTATCGGCGGAGCGATGACCGCACCTGGGACAGCCAGGTCGGGCAGTACCACTCGCGCACGATCGACCGCTACGGCGGCTCGATGACAATGAAGCCGACGGAGCGCGCCGACGCGGTCCTCACCGCGGACCGGCTCGCATACCGCGCCGGGCTCCAGGACACGACCGACGACCGCGCCGGCCTGACGCTCCGCTACTCGAACGGATCGCTGCGGCTCTCGAGCGAAAACCGCGTGATGCGCTTCGAGAACACGCAGTCGCAGTTCTCGCGGCTGAGCTACGGCCCGCGCGTGATCGCGGGGTACGCCAGGGAGCTCGGACCACGCTATCAGGTGTCCGGCCATTACACCTTCGACTGGCTCCGAACCGAGGAGCAGGCGCTCGGCGGGAGCTCCATCGACGTTCAGACGGAGGTCTTCGGCGCGGCGGGGCTCTATCTCTCCACGGGCAGCTCCCCCCCGCCCTCGATGCCGCCGATGACGCCCGAGCCTGGCCTCGTGGACCGCTCGTTCGACACGAGCGCCGGGATCTCCATCGGCCCGGGCGACCCCTCGTTCCAGAACCTCGGCCTCGACCTGGGCCGGGTCGTGACGCTCGACCAGCTCCGGATCCACGTCCGCACGACGGGCGGGGTTCCTCTCGCGTCGAGCGCGCCGGTGTTCTGGTCGGCCTACCAGAGCCTCGACGGGCTCACCTGGGCTCCCACGGCGACCGCACCCGCCCTCTTCGACGTGGCGACGAGCGCGTACGTCGTGAGCTTCATCGAACCGACGACCGCGCGCTTCTTCAAGGCCGTGAACTTCGGCGTCAACAACGTCGCGACGTTCGTGACGGAGATGCAGGCGTTCGCGCGGGAGACGCTCTTCCCGCGCGAGACGCGCGTCGCGAACGCGGTGCGGCAGGGGCTCGTGCTCAGCGCGTCCGCGGTCCCCGTCGACCGCCTCCGGCTCGACTACTCGGGGTACCTCAACGCGGACGTCTTCTCGGGGTACGCAGCGCCGCGGCGGTGGTCGAGCGACTCGGCGAACAGCGTCGGGGCGACTGCCGGCCCGTTCGGCGTCGTCACGTTCGGCGCGAGGCAGGCGCTCGCGACCGCACGCACGACCGGGCTCTCCCGGACCAGCTCGATCTCCTCCGCATCGGTGAAGTACCAGCCCCTCGTGAAGTACTCCTCGACGCTCGAGGCGCGGCTGACCGACGACTGGGTCGAATCCGCGGCGACCGCGGCGGTCCGGTCGACGACGACGGGCCTCGCGCTCGCGAACGTCCTCGCGGTCTACGACACGCTCGACGTCGGCGTCGCCGCCGGCTTGAACCGTCAGGACCTGGCGGTGGGCGGCAGGACCGACTTCCTCACCGCGAAGGTGGACGCCCTCGCGAAGCTCCGGCGCGACGCGGAGCTGCGGGTCGAGAGCCGCGTGCAACGTGTGACGGCCCGCAGCGGCGACACCTCCTCCACGCTCGACGTGCCGCTCCTTCACGTCTACACGTACGAGCTGTACCAGCTCGAGGGTACGTACCACCCCGGCCCGCAGCTCGCGTTGCTCGCGCGCTTCGGATACACGCACTCGGACGCCGCGTCCGGCTTCGTCCAGAGCTACCGCGCCGCGTGGAACCCGTTTCCGGGCGGCGCGATCCAGCTCTCCTTCGACTACGCCGACGAGATCGACCCTCTGACCGGCAGCTCGCTGCGGCGCTTCTCGGCCACGCCGCGGTGGACCTTGAACTCGCATGCCGCGTTGCAGTTGAGCTACAACATGGTGCAGGGGACCGGGCCCGCACCGCTGCGCTACCAGAGCGTCTACGCGACCTTCAGTCTACGGATCTGACGAAGCCCGACAGGACTACACCCGTGCGACGACTCCCCATCACGCTGCTGGTCGTCGCGCTCGCGGCTTCCGCCTGCGCGCGCGTTCCGTCGCGGTACGTGAACAAGAGCGCCGATCTCGATGCCATCGCGACCGTCGCGGTGCTCCCGTTCGAGAATGTGACGAACGACAAGCTCTGCGCGGAGCGCGTCCACAAGATCTTCGTCACCGAGCTCCTGAGCAGCGGCGCGTTCCAGGTCGTCGAGCCCGGGCAGGTCATCCGGATCGTCCGCCGCGACCAGCTCGACGTCGGCGCGCTCGCCCCCGAGGACATCAAGCGCCTCGGCGAGGCGCTGAAGGTCCAGGCCATCTTTCTCGGCGCCATCCTCGAGTACGACGAGGGCCGGGGGAGCGGTTCCGTTCCCTCTCCGCGCGTGAAGCTGCAGATCCGGCTCGTCGAGACGGAGACCGCGACGACGCTCTGGTCGGTGACCCGCACGCGCGCCGGCGCGACCGTCGCCGCGCGGCTGTTCGGGGTCGGCGGCGTGCCCGCCTCGAGCCTGGCGGAGGAGATCATCCGCGACGAGCTCGCCCAGCTCGCCCGCTAGCTCCCGCCGATGCTGCACCGCCTCGCCCTCGCCGCGCTACTAGGGACGCTCGCCCTGCCGGCGGGCGCCCGCGAGCGACTCGTGCTCGTCCCCTTCGAGCGGGTGGCGCGCGCGACCGCGGCGCGCGACGTCCTCATGCCGGCGCTCGCGGCGGCGCTCCTGGCGAAGGGCTACGACGTCGTGGCCGGCCCCGAGGTCGAGGAGTTCCTGCGGAAGCGGCGCATCCGCTGGCTCGACTCGCTCTCCCGCGCGCACGCCGCGGAGCTGCTCTCCGCGTTCGACGCGAGCGGAGTCGTGCTCGGGACCATCCTCGCCTGGGGTCCAGACCGGATCGATCCGCACGTCGCGCTCACCGTGCGCGTGCTCGGGCGGGACGGGATGGTGCTCTGGAGCGACCTCGCCGGCCTCTCCGTGTCCGAGACGGAGGGCGCGCTCGGCGTCGGCAAGGTGCGCGGGATCGAGGAGCTCGGGCGCCGGACGGCGGCCAGCCTCGTCGTGACGCTCCCCGCCGGGAGGCTCGCGCCGGTGCGCGTCGCCCGCTCGGCGGGACTCGCGCAGCTGCCCCGCGTGTTCAGGGACCGGGACCGGATCGGCTCACGCCTCCGGATCTGCGTGCTCCCACTCCAGAACCACACGGAGAGTCGCGATCCGCCGCGCATCCTCGACGCCGTGCTGCAGCACCGGCTCGCCGAGCGCAAGGATCTCACTCCGGTCCCGGCCGCCGAGCTCCGCGACGCGCTCGGGAAGACCGGCGTCCACGTCCCCGCGCAGTACCTCACGGTGGAGCAGCTGCGCGACCTCGGCAAGGCGGTCGGGACGCCGCTGTTCCTGCGCGGCGCCGTCTACGGGTGGGGCCCTGCCGCCGACGCAGAGGGGACGCCCGGCGTCGAGATCTACCTGACGCTCGTGGACGTCGAGTCCGGGCGCACCGTCTGGTCCGGGCTGCACCGCCGGATCGGACAGGACTACGAGGGGCCGCTGCTTCGGGGCGCCGTGCGCGACGAGACGTCGCTCGCGAGCCGCGTCGTCGGCGAGCTGCTCGACGCATTCATGCGGCTCTGAGCCGCCCGCTGGAGGAACAGATGAGGTCCGCCTTCGCAGCGCTTCCGCTCGTGCTCTCCGCCGCCTGCGCCACCGGCGCCGGCCACCTCGCCCGCGTGAACGACGAGCTCGTCACGGGGAACGATCTGCGGCACGAGTTCACGCGCCACCACGTCGCGATGGACAAGTTCCTCGCCGAGGACGCGGAGGTGCGCAAGTACCTCGATCAGCTCGTGAACCGCCGCGTGCTCGTGCAGGAGGGCTACCGGCTCGGGCTACACGAGTCGTCCGACGTGCGGGAGTCGGTCGGAAAGTTCCGGACGCAGCGGACGACCGCGCTCTTCCTGCGCGAGCAGGTCGAGGCCAGGATCAACCCCACCGACGCCGAGGTGAAGGCCACCTGGGACGCGCTCCCCGACCAGCTCGAGGCGCGCGAGGTGGTCGTCCGGACACGCGAGGAGGCGGAGGCGGTGCGCGCCGCGATCATCGCGAGCGGCGACATGGAGGAGATCGCGCGGAAGCGATCCCGCTCCGAATCGGCGACGCGAGGCGGGATGGTGATCGTCGGCTGGGGCGGGGAGGAAGCCCGCGAGCGCGCCCTGCTCGCGCTGCAGCCCCCCGAGGTGAGCGCGGTCTACCAGACCGAGGACGGCTGGGCCGTGGCCCGCGTCGAGAAGCGGAAGAAGCTCGAGCGGCCGCCCTTCGAGACTGCGGCGCCGAAGATCCGCCAGGTACTGAAGCGCCGGCGACGGGCCCTGCGCGAGGCGGAGCTGTACCCCGCGTTGTGGGCCAAGTACGGCGCTCGCGCAGTCGAGTGCCTACCGACCGTGGACGACCTGAAGCGTGGAGCGGAGCGCAAGGACCCGACGCCTTGCGCGACCTGGAACGGCGGCGCCGTGACGGCAGAGGCGCTCGCCCGGCGCGTGAAGCTCGGTGAGCTGGGGGCGCGGCCCGAGACCTGGCCGGAGCTGCGGAAGGCGCTCGTCGAGGACCTCGTGAACCGCGAGATCGTGAAGCTCGAGGCCGAGGCGCTGGGGTACGGGCGCCGGCCGGAGGTGGTCGATGCCGTCCGAGTGCAGCAGGACGATCTCGTCGAGGCGAAGCTGCTGAAGGAGCACGTGGAGCGCGGGGTCGAGGTGACCGACGACGACGCGCGCGGCTACTACGAGGCGCACCAGGAGAGGTACGTGGAGGACGCCAGGTTCGAGCTCGCCCAGATCCTCGCCGACACCGCGGATGAGGCCGCGGAGATCGCGGCGAAGCTGAGGACGGGCCAGCCGTTCCGGGAGCTCGCGGAGACGCGGTCGAGCGATCGCAAGAGCGCGGCGGAGGGCGGACGGGTCGGGGTGATCGCGAAGAAGGAGCTCACCGGCGAGTTCGCGCCCGTCGCGGCGCTCGCCGAGGGCGAGGTGAGCGCGCCGATCCGGACGAAGATCGGGTTCCACCTCGTGAAGGTCCTCTCGATCGTGCCGGAGCGCCCGCACGCCTTCGACGAGGTGAAGGAGCGCGCGCGCTCCGCCGCGCTCGAGGAGAAGCAGCGCGGCGCGTACCAGCACTGGGTCGGGGCGCTGCGCGCGTCGGCGCGGGTCGAGCTGAGCGACCGCGGGATCCGCGCGTACGAGAAGGAGCAGGTCGAGGCGCTCCGCCGTGACCAGGCGGAGAAGGCGGCGGAGCTCGCCCGGAAGAAGGCCGCCGACGAGGCCGCGCGGGCGGCCGCCGTCGCGGCACAGCCTTCCGCGCGGGGGGGTCTTGCCCAGCCTGCGGAGGCGCCGCCGGCGACCGCTCCCGCCCCCGTCGCGGCTCCCGCGGCCGCTTCCGCTGCCCCGGGGACGGAGTCCGCGCCGCGCCCCGCCGCCGCTCCCGCGCGCTGACGGCGCGGGGCCTCGCGTCAGACCGCGGGACCGCGCTCCGGACCGGCCTCGGGGACGAACGCCTCCGCCCTCTCCGGGTCGCCGAGCGCGCCCGCGACGTCGCCACGCGAGCTTGCCCCAGCACCGCCGGAGAGCGCCGCGCGGCGCGCGCGCGCCGCGAGCCGGATGGCGGCGGGCGCGGGGCTCACGAGGACGCCGCCGCCCGTGACCTCGCGGTAGTAGAACGGGCGCGACGGGAGCAGGAACGCCGCGAACGCGGCGATGAGCGCCGTGGCCGCAGGCCACCCCCCGAGGAGCTCGAGCGCCGCCGGCACGATCCCCTCGACGCCCGCGACCGCCGCCGCGAGCCACGCGATCGCCGGGAGGGCGAGCCGCCGCCGGTACAGGTGCCCGGCGCCCCCCATCGTCCCTCGGAGCTGGGCGCCCGCGCGGACGGCGTCCGCCTCGCCGGGGCCGCTGAGCACGCACTCCCCCCGCGAGAAGCTCTCGATGTCCGGACCGCGCCAGATCGAGGCGACCGCCTGGATCGACGCGGTGATCGCGATCGGTCCGGCGAGGGCGGCGGAGATCGCAGCCACCGCCAACGACACCTCGGCGCCGAGCGCGCGGAGCCCGCCTACGGCGACGAGCGCAATCCACGCGAAGATCGCGGCGACGGCGGTCAGCGTGGATCCGCTCAGCACGACCATGCACCTCGGTCCCGACTTCCGAGCGAACGTCCGCTTCACGTCAGTCGCCGCTCGGGGCGCGGCGGCACTCGCCGCGCCCCGAGGCGGCAACCGGGGTCCCCTTGGCCTCCCCGCGCCCCTCTCGCTATCCCTGAAGCACGGGACGTGCCCGTTCGCGACGTTCGTGCTGCAGCGCGGAAGCCGTGGGAGTGGCGGGGAGTTTCGTGGCCAGGCGCCTCGGCGGCCTCTCGACCGCGCGTGGGGGTTCTCACCCATCGTCGTCCTTGGATGCGTGAACCGCCGCACATTTGGAGGCCGGTGCGCATGGTACGCGGCGCGCGGGCTCGATCGCGGAGCGGCCTCCGCACGAGACATAGCGTTTCCGTCGCGACGATGAGGATATAGCGTTTCCGTCGCATCCGCGGGGCGGCGCGGCGGCGCGGGACCGCGCGCCGGCAGGCTCACGGATCGACGCGGATGACGCCCTTCTTGAGGGCGAAGCGCACGAGCTCGGTCCGGTTGTGGACGCCAAGCTTCTCCATGACGTGCTCTCGATGGCTCATCGCCGTCTTCACGCTGATCCCGAGCACCTCGGCGACCTCCTTGTTCGAGTGCCCCTCCGCGACGAGCTTCAGCACCTGCTTCTCGCGGTCGGTGAGCGTGTCGTACGGATCCGCGCCGCCGGGGGTGGCGGGGTTCGCCTCCTCCATCGCGGTGCGCGCGACCTCCGGGTCGAGGACGAGCCCGCCTCGGTGGACGGCGCGGATCGCGTTCGCGAGCTCCCCGCCGGCCGACTTCTTGAGCACGTAGCCGGACACGCCCGCCTTGAGGAGCCGCCGCACGTACTCGCGGTCCTCGTACTGCGAGAGGATGAGCACCTTCACGCGCTTCCCGAGCTTCTTCAGCTCGATCGCCGCCTCGATCCCGCCGAGCCCCGGCATTGCGATGTCCATGAGGACGACGTCCGGATCGAGCCGGTCCACCGCCGCGATGGCCTCGATCCCGTTCGCGCCCTCGCCGACGACCTCGAGGTCAGGATGGAGCTGCAGCAGGGCCCGCACGCCCTCGCGGAGGATGGCGTGGTCGTCGACGATCAGCACCCGGATCCTCGCGCTCATGCCCCGGTCACCTCCGGCGCGGCGCCCTCGCGGGAGCCCGTGCCGCCGCCGGCGAGATCGCGCGGGAGCGGGATGCGCACCTCGACGTGCGTGCCCTGGCCCGGCGACGACTCGACCCGCGCCACCCCGCCGAGGATCTCCGCGCGCTCGCGGATCCCCATGAGCCCCCAGGAACGCCGCCCCTCGCGGCGCGCGACCGCCTCGCGCTCGAACCCCTTGCCGTCATCCTCGATCTCCACGACCACCTCGCCGCCCTCGACGCCGACCTGCACGAGCACGGCGGTCGCCTGCGAATGCCGCGCCACGTTGCTCATCGTCTCCTGGCAGATCCGGAACAGCGCCGTCTCCATCTCCGGCGGGAGCCGGCGCAGCTCCCCGAACTCGCAGCGGACGGAGATGCCGCGCGACTCGAGGTGGCGTTCGGCGTACCACCGGATCGCCGAGAGCAGCCCGAGGTCGTCGAGCACCGAGGGGCGCAGGTCGAGGATGAGCCGGTGCACGTCCTCGAGGGTGCGGACCGCGAGCGCCTTCACCTCGTCGAGCCGCGGCGTCTTCCCGGAGCGGAGCGCGTCCTGCGCGCCCTCGATCCCCATCGCCAGCACCGCGAGCCCCTGGCTCGTCTCGTCGTGGAGCTCGCGCGCGATCCGCTTCCGCTCGTCCTCCTGGACCGTGATGAGCTTCCCGAGGAGCTGGGAGCGGTCCTCCTCGCGCTCGCGCAGCTGCGCGTTCGCCTCGTGCAGCTGCTTCGTGCGGGCCTCGACCCTCTGCTCGAGCTGCGCGTTCACCTCGGCGACGTGATCGATGAGGAGCGCGAGGTTCTGGCGCATCCGCTCGAGCGAGGTGCCGAGGCGTCCGACCTCGTCCACGCCGAGCGCCGGGATCGGCCAGGCGAGCTCTCCGGCCGCGATCCGCTCCGCGTGCTCCGTCAGCACCGCCACCGGGCGGGTGACGCTCCGGGCCGCGCCCCACGCGAACACCCCCGCGAGCAGGAAGTGGCCCGCGAGGAGCCCGACGACGACGGAGTACCACGGCAGCGCCCCCTCGGTCGCGAGCGCCTCCGCCGCCGACTGGCGGACGATGACGCTCCAGGGGGCGCTGCCGACGGCGGCGAAGGTGAGGTGCTCCCTCGGACGGAGCTCGACGCCGTGCTCGGCGTGGCAGTCGGCACAGAGCGTCGCGAGGGCCTTCTTCTCCTGCGCGAGCTGGACCATCCGCCGCGCGCACGTCGCCCGCTGCCCCGCCCGCGCGCGGTCCGTCGACGCGACGACCAGGCCCGTCCCGTCCACGAGGTCGGCGACGCCGGTCGCGCCGCGCTTCAGGAGCTGGAGCATCCGCTCGAAGTCGCGCCGGTCCGGACGGAACGTCCCGCCGGCGACCCCGACCACCTCGCCCTTCCAGCCGCGGATCGGGACGAACTCGTGGACGACGCTGCCGCGCGGGCCCGAGATCATCCCGGAGAGGCGCGGGCGCCCGTTCGCGAGCACCTCCTCGACGAGCGGGATTGCCTCGCGCGAGACCTCGGCGATGACCCCCGGCGGCTCCGCGGCGACGACTTTGCGCCGGGCGTCGAGCACGAACACCGCGTCGCGGTGGCGAAGCTGGTGGTGCGCGTCCAACACCGCCCGCAGCACGGGCGTCGCGTCGCCCTCCTGGAGCGGTCCGCCGACGTTCGACGCGAGCCGCTGCAGCACCTCGAGGTCGTCCGTCAGCTCGGCGTCGACGTGCGCGGCCACCGCCCGCGCGGCGCCGAGCCGCCCCGAGACGAGCCGCTCGTCGATCGCGCGCACCCAGTAGAGGCCCGCGGCGCCCATGAGCACGAGCGGGAAGAAGATCCCCACCGCCATGAGCAGGTACACGCGCCGGCGGAGCGAGCTCGCGCCGCTGGACCGCCGGCCCTCGCTCACCGGCCTCCCTCCCGGTGCGACGTGCGCGCCATCCGGAAGAGCTCCTCGACGTCCCCGGACGAGCGGAGGATCATCGCCCTCCCCTGCACCTCCCAGGCGAGCTCCCGGTGCAGGGTCCCCTCCACGAGGACGTCGGAGAGCGACGCGGGGTGCGCGAGGACGGTGGCGTGGCTCGTCCGCAGCACCGTGCGCCCCGCGAGCAGCTCGGGCGCGATCGGCTCGCCCTCCCGCGTCGCCTCGAGGATGTGGACCTCCGGGCCGTGCCGGGCCGAGAGGTCGAGCCGCACCGAGCCGCGCCGTCCGCCGGCGACCAGGATCGACCGCGGCGGCCAGTCGAGCCGGTCGGGGAAGTAGCCGGGGACGAGGACGCGCGCGCCGAGCCGCCGCTCGGCGTCCTGGACGGTCGGGAGGCGCCGCACGGTGCCGCGATCGCCGGTGATCCACCCCGGGAGCCACCCGAGCGCGGCGACCATGACGACGGTCGCGCCCGCGACCCACACGAACGTCGCCAGCATCCGGACGAGCTCGAGCCAAGCGCCCCCCGTCCGTGCGGCGCCCATGGTCACGCGATCGGTCATACCACGAAGAACAGCAGCGCCGAGATGCCGGCGGCGGCGAGCAGGAACCGCGCGCGGCCGTAGCGCAACCGCGCGGGCGGAACATCGAGCAAGCGCCGGCACCGGACCTCGACGTCGAGGGAGCGGACGCGGGCGAGCGGCTCCGCCAGCGCGGCCGCGAACGGCAGCGTGCGGCGGACCGCGGCCACGCCGGCGGTGGCGCGGTGGAGCTTCAGGAGGCCGCTCGCGAGGGCGAGCGGGTCGCCGCACGCCTCGGCCGCGCGGTCGTCGGCGAGCCACTCCGCGTCGCGGGCGAGCGCGCGCGAGAGCACCTGGAAGGCGGGGTTGAAGAACATGAGGGCGCGCGCCGCCATGACCCCCCAGCTCACCCCCGGGTCGTGGCGCGCGAGGTGCGCGAGCTCGTGGGCGAGCGCGGCGCGCAGCTCCTCTCGGTCGAGGAGCCGGATGGCGCCGCGAGACACGACGATCGCGTGGCGCCGGACTCCCGTGCAGAACAGGACGGGCTGGTCGCGGGCGAGGAAGACAACCGGCGGGGCGGCGACGCCGAGGGCGCGCGCCAGCGCGGGCAGCTCGGCGAGGGAGGCCGCGGACTCGGGATCGGGATCCGCGGGGACGGGGCGCGGGCGGCGCCGGCCACGGAGCAGCGGCACGAGATCCATGAGGAAGAGGAGCGTCCCGAGCCCGGCGAAGAGCGCGAGCCAGCACGCGAACAGGCCGACGCCGAGGAGGTGGACCTCCCCCCAGCGCCGCGCGACGAGCAGGGCCGGCCCGTCGTGGAACGCCTCCTCGCCCCGGAGCGGGAAGGCGAGGAAAAGGGCTGGAAAGACGACCAGCGGATAGCCCACGGCAACGAGCCGCAGGACCATCCGCTGGCGGGGTTCGCGAACGCGCCAGCTCCGCACCAGGGCCTCGACGAACAGCGAGGCGACCAGGGTGTGGAAGATGGCTTGCGCCGCTATCTCAGCCCACGTCGCGCTTGGCTCCATGCACCGGAGCGGCGTGCCCGTGGACGTCCGGGGGCGCGCCACCCTCGAGTCGGGCGAGCTCCAGGGGATGCTCGTGCACGTACCGCTCCCTGCTCACCTTACCAGTGAAGATGGCGGCGTCGAAGGGGAACACGTCCGGGTTGAGGTGCGCGTTGAAGATGTGCCAGATGGTGATCACGAAGAAGGCCATCAGGCCCTCGTTCGAGTGGGCGACCTTCGCGGCCGGGATGAGCTGGCCGGGGATGAGCGTCGCCGCCTTCACCGGGAAGAAGAGGATGAATCCGGTGACCACCATGATCACGTTGCCGATGACGAGCCCCCAATACTCGAACTTCTCCTTGTACGTGTACCGGTCGTACATCGGGTGCTGCTCGGTCATGCCGAGGTAGTACTTGAGCTGCTGGACCACGTCCTCGAAGTCCTTCTTCGTCGGCACCATGCTGAAGAAGGTCTTCTTGCCGAGCATGAGCAGGATCGCGTTCGTGAAGTGCACGATCGTGGAGAGCGCGAGGACGATCCCGCAGATCCGGTGGATCCACCGGGTCGCGTCCACGCCGCCGAAGACGTCCACGAGCGTGTGAGCCCAGCCCGCCTGGTAGAACTTCTGCGGAAGGCCGGTGAGGCACAGCAGCGCGAAAACCGTCATCGTGACGAAGTGCTCGATCCGCTGCTGCAGGTTGAATCGGACGATGTAGTCGCTCATCGGTTCACCACGACGCGCCAGAGGTGCAGCGCGATCTGCAGGACGAGCCCGCCCACCATGAACGGGATCATCAGCTTGTAGAAGAGCATCACGCCCCAGACGATCGGCGCCTTCTGCGGCGTCGGCTCGTAGTGCGAGAGCCACGCCTTCGGGAAGCTCTCCGAGGCTCCGTCGTGGCACCTCCCGCACGTCTTCGTGAGATTCGCGGACATGACCGTGGAGGCCGGGTCGCTCGCCTTCTGGATGTCGTGCACTCCGTGGCAGTCGGTGCAGACCGCGGCGAGGCGGACGCCGGGACCCTTCTTCTTCCCGCGCTGCAGCGTCGCGGCCATGCCGTGGAAGTCGGCGAGGTAGGTGTCGACGACCTTGGTCGAGAGGCCGTACCGCGCCATCAGCTTCTCGTCCGTGTGACAGCGACCGCAGATCTCGGGCGTCCGCATCGCGAGCGCGCCGTCGCGCGGGTCGGTCGTGTCGTGGGCGCGGTGGCAGTCGGTGCAGACCGGCACGTCGCTGCTCGACTCGGCCGCGCGGCCGTGAACGCTCTTTGCGTAGATCTCGGCCTGCTTCGCGTGGCAGCCGGAGCACATCCTCGAGATGCGCGTGCGCGGCTGGCCGGGGCGCGAGATGTCGTGCGCGCCGTGGCAGTCCACGCAGAGCGCCGCCTTGTCGTTGCCCTTCGCCATCACCGCGAAGTGCACGCCGTCGAGCGTCTTCGTGTAGTTCGCGAAGTGGCAGCCCTTGCACTGCTCGTAGTGGGCGCGCGTCACCTCGCGGCGGTTCTTGTACTTGAGCTCGCCGGTCGCGTGGTCGCTCGTCTTCTCGGAATGACAGTCCGTGCAGCGCAGGCTATCGCCGTGTACGGACTTCGCGAACGCAGCCTGGTCCACGCCGAGCGGCAGCTTCTCGCCGCTCGGGAGGTCATAGGTCATCGACAGATCGGTGTGGCAGCCGAGGCAGTCCTCCTGCTCCGCCGGGATCCCGGCCGCCGCCGGGAGCGCCGCCAGCGCCAGGACGAGCGCCGTAGGGATTCTCCGCATTGAGTCGCACCCCTCGAGGTTGTACGGCACGCAAATATTGTCTGCGTCAAATCGCCGCCGCGGGAGGTTGCCGCGTCAACGGCGCGACGTCGCGCCGCGACCCGAGTGCGGGATCGCCCGCGTGCGGCGTTCCAGCACACTCGGGCGAGCCCCTCGGCGATGGACGCAGTGCCGCCGCAGAGCGGCAGGAGAAAGAGGATGCCGCGCACGCGACCGCCGCGCCGCTCCGCGGCGAACGGCGCGATGACGAGCCGCGTGATCGAGTCATCAACCGCGCGTCAGCGCGCCGCGGCGGGGCCGCCTCCCCGGACGGTTCGGCGGGATCGGCCGCGAAGGTCGTGCGCCCATGGCGGATCGTCGCAGCATGACGGCCCGTGACACCTGGTCTCCCCTCGCTCGTCACGACTCGAGGAAGGCGGCGGTGAGGGCCTTCCAGCCCTCCTCGCCGACGAGCCATGGCGCGGGCGAGACGAGCTCGCCGCCGTCCGCAGCGGCGAACCCGAGCCGCTCCTCGAAGAAGCGGCTCCAGCGCGCCGCCTCGCGGCGCAGCCAGCCCTCGGCCTGCTCACCATGCGGAAGGAGCGCGAAGGACGGATCCGCGGGCACGATCGCGACGAGCCAGCCGCGCCCGTAGCCCTCCCGCTTCACGAGCGCCGGGTCGCGCAGGACCGACGCGTTGACACCCGCGATCGTGCCGGCGACCGGCGCCAGGATCCGGATGGCGCGGCCGCCGCCGTGGAGGACCGCCACCGTCTCGCCGCGCGCGACCTCGGCGCCGGGGCGGGGCAGCTCGACCGCGCTGACGGACGGAAGGAGCCGCTGCGCGAGGTCGTCGATGCCGAGCTCCAGCGCGCTGGCGCGCCGACGGCGGAGCCACGTGTGGCCGGGGGCATAGAACAGGTCCGGGCGAAAGAGGACCCCGGCCACCCGGCGGAGGCCGAGCGCGCGCTCGCGGCACGCGGAGATCGCCCGCATCGCGAGCGCGATCGCGAGCGCCGGCAGGACGAGCATCGCGAGCATCGCGAGGAAGAGCCCGAAACGGGCGAGCAGCCCTGCGAAGAGGACGCCGACCGACTGGAGGATCTCGATGACGGGCTGCATGGCTGCCTCCCTTGCTACATCGCGTGACACATCGTGCAGTCGTCGAAGTTGAAGGCGGCCTTCCCGTGGCACCCGCCGCAGGCCTGTCCCTTTTCCATCGCGGCGTGCGTCACGGCGGGCGGCCGCCGGAGCGACGAAGACCGCCCGAGGATGCTGAAGCGCGCCGGGTGGCAGCCCACGCAGCTCGGCTTCGACGGATCCACGTGCATGTCGTGGTTGAACGTGACGACTCCTGGGCTGTCGCCGGTCTGCGCGAGCTTGAGCGCGACGGGGAGCCGCGGCAGGTCGTCGGAGAGAACGGCGCCGGCGAAGGTCACCGCGGCGAGCATCGGAATGAGCTTCCACGAGGTCATGGTCCCCTCCCCTCAGGTCAGGAAGAACTGCCGGGCGGTCTCTTCCCAGGCATCGCCGGCGAGCGCGCGGGCGATGCCGTGGATGGGCGTGCCGCCGTCCTGCAGCACGTGGCCGAGCTCGGGTGACAGCGCATCGCGAGCTGCGCCTCGGCGTCCTCCACGAAGCGGCGCGCGGGGCCGTCACGCAGGAGCTGCCGGAGGTTCGCGGCGAGCCGGGGCGCCTTCACCTTGAAGAGCCAGCTCGCGCCGTACGGATCGTCGAGCGCGTCCGGCCGCTCGCAAACGGCGGCGTTGATCGCGACCACGGTGCCGTCGACCGGCGAGAGCATCGCGACCGTCCGCTCGGCGTCGCCGATCTCGAGGGCGGGCTCGCCCTGGAGGACGTGAGCGCCGAGGTTCGGCAGGTCGATCCGCGCGGGGCCGACGAGCTTGTGAGCGAAGTCGTCGGCGCCCACCGCGACGAGGCCGTCGGGCTCGAGCCGCGCCCAGGTGTGCCCGGGGTGAAGGTGGATGCCCGCGGGGACCTGGAACCACCCGTGCGATGCTGGGCGCAGCGCGCGCGCGCCGCCGTGCGCCTGCGGCTTCGCGGCGGCCCGCTTCGTCGCCGCCGCGTGCGCCGGCCTCTTCCCGCCTTGCACGTACCGCCAGAAGGGGATGAAGAGGAGAAGGTAGCTGATGGCGAGGACGTACTCGAGCAGCTTCGCGGGATAGATGGACAGGAAGTCGTGGCCCATGGCGTCCTCCCTCAGTGATGGTCTTCCGGGAAGTCGGGGGACTCGCGGAGGATGGGCATCCGGTTGACGATCCACCGGAAGAGCAGCACGCCGATGGTGACCAGCGTGACGGAGACCCAGACCTCCATCCAGCTCGGCACGTACCGGACGGCCCACGGCTTGTCCCAGTTGAACGCGATGACCGAGACGTTGAGGCGGTTCAGCGCGACCCCGGTGACCCCGAGCACCCCCGCGACGCGCACCCAGCGCATCTTCTCGCTGCGCGCGCCGTAGGCGAAGAGGAGCGCGGGGAGCAGGACGAATCCGAGGATCTCGACGAGGAACCACGCGCCGTACAGGGTCGGCAGGTAGCCCCAGGCGTGCCCGTCCGTGACGCCCTGCAGCTTCAGGAAGAAGTAGGCGAACATCACGAGCGCGCCCGCCTTGCCGAGGCCGAGCACGAGCTTGTCCGAGCTGTGGCCGTGCAGCTGGTGGGCGAAGACCTTGTGCGACAGGGTCGACTCGACGACGACCATCGAGATGCCGGCGATGACGGCGGTGAGGAAGAAGAAGATGAAGATGAATGGCGAGTACCAGAGCGGGTGGAGCCGCGTCGGCGCGAGCAGGAACAGCGAGCCGAGCGCGCTCTGGTGCATCGTCGAGAACATCACCGAGAGCACCGTGAGCGCGATGAGCGTCTTCCGCATGATGGCGTGGAGCTTCTTCCAGCCCAGCCACTCGAAGAACGGGACCGTGAACTCGAGGAAGAGCACGGTCGCGTAGCACACGACGCACAGATGCCCCAGGGCGAGATCTGGGAGAGGTTCGTGGTCGCCGCGAGGCCGCCGGCGAACCGGTAGACGATGAGCGGGATCCCGACCGCGAGGATGACCGCGGCGAGCGCGTTCATCGGGGTGCAGCAGGACCGGACGTACTCGCGCCAGCTCTTGCCGAGCAGGATCTTCTCGCGGAAGAAGGACGGCTCTGCCGCGAGGGCGCCCACGTGAACGCTAGTCATGGTGCTCCTCCTTGTCGGTGGCGGCGACCTCGTCCTCGCGCTTCGAGAACACGTAGAGGCCCATCAGCAGCGGCGGCCAGAGCGTCATGACGAACGGCGGGGCGCCGAGCGCGCCGGCGACGAGCGCGGGGTACTGCGCGTCGGGCATGCCGGTGCGGAGCGCGAGCTTCTCGAAAGGGACGTCGCTGATGTAGAGCCAGCTCGTCCCGCCCGCCTCGTGCTCGCCGTAGACATGGTGCAGGTACCGGGTCGGATTCGTGTAGATGCGCGAGTTCGCGAGCTCGAGCAGCTCGGCGCGGCGGCCGAAGGTGAGCGCGCCGGAGGGGCAGACCTCAGCGCACGCCGGCTTCAGCCCGGCGGCCTGGCGCGTCGCGCAGAACGAGCACTTGCGGACCCGCGGGGCGAGCGCGTCGTACTCGTACTTGGGAATCTCGAACGGGCAGGCCACCATGCAGTACCGGCAGCCCATGCACTTGCTCGGATCGTAGGTGACCGGCCCCTCGGGCTTCTTGTCGAGGGCCCGGACCGGACACGCGGAGGCGCACGCGGGCGAGATGCAGTGCATGCACTGCCGCTTCGCGAAGCGCTTCTTGTCCTCCGCCTTGTTCACGACGGTGACGCCGTCGGGGAGGTCTCGCGCCTCGGCTCGAACACGTCGCCCTCCGGCGGCGGCGGGTTGCCGTTCGCCTCGGCGCACGCCGCCTCGCAGCCGCGGCAGCCGACGCAGAGGGTCGTGTCGACGAGCACGCCGGGTCCGTCGGCGGCGCCCTCCGCGCCCTCCGCGGCCGCGGCGTTCGCCGCGGCGGAGCCGGCTGCTGCCGCGCCAGCGCCGGCCGCGGCGATCTTGAAGAACCCTCTGCCGTCCGAGCTTCATGTTCGCCTCCAGGATTCCGTCACGCGCGAGCGGCGATGAGGTTGAGGGTACCGATGACGGCGACTCCGGCCAGGGCCAGCACGAACGCGAACATCATGGCGTCGCTCCTTTCGGTGCTGCGGGATTCGAGCTCTGCTCCTCTTCGTCGACCGAGCGGCCTGCGCGCGTGAGCGCATCCCGGAAGAGCGGGCATCCCTTGAAGCCTTCGCCCTCGCAGGTGCTCGCGGTCGTGACGCGATCGACCGGGACGGGCTTCTTCACCGGGTACGCCCTGCAGAAGACCATCGAGACTTCTTTCAGGTACGGGCAGGTCATTTCCGTTCTCCTGCCCATCCCTATGGCAAGCCACTGGCCACCTCGGTGCGGGCGCGCGCGGCACCGGAGTTCCGCCACGTTCACGGTGGGTTAGGACCTTCGGCGCGCGGACCCGCAGCGCGCAGCCGCCATCGGCGCGCCGCAGGCGCGGTGAGAAGCTCGACACCTCGGTGCGGAGCCGAGGCGCTTCGGTCAGGCAGATCGGGGGGTTGCAGCTCCAGCGCCGCTCGACGTGGAGTTTCTCGACGGGTGTCGAGAAACTCCTCGGGGCGCCTGTAGAGGTTCAGCGGGCGCTGCCCCCGGCGTGCGAGAGCACCGCGGCGACGTGCCGCTTCTCGACCTCCTCGAGCGACGCGAGCGTCCCGCCGCGCGGCGGAACGTCGCTCTTCCCGGGCAGCCCGAGATCGACGAGCTGGATGACGGGGCCCGCGGCGACGACGGCGCCGCGCTCGAGCACGTTGCGAAGCTCGCGGACGTTCCCCGGCCAGTCGTGGGCCATGAGCGCGCCCATCGCATCGGACGAGACGCCGTCGATCCGCCTCTTCATCTCGACGGCGAGCCGCTCGACGAAGCTCTCGACGAGGAGCGGCACGTCCTCACGCCGCTGGCGGAGCGGCGGGATGAAGATCGGGATCACGTTGAGGCGGTAGAAGAGGTCCTCCCGGAACTTCCCCTCGCCGGTTGCCTTGCGCAGGTCGCGGTTGGTCGCCGCGATGATCCGCACGTCCACCTCGATGGGCTCGTTCCCCCCGACGCGCTGGACGCGCCGCTCCTCGAGGACGCGCAACAGGTCGAGCTGAAGCTTCGGCCCGATGTCGCCCACCTCGTCGAGGAAGAGCGTGCCGCCGTGCGCCGCCTCGAACTTCCCCTTGCGCCGGGCGATGGCACCGGTGAACGACCCCTTCTCGTGACCGAACAGCTCGGACTCGAGGAGGCTCTCGGTGAGCGCGGCGCAGGAGATCGCGACGAACGGTCCCTCGCCGCGCGGGCTCTCGGCGTGGATGGCGCGCGCGAGCACCTCCTTCCCGCTGCCCGACTCGCCGAGCACGAGGATGGTCGAGTTCGAGCGCGCCGCGGTCTTCGCGAGCTCGAACACCGCCTGCATCGCGGGGCTCTTCGAGAGGAGGTCGCGGAAGCGGTACTCCTGCTTGAGCGCTTGCCTCAGCACCGCGTTCTCCCGGACGAGAGTCTGCTGGCTCACGATCTTCTGCATCATGATCGACAGCTCTTCGGGATCGAACGGCTTCACGAGGTAGTCGTAGGCGCCCGCCTTCATCGCGGCGACGGCGGGTCGGCTGCATCCCGGGCGCCCGCTCACGCGGCCCCGCCCGCCTTCTTCGGCGGGAGCCTGAGCATGATCCGCGTCCCCTTCCCCATCTCCGTCTGCAGCGCGATCTTCCCTCCGTGACGCTCGACGATGCCGTAGACGACCGAGAGGCCGAGGCCGGTGCCGCGCTCCTTCGTCGTGAAGAACGGGTCGAAGATCTTGGACAGGTGGTCGGGCGGGATCCCGGGGCCCGAGTCCTGGAAGGCGAGCTCAACCCAGCGGCCGTCCTCGACGAGCGCGGTCTCGACGACGAGCCGGCCGCCGCGAGCCATCGCCTCGCAGGCGTTCATGATGACGTTCACGCACGCCTGGCGCAGCAGCCCGAAGTCACCGTCCACGAGCGGCACCGGCGCGAGCCGCTTCTTGAGCACGACGCCCTGGATCTGGATCTGGTTCCCGAGGAGCTGCAGCGCCTCCTCGACCACCCCGCGCACGTTCAGGTCCTTGAGCGCGAGCGGCCGCTCGCGCGCGAAGTCGAGGAGGTTGCGGACGATGGCGGAGCAGCGCTCCGTCTCGCGCTCGACGAGGTGGAGGTGCTTCACGAGCGTCCGGCGCGTCGCGTCGTCCGGCGGGCCCTGGTCGAGCGTGCGGACGGTGAGCTTCGCGAAGGTGAGGATGCCGGCGAGCGGGTTGTTGATCTCGTGCGCGATCGACGCCGAGAGCTTGCCGAGCGAGGTGAGCTTCTCGGTGCGCACGAGCTGATCCTGCGCGGACCGGAGGGCCGCGGTCCGGTCCTCCACCTTCTTCTCGAGGCCGTGCATGAGCAGATCGAGCTCGCGCTTGGTCGAGCGGAGCGAGCGGGTCATCTCGTTGAACGACGTGGCGAGGATGCCGAGCTCGCCCGACCAGGTGACGGGCACCTCGAGATCGAGCTGGTCGCGCGCGACGCGCCGGGTCGCCTGGACGAGGGCCGCGACCGGGCGCATGAGGTGATGGCGCGTGAACATCCAGACGGCGAGCCCCAGCACCCCCGCCGCGATCGCCGCGGCGAGGAGCATTCGCAGCCGGAACCCGGTGGTCTCGTCGTCGAGCCGCTGCAGCGAGACCCCGACGTCGATGACCCCGAGCACCTTGCGGTCCGGCGGGTGCGCGTGGCACGCCGCCGTCGCGCAGGACCCCTCGTTGTAGATCGGCGTCACGATCCCGAGCACGCGCCTGAGGCCGCTCCGGAACACCCGGCTGCGGTCGGCGAGATCCAGGCGGTGGAGCGGCTCGCCCTCCGCGTGGCAGGCGCTGCATGCCTCCCCGCGCCGGTCTACCGCGCGCCCGATCTCGGCGCGATCGGTCGAGAACGTGATCCGGCCTTCGGCGTCCATCATCCGGACCATCTCGATCCCGCCCTGCCGTCCGATGTCCTCCATCGCGAGGTACGCGTCGGAACGGCGGTCCTGGAGCATGGCGCGGTGGAGCGCGTTACGGATCGTGTGGCTGAGGAGGTCCGACTCTGCGACCACCTGCGAGAGCAGGTGGCGCTGCATCGAGATCTCCGCGAAGAAGAAGGAGGCGACCGTCGCGAGGGCCACGAGGACGATGAGCGCGAGGAGCTTCGTCGAGAGCCGTTGGTGCCACGGAATCGCGAGGCCGATCTCGTCGAGCGAGCCGGGCGCGATCGCCCGCGCGAGCTTCTCGAGCCCCGGATCGCCGGAGGCTTCCGTCGATGGGCGCGGCGGCGTGACGCCCGCCGTTCCCTGCCCGGGTCTGGATGCGGCCGTGGGCATCGCACCCCCGTGCGTCCCTCTTCACGATCAGTACTTCACCATTGAGATACGCCCCGGCGAACGTGGAAGCCTTGTCTCGTGTCAACGCCTGTAGCGATCCTCGCCGCCCGTCGAGGTCTGCGCGCCGCGGCGCGCGGCCCTCCGCCGCGGCAACGTTGATCCCTCCTCGTATCCTGCGTACCCTCCCTCACCTCGCATGACCGACCCGCGCGCCATCCTCCTCGTACAGTGCCCCGACCGGCCCGGCATCGTCGCCGGTATCTCGAGCTTCCTGTTCCGGCATGGCGCCAACATCACCGACTTCGACCAGCACACCTCCGAGGACCAGGGCGGCGTCTACTTCACGCGACTCGAGTTCCAGACGGGCAAGCTCGACCTCCCGCTCGACGACCTGAAGCACGCCTTCGCCCTCGACGTGGCGCGCCCGTTCGGGATGGACTGGCGGCTCACCCTCTCCTCCGACCGGAAGAAGCTCGCGGTCCTCGTGTCGAAGCACGACCACGCGCTGCTCGAGCTCCTCTGGACCTGGAAGCGCGGCGATCTCCGCGCCGACGTCGCGCTCGTGGTCTCGAACCACCCCGACCTGCGCGGCGCGGTCGAGTCCTTCGGCATCCCGTTCGCCCACGTCCCGAACTCGAAGGAGCAGCGGGACGCGGCGGAGGTCCGGATGCTCGAGCTCCTGCACGGCAAGGTGGACCTCGTCGTCCTCGCCCGGTACATGCAGATCGTCTCTCCCGCGTTCGTCGCGCGCTGGCCGAACCAGATCATCAACATCCACCACTCCTTCCTCCCCGCGTTCGCCGGCGCCGATCCGTATCGGCAGGCGTACGAGCGCGGGGTGAAGGTCGTCGGGGCGACCGCGCACTACGTCACCGCCGACCTCGACGCCGGCCCGATCATCGACCAGGACGTCGCGCGGGTGTCGCACCGCGACTCCGTCGAGGACCTGAAGCACCTCGGCCGCGACCTCGAGCGACGGGTGCTCGCGCGCGCGGTCCGCTGGGACTGCGAGGACCGGGTCATCGTCCACGGCAACAAGACGGTCGTGTTCGCGTAGGTCTGACGTGCATGTCCGCGTCCGCCGCCCCACGTTTCGGGCGGAGGCGCCGCCATGCCCGCTCGCACCCTCGGCCTGATGCTCTCGCTCTGGCTGTTCTTCTCCGCGTTCGCCTGGCACCGCAGCAAGGAAGGGTTCGCGAACGCCTGGCTGGTCGGGCTCTTCACGGCCGTCGCGTCGGTCGCCGGCATGCGCTCCCCGCGGGCGCGGTTCGTCGCGACCGCGCTCTCCATCTGGCTGGTCGTGGCCGCGTTCGTCCTGCCGCGTGCCTCACCGGTCGCGTTCTGGAATGACGTCGCGGTCGGCGCGCTCATGTTCCTCCTCTCGCTCGTGCCGGGGACGCTGTACCTCCCCGCGGAGCACCTGCAGCGCCGCGCCCACGCGTGAGAGGCGCGGGACGCCGGACCCGGCCCGCCCGGGAGGTGCGCGCCGCGCGCGCGCCGGGCAGGTACGAGCGATGGCCGATCCGGTCGCGCGCGCCGAGGTGGTGCGGATCCACGCCGAGCTGACGCGTGCGCTCGCCGCGCTGCAGGCACGGGTCTGCGCCGCGCTCGAGGAGGCGGACGGAGGCGCCACGTTCTCGACCGACCGGTGGGACCGGCCGGGCGGCGGCGGCGGCGTCGCCCGCGTCCTCCAGGACGGCCCGGTCCTCGAGAAGGCAGGGGTGAACCTCTCCGACGTGCAGGGCGAGGTGCCCGCCGGGCTCGCCGCGAAGCTGCCCGGCGACGGCCCCGAGTTCCTGGCCGCCGGCCTCTCCATCGTCGTCCACCCCCGCTCGCCGCTCGTCCCGACCGCGCACGCCAACGTCAGGTTCCTCGCCCGCGGCGGCGAGGCGTGGTTCGGCGGGGGCGCGGACCTCACCCCCTACTACCTCTACGAGGAGGACTGCGCCCACTTCCATGGCGTGCTGCGGGACGTCTGCGAGGGGCACCTGCCCGGGAGCCACGCGGGCTGGAAGCGGGCCGCGGACGCGTACTTCTTCCTTCCGCACCGGGCCGAGCACCGCGGCGTGGGTGGGATCTTCTTCGACGGGCTCCGCGGCGACCTCGACCGCGCGCTCGGGCTCGCGCGCGCCCTCCCGGCGGCGTTCCTCGACGCCTACCTGCCCATCGTGGCGCGGAGGCGCGACCTGCCCTGGGGAGCGGAGGAGCGGCGCTGGCAGGAGATCCGGCGCGGCCGCTACGTGGAGTTCAACCTCGTCCACGACCGCGGGACGCTGTTCGGGCTCGAGACCCGCGGCCGGACCGAGTCGGTGCTCATGTCGCTGCCGCCAACCGTGCGCTGGCCGTACGACCACCGGCCCGCGCCGGGCAGCCGTGAGGCGGCGCTCCTCGAGGTGCTGCGGGCGCCGCGGGACTGGGCCTGATCGCCCTCGCTACCGCTGGCGGACGGCGGTCTGGTCGACCAGGCGTTCCGCGGCGCGGCGGGCGCGGTTGTGGCGGATGGAAGCCCAGAGGGAAACACCGATGAACCCGGCGCCGATGAGCCCGGTGACGACCTCGGGGACGTGGTGCAGCGTGCCTATCATCATGATGACCGCGAGCGCGCCGATCGCGTAGAACGCGCCGTGCTCGAGGTAGCGGTAGGACGCGAGCGTCCCCCTCTCGACGAGCATGATGGTGAGGCTCCGCACGAACATCGCGCCGATGCCGAGGCCGACGGCGATGACGAACAGGTTGTTCGTAAGGGCGAACGCGCCGATGACGCCGTCGAAGCTGAAGCTCGCGTCGAGGACGTTGAGGTAGATGAAGCTCGCCATTCCGGCCCGGTGGAGGTCGTGGTGCCCCTCGGTCCCCGCCTGCATCGCCGCACCGATGCCGTCCACCGCGATGAACGTGATGAGCCCGAAGACGCCCGCCACCAGGAACTCGAGCGCACCCGCCGGCGCAAAGGACCGGGAGAAGCCGTAGAGCGCGATCATCATGAGGCCGAGCCCGATCGCCTCGAACTTCCCGAGGGTCGAGAGCCGGCGCTCGAGCGCCCCGATCCAGTGGACGTCCTTCTCGGCGTCGAAGAAGTACGTGAGGCAGACCATGCCGAGGAACGCGCCGCCGAACGCGCCGAGCGCGATCCGGGCGCTCGTGAGGAGCCGCGCGTACTCGATCGGCTCGAACGTGGCGAGCCGCAGCGCCTCGAGCGGACCGATGCCCGCGACGATGCTCACGACGACGAGCGGAAAGACGAACCGCATGCCGAAGACGGCCACGGCCATGCCCCAGGTGAGGAACCGGTGGCGCCAGATCGGCGTCATGTCCTGCATCACCGAGGCGTTCACGACCGCGTTGTCGAAGGAGAGCGAGACCTCGAGGATCGCCAGCATGGAGGCGATGAAGACGGTGGTGACGACGCCGGCCGCGGTGCCGAAGAGGTAGAGCCCCAGCCCCGCCGCGAGGGCGAGCCCGACCACGGTGACGTAGATGGAGCCCTTGAAGAAGTGGAGGTTCCCGGTCATGTGCTCGAGTCGATCCCTGGCGCCGCGCGCGCGCAGCATGGGAGATGCGCGGAGGCCGAAAGATAACGCACTTCACCGACCGGCGCCCCGGAACGGCGCAACGCGCAGCCGAGGCGCGTTAGATCTGCCCTCACGATGGAATGGCTCAACTACCACCACCTCCTCTACTTCTGGACCGTCGCGCGCTCCGGCTCGATCGCGCGCGCGAGCGAGGAGCTGCGCCTCGCCCAGCCGACCATCTCGAACCAGCTGAAGACGCTCGAGGCGAGCCTCGGGGTGAAGCTCCTCGAGCGTCAGGGGCGCCAGCTCGTCCTCACCGACGTCGGCCGCACCGTCCTCCGCTACGCCGACGACATCTTCCGCACCGGGCGCGAGCTGCAGCGCGCCGTGAAGGGGCTCCCGACGGGGCAGCGGCTCCGGCTCGTCGCGGGGGTGCTCGACGTCATCCCGAAGCGGATGGCCGCGCAGCTCCTCCAGCCCGCGGTGGACGCGTTCCCGGACCTCGTCCTCGTCTGCCGCGAGGGACCGCTGCCGCAGCTCCTCGCCGCGCTCGCGATCCACGAGCTCGACGTCGTCATCGCAGACGTGCCCGCCTCCGAGCAGGTGAAGGTGAAGGCCTTCAACCACCGGCTCGGCGACTGCGGCACCACCTTCTTCGCCGCCGCGCGTCATGCCGGGCTGCGGAGGGCGTTCCCGAGATCCCTCCAGGGGGCCCCGATCCTGCTCCCGGCGGAGGGGACCGCCCTCCGCCGCGCGCTCGACGCCTGGTTCGACGCGTCCGCCCTTCGCCCGGACGTCGTCGGCGAGTTCGACGACAGCGCGCTCATGAAGGCGTTCGGCGCGCGCGGGCTCGGCGCGTTCCCGGCGCCGCGGGTGCTCGAGGACGAGATCCGGGAGCAGTACGGCGTGCGGGTGATCGGGCGCGTCGAGGAGGCGCGCGAGTCCTTCTACGCCATCACCGTCGAGCGGCGGCTGCGCCACCCGGCGGTCGCCGCGCTCGCCGAGGGCGCGCGCGAGATACTCTGAGCGGGAGGCACTCGGCGCTCGCTCGAGTGCAGGGCCGCCGCTCGCGCGTTATCCTTCCAGCGATGACAGCACCCAAGTTCACCGTCTACACGAAGGCTTCCTGCCCGTTCTGCGTCCGCGCGAAGCACCTCCTCGTGAGGAAAGGGATCCGCTTCGAGGAGATCTCGGTCGAGGGGAGGGACGACCTCCGCGGCTGGCTCGTCGAGACGACCGGACAGATGACCGTGCCGCAGATCTTCGCCGGCGATCGGTCGCTGGGGGGGTACTCGGACCTCGCCGCCCTCGACACCGAGGGTAAGCTCGAGCCGATCGTGCACGGCGAGGGCTGACGGGCGATGCGAGCGCGCGGCAGGCGCCCACCGAGCACGGCTCGGGCGCGACCGGTCGGCCGCCGCGCCGCACGGCGAGCGTCAGTCGGCGACCCGGCAGGCCCACGTCGCCGCGCCGTCTCCCCGCGCCGCCGCGCAGGCCGCCTGAAGCGCGGGTGGTCATCGTTCGCTCGCAAGGGGGGACCATGGAAAAGGACCGCATCAAGGGGAAGATGGAAGAGATCAAGGGCGACGTGAAGGAGCGGATCGGCGGCGCCACGAAGGATCGCTCGACCCAGGCGGAAGGCTTCATGGAGCACAAGAAGGGCAAGGTCCAGAGCGGCATCGGCAAGGCGAAGGAAGAGCTCGAGCGCGGCGAGCGCGAGCGGAAAGACCCGGAGCACTAGTAACGCCCTGGGCGATCGAAGACGCGCGGCGCGGGCGACCCGCCGCGCCTCCTCGTTCCGGCTTGCGGGGTCGGGCGGAGCGATCGACCGCGCGGCGGTCGCGCGGCGGTACGGACGGACGGCGGAGGGAGCGCCGCGGGCGAGCGGCGCGCGGTCAGGGCTGCGGACCGTCGCGCCGCTCGTTCGCGTACGGATTCGCGAATTCGCGCGGCTCGTCGTGCACGCGGAACAGCGCGCACTTCCCGCAGGTCCAGCTGTCCCAATCGAGCTTCACCGCGACGTCGAGACAGGCGTCGTAGTGGACGCAGTAGAGGTTCCTGTGGCCGGCGACGACCGCCTCGGAGCGGATGAGCTGGAGGAGCGGTGTCGGGTTGGGCAGCATCATGTGCGCGCTCCGACGTGATGAAGTTCGGTGGACCGGAAACGCGTGGGCGGCGGAACCATTCCGCGCAGGGCACCAGGGCGGCCGGGCAGTGCGCTGAAGGTGGACTGGCCGATCACGGATGGGAAAGGCCCCCTTGAGGGCCCATGGGGAGCCGTTCTCGGAATCGCCGGAAGGACGGCTGGTTGCGTGCCTTCCGGACGCGCCTGCGCCCGCCTGGGATCGGCGTTGACCCAGCGTCGATGCCGGGTAGAGTCGCCGTCGGTCGCGGCGGACCGCCGCACGGAGGCATCTTTGAGCAACGTCGAGCCCTGTCTCGCCTGCGATCTCGTTCACGGCGTCCGCGCCGTGCCCGGCGGGATCCTGCTCCGCGACGGGGGCTTCGCGCTCCACGTGCTCGCGGATCCGTCGCCGATCGCGGGCTGGCTCGTCCTGACGAGCGAGCGCCACGCCCGCGCATGGTACGACCTCGCGCCGGCGGAGCTCGCGGCGCTCGGTCCGCTGGCGGCGCGGGTGATGGCGGCGCAGCGGGCGGCACTGGGCGCGGACCACGTCTACGCGTTCGCGATCGGCGACGTGCTCCGGCACTTCCACCTCCACCTCGTGCCGCGCCACGCGGACACGCCGGAGCGGCTGCGGGGGCGGCGCTGCTTCGAGGGGCGGCCCGAGGACGCGCTGCCCGAGGCGGAGGTCGCGCGCGCCGCGCAGGCGATCGCCGCCGCGCTCTAGCCCGGAGCGAGCTTCGCGAGCCCATCGGCGAACGACGGGTGGCGGAGCGCGACCCCAAGAAGCGCGCGCGTCTTCTCGGAGCGGATCCGGCGGTTCGGGCCTGCCGCGGGTCGCTCGGTCCGCGGGGGCGGGATCCCGAGGCGCGCCGAGATCCACTCCACCACCTCGCGCCGCGGCGCGGGGCGCGCGTCGCTGCCGTGGAGGATCGCCCCGGCGGGCGCTCGCTCGAGCGCGGCGAGGACGAACGCGACGGCGTCGTCCCGCTCGCAGAAGTTCATCCACGCGTCGTCGCCCGGGCCGAGCGCGAGCACGCCCTGCCGGACCCGCTCGAAGATGCCGGCACGGCCCGGGCCGTAGAGCCCGGAGAGGCGGACGACGGCGGCGTGGGTCCCGCGCGCCGCGGCCTCGCGGACGAGCGACTCCGCTTCGACGAGCACGGCGCCGGTGGCGCTCGCCGGGGCGGGCGGCGTGTCCTCGTCCACGTCCGAGCCGTCGCGCTGGCCGAAGACACCGGTCGACCCGGTGTAGACGAGCCGCGCCCCGGACCGCGACGCCGCCGCGAGGAGCGGCCGCAGCGCGTCCACGTACGCCGCGCGGTACGCGCCCTCGCCTTCCGCGCCCGCCGACTGGCAGGCGACGACGGCGTCCGCGGCCGGGAGGTGCGCCTCGGCGCCCGGCGCGGCGAGGTCGAGCGCGAGCGGCTCGACGCCGAGCGAGGCGAGGGCCCCGGCGCGCGCGGGATCGCGCCGGATGCCGGTGACGCGATGACCCCGGCCGACGAGCACCCGCGCGAGCGCCTCCCCGAGCCACCCGCAGCCGGCGACGAGCACGTGCATGGTGAGGCCATTATGTCCGGCCCGCCCGCCGGGCGCGCGCCGGGCGGGGCTGGAGGTCTCCATGGCGACGCCGGCGTTCACCATCGGGACGAGGATCCCGCTGCGCGGCGGGGTGGAGATCCCGGCGCTCGGCCTCGGCGTCTACCAGTCGCGCCCGGGCACCGAGACGCGCGAGGCGGTCCGCGTCGCGCTCGAGCACGGCTACCGTCACGTCGACACGGCCCGCGCCTACGGCAACGAGCAGGACGTCGCCGCCGGGCTCGCCGCGAGCGGGGTGCCGCGCGGGGAGGTCTTCGTCACGACGAAGCTCTGGAACTCCGACCACGGCTACGTGGAGACGCTCCGCGCCTGCGACGCGAGCCTCGGCCGGCTCGGGATGGAGCGGGTGGACCTGTACCTCGTCCACTGGCCGGTGCAGGGGCGCCGGCAGGAGACCTGGCGTGCGATGGAGCGGACCCTGTCGGACGGGAAGGCGCGCGCCATCGGCGTCTCGAACTACACGATCCGTCACCTCGAGGAGCTGCTCGGCTCTGCGAAGGTGCCGCCCGCCGTGAACCAGGTCGAGCTGCACCCGTTCCTCGCGCAGCGCGAGCTGCGGGAGTTCTGCGCCGCGAACGGCATCGCCGTCGAGGCGTACGCGCCGCTCGTGAAGGCGCGGCGGATGGATCACCCGGTCCTCCGGCGCATCGCCGCGAAGCACGGCGCGACGCCGGCGCAGGTGCTCGTCCGCTGGGCGCTCCAGAGCGGCCTCGTCGTCATCCCGAAGTCGGTCCGGCCCGAGCGGATCCGCGAGAACGCGAGCGTCTACGGGTTCGAGCTCGATCGCGAGGACCTCGGCGCGCTCGACGGGCTCGACGAGGGGTACCGGACGAGCTGGGATCCGACCGAGGCGCCGTAGCGCGTCGATCGCGAGCCGTACTCCTCGTGCTCGACGCGCGGCGGCTTTCCCGTCCGTCGCGGACGCACCCGTCTGATTGAGACGGATCAAGGCGCGACCGTCTCAGCGCACGTTAAATGACGTGCGTCACATCCTCCGGCGCTGCGTCATCGGACCCAGCGCGTTCTGGCGCTTGCGTTCCTTGCCGCGCTCCCGGAGGCGGCCTTCGCGGCCCCGCCGCGCGATACGCCGCACGGCGCGACTCGATACTCGGTCTATATGGATCCGCGGTAGCTTGAAACGGCTTGCGTACGCTGAGTACGCCGTGATCGTGACCACGCTGGAGTAGCCCCGATGACGAATTGCGCCTTCGCCGCTCGCTTCCTCGCCCGCGCCGCGGCCGCCGTGGCGCTTTCGGCGGCCCTGCTCCAGGCGCCGCCCGCGGAGGCCGCGCCGACGGCGAACGGCCGCGTCGTCTTCGGCAACGCCACGACGACGCCCCAGAACCGCGTCTACACTGCCGGCTCTCCCGGAACCTTCGCGGCCGCAGCGGCGACGGTGGCGGGGGCGATCCCGACGTTCGTGGTCGAGCGCGCCGCGCGGACGCGGAACGAGCACATCGCGGGGTACGTGACGACGGGCGGCGTGCTGTACGTGATGCGCTGGAACGGCACAAGCTGGTCGAACGAGTGGAACGTGACCGTCGGCGGCACCGGCGTGAACGGACGCCGTTTCGACATCGCCTACGAGACCACCACCGGCAACGCGGTGGTCCTGTACTCGAACAACGCGAACTCGCAGCTCCGCTACAACTCCTGGAACGGGACCGCGTGGGCGTACACGACCGCCTCGGCTCCGACGGTCACGTCGGCGCGGCTCACAGGCATCCCGAACTCGATCAAGGTCACGTCCCGGAACGCCAGCGGCTCGAACGCGATCGCCGCCGCCATCGCAGACGCGAACAGCGACCTGACGGCGCTCATCTGGAACGGTACAGCGTGGGCCAACGAGCCAACTGCGGCCCTCTCCACGATCCTCCAGCAGACCTCGGTCGCCGGCGACAAGGACGTGTTCGACGTCGCCTACGAGAACCAGAGCGGCGACCTGTTTCTCGTGTACAGCGAGACGACGCCCGCGAACTACTATCGGACGTTCACCTCGAGCACCTCGACGTGGAGCGCCGCCATCACGCTGAGCGCCACGGGGCGGACGGTGTTCTCGATGTTCGCCGTCGCCGATCCGGACCCGGCGAGCAACCGGGTCGTCGCCGGGTTCGATCGCAGCGCGAGCGCGAGCCGGTACGCCGTCGTCTGGGACGGCACGACGCTGGGGGCCCTCACGACGGCTGGGAACAACGCCAACGCGACCAATCCGCCGGCGAACAGCCACCAGATGACGGGCGCGTGGCTCACCTCCGGTACGTCGAAGCGCGCGGTTGTCGTGTACCAGTCGACCACCACCACGAACATCGACTACGCGTACTACGACGTCACTGCCGCCATCTGGACGGTGACGCAGGCGGCCACCGGATACACATCAGGGGACAAGCGCTGGGTGGACATGGCCGTCGACCCGCGGAGCTCCGACACGCTGATGCTGACGTACTCGGACGCGAATGCCGCGCTCTGGGCGAAGCAGCTCGTCTACGACGGGACGACCCTGGCGTGGGGCAACGCCGACGGCGGCTCTGCGGTCGCCACCGGGCTCACGAACACGACCACCCAGAGCTTCGACTTCGCCTACGACCGCTTCACGACGACCCTCACGATCGGCAACGGCGCCGACCCGACCCCCGGCACCTGGAACGCCGGGACGACCACGGCCGTGGACCAGTTCCAGCTCACGACGAGCCCGTCGGGCGTCTCGACCGTCACCCAGCTCCCGGTCGCACTCACGGGCAACGCGGCGGTGAGCTCGATCGCGCTCTACAGCGGGACGACGTGCGGGGGGACGCTTCTCGGGACCGTGACGACCCCGGGCGCCACCGCGACCTTCACCGGCCTCTCGCTCGTCGCCACGACCACCTCGTCCACCTACACGATCTGCGCGACCGCAGGCGCGGTCGCGACCGCGACGACCTTCTCCGCGAACGTGACGACGCCGCTCACCCAGACCGGCGCGGGCCTTGTCACCGACAGCGACACCGGCCCGAGCTTCACCGTCCAGCCCTCGACCGTGACCCTCGCCACGGGCAGCTTCGATCCGGCGGCGAACACGTCGATCCTCCAGGGGACGACCGCGCTCGTCGACTCGTTCACGCTGCAGTCGGGCTTCGGGACCGCGACGATCGCGACGGTCACCCTCGCGATCACCGGGAACACGCTCCTCTCGAGCGTCGCGATCATGGACAACGTAGCGTGCTCGGGCGGCACGACCTACGGGTCGCAGGCGAGCCCCGGGACCAGCCAGTCGATCACGGTGACCGGGATGACCGCGGTGCAGCCGACCGCCACCACGTTCTACGTGTGCGGCACCGCCACGGCGACCGCGAACGGCTCAGTCAAGGCGAACGTGAGCGGGTTCACCGCGACGAGCTACGCGACCGGCGGGACCGACACGTCCAACACGCTCCTCGCCGGCCCCGTCTACAAGACGATCGCGGGAACCGTCACCGCCGCGGCGTCCCCGTCCGTCTGCACCGCCATCGCGGTGACCGCGCCGTACACGGGTGACGCGAACACGAGCAACACCCTCTCGTATCGCACCCGGACGCCGACGGGCACCGGCGCCTGGTCGACCTCGACGAACCTGGCGCACAGCGCCTCCCCGTACTCGTTCAACATCACGGGCACGTTGGGGGCGACCTACGACGTCGAGGTGACGTACGTGGACACGGCGGACGGCATCATCGGGACCGCTGTCCAGACCGTGTCGGGCATCACCGTCGGGGCGAGCTGCCCGACCTCGCCGGGCTCGCTGACCGGCACGATCGTAACCTGCACGCAGGTGAGCCTCGCGGCGAGCTACGCCGGCGACTCGAACAACAACAACACCGTCGCGTTCGCCCGCGGGACGGACGGCCTGACCTTCGGCACCCCGATCTGCGCCGCGACCGGCGGCGGCTCGAACCCCAGGACGTGCACCGACCAGATCGCGCCGATCGGCCCGAACACGAACTGGTACTACCGCGCGACCTACGCCGACGGGGAGGGCGTCGTCGGTGGCACGACCCGGGACTCCGGCCTCGTCGCGATCGGTGCGTGCGCGCCGAACCTCGCGGTGGCGGTCGGCTCGCCCGTCCCCGCCGCCGCGAACGTCGCGGCCGGCAGCTCGGGCACGATCGTCGGCCGGATCGCGCTCACGCCGAGCGGCGGGGCGGTGACGCTGAGCTCGATCTCGATCGCGAACACCCTCTCCGGCGGCGGCGGCGGGACCGCGGTCGCGGGCGTCGACGTCTCCTCGCTCGCGCTGTTCGACGTCACCAACGCCACGACGGTCTTCGTCGGCAGCGGCAACTGGAACGCCTCGACGTCGCACTACGACTTCACGAGCCTCTCCTACATCATCCCCCTGACGGGGGCCACGTTCGCCGTCCCCGGGCGCGACCGCGACCCGCACCTTCGCGGTCAACGTGAGCACGACCGACGTGACGGTGGTCGCGCCCTACACGGTCACGGTCACGGCAATCCAGGGCAACACGTTCACGATCACGGCCGGGACCGGAGGCGGCAGCACGAACACCAGCGCGCCGATGGTCTCGATCGTGAACCCGCTGAGCGGAGCGCTCGTGAGCCCCGGCGGCCCCGTGAGCAACCAGTACAAGGTGCAGATCCGCGTCTTCAACAAGGTGGGGAACCTGGGAATCGACGGGATCACGGCGAGCAGTGTCAAGCTCTCGACCGACAACGGCGCGACGTTCCCGCTGACCGCCACCGCGAACACCAAATACGACGCCATCTTCAGCGACCCCAACTGGGCGACGACGGTCACCGGCCGGACCTACGAGGTGCTGGTGACGAGCCCCGCCCAGGGCAGCTACACGCTCCGCGCCCGGGCCGCGAACAGCGTCCCGGTCACCGTCACGTCCGAGCCGGTCTCGGTGGTGGTGGCGGCGTCCG